>Ga0070732_10000051_pt1 | contig 131765 bp, 114 predicted proteins | sample Coa_R1_5_FD_66449 | JGI IMG/M metagenome (GOLD analysis project Ga0070732, IMG submission 66449) | Surface soil microbial communities from Centralia Pennsylvania, which are recovering from an underground coalmine fire - Coalmine... | ecosystem: Environmental > Terrestrial > Soil >... | reverse complement strand
ACCTCTACGATCGCGCCGACTACGAGACCCACCTGGAGCCGGTCTGCGTGAAGGAAGGCCTGGGCGTGATTCCTTATTTCTCGCTGGCAGCAGGTTTTCTCACCGGCAAGTATCGGTCGGAAGGCGATCTGACCAAGAGCCCTCGCGGCCGGTTTGTGCAGAAATACTTAAACGATCGCGGCTTTCGCATCCTCGACACGCTCGACCAGATCTCAAAGGAACGCAAGATCAAGCCGGGACAGATCGCAATCGCCTGGCTGCTGGCCCGTCCCAGCATTACCGCGCCCATCGCCAGCGCCACCAGCCTGGAGCAGCTTCGCGATCTCGTTGACGCCGTGAACCTGCAACTGAGCGCAGCCGAAGTCAACCGGCTGAATCAAGCCAGCGCGTACGAAGTCACGGTCAGCAAATAGCAATTGGCAATAATCCAGACAGAAGCCGCCGCGTGTGAGCATCGACGTTAGCCGAGCCAATTGCCATTTGCTAGTTCACGTTCACTTCAATGCTGTACTTCTTCAGCAGGTGGCGGAAGGAACGGTAGGAGACTTTAAGCAGCTCCGCGGCGCGAGTCTGAACTCCGCCGGATTGGCGCAACGCGGATTCGATCAGCCCGCGCTCGATGCCGGCAACATATTTTTCGAAATCCAGGCCGTCGGAAGTAACGGCCGTGCCGTTCGTGGACGTTGCCGAGCGCAGTCGCGGATGATGTGAGTTTAGATCCACGTCAAGCTCCGTATCTGTTTCCATCGCGACGGCGCGCTCTATGGTGTTTTCCAGTTCGCGCACGTTTCCCGGCCAGCTATAGCCGCGCAGAACTTCCAGCGAATTATGCGAGATGCGCACAATGCTCTTCTGTGCGGCGCCGGCATACTTTTTCAGAAAATGCGTGGCCAGCAGCTCGATATCATCGCGGCGGTCGCACAACGTAGGCACATTGATGGGAATTACGCTCACGCGATAATACAGGTCCTCACGGAAGGTTCCGGCAGCGACCATTGCTCCGAGATCCTTATTGGTGGCGGCAATCACGCGCACGTCGATTGAAGACTCTTCCGTTCCGCCGATGGGACGGATGGTCCGTTCCTGCAGCACGCGCAGCAGCTTGACCTGCATGGAAAGACTCATCTCGCTGATTTCATCCAGGAAGATGGTTCCCTCGCTGGCCACTTCGAACAATCCGCGCTTATTGGTATTGGCGCCCGTGAAGGCGCCCTTCACGTAGCCGAACAGCTCGCTTTCCAGCAGTGTTTCCGGGAAAGCCCCGCAGTTGATGGAAACGAATGCGTCGGACGTACGCGGCGAACAGGCGTGGATGGCCCGGGCCACCAGTTCCTTGCCGGTTCCGCTTTCGCCGTAAATGAGCACCGTGCTGCCCGTGGGCGCCACGGTACGGATGGTGGCCTTGAGCTTTTCCACCGCTGTGCTCTGGCCGATGATGTTGGCCAGCGAATTGCGGCTCGCGGCATCGCGCTTGAGAGCCAGGTTCTGCCGTTGCAGGTTCATGGTCTCGAGCGCCCGGCCGACGGAGAGTTTCAACTCGTCCATCAGCCCCGGGCCCTTGTGGATGTAATCAAAAGCGCCGACGCGTACCGCCTGAACCGCCGCTTCGTAATCTTCGACCGCGGTAATCAGGATCACCGAGGTATCCGGCGAAGTCTGCCGCGCATAACGCAGCACCTCAATGCCGTCGGTGACCGGCATCTTGATGTCGGTGATCAGGATCTCGTAGTTGGCGGAGCTGAGTTTCCTCTTCGCCGCCTCGCCGGTGTTGACCGTCTCTACACGGTGGCCTTCTTTGCGCAGGGAAATGTCGAGCATCTCGCAGATGGAGCGCTGATCGTCGCAAACCAGGATGCTAGCCATGGGCCACCTCCAGCGGAATCATGGCCGCCTCGGCTTCGGGCTCCGCCGAGCGAGCGTGCAGCAGTTCAAGAACGAATTCGGCGCCTCCTCCGCTTCCCTTCTGCACCCATATCTTGGCCCCATGAGCCTGCACGATCTGATAGACGATAGCCAGCCCCAGACCTGTACCGCCTTCGAAGTGGGATTGAAAGGGCTCAAAAATCTTGTCGATGAGCGCCGGGGGAACACCCGGACCGCTGTCAGCAATGGCAACGCGCCAGAAATCGCCGGTCGGCCGGATGGTAACGGTAATCGTCCCCTTCCCGTCGATAGCGCGCACCGCATTGGAGAGCAGGTTCCAGAACACCTGCTTGATGCGATCGCCATCGACCGCCGCGTAAGCCTGCTTCGCCTCATAGTTTCGGACAACCGTCCACTGCCGCGAAGCCGAGCGATTCTCCAGCAGCACCAGCGCGTCTTCGAGCAAAGACACCAGGTCCATGCGCACAAATTTAAAACTCTTCTCCCGCGAGTAAGCCAGAAAATCGGTGATGATGTCGTTGAGGCGGGTCGATTCCCGCGTGATGATGTCGGCCAGAGTCTTCTGGTCGTCGTTGAAGGGAGCGATGTGAGACAGCATTTTTATCGATCCGGCGATGGAAGCCAGGGGATTGCGGATTTCGTGGGCGATGCCGGCCGCCAGGCGTCCCACCGCCGCCAGCCGCTCGCGCGTGCGCATCTCCCGCTCCAGCCGGCGTAACTCGGTTCGGTCTTCAAATGTATAGAGGTACCCGATCTTCCCGTGCTCCGGAACAGACAAGGCGGTCACAGTCACGCCGAACGTCTTCTCCGCAGCTGAAGGCGTCAGCACGCGCACCTCGCCCTGGGCAGAATCCGATTCCAGCACCGGCAGAGGATCGAGAAACAATTCTGAAACGTGCCGCCCGAAGACCGAAGAGGGGGTCCGCTCCAGCAGCTTCTGGCCCGGCGTATTGATCAAGGTAATGCGATATTCCAGATCGGTCGTGATCAGGCCGCTGCGAATGGAGTGCACCACGCTCTCATGGAGCGCCTGCAGGCCCAGCAGTTCTCCGCTCTTGTCCTGCAGCTCCCTGCCGGTTTGGCGCAGCTTGGCGGCCAGCGCGCTGGCCAGATGGGCCACAGCCATGTAGCCGAAAAGGTTGCTCAGCACCACGATGGTGAGCGTCTTCAGGTCGCCGTGCGGCGAAACCTGGAACGACGGCAGCTTCTCGAAGTAGCAAAGCTCCAGAAGACCGCCGAACAGAATGAAGGAGACGGCGGCAGAAAGATAAGCCCAGTAGCGCGGCAGCAGAATCGCCGCCACAATGATGACCAGGAAGTACAGCAGGTTGAAGATGGTATCGATGCCGCCGGTCACATAAACAACGGCGGTAACGAAAGCCAGATCGGTGAAGATCTGGGTGACGGCCTGCAGCTTGTATTCCCGCCAAACCGATACCAGAACGATGAAGAAAACCGAGACCGTATACCAGACCAGAACAATGCCGACAAACGCGCGCGTGGGGACATTGTTCGGCGTGAGATTGACGACCAGCAGCTCGACCGCCAGCAAAAAAGAAATGATGATGACACGCACCTTGACCAGCCATGCCAGCCATGCCCGCTCATTAAAGTTGGTGTCGCTCATTTCAGCTGCTAATCGTCGATCAAAAAGGCCGGACCAGGCTTCCCGGGTCCGGCCTGGGGTTGATGGTACTTATCCGGAGAGCTTTGCGATCATCGTGAACAGCGGCAGGTACAGCGATATCACGATGCCGCCGACGACGAACCCGAGGAAGCCGATCAGCATCGGCTCCATCAGGGTCAACAGGTTCTTGGTCGCGGCGTCCACTTCATCCTCGTAAAAGTCCGCGATTTTCTGCAACATGGCGTCCATGGCGCCGGTGGCTTCGCCGACGCCGATCATCTGCGTAACCATGTTGGGAAACACTCCCGACTCACGCAGGGGATCGACGATGGTGCGGCCTTCTTCCACCGACTTACGCACCTTCAGCAACGCATCTTCTAGAACGGCGTTGCCGGAGGTTCTTGCGGTGATCGACAAGCCTTCCAGGATTGGCACGCCGGAGGTGATCAGAGTTCCCAGAGTTCGAGTGAAGCGGGCCACGGCGATTTTGCGCAGTACGGGGCCAATCACCCAGAGGCTAAGCATGAACTTATCCAGAGCGAAGCGGCCACGCGGGTCCTTGCGCACCTGGATGATGCCAACCACCAGGATAATGAGCACCAGGAGGAACACCCACCACCAGTCTTTGACCAGGTTGCTGAAACTGATCACTATTCGAGTGGGCGTGGGCAGGGTGATATCCATGCTGGCGAACATGTTGGCGAAGATCGGCACCACGAACTTGAGCAGCGCGCCCACCACCAGGCAGGCCATGCTGATGACGGATACCGGATAGATCAGCGCTGACTTAACGGCCGACTTCAGCTTGACGTTCTTTTCCACGTAAGCAGCCAGGCGCTGAAGGATGGTATCCAGAATACCGCCGGTTTCACCGGCCTCGATCATATTGGTGGTGAGATCGTCGAAGATCTTGGGATGCTGGCGCATGGCGTTGGAAAGCGTGGCGCCGCCTTCCACAGTGGTCCGCACCGCGGTCAGGCACTTCTGGAAAGTCTGGTTTTCCTGGTTGGCAGCCAGAATCTCCAGGCACTGCACCAGGGGCAGGCCGGCATCGATCATCACCGAGAACTGGCGGAAGAAGACAGCCAATTCTTTGGTTGGCACTTTGCCCGTGCCGAATGTGGGCAGGGCAAACTCTTTGCCCTTCTGCTTGATCGCCCCCGGAGTAATGCGATCGCGGCGCAGCTGCATAGTGACCTGCGCCTTGCTGTCGGCCATTTTCTCTCCGGAGACTTTCTTTCCCTGGGCGTCCTTCCCAGTAAAAGTGAATACCGGCATACGTTAGCTCCTCTCGTACTTGTTGCCTGCCGACCGGGGGAGTAGGCGGGGCGATTGCCACTATCTGCGTGCTTGAGCGGTCGCGGGCTGAGCCACTTTCATGGCTACAACGCCGCGGTTGATCATGTCCTGCAACTCATCCGGCATCGACGAGCGCGCCATGGCCGTTTCCAGAGTGATCTGCTTCTGGAAGTACAGCAGGGCGAGCGACTGGTTGAACGTCTGCATGCCGAACTTGTCCTGGCCTGACTGCATGGCCGAATAGATCTGGTGGATCTTGTCTTCGCGAATCAGGTTGCGCACGGCCGCGTTGGGCACCAGGATCTCCATGGCCATGGAGCGGCCATTCCCGCCGACCTTGGGCAGCAACGATTGGCAAAGGATGCCTTCCAGCACCAGCGAGAGCTGCGCGCGAATCTGCGATTGCTGGTGGGAAGGAAAAACGTCGATGATGCGGTTGATGGTGGAGGACGCCGAGTTGGTGTGTAGCGTTCCGAACGTCAGGTGGCCGGTTTCGGCGATGCGCAGCGCCGACTCAATGGTTTCCAGGTCGCGCATTTCGCCGATCAGCACCACGTCCGGGTCCTCGCGCAGCGCCGCGCGCAAAGCAGCGCTGAACGACGTAGTATCCGAGTGCACTTCGCGCTGGTTGACCAGACAGTTTTTGTTCTGGTGAACAAACTCGATCGGGTCCTCGATGGTGATGATGTGGTCGTGACGCTCGCTGTTGATCTTGTCGAGCATGGCGGCCAGCGTAGTCGATTTGCCCGAGCCTGTGGGGCCGGTCACCAGGATCAGCCCGCGCGGCTTCTCGCACAGCCTGGCCACCACCTGCGGCAGAGCCAGCTGCTGGAAGCTTTTGATCTCGAACGGAATCACGCGGTAGACAGCGCCCACGGCGCCGCGCTGGTTGAAGCAGTTGCCGCGGAAGCGGGCCAGGCCTTTCAAGCCGAAGGAGAAATCCAGCTCCAGCGTTTCTTCAAAACGGTGTTTCTGGGCGTCGGTCAGCACACTATAGGCGAGCTGCTTGGTCTCCGACGGCGTCAGCGGCGGCATATCCAGCGGCTGCAGGTGCCCGTGCACGCGGACCTGCGGCGGCGAATTAGTGGTGATGTGGAGGTCACTGCCGGACATGTCCAGCATCTTTTTCAGCAGATCGCTTAGAGGTACATTCATGCTTCCTTCATTGTCCCCTTCGAAAAGTTCCGGTCTGCGCGCGGCCGGTCTCGCCTTTAGTGAACGGTCTCGCGCGCCACTTCTTCCAGCGTAGTGAGACCGTCTTTGATCTTGATCAGGCCGCTGCGGCGGAGGGTGAACATACCCCGCTCCATGGCCTTTTTCTTCAATTCAACCGCGGACGCGCCCACCAGGATGAGCTCACGTATTTCATCGTCCACTTCCATTACTTCATAAAGACCGGTACGCCCTTTGTAACCGGTGTTGTTGCAGGTTGTGCAACCTCTTCCTTTGAAAATCTTCACAGTCTTGGCTTCCTCGGGCGAATACCCGGCCTCGATCTTGGCCTGGACAGGCAGCGGAACTTCCTCGCGGCACTCCGTGCATATACGGCGGATCAGTCGCTGGGCGCAGATCAGGTGCACGGCGGTAGCCACCAGGAAAGGCTCGATGCCCATATTCATCAGGCGGCTGATGGTTTCCGGGGCGCCGTTGGTGTGCAGCGTGGACAAAACCAGGTGGCCGGTGAGGGCGGCCTTGATGGCGATTTCCGCGGTTTCGAAGTCGCGAATCTCGCCCACCAGAATCACGTTGGGGTCCTGGCGCAGGAAGGCGCGCAGGGCCGCGGCAAAGTTCAGGCCGATGGACTCCTTCATCTGCACCTGGTTCACGCCGTGCAACTGAAACTCCACCGGATCCTCGGCGGTCATGATGTTGGTGTCTGGCTTGTTGAGCAGCGAGACTGAGGAATAAAGAGTGTTGGTCTTGCCCGATCCCGTGGGCCCGGTCACCAGCACCATGCCGTAGGGCTTGAGCACGGCGCGCTGGAACTTCTCCAGCGACTCCGGCTCGAAGCCCAGCTTGGTCATATCGAGGCGGAGATTTTCTTTGTCCAGCAACCGCAGCACGACCTTCTCGCCCCACAGCGTGGGCAGGCAGTTGACGCGGAAGTCGAGCTGTTTTTTCTTGTTGTTGACCAGCATCTTCAGCATGATGCGCCCGTCCTGAGGCAGGCGCTTCTCGCTGATATCCATCTTGGCCATGATCTTGATGCGGGAAGTGATCGCGTCCTTGAGTTTCATGGGCGGGGACATGATCTGCTGCAGGACGCCGTCAATACGGAAACGCACCCGGTATTCTTTTTCGTAGGGCTCGATGTGGATGTCGCTGGCGCCGCGCTTTACCGCGTCGGAAAGAACAATGTTGACCAGCTTGACGATGGGGGCCTCATCCGCCGACTTCTCCAGCTCGGCCAGGTCGATTTCATCCTGGTCAGCCTGCAACTCCACGTCGGCTTCTTCCATGGAAGCCAGCAGCTCGTCTACGTTTTCATCCTGGCTTCCGCCGGCGCCGTAGGCTCTGTCAATGGCCTCGGCAATCGCCGGCTCGGAGGCCACCACCGGCTCAATGTTGAAGCCGGTCATGAACTTGATATCGTCGATGGCGAAGACGTTGGTGGGGTCGGCCATGGCGATCGTGAGTGAAGCCCCAACGCGGCTCAAGGGAAGGATCTGGTAGCGACGCGCGGTCTCTTCGGGAACCAGCTTCACGACCCCGGGATCGATTTCGAAATACTGCAGATTGATGGCGGGAACGCCGTACTGCCGGGAGAGGAAGTTGGTGACTTCCTCGTCGCTCACAAATCCCAGCTGCACCAGCGTTGAACCAAGACGTGCATTCGCGCCTTTTTCCCGCTGCGCGCGCAATGCTTTATCAAGCTGATCGGTAGTGATGATCTTCTCTTTGACAAGAAGATCGCCGAGTCTTTGCGACATAGTCCCCGCTTGTTCCTGGACGAAGTGGATTACTCAACGGCGCTTTCCATCGACAGGCTGGGGGGGACAGCCGCTTCAGAAGAAACTCGTGAGTAGCGCAAGTCTGTAGCCGGTGACACAAATTGTCAATTCACAATTCACGTTAGATCGGCCCGAAATCACTGTCCAAAGTGCATGAACCAATGGGGAAACAGGCCGAAATGCAATGAGCTTTGTGCAGGACCGCAGAGATACTGGTGGGGACTGCCGCAATTTGGCAACGCGCTCGGCGCCTGCAGGACCGCGAATGACGATTCACGGCACTTACTAAATCCGCGCCAGGCATCGTGCGATTGTTACCTTTATTTAATGACTTTCGGACTCTAACCAACGCCCTCCACGCGTGCCAAGATTGCTTTGTCTGTTCCCCGATACCTTCCCCCGGTGTCGGCAGAAACTCCGGAACATTTCCGCGAAATAAGAGGGCGGTGTGCAGATGGCAGGCCTGGGCCAGCTTCGAATGTTCTCGACAATCGTAAGTTTGTGTTTGTTTAGCGGTGCCATCTGCAGCGCTGCGCCGGCCGCCAAGAGCGCGCCTGCGGCCTCTGCAACCACCACAGCCGCGGCCACGACTACGGTAGCGCCGTCCAACAAACTGATTGCCCTCACCTTCGACGACGGTCCGCGGCCGTATGTGCTGCTCGGCGTAAAGGGAAATCATCCGGCGCCGGGATTGATGGACGTTCTCGATCAGAACGGCGTGAAAGCCACGTTCTTCGTGGTCGGCTGGCGGCTGACGCCCAAGACCTGGGGCGAGCCGCGGCATGAAGAGAACGTCGGCGTGACCTGCATCGACGCGGCAAAACAATTGACCGGCCGCGGCCACGAACTGGAGGACCACACCTTCAGCCACGTGGAGCTGCGCAGCGCGGAAAAGAAAAGCGGAGAGCAGTGGGTATTGCACGACGTGGACCGGGGAGCGCAGGCAATCGAGGCGATTACGGGCGCACAACCAAAGTATGTCCGGCCACCGGACTGGATCATCACCAGCGACGCCCGCCGCGACCTGGAGCGCGAAGGCTACCGCGTGCTTTCCATTTCCTCAGAGAACCCGATGGCGCTCCGCGACGTGAACTCGCTCGACTATTTGTGCGCCGGCCGGGCAGCCGGATGCCCCAAGCCATCTCTGGTAGATTCGGTCTTGAAGCAGATTGAGCAAAGAGAAAAGAAAGGCATCTACACGCACATTCTCGCCTTCCATGAGTTATCCACCACGACGGCCGGCATGCCGCGGCTAATCAGCGATCTCAAAGCACGCGGGTACCGCTTCGTGACGCTAACAAAATATATGCAGCTGGTCGCTGCCGGAACCTCGAAATAGAATCTGGCACCCGTTGTTTGTGCAAGTCCCAAATCCTGAACTTCAGATGTTGTCCGAGTCGCGCAACTCTTTCAGCACCGGCGGATCAGGAGGTCGAGCGTTTTTCTCTTCCTTGCACTTCGAGTACTTCATGCCGTTCAAACAGTAGGTTGTCGCCGACCAGGTTGAATCGGCCTGCTCCTTTTCCGCCGGGTGCTCCTGATACTGCACAACCTGCGACCAGTCCGCATTAACCGTGATGTCCACTGCGTCATCAACTCCCTGCACGACGCCGCCTAACGTAAGAGCGTCGGCCAGATTCAGGTTCTGGTCGATAGAGTACAGGGCAAGACCGTATCTGGGGCAGGCGCCGCATTGTCCCGATCCAAATTCCGACCAATAGACTTCCGGCCCACTTTTCACGAGCAATGTCCCATCGTTCAGCCGCTTCGCCCCGAAGCCGGGCTGGCCAACGACCTTCTCATAAGGCTTGGCCTGCTGCCCTTTCTGATAGACCAGATTCGGACCGCACACCCATTCGTCGTCCTTGACGAATTGCCAGAAGTGGTGGGTAGGGCGGACGATGGGCGACAGTCCGGATGGAGAGTAGGCATAACCGTTGGCTTCATTCACCAGAATGAAGGTCTCCGACTCATATTCCGAGCCCAGCACGAATTGATCGTGCTGAGGAACAAACCATCCGGGATGTCTGTCCCCATACTTGTCGCGTCCTTCAAGGCCAACCGAGCAGGGCGCGATGCGGAAAGTCCGTTTGGGCTGGAGCTGAAGGTGATTGAACGTCTCGGGCTTGCCGAACACACGCCGCGTTGAACTGCTGGAGTATGCGCCCATCTTCTTTCCCTGCGGCGCGGCATTGAAAACATCCACCATCAACCACAGGTTCTCGAGGTCGGCAGTATTCAGAGGAGGAAATGAACCGTAGGGGATGGCGATCTGAAAGACGTAGCCGCGTCCGCCATTGGAAGGCGTATACCACATCTGAACTTTTCCCCGGGGCTTCAGCGCTTCGGGAATCTCAGCTTTGTAGGCGGGCTGATCGCTGGCGAATTTGCTGGTGATGAGCTCATAAGCGGGCGTGGCGTAAGCTTCTATCGAGTAGCTTTCCGTGAGCAGCCACTGGCGCGCAAAGAGTTTCCTGAAGACGCTGCGATATTGTTGCTGCTCGTTAGCCCATTTGCGGCAAGCCAAAACATTTTCCGCTTTCACGCGCGCGTCGACATCTTGCTCCTTTTCCCAGTCCGCGCATGAATCGGGACCCTTTTCCAGCAGCTGCTCTCCAAACTGATTGCCCCAGCCCATCGGGGACATGGGAATATCGGGAGCCGCAGCCAGCCAAACTTCAACATGGTCCTTGCTGAGAATCTGACTCTTGTTGCGCGGGAAGTCGGGGGTTCCCCCATCAACCTGGCCGACGATCAGCAGAGCATGCCCGATGTTCCTGATCCAAAGACGCCCGCTGCGTCCGCCGGCTTCTTCGGGAACCAGCAGCAGGTCCGGAGGCGTGTCTTTGTAGTCGTTAATGCCGCCGCCAATCGAAGTGGGATGCGACTCAGGAACAATGATTGGTTCTGGTTCTTGTGCCCAGGTGAAGGGGCAGACCAGGCCTAATGCCGCCAGCACAACCCGGAAAATCCGCATTCCGGGGTGGAGCGTATCAGAGTTCACAAGTGGTGTCTATGCACGCGCCTGGATGCCAACGGGATGAGTCGGACAGGAGGGAACGCTCTGAATTAAACCACAACCGTTTCCTGGTATTCGCCGAAGACATGGCGCATGGCGTCAGAGACTTCGCCGACGGTGCAGTTGCTCTCAACGGCGTGGATGACGCGCGGCATGAGATTCTCTCCGTTGCGGGCAGCCTCTTCGATGCCGGCGATGGAAGACTTCCAGGCGGAAGCGTCGCGGCGGGCGCGCAGGGCGCGGAGGCGCTCGAGCTGCCGGCGCTCGAGAGCCGGATCGATACTCTGAATCTGCGGCGACTTGTCACCCTCGGTCTGGAAGCGGTTGACCCCGACCACGACCTGCTCCAGGCGGTCGACCGACTGCTGGAAGTCATAGGCGGCGTTCTGGATTTCACGCTGCACGTAACCAAGCTCGATAGCGCGCAGCGTGCCGCCGAGATGGTCGATCTTGGCCAGGTAAGCGTTGGCGCGCGTCTCGATCTCGTTGGTGAGCGACTCGATGAAATAAGAGCCGGCCAGCGGGTCGATGGTGTTGGGCACCCCGGTCTCGTAGCCGATGATCTGCTGAGTGCGCAAGGCAATGCGCGCCGATTCTTCGGTCGGCAGGCCCAGGGCTTCGTCGAAGGAGTTGGTGTGCAGCGACTGAGTTCCGCCGAGCACAGCCGCCAGGGCCTGCAGCGCGGTGCGCACGATGTTGTTCTCCGGCTGCTGTGCGGTCAGCGTGGAGCCGGCCGTCTGGGTGTGGAAGCGCAGCATCAGCGAGCGCGGATTTTTGGCGCCGAAACGCTCCTCGAGAATGCGCGCCCACATACGCCGGGCTGCCCGGTACTTGGCGACTTCCTCGAGAAGGTTGTTGTGGGCGTTGAAGAAGAAAGAGAGGCGCGGCGCGAAGTGGTCAACGTCAAGCCCGGCGTCGATGGCAGCCTGCACATAGGCAACCGCATTCGCCAGGGTGAAAGCCACTTCCTGCACCGCAGTGCAGCCGGCCTCGCGCATGTGGTAGCCGGAGATGGAGATGATGTTCCACTCGGGAACGTTGGCGTTGGCGTAGGCAAACATGTCGGTGATCACGCGCATGGCCTGGCGCGGCGGATAGATGTATGTCCCGCGGGCGATGTACTCCTTCAGGATGTCGTTCTGCACGGTGCCGCTGAGCTTGCGCACGTCAGCGCCGGAGCGCCGGGCAACAGCGATGTACAGCGCCAGCAGGATGGAGGCCGTGGCGTTGATGGTCATGGAGGTGGAAATCTTCTCCAGGTTGATGCCGGCGAAGAGGCGCTGCATGTCTTCGATGGAATCGATGGCCACGCCGACTTTTCCGACCTCGCCCAGGGCCATGGCGTGGTCGGAGTCCATGCCGATCTGGGTAGGCAGATCGAAGGCAACGGAGAGACCGGTGGTTCCGTGGGCGAGCAGATACTTGTATCGCTTGTTGGATTCTTCGGCGTCGCCCATGCCGGCGTACTGGCGCATGGTCCAGAGGCGGCCGCGGTACATGGTGGTCTGCACGCCGCGCGTGAAGGGAAACTCGCCCGGATAACCGGTGTCGCGGTCGTAGTCCCAGGACGAAGCGTCAAGCTCGGCCGGAGTATAGAGAGGGTGAGGATGGATGGTTTGGAGCGAATCGATTTCAGGCTTGAGCTTTACGTCTTCGGCCATATGTCACCGAGGCTGGAGCCCCGTCTTTCTAATTTGGAACCTTAACCGCGCGGTTAACCCGTCATTCATCCACGGCGCGTTCTTCGAGCTTTAACAAACGAAAGCACCGTGCACCATCCACAAACCACTGTGAACAGCGCGACCACGGCGGTGCGGCGGTGGTCCTGGAGATGATCCATACGATAGTGACGCACCAGATCGGAACTGCCGACCACCGTAAAAACCGCAAAAATCAGCCCTGTCATCTGCAGCCAGAGGGCATAAAAAGTTTTCGCCGCAGTTACAATAAAGCCCTTGCCTGCAACCAGAAGGGCGTTGGCGACCCGGTTTTGCAGGACGCCTTTGGCGATGCTTATAGGCGGCATTGCCGATATTGTAGCCGGAATTCGAGAGCGGCTGCCGAAAGCGAGAAACAAAAAACGGCGGGACGGCATCCTATCAATTTAATTAAACGACAAAACGTAATTTTTTGGGGGGACGTTGAACACCCAACTCAAGCGGCTGATCAAGGAACTGGGCGAGGCGATTAACGGATCGCTTTCCGAGTCTCAGCAGATCGCCCAGGTCATCGCGAAGATCAAAGAAGAGGGCTACGACATCTTTCTCGTCCTGGAAGCCACGCTGGGCTTCAACCGCCAGGATGAGGAAACCCCGGGAACCCAGGGTCAACTGGTGGGTTCCAGGCGAAAGAGCGGCGAGCCTGAATTCAGCATCACCGCCCACGATGTGCGCTTTCTCAGGTCTTTGCGCATCAGCGTCGACAAAGGCGCCTAGCGCGATTCATCGATTCGCCCGGCGGAGGGAGTGCCGGGCCTTTTTCTGTTAGCATTTACGGTTACTTCGCACCCGCTGACGCGGATTTCGGTCCCGCTGTGCAGCCGGGCAGAATTATGAAGGATACGATCGGAGTATTGCTGGCAGGGGGCGCCGGTGAGCGCCTCTATCCTTTGACGCGCGACCGCGCCAAGCCCGCGGTGATCTTCGGAGGCAATTACCGGATCATCGACGTCACGCTTTCCAACTGCGTGAATTCCGATCTGCGCAAAGTCTATATCCTGACCCAGTACAAGGCGCTCTCCCTGAACCGCCACATCCGCGAAGGCTGGAGCTCAGTGGTGGCGCGCGAGCTGGGCGAATTCATCGAGATCCTGCCGCCCATGAAGCGCGTGAGCGACAACTGGTATCTGGGGACGGCCGACGCGGTGTACCAGAACATCTACTCCATCGGCAGCGAGCAGCCGCGGCACGTGCTGATTCTATCCGGCGATCACATCTACAAGATGAACTACCAGCTGATGCAGGACCAGCATGAAGCCGCGGGAGCCGATGTGACGCTGGCCACCATCCTGATCGAGCCGGAAGAATGCTCGCAATTCGGAGTGCTGGAAATCGACGGCCGCGGAAGGATCGTTGGCTTCGAGGAGAAGCCGCGCTCGACGCGCGTGCGCTCACCCTACAATCCGCAGCTGGTATCGGGATCGATGGGCGTGTACCTGTTCAATACCGACGTGCTGCTGCCGGTGCTGCTCAAGGACGCGGAAGATCCCAACTCGTCGCACGACTTCGGCAAGGACATCCTGCCCCGCATTCTCGATCAGTACAAAGTTTATTCGTTCAACTTCATCGACGAGAATGCGAAAGAAGCTCTTTACTGGCGCGACGTGGGAACGCTGGAGGCGTACTACGAAGCCAACATGGACCTGGTGGCAGTCTCGCCGGTGTTCAATCTTTACGATAAGCATTGGCCGATTCGCACCACCCAGCGGCAGTATCCGCCGGCGAAATTTGTCTTCGGCGAGCCGGGACGCACCGGCATGGCCATTGATTCCATCGTCTGTCCGGGCTGCATTCTTTCCGGCGGCATCGCGCGCAACAGCGTTCTTTCGCCCGACGTGAGGGTGAATTCCTACGCGGAAGTCGAAACCAGCATCATCTTTCCGCACGTGAACATCGGCCGGCACTGCCGCATCCGGCGCTCGATCATCGACCGCGACGTGCACATTCCGGAAGGCACCATTATCGGCTTCGATCCTGAAGACGATGCCAAGAATTACATCGTCACCGAGAGCGGGATCACCGTGGTCACGCGCGACTACTCGCTGTTTGAAAGTCCGGTGGCGGTGGATTACTTCACTTCTGAATAAGCAGACTTCACAAGAATCCGGAAGGCGGTTTTGTGGCAACCACGGCGCAGATGACCTGTCCTTAGAGACTTCGCAGTGAATTAGTTGGCAGAGACAGTCAGCGGCTGAGTCAGGCGGAAAGCAATGCGCTGGTCCGGAGTAAACCCGGCTTCCTTGTTACCGGAATCGCGAAACGCGTTGCTGCCGGCGATGAGCGAGAAGCTGTGACTGTGAACGCTCCCGCCTGCCGCGATCACGCTATTTGTGGCCAACGGCAGCTGTTTGCCGTTGATGGCGATCGAAGAAAGTCTGATGCGGACGTAGCCCGCGCGGTGCAGACGTCCTGATTCGCGCGCTGCCACAACCTTTCCTTCAATTTCGGTACCCTGCGCCGCGATGACCTGATTGTCGGCCAGCAGTGGCTCGTCGAGTACAGCCAGGAAGTCCTGACCGGCTTCGGCGTCGGCAGCACTGAGCGGCCTTTTAAGATGCACGTAGATGACAGTATCTGCGGGAACCACCAGCGGCTTGGCTTCAGTAAAAGGAGGCTGTTGGGAGCTTGAGGAATCCGCCGAGGCGGTGGCCGGCTGGGAGTGAAAACCGCTGCAGCCGAACGCCGACAGGGTGGCGACCATCAGCAGGATCACAGGAAACGAATTGCGAAGCTGCTTCATTGGTCTGGCCCGCAGGGTTTAATGCACGGCGAATGCCATCAGGCAACTACTATATTTATCAGACGGATAGATGAATTTACACGACGACAGCTCAGCGTACTTTTTACCCTCGGCGGCCAGCTTTTACGATCGCGTTCGGCGCGATAACTCCCAGGCTTTGGCGTACTTCCAGCTTACGTATCCGGCGTGCGTCATCAGCACCAGCAGGCCTTCGCGGCCATCGAGAAAGCCAAGACGAAGGAAGTAGGAGTAGAAAAACCGCGCCAGCGGGCGCAGCACGATGTTGATGAGGCTAAAGCCGATCGGGTGCTTATCCACCACCATCTGCGCCCCGAGAGACGAGTAGCGGTTGGCGTGTTCGATGAAGCCTTCGAGTGTGGGATAAGCGTGATGGATCAGGTCGCCGTGGAGGTGGCCGAGCTTGCCCGCCATCTTTATGTCTTCGTGCACGGCGCGTAATTCAAACTCGGCGGCGCCGCGCCTGATCAGCCGCAGCTTGGGATCGGGATAATAACCGCTGTGCTTGATCCAGCGCCCCAGATACAGGTTGCGGCGATTCATGGTGTAGCCCGCGAATTCTTGCGTTCCGGACTGCAGCAGCGCCTTGATGCTCGCGGCCAGTTCCCTGCTGACTTCTTCGTCGGCATCGAGGGAGAGAATCCAGTCTGAGGTGGCCTTGGCCAGCGCCGAATTCTTCTGCGCCGCGAACCCTTTCCATTCTTCGACAAACACCCTGGCGCCGCGCTCCTGGGCCAGGCGAACCGTGGAGTCGGTGCTGCCGGAATCGACGACGATGATTTCCGAGGCAATCTCACGCACGCTGTCGAGGGTGCGGACGATGTTGGCCTCTTCATTCAAAGTGATAATGCAGACCGAGAGAGTCATGTGCGGAAGGATATCAGGAGCACAGAATTTGCAACCTCCGCGCCGACAGGTGGTTGCGGCCGGGAGCTTGAACGGTTTTTTGGCACGCTGAACAGCCGAGCGACGGCCGGTGTCGGCACAGATTCTTATCCATTCTTTAACAATCTTGATTGGACTAGACTACAGCACGATGGGTAGCGTTAGGCCATACGAAGGTGCCGAGATGAAGGCTCTGCTCGCTCTTTTTCTCATTGTTGCAACCGCATGTGACGGCGCTGATCTAAAAGTGAAGTTATCCGTTGTGTCCACAGAGACACTCCCAGACATGGACGACGGATGTCCCTATATACTGTGCGTCAGCGTACCCGACCAGCCGTCCATCCATGAAGAAGTAATGTACGTGCACGGTTCCAGCCAGCGAATTGAATTCACCGGTGTCGTCATGGGCCAGGGACAGGGCCCTTTTTCTGGCGAACCTGATCCGGCGCACCATCTGGGAAATTACCGGGCGATCCTTCCCCACATGGCGGTCATAACCCACTGCGATACCGGACGGGTCATTGAACTTGACCTTGACAGCCATGAATACCGTGAGTTCAGACAACCCAGGTATCCCAGCGAAAAGCAATTCCGGAAGGAAGTCGAGCGTGTTAAAAAAGATGCGCTGCGCAGGGTCCGCTGGCAGACGCAAGACACGGGAGAAACGAAGGAGTTTTTCGGGCACGTAGCGAGGCGCCAGATCACTACAATCGGGGGAATGTCTAGAAGCACAGCCGCGGAGCGCATTGATGGCTGGTATCTGGATTTGCCCGAGCCGGGGTGCGCTCCGGAGTATCTGCGCCATGGACAGGCTACCATGTTGACGTTTGACAGCATCACCAGCGGTACTGCTGAAATCAGGAGCTCGTGGGACTGCCTGTACTCATCAGCCAACTGGGGGGACTACCGAGCGTATTCCACTCTCTTCTGGGCAGAAGGGCACTTTATTCCTGTCGGATTTCGGGAAGTTACGCGGTTGAAATATTTCTTCAATTTTCCGTTCTGTACCGTTCCTGTATACGTAGGATTCCCACCGCGAGGACTGGCGGTAAGTCAGACAATAACTGACGTCTCTACTCGAGCGGCTTCGGTCAGCCAAGCCTTAAACAGCGAAGTGAGTTTGATCCAATTCGCGACTGCGCATGGCCCCTTGCAGTCATCTATCACAGAGCTTTCTGATGGGCCTATCGACCCAGCACTTTTTGAGGTGCCGGCGGGTTTCGTCAAGGTAAAACAACTGTACCGCAACAGTCAGGTGTTGGAGGAAATCCCTGCGAAATAGGACCGGGATTCAATGGAAGCCCGATTACGGTTCCGTTGGCTTCCGGTTCATTGCAGCATTTATCGCCGCTTGATCAGGTCGTCGCAAAGCAAATGCGCTTTGAGGGCCAAATTGTGCGCGCGAGCGGCGTCGTTTTCCTTGATCGCGTTCCGGCTCTGGTTAATGAAGTCGCGAATCTGTGTGACCATGGCCTGGTCGTCGGCGGAAAGCTGGCGGTTCAGAGAATTCAGACTGTTTTCGGTGCTCTGCAGCAGCTGTTCGGTCGAGGGCTCATTCGGCGCGACCGGAGCGCCACCGGGAGAAATGGTGCCAACCGTTGCAGGAGCTTCCGGATCGGAATGAACCACAATTTTGGGCGGCGCGGACTTGGCGGTTTCAGGAGCGCCGGATTTTTTGCCGCCGCTGGGCTGTTTGTTGTTGGCCGGCTTTTTGTTGTTCCTGGCTGCTACTGGACTCGGCTCCGGTTCCGGCGGCGGCGTACCCTGCGCCGGCAGCTGCGATTGCTGCGCGGGTGCGGGCGTGGGTTGGGGCGTCGGCTCCGGAGAGGCCGCGGGGGCGGGCGTCTGCGCCGGAGGCAGCGGCGGGCCGGCCGTCTTCTTGGCGGCGCAGCCGGCCAGCAACGCCAGGCCAAGAAAGCAGGCTGTGAGACGAAAGTGGCGAGTGGTTTCCATTTATTTATGCTTCGCTCAACGAATCTCCGGAGGCCGCAACCGGTGTTTCGCTCACCGGCGCGCTGTCTACCAGCGGGAAGCGAAGGTAGAAGGTTGTCCCGCGCCCGGGAACAGACGTGAACTCCACGCTGCCGTGATGCAACTGGACGACGCGGTAAGCCATGGCCAGACCGATACCGCTCCCCCCCTTTTTGGTCGTGAAATAAAGATTAAAAACCTTATCGCGAATATCGGCGGGGATGCCGCCACCCTCATCGCGCACGGTGACAATAGCGCTGTCGCCTTCGCGGCGGGTGGCAATGCGCAGATTACCGCCTTGGGGCATGGACTGAACGCCGTTGATCACAATATTGAGGACCGCCTGCTTGACCAGGTCCGCGTCGACGCGGGCGGTCAGGGCGTCCTGCGAACTCTGCCGCTCCACGCGCACCTTATTCTGCTCTGCAGCGGGCGCGGCCAGCGCGACCACGTCGTCCACCAGCTTGCGCAAATCGACATCGATCAAACGCAGATCGACGGGACGCGTGAAGTCCACCAGGGTCTGCACCACGCGGTCGAGCCGCTGGATCTCGCTGCCGATCACGTCCATGTGGCGGCGCGTATCGGGATCGATGTCGCGCAGCTTCTGGCGCAGCACTTCAAGATGAACGACGATGGCGTTGATGGGGTTCTTTACCTCGTGGGCCACGCCGGAGGTCAGCCTTCCGATTGCGGCCAGGCGGCGCGAGAGCTCGATCTCATCCTCGATGCGGTGGACGGATTCCGCGTCGCGCAGCGTGAGCAGCGCGCCGATTCTCTCCCCGTGTTCTTCGATGAAATCGAGGGAAATCTGGATGTGCCGCCCGTGCTCCGCCTCAATCTCCTCCTGCCCCACCGGCTGGCGCGACTCAATGGCCTGCAGGATGGCCTGGCCCAGCGGCGATGCGGGATCGAAGATCTCCGAGGGATGGCAGCCCAGCATGGCTCCGCGCGGCTTGCCCACAAATCGCTCCGCGGATGCGCTGACCAGAACGGCGCGAAAGTCGCTGGTGAAGAGCATGACTCCGTCCTGGAGGTTGGCCATCATCTGGTCCAGGTTTTCCTTCAAGGCGGAGAAGACTTCCTTGACGTCGCGCATCTGGCGGCCCAGGCGTTCGATCTTGCCGGAAACCACACCGTACTCGTCAGACCGGCCTTCTGGAGATTCCGCGGGCTCGACCTGGCCGGCGCTGATCAAATCCAGGCGGCGGCTGATGGCAGCCAGAGGCCTTAGCGCCAGTGTGGAAACACCCGCGGCCAGCACCACGCTGAACAGAATCGCGCCGCCCGAGAGCAGCAGAGCGCGCCGCATCTGTTCGCGGATGGCGTTCTGCAGAAACACCGTGGAGATGCCGATGCGCACCTCGCCGAACGGCGTCCCGTTGCGGATCAGGGGAACGCGCACGTCATAAACCTGGGCAGGGCCGTAGACGATCTTAATCTGCTGGCGAATTCCGCTGTGCAGAAGCGCGGAAAAATCCTGACGCTGCGGTACCTGCTTGCCCAGGAACTCCTGCCGCGTGTGCAGCAATGCCAGCCCACGCGCATCGACGATGGCGGCGTCGTACACGGTCACAGAATCGCCGAGCACCGATTCCAGAAGAGCGCTGACGGAAGAGTCCGTCTCCAGTACCTCTTCCACCGCGGAGGCGACATCACCCGGCGTATTCAGGCTGATTTTCGAGCTGCTCAGATCGACTTCCAGCGCATCGCGAGCCACGCCGAAGACTTCGCGGCCGATCAGCACGCCGTTGTCGTAGGCCTCCTGAATGCGCTGGTGCACTACCTCTGCAATGTAGAACGCGGCGAGCGTGGCCACGATCACCAGCACCATGCCGGTGATGGCAAAGACCAGCTTGGTTTTCAGCCGCAGGGCGGGCATAAAGGGTTAGTTGATTCTACCGCGCTGTTTCGCCAACCGCGGACGAAACATTGCCGTATTCCTTCAGTTTGTTGTGCAGTGTTTTCAGGCTGATTCCAAGCACTTCCGCTGCCCGGGTCTTGTTGTTGTTGGTGGCAGCCAGAGTCCGCAGAATCAACATCTTCTCCGCCTGCTCCACTGTGGTTCCCACTTCCAGGCGGATGCCGCTGCCGTCCGAGGCTGGAGTCTTGACTCCCGAGGTGCCAAAGTTCGGCGGCAGGTGGCGGGGCTCGATCAGGGCTCCTTCACAGACGATCACTGCCCGTTCCAGCGCATTCCGCAGCTCGCGGACGTTGCCCGGCCAGTTGTAACCCTTGAACATCTCCATCACGGTGTCGCTTACGCCGCCGGCGTCGCGATCATGCTTGGCCCGCATCTCCTTCAGCAGCGCTTCCACCAGATGGGGAATGTCTTCTTTGTGATCACGGAGCGGCGGCAGGTGGATGTTGAAGACGTTGAGCCGGTAGTAAAGGTCGTTGCGCAGCTGGCCGTTGGCCACGGCGTCTTCGGGAACCTTGTTGGTGGCGGCCAGAACGCGCACGTCTACGGTAGTTTCAGCCTTGCTGCCCAGGCGGCGCAGCTTTCGGTCTTCCAAAACGCGCAGCAGCTTGGCCTGGGTGGCGATGGGCATTTCGCCTATTTCATCCAGCAGCAGCGTGCCTTCCTCGGCCAGTTCGAAGCAGCCGGCGCGGCGCTCCAGGGCCCCAGTGAATGCGCCCTTTTCGTGGCCGAAAATCTCGCTTTCGATCAGCGTTTCCGGGATTGCCGAGCAGTTGATAGCCACAAACGGTTTGTTCTTGCGCGGACTCAGATCGTGAATGGTGCGCGCCACCATTTCCTTCCCGGTTCCGCTTTCACCGGTGATCAGCACCGAGGCGGTGCTGGGCGCGACCATTTCGACCAGGCGGAAGATCTCCTGCATCGGCCGCGAAGAGCCCACCATGGCTCCCAGTTCGCCGGCATCGCGCAGCTTTCGCCGCGTGACTTCCAGCTCGATCGTAGTACCGCGCTGGCGGGCCGCGTTTTGAAGGATCTGCCGCAGGCGCGCCATGTCCACCGGTTTTTGAATGAAGTCATAGGCGCCGGCTTTCATCGCGTCCACAGCTAAGTCGATGTTGCCTTGAGCGGTCAGCAGCACCACGGCGATCGGCTGCGGCTGCTCGGCCAGCCGCTGCAACAACTCCATGCCGTCCATGCGCGGCATTTTCAGATCGGTTAGGACAATTCCGGGAGACCAACCTGCGGCTTTCTCGAGTGCCTCCAGGCCGTCCTTGGCGGTTTCGGTGCGGTATCCCCAGGCCGAGATCAGCTCCGCCAACCCTGACCGTTCATTTTCCTCGTCCTCAACAATGAGGACCTTTTCCTGACCGTTCAATGGGGTTCCCCTTTCCCTGAATGCGGTGTGCGAACGTTAAATCGAGGAGCAGCATGGACTTAGATGCGGACCGTGTAAAAAAGTCTATATGCAGTTTAACCCCTTTGTAAAAAGGTAGTTATGCTGATAAGAATAGACGTTTTTGGGTCCCTTTGCATCCAAGGAAAGGTTCCGTAAGGCCCACTTCGGGGTCAAGTCCAGGCCAAAAAATTTGAGAGCACGCAAAGGAGCCCAGATGAAACATATTTGGACCAGCATTTTGGTAGTCGCTGTTTTAGCGCTGGCGGCAGCGGCGCAGACCGCCGGCACTTCCGCCTCGGGATCGGCTAATGCTTCGGTTTCGCCCGGCCAGGCTTCCGCCGGCGCCAGCGCCAACCAAAACACACAAGCACCGGGAGCCTCAACCGGTGCAGGTGTAGCCGGCAACGCCGAGGCGTCGCACGAGCGCAAATCAGAGCATGATTCCAATACCGGTGTGCGCGGGGGCAGCAACGCTTCCGGCAGCGCCGCCGGGACTGCCGGCGCTTCCGCCCTGCTCAGCGAAGGCAGCACCATGCACACCGAACTGACCAAACCTCTGGACGCCAAGAAATGTAAGCCCGGTGACCAGGTAACAGCCAAAGTGACCGAAGACGTGAAGTCCAACGGCAAGGTCGTGATCCACAAAGGTTCCAGGGTCATGGGTCATGTCACCGAGGTGCAGGCGCGCGACAAAGAACACGCTGATTCGCGAATGGGAATCGCTTTCGACAGGATCGAGATGAGCGGCGGCCAGGAAATGGGTTTCAACGGAGTCATCCAGGCGATCGCTCCTCCGGTGCAGGCTTTTGCCGGCGCATCGGCCGACCAGGCCGCTGATTTAGGATCGGCGGGCGGCGGACGCATGGGCGGCGGTGGCGCGCGTGGCGGTGGCGGACTCGGCGGCGGGATCGCCGGTGGTGCCGTCTCGAGCGTTGGCGCCACAGCCGGAACCGCGACCAACACGCTGGGTTCGGCGGGCGGCGCGGTGGGTGGAACGGTTAACACTGCCACCAGCGGACTTTCCGCGGGGGGCACTCTTACCAGTGCCAGCAGCGGCGTGGTTGGACTGCAGGGCCTGACCTTGAATTCGGCCTCAGCCGCTACTGCCCAGGGCTCGCTGATCACGTCGCCTACACAAAACGTGAAGCTCGACAGCGGGACCCAGGTGCTGCTGCGCGCCGCAGGATCAGTCCACTAAGACAACTTCCGTTGGTTAAGAGACAAGCGGACGGGACCGTGAATCCCGGCCGCTCTCATTCGTGCCCGCAGATCAACGTTCTCTGGTTTTATTGGCCTTTTTCCGCTTTCCCACAGTCCTCAAGACCCATATCTTTCGCCACAGCTTTTGTGATATATGTTGCGGTTAGCCGCACCCAATGAGCAGTTATCCACGCTTTGGACGAGCACTCGCACGGTTCTGGCAAGGGGTGGAACATGAAGAGTTCTTCGATTGTTGCAGCCGCATTTTTCCTGCTTTCGGTTCCCTGGGCCATCTCGCAATCGCAACCGCCCGCAGAAGATAATCACACCACCAACTCGACCCCAGCCTCGGCGACGGCTGCCGCGGATAAAACCACTTTCTATATCCTGGCCGAATTCACGGAAGGGCTGAACGCAAAGAAGCTGAAACCGGGAGACAAGATCAAGGGCGAAGTGACGCAGGATGTGATCTGGAAGGGCAAGATCCTGATTCCGGTCGAATCCAAGATTGTGGGCCATGTCACAGAGGCAAGCGCCCGAACTGCGGAGGATCACGAATCCCGGCTGGGTATCGTGTTCGATAAGGTGATCGTCAAGCACAACCACGAGCTGGACTTCACCGGGGTCATCCAAAGCCTGGATGCGCCGGCACAACGAAAGTCGAAAGTAGACGAGCCGGACCAGATGCTGCCGCCTTCGGTGATGGGCGTCAGCCAGAGTGGAGGTATGGGCCCGATGGGAGGCTCTCCCAGCCGCAGTTCATCCGGTGCTTCTTCCGGGTCCGGTGGCATGGTAATGAACATGCCGACGGGCGCGCCCATTTACATGGAGGGTACTCCCGGAAGTAATCCGGGGAATTCCGCCGGCGGGAATATGCGCGGCCCATCCGGCGGCCAGCCAGCCAACAAGCCCGCGGCAGCGACTCCGCTGAGCGCGGGTATGCCGCTGGGTATCTTCCGAATCAAAGGCCTGAATCTCATCCCCGGACCTACCAGCAGCACGCCGGGTCCGGTGATCACTTCGTCGGTGCGCGACGTCAAGCTCGATTACGGCACACAGGTTTTGGTCAAAGCCACCGACCCGCGCATCAGCAAGCCGTGAGCGCCAACGACCTTCGGTAACTTGTTGATGGAAAATGGGCTGTGGCACTCTTAAAATGCGGCTAAGCTGAAAAAAGGAGTTCCAGCCGCAGTCCCATGCGTCTTCGCTTCCGCATCATTGAAGCCATTTTTGCGCTCTCCCTGCTGGCCGGCGGAGGACTCGTCTCCGCGCAGCAGTGGCAGCCTATCGGTCCGGAAGGCGGAAGCGTCCGCAGCCTGTCACAAGATCCCGCGAATCCTGACCGTCTCTTTCTCGGCACCAGCGCCGGACGGCTCTATTTGTCCACCGACAACGGGGCCAACTGGACTCGCTACGCTCACCTGGGAATTTCTCCCGAGATGGTTCTCGACCACATCCTGATCGATCCGGTCGATTCGCTCAGAATGTACGTCTCCGCCTGGAATGCCCAGGATCCCAACAATGATGGCGATGTGTTTCGCAGTCGCGATGGCGGCCGAACCTGGGAAGCAGTGCCCACACTGCACGGAAAGTCCATTCGCGCGCTGGCCATCTCGGCTTCCGATTCGAAGATCCTGGTCGCCGGAGCACTGGACGGCGTCTACCGCACCGCCGATCACGGCGAAAGCTGGCAGCGCATTTCGCCGGAGAATCATCCTGAGCTGAAACAGATTGAATCCATCGCCATCGATCCCGTCAACCCCGACATCATTTACGCCGGCACCTGGCACCTGCCCTGGAAAACCGAGGACGGCGGCAAGAATTGGCACAACATCAAGAAGGGCGTGATCGACGACTCCGATGTTTTCTCCATCGTCATCGATCCCGTGGCCCCCGCCAACCTCTATATCAGTGCCTGTTCGGGCATCTATCGCAGCGACTCCGCGGGCGAACTCTTCCGCAAGATTCAGGGCATTCCTTATTCGGCGCGACGCACGCGGTCGCTGCGGCTGGATCCCGTGGACCACAACATCGTTTACGCCGGCACCACCGAAGGCCTGTGGAAGACCACTGATGCCGGCGCCACATGGCGGCGCGTCACCGGACCCAACGTGATCGTGAATGACGTGCTCATCGATCCCCGCCAGCCTTCGCACCTGCTGCTGGCCACCGACCGCGGCGGCGTGCTGGCCAGCACCGACGGCGGCGCAACCTTCACTGCTTCGAATCGCGGCTTCAGCCACCGCCAAGTTTCCGCCCTGCTGGTTGATCCCGCCAACGACTCCGTGATCTACACGGGCCTGCTCAACGACAAGGAATTTGGCGGCGTCTTCGTCTCCCGCGATCGCGGCCTGAGCTGGACGCAGACCAGCACCGGCCTTGACGGGCGCGACGTCCTGGCGCTGCGCCAGACTGCGGCGGGAACGCTGATCGCCGGCACTGACCGCGGCATCTTTCTGCTGCGCAAGAATGTGCCCCGCTGGGCGCCGCTGAACGGACTGATTCAGGTGGAGACCAAAGAGATCGTGGAAGAGAAAGTTCCGGCGCCGGCTTCGGCTCCCGCGACCAACGTCGCGGAAAAGCCCGCCGACGGCGGCCCCGAAGTTTTCTCCGCGCAAGATCCGGCCGTCATAAAGACTGCTCCGCCACCGCCGCCAAAGAAGATCGTCATCAGGCACGTGATCTCGTCGGAGTTGAAGTCCCGCATCGCGACGCTGGAAGTAACGCCCAAGCGGTGGTTCGCCGGCACCGGAACCGTGTTTCTGGTCAGCGCCGATCTGGGACGCACCTGGCGCAAGCTGGATCTCCCCGGCCTGGCTCCGGTGATCAGCGTGGCTGCCGCCGACACCATGGTGGCTGTGGCTTCACGTGATTCGGTTGCCGTCTCCGTCAATGGCGGTGAGAGCTGGCTGCCGGCTCGGCCCTTTCTGGCCGGCTTCAACGTCAACTCCGTGGCCGTGGAACCCGGCGGCGACATCTGGGTAGCAGCGCACGAAGGCGTCTTCCGCAGCTCCGATATGGGAGAGACCTGGAAGCGGCTCACCTTCCTCCGCCTGGCCAACGTTGCCAGCGTGCAGTTCGATCACGCCAACCAGCGCATTCTGGCCATGAGCGCGGGATCGGGCAGCGTTTTCGAAAGCCGCGACGAAGGCCGCACCTGGCAGCCAATCAACAGCGGCTGGGCACTGAGCAGTTTCAGTCCGGTGCAGGGGCGTCTGCTGGGAACCACTCCTTTCGACGGCATCGTGATCCAGCCGGAGAGTTCAGTTAGCATGCGCTGAGGGAAGGCAGCACTCAGAGACAGAAATGGAAATCCGGGTTGGTTTGATGAAGCAAGCGGAGAGTCCAAACAGCACGGTAATTCGTTGGGGGCTGATTGTCGGTGCAGCTCTCATCATTGGCAGCGTACTCGTTGGTCCCCTATCGTCGTATTTGCTTACCCCCAAGCCAGTGACACGCGAGCAGACCGCGTCCATACCCGAGAAATGTCAATTCACAGCAACAGGAGCCATCACCGGGGCCCTTGCGCTCGGCGATGATGGAAGTCTCTACGCTGCAAGCGAGGACGGTTTTGTCTACACGCTCGACTCCTCCGGCAGCTTGCAATGGAAATTCATCGCCGGTCCCACATTGGCGGGACCGACCATCGGCGCGGACGGGACGATCTACGTCAGCAATAAGCACGAAGCCACCTACGCCATCAATCGCACGGGAACCCAGCAATGGGCAGTGGAGGACAGCCCGCCGGTTGGCTTGCCCGTAGGCGTAAGCTCAGCCCTGGATCAGGTTCGTCTCTATACGCCTTGGAACGGCCAGATGCGCGCGATTGGACTGAACAGCAGAGCCTCGGACTGGAGCGCAGGCAGCGTTCAGACAAATGGCTCGGTAGCAATTCTTCCCAATGGACTGGTCGTTTATCCGGGAGCCGGGAGATTGGAGGCCGTGGATTTCATGGGAAGAACGGTATGGCAGTATCCTGCGATGGGTCCTTCCTCATCCGGAAATACGGTCCTAAACAACGGCGGGCAAGATCTAGTGGGCAACTTCTGGCTGGACTCAGGGATTGCTGTGGGGGCCGACGGCACACTCTATGCCTGTGCGGTTGACGAACCGGGGGGCGAAAGGCGGGTTAATTCCCGGCTGGTTGCATTGGCTCCGGACGGAACATATAAATGGGAATTCCATACCGGGGACGCTTTCCGTGAACCGGGCCAGCCCGGTGATTGCCTCAGATGGAACGGTTTACTTCGGCAGCGGGGACGGCACGCTCTACGCGTTGAGTTCCGATGGAAGGAAGAGATGGGTCCTGAACACCAAGGCGGCCATCGTGGCAACGATGCTTGCCGAAGATGGCACGGTATACGTTTTGAATGTTGAAGCACTGATCGCCGTATCTCCTGAAGGAAAATTGCTTACGAAGAACGCCATCCCTGAGATCCTGGAGCCCCCGCGCACGCAGGTGATCGCCACATCCTTGAAAGAACGTAGAGTGCTCACGAAAATTCCCTTTGATACAAGCGTGTCGCCATCTCCCACGCTGGCGCCCGACGGAACCATATACGTAGGTTCGCATGGAGGCAAGATCGTGGCCTTGGCTGGAACGCATGGGGGATTGATGAATAGTCCATGGCCGAAGTTTCAGGGCGATCTCGCTAACAGCGGACGTTCGCCCGCTCCGAACGCTGAGGGGCGTTGAGCTGATTGCTATTTGCCAATTGTTCTTGCTCTGGTAGACAACTGCCGATAACCGCTTGGGGTCAAGTTTCCCGCCCTTTCTTCCTTTCGGTCCGCACCAAGCTGAGGCTACCCCGTCCTTTTGCGTTTTTTGAGATAGGGTGGGTTTGGACGCAGTCAATACTCGGGATTCTTTCTGCTTCCTCCACGGGAAGAAAGCACCTCGCGATCAACACAATGCAGAGCGCATCATCGCCGCCTGTCCCCATTTTTCCGCCCGCGTGGGTCTACAATAGGAGTTAGCTCAGGCAGCATCCCCAGCGCCTGGCGGCGCTATTGTCTGAGCAGCCACACTTTGCCGGTGGAAGGGGACTGAAAATGACGCAATCCACCATTCTCAAATCTCTGCTTGCGGGAATCGTTTCGCTAACTCTGGCGTGCTTCACGACGCCCACTTTTGCTCAACATGGAGGCGGCCACGGTGGTGGTGGTGGCGGCGGCTTCCACGGTGGTGGTGGCGGCGGTTCGTTCCGCGGCGGCAACGGCGCGGGGTTTCGTGGCGGAAGCGTTGGTGGCGGCAGTTTTCGTGGCGGACCAGGCTTCAGGGGTGGATCAGGCGGATTCCGCGGAGGGCCGAACGGCAGCTTTCGCAGCGGACGCTTCGGAAGCCAGGGCGGACGTTTCGGATCGTCTGGTTTCGGATCGGGGCGCAGTTACGCCGGCGCCAGGAACGCCGGCCGGGGTAACGGCTCCGGCGCCGGCTGGGGTCACGCCTCGCCAACAGCTCAACACGCAATAGCCGACGGTCAGTGGCACTCCTTCAGCGGAGGAGGCAACGCCGGCCGGGGTGGCGGCTTCGGACGCACCTCGTCAACAGCTCACTCCGCGATAGCCGATGGCCGGTGGCACTCCTTCGCCGGCACACGCAACGCCAGCCTGGCTAGCGGCTTCGGGCATAGCGGACAGTTCGGCAACGGTTTTGCCGGCCGCGGCTTTGGACGCGCTGGATTCTTCGGCGGTCGATTCGGCCACGGTCACTTCTTCAATCGCGGCTTCGGGTGCTGCGGCTTCGGATTGGGATTCGGCTTTGGCTGGGGTTGGGGCTGGGGCTGGTGGGGCTGGGATCCCTTCTGGGCTTGGCCGGCTTATCCATATTGGTATTGGGGCAGTCCCTACGGGTGGAGTTACCCGTGGTGGGGATACGATGCTCCTCCACCGTACATCTATCGGGATTACGTCCATGATTACGCCGCGGACCCGGACCAGGACTATGTGACGGCTCCCGATTCACAGGATCAAAGTCCGCCAGATCCCGGCTCACAAGAATTACAAGATCAGAGTTCGCCAGGTCCGGGCTCGCAAGACGATTGAGAAACTCAAACAAGCAGTCAGCAATCAGCAGTCAGCCAGAGAAAAATCGCGGCGGCCTTGAAGACGGTGTCGTTACGTCTCTAGCCAGAACTTTTAGGAAGTAGAACGAGGGTCGGCGGGAAGAAGGACAAGGGGACGAAGTGGCCTAGTTCGTAGTTGACATAACGATGATGTGGTGAAACAATAGCACTTAGCCATTAGCACTTAGCCAACCCAGAAGCCCAAAGGCTCAGAGCGGAAGTCGCGGGCCGCTTCAGGGCGGCCGGAACAATTTGGCAATTGAGTAATTTGGGAATTTTGTAAATGGAAAGACCGAGGAGCGGCACAAGGCGGAGCGTTCGGGAAAGATCTTTGACAAAAAGCTCTCAGCAGTCAGCCACACCGGGGGCCACAAGATGTTGTTGGTTTTGCTAGGTACGAATTAGTAAACCATCCCAATATCTTGTATACGCTGAGTTAAGACCTTTGGAATCATAGTTGCCCGGTGGTTGCCCGGGGTTGCGCTGGGATACCCTGGGATCAGGTGGGATGATTGGGAGACCATACGAGCTTAGGCCATTGGGGGGATCGGATGATCTGGTGATCGGGGGATCTGGTGATCGAAAAAGCAGAAGATTCGCCGGCATCGGGAAAGACAAACCACTGATAACACGGATTCCATTGATCCCACTGATTGCGGGAGAGAGCTATCTTCTTCCTTCTCGCCTCTGCGCCAATACCAGGCCGCGCGGGGTGGGCAGCAGCACTACCGAAATCAGGCCTTCGCTCTCCATGCGCAGCGCGGCCTCGCGCACGGTCTTGAGATGCGAACTGGAGTCGTGCATCAGGATCAGGCCGTTGGGATTGATCTGAGGAAGAAAGTGGCGAACCTCGGGCTCGCGCAGTTCAGGGAGAGAATCGCAGAAGAGAACGTCGATGGCGCCGGGGACTTTCACGTCCATGCTGGACTCGCAGCGGTAGTCCACCCATTTGCCCAGGCCCGAGCCGTCAATCTTTTCCTTGGCCTTGGCGAATACATCTTTGTCGGGCTCGCAGGTGATGATCTTGCCCATGCCGTTCTGCTTGAGCCCTTCGGCCATGTACACGGTGCTGACGCCCAGAAACGTTCCCGTCTCCACCACCAGGCGCGGTTTGACGGTGGTCATCAGGCACCTGAGAAACTCCAGCACCTCGACTTCGGCGGTCATGGTGTCAAACATCCTCCAGCGTTCAGGGTTGGGGCATTCGGCGGTGGCGCGATGGTATTCGGGACGGGTTTCCTGGTTGCCGTGCCGGCTCACGTGGTCGAAGACTTTGCGGACGGGATCGACGTTGCGAAATCGACGCCTCACGATCAGCAGCAGAACGACTCCGGCGATGGCCGTGAGTACGGCCGAAATTTGCGCGTTGCTCATGCCCAGCAGTAGCCGCGGATTGATGCGGATGAACTCCACCAGAAAGCGCGCCAGGCCGCTCATGATGAGGAATTCGCCGGTGATCACTCCCGGCGCCAGGGGATGGCGAATGGCGCGCGCGCCACGGCGCCACAGGTACCAGAAGATCAGCATGCCGGCGATGAATTCGTAGATCGGCGTGGGATGCACGCGGCAGTTGGCTGCCGCTCCCCACTGCACGCAGGTTTCGGTGGTCGGCACCAGTCCGTTGGGGAAAGCCATGCCCCAGGGGAGGTTCGTTGGTTTGCCGTAATCGCCGTCGCCGGAGATCAGGCAGCCCAGGCGTCCCACGGCGTAGCCAACCGCCACTGCCGGGCTGGCGATATCGAGCATGGTGAGCAGGTTCAGGCGATAACGCCGGGCCATCAGCAGCAGCGTGCCGATGCCGGCCAGGAATCCGCCAAACCAGGCAAAGCCGCCGCGGAACCAGTCCACGGCGCCGCTGATGGTGGCAAATGTCGCCGCGGTGGGCCGGTCGGCCGGAGTATCGATGATGTGCCACAGCTTGGCCCCGAGAATTCCGGCGATGGCCGTGTAGGCGACCACGCTGTACGCGTCGATGCCTGGAACTTTCCCGCGACTGGACTTTTTGTCGTCAGCTGCTTCCGCGTCAGTGATTCCCAGCTTGCGGCGCCTGATTTCAAAATCGAAAACGAAGTAAGCGGCCACGAAGGCCAGGCACATCAGCAGCCCGAAGGTAGGAATATCGAATTTCCAGATGTGGATGAACGGAAGCAGTCTGTTTTCCTCGGCGGTGAACCAGTTCAGTATAAAGGACGCCAAATCTAATGCCGTTCCATAACGACTATATCCCAGGGCCTGTGCAGTCAATCCCTGCCACGTCGAGCGGAGCGCTTTGAGCGCAAGCTATGGAGCCAAACCTCTCGAGAGATTCCGGGAATTTCCCCCTGCGATGCCGAGTCAGGGAGCTTCAACCACAAACGATCCCTCGCCAGCGGTTTGGATCCATGCATAAGAGGCGCAAATATCCTCAAAAGAGAATTCCCTTCTTCGGTATGGCGGAGGACGCATCCTCGGGATGTCTCCACTCCTCCTCAGTCGCTCACGCTCCTTCGTGGTCGGTCGACATGACAGGTTTCGGGAAGCGCGAGGATTGGTCACATAGCAGCCTTGCAATGGCCTCTAAGGTTTGGCGGGCGGCGCCGGTGGGCCCTCCGGTTCCCGCGCAACAACTGCCCGCACTGCCAATCGCGCGGGAACGATCAGGATTCGCGGATACGAGCCGTCTTTGCGGCGAAAGCGCTTCAGGCTGTCAACGCCGGTAACGCTCAGCTTCTCTTTGAGCACGGCTCCGGCAGGAAGCTGAGCGGCTTGAAAATTTTCCGGGAGGTGAAAAGTATTGTGCGCCGAGAGCAGCAGCTCGCGTTCGCCTTGCAGGTTCGCTTTCAGGTCAGGATCGAGCGCGAAGCACCAGAAGATGTCCCACTCGCGCGGCTTGCCGTCGACGGTGTATCTGTTGACCACCAGGTTGTGGTTGTATTCGGGATGGGACTGCGAACGGTACTGATCGCCGGGAACCACGACGTAGAGGTTCAGCCGCTTGTCGCGAGGCTTCTCGTCGGCGGGATCCAGGCGCTCGCCGAAGTCCCATGGGCCCAGGCGCGCCTCACGATGCGTTCCCGTGGCCTCAGGAGCGAACACAATGTTCTCGCCCTCATGGAAAGCCAGAAACGGCTTGACCGGCCGGCGCGGAGCGCCCGCGAGCCCCACCGTCGCGACCACGATCCCCAATCTGAACACACCCTTGATGTGACGGTTCAGCACGCGCCTGAATTATGGACAAATTGCCGCTCGCGGGGCAAGCGAACAATCAAAGCAGAAAATGCTAAAGTGATGAGACATGCGTAACATCCTGCAGCATCGTGGATTAAGGCTGATCTTTATAGCCAACGTTATCTCCATGATCGGCAGCGGGATGAACTCCGCGGGCGTCACCTGGTACGTGCTGCAGGCCACGCATTCGGAAATGGCGCTGGGAACGCTGCTCATGCTGCAGACCATCCCCGCGCTAGTCATGCTTCCCTTCACCGGCGTGGTCATCGATCGCGAAGACCGCCGCCGTCTGGTGATGACGCTCGATGCTCTGCGCGGGCTGGCGATTCTGGTGGTCGCGATTCTCGCCTGGCGCGGCATGGCCAAGTTGTGGGAAGTCTATCTGCTCAGCATCCTGGTGGCGGCGGGATTCTGGATGTTCTGGCCCACCATCAACGCGCTCATCCAGGAGCTGACTCCGGAATCGCAGTTCGCGCAGTCGAACAGCTTCCTGCTCGCCGGGTTTCAAGGTGGATGGCTGATCGCCGGCGCCGTAGTCGGCTTCGTTTACAACCACATCGGGCTGGGCGGAGTGCTGTTTATCGACGCCTTCAGCTACGCTGTCTCCTTTACTTGTTACCTCTTTGTGCGACGCGGCAAGCACACCGTTGCTGTCAAATCGCAGATTCAGCACGAGAGCGAAGTTGCGCGCTTCCTGCACGAACTGCACGAAGGCATTGCTTATATCCGCCAGCGGCCGGCGCTGTTGCTGGTGGGAACCAGCTGGTCATTGTTTCTGGGCGGCATGCTCTCGCAGGGCATCATCACCGCGCCGCTTAGCGATCGCATTCTCAAAGCCGGCGCCGTCGGCTACGGCTGGCTGAACTTCGGCTGGGCCACGGGCGCATGCACCGCGGCTTTCTATACGCCGCGCCTCATTCGCGGCCACGGCCATCGCCGCGCCATCGGATTCTCCATGTCGCTGATGGGCTGCGGTCTCATTGCCCTGCCTTTTATCGGGACCCATGTTCACGGCGCGCTGCGCATCGGCGCCTACCTCGCCAGTGGGGCGCTGATCTCCGCGATGCTAGTTTACTGCCTGATGGGATGCTGTCGCGCCCTGGGCGGCGTGGCTATCACCAGCACCATGATGGAGCAGGTCCCCAAGCATTTCATGGGACGCGTGCAGAACACCTTCTTCTTCGCCGGAACGGTGCTTCAGCTGGTGCTGTCGTTTCTGGTGGGAACGGTGGCGCACACTCGCGGGCTGGCCCAGGCCTTCGCCATCGTGGGAGCGGTTTATCTGCTGGCCTGCGCCGCCGGCTCCTGGCCCGCAAAAAGCGTTCCCCGGCCTGCGGAAGCTGAGGCCGTGGCCACCGGAGCCGACGACTAGCCAGTCAACCTTACGCGATCAGCTCGCTTTAGCCTCGCGCGCCAGCCGCGCCTGGGCTGCGTCGTAGCTTTCACCGTAGATGGAGGGCACCTTCCCGCCCATGGGACGCAGGTAAGTCGAAAGCTGTCCGCGATGGTGGATGGTATGGTTGAGCATCACCTGGAGATAGGAGAACGCCGGCCGTTGGAACATGCCGCGAAAATCCACAATCTTCACCAGTTGCTCTCCACTCAGCCCCTCCAGGGCTTTCAGGTCTTCCGAGAAGTTAGCCTCAGACCAGGCCGCAATCTCCGCGCCGTTACGCACTGTCTCCGGCCGAGGCAACGCAGTAAAGTCAAATGCGCCGGCCTTAACCGCATTGCAAAATCTTTTTTCCGAAGCCACGATATGCCATGCCAGCTCCAGGGCAGTCTTGGCCGAGGGATCGGGTCGGTAATCGCTGTTCTCGGCCGGAATCGCTTCAATCACGCGCATGGTGGTCTGGTGCTCAGCCTTGACGTGAGAAATGATGCCGGCGAGCAGGAATTTGGCTTGGTCAATAGTAATTTGTGACATGGAACTTCCCTTCTTGGTCGGATAATTCTAGCAGTAAGTGAACGCTGATTTGGATTTCCCGGCCTCCGCGACCGCTCCATTTTATTCCGCCGGCAGCAAGTCGATCCGTTCATCCGTATCGTTCACCCGAAGAGAAAGATCTGATAGGACCACGCGCCCCGCGAGCGATGGGCGATCACGAAGATCGTTCCAGTGCGTGAACTTCCCTTGAGCGAAATCTCTAAGTTCGCTTCGCCCGACGGGCCGTTCATGTTGATGTTTCCGCTGGGCAGCCAGCCCGGTTGTATGGGAGCTCCGAGTGCGCGCACTACACGGGCATCGTGCGTGGCGACTTCTATGCCGTGGTGATACGGCTCGCTGGATTTCAGCGCACCGAAGATTGCGCCCAGGATTCCCACGACGATGAGCACCAGCACCACGCATACCGCGGCGAGCGCGCCGACAATCGCGACCACCAGCTTTCTCCTGGAAGCTTTGCCTGGCGGAGGCGGCGGGGGAGTTGCGGAATATCCCGGGACCGGCGGCGGTGGCACGTATCCATAGCTCACCGCGTGATTCTACGACGCAACGGTGGGACGAGATTGTGCTCCGTCTTGGAGATGAGAAAAGAATGATCCAAGGCGTTCGGGGTTTCAATTCCCGGTCATTGGCCTTACAATCACCGGGATTTCAATCCTGCGTGCAAGGAGGCCTGCCTTGGGCAAATTTATCGTTGGCGTGATCCTGGGATTGTTGATTCCCGCTGTCATCGGATACTGCTATTTCCGTCTGGGCTACGCGCCTATCGCCACTTCATCCGCGCCCATGCCTTTCGAAAAAACCATGGCCAAGATGGCCTTGCGCGCGCACATCCAGAAGGAAGCGCCCACCAAGGCGCCGCCCATTCCCGTGGATGAAGCCAACCTCACCCAGGGCGCGACTCTCTACGCGCAGAATTGCTCCTTCTGCCATGGACTACCTAACCAGAAGTCGTCGCTGGCAGCCAAGGGCATGTTCCCCATCCCGCCGCAGCTGTTCGAAAAAGACGAGATGGTCACCGACGATCCGGTGGGCACGACCTACTGGAAGGTCTCCAACGGCATTCGCATGACCGGCATGCCCGCCTTCGGCCAGAGCCTGAATTCAAACCAGGTCTGGCAGGTCAGCCTGATGTTGGCCAACGCCGATAAGCTGCCACCCGGCGCCCAGGCCGCACTGGGCACACCGGCAGCGGCGCCGGCGCCGCAGCCTAGCGCTCCGGCTGCGCCGCGCCCATCGCGGAAAAAGGGCTAAGCGGGATTACAGCTTCTCAAAGAATTCGCAGGCCGAGCACGATATAAAGACGCCGCCGGGCACATTGCGCTCGCGGTCTTTGACCCGTTTCACGATCCGGGTCGGCTTGCCGCACTTGGGGCAGTCAGTGCTCTTGGACGTATCCATTACTTTCTTGCGATCTGCGGTCTTGGCGATCTTGGCCATGGTGTTCTAAACGTCTCCTGTCAATTGGTCCCGAAGCTGGAACGGCTCTGGGTCAGTGCGGTAAGAACAATCAGGGCAGAAAAGGCGGAAGCTTCACATGCCGGACCGCAACAACTAATTTTACACGGCCGCGAGGATTTTCGGCCACTTCCGGGTTTGGCAGTAATCGAGCGGCGGTTCTGTATAATGCTGCCGCATTCAAACGTCCGCTGCGTGTCCAGACGGGCTATGAAGCACTCGTGCGCGGCGTACGAAACGAGAGGAGAAAAGAAGTACATGAAGAATATGCGACGGAACGGTTTAACTGCAGCCGTGTTGATGTTGGCGATGCTGTGCACCGGGTTGGCTGCCCAGAAGAAGCCTGCCCAGAACGTAAGCCCACGCCGCCATCCGAATCTGGCTGCCGCTCAACGGCTATGCTCGCAGGCTTTCCAGAAAGTCTCGGCCGCGCAGCAGGCCAATGAGTGGGACATGGAAGGCCATGCGGCGAAGGCCAAGGAACTGCTTGATCAGGCCAACAATGAGCTGAAACAGGCCGCTGAAGCCGCCAACAAGAACGCAAAGTAGATCGCGGGCCTCAGGTTTGTTTTGTGGGCACGCTCCTGCCTGCAACGGGAGCGTGCACACGGTAAGCACCGCCTTTCCCACCATCAACGTTTCCTCATGCTTCCCAAAACCAGTAGGATTGCTCAGACGCCATGCTGAAGACCGAGACGGGCAATCTGGTTCTCCAGACTGACAGCTACAAATTCACGCACTGGAAGCAGTACCCGCCGGGCACCGAGCACGTGTACAGCTACCTGGAGTCGCGCGGCGGAATGTTCGCGCAAACCCTCTTCTTCGGCTTGCAGTATTACCTCAGCCGCTATCTCTGCGGCGCCGTGGTCAACGAACAGGATGTATCGGAAGCGCAGGCCTTCGTCGACCAGCACCTGGGGCCGGGTCTATTCAACAACGCGGGATGGACGCACATCGTCCGACGCCACGGCGGCCGCCTGCCGGTAGAGATCAAGGCGGTCGAAGAAGGCGCCATCGTCGATGTGCAAAACGTGCTCATGACCATCGAGAACACCGACCCTCTTTGCTGGTGGCTGCCCAATTACCTGGAGACGCTGCTGCTCAAGGTCTGGTATCCGATCACCGTGGCAACTCTCTCCCGCGCCATCCGCCATGTCTTCCTGGCGGCGCTCGAGCGATCGGGCGATCCCTCGCTCATCGACTTCAAGCTGCACGATTTCGGCTATCGCGGCGTCTCCAGCGAAGAGACTGCCGGCATTGGCGCCGCGGCCCATCTCATCAACTTCAAAGGCACGGATACCGTCGCCGGCATCCGCGTTCTTCAGCACTACTACAAATCAACCGCGATGGAAGGCTTCAGCATTCCCGCCGCTGAACACTCCACCATCACCGCCTGGGGACGCGAGAACGAACAGCGCGCCTACGACAACATGCTGGCGCAATTTCCCCAGGGCCTGGTGGCCGTGGTCAGCGACTCGTACAACGTCTACGACGCTTGCGAGAAAATGTGGGGCGCGGCCCTCAAGGACAAAGTTCTCGCTCGCGAAGGGACGCTGGTGGTCCGCCCTGACTCCGGGAATCCGCGCGAAGTGGTGCTGAAGGTCCTGGCGATTCTGGGCGACAAGTTCGGCTACCAGACGAACGCCAAAGGCTATCGCGTGCTGAATCCCAAGATCCGTGTGATCCAGGGCGACGGCGTAAACTACTGGACCATTCAGGACACGCTCACCGCCATCAACCGCGCCGGATGGTCGGCAGACAACATCACCTTCGGCATGGGCGGAGCGCTTCTCCAGCAGTTGAACCGCGACACGCAGCAGTTCGCTTTCAAGTGTTCCAATGTTACCGTCCAGGGCAGGGACCGCGACGTGTTCAAGGATCCGGTCGAAGGGCACGACAAGGCGTCCAAGCGGGGACGCCTGGCGCTGCACTTCAGCAACGGGAAGTGGAAGACGGAGCACACGCAGCGCGGCGCCGTCGATCCTGAAGACCGGCTGCGTCCGGTCTTCCGCGACGGCGAACTACTGAGGTCGTACACCGTGAGTGAGATTCGCGATCGCGCCAACCGCCAGGAGGATGTGCTTCTGGCGAAGTAGAGAACGCAGGCGATTCAGACACGCGATTCAGCGCAAAGGACACATGGTCTTCTCCAACCGATACATCTGCGTGAACTGCGGCCTGCAGCAAGACGCGGAAACGTCTCCGCCCGCCCGCTGCCTCAATTGCAGCGACGAGCGCGAGTCCATGACGCATAAGCCGCAGCGCTGGACCACTCTTCAGGAGATGCAGCGGCGGTATAAGAACGTCTTCACCGATCTTGGCGACGGCGTGGCCGGCATCGTGACTTCTCCCGCATTCGCCATTGGCCCCGAGGTATTTCTGATCCGCAGTTCAGCCGGCGACGTCCTGTGGGACTGTTTCGGCTTCCTCGACGACGCCACAGTGAGCACGCTCGCCCAGGCAGGCGGGCTCAAGGCGATCGTGATCTCGCACCCGCACATGTTCGGCAGCGTAGTGGAGTGGAGCCACGCGCTGGGCAACGTCCCGGTCATTGTTCATGCGGACAACAAGCCATGGATGCCGCGCCTGGATCCGGTGATCCAGTGGTGGAGCGGTGAGTCCTGCACGATCAACCCGGCTGTCACCGCGTTTCGTATTGGCGGACATTTTCCGGGAAGCTCGGTCCTGCACTGGCCGGAGGGAGCCGCCGGCCAGGGAGCGCTCTTCACCGGAGACGGCATTCTTCCCGTCGAGGACCGGCGCTGGGTCAGCTTCATGTACAGCTATCCCAACCTGATCCCGGTGGGAAAGCGGGCGGTGGAGAAAATCGTGGCCGCGGTTTCGCCGCTGAAGTTCGACCGCATTTACGGCGGCCCCATGTACGGCAGCGGCGGCGGAAGACCGATTCTTCAAAGCGGCGCAAAGGAAATAGTGCTGCGGTCAGCTAGGCGTTACATCGAACATCTGGAGTCGTGAGCCACTTCGCCCTGGTCGCCGTACATCGGCGAAGAGGCTCCAACCGGCATCAGACCATGCCCGCGGCTTGCTTGAAGCCGGACGTCAGATTCGATGTTTCACGAGCAAAGTCCTGCATGGCAGACGGGCGGACCTTGCGACCGGCTTTGTAGAGCAGAAGCCAGCCCTCGCCACTCTCGATAACCCAGTGATCGTTGGGAAGCAATTCAAAGTACCGCAGCGACGCGGGACCGAAGGCTGCGCGAATGGACGGTTCATCACGGCCCTTCAGCCGGAAGCGCCGGGAAAATTCCGAAGCCGCGTCGAACGTTACGTCCTGACCGCCGAACCAGACGCTCACCTTGTCCGCCCAGTTTGCGGTTGAGAGCCGGAAATTGACAAAGATACGCGGGAGACGAAAGGCAGCTACGGTCTGCCTGTGTGTTTTCGAATTCCTCCCGCGGCCGGTGGTGTAACGGTAATCGAACAGCGAGGTCTCCATGCCCGCCGTCCATCCTCGAAGCACATGCGTAAACTTCCGCTGCCGTCCAGTCGTTAGCAGCGTAACCAGCGGCGCGGGTTCAAAAGGAGTGCCGTCATGCTCGTAACTGAAGCCCATCTGCTGTGCCACCAGCGTTAGCGCTGCGGTTCGCCGACGGCCGAGAAAGACTGAGCCTCCATAAATCAGCAGGGCCGCAGCGATCAGCGCCGCCGCGAAAATCAGCCACGGATCTCGAAGGTCGCCCATCCGACGCATTGTAAGGTGTGCTTTCTGAAATGGGAAAGCCAACTGGCAGCCGTGCTGCAGTCCATCTGCGCGAGGTTCCAGGCTGGACAGATATAATGCAGCGGCGTAAGGAGAAGGAGAAAGACAGAATGACAAAATCGCGGCGGCAGTTCCTGGCAGAAGTCTCGATTGGTCTTGCGGGGGCGGCTGTTGGCTCTCGCGTTCATGCACAGCAACAACCAGCCGCGCAGCCGACTCCTCAGGAACCCGCTCCAGGCACGCCTCCGGCCTTTGGCACCGCTCCTCCGGTCGGTCCCGCAGTTTCAGAATCGACGTTCGCCGAAGCGGAAAAACTGGTGCGCGTGCAGCTCACCGCCTCTGAGCGTGCGCAGGCTGCCGGCAACTGGCGCAGCGCCATGGCTCCGCTCTACGAACGCCGCACCGGCCCGCACAAGGTGGCTATCGAGCCGGTCGTTGCTCCTTACTCTCAGTGGAACCCGGTGCTGCCCGGAGAGACCGCCGGACCGCGGCGCGATCAGTTTATCTGGAGCAAACCCGATCCCGGGCCTCTTCCTTCAAGTGACGAAGACATTGCCTTCGCTCCGCTCGCGCGCCTGGCACGCTGGATAGAAAAACGTCAGATCACCTCGACACGGCTGACGCAGATCTATCTCGACCGCATCAAGCGCTTCGATCCCAAACTGCATTGCATCATCACTCTTACCGCCGACCTGGCCCTGGAGCAGGCAAAGAAGGCCGATCAGGAGATTGCGGCCGGTAAATATCGTGGACCGTTGCACGGCATTCCCTGGGGCGGCAAAGACCTGCTGGACACGGCCAACATTCCCACCACCTACGGCGCGGAGCCGTTTCGCGATCGTGTGCCTAAGACAGACGCTGCGGTGGTGAAGCGCTTGCACGATGCCGGCGCCGTATTGATCGCCAAGCTGAGCCTGGGAGCATTGGCGCTCAACGACATCTGGTTCGGCGGCCAGACCATGAACCCGTGGCTGCTGGAAGAAGGCTCATCCGGCTCCAGCGCCGGTCCCGGCGCTGCGACAGCCGCGGGCCTGGTGGGATTTTCGGTCGGCAGCGAGACCGGTGGCAGCATCGTGGGCCCCAGCATGCGCTGCGGCGTGACCGGACTTCGGCCGACCTTCGGTCGCGTGCCACGTACCGGCGCCATGACGCTGTGCTGGTCGCTCGACAAACTCGGCCCCATGACGCGCGGTGTAGAAGACGCCCTGCTCGTGTTGCACGCTATCAGCGGCCCGGATGCCGGCGATCTCTCCAGCGTCCCCAGCAAGCTCGACTACAACGCCACTGAGCCCATCAAAGGTCTGCGCGTGGGCTACTTCCCGGCCTGGATGAAGAGCGACCCGGCAACCGACGTGGATCGTGCGGCACTGAGGAAGATCGGCGAGCTGAGGATGGTTCCCACCGAAGTCTCCATCCCCGACTGGCCCTACGATTCGCTTGACGTGATTCTCTTTGCCGAAGCCGCGGCCGCGTTTGAAGAACTAACGCTAAGCCGGCGAGTCGACGAGCTCAAGGCTCAGGTGCCTGACGGGTGGCCGAATACCTTCCGCCAGTCGCGATTTCTTTCGGCGGTCGACTTCGTGCAATGCGACCGCCTGCGCCGCAAGGTCGCGCAGGAAATGGCGCGCGTCTTCAGGCAGGTGGATATGCTGCTGGTGCCTTCGCTGCGCGACGAGATGCTGACCATCACCAACTTCACCGGGCATCCATCATTGACTTTGCGCGCGGGATTTATCGAAGTGTCGCAGGCGCGCAGCGACTGGGCGCCCGACCCCGCGCATCCCCTGCCCCGGTTCTCGCCGCCGCGCCGCGTTCCCCATGGTGTTACGCTGATCGGGCGGCTGTTCGATGAGGGGACGATCGTGCGCGCGGGCCTGGCGCTGGAGAAAAGCTTTGGCGTCGCCGGAGAAAGACCCCCGGGGTTCTAAGCAAACCGTGTGGCACAGCCGGCCTCGGCTGTGCAGGTTCTCTTGGAAGCGCCCGGCGTACTCTATTGCGAGATTCGCACGTCCAGCGTAGCGAAACGCCTCAGCTTGACATCGTCTTTGGTGGTGGAACTCAACACCGTGGTCGCAGCCGAAGGATCCCCCTTGGCGTCGATGGTAGTGTCGCGAATGTTCGTCGGCCCGGGAGGTACGTCATTGTCCTGGGTTCGTCCCGACGTAGGCATAGCCACGTTGGTGGTGCTTCCGGGAAATGGGCTGTTGCCATAAGAATGCTCTTTAGCATCCGCTGCCGCCGACACAGCGATCGACGAGAATTGCACCCGCTCCACTATCCCGCGTAACGGCAACTCGCCGTCCTTAAGCAATGCCTTGTCAAAGGCGACCGTCAGTTTGGACTCAGGACTGGCTTTTGTATGCGGCTGGGCCTCCACCACGTGGCCGACAATGACTGTCTTTCGCGGAAGAACGATCTGGCCGCCCGCGCGAACATCGTCCCACAACTTGGTTTTGAATGTGTCGCCGGCATGGACCTTCTTCACATCGACGTCGCCTGACATCTCCACCTGAATCATCGTTCCCGGGGTAATTTTATTGGGTGCGGCTGCAGACGCTGCAGGCTGCTGGCTATGTGCCGCTAGTGAGATCAGAGCGATTGCTGTAGCTGCTATCAAACCCATCATGCGAGTTTTCATACCGTTCTATCCTTGACCAGCGTTCAGAAAAGACTATCGCGGTATGTTGCACCTGCTCAGTGAGGATGTCAATCCTCGCAAGTTCCCTCTGCCCAGGCCTTCACATTACAGTTGGCGAAACTATACCCATCATCTGCAGGCTGCTAATGAGCGCCCTCCGCACAACCGCGGCCGTAGCCAGAAGAAACTGCTTTTTCGCCTGATCCGGTTCGGTGAGTATGTGGTGCTTGTGGTAAAAGTTGTTGAACTGCTGCGCCAGCTGGAAAGCATACTTGGCGGCGTAGGAAGGCTCGGTGGTGGCGATACATTGTTCGACGACGTGCGAAAGCTGTCCCGCACGCAGCCAGAGCTCCCATATCTCGTTGTCTTCTTTCAGGAACCGAGGATCGATCCCGCCGGCGAGAATTTCTTCTCCGTTCAGGTTAGCTTTGCGAAAGATGTTGGTGGCGCGCACCACCGCGTACTGGCAATAAGGGCCGGTTTCACCTTCAAAGCTTAAGGCCTCGTTGAAGTCGAAGGCGATCACTGTGCCCTTGGTGAATTTCAGCATGAAGTACCGCAGGGCGCCGATGGCGATCTGCCGTCCAATGTCCCGCCGCTCGTTGTCCGGCATCTCGGGATGGCGCTGGTTGACCTCCTGAGTTGCCCTCGACTCCAGAGTGCTCATCAGATCGTCTGCCTTCACGCCGTAGCCTTTCCGGCCTGAGACCTCAACGAACGGCCGCGCTTTGTCCTCTTCGCTGAGCACGTACCCCAGCTCCTCCGCGCAGCGCGGCGTCAAGACGACGAACTTGTAGGAGAAGTGATGCTGGTTGTCCGCTTGCTCGGTGTAGCCCAGCCCACGTAAGGCGTCAATCACGCTGCTTTGCGGATCTTCCTGGCGGAAATCGATGACGTTGTAGATGGCGTGCACGCCGCCGAAGTGGGGATGGTCGGGTTCACCCGACTCCGCCGATACCCACACCTGGTGGCCGTCGGGATAGCGGTAGAGCCGCTTGTACCCGAAATCTTTCCCCAGCAACCCAAACTTCCACAGATGGTAGGCAATGTCTTTGCCGACGTAGGTCACCGTGCCGTTGGAGCGAACGATAACTTTGGCGTCTTCATCTGGCCCTTCGCTGGTTGTTTCCGAAGGGGCAGCTGCTTTACCGCCGACGCGGGTCATCACCCAGCAGCCCTTGTTCTTGCCTTGGTTCTCGTAATAGAGCACGCCCTTCTGCTTGAGCTGTTCAAAGGCCAGGTCCCAGAAATGCAGATGAAGTATCTCGCTCTCCTGGGGCAGAAAGTCGTACTCGATGTCGAGCCGCTGCATGGTCTTGAGATGGCACAGGATGATGGCATCGGCGATGAGCTTGCCGATCTCCGCCGCGGGGTTCCCGCCGCGCTCGATGTCGTGTAGCGTCTGCAGGCGCAGCTTAAGCCGGTCTTTGTCTTCCTCGTACCACTGCGAGACCTGGGCGTAGAGGTCCCAGCAGTAATAATCAAACGGCTTGCCGCCGACTCCGGCGGTCAGTTTCTGGACGTCGCTCTGCGATTTCTTCTCCAGATAAAGGAAGCCGACCACCACGTCCGCCACCTGCACGCCGGTGTTGTCGATGTAGTTCTGCACGTCCACGCGTTTGCCGGCGGCGCGAAGCAGGCGCACAAAGGTGTCACCGAGAATGGCGTTGCGCAGGTGGCCGATGTGCGCGGCCTTGTTGGGATTGATGCTGGTGTGTTCCACCAGGATCTTTTCCGCCGTGGACGATACCGGAGTTGTAACCGGTTCACGCAGCAGCACCTTCGCCGCAGCGGCGCGATCCAGCCGGGCATTGATGTAGCCCGCGCCGGCAACCTCGAACTTTTCGAATCCGGGAACCGGGCCCAGCGCAGCCACGATCTCCTCGGCAATCTTGCGCGGCGGCTTGCGCAGCTTTTTGGCCAGCTCGAAGCTCAGGGGCAGCGCATATTCACCCAGGGCGACGCTGGGCGGCTGGTCGACCACGATCCGCTCCAATTCCAGCCCGTGCTGACCTTTCAAAAGCTCGCGGATGCGCTGGGTAAGCTGCTGCTCAAGTTCCAGATACAAGCGGTTTCCTTGTCGTAATCGAAAGTGGTGAATATGCCGGCGAACTGAAGCCTGACCGGATCGGAAGCAACCCGTAAGTTGCTCAAGGATAAGCGATTATAGCAAAGCGGTCGGGCTTCTCCGGTTTGACGGCAGTCAGCAGCTAAACCTATGATGGAAGTTTGCGTCGCCTTGCGGCTGGGCGGGTCGGCAAGCAGCAAGACAGTCCGCTTCGCAGTCCTCACCCTGGAACCTGCCGATGGGGACGGAGCGCCGGCGATGTATCAAGTGGTCTGGCCGGTTTCTTCAAAAATATGCGCGTTGCCTACCTAGAATGCTTCTCCGGGATCAGCGGCGATATGTTTCTCGGCGCGCTGGTCGATGCCGGAGTTCCGCCCCAACTGCTGGCCGACACGTTGGCCGCTCTGGGTCTGGGCGACGACGCGCGGCTGGAAATCTCTCGCGTGGACCGCAGCGGCATCAGCGCGACCAAAGTTGACGTGATCGCAGCCGGGGAGAAAGAGCTGCCGCGCGAGGAGTTCTGGGCGCAGAAAGCGAAGACGCGGGAACATCAACACCAGCACGACCACCGCCATCACGATCACGATCATCACGCGGACCGGCACGAGCCGGCTGAGCCGGCGCAGCACTCGCATCGGCACGCCCATCGCGGCCTGAAAGAGATTCGCGAGATCATCAACCGCGCTGCCATCAGCCCTGCGGCCAAGGCACGGGCCATCCGCATCTTTGAGGCGCTGGGCGCGGCCGAGGCTCGCGTCCACAATACCGGCATTGAGGAAATTCATTTCCACGAAGTGGGCGCTATCGATGCCATTGTCGATATTGTTTGCGCCTCCGTTGGCGCGGAAGCGCTGGGGGTCGACGAATGGATCTGCTCGCCCCTCAACGTGGGCGGCGGAACTGTCAACTGCGCTCACGGGACGTTTCCCATTCCTGCTCCCGCTACTCTCGATCTGCTGCGGGATGCGCCGGTCTATTCCGGCGAAATCCAGAAAGAGCTGGTTACGCCCACGGGAGCAGCCATCGTTCATGTGCTGGCCAAACGCTTCGCAACCTTCCCGGCGATGAAGACCGAAAAGATCGGGTACGGTGCGGGCACACGAAATTTCCAGGGCTTCCCCAACGTGCTGCGGCTGAGCATCGGCGAGGCTGCTGCCGAATCGGAAATCAGGGATGGCGATGTGCGCGTTCCGGTGGAAGAGATCGCCATCCTGGAAGCCAACGTCGACGACATGACGCCTCAGATCTTCGGCTATGTTATGGAACAGGCGCTGGCCGCGGGCGCGCTGGACGTTTTCGGCACGGCGGTGCAGATGAAGAAGAACCGTCCCGGCATGCTTCTGACCGTGCTGTGCCGGCCGGAAGACAGCGCGCGCATCACTCGGCTGATCTTCGCCGAGACCACTACGCTGGGCGTGCGCATGCGCCAGGAAAAGCGCGCCACGCTGGCGCGGCGTCATCTGACCATCCTCACTAAGTGGGGCGAGGTACGAATGAAGCTGGCCAACCTGAACGGCAGTGTCAGCAACTATGCTCCGGAGTACGAAGACTGCCGGCGCATCGCCGAGCTGCAGCACGTTCCGCTGAAGGCGGTCATGCAGGAAGCCATCAAGGTCTATCTGGAAAGGGAACATGCAAAAGGGTAAGGGCCAGAAGTTTTACATCACCACGCCCATTTACTACGTGAATGCGCGGCCGCACATCGGCCACGCCTACACCACGCTGGCGTGCGATGCCATCGCCCGCCGCAAGCGCCTGCTGGGCTTTGACACCTTTCTTCTCACCGGAAATGACGAGCATGGCCAGAAGATCGAACGCTCAGCCACCGCTGCCGGCATTCCCACGCAAGAGTGGGTGGACCAGATTTCCGGCGAATTTCGGCGGTTGTTCGACAAGATGGGCATCGCCTACGACGACTACATCCGCACCAGCGATCCACGGCATAAGCGCGGTGCGCAGGAGTTATGGAAGCGTTTGCAGGCGCGGGATTTCATTTACAAAGGCGCTTACACCGGCCAGTATTGCGTCTCCGATGAAGCCTTCGTCGAGGGCGCGAAGCCGGGCGATCCATGTCCCGACTGCGGCCGGATTACCGAGACCGTTAGCGAGGAGAATTACTTCTTCAAACTGTCCGCGATGGCCGAGCCGCTGCTGAAGTATTACAAGGATCATCCCGACTTCATCCGGCCGGAAACCCGGCGCAACGAGGTGATCGCCTTCGTGAAGGGCGGGCTGCGCGATCTCTCCATCAGCCGCAGCACCTTCAAGTGGGGCGTGCCCGTGCCCGGCGATCCCAGGCATGTGATGTACGTCTGGCTGGACGCGCTGAGCAACTACATCACCGCCGTCGGATTCGGCAGCCCGGAAAAGGAAGAGCAGGAAAAGTACGAGCACTACTGGCCGGCCGACGTGCACATGATCGGCAAGGAAATCATCCGCTTTCACTGCGTTTACTGGCCCGCGTTCCTGATGGCCGCGGATCTGCCGCTGCCGCATCACGTGATCGCGCATGGCTGGCTGCTGTTCGAAGAGAACAAGATGTCCAAGTCGCGCGGCAACATCGTGCGCGCCGAGACGGTAATCGATGTCCTGGGCAACGATGCCCTGCGCTACTTCCTGCTGCGGGAAGTCGTCTTCGGGCGGGACGGATCGTTCAGCTTTGACGCGCTGGTGCAGCGCTACAACTCCGATCTGGCCAACGATCTGGGCAATCTGGCCAGCCGCACCTTGACCATGATCGGGCGCTATTTCGGCGGATCGGTGCCTTACCCTTCGCCTACCGCGGCGCGCAAGGACGCGGACGATGTCATCCGCGACCAGGCGCAGGCGGTGATCGCCGAGTTTGGGCAGCTCTTCGACGACTACCAGTTTTCACGCGCGCTGGAAACAGCGTGGTCGCTGGTGGGGACGGTCAACAAGTATCTGGTGGAACAGGAGCCGTGGATCGTCTCGGAGAAGACGGGAGAAGAACACAAGGCGCGGCTGGCTACGATTCTGTACACCGCAGCCGAGACTCTGCGCATTGTGACCGCGCTGGTGTATCCGGTGCTGCCGGAGTCGACCGGAAAGATCTGGAACCAGCTCGGGCTGGGAGACATTCATAAGTTCAATCTGTCGGATCTGAAGTGGGGCCAGTTGCCGCTCGGAGGAAAACTGGGCAAAGTCGAGCCGGTATTCCCCCGGGCTGACAAATCCGCGATCGAAAGGATGCAACAGATGGAACAGGACCGCGCCACAGCAGCCTCTGTTTCCGCCACTGCCGCCGAAGCGGCGCCTGCCAAACGGGCGCCGGCAGGAGCCGCAGCGGGGGAGACCAAGGCCAAACCCGCCGCAGCTCCCGCAGCAGCGGTTGCGCCGGACGGCAAGATCACCATTGACGATTTCATGAAGGTCGAACTCCGCGTCGGCCAGGTCAAGGCTGCGGAGAAGGTCAAGGGCGCCGACAAACTGCTGCGCCTGGAAGTCGACATAGGAACAGAGGTCCGCCAGGTGGTGGCGGGAATCGCGCTGGCCTACGATCCGGCTACGCTGATCGGGCGCAAGGTCGTGCTGGTGGCCAATCTCGCTCCGCGCAAGCTGCGCGGACTCGAGTCCAACGGCATGATCGTGGCTGCGTCGGTTGGCGAAGAAGGCAAACCGGTGCTGGCCAGCTTCCTGGAAGACGTCCCGGTGGGCGCGAAGCTGAAGTAACATTGCGCCATGCCCTGGGGCGTGATATCACTCCAGGGCAGATATGCACGTTCCCGCCGTTGGTCCTTCGAATTTGGCTGACAACCGGGAATTTGCCGCGCCGCCACCGGATCAGTCCCCTGCAAGAACACATCGCTGGGTCGATCTGGGGTTGATCTTACTGGTGGCTTTTGGCGGCTCGATCGTATCTAGCGCTTACCGTCTCTTCCACCCACTGCCCGATAACTACAGCAATGCGCGATTTGCCACGGGAATCTTTCAGGAACTCGTTGCGCTCACCTTATTCGCGGTTCTTTTCAGTCGCCAGGGACGAAAGGTCAGCAGTCTCGGTCTAAGCTTTCAGTGGACAGATATTCCAATGGGGCTGGGGCTTGTGACCTCCAGCTTCGTCGTAATGTGGACGGCAGAATCCGCGATTGGATCCCTCTGGTTCATCACAGGCCATAACGCGCCGCATTTCAGAAACACAACCGGATTCACCGAAACTTCAAGTTGGATCCTGCTTCCATTTCTATTATTGAATCCTGTTTTTGAGGAGACCCTCGTCAGAGGATACCTGATGACGGAGCTTACCGAACTGCGCCGCTCGGTCTTCGTCGCGGCCTTGGTAAGCGTGGCCGTTCAGACAAGCTACCACCTCTATTACGGTTTGTTTGGGGCTCTGGTTGTGGGATGCGGCCTTTCCGTTTTTGCTTTTTTCTACGCTACCACTCGACGGCTGATGCCCGTCATCGTGGCTCATATGGCGTGGGACTTGACGGCGCTAATCCGTGCTTGGCATCGTTAATGCGTGTACATCGACTCCCACGCTCATCTCGAAGGCCCGAAGTTCGACTCCGATCGCGCGGAGATGATTCAACGCGCGCATGACGCCGGCCTCGAGCGCATCCTCGCCATCGGCAGCGGAACCGGTCCGGGAACGCTGGATTGCGCCATCAAGATTGCCGAACAGCATAACTGGATCTTCGCCACGCTGGGAATTCATCCCCACGAAGCTAAGCTGGCCGGTGAGGCCGATTACGCGGAGATGGAGCAACTGGCGCGGCATCCCAAGATCATGGCCTGGGGCGAGATTGGCCTGGATTACTTCTACGATCATTCTCCGCGCGAAGTGCAGCAGGAGGTGTTTCGCCGGCAGATGGAGCAGGCGCGCACGGCGCGGTTGCCGATCATCATTCACTGCCGGCCCTCGAACAACAGCGAGAACGCCTGGGACGATACCATCCACATGCTGCGCGAGCACTGGAGCGCTACCGGCTTGGGCGGAATCCTGCACTGCTTCACCGGCCAGTGGAAGCACGCGCAGGCGGCACTGGATATGGGGTTCTACATCTCGTTTGCCGGGAATGTCAGCTTTCCCAAGTCCGAGAACATTCGCGCGGCAGCCAGGCAGGTGCCGCTCGACCGCATGCTGATTGAGACCGATTCGCCGTTTCTCGCGCCGGTGCCGCATCGCGGGAAACGCAACGAGCCAGCGTTCGTCGTCAACACCGCGGAGGCGATCGGCCAGTTGCGCGGCGCCGGCAGGGAAGAGATCGGTGCGCAGACCGCAGAAAATTTTTATCGCCTGTTTCCGAAAACCAGGAGCATTTGACCGGCCGCGGTCGCAGCGTCCGCAGCGTCAGCGCGGTATTCCGGCTTGTTGGCTGGTTTGTAGTCCCAACTGCCACGCCAAGAACGACAGCTTCAAAGAGAGCTCATCCACAACCTGGCTGAACGGCCGTCCACCGGAGTGACCGGCTTTAGTGTCGTAGAGCAACACCACAGGCAATCCTGAAGCTGTGTCCGCCTGCAAGCGCGCCGCCATCTTGCGCGCCTGCTCGGGTGGAACGCGCGTATCGGCGTCGCCGCTGGTGATGAATATCGCCGGATATTTCGTTGCCGGAACAACGTGCTGGTAAGGAGAGTAAGCGTTGAGAAACTTGAACTGCGCGGGATCGGCAGCGTTTCCATACTCCAGCAACGCGGGCGGATTGTTGTTTTTGGTGAACTTGTAGTAACGCACCATGTCCAGATCGGGATGGTCGCAGATCACCGCGCGAAACAGCTCCGGACGCTGGGTCAGGACCGAACCCACCAGCAGCCCGCCGTTGCTTCCGCCCCAGATCGCCAGCTTGCTGGGACTGGTGTACTTGTTCTTCACCAGCCATTCGGCGGCGGCGATGAAGTCGTCAAAGACGTTTTGCTTTTTGTCGAGCATTCCGGCTTTGTGCCAGGCCTCGCCGAACTCGCCGCCTCCGCGCAGGTTGGCCACCGCGTAAATACCGCCTTGCTCCACCCACCACGCGCCCGCGCTGTTGAAGTCGGGCGTCAGGCTGACGTTGAATCCGCCATAGCCGTAGAGGACGGTCGGCGTCTGCCCATCGAGCTTGAGCCCTTTGCGGTGCACCAGGAACATCGGTATCCGGGTACCGTCTTTCGACCGATACCACACCTGCTCCATCTCGTAGCGGTCGGTTTCAAACGGAATGGGGTTGCGGAACCACAGCTCGCGTTTTCCTGTCGACGCGGAGTAGCGGAAGATCGAAGCCGGCGTGGTGTACGACGAGAAATACAGCAGGCCTTCATCGCGATCCCAGCGCCCAAGGACACGCGCCGATCCCGGCGAGGGCAGCGCCACCTCGCCCAGGGGCTTGCCATCCAGGGAGAAGCTTGCGATGCGCGCCTTCACATCGTGCAGGTAATTCATAAACAGCTTGCCGCCGATCACGGAGATGCTCTCGATGGCGTCCTCCGACGCGGGCACAATCTCCTTCCACTTCTCCGTCCGCGGATCGCGCAAGTCGATTTTCAAAACCCGGTTGTGCGGCGCCTGCCAATCGGTCTGGACGATCAGGAAGTCTCCCGCAAACTCCGGCCGGAAATGAGCGTCGATGCCGGAGATGAGCGGCTGTATCGGACCGTTCTCGGTCAGATTCTGGAGGAAAACTTCATTCTTGGCCCAGCCTGCCTGAACGTCGATCAACAAATACCGGCCGTCTTCCGACACCAACGGGTCTAACCACGTATCCGGGCCGTAACCCTCGCCGAAGACCAGAGGATCCCTGGCAGGGTCGGAACCCAGCGCGTGATAGTAAATGCGCTTGCCCACATCGCGCTTTCCCAGCGTGTAATAGAACCCGCTCTTGTCCTTCTTCAGCGAAGCTCCCAGATAGAGCGCGCGCGGGAGAACATCCGGCAGGTCGCGATGGGTCTTGAGATCGAAGATGCGAAGCTCGGTTTCGTCTTCTCCGCCGCGGCGCACGGCGTAGAGCATCAGGGTTGCGTCGGCGGAAACGGCGCGGATGCCGACGCTGGTTGTATGATCGGCGCTCATGGGAAGCGGATCGATCAGCAGTTCGTCCGCGCCTGCCGGCCCCTTGCGGCGAAAGATGCCCGGCAAGTCCTGATCCGCGCCCTTCCTGGTAAAGAAGTAGTAGCCGCCCTCCTCGAGCGGCGAGCCCATGGTGTCATGCCGCAACATTTCCATCAGGCGCTTGCTGACCGCCGGACGCATCGGCAGGCCATCCAGCAGCGCATGGGTGTAGGCGTTCTCCGCCAACACCCACTCTTTCGTCTCCTGGCTGTCCTGGTCCTCCAGCCAGCGATACGGATCCACGATCTCAACTCCGTGGATGACTTCTTTTACGTTGTCCTGGCGTGCGGAAGGCGGTTTAGGAGCCTGAGCCTGCGCCTCGGCCCACAGAGAGATCGCCAAGATGCCGCAAGCAAGGAACCGCAGCCAATCTGACATGACTTGCTTCATAGGTTCGAACGCTTCTCTAGAGTCTTCCTACTGCCCGGCGCCCGAATTGGCCGGCGCCCCTGGGACTTTCTTCTCGCCCTTCAGCTCCGCCGCCGTCTGCTGAATATTGCGGGGAATGAATTGTTGAAAGCTCCACTCTCCGCACTTTTCTTTTACTTCGGCGGAAACCGCGTCCGTCAACTCCTGTCCTGACTTGCCTGCCGCCTGGGCCTGGGCGATATCCTCGCGCAGCGCGACCAGATAGTCGCGGAAGTCACGCACGTCTTGCGGGCTGGCCACGTCTCCGTGCCCGGAAACAAAAGTCGCCGAAGGATGATCAGCCAGAAGTTTTTCCAGCGTCTTGATCCAGTCTGCGGTAGTGGCGTCGATCAGGTTCGGGAAATGCTTTTGCCAGATCAGGTCGCCGCCAAAAACCACGTTGGCATCGGGGACCATCACCACGGAATCGCCTCCGGTGTGGCCCAGCATGTAGCGCACCTGCACCAGCCTGGAACCCAGATAGATGTCCACCGCGTCGCTGTACACTTCATCGGGCAGCACCAGCGACTCGACGCGCGCTTTGTCTTCGGGCTTGGCATTGGGAAAGAACTTCAGGTTCTCGGTGCGCAGCCAGGCACGAACATTGCGATGGGCCAGGATCGTAGCGCCCGCGGCGGCGAAGACCGCGTTGCCGCCGGTGTGGTCCAGGTGGTAGTGAGTGTTGACCACGAAGCGGATGGGCAGGTCGGTCACTTTGCGGATCTCCGCCAGCAACTCCTTCGCGGGATCGGTGCTGACAAACGTATCCACCACCAGCACGCCATTGCTTCCCACCACAAAGCCGGCGTTGCTTCCCGCCTTGCTGCGGTCAGGACTGATGGCGGCGTAAACTCCCTCACCGATTTTTTTTACCGTGAAGTCCGGAGCATCGGCGGCCCACCCAGGAAAAGCAAAAAAGATGACAAAGAGGAAGAAGGCAGTCATTCTCGTCCGCATGGCGAGAAATACTATCATGATGTCTTCGGCCTCATTGTTTGCTTCGTCTCTTCGGCGAGGCTTTACTGAGACTGAAGCCTCCCACCTTTGGCGGAAACCATCAGCTTGACCAGTTCTTCGGTGACATTCGGTTCCAGACCTTCTGTGTGTCCTTTGTCAACGCGAACCACGTCGGCGACAATCCGCCCGTCCTTGCAACCGGGGTAAACATAGACATCGGCTTTGCCCGGCGCGGGCAGCAGTCCCCAGGAAGGATTGGGCGGATTCTGACGCGTGCCGTCATAAACGTAGCCGGGCTTGGCGTCCACGATCTCCTCGGGATTTTTACGCTGAGTACAACCCAGTTTTGCGGCCCACTCCGAAGATGGAGGCAGGCCCTTGTCATCCATCTCGCGTTGGCCGGTCTCGTAGATAAACGAGAACTCCGTGGGCGGCGGTTCGCGCAGAGCAGCGAGTGCAGCCGAGATCGTTGCCGGCGTCGGCCCGCCGGTAGTCGGAGACGCGCTGGGCATGCTGGCGCGCGGCGGCCCCCATGACGGGGAGCGTCCCGGCTGTCCGCCCAGCCGGCCGCCGGACAAGCTCAACCAGCCATCCACCTTGTCCTTGAAGAACGCCGTGCGCACCAGCCGGTTGGAAGTCAGGCCGCCCTGCGAGTGTCCCACCAGCCAGAACGCTTTGATGTTCTCCTTGCCAATATCGCTGATCACCTCGATGGCAATGTTCTGCAAATATTCGTCGTCAGCGTCCGACCATACGTGCGTGGGCGAACTCGGGGTGGCGATCACCAGGCGATATTTGTCTTTGTAGTCGAGAAGCGGAAAATAATGACGCTGCCAGTTGGCGTACGACCCGGCGCCATGCAGGCTGAGAATCAACGTGACTTTCTCCCCCGGCTTCAGATCGCAGGGATAGTCGAGGAAGTAGGTGCGGCGGGTCTTCATCTCCACAATGGGGCCGGGATTGATCACTCTATCTGCGGGGCAGTCTTTGTCAGGACAGTGCAGCCACGCCGGCGTGATGCAGGGCGCGCCGCCCAGCTGAACAGAGGTCTGCTGCGCACAGATGGTTTCGGCGAAAGCTACAGCGGACACCAGGACCAGCCATCGTACCCAATCGAATTTATCGCTCATGGCATCCTCCCTTGATCATGAACCAGCGTTTCCGGCGGTGATACGGCTGTTCATTTTTTGCGCAGAAATCTTATCCAAAAAACGCGACCTTGACGACAAATCTTTGCCTCACGCCTTCAAATACCATGGAACATTGATCAGCACCACCGCGCGGCTGCCCATCAGCAGAAGAAAGAACTTCAACAGTTCCGCGCGCTGGTTGTGCAGCGGATAGTGATACCAGTGCTTCTCCACCAGTTCAGGAACGATCACCGCGATGTCGCGCCCGGGATTCTGTTTTTCCGTCTCCGAGACGTACTGAAGAATCGGCTTCAGCACCAGGCGGTAAGGCGAAGCCAGCGTGATCAGCTGCGGCGCCTTGCCGCCGGCTTTGACCACCGGATCGGCCACCAGCCGCGGCCAATCCTTTCTAAGGTCGCAGGTCTCGTCTTCTTCGCCCACGTGCACGGCGCGGATGTCGGAGGAAAGCGTGAGCGCGAACTTCATGGCGCGCTCTGACACCGAAGACCACGAATCGATAGGCACGATCACGATGGGATTGCCGATCTTCTGGATCTCCAGCGGCTTGTCGAGTGCGATCTCCCGCGTCACCTTACGGTAGTGCCGCTTGACGGCCAGCATCAGGGCCATCATGCCGGCGATCAGCAGCGCGCTCACCCACGCGCCTTCGGTGAATTTCGCCACCAGCACCACCAGCAGCGTGGTCCCGGTAGCCAGCGCGCCAACGCCGTTGACCAGTAAGCTGTGCAGGGCGCCGCGGCCGCGGCTTCTGTGCCAGTGACCCACCATGCCCGCCTGAGAGAGGGTGAAGGCCAGGAAGGCGCCGATCGCATACAACGGAATCAGCCGGTCGGTCACGCCGCGAAAGATGATGAGCAATACAGCCGTCAGGACGCTCAGCACGATGATCCCTTGCGTGTAGACCAGCCTGCGTCCGCGGAAGGCGAAGGCGTGAGGCAGGAATCCGTTGTGGGCCACCGCTTTGCACAGCCGCGGGAAGTCCGCGAACGCGGTGTTTGCCGACAGCGCCAGGACCACCAGCACCGAGCCGATGGTGAAGTAGTAGAACCAGCCATGGCCCACCACCGCATCCACCAGCATCGAGAGCACGCTGCGATATCCCGCAGCGCCCGGATCAGTGGCCACGATCTTATAGGCGCGCGCTAAATAAGCGATGCCCGCCAGCAGAATGATCAGGAAGCCGATGATGACGGTCAGAGTGCGTTGCGCGTTGCGGACCGTAGGCTCGCGGAAGGCGCGTACACCGTTGCTCACTGCTTCCACGCCCGTCATCGCCGTGCAGCCGTTGGAGAAAACCTGCAGGATCAGCCACAGGCTGACGGTCGCCGCCACCGGCGCTGCGGAACTCGGCGGCGCGACCACCGGAGCGGGATGGCCGCCGGAGGCAATAGCCTTAAAAACTCCGATCCCGATGGCGCACAGCAGCGAGCCGAGAAAGGCATAGGTCGGGATCATGAAGACCGAGCCCGTTTCGCGCAGGCCGCGCAGGTTCACCAGCGTAATCAGCACCAGGATCCCCAGGCACAGCTCCAGCGTCCGCGGCTGCAGTTGCGGCACGGCGGAGACCAGCGCTCCCACTCCCGCCGATATGCCCACCGCGGCGGTCAAAATGTAGTCCAGCATCAGCGCCGCGCCCGCCAGCAGCCCCAGGTGCGTCCCCAGATTCTCCGTGGCCACGGTGTACGAGCCGCCGCCGCCCGGATAAGCCGCAATCGTCTGGCGGTAAGAGAAGTAAACGATGGTCAGCAGCACGATGATCGCCAGGCTGACCGGCAGAATATAGGCCACGCCGGCTACTCCCAGCGGGATCAGCAGCGTCAAGGCGGCTTCCGGGCCGTACGCGGCCGAACTCAGCGCGTCGAGGCCGAAGATGGGGATCCCCGCCGAGGCGTCGATCTGCTCGGCGCGCTCGTCCGACGTCGCCAACGGCTTGCCCAACAGTATGTCGACTACCGACATGCCTTCTCCTCCACAAGCAGGAACAGAGAGTGTAAAGCACGCAAAAGGGGAATTCAGAAAGAGCGGTCAAAAAAGCGCTTCCTCCGTCTGTATCTTTGCGTCCATAGTTGTTATCTTCCTTTCGCTGCCTTTTTTGGAGCAACTGCATGCAATCCAGCCGGCAGCGGGCCACGTACGTAGAGGAAAGCGAGATGCGCGTGACTGGCACGCAAGCGCCAAACGTAGCAGACGACTCGGCCCTGATCGCGCGCCTTCGCATCCGGGACCAGAGCGCCATGTCCGACCTCTATGACCGCTATTCCAGTGTGGTATACGGCGTGGCCCTGCGTGTGCTCGGCGATACCATGGCCGCCGAAGACGTGCTTCAGGAAGTCTTTCTGCAGCTCTGGCGCAATCCTCATGCTTTTGATCCCGGACGCGGGCGGCTCGCTCCCTGGCTGGCGGTGATCGCCCGTAACCGCGCCATCGATCTCCTGCGCAAACGGCCGCCGGAAGAAGAGATTGACGAGCAGCCTATCGCCACCGGCATCAACCTGGAAGACGCGGCTGCGCAGCGCATGGCGATCGAGAAAGTTCGCGCCGTCCTCGCAGGCCTTCCCCCGGAGCAGCGCCGAACGCTGGAGATGGCATTTTTCGAAGGCATGACCCACACCGAGATCGCCGCCAAAACCGGCGACCCGCTGGGGACCGTCAAAACCAGGATTCGCGCCGCGCTGCTGGCGGTAAGAAAAGCTTTTTCATGAAAGACCACGCCCAATTCGCGGAAGACCTGGCGCTCTACGCCATGGGTGCGCTCGACGCCAGGAACTGCCCGGAGATGCAGGCGCATCTGGGCGAGTGCGGCGAGTGCCGCCGCGAACTGGAGGCTCTGCGCGCCGATACCGCGCTGCTGGCTCTTTCCACGGCCGGGCCTGCGCCGCCGCAGCGCGCCCGCCAGCGCCTGATGCAGGCCATCGCCGCCACACCAACCAAAGCGCAGACGGCGCCGCGGGAAAGTGGCTCCGGCTGGCCGTGGCCGCGCTGGCTCTTCTGGGCGCCGCTGGCAGCCAGCGTTTTGCTGGCCGCCTTTCTGGTTCACATGAGCATGGTGCATGACCGCCAGGTCGACGCTCTGCGCGCCGAATTGCAAAAAGAACGCGTCGACCATGCTCGCGCGCAGGAGATCATCGCCATGATGAGCGATCCCAAGGCCGAGCACATGACGCTGGTGGCGCAGAGGACCTCGGCGCAGCCCCAGGTCAAGACCATCTATGTCCGCGATAAAGGCCACGTGCTGGTGATCGCCAACAATCTTCCCCAGCCCCCGGCCAACATGACTTACGAACTTTGGCTGCTGCCCGCCGACGGCAAGCCCATGCCCTGTGGCACTTTCAAAACCGACTGGCGCGGACACGGCATGATGCTGCACGAAGGCGCGGCCGGCGTTGCCGCCAAAGGTTTCGCGGTTACCATGGAGCCCGAGGCGGGGAGTCCGTGGCCGACCTCGGAGATTCTGCTTCAGCCCGGTCAATGAATGTTCGCTCTTCACACATGTCGTGAACCTCATCAACACCCCCGTAAGGGACACTTTATGAAGAAAGCTGCCGTCATACTTCTCGCCGCCGTGACTTTCGCCGTGCTCACTCGGCCAACGTTTGCCGCCGACTCCACCATCCAGGGCTACCTGGTCGATATCGCCTGCGGCACCACCGAAGGCTCGCGGCCCCACTTTGGCATCACCCACTCCGTAAACTGCCTGCGTATGCCCGAATGCGAAGAGAGCGGCTACGGCCTGCTCACCCCGGACAGCAAAGTCATCCGCTTCGACAAGGCCGGCAGCCAGCAGGCCAAGAAGTTTATTGCCGAGCTGAAGAAGACTACGGACGTAAAGGTTGCCGTCACCGGCGCCGTGAGCGGCGAAACCATGACCGTCACCAGGATCGAGTTGCAGTAGAGCAGCAGCCAGCAATCAGCAGTCAGCCAAACAAGAGCTCCATGAAACTGTGGTCCAGGCTCAACTTCACAATACTGCGCTGGTTTTCGATCGCCCGATCACCCGATCGCCAGATTCCCCGCTCACGGGACCGCTCACCTGATCCCGATTGACCCCTCACCGCCGCTCTGCTAGCTTGGTAAGTTTGCTGAGTGGCGGTCGTTCCTCCCTTTACCGGCCACTGTCGAATCCCGTCTCATTCAAAGAGGAAATCATGCCGGTTTTTAAATTTAAAGGCGTCGACTTCATCGCTATCGACGACCAGTTCACCCCGGAAGAGCGCCTGGTGCGCGACACCACGCGGCGCTTCGTGGAAGACAACATCGTTCCCATCATCGAGCAGTGCAACCGCGACGGCCGCTTTCCCAGCGAACTGGTCAAGCCCATGGCGGAGCTGGGTTTCTTCGGCGCCAACCTCAAAGGCTACGGCTGCGCCGGCATGGGCAATGTGGAGTACGGCCTGGTGATGCAGGAACTGGAGCGCGGCGACTCCGCCATCCGCTCCTTCGCCAGCGTGCAATCTTCCCTGGTGATGTATCCCATCTATGCCATGGGCAGCGACGCGCAAAAAGAGAAGTGGCTTCCGGCCATGGCCAAAGGCGAAAAGCTGGGCTGCTTCGGCCTGACCGAGCCCGACTTCGGCTCCAACCCGGCGGGCATGCGCACCCGCGCCAGGAAGGTCGGGAACGAGTACGTCCTCAACGGCGAGAAGATGTGGATCACCAACGGGACGGTCGCCGACCTCGCCCTGGTCTGGGCGCGCTCGGAGGCCGACGACAACAAGATTCGCGGCTTCCTGGTCGACACCAAGACTCCCGGCTTCAAGGCGGACAACATTCACGGCAAGTGGTCGCTGCGGGCCTCGGTGACATCCGGGCTCTCGCTGCAGGACGTGAAGGTGCCGCTGGACAGCGTTCTGCCCGGTTCCGGCGGCCTCAAGTCGCCGCTGGCCTGCCTGAACCAGGCGCGCTACGGCATCGGCTGGGGCGCGATCGGCGCCGCCATGTCCTGCTATGACACCGCGCTGCAGTATTCCAAGGTACGCAAGCAGTTCCGCGATCAGCCGATTGCATCTCACCAGTTGGTGCAGGAGAAGCTGGTGTGGATGATCACCGAGATCACCAAGGCGCAGCTGCTGTCGCTGCAGATCGGGCGGCTGAAGGATGCCGGCAAGTCGATTCCTCAGCATATCTCGATGGCCAAGCGCAACAATGTGTGGATGGCTCTGGAAACCGCGCGCATGGCCCGCGATATCCTGGGCGGCAACGGCATCGCCGACGATTATCCGATCATGCGCCACCTGATGAACCTGGAAACGGTGAAGACGTACGAAGGCACCCACGACATCCACGCGCTGATCCTGGGCGAGTACATCACCGGGGTGAGCGCGTTTTGAAAATCGCCGTGATCGCCGTGATCGGGTGATCTGGTGATCGGAAAAGCAGTAACTGAGATTGGTCGGGAATCGCTAAACTGGTTGTCCGACACCTGATGTCAATCATCACCGGAGGCAAACATGGCAACCCAGGTACCTGAAAAAAACGCCGGCGAGCGAAATTCGCAACCGAAGAACCTGGAGCTGCTGGAATTTGAGCTGGCCCTGGAGTTCGTGCGCGTGGTTGAGGAGGCGGCCATCGCTTCCGCCCACACCATGGGTTTCGGCGACCGCCACAAGGCCGACCAGGTAGCCACGGAAGCCATGCGCAAGACCATGGACAAGGTGCCCATGCGGGGCACCATCGTTATCGGTGAAGGCGAGCGCGACGAAGCCCCCATGCTCTATATCGGCGAGCAGGTCGGCGCCGGCTGGCATGACGGCGCGTCGTTCCCGCAGGTCGATATCGCCGTCGATCCCCTGGAGGGCACCAACCTGGCGGCGACGGGCGCGCCCGGCGCCATCACCGTTCTCGCCGCCTCCGAGCGCGGCGGCCTGCTCAACGCTCCCGATTGCTACATGGAAAAGCTGGTGGTCGGCCCGTCATGCAAAGACGCCGTGGACCTTGACGCGCCGCCGGCGGAGAACCTGAAAGCTATCGCCCGCCGCCTGAGCCGCGAAGTCAGCGACCTGGTGGTGGTGGTGCTCGACCGCCCGCGCCACCAGAAGCTGATTGACGATATCCGCAAGGCCGGCGCCCGCATACGCCTGATCACCGACGGCGATCTCTCCGCCGGCATCGCCGCCGCCGTGGTCGGCACCGGCGTCCATGCCGTCATGGGAACCGGCGGCGCGCCCGAAGGCGTGATCACCGCCGCCGCCATGCGCTGCCTCAACGGCGAAATTCTCGCCCGCCTGGTGGTCGACCGGCCGGAACTGGAAGAGCGCGTGGCCAAGATGGGCATCAAGGACAAGAAGAGAATCTATTCCGCCAAAGACCTGGCCCCCGGCGACCACCTGATCTTCGCCGCCACCGGCGTTACCGACGGCGCGCTGATGAAAGGCGTCCGCTTCTTCGGCGAAGGCACGCGCACGTCGTCCATCGTGATGACCCGTAAGAACCGCAAAGTGCGCTTTGTGGATAGCATCCATCTGGCCAAACGGCAGGATGTGAAGGTAAGGTTTGCATGACGACGGCGAAGCCGTCAGCGATTAGCTCATAGCTCCTAGCTTCTAGCTTCTAGCGCCTGGCCGGCCGCCCCTTAGTACCGAAGGAGTTCAGGGAAAGCGCGATTCGTGGCCGGCGACGCACTGCCATCGTCCGTCGCGATAGACAAAGATGTCGGTGAAGAGGTTTTTCACCGGTGGCTGGTTGCCGTGCCGGATCACAGCCAGGCCGCGAGCGTAACCGACGTTGCCATAGACACGAGCGTGCATCTCGGTCAATTCCACGTGTGAGCCCCCGTCGCCGGCCGGCGGCGCCAGCATCTGCGCGCGGTCCACGACTTGGCCGGTAAATGTGGCCTCTTCGAACTCGGCCGCCAGGAGGCACGCCAGGCCCGCCATATCGCGTTGTTCCGCGACTCTTACCCACGTCTGCTCAATCTGAATCAGTGTTGCCTCATCCTTCTTTTGACCCGTGGTGCAGGCCGCGGCATGGGCCAGCGAGCACAACAGCAACAGACAGAATCCAGATTTCATCGACGCTCCGTTCCGCGACCCGCGAGTTCACGCAAGTCGCAGTCGCTTTGACGCCGCGAGCGAGGAAACGTGAGCGAGCGCAAACGCGGGAGATCCTATAATGGTCGCGTGCGCTCGCGGATCGTGTATATCGTGAACGTAAAAACAGGGACGGCCTGAACCGCGTTATTTTTCCCGCGAATAAAATCGCGCGGTTCAGACTGACTGCTTTCCCAGGGGGCTACTGTTGAAAGGAAGCGAGATCTACGAGATTTTGAAGAGTATCGGAGTGACGCATCTTCACCAGGCAAATTCGGTGCTCACAAGTTGTACGTATCTCCAGCAGGGAGGGATCCTATCGCGCGGGTTTGCCGAAGACCACGGGCTGCAACAGTCCGCGCAACCCACGGACGAACTCGACAAGAAATATGGCCTGTGGCGCACCATCTTTGTTCCCCACGTTGACATCCACCACCGGCAAGGGCAAACCAAAGCTCCAAACCTGTTCGGACCTGTTTTATTCGTTTTGGACCTGGATGTTCTTCTCCGATTGCCTGCAGGCGCCGAAGTCCGCGTGACCAAACGAAGCCCGGCCTACTGGTACGACGCCGAGCCCGATAGCGCACGATGGTTTCAGAATGCGGAAGAAGTGGCGCAAAATCTCAGCCCCGACGATCTCCATAAAATGCCCGCGATTCAGACGCCGTCGGGAAGACTCGACTTCCCGAACCGGCGGGCGCGAATCATTCTGGATGACCCAAAAAGAGAGGCGCTGTCGGGTGAGGATGTCTATACCCGCGCGGAGGCCCGGCTCAGGGAGGCAGCGGCGCAGGGCAACGTCGAGGTCTCCATCGAACGGCGCAAATGCGAAATCGGTTGCATCTGCTCCAGCAAATACGCAACCTGGAGCACGCCAGTTGTAGATTTCTACTTCGGCTAGAGAATGAACCGGACTGACCAGGCAAATGGGCGAAAAAACGGGACGGCCTGAACTGCGTCATTTTTTCCCCGCGGAATAAAATCGTTCAGTTCACGCTGACCCTTTTTCTCCGCCCCGTCTCCCACGCAGACAAAATCCACGAAACAGCTTAAATCGGCTGGTGTTCAATCTGGTACAGTTTTTGGGGCTGCTGCGGGAGTATTTTGGATGTTCCTCGCCAGTGAAAATCTTGGACTCCAGAAAGCAGGTGCAACATGACCGCATCTAAGTCCATTCTGACCGTCAGTCGGGATCATGTGCTGCAAAGCACAAGGACCATCATTTTGCAGCAAGCAGGTTATTCGGTTTCCGCCGCCCTGACTGACAAAGACGCGCTGGGCTTCGTTCAGGCACCGAACAACTTCAGTCTGGTTCTAATGTGTCACTCTGTTCCAGAGGCGAGCAGGATATCCCTTGTGACCAGGATCAGAGAGCTGAATCCAAAACTGCCAATCCTGATGCTATACAACGGGTACGGCCCAACCCGGGCCAAGGTTGACGGCTCATTGCATAGCCTGGAAACACCAGAGGCGATGTTGGACATGATCGGATTCATGACGCGGAATATCGGAGACACATCGGCAGTGATCCATCCGTAGTCGACCGTCTGATCTAAAGGACAGGTAAGTGGTTGCCCTCTGATTAACAATCAGAAAACAGCGGCTGCTAAGTCACAATGACATGAAACATGGCCGCCAAAAGGCCCCAAGAGGTCCCGCAGCTGCCTTGCGTGGCCCAGGTTTTGAGTTGGTTTTTTCCCAACCCCTCGATGGTGAGGGATAAGAAAAGCGTGTGAAAGGTGGCCACCCGCCCGTTTCCTGGCGCCGGAAGGATTACTGGTCGGGATCTCTTTTACTCCATCCCCGCGAGAAGAGAACTGGCCCTGCCAGAAGCAGGAGACCGAAGCCCAGGCGCATTTCTGCCAAGGCGCCATTAATCTCCCGCGCCACGCGCCTATTTAGTTTTCAAAGACCGTGACCTGCTGTCCGCCGAGGCGGCTCCATTTTTCAAGTAGCCAAACTACCAAATGGCCTTCTATCCGCGTTTCATCTGCGCTCATCTGCGGCTAACGGTTCTGGTTTGCCCGATCACCCGATCACCGGATCACCCGATCACGGCGATCACCAGATCCCGCGCGATCACGGCGATTCGCCTACGTTCCTTCCCCCAGACACGGCTTTCTCACCTCCACTCCCGCCTCTAGTTGCATCCGCGCCGCCCTGGCTTTCTCTTTCTCTGCATGTCGCCGGTCAATCCTGTCTCCAAGCTCCATCAATTCCGCCCGGTGGTCCGGATCGATGTTCTCGTACCGGTACTTCTCATGGCGTTCCGGCGTGTCCACGGGAACAGCTTTCTCCTCGACCTTCGCCTCCGTGTCTTCCAGCACCATCTCTCCGGCGTTCTTGTGGAACGTGCACTTGCCGATGTTCGCCGCCGCCGTCTGCAACCCATACAGCAGCAGGCCCGCGTCTTTCGACCCGATCTGATGATCCAGCAGCGCCCGATGCACCTCCATGATCGCCACCTGAATGCTGTTCGCGTCTTCCAGATGCGGCATCCTCACCCGCAGGCTCCGCGCCCGCTCCATCCGCTGATGCGTGTAACACAGCTCGCCGCCCTTTAATCGCGGCGACCCGCAGCGCACCCCGTCCGGCTTCACGTACATGCAGCGTGGAGCGTCATTGGCCCGCCCCAGGTTCTCGCGCAACTGCTCGTATAGTTTTTGGTTGGGAATCTGGCCCTCGGGCATCTGCATCGCCAGCTCCGGATGGTCTTCCAGAAACTGCTCGTACTCCCGATAAGCCTCCCCAATCTTCTGTACCAGCAGCAGGGCCGTCTGCTTCAGCTCCCACAGCCGCGCCGACTCCCGCCGCTCTCTCTCCACTTCAACTTTCACATACTCCTGATAGCTGACCTGCTTTCCATCCACCACAAACGCGCTCATGACGTCCTCATCTCTCTTTCCGCTGACGGCGATCCCGAACCCCCGCTCTCGCTGTCATCTCTCTTGCCGACGGATATATGGGCTTCAGCCCCTGGCTCTTTTTCCGACGGATATATGGGCTTCAGGCCCTGTCTCCTTTTGCCGCCGGATATATGGGCTTTAGCCCCTGTAGGTAACAGGGCACGGCTTCCAGCCGTGCCGTTCAAATAACACCTCGAGTGTTGGGGCTTTCAGCCCCTGCCGTTCCCGCGCAGCTAGCAGCTAGAGGCCAGCAGCTAGTAGCTTCTTTCCGATCACCCGATCACGCGATTCCCTTCGTGTTCCTTCGTGTCCTTCGTGGTTAAGGCTCTTGCCTTTCCGATCACCCGATCACCGGATCACCCGATCACGGCGATCTCTGTTGCCTTCCCGATCACGCGCGATCCCGGCGATCTTTTCTTGCCTTTCCGGCTCCACTGAGTGCTGACGGCTGATTACTGAGTGCTTCTTCTTCCCGATCACCGGAATCCCCGCTCTTGCTGTCATCTCTCTTGCCGCCGGATATATGGGCTTTAGCCCCTGTAGGTAACAGGGCACGGCTTCCAGCCGTGCCGTTCAAATAACACCTCGAGTTGTTGGGGCTTTCAGCCCCTGCCGTTTTTGCGTAGCTAGCAGCTAGAGGCCAGCAGCTAGTAGCTTCTTTCCGATCACCCGATTCTTCCAAGCCCCCTTTACTTCCTCCCATGGTGTCCCAGGAGGACTGTACTTCCGCTCTCCCAACCTTGTCCTGATGGCCACTATTTCCAACCTTAGCTGTTTCCTTCTGGTTCCAGCCAATGCCCAAAGGCTGCTCTTGCATCACCCGATCCCGGCGATTCCCTTCGTGTTCCTCCGTGTCCTCTGTGGTTAACGGTTCTGGTTCGCCCGATCACCCGATCACCCGATCACGCGATTCCCTTCGTGTTCCTTCGTGTCCTTCGTGGTTAAGGCTCTTGCCTTTCCGATCACCGGATCACCCGATCACCCGATCACGGCGATTCCCCTTCATGTTCCTTCGTGTCCTTCGTGGTCAAAGGCTCTTGCCTTTCCGATCACCCGATCACCCGATCACGGCGATCTCTGTTGCCTTTCCGATCACCCGATCACCCGATCGCCAGATCACCCGATTCCTCCAGCCTCCCTCCAAACCAGAATTCCTGTCCACAAATTTCTCCCAACCACCCCCAAACGGCAGTTTCAAAAATCTTTGTAACCTGCAGATTCGCATCAGCTTAGACGGTTGAAGACGATTGAAGACAAGTGAAGACGCGTGAAGACAAATGAAGACAAATCGGATTTGAGCCCCCAACGGGGCGCCAGCCCGTAGCCCACCGCGTAAGCGGTGGGAAGGCAAAAGAAACACATCCAAGCCCCGGCAGGGGCGGCAGACTTCACAAGCAGCTAATCAAAAACGAACCGTGGATCAAACTCCACGCCGTGTCTCTTCACATACAAAAAACGGAAAAAACGGGACAGCCTGATCTGTGCGGTTTTTCTTCTTCGCAACAAAATCGCTCAGTTCAGGCTGTCCCCATTTTTCTCCTCCGCCGATTCCCGCCTGATCTGCGTCGCGTTCTCGACGTGCGGGACGCCAGGGCGGGATTTTAGACATGTGTCGCGCCTCCAGCGCTCAAATCCGAATTCTGTTTGGTTAACCCAGCGCTCGAAGGCATAAACCAAAAGCAGTGTCGCGCTGGGCTACATTCTGACGCGCCTACCGGCGCTGAGCTACCTTCTGGTCGCGCTCCACCCCATCCGGCCAAAAACGGGCCGTCTGCGGACCCCAATTCCGATGCTTGGCGTGTGGTTAGCCCGACAGGGCGGCAGGTCGTAGCCCAGCGCGTGAGCGCTGGGAAGGAGGTGTCAAGAATATAATCGAGCCCCCAACGGGGGCGACAGAGAATGTCACACACCTTCACGAAGAATCACCTGCACGCGGTGTTCAGCACGAAAAATCGGGCCAGGCTTATCTCCTCGGACATCCAGGAGCGGTTGTGGCAATACACCACGGGAATCTGCCGCGGCGTGGACCTGGTCCCGGTGGCCATCGGCGGCATGCGCGACCATCTGCATATCCTTTTTCATCTGCCCCCCAGCCGGTCTCTCGCCGACGCCATGCGCCTGATCAAAAGCAATTCCTCGAAATGGATGAACGAGCAACGCGCCGGTTTTGCGTGGCAGGAGGGATATGGAGCCTTTGCGGTCAGCGCGTCGAATTTGGACGCGGTGGTGAATTACATTCACCATCAGGAAGAGCATCATCGGAAGATGACGTTCGAAGAGGAGTACCTGGAGCTTCTGAAAAAGCACGGCGTGGAGTTTGATCCGCGGTTCGTTTTTGATTAGCCTGCCGCCCCGGCCGGGGCTTGGACGTGTTTCCTTCGGTTCCCACCGCTTACGCGGTGGGCTACGGGCTGGCGCCCCCGTTGGGGCTCTGAACGGGTCGCCGGGGACCTGACGGGACGCTTTCCGGCTCAGGAAACATTCTAAGCCCGGGTTTTAACTGCTGGCCGCGTCCGCAATCTCGGAATCGATAAACGAATCCATCCCGGCGAGCTTGAAGTCTCCGCGATTGTCAGGCAGGTCGAACCTGCGGACAATCTTCGTCATCTTCTCCGCTGATTCCCGCCTGATCTGCTTCACGTTCTCGCCGTCAAAGGGCTCGAGGAGGTGTCCCATGAGTTCCAGGAAGGTCGTGTAGCTGATGATCCCGACTTCGCTGTTTCTCTTCGACTTGGAAAGCCCTTTCCTGGCGCGCACGATAAACACCCAATCCACGGCTGGAACCAGGCAGTACACGCCTTCCGAGCACACAAACCCAAGCTCCAGCTCGTGCGCCCCTTTATGCTGCAGCGGGACGATCTTCGGCACAAAGGTGCCTTCGTCAGCGAACCGTTGTTCGAGGTCTTTCTTCTGCGACATGTATCTCCACATGCGCAATGACTTTGCTCGCGGCATGTGGTCCAGGCTGGCAGCGCGTTGTTGTGACAGTGCCGACGTAGCCCGCCGATTGTGATCGAGCCATGAGTTCAGAAGCGACTGTGCATCCACGCCATAGCGCACGCCCTGGGCGTCTTCTCCAGCCTGCGGGTTGTAGATGGCCAAATTGAAATCCTGGACGAGCCGGGAGACAACCGGTATGGCTTCGTACCCAAAGAAGCTCGCCCGGTTATAGTTCAGGTTGAACGAAAGACCTGTGTCGTTGCAGTCCGCCGGCACTGGAGACTCCTCAGGATCGTCCGGCGGCATCGGAGCATAGCCGATGCTGAAGTAAACGCCGGTATCAGGATTCTGATACCAGAGCTGGTTGCCTTCTCGCCTGAAGTACCCAATCGTGTCCCCCCACTTCGCGACTGCTTCAAAATCAATCCGCTCAGGCTCGCGCCGGCAAAAGAAGAGATCGAAACTCATAGGCCGATCTTATCCCCTGGCCCCCCTACGGCTTGCTGGCCGGCGGTCTCGGCTCCGGCGGCCAGTTCAGCGGCACGCCCTGGAGCAATGCCTTGGCTGTTTCATGGCGCGCCGGGCCGTTGCCGTCGGCGACGGCGAAGCGGTACGGCCGCTCCTTCGGTCCCGACCACAGCGTGACTCCGGCGTAAGCGCCGTCCTTGCGCAGGATGTAGTAGTGCATGCTCACGAAGCGCAGGCGCGTCATGTCGTTATTGAAATTACGCACAATGCGCTTCAGCACCTCCATGCCCGCCTCTTCCGGGGACATGCCGCGGCGCATGTTCTCCACGATGGAGTGGGCGCCGGCGACCTTGATGTTTTCCTCGCCGCTGCCGGTGGCGCCGGCCGCGCCTACGTCCTGATCGCAGTAGCAGCCGGCGCCGATGATGGGCGAATCGCCGCAGCGTCCGGGCAGCTTCCAGGCCAAACCGCTGGTGGTGGTGACGCTCGACATCTCGCCTTTTTCATTGAGCGCGGAGCAGTTGATGGTCCCGTGCGGCGGGTAGAGCACGCAGTTGACGGCGTTCATGCGGTCCGCTTCGGCGATGCCCAGGGCGGCGGCTGCGGCGTAGAGCTTCTGCACGCGCAGCGGCTGGCCTTCCACTGCGCCGCTGTCGGGCTCGGCGGCCGGCGGCTTCCACTTGGGATCGGCCAGTCCCGGCCCCCACCAGTCCTGGTCGGAGTGGTTCTCCTTCCACAGCAGCCAGATCTTGCGCGTGTCGTCGGTAAGCAGGTTCTCTTTGGGAAAGCCCACGGCTACGGCGAAGCGCGTGGCCCCTTCGCCCACCAGCATCACGTGCCCGGTATGCTCCATCACCGCGCGCGAGAGCGCGGCCACGTTCTTGATGTCGCGCACGGCGCCCACGGATCCTGCGCGCCGCGTGGGCCCGTGCATGCAGCAGGCGTCGAGCTCCACCACTCCTTCTTCATTGGGCAGCCCGCCGAGGCCCACGCTGGTGTCTTTGGGATCGTTTTCCGGACCGGAAACGGTGGTGATGGCCGCCTCCAGGGTGTCGGCGCCTTCGAGCAAACGCTTGTAGCCGGCTTCCAGATGATTGCCGCGCGAGGTGATGCCGTTGGCGGCGGAGATCATGATGTTGCTGGGACGTCCAGCGCTCGCTGCCTGACTCCCTTGCGCATTCAGGACGGCGGCGCCGCGGGCGGTTGTTGCCGCGACCGTTCTTCCTGCAGCCGTTTTTCTCACAACCAGTGACGCCGATGTAACCGCTACTCCGGAAAGAAAGTCTCTGCGTTTCATTCGTCCTCACTCGCTCAAGATAAGAAAATAAAAACGCGCAAGGATACCATTTCCTAGACGGCCATTTCAGGTCGCTCCCTCGGCAACCTTAGTTCCCTTGTAGTTCCTTAGTCCCTGTCCTTAGTTCTCTTGTCCTTGTGTCTCGGCGCTTTCCGGCGCATTCATCTGGGACAACGCTGCGGTAGAATACACAGACCCGGCAGGTGGGACTTCCTCGGGCCACCGTTCCTATGCGACTGATCGACAAGCGTTTCAGCGTCATTACCGGCTTTGCCGTACTGCTTACGCTGCTGATCCTCAACACCGCTATCACCCGCCGCCAGCTATTCGTCCAGGACCGAAACCAGGACTGGGTGCAACACACGCAGAATGTGCAACTGGAACTCTCAACCGTAGAGTCGCTTTTGAAAGACGCGGAGACCGGCCAGCGTGGCTATCTCTATAGCCGTGAAGCCAGGTATCTGGAGTCCTACACCGACGCCGCCGGGCAGGTGAGCGTGCACCTTAATAAGCTCGCCGAGCTCACCGCCGATAATCCCGACCAGGGCCGGCGGGTGCTCCAACTGGGAGAGCTGGCGCGGAAAAAGGTGGACGAGCTTGCCCGGAGCATCAGCTTGTTTCGCGACGGCAAAAAAGCTGAAGCCCGCGCGCTGGTAATGTCCGACTCCGGCAGACGCATCATGGAACAGATCCGCGATCTCGCGGCTGAAATGCAGCAGCAGGAAGCTGCTGTGGAGAATCAGAGGCTGCGGATGGTCGCCGCCAGCACAAGGTCTCTGATTGGGAGCATTTACTTCAGCGTGGTGCTGGCGGTGGTCGGGCTCAGCCTGCTGGCGTTTCTGATTTTGCGCGCCATGGCCGACCGTGAGAAACATGCCGCCGACCTGCGCGAGCGCGAAGAGTGGTTCCGCGTGACCCTGAGCAGCATCGGCGATGCGGTCATCGCCGCCGACGGCCAGGGACTGGTGACCTTTGTCAATCCCGTCGCCGAAGAGTTGACCGGAGTCAAACTGCAGGACGCCCGAGGCCGCGAGATCCAGAAGGTTTTTCCCACCTTCAACGAGCAAACCGGCGCCAGGGTGGAAAACCCCGTCGCCAAAGTTCTGCAACTGGGACGCATCATGGGCCTGGCCAACCACACCGCTATCCAGCGCGCTGACGGCAAACTCATCCCCATCGAAGACAGCGCTGCCCCCATCTTCGACGATAGGAAGGTTCTGCGCGGCGTGGTGATGGTCTTCCGCGACGTAACCGAAGACAAAAAGGCCGAGGAGATGCTGCGCAAAGCTGAGAAGCTGGCCGCCGCCGGCCGCCTGGCGGCTACCGTGGCCCACGAGATCAACAATCCGCTGGAGGCCGTGTGCAACCTGATCTACATCGCCCGGCAAAATCCGGGCCTTCCCGCAGAGGTGCACGGTTTCATGGCTACTGCCGAGCAGGAGTTGGATCGCGTCTCGCAGATTACCCGCCAGACACTGGGTTTCTATCGCGACTCAACCACCCCGGCGCCGGTGGATATCTGCGCCGTCATCCAGGCCACCGTCAAGACTTACGAGAACAAGTTGAAGAGCAAGAACATCGCAGTAGAACTCCAACTCTCCGAGTGCCCGCCGGTGGAAGGGCTGCAGGGCGAGTTGAAGCAATTGATGGCTAACCTGATTTCCAACGCCGCCGACGCTGTCGCCATCGGTGGAAAGATTCGCATCGCCGCGCGCCCCGCCGCCTCTGATCAGGGTGGAGGCGTGGAGATCCAGGTTGCCGACAACGGTCCTGGCGTAGCGCCTGCGGATTCAGCCCGCATCTTTGAGCCTTTCTACACTACTAAAGAAGATGTCGGCACCGGTCTGGGCTTGTGGGTCAGCCGCGGCATCGCGGAACGTCACGGCGGCAGCATCGCCGTCAACCCGGGCAAGACGCGGGATCTGGGCGGCGCGGTTTTCACTGTTGTTCTCTGCGGCACCAGCAATGGCGCGGCCATGAGCGGCGCTGCCTGAGATCTATGAGCCGCGGTAGCGGTAGTGTCCGCGGTCTGTGGAATTGCGGCCGGGGGCAAGGAAATTGTCAGCAAGACGAGTAAGAGTCGCGCAGCGACACGCCGGCGCGACTCCACGACCACAACACTCGCGTTCACTTCGCGTTCGCGGGCGGCGCCATTTTGACGGCAGGAGGTCTCTGATTCACGCCGCGGTCCGGCTGCGCCGGCTTCTCGTTCCGCGCCTCCCACAGACCGATGATCAGAAACGGCGCCAGCACTGCCGCCACCCACAGTTTAGCCGAGCCTTTGATCTTCTCTTCTTTTTCCCAGCGGAAGAGCTTCATCCCTACCGTCCACCCGACAATTGCCGTGATCACCAGCGCGCCCGCCGACAGCCACACAATCCCGCTGTCCTCATGGCTCATCAGCAGGCGGTTCACGCCCTTCACCAGGTAAGTGGACGGGATGAAGTCGGACAAGATTTTCACCTTATACCCGAAGGCGCTGGCGGGAATCGTGGCCCCGCTCAACAGCAGCATGGGGAAATAAAGGAGCTGCACCAGGATCGTCCCCTCCTGCATGGTGTTGGCCACTGAGGCGATCACCAGCCCGATCGCGCGGAACGAGACCAGCGCGATCGACACAAAAATCAGCAGCACGATCATGTGGTCCGGCCACGGCATGTAGTTCCAGTAGTGCGAAATCGCCAGCAGCATCACGATGCTGGGCATGAATATCACCCAGCCGGTAACCATCGACGCCGCCAGCAGCGGCCCGGAGGTGATAGGCGTGACCTTATAGCGCCGCAGGATGTTCATTTCCCGCTCCTGGATGGCGCGCACTCCGGCTCCGAACAGACCGCTGCCCAGAATCCCAAGCACCAGCGACATGGTGAGCACATAGGCCGCGCTGCCTGGCGTCGACCGCGCCTTCAAGGCCGAACTCATGGCGAAGAAGAAGACCAGAGGAAAAAGATAGTTGAAGAAGATCACCACGCGCTGCCGCATGGCCAGCTTGATGTCGATCTTGATGAGTTCCAGATAAGCCTTCATGGCAATTCAGTCGCGAAGGTGCTTTCCCGTCAGCTCGACGAACACGTCCTCCAGAGTCGGTTTCTTGAGATGAATATCCTCCAGCTGCAGCCCCTGCTGGTCCACCCACTTCATGATCTCAAACAGGGTGCGCGCCGGCCGCGTGGAATAGACCGTCAGCGTCCGCCCGTGGTCTTCCACGGCGCTGGAAATCGCGTCCGGCCACTGCGGCGTCTCCAGCGATTCCAGCTGCTGCGCGCAGACGATCTGGATGCGCGACTGCGAGTGGCTCTGCTGCTGCAACTCGCGCGGCGTGCCCATGGCCACGATCTTGCCCTCGTCCATGATGGCCACGCGGTTGCACAGCCGCTCCGCTTCTTCGATGTAGTGCGTGGTCAGCAGCACGGTGCGGCCTTCCGACCGCATCTCCTCGATCAGGTTGTGAATCTCCAGCCGTATCTGCGGGTCCAGTCCGGTCGTGGGCTCGTCGAGAAACAAGAGTTGCGGATCGTTGACCAGCGCCATGGCCAGCGCCAGCCGCTGTTTCTGCCCGCCCGACAGCGTCTCATACGCGGCCGCCCGCTTGTCCCACAGTTGCAGACGCTGCAACAGCTTTTCCGAGCTGAGGCTGCGCGTGTAGAACGAAGCAAACAGCTCCATAGCTTCATGCACGCGGATCTTGGCGGGAAGATTGGTAGCCTGCAGGCACACGCCGATGCGGTCTTTGAGCTGCTGCTTCTGCCGGTCGGGATCAAATCCCAGCACGCGCGCCTCGCCGCTGGAGCGGGGCCGCAGCCCTTCCAGGATTTCCACCGTGCTGGTCTTGCCGGCGCCGTTCGGGCCCAGAAGCCCGAAGACCTCGCCCGAGAGGACCTCGAAGTCGATTCCTTTCACCGCCTCCAGGTCGGCATAACTCTTGCGCAGGGCTTGAACCGAGATGACGGCATCGGAAGTCATGAATTAACAGTGTACGGCCAGAATACACTACCGAATCGCCGTGCCCTGGCTGTGCCCCGCATTCCGGCCCCGGCACAAACCCTGTTGATCAATGTGAACGCCGGCAACTATGGCCTTACGAAACTTTACCAGCCGCGTCACGTCTCTGGCGTATCGTTGCCAACGGTGTGAGTTGCAAGCGCATCCTTCTACAAGAGGATTACCAGACGGAGGACTCGATGAAGAAACTATTGGGAATCCCTGTGCTGTTGGCTCTCATGCTGGTTTTCGCCGCGGCGCAGCAGAAAGGCGGCAGCCGCGGCGGCGGACGCCAGGGCGGTCACGCCGAAGTCGGCGGCGGCCACATTCCGCAGCGCGGCCCATCCAGAGCACGGACGGAAGCCCCGCGCAACGAGGTACGCAACGACCATCCAGTTCAGGACAACCGCGGCGGCGATCAAGGTCGCCATTTCGACGACCGTGCCGGTCACCCCAATGCGCCGCACGTGCACGTAGAAAATGACCAGTGGATCGGACACAACGCCGGACGGCACGATGAGCGTTATCACCTCGATCATCCCTGGGAGCACGGACGTTTTGGCGACGAAATCGGCGCGCGCCACGTGTGGCGCCTGGAAGGCGGCGGACCCAGCCGTTTCTTTTTCGGAGGTTTCTACTTCAGCGTGGCCCCGGCTGATATCGGTTACTGCGGCGACTGGCTCTGGGATCGCGATGACATCATCCTCTACGACGATCCCGACGATCCAGGTTGGTATCTGGCCTACAACGTCAGGCTGGGAACCTACTGTCACGTGATGTACATCGGCTGAGCTCGAAGAGTTGTTTCTGGTCGACTTGCGGTCCCGGCGGCACCGGGACCGTTTCTTCTTTTAATCAGATAATCCAGGCTCCTTTCATTGCACTGACGCACAAAGCGGATTACTCTTCTCTCGCGAAATTCACACCGCTCCGGTCGAGCTCTCATGACGAAGAAACTCCTCGCTGCGCTCTTTCCCGTGATTGCGCTTGCTATGGCTGCCGCCCAATCGCCCGATCCTCAGCTTCTTCAGGAAATCCAGAAGATTAAAGCCATCGACAACCATTCTCATCCGCCGCGCGTCGTAGCGGCCGGCGAGAAGGATGATGAGTTTGACGCTCTGCCCTGCGATCCCCTGGAACCCAGCGACCCCACCACCATAGGCCGCCCTGAGAATCCGCAATTCCTGGCGGCGTGGAAGGCGCTCTACCACTATCCATATAACGACTTGCAACCCGACCACCTCAAAGAACTCCTGGCGGCCAAGCAGAAAGTCGGCCAGGAACAGGGTGACAATTTTCCCAACTGGGTCCTGGATCAGCTGGGAATTGAGACCGAACTCGCCAACCGCGTGGCCATGGGCCGCGGCCTGAAGCCGCCGCGCTTCCGCTGGGTGCCGTTCGACGACGCCCTTCTGCTGCCGCTCAACAACTCCAGCGTGGCCAATGAAACTCCCGACCGCAAATTCTTCTACTCGCGCGAGGAGATGCTGCTCAAGCGCTATCTCAAAGACTTGAATCTGTCATCGCTCCCCCAAGCGCTGGAGGATTACACCGCGAAGGTCGTCACCCCGACGATTGAAGAACAGCACAGGAACAGCGCCGTGGCCATCAAGTTTGAAGCCGCCTACTTGCGCACGCTCGATTTCGGACCCGTCCCGCTCGATGCCGCAGCCGCCGAGCATGAAGCCGCCGCCATTTACTCGCACTATGTCCGCGGCGGCGTGCCCGGCAAGGGCGACTACCTCAAGCTGCAGGATTACCTGATGCGTTACGTTGCGCGGGAGGCCGGGCGTCTGGGACTTCCGGTCCATTTCCACACCGGCGGCGGATGCGGCAGCTACTTCATGCTCAACGGCTCCAATCCCGCGAACCTGGACTCGCTGTTCAATGACGCTTCCCTGCGCAAAACCAATTTCGTGATGGTGCACGGCGGCGCGGTCGCCTTCACCAGGTACGCTGACTACCTGCTGATGAAGCCCAACGTCTACGCCGACTTCTCCGAGCAAACATGGCTCATCTCCACCCGCAGGCTGAGCGAGGTGGTCCGCGACTACCTGGAGTGGTATCCGGAGAAAATCATGTTCGGCACCGATCTCTTCGCCAACACGCCGGAGATCGGCTGGGAAGAGGTGGGATGGCAAACCACCCAGTCTTCGCGCGAAGCCCTGGCCATCGCCCTCACCGGCATGATGCAGGATGGCGAGATCACCCGCGATCGTGCCCTCGAGCTCGCCCACATGGTCTTGCACGACAACGCGGCCAGGCTGTATGGATGGAAACACTGACTCGAACGCTGGTGCGCCAGCCTCCCAGTTCTCTTACTACCGCTTAGCCCCAAGGCTATGTTTGCAACCTTCTTCAGCCTGCCGTCTCAAATTAAGACAGTCGCCAAACCTCACGTTTTAATGGCATTTTTCGTCACTTAACTCTTGACTTGGGCCAGAGACGCTGCAAAACTCACTCTGTTCCGATCAGGGGTAAGGTGGGAGGTGTAATTTTATTGGCTGAGGTAAGAATGCAAGAGGCGGAGCCTCTTGAGAACGCCTTACGCCGGTTCAAGCGCAAAGTCCAGCAAGAGGACATCATCAGAGAAGCCAAACGGCATTCCTTCTATTTGAAGCCCGGCGAAAAACGCCGGCTGAAGGAAACTCTGGCGCGAAAGCGCAACCGCAAAAAAAAATGCGCAAAGAGCAGGATTAACGCAGTAATCCGGGTCGCCGTTCACCAGGCGGCCCGGCGACTTGAATCTTATAGCAGGCGTAGTTTTGGAAATTCATAAGAGCTGCTGAAGTCAGGACCTGGGAATCTTAGCTGTAAACGCGGTTTCAAACAATCGCGTGGGCCGAACCGGTGGTAGGTGCTCACCCCGTTCAGGGAGGAAACTTGTCCCAACTGGCTATTTCCGGGGTGAAGCAGGAAGGGGCATCTCTCAATGGAGTTCCAGGACAAGGTTCTCAAGTGCGTAGATTGCGGCGCCGATTTCGTCTTTACTGCAGGCGAGCAGTTGTTCTTCCACGACAAGCAATTCAAGAACGAACCTAAACGCTGTAAGGGCTGTAAAGCCAAGCGCGCCCAGGCGCTCGGGCTTCCCCAAACCGGTGGCAATTACCAGCGGGTCGAAACCAAAGCGATCTGTTCCGGCTGCCAGCGGGAAACCACTGTTCCCTTCAAACCGACGCAGGGGCGTCCCGTGTATTGCCGGGAGTGCTTCCAGCAGCGCAAAGCCACGGCTGCTACTGCCTGATTCTTGTCGGTCTCGACGTCCCCGGATTCTTCAGGGCGGGGTGGTGGTGTGCGCCTTAGGCGGATTTTTTCGCCTCGCGGGCGTTGTGGTTGCTTTTCCCGGGATGGGGTGGCGTGCGCTGGCTCTTGTGCTCTTCGTGCTTGATAAGTAGGGCTTCGATCTGGCGCAGCAGGTCCTCGGTGCCCATGGGCTTCACCAGCATGGACTGCGCGCCTTCCTTTTTCCACTCGCTTCCCAGCATGGGGAACGCCGTCAGGATGGCCACAGCCGGATCGCCGCCGCTCGTCTTGGCCGCCCGAATCACGTCGTACCCGGAGTGCTCGTGCTCCATCTTCATATCGGTGATCACCATGTGGTACTGGTTCTTTTTGAGCTTGCCGATGGCTTCGCGCGCCGAGGTCGCAGTTTCCACCTCAAAGCCGTTGATCTCAAGGATCGCTTTCAGGGTAAGCAGGATGGCTAGCTCGTCGTCCGCGACCAGGATGCGTCTTTTCATAGGATCTCCCAGGAAATTCGGAACAGAGTCGTGCGCAACGGAAAAGTGTGTGATGCGCGCGGCAGAGCTGCAGGTTGTGAGTACCCGAACCTGCTCAGGCAACCTGCTGCAATATTTATAATACCTCTTGTGCCGCAATTCTTTCTGCACAACTTTGGTTGCCGCGCTACCCAGGCTGACGGTAGTGCTATCCAGCGCCGGCTGGCCGGCCATGGCCTGACCCAGGCGGCCTCAGCCGAGGCTGCCGACGTGGTGGTCTTCAATACCTGTACGGTCACCGCCGCGGCCGATCAGGACGCGCGAGCCGCTATTCGCCGCGCCCACCGCCTCAATCCCGGCGCCCGCATCATGGTCACGGGCTGCTACGCGCAGCGCGCACCTAAAGAGGTAAGCGAACTCCCCGGCGTTACCTGGGTGGTCGGCAACTCGCACAAGCATCTGGTTGCCGACATCGCTGCCGGACCCGGTGGAGATCCGGGCACGTTCGTCTCGCGCGAAGCCCTCGCCCTGTCTGCGCCCGCGTTCACGGTGGTCGGCAACATCTTTGCGCATACTGAGCTGATCGCCGCTCCGGTCACCGGCGGCGATGACCTGATCAGCCGCACGCGTCCCAACCTCAAAGTTCAGGACGGCTGCAACAATCGCTGCTCCTTCTGCATTATCCCCAGTGTGCGCGGCCAGAGCCGTTCCCTGCCCCTGGCGCGGGCGATCGAGGAGACTAACGCACTGGTCGCCGCCGGCTATCGCGAGATGGTGCTCAGCGGAATCAATCTTGGCCGCTGGGGACGCGACTTCCAGCCGCAACAGCGCTTTGAGCAACTGTTGCGCGCGCTGCTCGCTGAAACCGCAATCGAGAAGATTCGCATCAGCTCGGTCGAGCCCATGGACTGGAGCGATGAGCTGATTTCGCTGGTCGCGGCCTCACCTCGCATCGCCAAGCATGCCCACGTGCCGCTGCAGTCGGGCAGCGACCGTATTCTGCGCGCCATGCACCGCCGCTACCGCCCCTGGCACTACGCGGAGAAGATCAGGAAGATTCGTGAAGCCATGCCCGACGCCGCCATCGGCGCCGACGTCATGGCCGGCTTCCCCGGCGAAACCGATGAGCTGTTCGAGGAGAGCCGCATCTTCATCGAGCGCCTGCCCTTTACCTACCTGCACGTCTTTACCTATTCCTCTCGTCCGGGAACGCCTTCGGCCGCCATGCCCAACCAGGTGCCGGTGCATGTAGCCCGCGAACGCAATCGCGTGCTGAGAGAGCTGGCGGCAGAGAAGAACCTCGAGTTCCGGCGCCGGTTCGTAGGCCGCGTTCTGGACGTGATTACTCTGCACACTTGCGATGATGAAACCACCGAGGCCCTCAGCGACAACTATCTCAAGGTCGAGGTTTCCGGGTGTCATGATTCGAATGCTCGCTTGGTCGCGCGCATCCAGGGCTTGACCATAGAGGGGCTGTTGGCATGAGCGGGCAAGCCCAAAAAAATTTCCCCAAAAAAAATCTCGCTCTGCTCCTGTTATTGGCGCCGCTGATTATTCCTCTCGTGGCCATTTCCCTGGTCTGCATCGCCCTCAATCGCGGCGTGACTTATTTGCTTATCTGGCTTACCTGGCTGCCTCAAGGCAAAAACGTCCTGTTCGTTTCTTCCGAGAGCCCGGTTTGGCAGCAATACATGGCCGAACAGATCCTGCCCCTGGTTAAAGAGCGAGCTATCGTGCTCAACTGGTCAGAGCGAAGCCGTTGGCCGTGGTGGTCGTTCCCCGCGCATGTATTTCGCACTTTCGCAGGCACCAGGGAATTCAATCCCCTGGTGCTGGTTTTCCGCCCACTGCATCGCAAGCTCTCTTTCCGATTTTTTCGGGCGTTTCGGGACTGGAAACACGGAGATCCTGGGATGGTGGATCAGCTTCGCCGGGATCTGATGGCTGCTTTGCCGCTAACGCCTTCGTCGCCATGAAGGCAGGACCCGCCATGCTATAATTTCCCAGTCGCAGCCGCATATCGGCGCCCGGCATTCCAACAAAAATCAGCTTGGCACGGGTCTGCAGGAGGATTGCATCGACAAACGTTTTATCCGCATGAATGATCGCATCCGCGCGCGCGAGATCCGCGTGATCGATGCCGACGGCAACCAGTTGGGCATTATGGCCCCTTTCGACGCCGTCAAAAGGGCCCGTGAACAGAACCTGGACCTGGTAGAGATCTCTCCCAATGCGGTTCCGCCCGTCTGCCGCATCATGGATTACGGCAAGTTCCTGTATGAACAGGAAAAGAAAGAACGGGCGGCCAAGAAGAACCAGAAACAGATCGTGCTCAAGGAAGTGAAGTTCTCGGTCAACGTCGACGAGCACGATTACGTGACCAAGCGCAACCATGTGCTGCGTTTTCTGAGTGAAGGCGACAAGGTAAAAGCCAGCCTGCGCTTCCGCGGACGCGAAATGGCCCACCAGAACCTGGGCCGCGAGGTTCTGGACCGCCTGGTTAAAGAGGTAGGCGATAAAGGAATTGTCGAGTTCCGGCCGCGCATGGAAGGCAACACCATGCACGTGATCCTGGCTCCACCCAAGCAGATGCCGGGTGGCAAGAAGCCGGATAAGCCGTCTGCAGGATCGGCGGGAGCGCCGGCAGGCAAGAAGCCGGACAAGCCGGCGGCCGCGCCGCAACAGCAGGCGCCGGTAAGCGAAGTGAAGACCGGATCGTAGAGAAGAGCTTCTAGCCATGAGCTGCCAGCTACTCGCAGCTAGCCGCCGGAAGCCAGCAGCTTAGAGTCTTATGCCCAAACTAAAAACACACAAAGGCGCAGCCAAGCGATTTAAGAAGACGGCCACAGGCAAGATCAAGCGGGCCAAGGCTTTTAAGCGCCACATTCTTACCTCCAAGGAGACCAAGCGCAAGAAGCACCTGGCCCAGGGCACCCTGGTCAGTGAAGCCGATCGCCGCAAGGTCGCACGGATGATCCCGTACTAAAAATCCGGGACAGAGTTCAGCCCGCCTGATTGCGGTCAGTGCTGAGGTAGAACCTGAAACAGTGCGCGATCAGGGGACCAAAATCCTTCCCTGTAGCCACCAGGAACAGCCGGACAAAGTTCCGGCACAAAAAAGGAGCAGTCATGCCTCGCGTTAAACGTGGTACCAAGCGCCGCCAGCGCCGCAAGAAGATATTGGAGCGCGCCAGCGGTTACTTCCTGACAAAATCCAAGCTGTATCGTGCGGCGAAAGAGTCCGTCGAGCGCGGGCTGAAGTTCGCCTACTCCGGCCGCAAGCAGAAGAAGCGCCAGTACCGCTCCATCTGGATCGTGCGCATTGGAGCCGCGACCCGCGCCCACGGCCTGAGCTACAGCCAGTTCATCAGCGGCCTGAAGAAGGCCGGGGTCGAGCTGGACCGCAAGGTGCTCGCCGACCTGGCCGTGAACGACCCAACGGGGTTTACGGCGCTGGTGGAGACCGCCAAGCGGGCCCGCGGCGCCGCAGCGTAAACCAGCACTCAGCCGTCAGCACTCAGCATTCAGCCGGGATCGGTTGCGGCCATTTCCTTTTCCGTGAGATGTTTTAGGATTCGCATTTGAGGCACAGCCGAGGGCGGGCTGTGCCACATGAGCTTGATTTGTTCGAGCAGTGTGCTTGGATGCCGAGGCTCCAGTGCCGACAGGCACGGCCGAGAATAGCCCGGCACGTCGACGAGGCGCGAAGGCGCCGAGGAGTAAGTGCCGGGTAAAGCTGTTAAGAGATTTCCGAGCCCCTTTAGGGGCGGCACAATTTACAAGCACAGCCGTGGGCGGCTGTGCCACACGAGCTTCGATGGCGTACACAGTTCCAAAACTCGATGATTACTCGCCGGCGAACCTGGACAAGGCCGTCCACGAGCTGCTTACCGCTCTCCGCCAGGAGGCCGGCGCGCTCAAGAGCGAAAACGAATGGAAGGTCTTCCACGACCGCTGGATGGCGCGCAAGAATGGCATCCTCACCCAGGTTAACGAACTGTGGCTGAAAGCTGCGCCTGGACCAGCCAAGCGCGAGGTCGGCGTTCGCGTCAACCAGCTCAAGGCCGAGGCGGAACAGGCCATTGAGGCCGCGCAACAGCGCGCCACGGGATCTACGTCGGAAGCCCGGCTGGCCGCCGAGCGTCTCGACATCACCCTTCCCGGCATTCGCCGCCCGCTGGGGGCCGAGCATCCTGTCCTGCGCACCATGAATGAGGTCACCCAGGTCTTCCGGGCCATGGGCTACTCCGTGGCCGAGGGCCCGGAGATCGAGACTGACTACTACAATTTCGAAGCGCTGAACTTTCCGCCCAATCATCCCGCGCGCGACACCCAGGACACCATCTTCGTGGCCGGTCAGGAGAAGAAGCCGCAGCGCGACCGCCTGCTGCTGCGCACCCATACTTCGCCGGTGCAGATTCGCGCCATGCTGCAGCAGCCGCCGCCCATCCGCGCCATCGTCCCCGGCAAGGTGCACCGCGCCGACACCGCCGACGCCACGCACTCGCCCATCTTTCACCAGGTGGAAGGGCTGGCCGTGGACACCAACATCACTTTCTCCGACCTCAAGGGCACGCTCGACCACGCCATGAAGGCGCTGTTCGGATCGAATGTAAAGACGCGGTTCTTCCCGTCATTCTTCCCCTTCACCGAGCCCAGCGCCGACGTCTCCATCACCTGCTTCAAGTGCGGGGGCAAGGGCTGCCGGCTATGCAAGATGAGCGGATGGATCGAGTTGCTGGGCTGCGGCATGGTCGACCCCAACGTTTTTGGTTTCGTCAAAAGCAACGGTTACGACCCGGCCAAAATCAGCGGCTTCGCTTTCGGCATGGGCGTGGAAAGGATCGCCATGCTCAAGTATGGAATTGACGATATTCAGTTGTTCTACCAGGGCGATGTCAGGTTCCTGGAGCAGTTCGCGTGAAGAGCACAAACAAATCCACCACAGAGACACAGAGGCACGGAGGAATTAGGATCGAGAACTCCGTGTATGAAAGAAGAAGAAAACGTTTGCCGTTCTAGGCTTCAGCCACTGCAGGTAACAGGGCAGAACTTCCAGTCGAGGCGAACCGTAGGAAAAAGGATAGGCTTTAGCCGCTGGAGATGAGGACTTTGCTGCAAATCGTCGTTGGCGGGGTTTTCATATTCTTGGGGGGTGTCTTGATCGGTGCGGGCAACATGCTCCATTTCCAGGCTGAAGCGGACCTTCTAGAAAAAAGGCCGGAGCTAGGTGATCAGTTTTACAGTTGGGGTCTCTTGCGAAAGCACCATTTGATCGAGAAGCTTTACCGGTCAGAGTTTCCTCATGGCAAGAGAATCCGACAATTCTGGATCTGCTGTGTTGCAGGAATGCTCACAGTGCTTTTTGGCGTTGCAGCTATTGTGACCACTAGATGAGAATTTCACCCGCATGGCTTCGTGAATTCGTGGACATCAAAGTTTCAGATCGCCAACTGGCCGATGATCTGACGCTGGCGGGAATTGCTGTCGAATCGATCAAGACCGACCTCGCGCCACAACCTCTGCTCTTCGAAATGGAGATCGGCACCAACCGTCCTGACGCCATGTGCCATTACGGCGTGGCCCGCGAGTGCTCTGCCATCTATGACACCGCGCTCAAGGCGATCAATCCGCACCTGCCCAAGCCCAAGGCGGCCAGGCCCTTCCCTATCGCCATCGAGGACAAGGGCTGCCTGCGTTACACCGCGCGCGTGATTCGCAACGTGAAGATCGCGCCTTCGCCGGCGAACATCGTAGAGCGGCTCAGGATCGACGATCATGGCGGCGTGAGCAACGCGGTCGACGCCAGCAACTACACCCTGATGGAGTTGGGCCACCCCACGCACGCTTTTGATCTCGACAAACTGGAAGGCGGCAAGATCATCGTGCGCCGCGCCCGCGCCGGCGAGACGCTGACCACGCTCGACGGAGTCGAGCGCAAGCTCGATCCCCAGGACCTGATCATCGCCGACGCCCGCAAGCCGGTGGGTCTGGCCGGAGTGATGGGCGGTCTGGATTCGGCGATCTCCTCGTCCACGAAGAACATTCTCATCGAGTCTGCCTGGTTCGATCCCGCCGCCGTGCGCCGGACCTCGCGCCGGCTGGGCATGCACACCGACGCTTCGCACATCTTCGAGCGCGGCGCCGACTGGAGCAACACCACTCTCGCCTGCGACCGCGTTGCGGAACTCATTCTCAGCTCTGCCGGCGGCGAACTGGAAGGCGAACCGGTCGACGTGATTGCCGGCCACGTGGTGCGCTACTCGGTATGGCTCCGCCGCAAAGAGATATCGCGCATCCTCGGACTGGAGATCGACACCAAAACGGTCACCCGTATTCTTCGCCGCCTGGGTTTCAAGCTGGGCAGCATCCAGGAGAGCTTCAGCCGCGATGTGAAGGTTATCGTCTCCCCGGAAGCGCTGGAAAAGGTTCGCGCCAGGGCCAGAGAACGCGGCATCACTCTTCCCGAATGGAATGTCGATGCCGACCAGGACATCATCGTCGACCTGCCCACCTGGCGGCTCGACGTGGAGCGCGAGATCGACCTCATCGAGGAGATCGCGCGCATTTACGGCTACAACAAGTTCTCCAACACTCTGCCGTCGTTCTCCGGCGGCGTGATCGAGTTGCCCAATGCGGATAAGCAGGCCAAGGTCCGCTCGGTGCTGCTGGCGCTCGGCTACAACGAGGCCATCTCGCCCACCTTTATTTCTCCCGCCGATGCCGGCGCGTTCTCTGGTGCGGTGATGGTGCCGCTGGCCAATCCGCTCAGCGATGAGCAGTCGGTGATGCGCACCTCGCTGGCTCCCGGCATGCTGGCCATGATCGCCTGGAACCTGAACCGCGGGACTTCCGACGTCCGCCTGTTCGAGATGGGCCACATTTTTTATGCGCCCACGGAAGAAGCTGCCAAAGAGAGCCTGATTCTTTCCATCGGCGCTACCGGCAACGCTGTGGAGGCGGGTGTCCATGGCCCCGCCCGCGCGTATAGCTTCTTCGACCTCAAGGGCGATATCGAAAACCTTCTTGCTGCCTTCGAAATAACCGGCCTGCGCTTCGAGCCCGCCGAACGCTTTCACCCCGGCCGCGGGGCGCGCGCGGTTGCCGACGGCGCCGTGGTAGCCGAGTTTGGCCAGCTCCATCCCGAGATTGCCGCCTCGCGCAAGCTGAAGCAGGATGTCTTCATCGCCGAGGTTTACCTGGACCGCCTCTTCATGCTGCCTTTGCGCGCCGGGCGCTACCAGCCGCTCTCGAAATATCCAGCCGTCGACCGCGACTTCTCCTTCGTCTTCCCCGACGGCGTCATCTTCGAGCGGATCGAATCCGAGGTGCACGCGCTCAACATCGCCGAGCTGTGCGGCTTCAAGCCGGTAGAGATCTTCCGCGGCGGCGCGGTTCCCGCAGGGAGGTATTCCCTGCTTCTGCGCGCCGAATTCCAATCTGAGGAACGCACCCTGCGCGACGACGAAGTTGCAGGCTGGTCAGCACAGATCATCGGCGCCCTGGAGAAGCTGGGCGGGAGTCTGCGCAGCTAGGCGGTTTCGCCCACGATCCTGGCTCTTTCCACGTTCTCCAGTCCCACATGGAAACGCCTGGAGAATCGCGATAGAATCCCCGCATGCTATCGCGCCGGAATTTTTTCAAGACCGCTGGCCTGGGCGCTGCCGCCGCAGCCTCCGTGAGTTTTCCTGATCTGCTGGCCTGGGCCGAGCCGCCGCGTGTCCCCGAGCTGGGCGGGCCGGTGCTGCTCAACAGCAACGAGAACGCCTACGGGCCGTTCCCCAGCGTGCTGGCCATCGCTCATCCATTTGACGGCTTCAACCGCTATCCCGACCACCATAGCGACGTCATCAGCGAACGCCTGGCTGCCCGCCACAAGGTGAAGCTCGAGAACGTGGTCACCGGCTGCGGTTCCACCGACATTCTGCGCATCACGGCCAACGCCTTCTCCGGACCGGGACGCAAGGTGGTGATGGCCTCGCCCACCTTCGAAGCCATCGGCAAGTACGCCGAGGCCGTCCGTGCCGAAGTCGTCCGCGTACCGTTGACCGCGAACTTTACCCACGATCTCGGCGCCATGCTCAAGGCCGCCGGCAGCGACGCCGGGCTGGTCTATATCTGCAATCCCAATAATCCCACCGCCAACCTCACGCCGCGCGCCGATCTTGAAGACTTCATCCGCAAGCTGCCGCCGAAGACTCACGTGCTCATGGATGAGGCCTATCACGACTTTGTTCCCGCCGGGCCGGAATACGCCTCTTTCATCGACCGCCCCCTGGACGACGATCGTTTGATCGTGGCGCGCACCTTCTCCAAGATTTACGGGCTGGCCGGGATGCGGCTGGGCTATGGCGTTGGCGCCAAAAACACCATTGCCGAGATCCGCCGCTATCGCAGTGAGGACTGCCTCAACGTCTGCGTGATGCGCTGCGCCCTGACCTCGATGGACGACACGGCGGCGTATCAGAAGTCGGTAGAACGCAACGCCGCCGACCGCGACGAGTTCCAGCGCCAGGCCGCGACGCGCAAGATCAAAACCATTCCCTCGGCCACAAATTTTGTGATGATGCCGGCCAACATGCCGGTGCACAGCGCGATCGACTACTTCAAGAACAAGAACATCCTGATCGGGCGCGCCTTCCCGCCGCTCGATACTTACATCCGCGTATCACTGGGAACGCTGCCGCAGATGCAGCAGTTCTGGCAGGCATGGGATGGGATGGCGAAGGTTGTATAAGCTGGCGTGCGGGATCAGTCTTGCTCGCCCGAGGCGCTTCTCAGACTTAAAGATGTGCCGATCAAATTGATTTAGCCTTACAGTTTGATATTGTTCTTGCTAAGGTGAGGTCCGAATGGCACAGCGTCTGTTCGCCGTCGTTGTTTTGTGTTTGATTCTCTGTGGCTCGAAATTAGAGGCGCAGCAAACCGCAAAAATCCCCCGCGTTGGGTTTGTCGCACCGCAGGGTCGTTCTCTCCCGCTGTTCGATGCCTTCCGGCAAGGCCTCGCCGATCTTGGATACGTTGATGGTCAAAACATCGTGATCGAGCCGCGATTTGCCGAAGGCCATTACGAACGCTTTCCTGAAATTTTTGCTGAACTGGCCGGTCTGAAAGTGGACGTTCTCGTGGTCACCGGCGCTGTAACTGCCCGGGCTGCAAAGAAAGCAGTCAGCGACATTCCACTGGTGTTCTCGATCGTAGTCGATCCGGTTGCAGACAATGTCGTAGCAAGTTTGGAACAGCCCGGCGGAAATCTCACCGGGGTGACGTGCTTCGATCCCCAGCAAGCCCTCAAGCAGCTCAAACTCCTTCAGGAAGTCGTCCCAGGCCTTAAGCGCGTGGCGGTATTGGGGGATCAAGGCGTATCCGAGGCTTTGATGAGCGCGAGCGAGGAACAGGCACGGGCTCTGGGCTTACAGCCTCAACGGCTTCGAGTAGCGGGCCCCAATCCGGATCTTCAAGCAGCGTTCGCCGCCATCAGGCAACAGCATGCGGACGCTCTGCTAGTGCTGGAGGAACCGGTACTTGGAGTTTACGCAAAGGAAGTCGCCGAACTGGCAGCCAAGGACCGCCTTCCCACGCTCTTTCCTCCGTCCCGAGTGGCGGCAGGCGGACTGATCAACTACGGAACCAGCCAAACCGAAGCAATTCGCCATATGGCGCGCTATGTGGACAAGGTCCTGAAGGGAGCCAAGCCGGCCTCGCTGCCTGTGGAGATCGTCAGACGCTATGAGCTGATCGTGAACTTAAGAACAGCCGGCGAGATTGGTGTCACAGTCCCGCCCTCCGTGCTTAAGCGTGCAGACCAGGTCATAAAGTAGAGTCGGCTTCGCCAGCTACAAGCCTTGGCTTCAACGCCATTTTTGCGCAGGTTCCTCGATTTCCCGCGACCAGCAGGGCCGGAGTGTTCAGATTCTTTGCTTTAGGCTCTTTACCCGGCGGACCAGGAGTCTAATCAGCAGTGTTGTGCCTAGCATGAATAGATAGCCCACCACGATGCAAATGGGAATGAAATAGGCATCGAGCATGGCCACGCCATGAGGAGCGGGCCAGGCGGCAATCGTGAATCCCTGCTCTCCGGCACGGAACCCCACATTCTGCGGAAAGAACGGCTTGAGCAGGGCGCTAATGTAAAAGCTTAGCGCTACCAGATACCCGACCAACGCGACCATAAACACCGCGAATCCTTGAAATCCGGTAAGCGACCAGCGCAGCGTGGTTCGCAGGATGGAGAGCGGCGAGATTCTCCAGGCTGATCGCGTCATGATCCGCTCCACACGGTACTGGCGCGCGATCTCTTCGGGCGTTCCCAGCGCTTTCAGGACGGCGCGGCATTCGTCTGCGCCGGCGGCCGCGTTCTGCTCCAGCCGGTCGAGCACGTGGGCGCGGAGTTCGCGCGCGAACTCCTTGCGGTCGGGCGCCGGCAGGTCTGACATCTTCCGCTCCAGCTCGGAAAAATAATCTTCGATCATCGGATTGCAGGCCGTGTTGAGCATCACTTCCCCTTTCCATTGAGGACCGGCTTCAGCAACTGGTTCAAATTCGCGGCAAAGCTGTTCCAGAAGTGCCCCATGGAGATGACTTTCTGCCGCCCGGTCGCCGTCAGCCAGTAGTATTTGCGCGGGTGCCCAGCGTCAGCCTCGACCCATTCCGACTGCAGCAGTCCTTCTTCCTTGAGCCGCCCGAGAATGGGATAGATCGTGCCTTCGGCCAGCACCAGGTTGGAGTTCTCCTCCAGCACCCGCAGGATCTCAAGTCCGTACAGGCGCTTCTCCCACAAGCTGGCCAGGATGGCCAGCTCCAGGCAGCCCTTGCGCAGCTGGGCCTCCCATTTCTCGCTGGCTTCCGCTTTCGTCGAGTTCCTAAGCAAGACCATATACCTTGTATCGCTATGTATATTGCATTACCATGGGCCGTGTCAAGATCTTTTTTGCCGGAATCGATTCGCGGAATAGGCGAAGCCCGCCGCAGCCGGGATCACAGGTTCTTTCGAGGGCATCTCGGCGTCGCAGGGATATCCCCCATAGCGGCCGCCATGCAGACACTCCTTTTTCCACACCCTGCTGCGCTATACTGCGCTCACGCACGTCTTATTAAAATCAAAGGGCTGTGTAATTTATGTCGCTGAAAGCAGCAAGAGAGTTCACTACTGAGACGCTGAATCATCCGGGCGATGAGTTCCCCGCCCTGGAAGAGAAGGTCTATAAGACCATTGAGCTGCTGAAATCGGCGCGCGCCGGACAGGCCGCCGCCGAGCGCGACGCCAATCGCGTGCGCGAGCAACTGGAGCAGCGCGAAGAAGAGCTGGAGCTGCTGCGCTCCGAGGTGGTCGCGCTGCGCAAAGAGCGCGAAGAGGTGCGCAGTCGCGTGGAGAAGATGTTGAAACAGATGGATTCTCTGGTGGCGGAGAACCCCGGCGCATGATCGCCCACCAGATGACCACCACACAGTTCGAACTGGACGGCTATCGTGTGGTGCGCAGCCTGGGGATGGTGCGTGGCATTATCGTTCGCTCGCGTTCCATCTTCGGCACCATCGGGGCCAGCCTGCAGACCCTGGTCGGGGGCAACATTACCCTGCTCACCAACCTTTGCGAGAAAGCCCGCGAAGACTCCTTCGACCTGATGCTGCAGCAGGCCGCCGTTGTCGGCGCCAACGCCGTGGTCGGGGTCCGCTATGACGCCACCGAGATCATGCAGGGCGTAACCGAGGTCCTGTGCTACGGCACGGCGGTGGTGGTGGAACCCGATTCCGGCTCCTGAGACTTTACCCTGCAGCACCCCTGCTCAACATTTTGCTTGACCCTGCATCGAATCAAACGATAATCAATGCATAAGCAGTCATTTTGAAGGAGCGCAGCTTGGCAACACAACCCTCGACAACTCCGCCCATTCGCGTGGAGATCTACGACCAGGTCTACAACCTCCGCGGAGTGGACGCGGAATATATCCTGCGCCTGGCCGAATTCGTGGACACCAAGATGCGCACCGTGGCCGAACAGACCTCCACGGTCGATTCCCTGCGGCTCGCGGTGCTGGCCGCGCTCAATATCGCCGACGAATTCCACGTCCTCAAGAAAAAATATGAAATGCTGGACGGGGAGTACCGCCAGCGCGACGGCGCCCTCGCCGCCGTTCTCGATGAAGTCCTGCGGGAAGAACGCAAGGCCGGATAGCAACCCTTCACCCACAGAGAACGCAAAAGAATACGAAGTGCTAGTGCCAAAGACCACGCGGCTCATATCCTTGAATTCTGGTGAGGAGCCGGGCCCTGCTTGCCTCCCAAATCGCCAAAACAGAACAAGTTTTAGAACCTGTTATGACGCGAAAGCGTGCGTTACGGCTTGCACTCTACTTCGGTTTTCTTTAGCATCGTCTCTGAAAACCGGCCTGCAAAGCAGGTGAGAACGGTAACCGTTCATGAACCAACATTCAATGAACAGGGGGCCTGACTCGTATAATAACGGCTCGGTGTGCAAGGTTCCGCCAGTACGGAAATGCCTAAAGAGCCGCGGCGGGTTCCCACCGTCTTAGGACGGGTTCAGAACGGCCCGGTCACACGGCCACGCGGGTCGGTTATTCTTGTCGCTTCGCTCCAAACCGCTTACGGGCACTTTCCCGCTTGAGATCATTCAGCTCCTGTTGCTCGCGGTTCGGCGCGCGAGTCGGCCTCACCGCGCTTCTCCCGCTCGACGTCTTGTCGCTTCGCTCCAAACCGCTTACGGGCACTTTCCCGATTGATATCCTTCAGCTCCTCCTGCACCTGGTTCGCCGCGCAAGTCAGCCTCAAGTAACTTTCGTTTCTTCGCTACGAAAAGCACTCGCCGTCGACATTCCAACCTGCGGTTAGAATCGGGGCGTGACAGACTCCGCTCCTACCCGGCTCTCGGTTCCTCGCGAGGCAGCCGGCACCCGCCTGGATCAATGGCTGGCAGGGCAAATGCCGGATGTCAGCCGCGCCCGCGTGCAACAGCTGATTGACCAGCACAAAGTGATGGTGGGCGGCGAAGTGCGCAAGGCTTCCTCCCGGCTGCGCGGCGGCGAGCAGATTGTCATTTCCGGCCCAGTGGAGCTGCCGCCGCTGAAAGCCGTCGCCGAAGACATTCCGCTCGACGTGGTTTATGAAGACGCTCACCTGGCCATCATCAACAAGCCTGCGGGCATGACTGTGCACGCAGGTTCAGGCAAAGGCGATGGGGGCAGCAAAGGTACCCTGGTCAATGCGCTGCTGCATCGCTTTCAAACGCTCTCCGGAGTCGGCGGTGAGATTCGCCCCGGCATCGTCCATCGCCTGGACAAAGAAACCAGCGGCTTGCTGGTAGTGGCGAAAACTGACGTCGCTCACCGCAAGCTGGCGCGGCAGTTTGCCGAGCGCGAGGTGCACAAGACCTACCGCGCGCTGGTCCACGGCTGGATGAAGCAGCCGCAGGGCACGATCGACGCCCCCATCGGGCGCGATCTGAAGCGGCGAAACCGCATGACCGCCCGGCGTGCTGCGCGCCCGGGAGCAGTCCGGACGGCGGTAACTCATTGGAAGGTGATCAGGAAGATCGACGGGCCTTACGGCAAGTTTTCCCTGCTGGAAGTCACCATCGAAACCGGCCGCACGCATCAAATAAGAGTGCACCTGGCCTCGCTGGGCCACCCGGTGGCCGGCGACACGCTCTACGGTGCGCCTCGTGAGATCGCCCGCAGCCAGCGTGGAGACTCACAATCGCTAACCCTGACGAGGAATTTTCTACACGCTTACGCGATACAATTCCGCCATCCGATTGATAACACGCTCATTTCCTTCACGCAGTCTTTACCTCGGGAGTTGGAAGCTTTCTTGCTGGAGATTGAAAGGTGAGGTGACGGTTTTGCAGGCTATAATCGATATCCAGAGAGTCCCTGCCATGCTTTTCAGATTTTTCTGTTTTTTCCTGGTCCTGACGGTCACGTCCGTTTTGACCGTCGCCCAGACCCCTGCTGCCGCTTCAGGGCAGCCCTCGGGCGGCACTCCGGTAGCCAACGCCGTGACTCCGCCGGCCAACGACGATGTCCCGGCAGGGGGCACCATTCGCACGCGTTCGGACGAGGTCAACGTCATCTTTACGGTCACAGACAAGCACGGCAAGTTCGTCAAAGACCTGAGACAGGCCCAGTTCAGGGTTCTCGACAACAACCTGCCGCCCAAGCAGATCACGAACTTTGAATCGCAGACCGACCTGCCGCTGCGGGTGGGGCTCCTGATTGACGCCAGCAACTCCATTCGCGACCGCTTTTTATTCGAGCAGCAGGCGGCGGTTGAGTTCCTGCAGCAGATCATCCGTCCCAAGACCGACAAGGCGTTTGTCCTTGCCTTTGACGAGATCCCGGAAGTTACCCAGGACTTCACCAATGACCTGGACAAGCTGACCAAGGGAATCAAAGTGATTCGCCCCGGGGGCGGCACAGCCATGTGGGACGCTGTTTTCTACGCCTGCCGCGACAAGCTGATGAAGGAACGGGAGACAGTGCCGGTGCGGCGCGTGATCATCCTGGTTTCTGACGGCGATGACAACCAGAGCCGCGCGCTTCGCCAGGAGGCCATCGAGATGGCCCAGCGCGCCGGGGTGATCATCTATACCATCAGCACCAACCTCAGTAACATCCACGACGACGGTGACCACAACCTGAAGCTGCTCTCCGACACCACCGGCGGCCGGACATTTTTCCCGTTCAAATTAGCCGATCTTGCCGACGCCTTCCACGACATCGGGGGAGAGCTGCGCAGCCAGTATTCGCTCTCCTACAAGCCGGCGCAGTTCGAGGCCAACGGGCAGTTCCGCCCGATCGCCATCACGGTCGATGACAAAAAGCTGAAGATTCGCGCCAAGAAAGGCTACTACGTCTCCCGTCCGTAGCCGTGCCTAGGATGCCGGCGCGTAATATCCCTTACGCGCCTGAATTTTGTACCCGTCTTTGGATTTGACTTCAATCTTGCGGAAACTGCCGTCATGTTTCTCGTTGGTGGGCGTGTAGCCGATGCTGTACTGGCTGCGAAGTTCGTTGGCGATCTCGGCAAATGCCTTGCTCAGCTTGTCGGTGCGTCCCACGGAGATCGCCCGGCCTCCGGTCTGTTCGGCCAGACGGCTCATGTCCGACATATCTGAACCGTAGTGGGGGTCGAACATGAGGAGCACATAACAGATCGCATCGGCTTTCTGTGCGGCTTCCATGGCATCTTTGAGTTTCAGGCGGCTGCCCTCGTCCACGCCGTCAGTCAGGATGATCATGGCCTTGCGGCCTACCTGCTTGCCGAGAACGTCGCTGGCGCCAAGATAAACAGCGTCATACAGCAATGTGCCGCGGGGGTTGGAGATGGGAATCGGGCCCTGTCCCAGTCCTGGGCGGCCCATGCTTGCCGTTCCCACGTTGGTCTTGGCCTTCTCCAGACCCTTGCGCAACAGATGCACGTCGGAAGTCAGATCCTGCAGAAGGTCTACGCTGACGTCGAAGCTGATCACGAATGCCAGGTCCTTGTCGGTGAGCACCTGGCGCAGGAAATCGCCGGCGATGACCTGCTCCTCGGGCAGCATGCGCTCCATGCTGCCGCTGCTGTCGATCATGATCCCCAAAGTCAGCGGCAGATTGGATTCGGCAGAAAAATACTTGATGGTTTGCGGCTTGCCGTCTTCCACAACATCAAATTGATCGCGGGGAAGGTTAGGCACCAGGGCCCCGTGCTTGTCCTTGACGGTGAAGAACAGGTTGACCAGGTTTACACTCTGGCGGAAAGTCGGAGCCTGCACCGGCTGATCCTGGGACGAAGGCTTTTCCTGACCCGATCCCGGTGTGGCAAGCAGTATGGCAAGAAGCGCGGTCGGAACGGAGATTCTCATGGCCCTGGCGAGGCCCCCTTCTGTTTATTAAAGCTTTGCTGTCCGGCTATTCGGCTATTTTATTAGATGCGGGTTGTCCGCCGTCATCCGATAAGAAAGCATACAATGTTGGCAGTAGCCCCCGGTGCTTTTCCGGGTGCAAACCGCGGTGGGGTTCCGCGTTCTAATCCAGGGAGATGGTGTGTCTGTGGTGGAGGAGGAATGGGTCGCATTCTAGGAAAATGGATGTGTGTAGTGGCGCTCTCGAGCTGCGCCATGTTCGCCCAGAATCTTCCTGACGCCCCGGCTCCCAAACCCACCCCGGCCGGGCAGTTCCCCGAAGACGCGCCTCCAGCCGCCAGGAATGATCGGCCGGCAGAGCAACCGGCTGCAGTTTCCACCCCCGCTCCCAGCCCGACTCCGGCACAACCGGCGAGAATTCAGGGTCTTTCCACTGACAAAAAAGAATTGCCGCTCTTCACCATCCACACCAATTTCGTGGTGCTTCCCGTGATCGTGAAAGACAATTCCGGCCGGCTGATTTCCGGGCTCAACTGGCAGGATTTCACCGTCTATGAAGATGGCACGCCGCAAAAGCTCTCTTTTTTCACCAGCGATTCCCTGCCTCTTTCCGCGGCCATCGTGGTGGATACCGATCTGCCCGCGCCGACCATGAAGAAGGTGAACGACTCCCTTCCCGCCCTGGTAGGCGCTTTCAGCGAATACGATGAAGTAGCGCTCTACAGCTACAGCCACACGGTTTCACAGGTTTCCGGCTACACCGGCGCCGCTAATCTTCCCACTGCCACGCTGGCCCGGCTGAAGCGGCCCGGCCGTGAGGGCGGGCCTCCACAGGTGTTTGGACCGCTGGCCGGCCCCCCCAGTATCAACGGCCATCCGGTCACCGATCCTAACGCGCAGGTGGGCACCGCTATCGGAGCCTCAGGAATTCCCAACCCGGTTTCTGAATCCTGGGTTCTCAACGATGCCATTCTGCGGGCGGCGCAGGATCTGGGCCGCCGCGACCGGGCGCGGCGCAAGATCATCTTTGTGATCAGTGACGGCCGCGAACTCGGCAGCAAGGCCGGCCTGGATGAAGTGAGAAAGGTTTTGCTCACTTACAACATCGCCGTGTTCGCCGTTGGCGTGGACGTGGCCGCTACGCCGATCTACGACAAGCTTAATCGCCCGCGCGTACCCGGATTCGGCTACCAGAACATCCTGCCCCGGTACGTGGTGGATACCGGCGGCGAAGCCTACAACGCCTTCGACCGGAACACGATTGAGCAATCGTACTCGCGCATCACCGACTTAGCGCGTAATCAGTACACTCTGGGGTACAACGCCGCGCTGAACGCGGCCGGCGCCTGCCGGACCATCGATGTTCACGTGCACCGGCCCAACCTGAACGTGCGGGCCAAGCAGGCCTACTGCCCGCTTCCCCCTTCGCCGCGAGCTGGTGGACAGTAAAACGGTACTTCGGTGACGCCCGGTGCTTCCTCTGTCACGGGCACGGGGCACGAAGCAAGGTACAATCCTTAGCATCCAGCTTTGATGTGATATAAGAAAGTCTTTCGGCACACCAATATTCGGAACGGGGCCGGCGGCGCGTCGATCCGGGTGCGAGGAGAGTCTTGAGCTTTATCAACTTTGCGGCTCGCGAAATTAACTGCAAAATCGTCTATTACGGCGCCGGGTTGGGCGGTAAGACAACGAATTTACAGTTCATTTTCGATAAGACGGCCGACAAGCAGAAAAGCAAGATGATCTCCCTGGCCACGGAAACCGATCGCACCTTGTTCTTCGATTTTCTTCCTCTCGACCTGGGAACCGTTCGCGGCTTTCGCACCCGCTTTCACCTTTACACGGTCCCCGGACAGGTCTTCTACGATGCCAGCCGCAAGCTCATCCTGCGCGGCGTGGACGGCGTGGTCTTTGTCGCCGACTCGCAGGAGGAGCGCCTCGACGCCAACATGGAAGCGCTGGAAAACCTGCAGGAAAACCTCAAAGAACACGGCTACGATTTCAAGAAAATTCCCTACGTTCTCCAGCTCAATAAGCGCGACCTGCCCAACATTCTTCCGGTGGAGGATCTGAAGCGCGAATTGACCCGCAAAGGCGAGCCTGCTTTGGAAGCGGTAGCCTTCCAGGGGAAAGGCGTATTCGAGACGCTGAAAGAGGTCGCCCGCCAGGTGCTGGTGGAGCTGAAGAAGGGGTAGCCTTATGATCCCGAGCGCAACGAGGGACCTCTGCCCCCTGGAGAGAGATTCCGGGAAAAGAATCACCCTTTTCGCTCTGGCTCCCTAGCCTGAAAAGCAAGAATGGCAGCTTTTCTCGAAGCTGCCATCAGATTGCAGGGTTCCCTCGGCACTCAAGGGATTTCAAAAAACTACTTATGATCCAGTAGCGGCGCGATAGTCCCGAAGTCCCTCGACTTTGAGGCTCCGCGTCCGGCGCGCGCGCTCAGCGACTGGGCCGAGGCCGGGTTTCCGTATTTCTCGAGAAGCACCGGAACCAGAGCGCCCTCTGCTTCTTTGGTGAACATCATCTGCTCCGCTTTGCGGTCGATGCGGATGAAATCGCCCAGTTTGATCTGCCCGGTTGCCACAAGGTTGGCCAGCGGGAAAACGATGTTCTTCTCGATGGCCCGCTTCAAATGCCGGGCTCCGTACTTGGGGTCGGTGCCTTCCTTTAAGAGGAATGCTTTCACCGGCGCGGTGCAGCTGAAGACGAATTGATTGTTGCCGGTAGCCTGCAGGATCCGCTGCTGCACCATTCCCAGTTCAATTTCCAGGATCTGTTCCAGATGCTCCGACTTGAGGGTCTTGAAGACCACGATCTTGTCGATCCGGTTCATGAACTCGGGGGAGAATTTGCGCCGCGCCGCCTCCTGCGCCGTGCGCGTAATCTTCTCGTCCAGGCGCGGATCAAGTTGTTGCTCCAGCGCCTTGGGCTTGGCGAAGCCCATGCCGCCGCTCAGGATGTCATTCATCTCGCCGGCGCCCAGGTTCGAGGTGAGTACGATCAGGCACTGCGAGAGGTCCACGCGCCGGTTATCGCCCAGGGTCAGGGTGGCCTTGTCGAGGATGCCGAGAAGCAGCTGCCACAGGGCGTCACTGGCTTTCTCGATCTCGTCGAAAAGCAGCAGCGTGAGCTTGATCTTCTCGGTGTGCCACTGATTCAGAGCTTCCTGGGTAAGCAGAGGATGGGTCTCACGGTGTCCCAGGTAGCCCGGGGGCGATCCGATCAATTTCGCGATCTCATGGCTGTGCTGGAACTCTGCGCAGTCGATCTTCACCGCGGCGCGGGCGTCGCCGAAGAGGGTTTCCGCCATGGCCTCGACCACTCGGGTCTTGCCGGATCCGGTTGGGCCAAGGAAGAGCAAGTTGCCCACGGGACGACCGGGGGCATTCAGCCCTGCCAGGTACATCTGGTAGATTTCCACAACTTTATCAACGGCGATGTCCTGGCCGACGATCTTCCGCCGCAGAGCGCCTTCAAAATCCTGGGCATCGGTGCTGCGACGGGTTGGATCGAGTGCAGTATTAAGACCGGTCCTCATAAACGCTTTCCCCCTCCGGGGCCCTTCCACCGGAAGGTTACGGATTGTGAGATGGAAAGGTTTGCCTCAGAGTTGTCACTCCTAAGCCAAGTTACTCTTTCCCCATCCGCCGAAGACTTAGATGCGAGTTAATGACCAAAGGCCACGCACCTCAAGTGCTCGTTGTGAGCATCTGGTGAATGTTATGATCCGAGCTGCCCTTGGAAGCGAACCCCATGCCACCAAAGAAGTTTAGATTCCTCTCCTCCGCCCTTTTAGCAACCGTCGCCGTCATTCTTTCGGCAGTGCTTTTTGTCCGACACTGGCATTTGTTGTCGCAAGCGCGTGTTTCCGCCGCCCAGAATTCGGCGGCCGCTTCCAGCCCCGAGCCCGCGGCCGCACAGCTGCCTCCGGGCACCATCACTTTCACCGCCAAGGCCACCACGACCGCTATTTTTCTGGCGCGCAAGAACCTGACTGAGTCGTCATTCATGACCGTGGCGGAGTTCGAAGACGCCATTCGCAAGGCCAATGGTGGCAAGGCCACATTCCAGCGTGGAGAGACTGCGCTGATTCCCGGCATGGAGCCCCAGCCGGTTGTGGAAAAAAGCCGTCCCTTCGCGAAGGACACTGAGATTCGGGCCGTCTACCTGACGGGCACAACGGCGGGCAGCGCCAAGGGCATCGAACTGATCCGGCGCTGGCATGAAGCCGGCGGCAACGCCGTGGTATTCGATATTAAAGACAGCGACGGCGGCATTAACGTTCCTTTTGTTCATCCGCTGGAGCGGAAGAACCAGTACCACCCCATCAGCAACCTGCCCAAGTTCGTACGCTTCATTCACTCGCTGGATATGCACGCCATCGCCCGCCAGGCGCTGTTCCGCGATGACAATATCGCCAAGAACCACGGCGCACTGGCCGTACAGTCGCGCAGCCTGCATCAGCCATGGCGTGAAAACGGCAAGCTGGTCTGGGCCGATTCCTCTAATAAAGAAGTTCAGGACTACAACCTGGCTCTGGCGAAGTACGTAGCCGGGTCAGGAGCTGACGAGATCCAGTTCGACTACGTGCGCTTCCCTGCTGAAGGCAACCAGGGCGATGCCCAGTTCACCTTCGAGAAAGATCCCAAGCTGCAGCGTGCGGACGTGATCGCCAATTTCCTCGATCGCGCTTACAGCGAGCTCCATCCCATGGGCGTGCTGGTCTCGTTAGACGTGTTCGGCATCATGGCATGGCAGCGGCAGGTGGACCTGCGCCATACCGGCCAGGACATCGTGAAAATGGCGCAGCACTGTGACGTGATCTCGCCCATGATTTATCCCTCGCACTTCTTCGGTATGGACAACTACAAGGTTCCCGGCGATGCTCCCGAACACTTCATCGGGATGTCCATGGACCGCTTTGTGAAGATCACCGCCGGCTCGGGAGTGGTGTTGCGTCCCTGGCTGCAGGCCTTCCGCTGGCGCACTCCTTCTTATTCTCCCGAATACATTCTGAAACAGGTCAGCACTGCCAAGCAGCACGGTGGCGACGGCTTCCTGTTCTGGAATGCGGGCAACGACTACTCTAAGCCGTTTGCCGCCATGCCGGTCATGATGGCCCACCCTCAGACCTACCTGTGGACTCCGCCGACCGTAGTAGCCAAGAACGGCCCGGCGCCTATAGAGCAGGGCAAGGAAGCTGATACTAAGGACAAAGGCGCAAGAGATCAAGACGTCAAAGACAAGGACAAAGACGTTAAGGAAAAAGACGCCAAAGGTAAGGATAAAGAGCAGTCCGCCGCTAACGGCGACCGCCGCTGATCCTTTTTTCTTCCCGAAAAGGCTTTACTCTCAGCGATTAAGGACAAAAGTCCTCGTTCTCTGCATTTTTTATCGGGGCCAGAAAAAATATTCATCAAACCTACTCTGTCCGGCGAAAATTTCGTCGGATATAATGTGCCGTTCGCCCTTAAAACGCTATCTAACAAATCCGAGGGCGGTTTGTCCGTTTGATTTGGGAATTTAGCGCGGAAGTTCCGGTTGGTTCAGGCGGGAATAGCAAATCTGCGACCTAAGGAGCCGGCATGGCCATTCAAGCGACCGAGAAGATCTGGCATCAGGGCAAGCTCATTCCCTGGAACGACGCACAAATTCATGTAATGTCCCACGTGGTGAACTACGGTTCCAGCGTGTTTGAGGGCATTCGTTGCTATGCCCATCCCGATGGGCCCGCCATCTTCCGGCTTCGCGAACACATGCAGCGCCTGATCGACTCCGCCAAGATCTACCGCATCGAGATCGATTATTCCCTCGACCAGCTTTGTGAGGCGGCCGTCGAGCTGGTCGGCGTCAACGGCGTCTGGCCCTGCTACCTGCGACCCATCGTGATCCGCGGGTACGGAGAAGCCGGGGTGAACCCCTTCAATTCGCCGATCGAGGTCTACATGGTGAACTATCCCTGGGGTAAGTACCTGGGGACGGGGAAAGCCAGCGATGGGATTGAAGCGTGCGTCTCATCGTGGTCGCGCATTGCGCCCAACACCCTGCCGGCCATGTCCAAATCCGGCGCCAACTACATGAATTCGCAGCTGATCAAGATGGAAGCCATCGTGAACGGCTACGTGGAAGGCATTGCGCTGGATGTGAACGGCTATGTCAGCGAGGCCTCCGGCGCCAACCTGTTTATCGTGCGCAAGGGCAAAATGCTGACGCCGCCGCTGGGCAATTCGGTGCTCCCGGGCATCACCCGCGACGCCATTGTGGCCCTGGCGGAGGACATCGGCGTACCCGTGGTCGAACAGATGATTCCCCGCGAGATGCTCTATATTGCCGACGAGGTCTTCTTCTGCGGTACAGCGTCAGAGATTACTCCCATCAGCTCCATCGACAAGATCAACGTCAACAACGGCATCACCGGGCCGGTCACGCTGGCCTTGCAGCGCGAGTTCTTCGGTATCGTCAACGGCACCATGAAAGACCGCCACAACTGGTTCACCAGGGTGCCGGTGAAGAACCACTCCAAGCAGCCGGTGGGAGTCTAGCCCGATTCAGCTGATTTGCGTGCGTTCCACTCTTCGCGGGTGATTTCCCACAACTCTGCGGGAAGACGTCCCGATACGTAGTCGCGTTCCATCGTGGCCACCACTCTCATACCCTGTTTCTCCGATATTCTTCTAGATGCCACATTGGCCACCGCCTTGGGCGCACGCAACAGAGGGAATTTGAGAACGTTGAACCAATAATCGGTGACCGCATCACACGCCTCGGTCATCAAGCCTCGTCTCTGGTACTGCGGAGCAATCCAGAAGCCGCGATTGTCGGTTTCATTGCAGTTCAGGCTGATGCTTCCGATCACCTGCCCCGGCTTGGTTTTCAACCTCAAGGTCCAATACCAGGCATTGCCGCGCTCGACCTCCGGCAGGGCGGTCTCCTTATAAAACCGATGAGCTGTGCCCCGCGGATAAGGCCAGGGAACATGGTTCGCCAGCAGGCGCACGATCTCCCATTGCGGAAAAAGAAGCTCAACCTGGTCGGCATCCCCCAACTCCAGAGGACGCAACAGGAGCCGCGCTGTTTCCAGCGGAGGGGTCATGATTCAGGATAGCAAAACGATTATCCCGCTTTGGCTTTCGGCTTAGTTTCCGGTTCGGCGGTGGCGGTATCGGTGATCAAGCGCGCACCCTGGTTGTACGTGATATAGGCCCAGGCCCATTCCATCATCACCAGAATGCGGTTGCGGAAGCCGATCAGGAAGAGAACGTGGATGAAGAGCCATGCCAGCCAGGCCAGGTATCCCGAGAAGTGCAGCCGGCCCAGGTCGGCGACAGCATGGGAGCGGCCGATGGTGGCGAGCGATCCTTTGTCGAGATAGACAAAAGTTTCCCTCGGCTTACCGGCGACCGAGCGCCGAATCTGACGGGCGGCAAACTTTCCCATCTGAATCGCGGCCGGAGCCACGCCGGGAACGGTCTTCACTTCATCGATCACGGCGCCGTCTCGTTTGCGCAGTTTCACTGCCGCCAGGTCGCCCACGACAAACACTTCAGGATGCCCGGGGACGGTTAGATCCGGCTCAACAACGACGCGGCCCGCGCGATCGGTGGCAACGCCCAGCATTCTGCCCAGGGGCGAAGCCGAGACACCGGCGCCCCACAGGATGACCGCGGCAGGGATCTTGTCTTTGCCTGCCGTCACCATTCCCGGCTCCACGCCGGTGACCATGGCCTTGGTGTGGACCTCAACGCCCATCTGCGTCAGCTGCTTTTCCGCGCTGGCGGAAAGGTCCTCAGGATAGGCGGGCAGCACTCGCGAGCCGCCCTCCAACAGGATGATTCGCGACTTCGCGGGATCGATGGCGCGAAAATCCCGCTCCATGTAGCGCTTGGAAATGTCGGCAATGGCGCCGGCCAGTTCCACGCCCGTCGGGCCGGCGCCGATGACCACAAAATTCAGCGGCGGGCTTGGCCGCCCCCCCACCACCTCGCGCTCAGCCGTCTCAAAGGCCAGCAGCACGCGGCGGCGTATCTCGAGGGCGTCCTCGATGGTCTTGAGCCCGGGCGCAATCTCCGCCCACTCCGGATGCCCGAAATACGCGTGGGTCGCGCCCGAGGCGACGATCAGGTAGTCGTAGGGCAGATCCAGCCCGTCGATCTTCACCAGGCGCCTCTCCAGGTCAAAGCCTGTGACCTCGCCTAAGAGGACTTCCTCATTCCGTGCGCCGCGCAGGACCGTCCGGACGGGCGAAGCAATCTCCGCCGGCGACAGCACCGCCAGCGCCACCTGGTAGAGAAGTGGCTGAAAAGTATGGTGGTTCTTACGATCGACCAGGGTCACCCTCAGGGGTTTACCGGAGAGCGCCTTGGCGGCGTTAATGCCCGCAAAACCCGCCCCGATGATGACTAGTCTGGGTCGTTCAAGGTCTTGTGCCATCGGTAACATTGTAGCCCTCCTAAAACCACCGTACACTCTTGATGGCAAAAGCTTTGTGGCCAGGGCTGGGAAGCGCTTCCCAGGCCCGGCATCGGGTGCGATGCAGTATCGCCGGACCGGCTCGTAACCGTGACGAGCACAGTTAACAGCCCACTTCTGCCGAAGAGTCTCATATGCATATAGATGATTTGCTGCGAATTGCGATGGAGCGGAAAGCTTCCGACCTTCACTTAAAGGTTGGCAACTACCCCCATGTGCGCGTTGATGGCGAGCTGGTGCCGCTGACCGACCAACCGCGCATCTCCGCCGAAGACATGCTGAACATGGCCTTCAGCATGATGTCCAACCGCCAAAAGCAAAAGTTCAAAGAATCGGCGGAACTGGATATGGCCTACGGCGTGGCCGGCCTGGGCCGCTTCCGTGTCAACGTCTTTCAGCAGCGCGGCAACGTGGGACTGGTGCTGCGTGTGATTCCCACCAAGATCCGCGCTCTCGAAGAGCTGTACCTGCCCAAGGTGATCGAGCACATCTGCGACGAAGCCCGCGGGATGGTGCTGGTCACCGGCGTCACCGGTTCAGGTAAATCGACCACCCTGGCGGCCATGCTCGACCGCATCAACTCCGGCAGGCCGGAACACATCATCACCATCGAAGATCCCATCGAATTCCTGCACCGCGATAAAAAGGGGTTCGTCAACCAGCGCGAGGTCGAAGTAGATACGCCGTCATTCGCTTCCGCGCTGCGCGCCAGCCTGCGCCAGGACCCGGACGTGATCCTGGTGGGCGAAATGCGCGACCTGGAAACCATCTCCACTGCGCTGCACGCCGCCGAAACCGGCCACCTGGTCTTCTCCACACTGCACACGCTCGACGCCGTGGAGACCATCAACCGCATCATCGCCGTCTTTCCGCCGCCGGAACAGAAGCAGGTCCGCATGCAGTTGGGCGCAACCCTGCGCGCCGTGGTCAGCCAGCGCCTGGTGCGCCGCTCTGACGGAGCCGGCCGCGTGCCCGCCTGTGAAGTTCTGATTTCAACCGCGTTTGTGCGCGAGTGCATCATGACGCCGGAAAAGACCCGGCTGATTCACGAAGCCATCGGCGCGGGCACTTCCCAGTACGGCATGCAGACTTTTGACCAGTCGCTCTATGACCTGTTCACACAGGGTCTGATCAGCTACGAAACCGCCCTGGAAAACGCCAGCAATCCCGACGACTTCAAGCTCAAGGTGCAGGGCATCCATTCCACCGCCGATGCCGCCCGCGAGCAGATGGAGCAGAGCAACTTCGGCGCTGGGAGGGCGTAAACCCACCACAGAGGAACGGAGACACAGAGAAAATCAGGGTCAAGAAAGAGGCGCCTTTCGAGGCGCCTCTTTTTATTCATTGTTGCTGGAAGGCAGGACTCTGATCTTTTGCTATCCTTCGGAACGGTGGCCTTCAAGAAACCCAGCCAGACCTGCGATGAGAACGTTCTGTACGACTACGCTATCGGAGCGCTCGGCCGCAAGATGCGAACGGTGGCGGAGCTCAAACGGCTTCTGCGCAACCGCTGCCGCGACGAGGAAGTGATCGGCTCGGTGATCAGCCGGCTCAAGGACCACAAGTACCTGAGCGATTCCGCTTACGCGGCTGCTTACTCTGCCTTCCGCCGCGACAACCAGAAGTTTGGTCGACGGCGCGTGATTACCGACCTCAAAACCAAGGGAGTACACGGAGAGGTGATCGAGAAGGCCATAGACGAAGCTTACACCGGCGTGGACGAACTTGAGCTGGCGCGATCTTTCCTGAAACGCAAACGCATCGGCCGCCCGGCTGACAATCGCGCTGCCGCCCGCATCTTTCGCGCCCTGCTGCGCGCGGGGTTCGGCGTTTCCACTTCCATCAAGGTCTTAAAGAACTGGAAGGTGGAGGACGAAGTAATTTCAGCGCTGGAAGAGGAAGCCGGATCCTGATCAGTGCACGCGCATGGCTTGCGGCGGAGCCGAAGCGCCGGTGAAGAAGGCGGCAATCACCCAGAACTTGGAAACTTTGTCTCCGGGATCGCTGCGGAAGCACAGGCCAATGCTCATGCGGCGCAGGGTAAAGTCGCCCGCGGCTTTCTCCAGGGTTGGAGGCAGTTCACCCGGCTCAGAGGCGGTAAAGATGGTGGCTTGGGTCGCTCCGGGAAGCATCCCCAGCACTGATTTGGGTTCAGTCCGGCCGGAACAGGCGGCGTGGTCGAGCTGAGGATCGGAGTAGGAAACAATGGGCCCGATGTGGTGACTCTTGCGCGCCTGGTTAAAGGCAGTCAGCACGGCACTGCGAAACTGGTCTTCGGAGTAGACCGGCACCACGTGCGCGAAATCCTCGGTGACGTACATGTCGTTGTTGACCGACGTGATGGCCACGCCCACGGCGTTGTATTCGGGATTCAGGATATTGGCGCGATGTCCGGGAGAGCTCATCAGCGCAAGGTGCGCTTCCTGGGGATCGCCGGCGACGGCCACGTTTTCGGCCAGCGCGTTGAAGCGGGCTCCGGTGGCGCCGACGCGCTCGGTCAGCTCCGGCTCACCGGGAAACCGGTGCGAGAGATCGCCGTGGCTGGCGAGCTTGCGCGAGTGGGCCTGGGCAGCCTGCGCCAGCTGCGCATTCCACTCGAATAGCGGCAGGCCGGCGTGCTGGCGCTCGATGTTGAGCAGCTTCAGCATCTGCTGCTCGGCCGCAGGCGCAGGAGGAGCCTGGGCCGCGCCGGTCAAGGCCAGCGCCTGAAACATGATGGCGATGATGACCCGTTGCATCTCTGTCTGGATTGTAATCCAGAGCTCGGCCGTGGTTGCGCTGACTTCGGTAACCGCTCAGCGGCGGGCCAGATACGAAATCGCGGCCGTTACCGCGCCGCCCGCCAGCGCCAGGGTGAAGAAATACTTGAAAAACTCCAGCCCTAGCACTACTCCCACGGCGCAGGCGAGAATGCCCAGCAGGCCGACAAAGCCTTCACACCCCGGGCCGAACTCGCGTTTCCACCGATGCCAGCGACGGTCTTGCAAGAGCATGGCACACCTCCGCAGGTTTGCAAATCGGTATCGCTCAGCCCGCAAAGAACGAACTAGTTTCCGTGCCGCGACTTCAGCTCGCCCAAAATGCGGTTGATCTCGTCTTCCTTCTCGAGCTGGGCGAAGCGGGCTTCCACGGTGGCGCCATCTTCTTCCAGCAGCTCCGTCTTGGCCCGGCCGATAGCCTCCTGGCGAGTTACCTTGTTCTTCATGCGGTCGAAGGTGGCGGAGTGATCGGGTGAGGCCGCACTGCTGCGGGCGTCGGCGGCTTTGTCCAGCGTGCGCGCCCGCCGGCTCTGGGCCATGAGCATCTCGCTTTTGGAAAGCGCCTCTTCCAGCTTTTGCTGCAGCTTGTGCAGGGCCGTCTTCAGGGTTTCCACCTGCGACCTCTGGTCGGCCACCTGCTGTCCGAAGCTCTCTGTCAGCTGCTTGTAATGGAGCGAGCGCTCGATGGCCGCGCGTGCCAGGTCGTCCTGCTTTTTGTTGACGGCCAGTTCGGCCTTGCGCGTCCAGTCGGCGATCTTCTCTTCGTTCTCTTTCTGCTTCTTTTCCAGAAGATGCTGGTCGGCGATGGCGATGGCCACCTGCGTCTTCACCTGAAGCAGCTGGTTCTCCATGTCCAGGATCACCTGTTTGATCATGATCTCGGGGTGCTCCGCCTTGTCAATCAGATCGTTCAGATTGGCTCGAATTAAAGTTGTAACTCGCTCCAGTAGTGCCATAACTTCCTCCCAATTCTTTTGCTTCTTTGCTTCCGACTTGCGTTTAAAAAACTATTGCCGCTGATAAGCCAGCATCTGCGTGGTCAAAAAAACGGCGATCCCGGCAAACAGAGCGATCAGCGGCAGATAAATCCACAGCGGCTGGAAAGGCGTCCCCTGCGCGTTGTAACTGATGACCTGCCAGAAAGCGGAGACCAGCACGATGTTCACCGCCAGCAGAATCAGCCCGCCGAGTCCCCCAGCACTGCCCCACCGCAGAACCGCCCACGATGCCAGCGCTGCTTCGCCCAGCACAGCCAGCAACACGATGGCCGCCAGGTCTCCCCGGCTGCTCCAGCCGTTGGGCTCCATGCGAATGTTGAAATGCACGGCCACTCGTTCCGGCAGCCGGTTCCAGGAGACGAACAGCTTTAGCAGCAAGGCGCCGGTCAGCGACCAGATGACAGGAAGAGCTAATCTGGCCTTCATGACCGAGCCTCCTGGCCGGAGTGCCTTCCCGGTCCCAGAAGCCGCCGGCTGCGCACTGCACCGGCGGCCAAGCCGATCGCCACGCCCAGGCCAAGCCACAGAATCCATTTGCCCAGGAAAGCTCCAGCGACCACGCCCAGCACCGCACCCAGAATGATTCCCACCGCGGAAATTTTCCTTTTCATGGCGTTCACCTGCGCACCACGCTCCGGTTATGACTTGCCCGCAGCTTTTCCCTTGCCGGTATCGGGGGATCCATCGGTCACCGCCGGCTTTGGGGCTTTGTCTCCGATCAGGCGCACCTTGGAGAGAAGATCCGTGATGCTCATCCCGGAGAGCGATTCAAACAGCGCCGGAACCTGGGCAGCGATCTGCGCCATGTCGCCGGTGATCTTGCTGGCGCCGGTAGAGCTGCCGTTGCCGGTGGACACGATGGTGATCTTGTCCACGTTGGACAGCGGCTGCGCCATGGCGCGAACTACTTCGGGCAGGCTGGTGATCAGCTTGTCTACCACCGCGGCCTGGTTGTATTCCTGGTAGGCCTCAGCCTTGATGTTCATGGCCCTGGCTTCAGCCTCGCCCTTCTTGAAGATGATGTCGGCTTCGGCCTCGCCCTGCACGCGAATGGCATTGGCTTTGCCCTCGGCTTCGGCGATCAGGCGCTGTCTCTCGGCGTCGGCCAGGTTCAGAATGCGCTGTTTCTCGATCTCCGCCTGCTTGAGCACGGTAGCGATCAGCTCGTTCTGATGGCGGGCGATCTCGGCTTCCTGCACCTTGGTCTGCTGTTCTCTTTCGATCAGCTGCACCTTTACCTGTTCAGTGATCACCTGTTGTTGCTGGATGTTGGTTTGGATCTCGTAAGCCTTGTCCGCCTGCGCCTGCTGCTTCTTGACCATCTCGGCGAAAGTGGCGCGCTTGATCTCAAGATCGCGCTGCGCTTCGGACTGTTTGGCCAGAGACAGGGTTTCGGCGAGCACGCGCTCCTGGTCCGCCTGGGCCTTGGCAATGGCTGAGGCTCTCATTGCTTCCGCACGTTTGATCGCTGTGTCGCGGTCCGCTTCCGCCGCCGCGACATCGGCGTCGCGCTTAATGCGGGCAACGTCCGGGCGGCCCATGTTGGCGATGTATTCGTTCTTGTCCCGGACCTCTTTGATGGTGAAGGAGATTACTTCCAGCCCCATCTTGCTCATATCGTCCGCGCAAGTGGAGCGCATGCGGTCGGCCACCATCTCCGGTTCCTTTACGATCTGCTCCACCGTAAGCTGTCCGATGATGCCGCGCAGGTGGCCTTCCATCACCAGGCGGATCAGGCCTTCGCGCTCATCCGGCGTTTTCGTCAGGAACTGCTCCGACGCGGTCTTGATCGAAATTGGATCGGACTTCACCTTGATCTGGGCTACGGCCTCCACCGTCACCGCTACGCCCTGGTTGGTGTAAAGGTCCTGTTGCGGAGCGACGTCGAAGGACATCAGCTCCAGAGACAACAGGCGGTACATTTCGATCATGGGCAGGATGACCGTGCCTCGTCCGATCACGATTCGCGTACCGCGAAAGCCGTATACCACCAGCGCTTCATGCGGTCCGGCCTTGCGAAATAGCCTGGCAAACATGGCGAACGCCAGCATGACGCCCACCAGCGCCAGCCCAACAATGACCCACACAGCAACATTCCCCCCCTGCAGCATGATCCCCTCCTTGAAGGTTGCTAAACTTTCGTGTCTTCCTGCGGCATGCTTGCCACGGAGTTTTCCAGCTCATCCCACTTCTGCACGTAAGCGACGCCACGCTCGTATCGTGTAACCAGAACTTCCTCGCCCTTGGCGAACGCATCCGCTCTCTCGCCACGCGCTGCGCAGGTTTTGCGAACTCCCTCCTGCGCGAAAATAATCTCTCCCGTGCCTCCGCTGCGGATCGCACTGCTGACCCGGCCCAGCACGCCGACCATTTCATAGTCGAGCGGATTGAGATCGCGCTCGTTGGCCATGAGCACCTTGGCCACAAACCAGAAAACAGTCGTGGCGCCTACCAGTCCGGCAGCCGACGCCAATACCAGCCCGGTAAAGAGCCAAATGTGGCGATAATGCTCCAGCAGATAACCGGCGCCGCCAAACCAAGTCAGGAACGCGGCCAGGGTCATGGGATTGAAGAACGGAAAATGCGCACCCGACCCATGGCCCGGTCCGTGAGCACCAGCGGTTCCACGCGCCCCGGCTGCTCCGGCTCCGTGCCCCAACGTCGGCGTGTGTACCTGGCCGGGAAAGTGAAAATGAAAATGCAGCGTGCCGCTCAGAAACGAGAGGGCGGTAAAGGCAAAGCCGACTACGAAACAAACCAGATAGAAGAGTTCCCAGTTCATATCAAGCCTCGCTCATCTCGGGCAGGCTTACGCCGGCCTGAGGCCGCAGTACATTCAAGAGACGTTCCGCCAGCTCCGGCGTCTCCAGGATCGCATCGATCAGGACCAGGCAGCGCCGGGAATCGGCATGCTTGGCCACATTCAACAGCGCCCGGCTGACTGCAGGGTCGTCGCGAAACCGCTCCGCACCCTGGATCAGCCAGAGATCCAATTTGTCCTCTGCACTACTGACGTCCGACAACAGCTCGGTATGAAACCCCTTGGGATCGTCCACCAGATATCCGGGGTGGACCTTGAAAAATTTCGCCAGCAGCAGCCGCGTCTTGTTGGTCAGGTGCGGCCGCGAGCCGTTTTCAATCTGCGAGAGGTAGGACTGGCTGATCTTCTGTTTCAACTCGCGGGTCATGGCGCGGACGACTTCCTGTTGCGTCATGTCGCGCCCCAGACCGCGGAGATTGCCTTCCACCAGCCGCAGATAGCGTAATTTTTCGCCGAGCGTCATATTGCAAATCGCGATAATGTTATTTCGATTTGTAATATTCTGTCAAGAAAAATCGACGGCTCGGCAGCCATGGACTAAACTATTGCCCGTCAGCTATTTACGCATTCAATCGAGAAGGCGCTACTTCCCTTTTTTGGGTGTGTGCATTCGGCTTCGGAAGCGAAGCAGCTATTTGACGCCGCTGGGATGCGGACCGCCTGGGCTGTAGTTCGAATAATTAATTGTTCAGCACCTCGGTCCGTCCTCGACCTGGCGTAGTGACGGTTTGCGCCAGGGCGGAGATTGCCGCCACTAGTAGAAGTCCAACTCACGAACCCGGGACAATTCGCATTTCACGGCCTAGAAGGTGAACCTGGCCGCCAGTTCGATATTGCGCGAGCCGCCCCCGCCCAGGAAGGGGTTGCCGAGTCCGACATCAGGAGTCGTGGTAGGGGAGAGGAAGCCGGTTCCGGTCAGGCGCGACCCGGATACCACGCCACCGCTCTGGAGAAAATCCACGCCGAAATTTGGCCACAGTGGGTTGGCCAGATTCGGATGGTTGAAGAAGTTATAAATGTTTGCCCGGAGCTGCATGCTGATTCGTTCTGTCAGCTTGGTGTCTTTGGATACGCTGAAGTCAAAATTCTTGTAGTCAGGCCCGACGAAGGCATTACGCCCCAGATTGCCGAAGTGCTGATTGCCGATGCAATTCCCGCCCGCATCCACCGTACACGGAGCAGCGAAGGCGGACAGATTCAGAAGCGTAAGACGGCCATTGGTTCCAGCAAAGGGGTTGCCGATCAGATCGGGACGGCCGAAGAATTCCCCGCTGCCATTAAAGTCACCTTCGAACAGGTAGTTCACGTTGTAGGGTTGGCCGGCAGAGAGCGTCAACACGCCGTCGAGGCTCCATCCTGAACTGATCCACTTCATATCGCCCATGCTCGGCAGCTTATAGGTGTAGGCCCAACTGAAATGTTGGCGCATGTCGAAGTTGGAGCTGGCGCGCTCGAGGTCGGGCCGGAAGCTGTTATCGGGCTGCGTAGCATTGGGGACATAGTCCTGCCCGTCGCTGGCGTTATCGATGGAGTGCGACCAGGTGTAATTCACAGTCGAAGTGAACCCATGCCACTCCCGGAAGCGCAACGAGGTCTGCAGCGCGTTATAGCTGCTGCTGGCGCTGGATTGGAACTGGTTCACGAAGCCCAGAGCCGGGAAGGCATGCGTGCCGGTGGCCGGGTTGAACTGGTTGATGTCCACGTAACGAAAGAGCTTTCGTCCTTGCGAACCCACGTAGCCGACTTGCAGAACCACGTTGCGTGAGAGCTCCTGCTGGATGTTGGCGTTGTAGACGTCAATGTAAGGCGTGCGGATTTTCGGGTCGACAGTAAAGACATCGGTGGCTGCGAAGCTGCCAGGATCGAACACGCGCACACCCGGCTGAAGAACGGCAGCCGGTGAAAAGCTGAAAGTTATGGGATCGGGGCCAACCCCGTTGTAGGCGGGGCCAGAGTTGAACGTATTAAACGGCAACTGGCCGACGAAGAAATCCTGGGAGAAGGCATCGTAATACATGCCCAAACCCGCGCGAAGCACGGTTCGTCCTTTGCCGCTGACATCGTAGGCGACGGTCAAACGGGGTGCGAAATTGTTCAGGTCGCGAGGATAGAGCTGCTTGGTCAGGTTCACGTTCCCGGCCGAGTCCAGCAGACTGAAGCGGTTCTGCTTCTCGCCGATTACCCCAAAATACTCCCAGCGCACGCCGAAGCTGGCAGTCAGGCGGGACGAGAAACGGAAATTATCCTGAGCATACAGCGAGCTGTTGTTCTGAAAGGTCTGGCGTGACGAATTGCCCTGGGCCTGGCGACCGCTGTCGGGTACGCCTGCAATGAAATCGTCGAGGCTGGCGAAGCTCAGTTTGCCGCGATAGCCGCTGTCGAAGAAGCCGTCCACAAAGGTTCTGCGGAACTCGTAACCGAACTTCCAATTATGGCGCCCCTCGGTCCAGGTGAAGTTATCGAAGAACTGCCAGTTGGTGTCGGTGCGGCCGCGCGGAACCGAAGTGTTGGCTCCCAGCGGCGCAAAGCCGGAGACGGCAATCGAAGGCAGCCCGAAGTCCTGGCTGGTGGTGCCCATATTCAGGCCGATGGTCGAGGGATCGAAGGTGCGGTCCTGGGGAAAGAAATTTTCGTGAAAGCGGTTGTAGCCGAAACGGATTTCCGTCAGTAAACGCGGACTGAAGCTGTGCGTGTGCGAGAGCGAAATGATGTTGACGTCGGTCGGCGTGACCGTATTGAACCCAGGCAGCAGCCCGCCGCCTACCAAAGCCAGAGGAAAGCTCTGGTCGCTATTACCGTAATAGTAACGACCGGTAAGGAAATCCTTTTCGCTGAAACGGTGATCGATCTTGGCGATGACGCTGTCGACACGGTTGCTGGCATTGTCCGAAGTAACCAGGTTTTCGCCTCCACCCGGGGCGGTCGGCCAGGGATGGAGAGCCAGCAGCTTGGCGATTACCGGATTCACCACTCCGCCATTGTCCGCGATAGCCTGATTGATATCGGCCTGGCTTGGGACTGTAGCCACAGTCGGAATGCCCACGCCCTCTCGCTGCCCTTCATAGGATACAAACCAGAACGTCTTGTCTTTTTTCAGGGGACCGCCGGCGGAGAAACCGAACTGATTGTTGTGAAATACATTCTGCGGGTTGCCGACCGGGTTAAAAAAGTTACGCGCATCCAGTCCGTTGTTGCGGAAATACTCATACAGCGAACCGTGAAAGCTGTTGGTCCCGGACCTGGTAACTATATTGACGGTTGCGCCGGAATTGCGTCCAAACTCAGCCTCAGTGCTGTTAAGGATCGAAACTTCCTGGAGAGCATCCATGGGCAGGATGGTGGCCGGCGTTCCGAAAACGCCACCCTGATTAATCGCGGGCAGGTTGCGGTAGCCGTCATTCATGTCGGTGCCGTCGAGCAGGTAGTTGTTGGAGCGTCCGCGATTGCCGTTGATGCTGAACAGGCCGAAGGATCCGGGGGAATCAGCTCCGCCCGAGGGATCGCCACCTGAGCCGGGAACCATGACCAGCATTTTGGTGAAATCGCGCCCGTTCACGGGCAGTTCCTGGAACTGCTCAGCGCTGAGTGTCGCGCCAAGGGTGTCTTGAGTGACCTCTACCAAAGGAGATTGTTCGGTAACTACCACAGTCTCTGAAACCTGGCCCGGCGAGAGCTCGACATTGACTTGCTGGCTGGCCGAGACTTCCACTCGCACGTCTTTTACTGCGGCGGGTCGAAAACCTTTGGCTGAGACCGCAACCTGGTAGGTCCCAATCGGCAATTCCGAAACAAAATAATTGCCGGTGGCATCGGTTTGCGTGCTGCGCGTGAAACCTGTTGCTGGATTGGTCACAGTGACGCTTGCTCCGCTGACCACTGCCCCCGTGCTATCTGTGATCGTGCCTTGAACGCCGCCGCGGAAACTCTGCGCGGCCACAGCCAGAGACAAAAGTGCGACAGAAAAGCCCAAACGAATAAGGTTTTTCATGAGATCAGGCCTCGATGCAAAGGTGTTTGTTCCCTATGGGTTGAGGATTATACCTGCTATTCGCGATTCTAATTCGGGAAAATAAAGTGATACTGATCTCGCGGCTTTGAGTTGGGATCAGTGCAGGGACTTCAGATATCTCACCAGCTGCCACAACTGCTGGTCGGGAAGCTTGGACCACGAAGGCATACCGCGGCGGATGTTGCCGTTCACCAGCAGCCAGTGCAGATCGCCTTCTGTCGCCACCGACTGGACTCGCTCCGTGCGCACAGACGGCTTTTTGCCCTTGCCCGACGCGTCATCGCCATGGCACTGCGCGCAGTGTTCGGAGAAAAGCAGACGGCCGGCGGCCACGGCTTCGGGCCGATCATGATAAGGATTGGATTTTTGGCGATCGCGGGCCGGGACATGAGCGAGCCAGTCGCTGCTACCGGCAAACAGGCACAACGCTGGAAGAACGCAAAAGAAGACCAGACTCAGGATGCGCTTCATTTCTTCTGCCCTTCCTGGCTGCGATGGAAGCCCATCTTTTCCAGCACCTGAGCGATCTCGTAGGAAATGCCGAAGCGATAGAGGCGCGACAGGCTGTAGTCGTTCAGGCCAAACTGGGGCGAAAAACTCACGGTGAATCCTGCGGGCGCCGACCAGTTCATCGCCGGGCCGAGGTAATGCGAGGTGTTATGCAGGCCGAAGGTGTAGCGATCACCCAGGCCGCCATACATCTCGATGCCGGCGGCAAAGCGGCGGGCGCAGAAGGCGCACTTCTTCGCGTCCGCGGCGAGCTTGAGCGGACGGCTGGCGGCAAGGGCGTAGCCGAACTCCCAGGGACTGTTGTCGAGATTCTTTTCGGCGATGAAGTTCTCGCTCACATTCCAGCCTTTGAAGTTGCTGCCCAGGATGAGCTTGAGCTCCATCTCGCGCAACTTCTCCGGGCGGGTGAGCGCGTTGGGAGCGAAGAAGTCCGGCACACCATCATGCCCTACGACTTCTTTCAGGCTCTTGTCGGCGCCATTGATATTCTCGAACTCGGCGTAAAGCACGGGATTGATCCAGTGCTCGCGGGCCAGGGGACGAAAACGGTGCTCCCAGCGGAAGCCGGTGAAGACGGTGCTGTCGGCAGCGACGGCGGAGTTGTCAAGGTAGAACTCGGTGGTCCACCAGGCCTTGATTCCGTACTCGAGTTCAGTAGCGTTGCCGAGAAAGCGATTGCCGGAGGGAGGGCGTCCGACAGCGCTGTATGTTTCGATCTCCAGGTTGCCCGGCTCCTCCATCTCGTGCGAATAGGTGACGAAGTAGGGCCGTTCCTGCGCGGAGCAGGCGCGGGTGAGTCCAAGAAGAAGGATAAGCGCGCCGAGAAACCTCGGAGAGATTGTGAGCACTTTGCCAAAAACCGGCAGAAATTTTCCTCAAGTGTAAAGGTGGGATGAGCAACTAAAATGGTAACAGAACTCAGGACTCCTTCGATGCGCGCGACATTGAGGGTGCACAAAGAAAACGGGAGTCGCAATGACCACAAAGCCTGCCCTTGATGTGATTCTAAAAAGATTTGAGAACCCCGACGAAATACGCACTTTTGAGAAAGGCAAGTTTGAGATTGTCCGCATCGGCGGCATGACGATCGGCCGGGCCACTTATGAACCGGGATGGAAATGGTCAGTCCACGTGGGCAAAGCCCAGGGGGCGAAGAGCTGTTCCGTCGAGCACGTGGGCATGGTCATAGCCGGCCGCGGGACGGCAGCCATGGACGATGGCCGGGTCATCGAGATGAAAGCCGGGGATATTTTTTATATCCCGCCCGGGCATGACAGCTGGGTAGTCGGCAATGAGAAGTACATTTCCCTGCACTTTCTCGGCGCTGACGTCTACGCCCAGAAGTAGAAGGCGGGCTGCCGCTTCGGGTGGCTACGGCCGGCTTGCCCGCCGAGCCGCGTGCCCCAGGAGCTGAAGGATCTTCCTGCGTCGAGGATCGCGAGCGGTTTAGAGCGCAGCGACAGAGGAATTAGTGTCCGCCCATGGCTCCCGGTCCACCGCCGCCCGATTTGGGTTTCTTCATGATCAGGATGAGCGGCATGACGGCGATGAACAGCACCGACAAAAGAAAGAAAGCGTCGATGTAGGAGAGCATGGCGGCGTGGCGCTGCACCATGCCGAAGGCGACGGCGTAGGCTTGCTGAGTCGCGGTGGCGGCGTCGGCTCCCTGAGCCATCATTCCTGTTTTGATGGAGCCCAGAAGGGCGACGGAGCCGGGATCATACGGGTTGATGTGCCCACCCAGAACATTGGTGTGGGCCTGGGAGTGGCGGGCGACCAGGGTGATCACGCTGGCAATGCCGATACTGGCGCCGATGTTGCGCATCAGGTTGAACAGGCTGGTGGCGTTTCCCATCTGCTCTTTAGGAATAGGCCCATTGGTGATGGTGGTCAGGGGCACGAACAGCAGGCCCATGGAGGTTCCCTGCATCAGTTGAGGCCAGAAGATGTCCCAGTAACCGGCGTCGAGGCTGAGGCGGGATAGGAGATAGAGGCTGAAGGCGCAGACCACCAGTCCGGCAGCGAGCAGCTTGCGGGCTTCGATCTTGGTCATGAGCATGCCCACAATGGGCATGAACAAAAACGATCCCAGGCCGCGGGGCAGCATGGCCAGCCCGGCCTCCATCGCCGAGTATCCCATGATGGTCTGCAGCCAGACCGGCAGGAGCACAGTGCTGCCGTAGAGAACGAAGCCCAGCACGGTCATCAGAAAAACGCCGGTACTGTAGGTGCCGTTCTTGAAAATCCTGAGATTCACCACGGGATGTTGCACCCGCAGTTCGCGAATGACAAACAAGATCAGGCCGGCGGCACAGAAGAGAAACAGAATGAGAATGAAGTTGGACTGGAACCAGTCCTCTTCCTGGCCCTTGTCGAGCATGATTTGCAGCGCACCGATGCCGACGGCGAGCATTCCAATGCCCCAGTAGTCCACACCTCCTTTTCCGCGGCGAATATAGGGCGGGTCGAAGACGAACAGCGAGATCATGCTGGCAGCGCAGATGCCGACAGGAATGTTGATGTAGAAGAGCCAGCGCCAGCTGTAGCTGTCGGTAACCCAGCCGCCCAGCACCGGTCCCAGCATGGGCGCCACCACAATGCCCAGCGCCCAGAAGGCCATGGCTTTGGCGCGCTTTTCCGGCGGGAAGGCCTCCATCAGGATGGCTTGCGAGAGCGGCTGCAGGCCGCCGCCGGTTGCCCCCTGGAATACGCGGAAGATGATCAGCAGCGGCAGATTGGGCGCGATGCCGCAAAGAAGAGAGAAGACGGTGAAGCCTCCCACCGAAAGCAGCAGCAGGCGCCGCCGTCCAAAGTAGTTGGCCAGCCAGCCGGTGAGAGGAAGAATGATGGCGTTAGAGACCAGATATGAGGTCAGCACCCAGGTGGCTTCGTCGGTGGTGGCGGAGAGGCTGCCGGCAATGTGCGGCAGGGAGACGTTGACCACCGTGGTGTCGAGCACCTCCATGAAAGTGCCCAGCATGACGGCGATGGCGACGATCCAGGGATTAACCTCGGGCTTGGCTTGCTCCGGCATTACTTGAGCATGACGGTCGGCTCAACCGACATACCCGGACGCAGCAGGTGGTTGGGATCCTGGTTCTTGTCAAAACGAATGCGCACCGGCAGCCTCTGCACCACTTTCACATAGTTTCCGGTGGCATTTTCCGGAGGCAGCACGCTGAAGCGGGCGCCGGTGGCGCCGCCGATCGACTCCACAGCTCCGGTGTAGCTACGGCCATACGCATCAACGGTGATAGTCGCCTTTTGTCCGGGGCGCATGTTGCGCAGCTGCGTCTCCTTGAAGTTGGCGGTGACCCAGATATCGTCAAGGTTCACGATGGAGAACAGCGGCTGGCCGGGCTGGATGACCTGGCCGGGTTCGACGTTGCGCTTGCTCAACACGCCGGTCACCGGAGCAAGAATCTTTGTGTACTGAAGATTAAGCTGCGCCTGCTCCAGCGCTGCCTGGTATTTCTGGACGTCGGCATCGGCTGCGCCGGCGCGGGCGCGGGTCATCCGGACTTGCTCCGGGACAGTGTGCGCGGCAGCGGCCTGTGCGCGGGTTTGCGCCGCCTGGCTTTCAGCGTTGGCTTCGCTGGCGACGGACGCATCCAGGGTGGCTTTGGCGGCTGTAGCGGCAGCACGCGCGGCGTCATATTGCTGGCGCGAAATCTCGTCTTTCTGTACCAGCTGCTCGTAGCGCTTCAGATCGTCGGCAGCCTTGGTGTAGTTGGCCTGGGCTTCTTCCACGCGCGCCTGCGCGGCCTGGATGGCGCGATCGGCGGCCTTGACCGCAGCATCAGCGGCGACTAATTGATTGGAGCTGGTGGTGGTGGTGAGGGGAACGCCTACATTAGCGGCGACGGCGCTGGCCTGGGCATTGGCCAAGTCGGCGCGAGCGCGGTCCAGGGCTACCTGGTAGTCCTTGGGGTCCAGTTCCACCAGCAGCTCGCCGGCATGGACCAGTTCGTTATCGTCGTGCAGTACGCGGATGACGGTCCCGGAGACCCGCGCGCTGATGGGATCGATGTGCCCGTCGATCTGGGCGTCGTCGGTGGATTCGCGCACGGCATAGTACCGCCATACCAGGATTCCGCCGACGACCACGACCACTGCCAGAGCGAGCACGAACCATTTGGCCCAGGGGTGCTGGCGAAAGAAGCCTGCAGCACGCTGGCTTCGCGAAGACTTCTCGTCGATGGCGATGGGCTGATCCTCCGCAGAAGCGCGATCGATCTTGGCAATATCCGCCACTTATTTTCCTCCCAAAAAAGCTTTGGTCCGCTGCTCGGCTTCGCCCAGAGCATGGGCCAGCGAGAGCTTGGCGACGTTATCCAGGTACAACGCCTGAATGAGGGTCTCGTTGGCCGTGGCCACGGCTTCCTGCGACTGCACGACTTCCAGGCTGTCGGAAACGCCGGCGCGAAAGCGGTCCTTGGCTTCAGAGAGTTGCTCGCCGGCCAGGGCAATCGACTGCTGGGCCACCGCAACCTGGTCTTCAGCGGTCTTCACATCCAGCAGCGCGGACCGTATCTCAAGCTCCACGCGATTGTGGAGATCCTCGAGTTGCATCTTGTTCTGCCGGAGCGTGGCCTCGGCCCGCTGGACGTCAGCCTTAACGCGTCCTCCCTGGAAAATGGGTATGGTAACGCCGGCGGTTAGATTGTAGATCTCATGCGCGTTTCCGGGGTTGGGCCCGTTGACTCCGACCTGGCCGCCAACCTGCGCTACCGGCATGTGCTCACGACGGGCGGCGGTCAGCTCCAGTTCCGCAGCATGGGTCCGCGCCTCGGCTGCCAGGTATTCGGGCCGGCGCTGGTAGGCGCGAGCCAGAGCCTCATCGAGGTTGAGGGCAGGCAGCGGTGCATAGGGCGATTTGTCAGTCAGCTCGATTTGCTGGGAGACAGGCAATCCGATGGTCCGCGCCAATACCATTTTCTGGTGCTCAAACTGGTTGCGCGCCGCCAGAACGCGCTGCTGCTGTGTCTGCATCTGGACCTGGGCGCGCAGAACATCGATCCCGGCGCTGACTCCGGCCTTCTTCATGTCCTGGGCCTGGGCAAAGACCGCCTGCGCTGTGGCGAGCTGAGCGTTAGCCGTGTCGAAGCGTGAAGCGTTAGCCAGAGCCAGCAGGTATTGATTCCCTACCGCCAGCACCACCAGCTCGCGCGCATCCTGGATGGAATAAACGGCAGCCTTCTGGTTCTCGGCGGCCGCGCGCACGCGGTTCAGCTGGCTGAAATCCCAAACCGTCTGGCTGAAGGCGGCGTGCGCGTCCATCAGGCCAAACGGCCCGACAACGGGCGAAGTCAGACCCGGAGGCAGAGGAATACCGAAGGCCGAGAGGTTGATCTGGTTAACGCTGTCGCTCACGCTGCCGCTGACGTTGGGCAGCAACGCGCTGAGCTCCCGGCGATGTTGCGCGCGGGCCGTCTGATCTTCCTGCTGGGAAAGCAGCAGAGCCAGGTTATGGCGCAAGCCGCGGTCGATGGCGTCGAGTATAGAAATGGAAAGAACGCCAGGCACCGGCTTATCGATCATGGCGCTGCCGTTGAGCGTCTCCAGAGCAGGAGTCTGGGTCAGGTTGAGCGGCGTTGCTGAGGGGGCAGGGGACGATCCGGCGGAACCAGCCGGAAGCTGAGCCTCGGCAATGGTCAGGCACCCGGCCAAGCCCAGCAACAGCGCCGCGCTCTTCATCATTCTGGTTCTCAAAGTCTCTCTTCCGACACGTAAAAGTGTAAAGGCTTCCGTGCGATGCAGATGCGGCTCCCGAGCAAAAAAGGAAAAGCCCCAACCACGGCGTCCACGCAAGAATCACTGAATTAACCGTACGGTTAATTCCCTTAGACTCGCAGAAAAGGCGCAAGGATGCAAGCTTTGTGCCGCAAATGATAAGAGGCGCCGGGAAGCCGGCGCCTCTTTTGGTAAGGATTAAAAATCTGGTTACTGCGGACAGGGCAGCGCGGAGTGCGGCAGCAACGTCTCGTCGGGGAAGCTGAACGCACCGTCGATGGCGTCTGACTTCGCGCCCATCTCGAACCACTGCAGCAGAGGAATGTTCTGCGGGTGGTAGGTGAAATTGAACCCCCCCTCCTTCACCGTGATAGTGGTAGTTGCATTGGCTAACACCTCGATCGGGTCGCCTTCCTCCAGGTTCCCCTGGCAAACCTTGGCGGTGGGCGGTTCTCCGGGGAACTGCCAACTGGGGGTGACGTTGTCGAGGAACGGATCTCCGAAAATTTCGGCAGTTTCGTGCGAGAGAGCCGTCACATCCTGGAACCCGCCGCCAAAGATACCGGGCGAGATCCAGCTTGCATACTGGGTGATCCAGCGCGGCTGCGGCGTCGCGCTGGGGTCGAAGAAGTAAGTATGGAAGCCCAGCACGCAGCAGCCTCCCGGCGTGTTGGGATTGTTCACGTTCAGGCTGAAGAGGTAAGTGTTGGGGAACAGAGTGGCGTTGATCGCGTCGGTCGTGAAGTTGCCAGTATTGATCTCGTTCACTACGAGGTTGTCGAAGAAGAAGTTGAACAGCAGGTTGAGCATGAGCACAAACGTCTGCCCGTCAGCGGCGTGTCCCGTGAAATAGGAGCGCGCCTGGATAATGTTGCCATTCGAAAGTTGGACATTCACAAAGCGGGGCACGGTGATGGTCACGTGGTCCTGTACTGCGGGAATCAAGAGAGTGTGCCATTGGTCGCGCATGATGTGGAAGAACTGAGCGCGGTGAACGGCATCGGCGTACTCTATGCGGTGTCCAGACCGGTAGTCGAGCGGTTCGAAGTTGGGAGACTCCAACGTAAGCGTCTGGAATGGCGCGAACGGAACAACCATGAACACCGATCCGTCCGCGTTCAGCAATTGCAGATCAACGGTGACGGCTGAGAATGGAATCTCTGTGGTTCCGCCTTGCCGGGGATCGTTGCCGACCATTGTCCAGCGGAACAACTTGGTGATCGAGCTGTTTGGTCCGGCTTGGGCGTGAAAAGCGCCGTCAAACGTCGCCAAAGTGTCCAATCCCGCGATCGTCGGCACGTTCGGGCGACGCTCGCCTATATCGAAGCCGTCATCGTTTCCCACCTGGGGCGAGCTGTTGCCGGCCTTTGAGCTCAAGCTCATGTTGAAGCCGCCGCTGACCACAACGCCAGTTTGGGCATCGAAGACCAGCGTGTTGGGCGATCCGCTCTTCACAGATGTAGCAACGATGGGTGCGCGTGCACCGGCATCGGGGCTGCCACCGGCGATGGCGGCGCGGGCAATGGCATCGTCGCCAGCCTGAGCAAAGCTGACGACAGCGCAGAAACAAAGTAGCAGGAACAACAAAGTGGCAAATCGAAATTGCATTACGTTCTCCTGGGAGCAGATTGAGACTTGCAGGGCGCTCAAACAATACACCTACTCTGGATATGCGTAAACGTTCTTTACATGAACTTTCAAAGAAACTTGCTGCGCCGAATAGGCCGCGAAAATCGGGGGGAAACGCAAAAAGATTGCACACTTTTTACGCTGGCGAAAAGAAAGCAACCACATGTCCTTACAAAGCAAACTCTTGCCGATGCTGAGGCATTGCCGTGGGGGTCTTCTTTACAACCAGCAAAAGAGAAGTATGGGGGAAACCTGATCCCACCTTGTTGACAAAAAGTGGCAACTTACCCTATCCCCCTGCAGAAGTCATTTCCTAATACGAGAACAATCACCTGGTTTCGGCGGAAGAGCGCCAAACAGGAAAGCGCCGAAGACTCGGCGCCATGTTGCTCACAGCAAGGAACATTTTCAGTGGCAGGGCTTGCGGGATCCAGTTGACGGCTGCGTGGAAGCAACGGATTCAGGACAACGCCCGCTTCAGCAGCGCGATCTGCCCTCCATGGTAAAGGCTATGCTGCACGATGCCGTGAAACAGGTAATAGAAGTCGTACTGGCGTCCCGGCACGGTTTCCGTGAGACGAGAGTCTCCGAATTGTTCTATAGCGCGCCCAAGCTGGCCGCAAGTCTGAAACATCTTGTTCTTGGCTTCGCTCCACGCCACGGTGCTCGCGTCTTTTACTGGCTCCCAATCTCCGCTGGCCGTTCCCGCCATTTTCGGCATGGCAACGCCATTGGCCGCCTGCAACGCGGCGCGGGTCCAGAATTCAATGTGGAGCACCAGGTCCCAGATGCTGTTGGCGCCCGCGATGGGGCGCGCGTTGGCCTGTTCCGGGGTGACGCCATCGAGTAGTTCTTTCAGCGACGGCCCATGCCAGGCCTTACCTTCAAAAGCGCGGCGAGTTTGATCGGCGATGCGAAGGCATTCGGTATTCATAAAAATATGCGGCTGGCCAAAAAGATGTTTGCCAGCCGCAGATCGATTCACGAATTTGCAATCGAGCTAGACGGTCGCGTATTTCCCGGCCTCCACGATGCGGTTTGCGATCTGCTGGGTGAGAGCGATCACGTTGTAAGGTTCGTACTTGAACAGCCGGCGCAAAATGACCAGCTGCGTCCGCAGCATGTCGCCTTCGGCAACAGCGGCTACAACCTTGCGTGCCGCGGCTTCGATCTGGTCCATGGAGCGGGCCAGGCCGACCTGAGTCATGGCGATCGCGTGCTGCGACCTGGCTTCGCCGTTGCGCTCGATCAGCTTTCGCGTGCGCAGGACTGTGGAATCCATGGCAAAGGTTTCGATCACCATGTCGGCAATCGCACCCAGGATCTCCTGCTGATTCTCCAGATCCATCATGTATTTCTGCGCGGCTGCGCCGGCCAGCATCAAACCGGCTTTCTTGGCGTTGGCCACCAGGGTACGCTCGGCGGCCAGCGGGCCCTCAAACGGCTCGGGCTGCTCGCCGGACATGATCTGGTCGGTGAGTTTCTTGATGGCGGGCATGAGCGCCAGCTGGCCTTTCATGGCCCGCTTGAGCAGCCAGCCGGTGATGATCATGCGGTTGATCTCGTTGGTGCCTTCGAAGATGCGGTTGACGCGCGAATCGCGATACGCGCGCTCCGCCGGGTACTCTTCCACGAAGCCATAACCACCGTAAATCTGCACCGTCTCGTCGACCACATAGTCCAGCATCTCCGATCCGTAGACTTTCAGGATAGAGCACTCGACCGCGTACTCTTCGATGTTCTTGGCAATCTGCTTGTAGACGTCGGCGGCATTCTTGTCGACCTCGGACATGGCGGCGTCAATCATGCCTACCGTGCGGTAGGACATGCATTCGCCGGCGTAGACGCCGACGGCCATGTTGGCCAGCTTTTCCTTGATCAGGCCGAAGTCGGAAAGCGGTTTGCCCCACGCCTTGCGCTGCTTGGCGTAGCCGATGGAGTGATTGAGCGAGTGGCGAGCGCCGCCGACCACGCCCGCGCCCAGTTTGAAGCGCCCGATGTTGAGGGTGTTGAAGGCGATGATGTGCCCCTTGCCGATCTCGCCGAGAAGGTTCTCTTTGGGCACGTGGCAGTCGTTGAGGATGATGGGCGTGGTGGACGAGCCGCGGATGCCCATCTTCTTTTCTTCAGCACCCGACTGGAAGCCGGGGAACTTGCGCTCCACGATGAAGGCGGAGAAATGCTCGCCATCGACCTTGGCAAAGATCACATAGACGTCGGCGAAGCCGCCGTTGGTGATCCACATTTTTTCGCCGTTCAGAATCCACTCCTTGCCGTCGGGCGAGAGCACGGCCTTGGTGCGCGCGTTCATGGCATCGGAGGCCGAGGTGCCTTCCGAGAGCGCGTAAGCAGCGATCAGCTCGCCCGAAGCCAGCTTGGGCAGATACTTGGCCTTCTGCTCCGGCGTGCCGAAGTAGACGATAGGCAGCGTCCCGATGCCCACGTGCCCGCCAAAGCTCACGCTGAAACTTCCGGAGACGGAGATGTGCTCGTTGATCAGCGCGGAGGAGATCTTGTCCATGTCCGAGCCGCCGTACTGCTCCGGAATATCAACATTGGCGATGCCGATCTCGCAGGCCTTGCGGATCAGCGCGCGGGTGACGGAAAAATCTTTGTGCTCGATCTTCTCCACGTTGGGCAGAATCTCATTTTTGGCGAACTCCTGCGTGGTCTGCACGATCTGCTGGTGTTCGTCGCTGAGATCCTCAGGGGTGAAAACCTGGTCAGTGGAATGCTCATCGATGAGAAAGCTTCCGCCCACCAGCTTGGTTTTGTTCGGGACCGCTACTGTCGCCATGGAATTCTCCTTTTGTTACCACAGAGGACACAGAGTTACACAGAGTCGCTTCCAATCTGTACCCTCTACAAATCTTTTAATGCCATCTCGAAGCTGACGTACGTGAAAATTGATAAGCAAGCCCACATTCTTCCCACTCAGCCGCATGTACGAAATGATCTGAGCTTCATGAACGGGGATGATTCTTTCAACACACTTTAGCTCAACGATCACGAGATCGTTGACAATAAGGTCAGCCCGATATCCGATTTCTATGCGCACGCCCTCGTAGCAAACAGGAAGCTCGACCTCCACTTGGACATCGAAGCCACTTTTGCGCAGTTCGTACGCAAGGCACGCAGTGTAAGCCTTCTCCAAAAGGCCAGGACCAAGAGCAGAATGGACCTTCATCGCCGCACCGATAATCGCCTCGGTGATGCGATTGACCCCACTTCCCTCAGTGGTACTCTGTGCTCTCTGTGGTGAAACACTCATTGCAAGTTCTCAAAAATTCCCGCGGCGCCCATACCGCCGCCGATGCACATGGTCACCAGTCCATACTTGGCGTTGCGGCGTTTCAGCTCGCGGATGATGGTGGCCGTCAGCTTGGCGCCGGTGCAGCCCAGAGGATGCCCCAGGGCCACGGCCCCGCCGTTGGGATTGACCCTGGCCGGATCCAGCCCTGCTTCTTTGATGACGGAAAGCGCCTGGGCGGCAAAAGCCTCATTGAGCTCGATTACCGCAATGTCCTCCAGCTTCAGGCCGGCCATCTTCAGGGCTTTGGGGATGGCATAGACCGGGCCCAGACCCATCTGCTCAGGGAGATAGCCGGCGGTAGCGAATGAAACCACCCGCACCAGCGGCTTGATGCCCATCTGCCTGGCTTTTTCGGCGGTCATGAGCACTGCAGCTGCGGCGCCGTCAGAGGTCTGCGAAGAATTGCCCGCGGTCACGGTGCCTTTGGCGTGAAATGCAGGCTTCAGCGAGGCCAGGGCCTCCAGGCTGGTATCGGCACGCGGGCCTTCGTCGACTTTGAAAACGATCTCCATACGCTTGGGCTTGGAGCCGTTAGGCGTGGTGAAACTTACCGGGACGGGAACGATCTCGTCTTCGAACTTGCCGCTCTGAATGGCGGCGATGGCTTTCTTGTGGCTGTTGAGGGAGAACTCGTCAGCCATCTCGCGGGTAATGCCAAAGCGTTTGGCCAGGTTCTCCGCGGTCAACCCCATGGAGAGATAGGCGTCAGGATAGTTGTTCACCAGCCAGGGATTGGCGGAGATCTTGTTGCCGCCCATGGGAATCATGGACATGGATTCCGTGCCGCCGCCGATCGCGATCTCGGCGCGGCCGGCCATGACAGAGTCGGCGGCCAGAGAGATGGCCTGCAGTCCCGAAGAGCAGAAGCGGTTGACAGTCATGGCCGAGACTTCTACGGGCAGTCCCGCGCGCAAGGCGGCGATGCGGGCCACGTTCATGCCCTGCTCGGCCTCGGGCGTGGCGCAGCCGATGATTACATCTTCAATCTCTTTGGGATTGATCTGGGGCACGCGCTCGACAGCGGCCTTGATGGCCACGGCGGCCAGGTCGTCGGGACGGGTGGAGCGCAGAGTGCCTTTGGGAGCCTTGCCTACCGCGGTACGAACTGAACTTACGATTACGACTTCCTTCATTTTTAAAACCTCAAACCACGAAGGTCACGAAGGAGCGCGAAGGAATTATCTTTTCGATTCGTTCTCACCTTTGTGTTCCTTCGTGTCCTTTGTGGTTAATTTCTCAGCGGTTTCCCTGTCTTCAAAGTGAACTGAATCCTCTCCTGCGTCTTCTTTTCTCCGCACAACGACTTGAAGCCTTCGCGCTCCAGGTCGAGCAGATACTGCTCGCTGACGGGAGTGCCGGGCGTGACGTTGCCGCCGCAGAGGATTTCCGCCACTTTGGTGGCGACTTTCTTGTCGTGGTCGCTGATGTACTCCGCCTGACGCATTAGATGAATTCCCAGCCTCAAAGTCGCCAGCACGCTCTCGCCGGGCGCGGGGATGTCCTTGCGCGGGACAGGAGCCTTGTAGCCGGCGCGGGCCAGTTCCAGCGCGCGGTCCTTGGCGTCCATCAGAAGCCGTTCACGGTTCATGGTGATCAAATCGCCGTCGGAGAGGAAGCCCAGGCCGCGGGCTTCGTTGGCCGAGGTTGAGACTTTGGCCATGGCCACGATTTCGAAGGCGCGCTTCAGGCCCTCGATCACTTCCACCGACTCGGCGCGGCCGTCGGGACGGACGGCATGAGCGTGGTCGAGCGCGCGCAGCAGCATCTCTTTGCAGCCGCCGCCACCGGGCAGGAGTCCCACGCCGACTTCCACCAGTCCCATATAGGTTTCAGCGTGCGGCTGGCGGGCGGCCGAGTGCAGGTTGATCTCGCAGCCGCCGCCCAGTGTCATGCCGAAAGAGGCCGTCACTACGGGGCGCGAGCAGAACTTGATGGCCTGGGTCATGCCCTGGAACTGCTTGATGGCCAGGTCGATTTCGTCCCACTCTTCTTCCTGGATGGCCAGCACCAGCATCATTAGATTCGCGCCGACGGAGAAGTTGGCGGAGTCGCCGGTAATGACGAAGGCGTCGAACTGGTCGCCGGCGCCGCCGGTCTTGAGCGACTGCGTGACCATCTGCACGATGTCGCCGCCAAGGGCGTTCATCTTGGAGTGGAACTCGATGCAGCCGACGCCGTCGCCCAGGTCGATGAGCGAGGCCCCGGCGTTCTTCTTCACCACGCCATTCTTCTTCTTGATGATGGCGACCGAGCCCACGCCTTCGGGCACTTCCACCGGGCGGTATCTGCCGGTGCGCAGGTCGAAGTAGGCCCGACCGGAAGCCGCCGAGGGATCGTCTTTGTACCAGGTCCTATCCCCCGCAGCCAGCAGCTTTTCGACATTGGCGGCGACAGGCTTGCCTTCCTTCTTCATGCGAGCGACAATCGGCTCCACTCCGGCCAGGTCCCACAACTCAAACGGGCCGACCTCCCAGTTGAAGCCCATGCGCATGGCGGCATCGATCTCGACTACGCTGTCGGCGATTTCGGGAATACGGTTGGCGGAGTAGGTCCACATCTCGGAGAGCGTGGTCCAGACGAACTGCACGGCGCGGTCGCGAGGATCGCCGCCGAGAATAGCGCGCAGGCGCTCGCCCATGTCTTCAATATTTTTCACCATCTCCAGCGCGGCGAACTTCGGGCGCTGCGCGGGATGGTATTCCAGCGTCCTGGGATCGATGGCCAGCCGCTCTTCCTCGCCCTGCGGCCCGCGGCTCTTCTTGTAGAAACCGCCTTTGGTCTTGTCGCCGAGCAGCTTGCGCTCCAGCATCTTTTCCAGGAAGTCAGGCAGCTTGAGGTCGGAGCGCTCGTCGCGGACGCTCTTGGAGAAGTTCTTGACCACGCTGGCCATCACGTCCAGGCCCACGAGGTCGATGGTGCGGAAGAGCGGCGCCTTGGTCCAGCCGCCGCTGCCGGTGAGCGCGTCGACTTCTTCCACGGTCAGGCCCATCTCCTGCATCACGCGAAAGATGTTCAGTCCGGAAAAATTGCCGATGCGGTTGGCGATGAAATTGGGCGTGTCCTTGGCGGTAACAATTCCCTTGCCCAGGCGAACGTCGCCGAAGTGGGAGATGGTTTCGATTGCGGCGGGATCGGTTTCCGGGGTGGGAATGATTTCCAGCAGGCGCATGTAGCGCGGGGGATTGAAAAAGTGCGTGCCGAACCAGTGGCGACGGAAGTCTTCGCTGAAGCCTTCGGCAATGCTGTGCACGGGAAGGCCGCTGGTATTGGTGGTAACGATGCTTCCCGGCTTGCGCACCGCTTCCACCTTCTTGAGCAAGGCCCGCTTGATTTCCAGGTTCTCGGCGACGGCCTCGATGATCCAGTCGGCATCGGCGAGCAGCTTCAGGTCGTCATCGAAGTTGCCGATGGTGATCAGCCGCTCCAGGCCTTTTTCGTAGAAGGCGGCGGGTTTGGATTTGACAGCCGCGTCCAGCCCGGCGGCGACGATCTTGTTGCGCGCGGCTCTGTCGGAGCTTTGCGCGGCGTCCGAGGGAACGATATCGAGCAGGTAGCAGGGCACCCCGGCGTTCGCCAGGTGAGCGGCGATGCGGGCGCCCATGGTGCCCGCGCCAAGGACTGCGACTTTGTTGATACGCTTGTGCCCGGGCTTCAATCCGGACTCTGTGGGCTTAGCGCCGACCTCGGGCGCGGCAGTGACGAGGTTACTGCTCATGTTTCCGGCTCCTGATCCCGCTATTTGTGGGGGCAAAATCCAGCCGACAGGCCGCCAGAATCATAGCAGTCCCTATGCCTGGCAATGATGACGTTTGTGGAGCCCGCAGGATCAGGGCTTCCGCATAACAGAATAATGAATGAGCCTTCATTCAGTCAAGTATTCCTTTTTACTATCAGTAACTTCCGTACCTCTAACGACTTGCCGAGGCCTTACCTGGGCGCAGCAGAGATTGTCCCTTCTCCTGGATATAGGCCACAGCTCTTTGCGCCATCTGCTTTTCGCCCTTGTAGCTGAGGCGCGCTGCTGCTTCGTCCAGGGGTAGCCAGTAGGCGCGGCGGACCTCATGGCGCATGTTAGCCTTCACGTCGTCGATCTGGCCGAAGCGGTATTTCATCAGGAAAAAGCTGACGATCTTGAAGATTTTGGCGTTGTCGGACCACTTGCGCGCATAGACGTACTTGATGTCGGCGAGCTTAGCGACCAGTTCAGCGGTGATGCCGGTCTCTTCCCTGACCTCGCGCAGCGCGGTTTCCTGCGGCTTTTCTCCGTTGTCCACGTTGCCCTTGGGCAGGGCGGTTACGTCTTTGCGCTCCTCCGGTTCCCCGTCCCGTCCGGGCTCGATGACGGCAATCCACCAGCGATTTTTCATGTGGCGGACCACCACGGCGCCGGCGGAGAACTCGCGAATCATGGGCGTCTCTCTCTTATCAGTACCAGCGTTCCCAGCGTGGCCACGGCTGGGACCGGCGGCCGGGGCTGAGACTTCCTGCGGGAGGTTACGAAGGTCATCGGAGGTTGTCTGCCTTTTTTACTTAGAATTCAAGGTTAAACGTGAAACTCTGACCAGCCTACATCGTTCTAATTAGTAGGCAGCATCTTAGAATACAGGTACTAAGGCGCCGCGCCGGGTAGGGATACTGGATTGAATTCGCTGAACAAAATCATTCGCTCCGTTCAGGCGTTCGGACGAGAACTGAAACGCCAAGCGCAACCCATCATATCCCCGGCACAGGCGCCGGCTGCGCCAAAAATCGGCATCGCGCTGGGCGGCGGGTTTGCCCGCGGACTAGCGCACATCGGCGTGCTGAAAGTTTTTGAAGAAGCGCAGATTCCCATCAGTTTTATTGCCGGAACCAGCGTTGGCTCTGTCATCGGCGCCGGCTATGCCAGCGGAATCTCGGCCCGCGAACTGGGCGAGATTGCATCGCTGGTGCGCTTCAAGGATTTTTCGCGCTGGACTTTTTCGCGCTTCGGCCTTTTCAGCAACGACAAGATGGCAATTTTTCTGGAGAAGATTCTGCGCTGCAAAACGTTCGAGGAGCTGCGCATTCCTTTGGCCATTGCCGCCACCGATATCGTGACCGGCGAGCCGGCTATCTTTACCAGCGGCAAGCTGGTGGATCCGGTGCGCGCCAGCTGCGCTTATCCCGGCATGTTTCTGCCGGTGAACATTGACGGCCATTTGCTGGTTGACGGACTGCTGGCCCACGCGGTGCCGGCGGTTCCGCTGCGCCAGATGGGCGCGGAGAAGGTGATCGCGGTCCACCTGAGCGCACACTGGGTCAAGAAACACGGTCCGCGCCACGTGTTCGACATCATCGGACAATGTTTCTCGATTGCCCAGGACCGCATGTGCGGGCCATGGAAGGCGGTTTCCGACGTGGTTCTGGAACCGGCTATCGGCGATTTCAGCTATGACGATTTTGCCCGCGCTGGGGAACTGATCCGCGCGGGAGAAGAAGCCGCCCGCGCCGCCCTGCCCGCGATTCTGGCATGGCTGCCCGAACCGGCGCTGCTTCCCATCCAGGCAGCCGGCGGCTCGACTACCTCTCCGGTGGCCGCACTGGCAAAGTAACTGTCTTCTTCTTGGCGCCCGCCCGCAGCTCCTACAGAAGTCCGAAGGAGAAGTGAGTGAGGAGTTCGTCCTGCGGGGAAAGCACTTCCAGCACCATGCGGTCGGTGACGGCGAGATTGTCGACATCGAACTTGACGCGATAGACGCGCTCGTCATAAGGCAGGTCCGCAGGCACGCCGATGATCTTCACCGATTGCGGGAATAAAACGCGGCGCTCCAGTCCGCGATACACCTTGAGCTTGTATCGCAGTTTCATCAGAAACTGCTGCGGGATGAATGTGGTGGTAACGCTCTCGGACGGCGGATCGAGCAGGGTCTTGCGCAGCGTAGCGGTGACCCGAAAATTGAACTCGCGGGGATATTCCTCCACGCGTGCCCCGTCGGGGGAGATGAGGAACGCTTTGTTCCCCCGAGAGATGCGCTGTAAACCTTCTATTTCCCGGCACTCGACCAGCCCGAGAATAGAAACCTGGCTGTGCCAGGGCAGCAGCATGATCACTTGGTAGCCGGCAGGCGCGGGCGAATGAAACGGGTAGGCGCTCTGCAACGACTGGCCGGTACCGGAAAGCGGCATCACAAGAGCGAGCAGCATGGCGCCCAGGCAAACTGCGGCCACGCAAAGGCCGGCCCGTGCGCGATGCCGCCCTTCTTTCCCGGCTGGCGCGCGGCGACGGCGGCGTGATAAACAAATCATTGTCACTCTGATTGGAAAGGTCTGGAAGCCAATAAAGATGCCTAGCCTTCTGTGTTTCACGGCCCATCCTGACGATGAGGCGGGTGGTTTTGGCGGAACACTGGTGCAATATGCCGCCCGCGGCGTGGAAACCCATGTCATCTGCCTGACTCCCGGTCAGGCGGCAACGCATCGCGGGGGCGCAAAGTCAGATGAAGAGCTGGCGGCCACGCGGCGCCAGGAGTTCGCGGCTTCCTGCAAGATGCTCAACGTAACCTCGGGGACGGTGCTGGACTATCCCGACGGCGGCCTGGACCGGCAGAACTTCCACCAGGTGGTGGCCGACCTGACGGCGCGCGTGCGCCGGCTGCGCCCCGACGTGATTATGACTTTCGGGACGGAAGGCGGAGTTACCTCTCATCCCGACCACTCCATGGCGGCGATCTTCGCCACCGCGGCTTTTCACTGGGCCGGACGCAGCAACCGTTTTCCGGAGCAATTGCAGAACGGGCTCAGCCCTCACCAGGCGCGCAAGCTCTACTACGCGACCGCGCTCTTCACTATCCCCGACCGCCAGCCGGTTTCGCTCTCGCCTTCGTCGGCGGTGATCAAGCTGCAGGCGCAGGAATTTGAAACCAAAGTCGCCGCCTTCAAATGCCACACATCACAAGCGCCGCTGTTTCCGATCTTCGAGAACACTGTGCGCCAGCGCGGGCTCATGGAGTTGTTTCACCTGGCCGCGGCGGCGACGCCGAGGAAAGGCGAGACAGAGACGGATCTGTTAGCGGGAATCGGATAAACCCACCACGGAGGCACGGAGACACGGAGTTCATTTGGCAAATTGCCAGAACAGCTGCATCTCCGCGTCAAATGTCTACTTCGCTAAAGGCTTAATGATGTCTCCCAGCACGTCCGGCTTGCTTTCGTCGCGGACCAGGTGGGCGTATTTCTCACCACCGTGGTAGTTGAGTGAGTAGGTCTTGTAGAAGTCGCCGCTGATCACCAGCAGCTCCAGCGGGCTGCGGCCGTCTTTGCCGCCGCGCAGGGCGTCACGCAACACGTCAGGCGAGTACTTGCGGCCATTGACCGCAGCCAGAATGGTTCCCGGCGCGATTCCAGCCTGCGCCGCAGGACTGCCCCAAAGCACGTCGTGGATGCCGCCTTTGTCGTCGAGGGTGAGGCCGATGGAGAAGCGCGCGTCGACCACGTCGCGAGTTTTTTCCATGTCCCTGGTGAACTGGCTGGGCTCCTCGGTGTAGACCAGCTTCCAGCCGCCGTTGGTGAAGCCACCGAGCGGAGCATCGGGACCGTAGGTATCCAGGCGGTCGCGCAGGAACTTTGCCCAGTCGTAGGGCACGACTGAGTTGAGGGTCTTGACTACGTCGTCAAAGTTGTATTTCACCACAATGGGCGGCGTGTTGGGCCCGCCGTAAAAGGCGCGGGCAAAGTCGTTCATCGACTTCTGGCCGTGGCTCTGCTGGCGGATGACGGTGTCGGCGTCAAGCCAGATGAGGAAGCCTTCGGGGTAGTAGTCCGTGCTGCGCCGCCAACTTTCAAATTCCTGGGGAGCGCCGTAAAGGATCTGCGCGGCGTCGGCGGTATCCTGCAGCGGACGCCAGCTCCGCCCGGGAGTATTGTTGAGCGCGGCGGCGGTCTCGGCGGCTTCCTGCAGGAACTGGTCGGGCGTCCACAAACCGCTGCGCGCGGCGAGGATTTCTCCAAAGTATTGCGTGAGGCCTTCATACACCCAGAGCAGATCGCCCTTCATGGGGTCCTGATAGTTGGGAGTAGCCAGGCCCTCCGGCCGGCGATACTTGCCGTTCCAGGAATGGGTCATCTCGTGGGGGAGAAGGCTGGCGGCCAGCCAGCGCATGTCATCATCGATCATGGTGCGCTCAGCGACACGGTCGTCGCTCGACTGGTGATGTTCCAGGCCGAAGTGCGCAGTGTGATCGCTGAGGGTGAGGAGGAAGTGATATTCGCGATAGTGGCGCGCGCCATAGAGCGCTCCGGTTTCGGCGACCAGGCGCTTGTAGTGATCGATGGTCTCCTGCGGCATCTGCAGAGCGGCTTCGCTGTCAGCGGCGATGTCGATGTAGTGCTGAATGGGACCTTCCGGGGTGAGGGCAATGCGGCGGAAGTGTGCGCCGGCAATCACGGGCGAATCGATCAGCATGGTGAGCGAGACCGGCTGAAAGGCGATCTCGTTGCCGCTCTCGCCAGCCACCTGCAGTGCGGTGCCGTAGTGCCAGCCGGCCGGTAACTTCACCGAGGCGGTTACCTGGATGTCGTCAGTGTTGGTCGAGGGAGTGTAAGGATAGAGAACGAGCTGGTTCCAGCTCAGCAGGTCGAGCTGGGTGGTGGAGGATGCGCCGGAGGAGAAGCCTTCGGGCGGGGCAGGCATCACCAGATCGGCGCGGGCTTCGAGCGTGCCGACGCCTTCGGGGACGTTGACGTGGAAGCTATACATGTCCACCAGGTCGCGGCGCCAGGTCAGGCGCTTGCCGCCGGCAAAGAACTCGAGGCCGGTGAAGTCGACAATAGGGCCGGTAGGGCCGTGCTCGCCGGGAATCCACTCGGGATAGACCAGCCTCACCGGCCCGGGCGTGACGGGGATATCCATGCGCGCGTGCAGAACTTTCTCGGTCGCGTGGGTGGCATCGACCACTAGCTTGATGGGGCCGGCAGACGCCGTGCTCCTGGCTTCGGCCGGCCGCTTGATGTTCTTCTTGCCGGTCGTGCGCGCGCTGGAGTGAGAGTCCTGCTGGGAAAGGAGCCAGGCAGGGTTCAGAAGAACAAATGACAAGACTGCGCAGATAAAGAACCGGTAACGAAGGATCATTGCCGTGACCTCCCAAGACAAACTGGCAAGATTAAAGAGAGGGGAGGAGAAAGGCAAGCTTCGGGCGCTGCGCATTCATTGCGCGATGAGCCGGCATGGAAAACGAGTGCCGGCATGACCCGGCCGCGATTTTACTCTTCGCGCAATGTCCTGGCCCGAGCGAGAACGAACAAAGACTTACGCCGCCGGCGGCGTGGAGACATCGTGGTTAATCTCGTTCGCGGCTCCAAAGAGACGCTCTTCCATTAATCCAGCCACTGATGACACTGAACGCACTGATGGGATTGATATCAAGGCCCGAGGGTTCGCGCTGACCGCTCGCGTTCGGGACGGCGGCAGGCGGGACAAAACGAAACTTCCACGAAGAAGGACGATGGCGGGAAGAATGTAGGACAGGGCGGCCACTGGCCTATTGCTCGCTTGACAAGTATACTATATCGTGATACTGTCGTTGCGTAGGAAGGTTGAATCGTCAGTTTCACAGGCCGTCCCAGGGCGGTCTGTGGTGTTTCTTTCCCTCGAAAATGCCTCCGAGGGAGCACCCGGTCTGAGGGAACGCGCTCTGTGAAAACTGAATATTCTTGAAGCCGCCGCATGCGCCGGGATTCTCATTGTCTGGCGTGTCCGCAGTGTCATGACTGTTTGAGAACAAAGCAACCGGCATTTCAGCCCGACCGGCAACCAATGTTGTGGTCGGTTAGTTACTCTCGATAAATCATCCCAAGATGTGGGGTTGGTTGGAATAGGCGGGCGCCAAGTCCTTTGGAATCCTAGCGAGCCGGGGGAGAGGGCGGCACCCCCAAGCAGGCTATCCCCGGGGATCTGGAGTGACCCCCTAAAATGAGACAGCGGATAAAGTCCCACGATGCAGTGAATGGAGAGTGGGATGGCGAATCGACGATGGAGTGCGGAAGAGAAGCGGCGGATCGTGGAACGGATGCAA
>Ga0070732_10000048_pt1 | contig 133875 bp, 109 predicted proteins | sample Coa_R1_5_FD_66449 | JGI IMG/M metagenome (GOLD analysis project Ga0070732, IMG submission 66449) | Surface soil microbial communities from Centralia Pennsylvania, which are recovering from an underground coalmine fire - Coalmine... | ecosystem: Environmental > Terrestrial > Soil >... | reverse complement strand
CGCTCACGAAGAGTGCGGATGGAAGGGTGGCGACAGTGGCGACTCGGCAGAGAGAAAAGCAAAACCTTGTCTCATAAAAACGAATCTACTTGACTCCGACCGGCCTTCTCATGGAAGGCGATTACACGCACAACCACGTTGCCAGGGCGCCCCAGGTTTCCCATGCCGTCTCTATCTCACTGGACAGTCGAGCGTGCCGGCGATCTCTCCGCCGGCATTTCCGGATCCTGCGGAATCCACAAATAAAAAGCAAGCCGTTGTCTAGAGGGATAGAACATTCATTTCCCACCCCCACGTGTGGTGAGGAAGAGAAAAGCCGGGACACCCGCGCAGCCCCACGTGTGGTGAGGAAAAGGAAAACCTGGGCCACCGGTCCGTCAGATGAGCTGCCTCGGAGTGTTGGCAAGAGTTCTGTCAGGTAGCTATGTACTTGCGACGCATACACCAAAAGCAAAGAACCATTTTAGTGTGCCGATCTTGCTCTTGCTCTGACGATGCTTTCGTCTCTTGGAAAGGAACTGAGTCCCGCCCAAGTTGAGATGGAGTATCAGATTCAGCTGGGGAAAATAGAATAGAAGGATGCAGGAACCCTCAACAGAAACCTTAGCCCGGCTATTTTAGTTACCATGGTAATCGGCCCGACTGTTGGCGCTGTGAATCCTGGGCGTTTTCAGCAATATCCTTTGCATTAGATGGCCAGTCCAGCAGGCGGTATGAGCCGATTTGGGCGGTATGAGGTCCTCGACGAGCTAGGCCGGGGGACCATGGGAATTGTCTATCGCGCCTGCGATCCGGCCATCAATCGCATTGTCGCCATCAAGAGCATCTCCCTTTCCGGGCAACCTCCCGAAGCCCAGAGCGAATACCGGAAACGTTTCCTACGCGAGGCCGAAGCCGCCGGACGCCTTTAGCACCCCGGCATCATAACGATTTTCGATCTTGACGAAGAGCCCGAAACCCACATGCCCTACATCGTCATGGAGTATGTGAAGGGCAAATCGCTGGAACAGTCGGGCAAACTCACTTCCGGGCAGGCGGTCAGTCTGGTGCGAGAACTGGCGGAGGCGCTTGACTTCGCGCACAGCCAGGGCGTTGTCCATCGCGATCTCAAACCCTCAAATATTCTGCTTACCGAAGACGGCCATGCCAAGATCGCCGATTTTGGTATTGCCAAACTGAATCTCAGCGAGTTGACGATATGCGGGCAGATTTTGGGAACGCCGGCCTTCATGTCGCCGGAACAACTGAATGGCCGCCCGGTCGATGGGCGCTCCGATCTCTTTTCCCTGGGTGCGATTCTGTATACGTTGCTGACTGGACATCGCCCTTTCCAAGGCAACAGCATTTTCACCGTTTCGTTCAAAGTCGTCCACCACGCGCCCGTCCCGGTCGCAGCTCTTAATTTAAACTTACCATCGCGGCTCAATGATGTTGTTGTTCGGGCCATGGCCAAAGATCCCGAGCAACGCTATCGACGCGGAAAGGAAATGGCCCGCGATCTCCAGAATATTCTCGATCAAGAAGAACCGTGGGATAGAAACAAAGAGCCCGGTTCTAATCCTCCGGGACTGCTTGAGCTTGTAGACCGCCACTACGCCAAATCCGCCAAGAAGGACCAGGCGCCCGGCGCCCGGGTTGTAGCTGGGCTTCAGCGAGTCCTGAAGAGCCTCGGCTCGCAGACACAAAAGAGCCGCCGGGCAAGCGCGCTTGGGTTGCTCGCTTGTATCGGGGCGATTGCGGCATTCGGGCTTTGGCAAAACTCTCGCCGCCCTGGGGAGACACCTGGTGTGTCGCCTCCATCGGCCATTCGCCATGTGGAAACAGCTCCCGCGCCGTCTCCATCCTCCGTACCGGCGGTGAGCAAGCCCGTCAAGTCCCCGGTACCGGCGGTGGGCGAGCCGGTTAAGTCAAACTCCAAATCCACATCTCGGACTAGCGCTCAACCAGAAACCGGCCAGTCGGTTGCGCCGCGTTCGGTGGAGCTCCGGATTTCCATTAACCCGAAGGTCAACGGCGCTAACCTGACCGTGTGGGTGGACGATCACGCTGTCTTGCGGCAGAAGCTCGAAAGGGTTTCCAAGAAGATGTTCGGGCTGTTTGGGCATGCGGTCAAACAATCGCAGAGCGTATCCATTACGCCCGGCCTGCACCAGCTCCGCGTGAATGTAGAGTCCTCCCAGGACGCCTACGACGTGTCCCACAGCCTTAATGCTATCTTCCCAGAGGGCAGAGAACGTGTGTTGACTGTCACCTTCAGCGATGACAACCAAATGAACGTCCGTCTAAGATGAAGCCGGCGGGCGTATCCGCACAGAGTCGGCTGTTCGCCGCAGTGCACCTTGATCTGCTCTGCGACTTTGCCGCCACATCTCTGCCTGGACACTCGCACAGTCACGCTTGGTTCACGTTCCTGTTTGTCTGGAGCTTTTACAGATCACTGAGGGCGAGAGAACAAATCTCCACACCGAAAACGTTCTTCTGCGCATGGCCGCAAGTCTAGGACGGGTGGCCCACCTTTCCTCCGAATTGTATCCTCCTTTTTCCTTACTGCTGAGTGCAGGACAGATGGGCTGATTTTCATTTTTCCGTATACACCTGGTCGAGTCCGAGCTGCAAAGTCAGCGATGTGGTGGAACCTGCTTTGACGAGCACACGCTTACATGCAGGTATTAATACCCCCTCGCTTACAAAAACGTCATATATCGCTGGTGGCAGTGAAGCTTCATATCGTCCAGCACGCGGGCTCTTAAATACAAAAGACTTCTCTGAATGATACTTGGGGACCCAACCGTGCGCTTCGACGTAGGCGTCAGGGACAGGGCTATTAAAAGCATCTCCCCCGCTTATGAGTACAACCAGTGTTCCGTCGTCCTCGGAAGTGCCGCTCGCCTCAGTGGTACTCAAAGTCAGCAAGAACGGTAAGAGGAGTGCGAAGAGACGCAAAGGGCGAAAATTGATAAACCTCATAAATTACCTTCTTCCCCAGTTCTGTGCGTTGATAGCCTTTTCGCCATGACTTAAAGCTGTTTTCGTGTTCTTCCCCGAGGCTTTCGGAATCCGTGTTTACCAAGCCAGCATCTGGCACTATAGCCGGCGGGTTGACCTTATGCGTAAGCTCATGAGGCATGATAGTCATGCGAGCTCCGGGAGAACCCGCTGCGTATTCATCACCGATCAAGAGACCATTATTGCTGTAAGCTATAAAAGCGTCCCCACCGGTCCTGCGCCGGCGCGGGCAGATAAAGCAGATCAGGGAAACAGGGGACAGCCTGATCTGTGCGGTTTTTCTTCTTCTGGGCTTTGCCGTCGAGCGGCTGCAGTCGGCTTTTCCGGATTGCGAGGCCATGCGCGAGGTGTATCCGGGGCGCTGGCAGCGGGTAGGCACTGAGTTTGAATACGAAAGCCGCAATTTCGAAAGACATGGCCACAGTTCTGAAGGCCGCGATGTGATTGTCTGCTGGGTGCATAACTGGCCGGACTGCCCGGATGAGTTAGAGGTGATTGAGTTGAGGAAGGCAGTGGGAAGAATCGGGTGATCGGGTAATCTGGTGATCGGGTGATCTGGCTCATGCGCGTCAACCCACCCCGAAAGTCATGCTGCGCCCCTGGCGGGGTCCCGCCCAGAGGCTGAAGCCCCTGAGAAATTTTGGGGAGACCGTCACGCGGCCTTAGAACGGCCGCTCTTCCACCCCCTTTTTCTGCGGCGTAAAACTTCTGGCCACGGCGAAAGTCCGTGCTTATACTTTCACCGCCTGGAGTGACCAAACCTCCGCTTGCGCGCTGCCCTCTTCCTTCCCAAAAGAGCGGCGCCTGCCGCATTCACGCTTTCAGGAGACGATCATGAAAAACTGCGCGATTCGCCGTTTGCTGTTCCTGTTCACCTGGATCTCGACAGCGCTGTTCGCAGCCCAACTGGCTGTGGCCGATGCCAAACTGCTGCGCCATCCCAGCTACCACGACGGCAAGGTGGCCTTCAGCTACCTGGGCGACATCTGGGTGGCCAACGAAGACGGGAGCAATCCGCAGCGGCTGACGGTGCACAAGGCGCGCGACGTCTATCCCCGCTTTTCGCCTGACGGCAAATGGATCGCCTTCTCCTCCAACCGTTACGGCAACTATGACGTGTTTGTGATTCCCGCCGAGGGCGGTTATCCCAAGCAGCTCACCTTCCACTCGGCGGCCGACATCGTGGTGGGCTGGGCGCCGGACAGCAAGCGCGTGCTCTTCCAGTCGTCGCGCGGCCTGATGTATCCCGGCATTCCCAATCTCTATGAGGTCTCCATCGAAGGCGGACTGGAGAAGCCGGTGCCAACCGACTGGGGCTACTGGGGCAGCTACTCACCCGACGGCAGCAAGCTGGCCTTCAACCGCCACCCCATGGTGTGGTGGCGCCAGCACTATCGCGGCAGCTACGCCGCCGATCTCTGGGTGATGGACGTGAAGAACAAGAAATACACTCACCTCAGCGACGGCGATTACAAGGGCAATTACTTCTGGCCCATGTATGCCGCCGACGGCTTCATCTACTTCGTCTCTGACCGGCTGGGCGACGAGTCGCACATCCGCCCCGGCAGCCGCGAGGTGCTGAAGAGCGTCAACAATATCTGGAAGATTCCCGAGGGCGGCGGCAAGGCAGTGCAGGTCACGCATCACTCCAGCGGGCGCCTGTTCTTCCCCTCTGTCTCCAGCGACGGCAAGACCATCGTCTACGAGCAGGATTTCGCCCTGTGGAAGCTGGACGTGAAGAGCGGCAAGTCGACGCCGATCAAGGTCAGCATCTTCTCCGACGACAAGGAGAACGACGTGGAGACCATCACCATCCACAACGACACCGACAGCTACGATCTCTCGCCCTCGACCAAGCGCGCGGCCATTTCGGCCCATGGCGAGATCTTCTCCATCGCCACCGACCGCGGCGACGTGCAGCGGGTTACGCAGTCATTCTCGCGCGAAGACGATCCAGCTTGGTCGCCTGACGGCAAGTGGATCGCCTTCATCTCCGACAAGTCAGGGCGCGAAGAGGTGTGGATGGCGCACGAGGACGGCGCCGGACTGAGGATGCTTTCTGACGGCGACGGCGAGAAATCCAATATCCGCTGGGCGCCGGACTCGAAAGCCCTGATCTATGCCGGCTCCGACCACAAGCTCTACCGCTATGATCTCGAGTCGGGCAAGGCGGCGGTGATCGCTTCCGGTGAGGCCGGCAACATCCAGGGAGCGCACTTCTCCCCTGACGGCAAATGGATTGCCTACGCCAAGCTAGACCACGATCTCCGTCCCCACGTGTACATCATCGCCGCCAGCGGCGGCAGTGAGAAGCGCGTCGGAAACACCGATCTTCTCTTCAGTGAGACTTCGCCGGCATGGACGCCTGACGGCAAGCGGCTGCTTTTCCTGGCCGGGCTGGCCCAGGCGGGCAGCGCGACGCAGCGCCGCACCATGGTGCAGATCTACAGCGTCGCTTTGAGCAAAGAGGAAAAGAACCCGACCGACCGCGGCCTGGATGATGAAGACCAGGCCCAGGCGGCCGAGAAGCTGGACCGGCAGCGCACGGCGCAGGCCCGCGGCGATGCTCCCAAGCCCGAGGTCAAGATCGACTTTGACGGCATCTCGCGGCGCGTTCACCAGGTGACGCACATGAGTGACAACATCACCACCGTCGCCGTTTCGCCGGACAGCCGTCTCTACGCCTTCGTGGCCGTAGCTGAGGCTGACGGGCGCCCGGTGACCACGCTCTACACCATCCCTGAAGACGGCACGCAGACGACTACGATCGCCACCAGCCAGCGCGGCAACGAAGAGGAAGAAGGCGGTGGCGCCGGCCCCGGCGCTCGTCAGATCAACTCCGTGAAATTCTCCAAGGACGGCCGCAGCATCTTTTATATGGAAGGCGAAGGGCTGTACTCCATCGAGCGGCCGCAGTCGGTGCTGGCCGGCCCGGGTGCACGGACCGGCAACGCGCCGCCCGCAGCCGCTGCTGGACGCGCCGAGCCCAAGCGCGTCAATTTCACCGTGCGCGTGGAGGTCGACCATCGCCAGGAATGGAAACAAATCTTCCAGGAAAGTTGGCGAGTGATGAAAAATCGTTTTTACGATCCCGACATGCACGGTGTGGACTGGGCCAAAGTGAAAGAAGTCTACGCGCCGCTGATGGATTACGTCGCCGACCAGGAAGAGATGCACAACGTAGTCAGCCAGATGATCGGGGAGCTGAACGCCTCGCACACCGGTATCAGCGCCACGCCGACTACCGAAGAGCGCGAGCGGCTGGCGCAGACGCGCTACCCGGGATTTGAAATGGAGCCCGACGCCTCCGGGTACTACAAGGTCACCTATATCTTCAAGAACGGTCCCGCGGACCGCGACTATGTGGATATCAACGTGGGTGATTATGTCCTAGCCATCGACGGGCACGAGCTCAAGGCCGGTGACAACTACTGGAAGTATCTGACCGCGGTTCGCGGCGAAAAGATCATCTTCACCGTCAACTCCAAACCGGAATCGAACGGCGCGCGCCTGGCCAAGGTCAAGCCGGCCAGCGGCGAGGCTTACGCCACGCTGCAATACGATCGCTGGGTGGCGCAGCGCAAGGCCATGGTGGAAAAACTCTCCAAGGGCGAGATCGGCTACCTGCACATCCGCAGCATGAACGCGCCTTCACTGGCCCGCTTCGAGCGCGACCTGGTGGAGAACCACGACAAGAAGGCGCTGATCATCGACCAGCGCTTCAACCCCGGCGGCGGGATTGACCAGGAGCTTCTGGAAATCCTGAGCCAGCGCCAGTATCAGTACACCAAACAGCGCGACTCGGTGCAGATCACGCGCCCGCAGCAGGCCTTCTTCGGTCCCATGGTGGTCATGGAGAACGAGCGCTCCACCAGCGATGCCGAGGTCTTCCCTGACGGCTTCCGCACTCTTGGGCTGGGTAAGGTGGTGGGCAAGACTACCTACGGCGCGGTGATCGGGACCGGAGCTTAGCGCCTGCTTGACGGATCCACCATCCGCACCCCGGGGACCGGTCTCTGGAATGTTAAGGGATACAACCTGGAGAACTATGGCGTGCCTCCAGATGTAGATGTGGACAACACTCCGGAAGACTTCCTGGCCGGACGAGATGCCCAACTGGAGAAGGCGATTGAGGTGCTCCAGCAGGAATTGAAGAGCCGCAAGCCGGAGGTGAAGACGGCGTCGACTGGCAACTGATTTATGCTGTTAGTAGTCGGGTATTAAGCGAACTAGGGCGCGCTTGCGCAGGCCTGGCGCGCCGGAGTTCCGCATAAACTTCGCCGATCGACGGTAAATCGTGTTGCGAGATATTAGAATAAAAACTTTGTGCGTGACTCGGCCAGCCCACTGGAGGGGGAGTGGATTCAACCATTAAGGCAAAGGAAAGGAAATCACGGCATTGGAGCACTCCCCGTTCGCTTGAGGCCGAGCAGGCCACCTTTCGCCTGGCGGCCATCGTAGAGTCGGCGGAAGACGCCATTATCAGCAAGGATCTCGATGGAACCATCACCAGTTGGAACCGCGCGGCTGAACGCATTCTGGGATATTCGGCTGAGGAAGCGGTTGGACGCTCGATCCTGCTCATCATTCCTCAGGAGCTGCGCGAGGAAGAGAAGCACATTCTGGCCAGGCTGGTCGAGGGCCAGCGTATCGAGCACTTCCAGACCATTCGTCTCAGGAAGAACGGCGAGCGGCTGGACGTATCCCTGACCATTTCCCCGATCAAGGACAATGAAGGGCAGATCGTGGGAGCGGCCAAGATTCTCCGCGACATCACTCCGCAGAAGAAGATGGAAGCCGCGCTCCAAACCAGCGAACGGCTGGCTTCCGTGGGGCGGATGGCCGCCACCATCGCCCATGAGATCAACAACCCGCTCGAAGCCGTCACCAACTTCGTTTATCTTGCGCGCCACCATCGCGACTTGCCGGAAAAGGTGCGCGAGTACCTCAACCGCGCCGACCAGGAACTGGGCCGAGTGGCCCACATCGCCCAGCAGACGCTGGGCTTCTACCGCGACAGCTCCCGCCCGGCAATGCTGTCGATAGCCGAGGTGGTCGACGACCTCCTGGGCATTTACGAGCGCAAGTTCAGGTACAAAGACCTGAAGATCGAGCGCCAGATCGAACCGGGATTGTCCGTGTGCGCCCTGGAAGGCGAACTCAAGCAGGTGCTGTCGAACCTGCTGACCAATGCCATCCAGGCCTCGCACGACGGGGGCAGAATCATCATTCGCGCGCGCGGCTGGCGCCACTTGCGCTCGGAACGCCGCGGAGCGCGCATCACTATTGCCGACAACGGAGCCGGCATCCCCAAGGGCCACCAGCACATGATCTTTGCCCCCTTCTTCACCACCAAACGCGAGTTGGGAACCGGCCTGGGCTTGTGGATCACACGGGAACTGCTGGAGAAGACTGGCGGCCATATCCGCTTCCGCAGCCGCGACACTGCGCCCACTGGCACGGTGATGACCATTTACATTCCTGACGCGCCTTCGACAGTTACAAGCGAACGCGCGGCATAGCCCTATGATCGAGCATTTGCAGAGCCATTCCGCGACGACTCCATTCTTGCTGGATCACAAGAAGTCACCCCTGCGCTTTCCGTCTCCGGCGGTCCCGCCGCGACTCCCCAAGAGCGCAGGCCATCCGCTCTGCACATTTGTGATTGACGACGAGACCGGCATCGCCGACAGTCTGATGGAAATTCTCAACGGCAACGGATACGAAGCAGTAGCTTTTTACGACGGCCAGTCGGCGATTGAGTCGGCGCGGCAGCGCTGCCCTGATCTGGTGCTGGCCGACGTCATGATGCCCCGGCTGAACGGCGTGGAGACGGTCATTGCCATCCGCAATATATGCCGGCGAACGCGGATAGTGCTGTTTTCCGGTCAGGCCGGAACCGTCGACCTTCTTGAGAGCGCCCGCGCCCGGGGATACGAGTTCGAACTGCTGGCCAAGCCCATACATCCCGATAAACTATTGAAAAAACTGGCTGATTTTAAGAAGCCGTCTTAGCACTATCGCGTCCCGCGTGCTAACAACCAGGAGCAGTCTTTTGACATCGAAGCTTTCGTGCTCGATGATTGGCCCCCGATGCCGGCGCCACCCCGGCGCCCTGAGGCAAGCCTGGCGGAAAGTCATCGCGTTCCCTTAGATCATTTTTTGGCAGGTGCCTTTTGTATACGGATGAAGACATTCGCCAACTGTGCGCTCGGGTGATCAAAGCACAGGGACCGGATTTTCAGTCGGCGATCGCGGAGCTCAAGGTAGCTTTCCGGGGCAGGATCGAGGATCTCTCGAACTTCGCTCTGGCCACCATGCTGAAGGTTGGGCGCGTGGGCGATTCGCAGAGCAGCACGAACTAAAAAGTCAGGCGGGCTAGATTAAAAATCCAGGCGCATCGGTGCGCTTGCGGCATGATTTGGCGCTCGACTCCAACGCCAGTGTCTTTCAGATTACCGGGTTCCGACTTGGTCACTTGACCCCCGTGGTAGATTAGTTTTTTCTAATGCAAGCGGGACAGGAGCCAACGCAGAGTGCCCACGGTCAAAGTCAACGGCGTTGAGCTGTTCTACAAAGAAACCGGCCGCGGCTCAGAAGCAGTTATCTTTTCCCACGGGCTGCTGATGAACCACACTATATTCGAATCCCAGCGTGCGGCGCTGGAGCCCTATTTCCGGGTCATCGCCTACGATCACCGCGGGCAGGGACAATCCCAGGACCCCGGCAACGGCCAGGACATGGAAACCCTCACAACCGACGCCGCCGGACTGATTCAGGCTCTGGAAGCCGCGCCCTGCCATTTTGCCGGGCTCTCCATGGGCGGATTCGTCGGCCTTCGGCTCGCCGCGCGCCGGCCCGCCCTGTTGCGCACTCTCATTCTGATGAATACCGGCGCCGGACGGGAACCCTTGCTGAGCCGGGTCCGCTTCGGATTTCTGGCGCAAATGGTTCGCCTTTTCGGACCGGCGCCCTTCGCCGGAATCGCCATTCAGGAGTTGTTTGGGGCCAGCACCCGCCGCAATCCGGACCGTCAGGCCATGCTGGAGCAATGGCGGGCGGCTATCAGCAAGCGCTCTCGCCGCGCTGCCGAGGCTCTGCTTGGAGTCGTCACGCGCCAGGAAATTCCTGACGATGAGCTGCGCGCCATCCAGTGTCCCACCCTGATCATCGCCGGCGAAGAGGATACAGCCCGTCCTCCGCGCGATTCCGAACATCTGGCTAAGACCATTCCCGGCGCGCTCCTGCTACGTCTTCCTGCGTGTGGCCACTCCAGCACTTTGGAAGCGCCGGACGCTGTCAACCATGCCTTGATGGACTTTCTCGGAACCAAGAGCTCCCAGACTCCGCGCGCCGCAGCCAACTGAAGTTCCCGCTCCGGGCTCCCGCTCCCGGCCCCATGCCGGGATATAATTTCGCTCATGAACGTCCCTGCAAGTTCTCGTCTTCTTTCCCTCCTCCTGATTACTCTTCTCCTCCTCTCCCAGAGCTGGGCCACCTGTGGCGGCGGCGGTGGCGGAGGCATGGGTGGAATGAGTGTGGGATCGCAGACCTATCCCGTGCCGTGGAAGCTTGTGCAGCCTTCCGATCCTCCACCGCAGCAGGGACTTGCTGTTTACTGGCTGCCCTCATCGCAGAAAGAGCTGGAGGCATCCAGCCTTCGCTTTTCCCAGGCCCTGTCCGGCTACGCCACCCAGTGCGTCACGCTGGGGATCGTGGACTTCCACATGCCTCTGGGCCAGAAGATTGCGAGTGGTGACAAGCTTCCTGTCGCCGTGCTCGCCCAGCCTGATGGAACCGTCCTGGGCAAAGCCGAGAATAAGAACGGCTACCTTCGCGTCGAGCAGGTGGAAAAACTCCTGGAAACGGAAATGAAGAAGCGCGAAGCCGCTGTGAAGGAAAAGATGGACAGCGGCAAAGCCAAGGCCAAGTCTGGCGACAGCCAGGGCGCGATTCAGGAATATCGCGCTGTGGTCGACCAAAAATGCATGTTCCCAGGCAAGGCCAAAGACGCCGCCAAGGAACTGAAGAAGCTGGGTGTGAACGTCGCCGAGGTTCCCGACGGGATCAATTTTGATCGCTCGGTAATGTCCCGTGTCGCCCGCAACATGCGCCAGGGACTCAAAGCTGAGAATGCCTCCGACTACACTGAAGCTGAGCGGCTTTACACCGCCGCCCACGAGATCGATCCCGCTGATCCCGTTCCACTTCGTTACCTCGGCGAACTCTACCGCCACCACATCGGCGATTGGGCGCGCGCCCGCCAGACCTTCGACTCCATCCTTGCCATGCCCGCTGACCCTTTGTCCCGCGCCGTTGCCCTGCACGGACTGGGCAAGATGACCATCCATGAAGGTGACTTCAAGAAAGGCCTGTCCCTCATGGAGCAGTCGGTGGCTGAGTTTCCGCTGGCGCTGGCCTATCGCAACCTGGCGGTGTACTGGAACTCGGAAGGCAACCGCGCCAAAGCAGACTTCTACACCCGGGAAGCCCTCAAGCTGGAGCCGCGCGATCCTTACAACCTGATCTTCGCTGCTGCCTTCATGGCCGGCAACGGTCACGCCGATGAAGCATTAAAGATAGCTCGCGACAACGAAGCGCTGCTGCCCGCCAGCTACAACCTGGCCGCCATTTACGCCCAGGCCGGCCACAAGGACAAAGCCCTGGCGCTGCTGCAGCGGCATTTCTTCGAGTACGAGCGCTACCAGTCGGTGCGCAGCAAAGAGATGATGGAAGCCCGCGTGGACGCCGTCTTCGCCTCGCTGATGAGCGACCCCGGCTTCATGCAGCTCACCAGCGGCGCTGACGGGAAGTTGCCCATGCGCATGGGGCCTTCGTCGAGACCGGCGGGAAATTGATTGTGAACTGTCCCAGCACGGCCGGACCCCTATAATCGAGAATGACGCTCACTTGAAGTATGGCCTGTAGGATGACCGGCGGGAGCCAAACGAGAATGAAAATCCTTTTCGCCATTTTTTGCCTGACGGCTGCGCTTGGCGCTCAGCAGCCCGCGCCTTCGCCATCGCTGGACCCGTCCGCAGCGGCTCAGCCCGCTCAACCCTGGCAACAGGTTCCCGTGATCGACGGCGGACTTGGTCCCTGCTCGGTCGAACTCCAGGTCAACGACGGCAACGCTAAACCCGTCTACGCCGCCAAGGTGAACGTTCATATCGCCTACGGTTTCATGGGCGTAAAAAAAATGGATCTTGAAGCCCAGACCAACGTAGCGGGAAAAGTGAAATTTACCGGACTGCCGGCAAAGGTGAGGAACCCGCCTCTCGAGTTCAAAGCGGCTAAGGATCAGTTGACCGGTCTTGCCACTGTCAACCCCGCCATTGAGTGCCAGGGCAAGCACGACATCGTGCTGGAGAAGCTCAAGCCCGTAGACACCAACTCGCCTTCGCCAAGCCCCACGCCTTAGCCCGTCCATCGATTGTTAACTCTGGGAAACTGGAGAACAGCCTGTCACCCGGGCAACAGGCGAGTGTTTGCTGTCACATATTTTCGTCGCCTAGTTCGCGGATGATTCCTGCACCAGGGCCACGGCCAACCCCATGCGCCGGCCGGCCTCAGCACACATGGCGACAGCTTCGTCATCGGTCTGCCGCCCGCGCACGATTTCCATCCGTGGCTCGCCGGCATTATCCATGGAGAAACCGAAGCGCAGTCCCAGGACCTTGGACGATCGGTAAGTGACGGAGGCAATCTCGCTCACGCTTAGCGACCGCGTAGTGCTAGCCAGGATGGTCTGCGGGCGGGAGATCTTGTCGAGCAGCGTGAGGATCTCGAGCTTCGACTCCATCTCATCGGGGACGGCCTCAATCACCAGGTCCGCTTCCCGCGCGGCTTCGGCGACGCCAGGGGCAAGTTCCAGTCTGGCCAGCGCGGCATTGGCAGCCACCGCGGAAAGCCCTCCCCGCTCCTGCGCCTGTTGCAATCGGTCGCGCATCTCCGACTCGGCCTGGCGCAGGCTGGATGGAAGAATGTCTACAAGAATGGTGCGCAGCCCGGCCAGCGCCGCAGTCTCCGCGATCCTCCGCCCGGCCGGCCCCGCCCCGATGACAGCTACGGTTTTGATCTCCGGCATCCGCCTATCCACCACGCAGCTTCCGCGGCCGCCGCACAGAGAATCAGCCTTTTTCCAGGCTATCCATCAGAGCCACGTAGCTGGGATCGGCCTTGCGCATGTAATCGGCCAGGCGCTTGCGTTCTTCCGCGGTCATGCCGGTGAGACCGGCCTGGATGCGGCGCAGGGTGGCAGCAATATCATCGACGTAGTTCATCAAGCGGATCAGCTCACCAGTCACGACCATTGCGTTGTGTGGCTCCTTAAGACCAAGCTCTTCATTCTTAATTTTTCCGCAGGAATAGTAAAGCGGCTGCCGGGCCGCGCGCTTTTGAATTTCCGCATCCAAACTTACCAGAAGCTCATGGTTGAGCTCCCGCATTCGTTTGCGCGTTCTTCGTGCCCATCCCGAGGTTTTTGCCCAGGAAGCGAGCGGCATTGCCGAGTGTCTTGACCGCCTGGCAGCCCGCAAGAGCGATTCTCGCCCTGTCTCCAGCTACCGCCTGCAGATGAATTCGGGGTTTCGCTTCGAGCACGCCCGCCGGCTCGTCGGCTACCTCCACGCGCTGGGCATCTCCCACCTCTATTCATCGCCCATTCTCAAGGCGCGTCCGGGAAGCCCCCACGGATACGACATCACCGATCACACCCAGCTCAATCCCGAGATCGGCAGCCGGGAAGAACTCGACCGCCTGGTCCGTGAGCTCAAAAATTACGGTATGGGCCAGATCCTGGACTTTGTGCCCAACCACATGGGGATTGGCTTCGGCTCCAACCCCTGGTGGAGTGACGTGCTGGCCAACGGCCGCACCTCAGAATACGCCGGCTTCTTCGATCTCGACTGGGACCCGCTCAAGCCTGAGCTGCGCGACAAGCTGCTGCTGCCGGTGCTCGGCGACCAGTACGGCGCCGAGTTGGAAGCTGGCCGTATTCGCCTGGTATCCGATGATGACGGCCTGCATGTTGCTTATTACGATAAACGCTTCCCCCTCGACCCCCGCACCATACCCATGATCTTCGAGTGCGTGTCCGGGCACATGGATTCCGCCACCAGCGACCAGGCCGGGAAGCTCCGCGGGATCTTTGGGGATCTGAGTATTCTCCCGCCGCACACCACCACTGATCCCGATCTGGTGAAACTCAGACAGACGAGAATCGGGCCGCTGATGGACCAGCTCAAATCTTTGCTCGGGCCTCCCGGATGGGCGCGCGACCTCGCTCGAGCAGCCGTCGACTGCTGCAACGGGAGGCCCGGCGACCTCCGCAGCTTTGATTCCCTGCATCGCCTGCTTGAGGCCCAGGTTTACCGGCTGGCCAACTGGCGCGTCTCCGGGGAGGAAATCAACTACCGCCGCTTCTTCGACATTAACGATCTCATCGGGCTGCGCATGGAGGATCCCCGCGTCTTCGCTGCCACGCATCAGCTCCTGCGCCGCCTGCTGGCCGACGGCAGCGTGCAGGGGCTGCGCATCGACCATTGCGACGGCCTCCTCAACCCGCGGCAATACATGGTTCGCATGCAGATGCTCTATACCGCCAGCCAGTGCCTGGGTGAAGAGCCGCGACCGCCGCTTGCCGAAAACGGAATCGAGCTCGAGCTGCAGGAGATGTTCGGGCAGCACGACTGGCTGCACGCGCTCCCACCCTGCTACGTGGTGGTCGAAAAGATCCTGCTGCCGGGTGAAGCCTTGCCCGCGGAGTGGCCGGTGGACGGCACCTCCGGCTACGAGTTCACCGCTTTGGTTAACGGCCTCTTCATCGATGGCGCCAGCGAGCAGGCCTTCACCGACCTGTATCACCGCTTGATCGGAAGCCCGGTTGATCTCGACCTGCTCATCTACAACTCCAAAAAGCTGATCATGAACTCGTCGCTGGCCAGCGAAGTCAACGTGCTGGCGCACCTGCTGGATGCAATATCCGTCAATGACCGCTACGCCCGCGACTTCACCCGCAAAGCCCTGCGCGATGTCATCCGGGAAACCATCGCCTGCTTTCCCGTCTACCGCACCTATATCGACGAGCGCGGCGAAGTTACTGAACGTGACCGGGCGTACATCCGACGGGCCGTCAGAATCGCCAAGCGCCGTAATCCCGGCCAGTCGCCGGCCAGCTTCGATTTCCTGCGCGATATCCTGTTGCTTCAGCGCCGCGAAAGCGAAGATCAGCCCGCATACCGCAAGAAGCTCTATTTCGCCCTCAAATTCCAGCAGCTCACCGGGCCGGTGACGGCCAAGGGATTGGAAGATACCGCTTTCTACATCTACAACCGTTTCGTTGCCAACAACGAAATCGGCGGATCGCCGCGCCAGTTCAGCGTCACACCCGACCAGTTTCATGAAAGCAATCAGAAGCGCGCGGCCGAACATCCTTTTTCCATGCTGGCCACCTCCACGCATGACACCAAGCGCAGCGAAGACGTGCGCGCTCGCCTTTGCGTGCTTTCCGAGATGCCGCGCGCCTGGCGCAGCCAGGTGCTGCGCTGGCAGCGCGTGAATCAGCCGCACCGCCGCGCACTTGGCGACGGCCGCTCCGTCCCTGATCCCAACGAGGAGTATCTGCTCTATCAGACGCTCGCCGGCTCGTGGCCGTTTTCGGCCGGCAAAACGGACGTGCCGCAGGATTACGTTTCGCGCATCCAGCAATTCATGACCAAGGCCGCTCACGAAGCCAAAGTCAATTTGAGCTGGATCAGCCCCGATCCGGCCTACGTGGAAGCCTTGCAGCAATTCGTGGAGTCCATTCTGACGCCTTCGCAGCGCCGACGTCCCAACCGCTTTCTTGAGCGCTTTCTCGAATTCATTCCCCCCGTTTTCTTCTTCGGAGCCATCAACTCCCTGGCCCAGCGCCTGCTCCTGATTGCCTCGCCCGGCAATCCTGACATTTATCAGGGAACAGAATTGTGGGACCTTAGCCTGGTTGATCCCGATAACCGGCGCCCGGTGGATTACGAGCTGCGGCGCCGCCTGCTGGAGGAACTCGATCGCCGTTCGGAAACTGAAAGTCTCCCCGCGTTGTGCGCCGAGCTGCTGGAAAACTTTCAGGACGGCCGCATCAAGCTATGGACCACCATGCAGGCGTTGCGGCTGCGCCGCGAGCGACGCGAGCTGTTTCACTCCGGCGCTTACACCCCGCTGCAGAGCCGCGGCAGCCGCCGGGAACACGTTGTGAGCTTTGCGCGAGAGAAAAATGGTCAGGCGATCGTAGTCGCAGTTCCCCGCCTGAGCTTCACTCTTGCCGGAGGCGAAATGCGCGCGCCCCTGGAGAACATGTGGAATGACACCGAGATTCTCCTGCCCTTTCGCGCCTGGGACACCCTCGACAATGTTTTCACCGGAGAGAAAGTCAAAGTGGGCGGGGGATGGACGCTGCTATGCCGCGAAGTCTTCTCTCATTTCCCCGTGGCCCTGCTGTCCGGCCGCTGACGCCTCGGGCACGCGATCGCACATCTCGGTGAGCTCGCGCAAGCGGCTCGCGATTTTTTCCGTCAACACCCCCGGCTGGTAACGCCACCCCCAGTTGCCGTCGTGGAGCGAAGGCGTGTTCATGCGCGCGTCGGCGCCCAAGACCAGTACATCCTGCAGCGGCACAATCGCCAGCCGCGCCACTGAAGCCAGCGCCGCCCGAATGAACGCCCAGACTACGCCGTCAGCCCCCTCGGGCAGCGGCCCCAGGTAGGCCTCGGCATGCGACCGCTCGTCGTCGCGCGCGCCTGATTCCCACCAGCCCCGCGTGGTGTCGTTATCGTGCGTCCCGGTGTAGACCACGCAGTTGGGAACGTAGTTGTGCGGAAGATAAATGTGCGCGCCGGGATCGCCGAAGGCAAACTGCAGCACCTTCATTCCCGGGATAGCCAGGCGGTCGCGCATGGCGTGGACTGCGGGCGTGATCATGCCCAGGTCTTCCGCGATGAACGGCAGCTCGCCCAGCCTCTCCCGCAATACCCGGAAGAGATCGTCCTGCGGGCCGGGCTTCCACTGCCCGCGCACCGCCGTGGGCTCAGATGCGGGAATCTCCCAATAACTTTCAAAGCCGCGGAAGTGGTCCAGGCGCACGATGTCGCACGACTTCAGGGCCCAGGCCATTCGCTGCACCCACCAGCGGTAACCCTGATCCCTCACCGCATCCCATTTGTAGAGCGGATTGCCCCAGCGCTGCCCGGTTGCGCTGAAAGCGTCCGGTGGAACGCCGGCCACCACCGTGGGCCGCAAATCGGAGTCGAGGTAGAAAAGGTCCGGATTGCGCCAGACGTCGGCGCTGTCGTAGTTGACGAAAATGGCAACGTCACCCACGATCTTGATTCCCCGCTGCGCGCCGTAGGCGCGCACCGCCCGCCATTGTTCGAAGAAGGCAAACTGAATCGCCCGCTCCGCTTCCAGGTCTTCGCGGTGCTCCAGGCCAAAACCATGCAAGGCGTCCTGCTCGCGCCGTGCCAGTCCTCGTGGCCACTCGCTCCACACCGCGCCTTTGTAGACCACGCGCATCACCTGGAAGAGGGCAAAATCCTCCAGCCACCAGGCGTTGTCGCGCTTGAAGTCCTCGAAGCGGCGGCGATCGCCATCCGCTTTGTTCAGGAATGATTGCGCCGCCCGGCGCAACAAGGGGAGCTTCCACGCCTTGGCGGCATCGAAGTCCACAGGACCGGATACTGGCTGATGGGCAGGCAGCTCTGCCGCGGCGATCCAGCCACGTTCCGCAAGTCGATCCAGGCTGATGAGGAGAGGGTTTCCCGCGAACGCCGAGATCGCGGAGTAGGGAGAGTTGCCCATCCCGGGCGGTGAGAGGGGAAGAATCTGCCACAAACCCTGCCGCGAACGTCCGAGGAAATCGATGAAAGCGTATGCTTCCGCCCCTAAATCGCCGATGCCTCCCGGTGAAGGCAGCGACGTTGGATGCAGGATGATTCCCGCCAGACGTCCGTTGGCCATCTTCCCCCTGTAAATCTAGCTGCGGCGTCCCTGGCCCTGTTCCGCTTGCTTGTTTTCCTTGAGCTTGCCTTCCTTCTTCAGACGGTCGCTGAGATTGGCCATGAACAGCTCCAGCGCCTGCTGCCGCTTCTGGCTGGACAGTTGCTCCTGCAGAGCATCGCGATCTTTAGTGAACTGCGGGTCCGTGAGCGACGGCTCCTGCTTGTCGGTTACCTGCAGAACCACTCCTTTTTGTCCCATGTTCAGCGGCCCGCTGATCTCTCCCGGCTTCAGGGAAAAAGCCGCGCTGAGCTGGCTGTTCATGGCGCCCAGATCCGCCACTTGCGACGACGGACTGACCAGGTCGCTGGTCTTTACTGTCGCGCCGGCTTCTTTCGCCGCCTTGGCCAGATCGTGTTCGGCGTGGGCTCGATCAGCCAGCTCCTGCACCTTCTTCTGCAGCATCTCGTTGCCGCGCTGGGTCTTGAAGTCGGACTCCACCCGCTCTTTAATCTCGTCAAATGCCGGCGTCTTGGACGGATCGATCTTGGTGACCTGGAAGAGCACGTAGCCCTGGGGATAGCGCCCCGATTGAGGTGGAGTCTTCTCCGGGGTTGCAAAAATCGCATTCATGACTTCCGGGGCGGCGCCGACGCCCGGCAATGATTCGCCACGGCTGATGGGATTGCTGGTGATTACCAGCGCGCCCACCTTGGCTGCAGCTTTGTCCAGATCGTCTTTTTGTGCCGCGGCTTCCGCCTCGCGTACCTTTTTGTCGAGATAGGCGCTGGCTTTTTGCAGCCGGATGGTTTTCTCGATATTGTCCTTGACCTCTGCCAGCGGCTTCATATGCGCCGTTTCTTTCTCTTCCACCTGAATGATGTGGAAACCATATGAAGTCTGCACCAGGTCGCTGGTCTGCCCGGGATTGAGCGCGAACGCGGCCTTTTCAAACTCAGCTACGGTCTGGTCCTTCACCACCCATCCCAGTTCACCGCCCTTTTCGGCGCTCCCGGGATCCTGCGAATTCTTCTTAGCCAGCTCGGCAAAATCACCGCCGGCTTTGACCTGTTTGAGAATGTCTTCGGCCTTGGTTCGCGCCGCATCCACTGCCTTGGGATCGCTCTTCCCGTCCGGTCCCGCGGGTGGGATGCTGATCAAGATGTGGCGGACCTTGACCCGGTCGGGCAGACGGTAATCCTGCTGATGCTCGCTGTAATAGCGCGATATGTCGGATGCATCCACCGTGACCTTGCTCTCGGCATCTTTATCCGGCAATACGAAATAACGCACCTGCCGCTTTTCCGGGATGGAATTCTGATAACGCGCCATGTCGGCCTGGTAGAAGGCCTTCAGCTCCGCATCGGTGGGCTTGATTTGTTTGCTGAGGTCAGCCAGGTTGAGCACGGCATACTGGAACTTTACCTTGGTGTTCTTGGCCTTGTAGGCACTCTCAATCTCCGCCGGGCTCGCGCTCACGCCCGCTGTGATGGCCCCTACCAGCTTGCGCATCAGGATTTCGTCTTTTACGCTGCGCTCGAAATCGGCAATCGTGCCTCCTGACGAGGTCACCAGGTTCTCGTACTGCTGCTGGCCGATCCATTTGCCTTCCGGGAACAGGTATACCTTGTATGGGCCATTCTGCAGGTCGTCCCGCAGCTCTTCATCGGATACCGTGAATCCCAGGCGGTGTGCTTCATAGCGCAGCTCCGCCTGCTGGATCAGCTGCTGAACCACCTGCTGGCGGATAAACGCGGCAAATGCGTCGGGATAGCGCTGCCGCTGCATCTGCGCAGCGACCGCTTTTTGCACCTGTTCGGTGCTGATCTCCTCACCTGCCACTTTGGCCACGACGTTGGAGCGGCTGATGTCAGAACCCGACATAAAGCCGGGAATCAGGTAGGTGACCATGCTCACGGCCAGGATCAGCAGAAACCCGCCGAGGATGTACTTTGCGGCCTTATTGCCGCTTTGCAAGAATCGGATCATTTCAGGGAAAGCTCCAGGAAAAAAGAGGACTCGCGTCCATTATATTGCGAACCTGGCTCTTCGTGCGACCCGTGGAACCTGGCTCCTCCGCCCGCCTGAAGCATCGCGGATTTGGTTAGCCTGAGAAAGTTAAAGTCGCCGGAGGCGCATCTTAAGGAAGGTTGTCGATGAGCCGCCAGACGCGGTAGCGGCCGGGCCGCGCTTCTGCGCGATTGATCCGCCGATTTTGCAAGAATATGAGTGAGATGGCTATCAACCAGACCTTGCCGAACGTAACCGGAATCCGCTCTTCTGCGCGCAAACTGCTCATGAGCGGAGGCGCACTGTGCGTGGTCATGGTGATCTTCTGGTTCATCGCCCGGTACTTCCATTTGCAGGCGCTGCGTGATTATCCGGTCTCCACTTTCCTGGCCTTTACTCTCCTGTTCGCGCCGTATTGGTTTTTTGGCTTTGGAGCCGGCGACGCTCTGCGCAGGATCCTGCGCTCTCCCGCGGTCCGCGTGCTGGCCGCAGCCTTGCTGACTCTGCCCTATTTCGTCCTCGCGCTTCCTCGCGGGGACTTCCATTGGCCCCTGGCGGCGACGCTGGTTGCGATTGCCGTGCTCAGCGCGGCCGCGCTCGCGCGGTGGCAGACTCCCGGCAACTGGGCCGACCTGGCGGTGCTGGCCGTCGCGGGGCTGAGCATCGACCTGGGACTACTCAACACCGCAGGCCCTCTGGCCATTCACGGCGCTACTCTCTGGCCGGCAGGACTGGGCGGCTTTCCCAAGATGATGATGGCCAACGTCGCCCTCTATTGCTACCTGGTAATCAAACCCATCGATGGAGTTGGCTACGACCTGGCGCCTCGCTTCTCCGACGTGAAGATCGGTCTGCGCGAGCTGCTGTTTTACGCGCCTATCGTCCTCACTTTGGGACTGCTGCTGAAGTTCATCGCCTTCCATCACGCCGCCGACAACGTGGCTCTCGCCGTCCCGGCTGCATGGATCTTTACCTTTATCTTTGTGGCTCTGCCCGAAGAGCTCTTCTTCCGCGGCCTGGTGCAGAACCTGCTCGAACGCCGCCTGGGACGCACGGGTTCGTTGTTGCTGGCATCCGTACTCTTCGGCCTCTCCCACTTCAACAAGGGAGCGCACTTCAACTGGCGATACGTGCTGCTGGCCACGATTGCCGGAATCTTTTACGGACGGGCCTGGCGCGGGCAGAAGCGGCTGTTCGCTTCTTCCATCACGCACTCGAGCGTCGACACCATCTGGTCAATCTGGTTTCGGGTAAGCCAGGCGTTTTGAGGCGGGAGCTGCTTCTGGTATCGCCAGGAATCGTTCGTGCCGAGGAAGCGGACCGCCGGGGGCGGCGCGGCCCGCGTTGGGTCAAGGCGCAAAATACCAATACGGAGGAATCTTATCGGCTTTATGAATCCCGAAACGCAGTTGCGGGGGGCTGCCGTCTTTCAGCAGGTTGAAGATGTCGCTCAACACCGATCTGTTCTCAGCGTAATAAAAATGCCCAATGAGGTTCGTGTCAACAGCCGAGGCGTCAATTGTATCCACGCCCTCCACCACCACCGCCGCGCCGCTAAGGTCCCCAGCGCGCCGGTAAGACCCGTTTTTCCTCATGGATGCATAGAGCGCTTTATCGCGGGTGGAAGCGTAAAGCGTTACGCGTTCTCCCATGGTCCTGATGGAATTCGCCAGTTGCGCGAAGACTTCCGCGTCAATATCTGGCGCGGTCAAGACGATCTGGTTGAAGTGCGGTTTTGGGCCAGCTGCCGCCTGCGTGGCCAGCAGGTTTAAAGCGTTACTCAAGGCGCGATTCCCCATGCTGTGGGCGATCAGATGCACCACTTCGGCTCCCGAATGAAAAGCAATGTCGCGAAGAAATACTTTCAAGTGTTCCACAGTCCAGTCATTGTTGTTGATGTCGCCGGTATATTCATACAACGTGCCGTTCGAAGGCCAGCTGTATAAAATCGGCGCGCCATCGAAGCCCAGATCGTAGGCGATTTGCGCTGTCCGATACACCGCATCGTCAAATGAGACGCGGAACCCATGGATGAAAATGAAGGCCTGCCTTCGCTCAGAGTTGCTGACTATCTGTGACAGTTCCGAGTAAAAATCAGCTGCGGGTTTGATTGCGCGTTCGCGTATAACGATGTGCTTATCCGGGTTCTCCCTGAATTCGAATTTCCAGATCGAGGGCCGCTCGATTCTGGCGGTCTGATGACGCGGATCGCGCGGAATACTGACATCGCAACTCCCGAGCGTGATCTCGCCCTTGGGATTCCTGCGGGGGCCATAGCGCGGTGGGTCCGCAGACTTGAGCTCGCGGTCAGTTGCATAAAAAATTCGAAGTACGGAATAGTTCGGCTGCGGTTTTGGCCGCCTCGCCGCCGACACTGCTTGGTTCACCTCCTCAGCAACGTGGAAGTTGACCACTCTTTTCGCCGGGATGGTGATGGCTGCACCCGTTTGCGGATTTCGCCCCATCCGAGCCTTAGGGTAGGTTTGGACTAACCTGCCCAGACCGGGAATAGAAAACGAGCCGGCTTGACGGGTCTGGCTGATTGCGAACGTGACTAGTTCAGAAAGGAGGCTGTTGATGATCTTCCTGGGGAGCCCGAGCTCCACGGCCAAGACGGCAACGAGTTCGGAACGTGTCATGGCAGCCATTGCAACCTCCAACACACTCAAAAGACTTACGCAGGTTCATTGGCCTATGGAAGGGGGGCGAACAGCTTATCGTGTGAGTGTCGGAATTGCAACAGAGCGGGGCTTTGCCCACTAAGCCACAGAGCGGGGCTTGATAAGGACCAGCGCAACGGACCGCAGAACCTGTACTGGTGGGCCTGCGCGGATGGGGAAGAATGGCAACACGCAGTGTATCGAAGAGAACTCTCTGACGCTGCATTTACTACTGAAATATTATCGGGGTCCTTCGACGCGCCCTTGGTCTCCCGCGTTGCGGGATCCCGCGGGCTGGCTCAGGATGACAGAGGGTTTGGGGTGGTCAGTGGATACTCAGAACTGCGAGAAGGAATCATCCCTGTCCCCTGAATTACCGCCATTATCGCCGCCATTTTTGCGCCCTCCGCCCATTTCGATTTCACGCAGGGCTCGGCGCAAGCCGCGGCAGATCGGTGCCGCCTTCTTGGCAGGCACACATAAGCCGCCGCTGATGGAAGAGAATTCCCTGCCGGCTCAGGCCCATGGCTGGAGGCGCGATGGGCGACGCGGAGCTGCCGGCTATTTTGCCGGAGCGTCTTCGCTGACCTTTGCCGGGAGGGCGGCCTTGCCTACCTTGCGGACCGCCTGGTCGACCACGGCGTAGAGGAGCTGGTCGTGGTCCAGCTTGGCCTCGCTCTTGATGTACTCACCGGCCTCTTTCCCTGCCGCTTCGCTGGCCGGGAGGACGAGGTTGCGTCTCTGAGCGGAGAACGCGGCCAGATCCTGCACCATGTCGAAAAACTTGTCTTCGCTCCTGCCGCTCATCTGCCAGGCTTCAGATACGGTGAGGGGGAGAAGCTGCTCGATGGTCCAGGAGTGAGTTTCGGGCGGCTCATTGGCTTCCGTTTTGATGTTAACCGGTGAATTTGGCTGCGCGGGCTGCTGGGCGGCTCCCGGGAGAGTCCCCACGGAGAGGATGGCGGCAGCGGTGAAGCACAGAATCAGGGTACGTGTATGGTGCAGCAGCTTTGCGAGTGTTGGGATCATGGAGGCCGATTTCCTTTCGTGTTCATTTCGCGTGCACATATGACTGGCGGAAGCAGGACTAGCGGCGGTCATCGTTCTGATGCGCCTCGCCTACGATAGCTCCGATGCCGGCGCCGGCGGCGCCGCCGACAACGGCTCCCTTGAGGCCGTGACCGAAGAGTGCGCCGAGTACGGCTCCGCTCGCTCCCCCGATCAGGGCTCCTTTGCCTGGACCGATGCCGCCCTGGTCGCGGTCACGGTTGTTGTACCGGCCGTTATGGTACTGATCGTTGTTGTACCGCCGGTTGTCATCGTTGTATCGGCCGTTGTCGCGGTGGGGGTCGCTGTACTCCCCGCCTCGGCCGCCGCTGCGAACGCCGCTGTAGAACGCCTGGTTGCTTCGGTTATCGCGATGGTCGCGATCATCCCTGTTCTGCGCACCAGCGGGAAGGATGCTGGTGGCCAGGAGCAATAGGACGATGAGCATACACTCGCGGATCTTCCTCGTGGTCCCAGGATACGAATTCGGGGTGGGAGGCCTGTGGAATCTGGTGTCGCATCTGCGTGAGAGTCTTGAGAAAACCATTGATCACCGCCGTCCAGAAAGTATCTTGATCGGATTAACGCCGCCGAAATTTAAGGCGACACCGAGTACAGTTGACGCCCCAATTTGCGTGAAAAACTCTTTCGCACGGGCAGGATATTTTGTCCAGGACATGCTTTCGTCGGGAAGCTTCCGCGACGGCGTACCCTACCAATGAGAGTTTCATATTCAGCAGCCGCTATCTGTTCAGTCTTGCTCATACCTCATAGTCTTTCGAATAGGAGCTCTTTGCCCTCTTGCAGGCACCCATAAGCCGCCGCTGGTCGAAACGGGAAAACAAAGAGCCACAGAACGATGTCGTAATGCCTGGAGCCAGGCGGTCAGGAAGTTGGACGATGGCAGGCAGAAAAATGGACAAGGCGCTGCATGGCCTAGTTTCTGATTGACCGATATACGCTATCGTGATAATGTCGTAAGCAATAAAAGGCAGTATTTAGCAGGACCACCGCCATCGTTGAAAAAACAACGGAAGCGACAGGCCGCCTCAGGGCGGCTTTTGGGTGTTCGAAAGCAGCAATGGGCAATCAGCAGCCCGGTAAACTTAGCCGGAATAAAGCGTTTCCCCGTTTTCGGTTAACGAATGGAAAGTTGGATTGACATGGATTGGGATGGATTGAAATGGCTTGAAACCGGGGGGTGGGGGGTACATCCCGGGTGATCTGGCGATCGGGCGATCAGATGATCTGAAAAGAAAGAGGTTAGGCGGGAAATGTTCGTCGCAATTGAGCGCAATTTGACTCAATTTCAGCCGCAAAATGCGGACGTTGGAGAGGGTCTTTGAAAACTTAAAAAATGCGGCGACCTGGCGGTTAGGGTAATCGCCGGAAACGCCGTGATCGCGCGTGATCGCCGTGATCGGAAAACCCAAGCCCGTTCACCGCAAAGGGCACGACGGAGCGGAGCCAGAAAAATCGGGTGATCGGGGGATCGGAGAGGCAGACCTAAGATCGCCGGAAATCGCCGGAACCGTCGCGATCGGATGATCCGCTGACCGGAACAGCCGAAGGCGAAAAGTGGGTCCCCGGGGATGCGCGGGGATGATCGGGGATTCATCCCAAGGGGGGGAGGAGGAGATCGCACTGCACTGCACCCATTTGGTGAGACACGAAATTAAGGGGGTATGTGCCGTTCAATAATTAATCATTGCTCAGCAGGGTTGTGGTGTTCCACTCTGCGCGAAGCTGAGCGGAGGATATCCGCTTCGCGCCGGAAAAAGAGCTGCTGCCGAGCGGAATGATCACCGGTGGCAACGAGATCGCGGAGAAGCCGGCGGTGGTGGACGTCCGGCGACATGTGGTTCTGTTCGCCAACAACCCCATGTGGCCGCGGCGAAACCATGGGCAGCTTTTTCCTGGTATTCAACGCCATTCTCAACTACGACCATCTCAACGCGGCCGCCGCGGACAGCGCGGTTAAAGCGCGCGAGGCATCGGCCGCCGGGGATTCGGAACAATGACGGCGGAAGAATTCTCCGCCGCCATTCCTTAACTGAACTTTACGGCGGCACTTAGTAATTCTTATTGGGCGCTTGCTGCAGATTTTCTTTGACACGCGCATCTTATGTATGTAGAACCTTGTGGAGCTTTTCTGGGACGAACGAATCATCCGGCCTTCAGTTGGGTTTCACCATCAACTGGTCCCTTGAAAAAAGACGATCAAAATCCGCAATTTGTCGTTTGGCTTGAGGCGTATGGAAAACGCCTGGTAGAGATCACCCGCACCTGCATCTCCACACCGAGCGCGGAAGTCTCCGAGCCGGCACAAAACCTTTCTCAGCAAGATTCCCCGCCGCGTATTGTGCCCAAGCAGGAATAGCATTGCGCCGGTTCGTCGATCATCGGTCATCGGTCATCGGTCATCGGTCATCGGTCAATGATCAATGATCAACCCAAATGGATCCATGACCGGAAAGCACGCAACTTCCCTGTTTGTCCAGTGTTGGTGAGTTCAGGGAAAAGCCTGCGTTGATATAAACTGAATCCTGCATCCCCCGCCGGGCTGACCCGACGCACCTACAACCGAGGTGCCAAAAGTATTACGACTCAAAGACCAGGACTTTGCAAAACTTTTGGCGGTTCCCGAGTCTCTCAGTCGTACCATTCTCGTTGCGAGGGAATATGTTGAGAAAGAATCCTGCTCTTTTTCTCCTTAGTCTTGTAATCCCGGCAATACTTACTTTGATGGGCTGCGGCGGTGGGGTGAACACAACCCCGCCAAATCCATCCGGCTTCACCAATGCCAGCCTCAATGGGACCTATGCGTTCGCTTTTACCGGTAACAACGGAGGCGGGTTCTTTACGGTGGCCGGCAGCTTCACTGCCAATGGCGCCGGAGCCATCACCGGAGGCACGGAAGACATCAACAGCCCGGGAACCGGGCTCATTGCGCCGGCAGTGTCCATCACCGGCAGCTACAACGTTCGCTCTGACGGCCGCACCGTAGCCACCATCAACTCCACGTCGCTCAACCCTGGCGTAAGCTTCGGCCTGGATTTGGTGATTCTCAACCCGCAAAAGGCCCTGGTCATGCGTTTCGACCAGAACGGCAGCGCCAGCGGCACCATCGATCTGCAGACTTCTTCCGCCTTCAGCTTCAGCTCGGTCGCTGGAGCTTACGCGTTCAACGTGGCCGGCGTGGACGGCAGCGGAAACTCCGACGGCTCGGTTGGCTTGCTGAATGCCGACAACGCCGGCAATATCACCAGCGGCACCCTGGACAACAACGACAATTTCACCGTCACCACCAACCAGCCTTTGACGCCTACGACCTACACGGCCCCCGCAGCCGGCACCGGCCGCGGCACGGCAACAATCACCACCAGCACGCTGGGGACGCGCAACTTCGCTTACTACGTGGTGGACGCCAATCACCTGAAACTGATCGAGACTGACAACGCCGGTCCTTTTCTCTCCGGTGACGCCTTTCGGCAGACGTCCACCGCCGTCTCCGGCAGCTTCGTCTTTACCATGGCCGGAGCGACCATCAACGGCCACGGAGTCTTTCTGGCCGGTGGCGTTCTGAACACTGACGGCGCGGGCAACGTGCAGAGCACCAGCATCGAAGACATCGATAACGGCGGCGGCCTCACCGCGGCGGGCGGAGTTTCCGTGAGCGGAACGTATGCGGTAAGCGGCGGGCGCGGCACCATGCAGCTCAACAACGGCGCAACTACTCTCAACCTGGTGTTTTATCCCTCTTCCGGCGGGCTGCAGATGCTGGACGTTGATGCCGGCGCGATTGCCGCGGGGGGAGCAGCTCTCCAGCAATCCGGTGCGCCGTTTTCCAACGGATCAATCAACAACGGCTACGGTCTCAACTTCACCGGGATCCTGGGACCGAACAGCCTCAGCCCGACCGAAATCGACGCCATCTCGCAGTTCAACGCCACCGGCAGCGGAAGCCTTAGCGGCGCTCTCGACGTCAATAGCTTTGGCGCTCTCACCAGCAACCTGGCACTCAACGGCAGCTACAGCGTCAGTGCCAACGGACGGGGCACGGCGTCACTGCGAACGTCGCAGGGGACCATTAACCTGATCTTCTATATGGCTGGCAGTTCTCAGGTTCTTTTCGTGGAAATGGACGAAGGGTTCGGCCAGCTCTCCGTGGGCGGCTTCGCGGCCCAGTAGCCCTTCGACACAAAAGAAACGATGCAAAAGAAAACGGAGCGCGCCCGATGCGCGCTCCGCTTCTCCTCTCGAGAGTTTAACTTTGCTGCGGTACCCGTTGCCTGCTTAGAAGCCGAAGTACAGGGTCACGCCGTTCGCATTGCGGCACCAGCGCGAACCGTCCCAGGTCCAGTAGTAGCCATTGAAGAAGCGGCGTTCGCCGGCCACGTAACGGTAATCGCCGCGGTCGCGGAACCTGAAGTCATCGCGGTCCACCCTGCGATAGTCGTCTCGATCGCGGAATCGGCGGTCGTCGCGGTCACGGTGCTCATAGCGATCCCCATCCCTCCGTCCGTCATGATCAAATGGCTGCGCCGTGGCTAATGCTGAACCTCCCGTCATCAATGCAGCAGCTATGACAAATATTTTTACGCGGTTCATAAAATTCTCTCCTTCTCGTCAGCCAGGCTCATTTGCCGGTTACCTGCCAACTTTCAATTCCGGCTTCAGGTCTAGCTTTTGTCACCTGCCTGTGAAAACCCCGGGCCAGAATCTTTGTCGGTTTACTTTTGCAAAGTTGGGTTAATTGAGGTGTTGGGTTGATCAATTTGATTGTTGCGGTTACAGACGAGCCAGGCCGAAAGACAGCCTGGCTCCAGACGGGCTCCGCTCACAATGAAGATGGCCCGGCGCTACGAGAACGCCGGGCCACTTCTTTGAGTAAGGGGGGCATCTCACTCAAACCGTAAAGCTTCGATGGGATCGAGCATGGCCGCTTTTCGCGCCGGGTAGAAACCGAAGAAGATCCCTACCGCGGTCGAGAACACCACCGCCGCCGCCACCGCCGCCGGTGAAATCAGAATGCTCCACCCAAACACCTTGGTGATGGTGATGGAAGCGCCGATACCGGAGAGAATTCCCGCCAGTCCGCCGGCCAGGCTCAGCACCACGGACTCGCTGAGGAACTGGCGCAGCACGTCAGACTCCGTGGCCCCAATGGCGATGCGGATCCCGATCTCGCGCGTGCGCTCCGTCACCGAGACCAGCATGATGTTCATGATCCCGATACCGCCCACGATCAATGAAAATCCGGCGATCGAGGCCAGCAGCATGGTCATGACCGAAGAAGACTGGTCGGCGAGCTGGGCCACGTCAGCCAGGTTGCGCACGCTGAAATCGTCGTCCTGTCCGGTACGAATGCGATGGCGGTCGCGCAGCAATGACGTGATCTGTCCCTGCGCCGCGTAGCTGGCCGGCTGCGAGGTGGCTGAAGCCATGATGTACTGCAGCCAGTCCTGCCCGGTGATCTTCTTCTGCAGCGTGGTGATGGGAACATAGACGCCGTCGTCCTGGTCCTGGCCCAGCCCCGACTGTCCCTTGGGCACGAGCACGCCCACTACCTGAAAAGGCAGCGCGCCGATGCGCACGGTTTGCCCCACCGGATTGGCGGCGCCGAAGAGGTTCTGCTGCACCGTGGCTCCCAGCACCACCACGTTGGTGGCGCGGGTTACATCGTCCTGGGCGAAGTCGGCGCCCTGGGCAAAAGCCCAGTTGCGAATGTCGAAGTACTGCGGCTCGGTGCCGGTCACGCGCGTGTACCAGTTCTGGTTATCGGCCACGACCTGCGCGCTTGCGCCCGCACCCGGCGCGGCTTCGGCGATGGTCGGCACTTCCTGCAGGATGGCTTTCATATCGTCATCCACCAGCGTTTTGGTGGCGCCGCCGCCCAGGCGCACTCCGCCCTTGTTGATGCTGCCCGCGCTGATGTAGAGCAAGTTGGTTCCCATGGATGCGATCTGGTCCTGCACTTGTTGCTGCGCTCCCTGGCCAACGCCCACGGTCGCGATCACGGCGCCCACGCCGATGATGATGCCCAGCATGGTCAGCAGCGAACGCATCTTGTTGCGCATTAGAGCCCGCGTCGCAATTCGTAAAATCTCCAGTAAGTTCATAACGCCCCCCTGTTACCGCTTGAAATCCCCGGTCCTCTGCTTCTCCTTTTGTCCGTTTACTCGTCCACCGCCGGCAGGGTCTTCAATACTTCTGAGGCCCGCGGACGGTTCGCTACCGGATCGTCATGGCGGATCTTGCCGTCGCGGAAAACTACGATCCGTTTGGCAAAGTGCGCGATGTCCGGCTCGTGCGTCACCAGCACGACCGTCAATCCACCCTGGTTCAGATCCTGGAAGATCTGCATGATCTCCACCGAGGTCCGGCTGTCCAGGTTTCCCGTTGGCTCGTCCGCCAGGAGAATCGAAGGCCGGTTCACCAGCGCCCGGGCGATGGCCACGCGCTGCTGCTGTCCGCCGGAGAGCTGTGAAGGAAAATGGTCCATGCGGTCACCCAGTCCCACCATCTGCAGCACTTCCCTGGCACGCTCCAGGCGCTGCGCCTTGTCCATGTGCGCATAGAGCGTGGGCAGTTCCACGTTCTCCAGCGCCGTGGTGCGCGAGAGCAGATTGAAGCCCTGAAATACAAATCCCAGCTTGCGGTTGCGCACCGCCGCCAGCGCTTTCTTATCGAGCTGCGAAACGTCCGTGCCTTCCAGGATGTAGCGGCCGCTGGTGGGCTTGTCCAGGCAGCCGACCATGTTCATGAAGGTCGATTTGCCGCTTCCGCTGGAGCCCATGATGGCCACAAACTCTCCCGGCTCAACCTTCAGGTCTACCCCGCGGAGGGCGTGCACCTTGGTCTCGCCCAGCGAGTAATACTTGTGCACGTCCTCCACCCGGATCACCGGGCCCACGGGGAGGCCCAGCTCCTTCACCTCACCTGCTTTGATTTCGACTTGTGCCAGCGTTGCCATAATGTCCTCCCGATCGTCATCCCCTTGCGCGTTGGGCGCAGAGACGTCTTACCGGCCCATGCCTCTCATGCCGCCGGCGGGATTGCTGCCGATGCTGGGGGCTGCCTTGGTGGTGGACGTCTTAGCTGAAGCGGCGCCGGTGACCACCTGGTCGCCCTGGTTCAGCGAGCCGTTCAGCACCTGCGCAACTTCAGTGGTGGTGTGATCGGTGATGCCCAGCTTGATCTGCACCGGCGCCAGCTGCTTGCCGGCATCGAGCTTCCACACAACCGCGGTCGTGGCCTGATCTTGCGACTGTCCCCCTTTGCGCCCGCGACCTGCATTGGCCGCGATGCCCGCCTTCTGGTAAGCAACGGTGATCTGCTGCGCAGTCAGATCGGGGGTGTAACGCAGCGCTCCGTTGGGCACCTTCACCACGTTGTTGGCGAAAGCCACTGGAACGCTCACATACGCGGTCATTCCCGGGAACAACTTCAGATCCGGATTGTCGAAGTCGACGACCGTGGTATAGGTCACCACGTTCTGAACCGCGGTTGCGTTCAGGCGCACCGCGGAAACCACGCCACTGAAGGTCTGCGTCGGGAATGCATCGACCTTGAAGCTGACCTTCTGCCCGGTGTGGATGGAACCCACGTCGCTCTCGTCGGTGGAGACGTAGACCTGCATCTTGGTCAGGTCCTGCGCGATGGTGAACAGCGTAGGCGCCTGCAGTGACGCGGCCACCGTCTGGCCCACGTCCACGCTGCGCGCGATCACCGTGCCGTCGATGGGCGACTTGATAATGGTGTGGTCCAGATTGGTCTGGGCCACGGTCACCGCCGCCGAATTCTGCTGCACTTGGGCCGCGGCCTGAGTTACCTGCGCCTGCGCCGCGCCCACTGCAGCGTTGTCGGCATCCAGTGTGGCCTTGGCAGCGTCGAGTTGCTGCGCCGGGATCACGCCGTCATTGGCCAGGGCCTGGTTGCGTCCGAAATCCTGTTTGGCCTGCACCGCTGCTGCCTGCGCTTTGGCCAGGTTGGCCTTGGCCGCCAGCAGATTGGCCTGAGCGTCGGCCAGGTTGGCCTTGGCCTGCAGCAGCGCGCCCTGGAACAACGAAGGCTCGATCTGCGCGATCACCTGGTCCTTCTTCACGTGGGAGTTGAAGTCGGCGGAAAGCTTTTCGACCATCCCCGAGACCTCCGAGCCCACCTGCACCGTCGTCACCGCGTTGATGGTGCCCGTGGCCTGGACCACGTTCTGAATGTCGCCCTTCTGAATTTTTTCCGTGAAGTATTGCGGCGCTTTGCTGGACTCGAAGCGGAACGCCGTCAGCATCGCTATGCCGGCGAGCAGCGCGCCAATAATCATCCACTTGCTTTTCAGGTATTTCATCCTGCACCCCCGAAGCTCTTGGCGGTTGGCCTTGTAGCTCCTGAAGTAGTGAACCCCGGGGTTGGTAAGGCTGGGTTAAGACTAGGCAAGGTGGGTAAATATTTGTCAGGGGACGTGCGCCGGCGGATGGTGGAAAAGCCTTGTTTTTCGCGGCCTTAGCGGGACGCGGCCAGGACTTGAGGGGACCTGCGGAACTGTTAACAATTTCTATGTGTGTAAGGCGGGGTTATGCCGCGGACTTGAACTTGTAGCCGTACCCGGCGACGGTCTCGATAAGCTCTGCCTGCTTTCCCAGCTTCTTGCGCAGGCTCTTGATCACCGCGTCCACCACGTTGCTGCCGACGTCATATTTATGGCCCCAGACGTCGTGGATCAAGGCTTCGCGCGCTACGGCTTTGCCTTCGCGCTCGCGCAGATAACGCAGCACAGCAAACTCAAGCCTGGTCAGGCGGACGCGCGTGTCATTGATCACCAGTTCGCGCGCCTCCACGTCCAGCATCTCGCTGGGCGGCATGCCCAGTTCCGCCGCCACCAGCCGGGCCAGCCAGCCATCGACCGAAGATGGGCCGAAGTCGAGCATGGCCGTCGAGTAACCGTACCCATCGAGACTCGCGCGCAAGTCGGGAAGCGGCGTGAAGCCGAGTGTCTGTGCAACCGGCCCGTAAGGAGCGATGTCCTGCAGCACCAGGTACACGCGGCGCACCTTGGGCCGCAGGGCAAGGTAGGTGCGTTTGATGTCCAGCCACGCCGCCGCCTGGATGGCGGATGGAAGTTCGCCTTCATCCTCACTCAGCCAGCGGCGCAGGAACAAAGCCGTCTCGTTTTTCGCCAGCTTTTCTTTTTGAAGATGGCCGAGCCAGGATTTCACCACCGGGTCTTTGCGCTGGACGGATTCGGGAACGCTTGAGGAATCGGAGAGGCAGTAAAAACCCACGACCTTGCCGGCATGATTGCGCACCACCGAGAAGGCTCCCGGCGCCGCCGTCCACCACTCGATCAGGGATTTCACGGCCGCCGCGCCCTCATGGCGTTCACAGATGGCGCGGATCGCCGCACCATCCTGCGCGCCCGCCGGCTCCAGCCGGTAGACCTGCGCGCCGCTGGGAAAGAAGGCCTCGCGGATGCCGGGATTCTCCAGCAGGTAGAGCATGTCTGCGGTGTATCGCCAAAGGTCAGTGCTGGCGGCAGTCCCTAACTCGACGCGCAGCTGCGACCAGGCTGCCCGCCGGTAATCGCGGTACTTGCTGGGATCGCTGGCGCGCAGCGTAGTGGCCACCACCTGCTTGACGGAATCATGAATGTGCAGCCCGTCGAGAGCGATGTGCACAAAGGGCAGCGATCGCAGCTGAGCAAACGCCTCCTGCGGCATTACGTCGGGAAGCATGGCGCGCAGCAGAGTCAGCGTGATGCGCCGCAGCACGCTCGCGGCTTCCAGCACGCGGCGGGTCATCGGGTCAACGATCTCGGAAAGATAAAGCTGGGTCAGTTCACTGATCACGCGATGAATCGCCAGGTCCTCGAAATCGGGATCGTTGCGGTTGGCCAGCGAAGACGCTGCCAGCGTCAACGCCAGCGGATGTCCCTGAGCCAGCCGGTTGATTCGCGTGGCCCGCGTCTCGGGAATGCCCAGGCAGGTCAACAGAGCAGTTGCGTCCTGATTGGACAGCGCGTTCAGCTCGATGGGACGAAAGAGTCCCTGCCATCCCGGCTGCGCAGCCCACGCCGGCGCGGGTGACTCGCGGTCGGCCAGAATCAGGCGCACCGTGCTGGGAAGCTGGGGGATAAAACTCTGGCGGAGCCAGGTATCAAGCAGCCGCAATACTTCGTAATGGTCAAAGGCCAGCACCACGCGCGAGCCGATTCCGTTCAAGGCAGCCACGGCATCTTCCAGGGCCGCAAACTTTCTTCCGAATCGCGAGCCGAGAGCTCCCAGGAAACCGTGTTCGGTGGGCTCAATCGCGCGGCAATCAAGAACAATGACGGAAGCATTCAACCCGCGCGCCCGCTCGGCAAAGGCGGCGATCAACCTTGACTTGCCGATCCCGGCGATTCCGTGCAGGTAGGTGATGGCAGGCCCGGAACTGTTGACCATCTCCAGCAGCTGAAAAAGCTCCTGTTTGCGTCCCGCAAATGTGCGGCTCGCCTGTTCGGCAACCAGATCGCCAAAACGCGTGGGTACGTCCTCAGACACTTGGAAGGTGTGCTCCCTCTGCGGGGCCATATGGCCGGGATTATAGCCCAGGTGCGCGAATTTCAGGTCTGCTTCCCGCCTCAAATAAACAGCGTCAGAACCCCGGTGGCGACCAGTGCCCCTACCCAGAGCAGCTCCAGGTTGAACCATGCGCGGCGGAGAATCCCAATGCCTACCTTGTGATAAACCACCAGCGCCAGCCCGGCCGTCGCCAGCAGATACCCAAGCGTATGCAGGCCAATGGGAAGCACCCACTGGGCCGGCAGAGTCGAGCCGGACTGCATTGCTCCCGCCATCAAGGCGTGATGAAGATGCTCATGAGCCGGCTGAGGAGTCGCCACCACGAACGGCAGCAACATCAGTCCCGCGCCGTGTGCCGACGCCATGATGAACGACCACAGGGTCAGATCGCGCGAGCCCACCCGCATCCCCACCCACCGCGGATGCCGGCGGCGCACCAATCGATACAGCCCGAAGGCGATCAGCGCCACCGCGGCTACGACCCTCACCGTCCGCAGCGGCAGCGCGAGCTGCGCCATTTGCGCAACGGCCACCACCAGACCGACCGATGCCAGGTGACCGATGCCCAGCGGCCAGATCGACTTGACCACCGCTTTGCCGTCTTTTTCCTGCAGGCCGAGCGACACGGCAAAGAGCCATCCCATCGCGGGATTAAGCCCGTGATAAGCGCCGAGTCCGAACAATAACCAGGGCCACATAGAGTTCACGAAAAGCAGTAGGAGTCAGACGACGCGTCGCCGCCTTCCAATCGTACCTGGTGCGCGCGCAGGCTGCCGAAATCGACGAAGAATTTAGCATCCAATTTGAGCTTGCCATCCGCAGCCACGTCCGCCTTGGCCATCCAGCCCTGAATCCCGTCGGGATAGAACTGGTCGTCCCAGGTGCGATAGAGGGAGTTGGTGAAGTAGACGCGGCGGCCGTCGCGGCTGAGTTCAACCATCTGTGGAGCGCCGTTCAGCCGGCGCGCGGGATCCTTGGGATGCGCGGCGCGCCTGGCGATGCCGCCCATGTGAAGCGAGCCTATCATCTTCGGGTTCATAGGATCGGAGACGTCGTACTGGCGCAGCTCACCCGTCCCCCAGCAGGCGGCGTAGAGGTACTTGTCGTCCAGCGAGAGGACGATATCGGTCAACAGCGGCGGCACCGCCTTGAAATCCTTGAGCATGGGCGGAAGCAGCGCCGGGTCGGCGGGTTCTGCGGGTATTTCGATGACCTTCTTCACCGCCCACGCGCCATTCTCGGCATGCCAGAGCCAGACCGATGAAGACAGATCTTTGAGGGAGATCACCACCCCCACGAATCCGTAGGCCTTGGCCGGATCGTGTGCCGGCCGGAGTTCCAGCGGCAACTGGTACTGCTCCCCGAGATCGAGCACCTGCTTGTGGGTGCGCTTGCGCAGATCCCACACATGCAGGCGATGGCCGTATTTGGCGCCCAGCAGCAACTCGGGATTCAGCCCCGCTTCCACCATGTTGGGCGTGCCCCACTCGCTGGTGAGCATGGTGTCCTGCCCCAGATGCCACCAGAAATCGTAGGACAGGTACTGTGGACCGCGATCGACCTCCCAGCGCCCCAGGACGTCGAAGGAGTCGTGATCGAGAATCAGGATGCCGCCGGGACCGTCGCCGCTGGCTGACCCGATGGCGTTCACGTAGATCCCATCAGGCCCGCAGTGCACGGTGTGCAGGCGCGAATAACCAGTGCGCCTGGCGATCTGCTCGGCATCGATCACCTTCACGATTTTCGGCTTGCGCGGGTCGGCCTTGGTGTCAATGATGTGGATGGAGGATGAGCGCAGCCCCGGCACCACCAGGTACCGGCGCTCCACGTGCGGGTGAGGCGCGTACGGGCACAGGGCCGAACTGCAGGCGTTCCAGCCGAAATGATGCAGCTCGTCACCTGCGTTGGGCATGGTTACGTTGCCCACCAGCTGGCTGTAAGTCTTCGAGCCGGGATCCAGATCGACCACCACCATCTCATCAGGACGGCCTTTATCTCCGTTCAGCGCCGCCACGTATCCAAGCCGCTCGGCGGGGGCCTGCATGGCCATCCTGGCGGACGGATAGAAAGTCGGGTCAGGTCGAAATGACATCACGCACCTCCGCGAATTTTTTCCTTCTATTGTGCAAACGGCTCAGCACCGAACCTGACCGTATGCCTTTCTGGTAAAGCAATCTAACGCCGGGCAACAATTTTGGCATGACGCGCCTATGAGAAATTCATGAAAAAGTGCCTGCCATGTCGCGAATCGAGCACCGAGAAACTCAATCCCTTAAGAGTTGTAGGGGTTTCAGCTGCCTAAACAGGCCAAAAGGAAAGGGTTCCTCTGGCTATTTCGAACCAAGACTTCATCCTTTTGGTTCCGGCACGAACTGGTAGCCCAGCCCGCGGATGGTAAGCAGATGGCGGGGCTTGGCCGAGTCGTCCTCAATGTAACGGCGCAGGCGGACGATGAAATTGTCGATAGCCCTGGTGTCCGTGTCCTCGTGCAGGCCCCAGACCTGCTCCAGGATTTCCTTTCGCGAGACCGGGCGCCCGCTGTTGCGGATCAGGTAGGCCAGCAGCTCCGCTTCCATCAGCGTGAGCTGCACCGTCTCATCGCGATTCTGCAATTGCAAGTGCTGCATATCGAAGAGCTTGCCATTGAAGCGAAATGGCTCCAGGGCAATTGCAGCTGATGGCTTCACTGCGCCGGACTCTTCCGCATGTGTTCCCGCCGGTTGCATCTGCATCCAGTTCCTGCGCCGCAGCAGGCTGGCGATTCTTGCAACCAGGATATCGAGATTGAAAGGCTTGGGAAGATAGTCGTCGGCCCCGCACTCAAAGCCCTTGAGCACGTCTTCGGGGCGCCCGCGGGCGGTAAGCATCAGCAGCGGGATGAACAGGCCCGCGCGCCGCAGTTCGCGGGCAACGGCAAAACCGTCCTGGCCGGGAAGCATCACATCGAGCACGAGAAGGTCAAACTGCTCGTGCTTGCGCAGCAGGCGTTCCAGCGCATCTTCGCCCTGGCCGGCTATCTCAACCTGGTGGCCTTCAGCCTCAAGGTTGAAGCGCAGGCCGGCAGCGATGTGAGCTTCGTCTTCCACCACCAGAATGCGGCTCATACGCCGTAGACCCGCGGCAGGCGAAGCGTGAACGTGCTGCCCAGGCCTTCGCCTGCGCTTTCCGCGTAGGCGTCACCGCCGTGGCTGCGGGCAATGGAGCGAACAATGAACAGTCCGAGCCCCGTGCCTTTCACCTGCTCGGCCCCGCGGCTGTGCGCGCGGTAAAAACGCTTGAAGATGCGCTTCAACTCGGCGTCGGGAAGACCGATCCCGTTGTCGCGCACGCGCAGCAGAACGGTATCCGGGTTGGGCGAAGAGAGATTGACCACGATCTCGCGCGGCGGAGAGGTATACTTGACCGCGTTCTCCAGCAGGTTGGCGACAGCCGTACGCAGCTCCTCGGGATTGCCGAGCAGGGTGATGCCATCGCTCGGCGCACCGTCAAAGCGCAGCTCTTTCTCGCTCAGACCGTGGCGCAGCCGCGCCAACTCCAGGCTCTCGCGGGTCACGGCGGAGAAATCGACATCCTGCCAGTGCTTGCGCGCCCGGCTCTGCCGGACCTCGCTGGCCTTGAGCACCTGCTCCACTGTGCCCAGCAGGCGATCGGTATCTTCCAGCATCAGGCGGTAGAACTCGCTGCGCTGGTCGTCGGTGATCTTGCGCCGTTCCAATGTCTGCAGATAGAGGCGGAGGGAAGTAATCGGCGTTTTCAGCTCGTGAGTAACGGCGTTCAGGAAGCTGTCCTGCTGCTCGTTGCGCCGCACCTCGCGCACCAGAAAAATGGTATTGAGCACCAGGCCGGTGATGATGGCGCCGAAAAAGATGACGCCGGCGATCATCCAGCCTACGCGACGCCAGTTCAGCAGGATCCAGCTGACGTTGAGCGTGATCGCCACGCCCACCAGGCACGAGCCCATGGTGATGAAAAACGCGATCGTCTTGGCGCGGCTGGTGATGCGCATGGCCAAGAACGATTGTAGTGGATGGCGTGAAGAGGATAGAAACCACGAAAGACACGCAGAAACACAAGGACCGGCCCGCATCACTGCGGCCGGTCTCTCCACTGTGTTCCTTCGACTCCTGTGGTGGTTAAACTGTTGCTGGGTTAGTCATCACCCGACGAGGCGGTCGGCGCAAGCTGCTCGACCATCGGACGCGCCGGCGCGACTCTCTTCTTTTCGTTGCGCTCCACCAGTTCGGCAAGACGCGGGGCTTTAATGTCCCAGGCCAGTCCCAGCATGCGCAGGGCGCAGATGCCGTACCAATTAACATCGACCTCGTACCAGGCCAGCCCGTGGCGGGCGGACACCGGATGAGCGTGGTGGTTGTTGTGCCAGCCTTCGCCGAACGTCAGTATGGCCACCCAGAAACTGTTGCGTGAAGAATCGGTGGTGAGGAAGCGTCGGTCGCCCCACATGTGCGTGGCCGAGTTAACCAGCCAGGTGCAGTGCAGGCCGACAACCGTTCGCAAAAAGATGCCCCAAAACATCATCGACCAGCCACCCACCGCCAGGAGAATCAATCCCAGGGTGGTGATCGGTACCCAGTGCCATTTGCTGATCCAGGTGTGAAACTTGTCTTTGCGCAAATCGGGGATATACGGGAACAGGGCTTCGGAATGGTTGTGCAACGTGCGTCCCGTCAGGATCCAGCCCACGTGGGCCCAGAAGCCGCCATCGCGAGGCGAGTGCGGATCTTCTTCTTTATCGGAATTCTGGTGATGCACGCGATGGGTGGCTACCCAGAAGAACGGCCCGCCTTCCAGAGCCAGCGTGGCGCACACGGTGAGGAAGTATTCCACCCACTTGTATGTCTTGTAGCCGCGATGCGTGAGCAGACGGTGATACGACATGCCGATTCCCAGGCTGCCGGCAACCCAGAGCAGAACGATGGAAACAATGAGCGCCTTCCAGGTGAACATAAACAGCGCCGCCACGGCGCCAATGTGAAACGCGATCATGAAAAACGCTGTGACCGGACTGAACTTTTCGCGGAACGTCCGGTCGTGAGTGAGTATGCTCAAAGGTTATCTCCTGTGCAGTCGTGCGCACATCCATTTGATCGTTAAACTAACAAAGAAGATGGGAGCGGTCTGTAATAGTTGTGTAATACCGCTGAAGTTACTTTCGTAACCTGATGCAGGCGAGTTGCGTTCAGGAAAGAGAAGCTGACGCGCTGGCGGCGACGTCGCGCATGGTTTCGAGCATGCATTCGCGAACCGGCGACCCGGGCGCCACGGCTTCCAGCGGCAGCGTGGCGGAGAAGTGCGGCGTGCGGCGCTGGAAGTTGATCTCCAGAAACTCGCGGTTCTCATTGCGCGAAAGCGAGCCCATGGCGGCGGTCACCTCTTTCTGCCAGTCCATCCGCGTGCTGATCACGAAGCGGCCGCACTGCTCCACTTCCACTTTGGACTTGCCTGGCGTCCGGCTGCTCTGCGCGCACCAGCGGAAGTTGTGGATGTGAAACGAAAACGTGGGTGGCAGATCGAGGTCGGCGTGAAACGTCAGCACCTCTCGTGTGCCTGCAATCCTGCCTGCCAGCCAGCGCAGAGGAAACTCACTGGGACGAAAATCCACCATCATCCAGGCGCGGTGAAAAAGGCCGCAGCGCAACCGCAAGGGGACCTTGAAGCGCGAGCGGGTCACCCAGCTGATCCCTGAGGCCTGGCCCTGCTCGCCGAGTGTGCCTTCGATCCAGCGCAGAACCTCCAATGCCCGGCGACGGTTGTGGCGCAACGCCAACGCATGCCAGATGCCGGAAAAGCCGGCAAGGGCCAGCAGCGCACACGCGATCCAGAGAACCATGCGACAGGTAAGATGCCGGGCAAGGCCCGGTTAGATGTCAATTCCAGAACGGAAACCAGGGGACTCCGCGGTTACAGTCCGCGGTAAATTCCGCCGTCGGCCAGGATGGTCTGCCCGGTCACATAGGCGGCGCGCTCGGAAGCCAGCCACACAATCACGTCGGCGATGTCGGCGGGATCGCCCAGGCGGTGCAGGGGGATCTCGGCCGACCATTCGGAGTAAATCTGTTCCGGTGAAGTACCGGCAGCCAGCGCGCGAACGCCCGCCAACTCCTGCAGGCGCTCGGTTGCGGTGTAACCCGGAGCTACGTTATTCACCAGAATCCCGTCTTTGCCGAACTCGTTGGACAGGCTCTTGACCAGCCCTACCACCGCGGCGCGGACGGCGTTGGACATGATCAGCTCGGCCACCGGCTGCTTCACGGTGACCGAGGTGATGGTGATGATCCGTCCCCAGCGGTGGCGCTGCATATACGGAATGGCAGCTTTGGCCAGGTGCACCACGCTCATGAAGTTCAGGTCTACGGCTTTGCGCCACTCGTCGGGCGAGATGGAAAGAAAGTTCTTGGCGGGAGGGCCGCCGGCGTTAGCCACGCAAACGTCGATGCGGCCGAAGCGCTTGGCTACGTCCTCCACAAATCGTTGCACGCGAGCGCCGTCGGTGACGTCCACAGTCTCGGCCAGAACTTCAGCCTTGGTAGCTCTGCGAATCTCTTCCGCGGCCTGGAGCAGCGGCTTTTCCGTGCGCGCGCACATGGCCACCTGCGCCCCTTCACGGGCGAATGCCTCGGCTGTCGCCCGGCCGATTCCCTGGCTGGATGCGGCAACGATTACGCCACGACCTTTCAGTCCCGAATCCATCGTCAATCCCTCAATTCCCAAAATTGTGTGCAGCGGCACGCTTCCTGGAGCGCGAACGTTTGAAGAGAACAGCGGCACAGCAGGAGTGCCTGTCCCACACGCTCCTTCCCGCTGCAGCACTCCTTCTTACTTACGACGGTTTTTCCGTCCCCACGGGCATGCTGAAGAAGACCTGGCCGGGCAGCCCGGCTTTGATCTTGTTCTGCTCGAAGCAAGCCTTGATGCGGCGGCGAAGTTCGCGCGCTACATCGTACTGGCGGCCGGGCCGGACCCTGGCGACAAAAAGATAATCCACTTCCTGGCCGCGGACCCCTTCGATTCCCGGAACCTCGGGAAGCGCGACCAGATCGTTCTGGTAGGCGGCAGCGGCATAAAACTCCTGCGCAACTTCCTTCAGCAGCTTGATCACGCGATCGCTGTTCTCGCTGTAATCCACGGCCACGTGCAGCATAAGCTGCGACCAGTCGCGAGTGGTATTGCTGACGATCTGAATAGCGCTGTTGGGCACAATGTGCAGTGTGCCGTCGGCATCGCGCAGCGCGGTGCGGCGCATGGTGACTTCTTCCACCTTGCCGCTCACTCCGGCCACGCGGATCACGTCACCGACCTCGAACTGGTTTTCAATCAGGATGAAAAATCCGTTGATCCAGTCCTTGACCAGGGTCTGCGCCCCGAAGCCGATGGCCAGTCCCACCACGCCGGCGCTGGCCAGCAGCGGCGCAATATTGATCTTGAAGCCGTCGTTCAAAAACCACGTGAAGGTCAGGAAGACGATCACGAAGACACCCAGGCTGTGGATGACGCCGGCCACGGTCCGCACCTGCTGCACGCGGATGCCGCGCGCCGAATGCTTTTCGCTCATCTCGATAACCTTGCGGGAGAGCAGCCCCAGCAGGCGGACGGAGATGAAGGCCAGAATCAGGATGACCAGCAGCTTGGGAGCGACGTTGCGCGTCCACTCCACCAGGTCGTCATGCCACTCCGGCAGCAGGCTATGGAAATCAACTTTCATGCGTGGTCCGACGGATTATAGCTGAGCGTCGCAGCCTGTTTATAATCGGGAACAGAATCACCGCGTGATGATTCAGCGAGGCGCGCTTGCTTACAAAGACACTTTTTACGATCGCCATCATTGCAGTCGTCTCCGCCGCGGTTTGTCCGACGCTTCCCGCCGCGCAGTTTCCCCCGCAGGTGCGGGAGTCGCAGCAGGAGAAGGAAATGCGCGACCGCCAGCTCAAAGAGCTGAACAAGAGGCGGCAACAGGACATACGCGACGACACCACTAAGCTCTACCAGTTGGCCACCGAACTGAAGGCTGCGGTGGATAAGACTAACGAGAACCTGCTCTCGCTCGACGTGGTGCGCAAGGCCGATGAGGTGGAAAAGCTGGCCAAGAGAGTAAAAGAGAAGATGAAGGAATCGATCGGGCCGCCGCCCAGCACCGCGCCGCCTTCTATGGTACCCACGCCGCATTTCCCATAAGAAGAAAAAGCCCGCCTTACGGCGGGCTCAGTCGTTCTGTTTCAAAGTCCCCATTACGCCGCTTTGCCGGCCGCTTCTTCGGTCTTGTGGGTTCCGATCCGCATTGCATAGAACGAACGCCACACAAAGAAAACCGAGATCAGGAAGAAGACCACAGCCAGAGCGCTGGTGACGGTCGTGCCCTGTTCGCCGGTCAGCTTCACCGCCAGTTCCACCGCCAGCAGTCCGAACAGCGTAGTGAACTTGATGATCGGGTTGAGGGCCACGGAGGAGGTGTCCTTAAAAGGATCGCCCACCGTATCGCCCACCACGGTTGCATCATGCAGCGGCGTGCCTTTTTGCTTCAGTACCACTTCCACAACTTTCTTGGCGTTGTCCCAGGCGCCGCCGGCGTTGGCCATAAAGATGGCCTGGTACAAGCCGAAGACGGCGATGGAGATCAGGTAGCCGATGAAAAAATAAGGGTCGGCAAAGGCGAACGCCAGCGTGGCGAAGAAGACGGTCAGGAAGATGTTGAACATGCCTTTCTGCGCGTATTGCGTGCAGATCTCCACCACCTTCTTGCTGTCGGCGACGGAAGCTTTCTCCACGCCTTCCAGCTTGATATTGCGCTTGATGAACTCGACCGCGCGATAAGCGCCCGTGGTCACCGCCTGCGTGGATGCGCCGGTAAACCAGTAGATAATGGCGCCGCCGGTGATCAGGCCGAGCACAAAAGGAGCGTGCAGGAGCGAGAGGTTTTCCGTGTGCTTGGTGAGCCCGTCGGTCAGAGCCATCATGATGGAGAAAATCATGGTGGTGGCGCCGACCACCGCGGTCCCGATCAGCACCGGCTTGGCGGTAGCTTTAAAGGTGTTGCCGGCGCCGTCGTTTTCTTCCAGCAGGTCCTTGGCGCGGTTAAACTTCACGTCAAAGCCGAAGTCTTTCTTGAGTTCCTGCTGGACATTGGGCACCTGCTCGATCAGCGACAGCTCGTACACCGACTGAGCGTTGTCGGTAACCGGCCCGTAGGAGTCGACGGCGATGGTCACCGGGCCCATGCCCAGGAAGCCGAAAGCCACCAGGCCGAAAGCAAACACGGCCGGCGCCAGCATCCACTGCGCGGGAGTACCTATCGCGCCGCCCAGCCCCAGAGTACTGAAATAGAAAGCCGTGCTCATCAGGGCCACAATGCTGATCCCCAGCCAGTAGGCGGAGAAGTTTCCCGCCACCAGGCCGGAGAGAATATTGAGCGACGCTCCGCCTTCCCTCGACGAAGTCACAATCTCCTGCACATGGCGTGAACTCATCAGGGTGAATACCTTGACCAGTTCGGGAATGATGGCTCCGGCCAGCGTGCCGCAGGAGATGATCATCGAGAGCTTCCACCACAAGGTGCCGTCGCCGCCCAGGTCGGGGATAATCATTTTGGAAACAACGAAGGTCAGAGCGATGGAGACGAAAGAGGTGATCCAGACCAGAGAGGTCAGCGGCGTCTCGAAATTCATTTCGTCGGAGTTGCCGAAGCGCGCCTTGGCCCAGGCTTCGTTGGCGAAGTAGGAGACCGCGCTGGCCACCAGCATCATGATGCGCATGACGAAAATCCACACCAGCAGCTGCACCTGGATGGTCTCGGAACGGACGCCGAGCAATATAAAGGTGATCAGGGCCACGCCGGTTACGCCGTAGGTTTCAAAGCCGTCGGCGCTGGGGCCCACGGAGTCGCCGGCGTTGTCGCCGGTGCAATCGGCGATCACCCCGGGGTTGCGGGCGTCGTCTTCCTTGATCTTGAAGACGATCTTCATCAGATCGGAGCCGATGTCGGCGATCTTGGTGAAGATGCCGCCGGCGATACGCAACGCAGCAGCGCCCAGGGACTCGCCGATGGCAAATCCGATAAAGCACGGGCCGGCATACTCACGGGGAATGAACAACAGGATGCAGAGCATGATTAGCAGTTCCACACTGATCAGCAGCATGCCGATGCTCATGCCCGCCTTGAGCGGAATGGCGTAAATCGGAAACGGCTTGCCCTTCAGGCTGGCGAAGGCGGTGCGCGAGTTGGCGAAAGTATTCACGCGAATGCCGAACCAGGCCACGCCGTAGCTGCCGGCAATCCCCACCAGGCTGAAGGCCAGGATGATCGCGACCCGCCCGAATCCCATGCCCTGCAGTACGCCGAAGTAAAGCATGATCACCAGGCCGATGAAGATCTCCAGAATCAGGATGAACTTGCCTTGCGTGATCAGATAGGTCTTGCAGGTCTCATAGATCAGCTCGGAGATCTCGCGCATGGCGCGATGCACCGGCAGGTTCTTCAACTGCATGTAGATCATCAGCCCAAACAGTCCGCCCAGCGCGCAGAAGATCAGGCCGAAGGAGAGCAGCTTGTAGCCGCTGGTGCCGCCCAGGAAGGGAACCTGCGTCATATCGGGCAGCGTGAGACTGGCTTCGCCACCCTCGTGGGAGCCAGCCTTGGCCGGCGGGTTAGCCGCTTCGTTCTGCGTGATCTTTACAGGCTCGGGATTCGCCACCGAGCCGGGCTGCTGCGCCGGTGATGCCGCCTGAGACTGTGCGGCGAGCGGCAAAGCCAAAGCCAACAGAACACATGCAGCCAGCACCGCCAGGACGGCGGAGCGGCGCGCGGAACTTGCCCTGTTCATCAGGCCCCAGGCGAGCCAGGTGTGCATAAAAATCCCTCCCAAAAAGCTTCTAATTGCGTGGATTGTTTGAGTTAACTAACGCCCCTACGGCATGTTCCGGAAACGCGCTTCCACATCAAGAACCGTGGTTTGAGGTTTGGCCGCGTCGGAACTACCGGCTTCGCGTCCCTTAGAAGTAAAACCCTTCACTGACACGAACGCCCGGTAACCGGATTTTATAACATTTTGCGGAAACGATGGTCAAACTACGTGCGTATGAAGCGGAAAGCGCCACACGATACGTCACAAGAAGAAAGGACAAGGACTTGGAGCAGATTACCTGGCAGGATTTCGAAAGAGTTGAATTGCGCGCGGGAACCATCGTTGAAGTGGAGGACTTCCCTGAAGCCCGCAAGCCGGCCTACAAGCTCAAAGTGGATTTTGGGGAGCTGGGGGTCAGGAAGTCGAGCGCGCAGATCAAGGCGCTTTACAACAAAGAAGACCTGCTGGGGAAGCAGATCGTGGGCGTGGTGAATTTTCCCGTGAAGCGCATTGCCGGTTTTTCTTCCGAGGCGCTGATTACCGGTTTCTATCTGCCCGGAGGTGAGGTAGTCTTAGTGCATCCGGGGAGGAGAGTTCCCAATGGCGCAAAGCTTGGGTAGCCGAGCCGTGCCCACAAGCGCGGCCGCCGGGCGAAGGCCGGTGTCGCGATCGCGTTTCAAGAGCCTGGACTTCACCAGGGTCAAGGCCGTGACCTTCGACTGCTACGGCACGCTGATCGACTGGGAGACCGGTCTGCTCGCTGCGCTGCGGCGAATCCTGGAAGCGCACGGCCACGGCGCTCTCAGCGACCGCGAGATTCTCGATATCTACGGTGAACTCGAGCCCAGGGCCCAGAATCCCTGGCGGCGATACCGGCAGGTGCTGGCCGAGGTCACGCGCGGGTTCGGCGAGCGGCTGGGATTTCAGGTGAAGAATGGCGAGGCGGACTCGCTGGCCGAATCGCTCAAAAGCTGGCAGCCTTTCCCGGACACGATTGCGGCGCTGGAAAAACTCAAGAGCAAATTCCGGCTGGCCATCATCTCCAACACCGACGACGATCTCTTTGCCGCCACCTCGCGGCACCTGGGCATCAAGTTCGACGAGGTCATCACCGCCGAGCAGGCCAAAGCCTACAAGCCTTCGGCAGTTCCCTTCCGCCTGGCGCTGGAGCGCCTGGGGCTTTCGCGCGAAGAAGTTCTGCACGCCGGCCAGAGCGTCTACCATGACGTGCTCCCGGCCAAGCTGCTGGGCATGGCTACGGTGCTGGTGCAGCGCCGGGGATTCGGCGCCACGCGCCGGACCGAAGGCCAACCCGATCTCAAGGTTCCGGATATGCAGACCCTGGCCGAGCTGGCCGTGGGCACGCCTGCGGACTAAGCCTTCCCAGCAAGCCAGATCATGGAACATGGCGAATTGGCCAATGATTACCTGGCGCATTCAGCGCGTGCAGATATGTATCGCAGGCTCGGCAGGATAGCTGAGGCCCGGTCCTATTATGAGAAATCTCTGGCGCTGACCCAACAGGAACCACAGCGGGAATTCCTGCAAGCGGATTCGCCAGTTGAAATAAAAATTGGAAGAGCTGTCGATTTTCCGTCTCCTCAACGACTATAGGACAAGAGAACGATGAGCAACGGCTCCTGAGTGAACAGGAAACGGGTCATCGGGAACAAACCACAGAAGCCAAGGAGAAAAAGTCATGCCACAATATCTGGTCGCTAACTACCTCCCCGACGACTTCGACCCGTCCACCGTAACCGAAGCGATGATGGAGGAGATCCACGCGCTCAACCGCGAATTGATTGCTGCCGGCGCCAGGAAGTTCGCCTGCGGGATTTCCCCGGCCGCCAGCGCGAAGACGCTGCGGAAGCAGCCCGACGGCAGGGTGCTGGTCACCGACGGACCGTACGCCGAGACCAAGGAGCACATGGGCGGATTCTGGATACTGGAAGCGGCCGATCTGGATGAGGCACTTGCATGGGCGAAGAAGGCTGCCATCGCCTGCGATGTGCCCGGCGAGGTGCGCGAGCTTCTTTTCTACCCGGCTCCGGAACAAGAACCGGCGGAAGCAACTGAGCGGCAGTGACAGCGCTGCCGGCGATGCCGGCCTGACGGTTCCTGAGAAAGGGCGGTATTCATGTGATACGAAACGTTCTGATTGTTCTTGTGGTGGCTGGTTGGCTAATGACTTCAATCCTGGGTGCAGCGTCCCGGCAGCTGGTAAGGAACGGGAGCCGCAACGAAAAGCGAACATGACGGTGGTGCTGCTGGGCACGGGAACTCCTTTTGTCGATACCCAACGGTTCGGTGCGGCGGTGCTGGTGGAAGCCGGGGGCAAGAAGCTGCTATTCGACGCCGGTCGTGGGGCAGTGATTCGGCTGAAGCAGGCCGGTATCAGGCCGAAAGCGGTCGATGGTTTATTCCTGACGCACCTTCACTCGGATCATATCGTGGGGATTCCGGACCTCTGGCTAAGCGGCTGGTTTGACGGCCGCGAGGGGCCGCTGAACATGTGGGGACCTGCGGGAACCCGGAACATGGCGGATCATCTCGGGGAAGCATTTGCATTCGACATTGGAACTCGATCGGCTCACGGACTTCCTCGCGATGGCGCAGGCATCAATGCGCAGGAAGTCGAGAACGATAAGACCTATGAAGTCGGTCCTGTTCGTGTGACTGCGTTTGCAGTGGATCATGGCACGGTCAAACCGGCTTTCGGGTATCGGATCGATTATGCCGGACACTCGGTGGTGATCTCAGGCGACACCAGGTTCTCGGATAACCTGGTCAATCACGCGAAGGGAGCGGATTGCCTGATTCACTCAGCGTGGAGCACCAGCGCCAGGGACGACACGCCGCCGGAAAAGCGTTCCATTGCAACTGCCGAGGATGCGGCACGCGTGTTCTCTGCCGCGAACCCGAAGCTGGGTGTGATCTACCACTACTACGACGCGGAAGGGCTAAAGGAAGCGGTGCGTGCCGGCTACAAGGGACGGTCCATTATTGGACAAGACCTGATGCGCATCGAGATCGGCCGCACGATAACTTGGTATACCCGGCACTAGTCGAGTATTTTGGAAACCGGAAACCCGGGGACAAGTTGGAATGTTCCCCAATTTTTTGGCGAATGGAAATTGCTGAACGTCCGGGCCTTGTCCCCAGTTTTCTGGCTGAAGAGATTTCGCCGCCATTTTCCGAGGACCACCAATGAAAAACTCTCTTGCATCTTTGGCTGCGGGCCGCGCGAGCCGCAGAGCGCTGGCGATCGCCGGCGCCGTTTTCTTTCTTCGAGCGGCGCTGTGCCCGGCGCAGAGCTTCGACTGTTCCAAAGCAGCCACGCCGGCAGAGAAAGCCATTTGCAGCGATGCGGGCCTGTCGGCCGCGGATGCGGCGCTGGCAGACACCTACCAGGCGCTGCTGGGATCTTTGACCGCGGCGGAGAAGAGCGGGCTGAGGGCGAAGCAGAAACTGTGGATCGGAAAGAGGGACGGACAGTGCATGGCGCACGGCGCAGCGGCACAAGCAAAGTGCCTCCGGGAGCTGATCGACCTGCGCCACGCCGACCTGCAGGAGCGGTTGGGCAAAACCCTGGGCCTGTCGCCCGCGGCACTGGCGTGGGTCAGTTCATACGCCTCGCCGCGGGATATCAAAAGTTATGCGGACCAGATCAGGGACCGTCTGGGCAGCTGTCACGGCATCCCTCCCGCCCTGAATCCGAAGTTTGCGTCCCTGACGCCGGGCACTTATACCAGTCTCTTCGCCACGGCGACACACCAATGCGATGCTGTCCTGAGAGTGTATTTGAGCTGTCCGGCGGGGCAGGACTGCAGCGAGCGTTTGATTCTGGAAGATGTTCCCCACGGCCAGGCGCGAATACTGGCGGACCTCAAACCGGAGAGCCGGACCGGCAATTCCGGCGGGATCTTCGTTCCGGTGGCGTTCACCCGGGACGGCAGGCAGATCATTCTGATGGCGTGGATGGGGTCTCCGGGGGCCGGAGGGGGCGCGGTCAACTACGGATACGAAGCCATGACCCGCCAGGGCGGGCGAAAGCCGCTGGCGCCGAGCGGCGCCATGTTCTACGACGAATTCGGCAAGGTGGTCTACACCCGGAGCTCAGACAAGCTGCCGGCGTATTCGCAACCGGGGCCGGAGTCGAACGACGGCATTCTGGCGGTTAAAGACCTGGGGACGCTGGCGGAACGCACGTTGCTGGAGGAGGCGGACACGAGCTACCAGATCCTGAAGGTCAACGAGAAGAATCACGCGCTGAGCCTCCGGGCCACCCGGCACGAGTTCGGCCCGGGCTGCCCGCGCACGGAGGAAGACGCGCTGCGCTGCTCCAAGAAGACCAGCCAGGAGCGGCAAATTCCATTGCCGTAGGCTGAATGGAGGTGAAAGGATCCTTCGGCAAAACGTATGTAAGGGCAGAAGGCCTAATGCTGGGCTTGCGTGCAACGGCCGCAATGTGCGAATGCGCAAACTGAGGGCGTGTCTTGTGGCGGTTATGCCAAACCCAGAGAATCGTTAAGCTCACAGGGATTCCTCCCTCCGGTCGGAATAAGTGTCAAGAGACGAGATGGTACAGCTCGTGCGTTCGTGCGCGCGCGAGCTGGGCCGGAACCCTACGTTGCGGGACCTGCGCGGCGTCCGGGGATTTCAGGAGCGAATTGTCGCAGGGCGCGATATACCTGTTGGTAGAGCTTTCCCCGGTTGTCGAGTTTCAGGATCATCAAAACTTCCAGCTAACGGAAGTGGCCCCAGATATTAGTAAAAGAAGTGGACTTCTGACAAGTCCACACGCGGAGTATAGTCGTTTGAGAAATTGCGAATCGTATGGATCAACAACTTGACATCCGAGTGCGCAATCGGCAACGTCCACCGGTTTCGTTGTTTCAAACCACGAGCGGTATTTCGACGATTATGTGGCGGGGTTCATCGTCGAATATGGGACCGCATACATAAGCGAAGCGGAGATCATTGATTTCGCAAGCAGGTTCGACCCTCAATATTTTCACGTTGATCTCGAGGCTGCTCGAAGCAGTCCCTTCGGCGGTTGATTGATACACACCTGTGCCGGCGCCTGCTCGACATCAGCCGGGCATCAGGAATTCGGCGAATCGTGTCGTTGGTCCTGGACGAAAACGTTGCCATGCGCAGAGTTCTCAGAAAACTGGGCTTCAAACTGGAGTGGCGACTGGGCGAATACGCATTGCGGGCGACCCTGGATCTAGAGGGAAAAGGAGGAAAAGGGATCAGCCTGAACTGACCGATTTTGTTTTGCTGAAAAAATAGCGCAGTTCAGCTGTCCCTCTCTTTCATCATTCTCTTTTTCATCATTGGGGGAGTCGCTGCGTTCGACTCGTAATAGATTACTCGCCTTGACGGATTGGTGCAGAGCTTGCGTGACGTACCGACTCGCCCTAAACTCTTGAATCCGGATCTTGGCGCGACGCTGGGCTTTGCCGCTCTGTGTCGCGCTATTGAGGAGCATAAGGAAAGATGTCCGAGCTGCCCATCACCTATCGGGGAACAGTCTATCCCTGGCACTGCGACCATATGAATCACATGAACGTGATGTGGTACCTCGGCAAATTCGACGAAGCCACCTGGCAGTTCTTCTCCAGCATCGGCCTCTCGCGATCGCGACTGTCGAAGGAAGGCACGGGGATGGCGGCCGTGGAACAACGCATTGAGTACAAGCGCGAACTGCATGCCGGCGATCTCATTACCATTCGCTCGGCGGCGCTCGAGATCACGGACAAATCCATCCGCTTCTGCCACGAAATGTCCAACGATGAGACAGGCGAGCTAGCCGCGCGCACGATTCTGGTGGGCGTTTACTTCGACACCTCAGCCCGAAAGTCGCGGCCCATTCCCGCAGACATCCGCGAACGAGTCGGATTGATGCTTGCGCCCACCTAATTTCGGCCGGCTTCCTACCTTGCAGGCAAGAACAAAAGGCTGCGACGGTTCGGCTGTGCTCTAGCTGAAGAGCCTGGCTGAGGTCCTTCAGTTTGGATACACTTGCCGTCGCAGCTTTTGATGTGATCACGGCCATAGCGGACGCTTACCTATGATCTGAGCAGGCATCCCTCTAAGGTCGGAGACGATAGCATGTCAATAGTGCTTACTGAGCCACAGCGCAGGTTTGCTCTTCATCATTTGATGTTTAACCGTCAGTTATCTGCCGAGCTGCCGAGGCGCTCCAACGGACGGTAACGGCGTGCCACGACAATGCGATTCAGAGCACCGGCTACTTCGAGCCCCAGTATGAGGAGTTTTCGGCATGGACCATGTGGAGCTTGTCGAACGCGTTTACCAGCGCGTTGAAGAAGCAGATCAGCTTGGCGCGCCCATCGGTGATCTGTGCCTGACGCCAGTCTCGACCTCGCGCTGCATCGGCTCAAAGTGGCGCCGGATGCGATCGACTCCAACCGAGAGCGTATCGATCAGATTGAAGCTTTTGGTGTGCTTGGCAGGACCGGGGTGAAAGCCCCTGACATTATCAGGATGACAATCTCTACACGGCCCTAAAGGGCCGTTCTTCCACCCGATCTCAGCAGCCGGTGACCAGCCGTCAGGCTTTTTGTCTAATCGATCTCGATGTCGCCTGATCCGGTGTGCACATCCACGATGGCGCCGCCGCTGCCGACTTTGCCCTGGATGTGGTTCTTGGAGATTCCGCCCTGCATGGTGACTGGCGGCCGGACGCGCAGCGTTCCCGAGGAGGTGCGGGCGTCAAGATTGAAGGAGGCGTTGGTCGGCAGGCGCAGGGTGATGTTGCCCGAGCCTGCGCCGAGGCGCCAGTCGTGGGTAGCGTCGCCTTCGGCGTGGATGTCGCCGCTGCCGGCAGAAGCGCGCAGGCCGCCCTTGATTCCGTAGAGACGGATATTGCCGGAGCCGGTCTCGACCCTGACGTCGCCGGCCGCGGACTGATGGGCCTCAACGTTGCCGCTGCCGGTGTTGAGCGAAATCTCGCCCCCAACGTCGTTGGCGCGAATGTTGCCGCTGCCGGTGTTGGCCACCAGGGTGCCTTTGACGGAGTCGATTTTCATATCGCCGGAACCGGCGCTGAGGTGGGCCTCGGAGCCGAGGTTCTGCACGGTGACGTTGCCGGATCCGGTCTTGGCGGTGACCGGAAGCTGCAATCCGGTGATGGTCTGGTCGCCCGAGCCGGTTTGCGCGCTGAGATGAGTCTGCGCGGGGACGGTCACATCGTAATCAATGGAGATGTGGCGGATGAGTTCATGGTCATCGATCCGGCCAATACGAATGGTGTTGCCCTGCTGCTCGATTGGAGGATTCTTCTCGATGCGGCGAACCTTGTCCTCTTCGTCGCCGCCAAAGAGCCAAGAATTCGACACACGGATTTTGGCGGCCACGTAGACCGTTCCGTTCCCGCCCTGGTGCACGGTGATGTTGCCCGATCCAGAAGTGACTTCCAGATCGACCGGACCGGAAACCTGAAGGGTGCGTTCAAAGTGGCCGGTGGCGGCAGCGTAAAGGGGAAGGGCGCTGAGGGCGCAGGCGATGACCAAGAGGCCGAGCAGTCTTGCTGATTTCATGATCTCCTCCAGAGGTTCGCTTTTAAGTACTTCGGATTCGGCAAATGGTGACGCGATTTTGTCGAAAAAATGCAGGGGCTAAAGCCCACATTCTTTTCATGTCTTTAGCGGCACGGCTAGAAGCCGTGCCCTGTTACCTGCAGCGGCTAAAGCCGAAAGGGTTACTGCAGCACCACTTGTTGTCCTTCTTTCAGGCCTGACAGCAGTTCGGTTTTGGAGCCGTTGGAGATGCCCACGGTGACGTCCACCTTTTTCTTGCCGTTGCGGGCGTTGGGATCCGGAATCTCAACCGACGCCTTGCGGTCTTTGTCGTAGATGAGCGCGCCTTCGGGAACCATCAGCACGCCCTTGTGCTCTTCCATGATGATCTCGGCGTTGGCGGTCATCTGCGATTTCAGTTCGCCCTTGGCGTTGTCGATGGAGACGCGGACCTCAAACGTGGTCACGTTGTCCTTCTCCACGCCCATGGGAGAAATCTTGGTGACCTTGCCGTTGAAGGTGCGGTCTTTGTAGGACTCAACCTTGATGCGCGCGGCCTGGCCGATGTAAACCTTGCCGATATCGCTCTCGTCGACCTTGCCCTTGACGTAGACCTCGTGGGTGTCGCCCAGGGTCATAACCAGAGTGGCGGAGGAGCCCAGTATAAGGATGGAGCTGACGGCGTCACCGACCTCGACGTCGCGGGAGAGCACCATGCCGTCAAGCGGGGCCACGATAGTGGAGTTGCGGTACTCCTCTTCGCGCTCGGCCAGCTGCGCTTTGGCCTGCGCCACCTGGGCTTCCGCCTGGCGCAACTTGGCGGCAAAAGAGATCACGCCGGCTTTGCCCAGTTGCTGCTTGTTGAGCGCCATTTCGTAATTCTTCTCGGCGTCGTCGACCGCGGAGGGGGAGACCACGCCGTCTTTCGCCATGGCCTGAGCGCGCTCGTAAGCGCGCTTGAGCAGAGGCACGTCGGGACCTTCGGCGTCGACCTTGGCGTGATCGAGATCAGCCTGGGCGGCGCGGGCGGCGGCCTCCGAGGCTGCGAGAGATGCCCGCTGCTGGTTCACCTGCTGCAGAATTTGCTGCTTGTCGAGCTCGGCCAGCACCTGGCCCTTCTTCACGGTGTCGCCATAGTCGACCAGGAGCTTTTCCACGATGCCGCTGGCCTTGGACTTGACTTCCACGTTGGTCACCGGCTGGATCTTGCCGGTAGCCACCACGCTCTTGGCCAGATCGCCTTTGTCCACTTTGCCCAGGCGAGAGGGATCGATCTTGGTACCACCGCGCGTGGCCGCTACCAATCCAACCACAATCAGGGCAACTACGAGAACCGAGCCTATGATGTATATGAAGCGCCGCTTCTTTTTGCTTTTACCATTGCCGTTGGCCACAAACTGCTCCCTTCTCGCGCTCCCGGTCATTAGTACGCCGGGAAAAGGAAACAAGTTCCTGAAAAAAATGATTATCGAGCAGGATTGCCTGTCAGGAACAACCTTAGAATTAGACACCAGGATAGCCCAAAAGATAGCAAAGCTCTCCCCGGATTGGGGAGAGCTTGCCGGACGGCCACAAGGGGGAAGACCGGCCGGATTAGAGTTATTTGAGCCCGTAAACGTCGAGTTCGCCCTGCGGGCTGGCGACGCTGAGCGAATCATGCGCGGTGCCGATGAAAACCTTCCCGTTGGCCACGATCGGGGAAGTGAACTTGATGCCGAAGCCGGGGATGTCGGCGGAGTTCTGCGAGCTGTTGTAGAGCTCCCGGCTGATATTGGTGGCGTCAAAGGCGCGCAGGATTGCGGCCGTGGGCGTCGACACTAAGGGAGCCTGGATGGGCTGGCCGTGGTCGATCATCCACACGACGCCGTTGGAAGTTCCATTGGCGGAGACGAAAGCAGTGGTGCCGTAAGTGAGTGTGGCGATGCTCTCCGGCGAAACTGGCCCCGCGGTCAGGCGGCCGTTGGAGTAAGAGAACTGGGCCAGCGGGCCAGGATCGGCGCCGATGTAAACCCATCCGTTGAACCACGAAGAAGTGGCATAAATGCTGGCTGAGCCTTTGGTGCCAGCCACGGTGGTGCCGTGGTTGTCGACACAGGTGGCATTGAACGACGACGCCATGAAGAAATCCTGGAGGGCACCGGCGTCGTTGGATTGCTCGCCGCCGAGGTTTCCGCTGTTCAGCAGGTACAACTCACCGGCCTTGCCGCCGGCGATCAGGGCGGATTGGCCGGGAATGAGCATGACGCCGCCGGCCGCCATGTCAACATCGCTGCATTGCAGGAAGTTGAAGTCGGCAGGCGTGAAGTGATCGAGAACGTGAAGCTGGGCGTTGACCGTGAGCACGGAGTCGCCCCACTCGGGGCCGCCGTCGTACGGGCCGTTGCCGGTGCTGAGGAAGACGTTGCCCTGATCGTCGCTGGCTGGTCCGCCGCCGCCCATCCATACGCCGCCGGCGCCGCCGAACTGGCCGTAGCCGTCGGCATCGGGACTCATATCGAGCGCGGCGATCTGGGTGAGGGTGATGGCGTCATAGGAGAGCAGCCATCCGTTGAAGCAGGCGGAGAAGCCGATGTAGACGGTGTCCTGCGAGAGCAGCAGGGCGGCGCGCTGCAGGCAGGACGGAGTCAGGCTGACCATGCCGTTGACCGATTCGGCGTTGGTGCCGGGCACGGAGGCCGTCACCACCACCGGGCTGCCGGGCTTTTCGGCGCCGGTGGTGATGTCGAGCGCGTGCAGGCGGAAGAAGACGCTGCCGCTGGATGCCTTCTGCGAAGTGAAGACATACATGGTGTTGGTGTTGACGTCGATGGCCGGAGTTGAGGTGAGTCCCTGGTTGGGCTTGGGATTCCCGCCCGGCTGAGGAACTTCACCCGCTTGCAACAGCGAAACCTTCCACAGCGGACTGCCAGTGCCGAAATTGTCGGCGTCGAAGGCGTAGATAGAGTCGTTCTCGGTGGCCGCAAAAACCACGTTGTGCACCGAGCCCTGGATCATCAAATTGGAAACGTACAAGGGCTGGGCATAGAGATAACCATCCACCAGGTAGCTGAATAATTTTCCAAACGTCGCCGTGTTCACGTTGGCCGGCGTGAGCTGCGTCTCACTGCTGTTAAGCCCGGTGCGCGCGTTGTCCATGTGCCAGGTGGGAACATTAACAGATCCCGGCGGGGGAGTCGGCGTGGGCGAGGGAGTTGGAGTCGGGCTCGGCGTCGGCGTTGGGCTTGGCGTAGGTGTAGGCGATGGAGTTGGAGTCGGAGTTGGACTGGGGGTCGGCGTAGGTCTTGGCGAAGGGGTCGGCGTAGGGCTCGGCGTGGGGGTCGGGCTGGGGCTGGGGGTCGGGCTTGGGTTTGGTCTGCCGCTTACCGAAACTGTTAGCGCCGTGGTCGTAGTTCCGCCACCGCCGGTGGCGGTGAAATGATATGTCGTAGTCGCCGCCGGTGATACTGACATGCGGCCGGTGACGGGCACGCTTCCAATTCCCTGGTCCACAGAAACAGAGGAGGCGTTGGCTGCGTTCCAGCTGAGCATGGTGGACTGCCCGGGATTGATGGTGGTGGCGCTGGCCGAAGCCGTGATGGTCGGCGGAGTCGGGCTTCCCGCGGCCACGCCGCCGCACCCCGCGAGCACGATCATCAACGCGGACAATCCCACCAGCAACGCGATTTTTGTTTTGGAAACGACAATTCCGATAGGAGCACGCCGGCGTGCGAGAGAGACAAGTTTCATGGCCAAGATCCCCAATCTAAATTGTGCGAGGGGAACAACTCCCCGCCAGTCTGGAAACCCGTTCGTTTCTCTGGCGCGACTAGAAACCAAACGCATTGCCAAGTGAAAAAAGATGCAGCAGCTCTGGCCGGAGATGCTGCCGCCCTGTTCCGAATGCGAAATTTTTAATTCTCTGCCGGGGGGGGGACGGCAGCCGGCCTTTAGGAATGAAAAGGTTGCAGGCCATCGGCGGCAAACCAGGGCGGGGGACAAATTCAGGCGCCGGCCGCCGGTGTATGATTTCATTCCATGGTCAGCCTGGTGCTGCTGCGGATCATCCTGGTGGTCCTGCTGGTGGCAGCCAACGCCTTCTTTGTCGCCGCGGAATTTGCCATGGTCAGCGTTCGCGGCACCCGCATCCAGCAGCTCATCGAGCAGCGGCGCATCGGCGCGCGCACTGTGGAACTCCTTCAGCGCCGGCTTGACGTCTTTCTGCCCGCCGTACAGTTCGGCGTGACGCTATGCAGCCTGGGCCTGGGCTGGGCGGGCGAGGGCACGCTGGCCGCCATCCTCATGCCGTGGATGGGCCACATCCCTTACGCCCGCGTCTACGCGCACGGCATCTCCGCGGTGCTGGCCTTCATCGTGATCGCTTATTTCCTGATCATCCTGGGCGAGTTGGTGCCGAAGTCGCTGGCGCTGGAGCGGGCTGAGCGCGTGGCCCTGGCCGTGGCCGGGCCGATGGATGTTTTCATGGCGCTCGCCCACCCGTTTCTGTCGCTGATGAACCGCTCCGCCAACCTGGTGCTGCGCGGATTCGGTTCGCGCCTGCGCCGCGAAGGCGGCGTCCACTCGTCCGATGAGCTCAAGCTGCTGGTCACCGCCAGCCGCCGCCTGGGCGTGCTGCCGGAAACCGAAGAGCAGATGATCCACAACGCGCTGGATCTGGGTGACCTGGCGGTGCGCGAGATCATGGTGCCGCGCCACAAAATTTTCTCCTTGCCCGCCGACATGCCGCTGGAAGACGCCATGACCAAGGTGGTGGAAGAACAGCATTCGCGGGTGCCCGTCTACGATCCGGAAAAAGGGCGGGAGAACATCGTCGGCCTGCTCTACTCCAAAGACCTCTCCCGGGTGATGCTTTCGCGGCTCTCGGCCGGACTGCTGTTTACGCACAAAGGTTCGGCGCTGAAGGTATCGCACATCATGCGCGACGTCCTGTTCGCCCCCGAGAGCAAGACCGTCGCCGACCTGCTGCAGGAGTTTCAACAGCGCAAACGCCACCTGGCCATCGTGGTCGACGAGTTCGGCTCCGTCACCGGGCTGGTTACGGTGGAAGACGTGCTCGAGCAGCTGGTAGGCGAACTGGAAGACGAGTTCGATCTCGCCTCGCGGCCTGATTTGCAGGCCGCGGGCACAGTGGTGCTCGATGGCTCGGTCAACATCCGCGACCTGGAGGTGCAGTACGACATCATGCTGCCCCGCGACCAGGGATTTGAAACTCTCGGCGGCTTCGTGATGGCGCAGCTCGGGAAGATTCCCAAAGGCACCGAGACCTTCGAGTACGACGGCCGCCGCTATACCGTGCTGCAGATGGAAGGCCGGCGCATCGCGCGAGTGAAGATCGAGAACGCAGGGAAGGCCACGCCGCTGGAGACGGCGTCTTGACACTTCCCGGGATAAACGGCAGGGTTCCCTCGCTACGCTCGAGACTGCAAACAGAATGCTGAAATACATCACAACCCGCCTGCTCTACATGATCCCGGTGCTGTGGCTGGTGGTTTCGGTGGTGTTCCTGCTCATTCATCTGGTGCCGGGCGATCCCATCCAGCAGATGCTGGGCGAAGGCGCTTCCGCCGCCGACCTTCAGGCCGCGCGCCACGCCTACGGACTCGACGTGCCCCTCGGCCGCCAGTACGTCAACTACTGGAAAGGTGTGCTGACCGGCGATCTCGGCCGCTCTCTGCGCTACGACCAGCCGGTAAGCCGGCTGATCGTGCAACGCTATCCCTGGACGCTGCAGTTGACGGTGGCTTCCATGATCGTGGCACTGCTGATCTCTGTGCCCGCGGGCGTGCGCTCGGCGCGCCGCCGCAACCGCTGGGACGACCGCCTGCTCAGCTTCGTCAGCCTGCTCGGCCTGTCATTCCCCAACTTCGCCCTGGGACCGATTCTGATCTTGTTTTTCGCCATCGGCCTGGGACTGCTGCCAGTTTCCGGGGCGGGCAGCTTTGCCCACCTGGTACTGCCCGCCATCACCATGGGCAGCGCGCTGGCGGCGATCCTCACGCGCATGGTGCGCACCGCCATGCTGGAAGAGTTGAGCCAGGATTACATCCGCACCGCCCGCGCCAAAGGCCTGCCCGAGACCACGGTGGTCTACAAGCACGCGCTGCGCAACGCGCTGGTTCCGGTGCTGACGGTGGTGGGCTTGCAGTTCGGCGCGCTGCTGGCCGGGGCCATCGTGACGGAGACCATCTTTTCCTGGCCGGGGATCGGACGCCTGACCATACAGGCCATCGGCAACCGCGATTACTACCTGGTGCAGGGCTGCATCCTGATGATCGGCCTGACCTATGTGGTCGTGAACTTCATGACCGACTTCTTTTACTCGCTGGCCAATCCCCGGATCAGGCAGTAAAACGGAATCCGCTTTGCAAACCGCTTACTGGCTGTAATCCGATGTTTCGCCGAAAGCGCTTCTCACCTCAGGCTGCATCAGGTATAGGAAGATCACGGAATCCAGGATGATGAGAGTCCAGACTGTCATTCGCGCCAGCGGGGTGTGCAGGATAGTCTCGCCCGAAGCCCATTGCGTTGCGAACAGAGCCGTTAACCAGCGGATGACCATCAACCCCGACGAGATGATCAGAGCGACGCGAGCCCAGTTCCGCATACGCCACAGGCCCCAGCCAACGACGGCGGGATATATCGCCAGGAGAATATTAAAGACTGGAGGAAGCTGAATGGAATGCGCGGCGATGTAGACCGCTGCCATCACGAGGTGTTTGGAGTTAGGCCACCCGCTCGGGGAAAGGATGGCTGCCAAACCAGAGAGCAGCAGAATTGCCGCCTTGCAGAACTGCAGGTAGGCCAAGCGAGTCGTCCCGGTTGATCGAATAATCTGGCCCATCCGAACCTTTCTTGCTGTTACCGATCAGCTATACCTACCGGCGCTCGCCGGGACGGTAGTCCGCTTCCACGTGGCCGGCGAGTTGTTCCTCAGTAAACCAAACCGGCTTGGTCTTCATGGCATCGAACAGCGGTGACTGATCGGCGTAATGCGGCGAATTCGCATCCAGCGTGGCCGAGCCGAACTGGTGGATGCTCTCCGAGGACAGCTTGCCCGCCTTGTCCCAGGTCACGAACATGATGAGGGTATCGCCGCCGGCGGCGGTCAAGGTGCCGTCGGGCTGGCGGATGCCATAGACGGCGCGATAGATGTCGGGGCCGCCGTCAATGGCCAGGTCGAGCTTGCCGCGGCGCAACCGGTTCACGCTGCCCCACTCGGGATTGAAGCTGCCGAAATGTTCTTTCAGCACCTTCATGGCCTCGCGCAGCGAGGCGAGAATCTGCTCCGGCGCGGCCGGCTGCGGATCGCCCTTGACCACCACGCGGGCGCGCAACACCGGCTCGCCCATGAGCACGGCCAGGGCGGTGCTGCGGTTGCCGGCGTTGGTGCGATGGTCCCACTGGCGGAGGATGCCGGCGGCCTGGCGCAGATCGTCGCCGTCAGGCGATTTGGAGGCGGCATCGGTGGCGATGGTTATGGCCTGGTCGACGATTTGTACCAGCTCGGAGTGCGTGCTGTAGACAAGATCAAATTTGTACTCACGAAATTTTTCAGCGGTAATTTTGTTGTCGGCGCTGAAGTTCTCCATGGCCCGCCAGGCGCGGTTGGTCATGTTGTGCTGAATGCCCATGGCGGGCGAAAAATTCTCCGGCTTGAGGTCGTCCTCAGGCGAGGCGGCGTGAAAGGGCGTGTTGTTGGAGTTGAAGACCAGCCCGCCGCGCGGGTTCCAGATCTGGGGGACTTTGTCGAAGGGCAGGTAGCTGTGCCAGATCAGGTCAGAGCGGCCGCCGGGCAGAATATCCTGCCAGTCGAGCCCGGCCTCCTCTTTGCGCGCGGGAAACAGCCCGTTATAGATGTAGCCAATGTTGCCCTTCTCGTCGGCGTAAACGTAGTTGAGGCTGGGGATGGACTGCAGCTCCATGGCCGCGCGCCACTCGCGGAGATTGGCGGCCTTGTTCAGGCGGAAATACTGGAGCGGCTCGCGCGCGTCGTCGATGCCGGCGTAGCGGATGGCGAAGACGCCGTTCTCGGTCTTCAGCGCCGGGCCGTAGACGGAGTTGAGGACCTCGCGATGCACGGTCCAGATGAGCGGTCCCCAGATCTTCACGCGCAGCCGGGCATCACTCTTCTCAAAGTCGCGCCACTGGCCGTCAAGCTGGTACTGATCGGGATTAGCGGGGTTGATGGTGAGCCGGTAGACGTCGATCAGGTCGGGCGAGTCCACGGTGTTGGCCCAGCCCAGGTGCTGGTTGTGACCGTGCAGCATGAAGGGCGAGCCGGGAAAGAATCCTCCGGCCACGTGCCAACCCTCGCCGCTCTCCAGCACCGCTTCATACCACGCGACCGGCCCGGTGTAGGGCTGGTGCGAGTTGACCAGCAGGCGGGTGGCACCGTCGGCAGCGCGGGACGGAGCGACAGCCACGCCGTTGGAGCCGATGGGGACAGAGTCGTCAGGGGCGAGGAAGGCGGTCAGGCGGGCGGGATCGACTGACGGCAGAGGCGAGGGCGAGAGTGAAAGCCCGGCGGTTTTCTTGGCCGGAGCCGTAAGCTTCATCAGCATCGAGTCCAGGCCGTAGAAGAACGGGCTCTTGAAGACAAAGCCGGCGGCAACGTCTTTGCCGGTGAGCGGCAGCAGGCCGCGTATCACCTGGCCGGGATGAAGGGCGGCGTAGTAGTTGGCGCCGTCGGCGTAGGCTTCGAGCACCTGGCGAACGTCGGCGGGGAGATCGGTTTCGTAGCGCGCGTTCACCGTCTCCCAGACGCGCAGCAGGTGGACCAGGTAGTCGGCGACGGCGGCCTGGCGGCCTTCGCTGGCGGCAAGCTGCCCGCGCGTGGCCAGCGCGACTTGCTGTATGGTGCGAAAGTCGTCTTCCGCATGCGCGTAGGCCAGGCCGAAAGCCACGTCGGCATCGCGGCGGCCGAAGATGTGGGGCACGCCGAAAGTGTCGCGGCGGATGTGGACGTCATACTGGCGGGCCCTGGCGATCAGGGTGGCGGGATCGGGCGGCGCCGGCTGCGAGAGCCGGTCCTGGGCAATGACGAAGATGCAGAAGACGAGCGAAGCAACCACAACGCTCCCCAGTATGAGCAGAGCGAACTTGACCGCGCGCATGAGCGTCTCCTGGGAATGCGTTGTGATTGGAAAGCGAAGAGGAGGATAACACGGGAGGCTGAGCAGTCAGCAGGCAGCAGTCAGCAGTCAGCCAAGGCAGGCGCGCGCCATCAGCGTGATTAGTGTCATCAGCGCAATCAGTGGTAGGCCTTTTTGTCTTTCCGATCACCAGATCACGCGATCGTCGGATCTCTTCAGCCGCCCGGCTTTAGCCCCTGGATTCTTCTGGCCGTGCTACGCTTCGCTGCGCGCGGGCCTTTGGCAGAGCGGTGTTGGCCCTAGCTGCGATGAGTCCTACATGAAAGGTATCAAGCAAGAGAAAACGAAATCCCAGCTTCCGAGTCCTTCGGGCAATCGCCGATCTTCATGGCCTGAAGCTTTCCCAACTCGTGGCTATGGGCGAACACAAACACGCGCGCTGCCGGAAATAGAGAATGTCCCGTCCCCAGTTCTCCGGGAAAAACCTACAGGGTTCCCCTACCCTTGACACATTATTGAGTTTTCGGGGTGATCCGCTTTGCTGCTATGCTTTTTCACGCTAATTCCTTAGAAAGCAAGTCTTCACATGAGCATAGAACGAATTGTCGAGATCATCTATTCAAACGGTGCGACCGCCTGGAGGGCGAATAACGAAAAGGCTTTGGAGGGCCTCTTCGGTTCTCCACATGGGCGTTATCCGGCGAATGCGGACAAGGTGATTCAGCTCCGAGCCCCGGAGGCAAATTTTGAGTCGGGAGTTCCTTTTGCGGCTTATATTCATCCGAACAACCCAACCAAGGGACCCTACGGCGGTCTTTCTTTCGTGATTTTTCCGTCCACCACAGAACCGGCTTTAATTGGTTTGGTCGTCGGTACGCAGGGTTTAGCTCCAGACGAAGCAGTTCTTGGGAGACCGGGACATGCTCGAAAGGCTCAAGCAATCTGCGCATGGTTGAATGCAAAGTTTGGTGGAGGGAAGTTGGTAGCCTGGGCGAAACAGGATCCTACCAGAACTGATATTGCGATGCCTGGTCAAATTTCCAGCAACTGGCCAGAGTTTAAGGATGTCTTTGATCGCTATGGTCATGTCATATATGCAATTTTCAAACCTGCAGAAAACCGAAAGGCCACCCAAGAGGCACTTACCGCTTTCTTGGACCTAATGTTCGAAGAGCGGCGCGTTGTGCCAAATACTCCACATCGCAAGGAGGCCGACCAAGTGCGAAGGGAGTGGTTCGAGTACCTCATGCCGCAAGTAGGCAAGGCTGAAGTCAAGAAATTGCTCGACGAACGGCGATTTGTGGTTCTTCAAGGACCTCCCGGGACAGGTAAGACGACGATGGCCCAGGATCTTTGGAAGCAGGAATTTCGCGAGCAGGGAAAAATCGTCCAGTTACATCCAAACACGACATATGAGACGTTCATTGGTGGACTGGCTCCAGCGTCGTCCATCGCAGATTCTGGATTTCGGTTTGCTCCCAAACCCGGCTTCCTGATCGAGGCAGCTAAAGCGGCAACAAAAGCCAGAGGAACACCATATCTGCTTGTCCTAGATGAGATTAATCGCGCGGACTTAGGCAAAATCTTGGGCGAAGCTATTTTTCTCCTGGAACCGCATCCTCTCCAGAAACGCACGATAGAACTTGCGTATGACTTTGGGGAGCCTTTCGGCTCCAAGCTGGAAATGCCCGAAAATCTATTCATTTTGGGAACCATGAACAGTGCTGACCGGAGCATTGCCATTGTGGACGTCGCGATTCGTCGCCGTTTTGCATTCGTCTCTCTTTGGCCTCAAATAGCCGTCGTCAAGACAAAAGGTTGTGAGCTGATGCAGGGGGCTTTTCAAAAACTCGTGGATATTTTCGTTGAATATGCGCAGGAAGACGCTTTCAACTTAATTCCAGGACACTCTTATTTCCTTGAATCTGATGAGGATAAAGCGAAAGTAACCTTAAAAACTGGCTTGATGCCGCTTCTTGAAGAATACCTCGCACAGGGGTATATCGGGGGCTTCAGCGAGCCGGTACGGGCCTATCTGCAAGAGATCCGCAGTCTATAAGGAACGAGATAGCGTGCCTCGACGTCACCAAGGGATTGCCACGGAGCCTAGAAGAACGTCATTTCTGGCGCTTGAGGACAACTCAGACCTCTCCGCACCTGCTGTCGATTTCTTTAAGCTGCACAAGAGCCTTGCTGATCCGGTGAGCCAGTCTGCAAAGCTCGCAGAACAATTCGTCAATCAGAATCTTTCGACGCTATCCCTAGCACAAATTCAATGCAATACGGAATTCGATGGTCGAACTGTTTCATTGCGTCTTCGCACCGGAAACACGATCGGTGCGATCCCGCTAATTTCTCCCACCAGCGGAAAGGCTGATCACGGCGTGATTGTGCGACCGCGGTTCGAGTGGGACGGCATCGGAGCAATGTTAGAACGCATGGGTTGGCGCGTCGCACCTATTCCTTTGAAGCTGGAGAACTTTAAAGGGTCAGAAGGAAGCATACCGCCATGGGTGTTGTCCTCCATGATTTTGGTGCGGATCAGCAATTTGTTGAAATCTGTCGCCCGCAAATTCGAAATGATCGACGCGACTCGCGATGCCCCTCGTGGTCGGGTCCGCTGGAATGAATACGCTTCTCGCTCCATAGCGACTGGGCGATTTCTAACTGTGCCCTGCACGTTCCCCGATTTGCAGCGGGATCGCCATCTGCTCGGGACGGTGCGGTACTGTTTAGAGGCGATTGTTGAGGCATTAGAGTCCCAGGTGGAGCACGGGGCTTTCGTTCACAGGTTGATCGAGCTGGCCGTGCAACTTCTGACTCAGGTGGAAAATGTTCCCGTATTTATACCACCCCCTTCCCAAATGGGCGCGTGGTTGCGCAAGCCTCTCAAGAGCGAGTTTTATGTAGATGGATTGGAAGCATTGCAGTGGACTATTGAGAAGCGTGGCCTTGCAGGGGCTAGCAGGCTTGAGGGGATTCCCTGGGTGATGGAGATGGAGCGCTTCTTTGAAGCGTGGATAGAGACCCTCTTTCACTCGATAGCCCGCACGACTGGCGGCATCCTGAAGGTCGGCCGCCTACAGCAAACAACGCGACCGATTGCTTGGGATCCGCCATACCTCGGCTCGCAAAAATCACTGATTCCTGATCTGTGGCTGCAATGGGGCTCAACAGCCCTTGTGCTCGACGCGAAGTACAAGCGCCATTTTGAGGAATTGCAGACCCACAGATGGGGCGCAATCGAAGCAGAGTGGAAAGAACAACACCGAAACGATCTGCTGCAAGTACTCGCTTACGCAAACTTGGCGCAGTCCCGGACAGTTATTTCTTGCCTCATTTATCCCTGTTCACCCACGACATGGATGCAGCTCAAAGAGTCGGGCAGGCTCTTTCACAAAGCTGAGATAACGGTAGGCGAGAGAGCTCTGCATCTTTGGATGACCGCCGCACCCATCAAGGCAGCCGTAGACGAGGTTTCCGGTCCAATCGTCGGAGAGTTAATGCCCATGCTTTTGGCCAATGCGTGATGATGGGTCGGGCCCAGGGAAAGCCCCAATCCCGCGGAGCCTGCAGAGCATGGCAAAACACCAGCCACCATAAGCCGGCTCCCGTTTCTGTCGCTCGTGCAGCGCTGTGGAGCGAACTGGTTTTACGCTAGTTGCCAACTTTCCCCGTTTCGTTCGATTTTTTACGATTCCGCTTGACATTCGCTTTCGTATTTGATACGCTTTTTATTCACCGGGCAGCGGCGCCGGTTGAGGGGACGATCTTAGCCGTCATCAAGATCCAGGCCTCATAAACGGTCAGAACCCCAGCGCGGGCGATGGTTGGAGTTTCGCCCTGTGCGACCCAGGATTTTGCCAGATACCAATCTTCGTCCCGGTTTTGGCAAATCCGCAGATGGGCCGGAGAGGTGTGGGTGGAGGGAATCGGGCCATCTGGCGATCGGGTCATCGGGTCATCGGTAGCACTCAGCACGTAGCCAGACGAAACAAGCCTTTAGCCACCTTGGCCCCTAGCTACTGGCTGCTGGCTAAACCCCAAAAAAACCAAGGACTGATCGTTCTCGAAGAGAATTACCTGACGCAGCTTCGGTGGGGACAGATCCTTGGGATCTTTCGACTACGCGCCCGTGAGAGTCGGTGCTGATGAGGGGATCGAGGCGCTCCGCTCAAGATGACAGGGTTCGGCGGCTGCGCTGGGACCGAACCGTCTGAAAAGATCAACCAAAGACTGAAGCCCAACCAAAGACTCGAAGTTCAACCAACAACGGAAGTTCAAAAATGAGAATCACCCGCCAACACTGGCGGGTTTTTTATTTCTGCGGGGAAGATCTATGACGCGAGAAGAGGTCCTGGCCGCCATCCGGGAGTGCGCGGCCGAGCTTAAACGCCACCCCAAGCTTGAAGATCTGCGGAAGATGAAGCAGCTTTTGCCCTGGAAAATACGCGCGCGATTCGGGTCGCTCACGGAGGCGCTGCGCGCGGCCGGACTGAAGCCGAAAGGGACAGGGCATCCACTTACGGCGGATGCAATGCTGCTGGACTGGGCCAAGGTGGCACGCAAACTGAAGCAACTGCCGTCACTCTCGCTTTATCAGCCGCGTGGGCAGTACACGCCGCAATCGTTCTATGCTCGTTTTGGAGGGTGGTCGGAGGTCCCGCACTGCTTCGCGCGGCTGGTTCGCCGGAGAAATATTGCGGGGCAATGGAAGGATGTGCTGGCCCTGGTGGTGAAGAAAAACCGCTTGACGGCAGCAATGAAGCGGCGGGTGGATCCGCCCAGACAGATGGCCGACCGGCCAGTTTACGGCCCGCCGCTCTTTTGTCCCGGAGTGGCGCACGAGCCGGTGAACGAGCTGGGCGTGATTTACCTGTTCGGGGCCGTGGCGCAGAAGCTGGGCTTTATCATGCTGCGCATGCAGACCGGCTTCCCCGATTGCGAGGCCATGCGCGAAATGCAGCATGGCCACTGGCAGCGGGTGCGCATTGAATTTGAATTTACCAGTCGAGGTTTTAAAAAACATCATCATGAGAAAAACGGTTGCGACATGATCGTGTGCTGGATCCACGACTGGGCGGAATGTCCGAAGGAGCTGGAGGTGCTGGAGTTGAGGAAGGCAGTAGTTAGTATTTAGTAGTTAGCTAACGGCAAAAACCAGAATCTACCACGGAGGCACGGGGAAGCAATCGGGTGATCTGGTGATCGGGTGATCTGGTGATCGGAAGACAAGAATTCAAGCATGGAGGCGAATGGGAATCTCACCGCGGAGGCGCGGAGACGCGGAGAACGTCGAGAGAAGCACCGGCAGCAGTGCCGGTGCCACACAGGCGTGGGTAATCCGGCCGCCACAAGCGCCTCTCGGCGTGTTTCACAGTTCCCGTCGGGCCTGCAGAGCACAGCAAAATGGGAGCCGGCAAAACCGGCTCCCATTTCTGTCGCTCATGTGTGGAGCGTACTGGTTTTTACACCAGTTTTTTTACGCTGGCTTTTCTAGGCTACCCTGGCGGCGGCCTTGGCTTCCAGGGTCTTTTCGGCGCCAACCTGCACTTTGATTTGCTTGGGCTTGGCTTCTGCTTTCTTGGCCAGGCGGATCTTGAGCACGCCTTTGTCGTAGTTGGCGTTCACTTGTCCCAGATCAACGGTGCCGGGAAGAGTGAAGGAACGGGTGAAGCTTCCGAACTGGCGCTCGATGCGGCGGAAGTTGTCCTCTTCCTCGTCCTTCTCGATCTTGCGCTCGCCGTGGACGACGAGGGTGTTGCCTTCAATGTGCACATCCAGGTCTTTTTCGTCGATGCCCGGGATCTCGAGCTTCAGAGTCACTGCGTGCTGGTCTTCGTAGACGTCGACCGGCGGCGCGAACTCGGTGTTGGTGAGCGGCTCTTGCGCGCCCAGGGGGCTGTACAGCTCGTGGAACAAGCGGTTCATGCGGTTGGTTCGGTCTTGCATAGTGGAAAACTCACCGAAAGGCTGAAAACGAGTCAATTGCGTCATAGCGGAGTTCCTCCTTCAGAAGGGGAAAGCTAAGAGGAAAGAAGTTCAGATGGACTGACTTAGTTCAGAGGACCTGAATAGAGGGAGAAGAAGTACTCGTCTCTGATATCGATCATAGCCCCTCTGGGAAGGAATAGATACTGAATTGTTTTGGGGCGGTCCCTGGAATTTAGTAAGTGGATAGATCGGAAGACAAAAGCTCAAACGTCAGCGGCGCTGCCCGCTGCTTATTTATAGCGCCTGCGGTTCTCTTTAAGTCCTTCTTCCGAGACAAAGCCCTTCTTGCAGCGATCACAAAAGAAGCCGTCGATGAATTGTTCAAGCGGGGCCTCGCGAAGATTTTCGGCTTGAACATCGTCCACGCGCAAATCTGCAAAGTACATGAGCCGTGAATCTTTACCAGGTGCGGGAACCCATGCCTCGTCGATAAGTATAAGTTTTGGGCGAACTGCCGATGTTTTGCCGCAAAAGGGGCAGGCTTGTGTTTGGTCCGTCACGGCTCGCGATTATCTCACGGTTGAATGCGCAATAAACCGCTACAAATCAGCACTGTCTCGGTAAACGGCATTTACCTGATTTACCGGGCGCTTCCGAACCAGCAGTTAGGGATTGGCAATTAGCCTTTTGGCCAAACAGCCCAACCTCCAGATCCTGATCCGCGTGCATCTGCGAAAATCCGCGGTGAGGTTTTGGCGTTTTTCCGTGCCTCCGTGTCTCCGTGGTGGATGTCTCTGCGCTCTGCCTGGTTGATCGCGACCAGATATCTTTAAAGAACAAGCACCGGCAGGAGTGCCGGTGCCACACAGGCATGGGCGATCCGCAAAAAAAAAACAAGCACCGGCAGGAGTGCCGGTGCCACACAGGCATGGGTGAATCCGCAAAAAAAGCAAGCACCGGCAGGAGTGCCGGTGCCACACAGGCGTGGGTTGATCCGCAAAAAAACAAACACCGGCAGGAGTGCCGGTGCCACACAGGCGTGGGTGATCCGAAAAAAACAAGCACCGGCAGGAGTGCCGGTGCCACACAGGCGTGGGGTGATCCGCAAAAAAACAAGCACCGGCAGGAGTGCCGGTGCCACACAGGCGTGGGCGATCCGCAAAAAAACAAGCACCGGCAGGAGTGCCGGTGCCACACAATCCATTTATCAGCAGAGATCTACTTGTTGACTGCCATCTTCTCCACCAGCGCCGAGTAGTCCTTCTTCTCGATCCCGTAAACCTTCTTGTTGAACTCGTCGACTTTCTGCGAGTAGTTCATGGAGCAGAACTTGGGGCCGCACATGGAGCAGAACTTGGCTTCCTTGTAGTAGTCGTCGGCCAGGGTCTCGTCGTGCATGGAGCGAGCGGTTTCGGGATCGAGCGAGAGGGCGAACTGCTTTTCCCAGTCGAAGGTGTAGCGGGCGTAGCTGAGCGCGTCGTCGCGGTCGCGCGCGCCGGGACGGTGGCGGGCGACGTCAGCAGCGTGGGCGGCGATCTTGTAGGCGATGATGCCGTCTTTCACGTCCTTCTCGTTGGGCAGGCCCAGGTGCTCCTTGGGCGTGACGTAGCACAGCATGGACGCGCCGTGCCAGCCGATGAGGGCAGCGCCGATGGCGGAGGTGATGTGGTCGTAGCCGGGAGCGATGTCGGTGACCAGCGGGCCCAGGGTGTAGAAGGGCGCGCCGTAACACCACTCGACTTCCTTGTCCACCTGCTCTTTGATCTTGTCGAGCGGAACGTGGCCGGGGCCTTCGATCATGACCTGCACGTCGTGCTCCCAGGCACTCTTGGTCAGCTCGCCCAGGGTGCGCAGCTCGGCGAACTGGGCCTCGTCGCTGGCGTCGGCCACGCAGCCGGGGCGCAGGCCGTCGCCCAGGGAGTAGGAGACGTCATACTTCTTCATGACTTTGCTGATGTCGTCGAAGCGCTCGTAGAGAAAGTTCTGCTTGTGGTGGTGGGCCATCCATTGAGCGAGAATCGCGCCGCCGCGGCTGACGATCCCGGTGATGCGCTTGGAAATCAGCGGCAGGTACTGCACCAGCACGCCGGCGTGGATGGTCATGTAGTCCACGCCCTGCTCGGCCTGCTCTTCGATGACCTCGAGCATGATGTCGGCGTTCAGGTCTTCAATGCGCTTCACGCGCGAGACGGCTTCGTAGATGGGCACGGTGCCGATGGGCACAGGCGAGTGGCGCAGGATGGCTTCGCGAATCTCATGGATGCCGCCGCCGGTGGAGAGGTCCATGACGGTGTCGGCGCCGAAGTGAACCGCGGTGTGCAGCTTGCGCAGCTCTTCGTCGACGTTGGAGGTGATGGCGGAGTTGCCGATGTTGGCGTTGATCTTGCACAGCGAGGCCACGCCGATGGCCATGGGCTCGAGCTCGGGATGGTTCACGTTGGCGGGGATGATCATGCGTCCGGCGGCGACTTCGTCGCGCAGGTGAGCCGGCTCCAGCTTCTCGCGCTCGGCCACGTAGACCATCTCTTCGGTGATCAGGCCCTTGCGGGCAAAGTGCATCTGCGACATGTTTTGGTCGCCGGTCTCGGCGGCCGCGGCGCGACGCCGGGTTATCCATTCGGCGCGAGGTTGAGGGGTGGTACGCGATCCGTTGGGGGTGCCGTTCTGGCCGTTGTCTGCGCTCATGGAGATCACCTGTAAGCCCACATTATACGCGCCGCTTTGCGGGCCAGTCTTGAATTCCCCGGGCCGGCGCAGCATGATAGAGACAGAGCACAAAGGCACACGGGCGATGAGACGCAGAACGGTGAGACGCAGCACAGAGAAGCCGATTTCGCGCAGCGCGGAGAAGCGCATCCGCAAGCTGATCGAGAACCCTCCGCGGGGCAGCGCGATCGCCAAGGCCAAGAAGTTCGGCGTCGACCTTTACAGCGTGCTGGAAAACCTGAAGCTGACCCCGGCGGAGCGCTTCCGCCGCGGCGACGCCAATCGGGTCTTTGTTCACCAATTGCGCCTGGCAGGCCGGAAGGCCGGCCTGTGAAAAGTTTTCAAGTCGTTTTGAAAGCCCTTTCCGACAGTCAGGCAAATTTCCTTGTGGTTGGCGGCTTTGCTGCCATCGCTCACGGCTCTGCTTACGTAACCGACGATCTCGACATCTGCTACGAGCGAACAACGGAGAATTACAAGAAGATCATGCGCGCCATCGGCCAATTTCATCCCCGCCCGCGAGGCATTCCGGAGAATCTCAAGGCGCCGTTTGACGAGCATTCGCTGGCCCAGGGCACTAACTTCACTCTGCCCACGGATATCGGCAACCTGGATCTTCTGGGGGAGCTGTCCGGAGTGGGCGGCTACCGGGATCTCGCTAAAGATGCTATCCCTCTGGACCTGGGCGGGGTGATTTGCAAGGTAGCGTCTTTGCGAGCGATTATCCGCTCCAAAGAGGCGGCCAATCGTCCCAAGGATCTGGCTCTGTTGCCCGAATTGCGAGCTCTGCAAACCATGAAAGACGCCGAGAAAAAGAGCAAGTCCTGAGCCGTTCCCGCCTTTGTGATTTGCGTCACAGGTGATGCTTGCACCCCTTGACCCGAGTACCTGCGGCGGCTAACCTTGAAAGGTCATGGCACAGCGAAAGAGCAAGGCATTCAAGTTCGCGGCGGCAGGCGGGGTGATCGTGCTGGCCCTGGCCTACCTGGGCTGGACCGGCTACAGCGAGAGCAAGAGCTATTACGTCACCATCCCCGAACTGCAGAAGATGGGAGACGCGGCCTACACGCGGCATTTGCGCGTGGGCGGCACCGTGGAGCCGGGGACCATTCGCCAGGTGGGGACCAACGCGGAGTTTGTGCTGGTGGAAGTGGATCCGAAGACTTCAGAGCGGGCCGAACTGCGGATCAGCTACAAAGGTATTGAACCGCCGCCCGACACTTTCAAAGACAACTCGCAGGCGCTGGCCATCGGCGAGTTCGGACATGATGGCGTGTTCCACGCCAGGGAATTGCAGGCCAAGTGCGCTTCCAAGTATGCGCCCCAGCAGGGCGCGGCCGCGCCGCCTCAGTCCAAGGGATACTGAGGGTCTTCGCCTGACTACTGACGCCCTTCCCGTCCACGTAGAAGGCGTTTCCAAGATTTATGGCCGCACGGCGGCCGTCCGCAACGTCTCCCTCGACCTGATGCCGGGAAAGTTCTACGTTCTGCGTGGGGAGAACGGCGCCGGCAAGTCGACCCTGCTGCGTATGATCGCCGGGCTGAGCGAGCCGACGGAAGGCGAGATCCAAATCTTCGGATCGAAACCTCATGACGCGCGCGAGCACATGGGCTACATGGCGCACGCGCCCCTGCTCTACGACGAGTTCTCCGGCATGGAGAACCTGGAGTTCTTCGCCGGGCTGTACGGGATCGAGTCGCGCGCGATGCTGACCGAGGCCATGATCCGCGTGGGCCTGAAGCCCGAGCTGACGCGCCGCGTCGGCCAGTACTCGCAGGGCATGCGCCAGCGGCTATCGCTGGCACGCGCGGTGTTTCATGCGCCGCAACTGTTGTTGCTGGATGAGCCGTTTTCCAACGTCGATCCCGATTCGGCCACGGAGATCGCGCATCTGCTCGCCGCAATGCGCAATGAAGGCAAAACTATTTTGCTGGTGACGCACCAGCTCGGCTTGCTGTCGAAGATGGCCGACGAATTTCTGTTTCTTTCCGCCGGCGCGCTCGTGAACCGCGAAGCCGTGCCCCAGGGCGGCGCATGAGCCAGTCGCTGATCAAGCTGACGGCGGAGCAGGTGGGCAAAGACCTTCGGCTGGAGTGGCGCTCGCGTGATGTCCTGAACTCCATGTTGTTTTTTGCCCTGTTGGTGGTGGTGATCTTCAGCTTCGCCTTCAGCCCCACGCTGGAAGAGTCGCGGCGCATGGCCGGCGGGCTGGTGTGGACGGCGTTTCTGTTCTCCACGGTGATGGCGCTTAACCAGTCGTGGGCGCGGGAGCTGCGCAACGGCGTGCTCGACGCGTATCGCGTCTCGCCGGCGCCGCCCGAGGCGCTGTTCTTCGGCAAGTGTATCGGTAACTATTTGCTGGTGCTCCTGCTGGAATGCCTGATGGCCCCGCTGTTCATGGTGTTCTACAATCTCACGTCGGTCGGACCGTACTGGCAGCTGGCGGTGGTCTTCCTGCTGGGCACGTGGGCGCTGGTGGTGAACGGCACGTTCTTTGCCGCCATGTCGATCCGCACGCGCAACCGAGAGCTGATGCTGCCCCTGCTCCTGCTGCCCATCTCGATTCCCGCGGTGGTGGCCATGGTGACGGGGACAACGCTCATTCTCACGGGTGAATCTTCACCCCTGACGCAGATAAAATTTCTGGGAGGCTACTGCGTAATCTTCACCACTGCGTGCTACCTCCTGTTTGAAACGGTGCTGAACGCAGAATGAAATCGCCATTTTTTTACCTACTCGCCATCATCACGCTGGGCCTGCTGGCCTGGGGAACGTATCAGGCGCTCGACGTCGCGCCTGCGGAAGCGACCATGGGCGACGCCCAGCGTATCTTCTACTACCACGTTCCCGCGGCAACAGCGGCGTCAATTCTCTTTTTGGCAAACTTCGTCGCGTCCATCTGGTTTCTCTGGAAACGCAGCCCTGTAGCCGATGCCATCGCCGTAACCGGCGCCGAAGTTGGCGTCGTGTTTTTTGGGGTCGTGTTGGTCAGCGGCCCTATCTGGGCGCGCTACGCGTGGGGCACCTTCTGGGTGTGGGACGCGCGGCTTACCACCAGCCTGATCCTGTGGCTGCTGTACGTCAGCTATCTGATTCTGCGCAGTTCGTCGGAGACCGGATCGACTTCGGTGCTGGCGGCCGCGCTGGCGGTTTTCGCGGCCATCGATATGCCGATTGTCTACATGGCCAACCGCTGGTTCCGCACCAGCCATCCCCAGCCGATGATCGGCACCGACCGGCTTGATCCAGCCATGCAGAAAGTCCTGCTGTGGAACATGCTCGCCTTTTGCCTGTTCGCCTTGCTCATTGCCTGGTTCCGCTTCGATCTGGAGCGCACCAGCCAGAAGATTAATCTGCTGCACATTCAGAAGGCGTCCAAGGGCGCGATAGCCGTGGTCATGCCGGCGGTGTTTCTGTTCATTGACCCCGTGCGTGAGCACATGCTGCAGCACCGGTACATGGTGTTCGGGTATGTGGCGGTGTGGACCATCTACATCGGCTACATGCTGTATCTGTTCGCCAAGCTGCGGCGTTTGCATCGCGAAGCTGACGAGCTGGAGATGACGTAACACCCGGTCGTTCGCGGCCGAACGTGTGAGCGCCACGAGCCTTCTCGCCGCGAGAGGAGAATTTTGCGTAAGGGACATCTGGCGGTCTGGGCACTTCTTACTTTCGGATTAGCCTGGGGACTTTTTGCTCTGACCATGCCGGTCGTCAACCGCGCCAAAAGCTCCAGCGATCCCAGCCGCGGCTTTGCAATGCTGCTGTTGCCTTTCTTGGCCCAGATGGTCTGGTTTGCCGGTGGCGCGATTTACTCCTCGCGCAGTAAACGTCGCGAACCGGTCCTGGGAATCCTGCTCGGGTTTGGCCTGGAATTCCTGGCTCTGGTTTTTCTGATCATCTTTTCCGCCTCTTCGCATTACTAATCAACCATTCCTGCAGAAGACACCATCCGGCAGCCAGTTCATACAGGATGAGCCCGGCGCATCGTGCTGGTCTCAAAACCTGTCGGAGAATGACAAAATGTACCGGGCGTAAACTATTAAGATGACCGTCCACGCCCTTAATGCTCTGGCGCAGGCTTCCTCCGCTTATCTGCGCTCCGCCATGCACCAGCCGATTCGCTGGCATGAGTGGGGGCCGGAGGCCTTCGAGCGCGCCAAAAAAGAAAACAAGCCCGTCCTGCTCGACATCGGCGCCGTGTGGTGCCACTGGTGCCATGTGATGGATCGTGAGTCTTATGAGAATCCCGAGACCGCGGCCATCATCAACGAGCATTTCATCGCTGTGAAAGTCGACCGCGACGAACTCCCGCACGTCGACAGCCGCTACCAGACAGCCGTGCAGGCCATCAGCGGGCAGGGCGGCTGGCCTCTGACCGCATTTCTTACGCCCGACGGCAAGCCCTTTTACGCCGGCACCTATTTCCCGCCCCAGGATTTTCAAGGACGTCCCGGCTTCCGCCGCGTGCTGCTGACTCTGGCTCAGGCCTATCGCGAGAAAAACGCCGACGTGCTCGAATCCGCCGAGAGCGTGATGAACGCCATCGCCCAGGCGGAAGGTTTCGCCGGCAAGTCGGGATCGCTGCGTCCCGAGCTGATCGACGCCATGGTGGCATCGGCAGTCAAGCTGTTCGACCCCGAGCACGGTGGTTTTGGCTCGTCGCCCAAGTTCCCGCATCCCAGCGCCATCGACCTGCTGATGCAGCGCTACGCCGAGACCGGCAACCAGGAACTGCTCAACATCGTGATCATCACCCTCGAAAAAATGGGCGAAGGCGGCGTCTACGATCAGCTTGCCGGCGGCTTCCACCGCTATTCCGTCGACCAGCACTGGGTCGTCCCCCACTTCGAGAAGATGGCCTACGACAACTCCGAGCTGCTCAAGAATTACGTCCATGCCTTTCAGATCACCGGCAGTGAGACTTTCGCCGCCGTCGCCAAAGACATCATTCGCTGGATGGACGAGTGGCTCTCCGACCGCCAGCACGGCGGCTTCTACGCCTCGCAGGACGCCGACTACTCCCTCGACGACGATGGCGACTACTTCACCTGGACTCTCGACGAAGCCAAAGCCGTCTTAAGCACCGACGAACTTGAGGCTGCGGCTCTGCATTACGACATCGGCGAAGTCGGCGAGATGCACCACAACCCGGCCAAGAACGTATTGCATGTTGCCGTCGGCGCGAACGAAGTCGCCACACGTCTGAAGAAATCACCAGAGCAGATTGAATCGTTGCTCCGCTCCGCGAAAGCCAAAATGTATGCCGCCCGCCGCCAGCGCCCCACTCCCTACGTCGACAAGACCGTTTACGTGAGCTGGAACGCGCTGTGCATCTCCGCTTACCTGCAGGCCGCCCGCGTGCTGGGCCTGGAGGACGCGCACCATTTTGCCCTGCGCTCGCTGGATCGGATTCTCTCTCACGGCTGGCATGCCCACACTGGCCTGCAGCACGTGATCGCCTACTCCGATCCCCAGGCTGCCGGCCGCCGCATTCCCGGCGTGCTCGACGATTACGCCTTCACCGTCATCGCCTGCCTTGATGCCTACGAAGCCAGTGCCGACCTCAGCTACTTCCATTTCGCCCAGAAGATCGCCGACGCCATGATCTCTCGCTTCAGTGATGCTCACGAAGGCGGCTTCTTCGATCTGACCTCCGGTCCCGAGATTGGCGCCGGTCTGCTTCTCGGCGCGCTGGCCGCGCGGCGCAAGCCCCTGCAGGATTCGCCCACGCCCGCCGGCAATCCCTCCGCCGCCATCGCACTGCTCCGCCTGCACGCTCTGACCGACGACGAGAAATATCGCCATCTCGCGGAGCGCGCTCTCTCCGCTTTCGCCGGCATCGCCGGGCACTACGGCCTCTTCTGCGCCACCTACGGCATCGCCCTCGACATGTACCTGCGCCCTCACACTCAAGTGGTCGTGGCCGGCAGCGACGATTCCGCCCATGCGCTTCTGTCTGCCGCCGTCCGCCGCTTCTCGCTCAACAAATCGGTTCTGCATCTCGCGCAAGGGGAGATCGTTCCTCAGATGCTGCCGCCGGCTCTTGCGGAAACCATTCCCAACCTGCTCGCGGTCAAACCCGGGAACAGCGTGGCCGTCGTGTGCAGCGGCTTCTCGTGCCAGCCGCCGGTGTTCGATGTAGATGGGCTGGCGAAGGCATTGTCGAATCCGGCGAATCAAAAAGCGTAAACCACGAAGGACACAAAGGGGCCCGAAGGCGTTCTGAGTCAAACCAGACAAACCTTCGTGTTACTTCGTGTCCTTCGTGGTTATATGGGTCCTTCGCTTCGCTCGGGATTCTCAGGAATAGGCTTCGTCCAGCAACTCCACCACGTGCTTCACTGGCGTAGTCAGACCGCGCTGCTGCATGCCTGCGCGCAGCTGGATCAGGCAGCCCACGTTGGCCGTCGCCACTATGTCTGACTCAACCGACATGACGTCATCCATCTTTGCCGCCAGGATCTTCATCGAGAGCTCGTTCTGCGCCACGTTGTAGACGCCGGCGCTGCCGCAGCACTGGTCGGAATGCGGCAGTTCCACCAGCTGGCATCCGATCGCCGCCAGCAGCTCGCGCGGTTGATTGCGGATGCGCTGGGCGTTGGCCAGATGGCACGGGTCCTGGTAGGCCACCCTGCGCCCGATTTTCTTCTTCGGCGCGCGCAGTCCCACCTGCGCCAGATATTCTGTCACGTCCCTGGCCTTGGCTTTGAATTCTTTCGCGCGCGCGGCAAACTCCGGATCGTGCTCCAGCAGATCGTCATACTCCTTCAAATGCGAGCCGCAGCCGGCGGCGTTGGTGACGATGGCATCGTAGTCGCCGCCGAGGAACACCGTGATGTTGTTGCGCGCCAGCTTGCGCGAATCTTCGCGCAGCCCGGCATGCGCATGCAGCGCTCCGCAGCATCCCTGGCCTGCGGGCACGTGGACTTCAATCCCGTTCGCAGTCAGCGCGTTGATGGTGGCGTGGTTCAGATGCGAGAAGGCGACGTTGTTGATGCATCCCGCCATGAAGGCCACTTTGCCGCGCCGCTCGCCCGCCGCGGGAAACACCTTGCCGATTTCGCCGAAAAAGAATTCCTTATCCACCGCGGGCGCTACCCGCTCCAGTTCCGCTATGCCCATCAGCTTGAGCAGCCCGCTTTTTCGCGCCAACGTTTGCAGGCCCGACCGCTGGTAGAAGCGTACCAGTCGCGCTACGCGGTTGAGCCGCGCAAAATCCACGATGATCTTGCGGTAAAATATGTCGCGCAGCGTCCGCGCCAGCCACGGCCGCGGATAGTGATACTCGATCTGCGCCCGCGCCCGCTCCACGATGTGCCCGTATTTCACCCCCGACGGACACGCCGTCTCGCAGGCCAGGCAGCCCAGGCAGCGGTCGATGTGGGTAACGAACGCCTCATTCATCTCCGTCACGTGGTTGGTGACGTTAAGAATCTGGTAAATGCGCCCGCGCGGCGAATCCATCTCCATGCCCAGCGCTTTGTAGGTCGGGCAATGGTTCAGGCACAGCCCGCAGTGCACGCACGTTCGCAGCAGTTCCCAGGTGGGAACGTCCTGGTCCACAACAGCCTGTGGCATGGCCGCCCCCGCTTGGGCCTGGCCCGCAACTAACGAACTCCCCATCTCAGACAATGAATCGGCCCCTGTTCAAAATTTTGTTCGGATCCATGGCGCGTTTCACCGCCTTCATCATCTCCAGGTCGGTCGGTGTCGTGCCCCAGACGTCAAAGTGAGGCTTGGCTTCCTTGGGACAATGCGCCACCTCGGCCGACGTTCCCGCCGGCAATTGCCCGCGGAACGCCGAAACACAGTTGGCAAACTGCATGGCGGAAGGCGGATCCACCGCCAGCGGAACCAGCGCCAGCACCAGGTTGCCGGTAGCCGCGCGTCCCACAACCGCGGGGACAAAGTTGTAATCCGGCGCCACGCGCTCCAGCGCCTCGATGGCCGGCCCCACTTCTTGGATCGGCAGGTGCGTGTAGATCACCATGGCATTCCGGTGCCGCTCCAGGGCGGCATACTCGAAGTTGGAAACCCAGCTCCAGTACTGCTCCTCGGCTGCTCCTTCCAGCGTGCGCGTCACTGCCGATCCCAGTTCCCGCGCATAGCGCGCCAGCACGTTGTCGCTCCCCGTTGCCCGCAGAACGATCTGCCACTGGCTGCCGGGAGCTGCTACCGGCTTCGCCGGCGCGTAGTGATCGGCGTCGCGGACCTCGGGCGGATCGCACAGATACTCCGGCGCTCGCGGAGAGACAATCTCCATGCACAGCGGCGTCAGCGGCGAGCGAAAGACCTGGGCCCGGAACTTCAGCGCCTCATCGAGCGACTTAAACGCGCAGACAAAAGTGCGCAGCTGCCGTGGGCGCGGAAAAACTTTGAAGGCCGCCCGCGTGATCACCGCCAGTGAGCCGTAGCTGCCCGCCATCAGCTTCATCAGGTCGTAGCCGGCAACGTTCTTCACCACGCGTCCGCCGCCCTTGGCGACCTTGCCGTCGGCGGTCACGAACTGCACGCCAATGCAGTAATCGCGCATGCCGCCGAAGGCTGATTTGAACGGTCCGGCGGCGCCCGTAACCAGTAATCCCCCAAACGTCGCCCGATCGAGGCGCGCCGCGTCGCAGGGCAGCCACTGCTGGTGCTTCGCCAGCTCCTCCTGCACCGCCGCAAAGGTCATGCCCGCGTTCACACCGATGGTCAAATCGCCGGGATCAAAGTGCTCGATGGTGTTCAGCCGCGTGGTGTGCAGCAGAATATCAACTCGTTCCGGCACGCCGCCGATGTCCTGCTTGGTAAAGCCGCCTGCCGGCGCCACAACCAGGCCGCGTCCGTTGGCCAGATGCAAAATCGCTGCAATCTCTTCCACCGAGCCGGGTGTGACCGCGCTCGCCGGAGTCACGCCGTTGATGGCGCAGTCTGCCGTCGCCGCGGACACATGCTCTTCGCCGGAGATTGCTGCCAATTCCCGCTCGATCGAAAATGAAGTTGCCGTGGTCGTGAGGATTCCCCTTTAACGCGCGTCCACCACATCCAAAAAGTTCACGCCGTCGATCTCGCCTTTGAAAATCGCGGAATTACCGGCTCACCCAATTACCAAATTCCTGTTCACGCCCTCACCCCTTCCGCCGGCTGGACCTTATCTTTCGGCAGCGGCCCGGAAATCTCTCGGCAGTAACGGAGGTCGGGAATCATCTTCTGCGGGTTCAGGATCGACTCCGGATTGTAAGCGTTGCGCAGCCGGATCATTACCTCCAGGTCGGATTCGGTGAACATGTAGGGCATCAGGTTCATCTTCTCCGAGCCCACGCCGTGCTCGCCGGTGATCGACCCGCCAAAGCTCAGGCAGCAATTCATGATCTCTCTGGCGGCATCGTGGCTGGCCTGGAACTGCTTGGGGTCGCGCGCGTCGAACAGGATCAGCGGATGCAGGTTGCCGTCGCCGGCATGAAACACGTTGCCGATGATCAGCCCGTACTTCTGGCTGATGCGCTCGATCTCCGCCAGCGTGGCCGGAACCTTGGTGCGGGGAATCACGCCGTCCTGGGTGTAGTAGCCGGAAGCCACCCGCCCCACGGCGCCAAAGGCGGTCTTGCGTCCCAGCCACAGCAGTTGCCGCTGTTTCTCATCTTTCGCCCGGCGGACTTCCCGGGCCTTCTGCTCGCTGCAGACGCGGCTCACCGCCTCCGCCTGCTCCTCCACCACTTCTGTTAGTCCCTCGAGTTCGATCAGCAGCACCGCGCCTGCGTCCATGGGATAGCCGGCGTGGACGTTCTCTTCCACGCAGCGCACCATCCAGCCGTCCAGCATCTCCAGCGCCGCGGGCGTCACGCCGCTCTGCGTGATAGCCACCACCGTGTTGGCCGCGTCTTCCACCGTGTTGTAGATCCCCAGCAGCGTAGCCACCGCTTCCGGCGATTTGGTCAGCTTGACTGTGATCCTGGTGGCGATGCCCATGGTCCCTTCCGACCCAACGAAGAATCCGGTCAGGTCCAGCCCGCAGGAATCCTGCGCCTTGCCGCCGAACTCAACGATGCGCCCGTCGGGCAGCACGGCTTCGATTCCGGTAACGTGATTCACGGTCACGCCCATGGCCAGCGTGTGCGGCCCGCCGGAATTCTCCGCCACGTTGCCGCCGATGGTGCAGGCCCGCTGGCTGGAAGGATCGGGCGCATAGTAGTACCCGTACTTGACAGTCGCGTTGGAAACTTCCAGGTTCACCACGCCGGGCTGCACTACCGCCCGCTGGTTCTCCAGATCGATTTCCAGGATCTTGTTCATCTTGGCCATGGCCAGCATGATGGCCTGCTTGCCGGCGATCGCCCCGCCGCTCAGCCCCGTGCCCGCGCCGCGCGGCACCACCGGAGTCTTGGTAGAGTGCGCCAGGCGCATGATCTCGGAAACATGGTGCGTGTTCTGGGGAAAAGCCACAGCCGCGGGACGGCTCTTATCCTGCCCGCCGTCGTACTCGTACAGCATCAATTCTTCCGGCCGGTCGAGAACGCAATCTTTGCCGACAATTTTCCTGAGCTGGCGGATGATGGAGGGATCCATAGATGGCTCTTGCCTAAGATTGTACGCCAGCAAAACCGGTACCGGGCGATCTGGTGATCGATCATCCAGCCTGGATCAAACCCGTTCGGCTTTCACCTTTCACTGTTCATCGCCACTTCCTCCAGCGTGCTGACGGCTGATGAATTGCGCGCATCGTGGGTGATCCTCTGCCCTAGCTCCTGCGCTTTAACGCGAAACTCCTGCGCGTTCACCAATTGGTGGACGGCTTTTCTGATCTGCTCCCCGCCGGCCTTTCGGTTCAGCCGCAATCCGGCGCCGCGTGCCACTACGCGGGCAGCGTTATCGTTCTGGTCGCGCCCCATGGGCAGGCAGAGCAGCGGCACTCCGGCGGCGAGAGCCCGGATTACCGTTCCGTGTCCGGCATGTGTGACCATGACCGACGCCTCTGGCAAAAGCTGGTTGTGTGGAGCCGAGCGAACGACGTGCACATTCGCCACCGAGGACAGCGCCGAGGGATCGATCGATGGACCGGTGGTGACCACCGCCCGCACCTCCAGTGCGCTCAGCGCTTCGATCACGCGGCCGAACGTCGCCGCCTGGTCTTGAAAAGTGCTGCTGAAGCCGACCACCACCAGCGGCCGGCGATCGTCGGAGGACCATGGCGAACGGAAAGGCTCGGCCCAGGCCGGATCGTCGAGCTCAGGCCCGGCAAACACAATTCGCGGCAACGCGGCGCTCGACGAAAAATCGAAAGCAGAGCTGGTCAGCACCAGGTGTTTGGCTACGCGCTCTACCTGAGCAAACGGATGCGCGATCGGAGGCAAACCGAGCGCCTTGCGCGTGGCGTTGAACGATGGCGCTCCGCGTCCAAAGACTCTCAGCGACATGGTGCGCACCGCTGCGTCGCGCAGCCAGGCCATTGGACCTTTGCCGGGAAGAAATCCCGGCCCGAACGGCGGCACCCCTGGCCGCGGATAGAGATACACATTTGGCGAAAGCCCCACGCAGGGCACGCCGGCGCTCTCGGCCGCAGCCATCGCCCCCAGCATCATGTCGTTAGCTACGATCACGTCTGCGGGAAAGCGCTTGAGCTCTGCCAGAACGTCGCGGGCATAGGCCATCGCCGGGCCAACAAACAGCCGGTCGCGCAACAACCCCAGCAGCTCGGCAGGCGACTTGGCTTCCCAGTCCCGCAGCGGATCGTATGCCACCGATTTGTCCGGGCGCGGCGGAACGCTGCTCCAGGCTGCGAACGACGCGCCCGCCGCTTCCACCTCTACGCGATTGCAAAGATCGCTGAGCACGCGGACCAAATGCCCGCGCGCCACCAGCCGGCGCACCACCGCCAGCATGGGCGGCGTGTTGCCCCCGCCCTCCCAGTGGGTGAAAATGAAGCGCTTTGCCGGCGCCGTTGCAGACATCACATCAACCCCTTTTTCTGCCCAAAGAAGAGCCATTTGCATGCTCCTGATCCTGATTGAGCCCGGCCACTCCCAGCACGAGGCGGCGAAAGGCTTCTGCCGTTTGTTCCTTGCCCAGGCGCAGATCGCGCCGGAAGAGCTTCCAGAGATAGACGTCGGTCGCGGCGTAGAACTCCGTGATCCGCCGCTCGCGTGCCGCGCCGCTCAAGTGCGCGATGTACGGCGCGAAGACCTCGTGCAGCCACGCGCGATGCCCTTTCCTTCCCCGCTCCATCATCATGTGCAGCAGCGGCATGTCAGCTTCCTGGGCCAGCGCCTTGATGTTCAGATCGCCGTCAAGCTCGTAGTGCTGCAGCAGCGCTCCCAGCGCTGCCTCAATGTCGCCTGGCGGGGTGTTCGGGCGGTCGACCTGCATCTTGCGCCCCAATTGCACGAAGGCGGCCTCGAGAATGCCCTCGCGCGATCCGAAGCGGCGCAGAATCGTGCGCACCGTTAGGCCGGACTGGCCGGCGATCGCTTCCAGCGTGATCTCTTCGAGCCGTCGCACTGAGTAGACCAGCTCGATGGCGGCGTCCACGATGCTCTGTCCGTTGGCAGCAGTCTGTTCCGCCCGCGCCGCCTGCTGGTAGGCGCGATGCCGGCGGGATGTTCCTGTCTTCATGTCATGTATAGTGACAACAAATCTATATCCGTGTCAATAGCTATGACATGAATAATTTTTAGACGGCCTATGCGGCCGCCATCTAGCGGGAGCGAATAAAAATAGCCGCGGCCAAGCCGTCCGCCTCGTCCGCCAGGGCTTTCTCCCAGTCGGAAGACGCGAGCTCCGGCAATGTCGCCAAGGGCTCGATCCGGGCCAGCACCCTGATCGCCGGCCGCTCCGCCGGAACTTGCATCTCGATCACGCCGTCGCGCAGTTCGGCTTTGCAACTGCGCTCCCCGGAGGTCACGAACTGCTTGCGCAGCCCGATCAGGCTCCTGTACCAGTCGCGCATGAGATTCTCGCCCTCCGTCAGCTTCCAGTTTAGTTTTGAGCGCTCGAAGGTGGCGGGGTCCTGGGGATCGGGGACGCCCTCTTCCGGAAATCCGAACGCCTTGAACTCTTCGCGCCTTCCCTTGCGGACTGCCTCTTGAAGCGCGGGATCGCCGTAATCGGTGAAGAACAGAAACGGGTTTAGCTCGTCGTATTCCTGGCCCATGAAGATAAGCGGCGTATGCGGCGAGAGCAGCAGCAGCGCGGCGGCCAGCATGCGCACGCCGCGCGGGGCCAACACCGTCCAGCGCTCGCCCGTGGCCCGGTTGCCGACCAGGTCGTGGTTCTGCAGGCAGATCACGTGCGCAGCAGCCGGTACGCCCCGGGCCGCCGTGCCTCGCGGACGTCCCTTCCAGTACCGAAACGGCTCGCCTTGAAAAGCGAAGCCTTGATTTAGTGCGAGCGCGATCTGCTCCGCTCTTCCGTAGTCCTGGTAGAAACCCGCGCGCTCGCCGGTGAAGAACGCTTGAACCGAGTGATGAAAATCGTCGCTCCACAGGCCGTCCAGCCCGTACCCGCCCTGGTCTCGCGGGCGTACGATTTTCTCGTCATTGGCGTCGGTCTCGGCGATCACGCATACCTCGCGCCCCAGTTCTTCCCCCAGCCCCTGCGCCGATGCGCTGAGCTCGGCCAGGATGTGGACCGGCGAATCGTCAAAGATGGTCTGCACCGCGTCCAGGCGCAGGCCGTCGATGTGGTACTCGCGCACCCAGTAGCGCGCGTTCTCGATCACGTAGTCGCGGACGCCGCGCGAGCCCGGCTGGTCGTAATTGATGGCGTCGCCCCAGGGAGTATGGTGTTGCGTCGTGAAGTACGGACCGAAAAGCCGCAGGTAGTTGCCTTCGTTGCCCAGGTGGTTGTAGACCACGTCCATGATCACCGCCAACCCGGCGCCGTGCGCGGCGTCCACCAGCCGCTTCAGCCCCTCCGGGCCGCCGTAACTGGCCTGCACCGCGTACATGGAGACGCCGTCATATCCCCAGTTGCGCCTCCCCGGAAAAGCCGCCACCGGCATGATCTCGATGGCGGTAACGCCCAGCTTCCTGAGATATGGCAGCCGGCCGATGGCCGCGTCGAACGTCCCATCCGCCGTGAACGTTCCCACGTGCAGCTCGTAGATGACGTAGCCGGCGAAGGCCAGGCCGCGCCAGCCCTGGTCATGCCATGTATAAGCCCGGGGATCGACGATCTCAGTTGGCCCGTGCACGCCCTCCGGCAGCAGACGCGAAACCGGATCAGGCACCGGCTGTTGGTCGTCTACGATGTAGAAGTAGCTGTCGCCGGCCCGCGCGGCAGTCTCCAGCACGAAGTGCTCGCCTTCGCAGCGCATGGCCAGATCGCGGGTCACACCCTGGCCGGTCAGCCGCAGAGTGACGTGTCGCGCCGCCGGCGCCCACACGCGAAATTCGCAGGAGCCGCCACTTACCCTGGCTCCCAGCATGCCGGCTGCACTTTGCGTCCTGGGCGAAGTAGTCACCTGAGTTGAGACGATACGCGGCCAGGCCAGGATGCTCGCCCATCGCCAGTCCCCCGGCGTAGAGACGCGGCACTGCCGCGTCTCCAATTGTCGCATTCGCGAGCAGGTTTTGGCCGAACCCCCGTTCTACAAATACCCGTTTCCATGGGAACTTTTCCGCCGCTCAGGACATTACAGGATTGAGCACCGGATCGGGGGCTGCTGGCAGGAGCGTGCACAGGTGACCATCAGTGATGAAGCTCTAATGCTCGATTTCCAACACGGATCGCGCGAGGCGTTTGAAGAATTGTTTGCCCGCTATCGCGGTCCGTTGTACGGCTTCTTTCGGCGGCGGCTGGACAGCGCCGAGCGCGCTGAAGACCTGGCCCAGGAAACCTTCCTCGCCGTCATCCGCGCCATCTCGCGCTACAAACCGCAGGCGCTGGTGCGCACCTACTTCTACGGCATCGCCCTGAACCTGTTGTCGGCCGAGCGGCGCAGGAAGCCCGCCGAATAGGTGGAAGCCGGCGGCATCGATCCCGCGCGCGAAGACACATCGGAAACCGCGCTGTGGGTGCGCCAGGCGCTCAAAGAACTCGCCCCCACCGAGCGCGAGATTCTCATGCTGCGCGAGTTCGAGCAGCTCAGCTACGCCGAAATCTCCGACCTGCTTCGCCTGCCGGTGAACACTGTGCGCTCGCGCTTGTTCCGCGCGCGCATGGCGCTGAAGGAACATCTGCAGCCGCGGCTGAAGAGGCAGACGCCATCGGGCAAGACCGAATTCCCGGCTATGAACGCGCAGAGCGAAGGCGAGGAGGCATGAACCCCATGAATACCAAGAATCATCCCCTGGAACAGGAAGAATTGATGGCCTACCTCGACGGCGAGCTACGTCCCGAGCTGGCCACCATCGCCGCCGCACACCTCGAGCGTTGCGAGGAATGCCGCGCTGCCGCCGACGATCTGCGCCAACTCTCGCAGGAGCTGGCGCGCTGGGAGATCGAGATGGCGAGCGCTGAGATTCCGCCGGCTATTGGCTCGGCGGTTGATGTCCATGTGCAAACACAGAAAAAGCGTGTGGCTGCACACCGCCGCACTTGGCGCCAGATTCTGGGATCACGACGCCTGGTCTGGGAAGGAGGTATAGCAACTGCCTGTCTAATAGTAGTTTTGGCAGTGGAAGTATTCAGAACGACGCTTCAGACGCATAGTGTGGGCCAACGGATCGTTCTTCCTTTTATCGCTCCGCAGGCTAAGCTACAAGCTAAGAGCCAAGTCGCGGGCGGCGGAGGCGGCGACGCCACAAGGCTGAAGATGCAAGACCGCCTATACGCGGTCAATGGCGCGATTGGCACCGATGCCGCGCCCGCTCCTGAAGAGGCTGAGCAGCCGTCGCCCGTTCCTAACGGCCCCATGATCGTGCGCACCGCGCAGTTGGTGCTGGTCACGAAAAACAAAGACTTCGACAACGCCCGCAGCAGCGCCGAAGAGATCCTGAAGCGCCACGGCGGATACGTCGGCCAGCTAACGGTAAGCGCGCCCGCGGGCCAGGCGCGCACGCTCAGCGCCACCTTCCGCATTCCGGCGGCCCAGCTTGATGCCGCGATGGCCGAGCTCAAAAAGCTTGGCCGCGTGGAGTCCGAGTCGCAGGGCGGCGAGGAGGTCACGCAGCAGTACGTCGACCTGCAGGCGCGGCTGGCCAACGCCCGCCACACCGAGCAGCGGCTCAGCGATCTTCTTCGCGACCGCACCGGCAAGCTCTCTGACGTGCTGGCCTTTGAAAAAGAGATCGACCGCGTGCGCGGCGAGATCGAGAGCATGGAGGCCCAGCGTAAGTCGCTGGCCAAGCAGGTGACCTACGCCACGCTCACTGCCACCATGACTGAAGATTACGGCGCGCCGCTCGAAGTAGTGCCGCCGTCCACCTCCACCCGCTTCCGCAACGCCGCCATCGAGGGCTATCGCGCCGTGGCCGATGGCATCGTCAGCGTGATGCTCTTCCTGCTCTCCGCCGGTCCCAGCATCCTGATCTGGGGTGGGATCCTGTTCGTAGTGGCGCGCCTGATCTGGAAGCGCATTCGCCGGCGCATTGCCTGATGGCCGGGCGAGGCTTTACAACAGTGAGGTGAACCAAACTCTGATTCTGGCTTCTTCGTCGCCGCGGCGCCGGCAGCTGTTGCAGGAAGCCGGAATCATTGTTGAAGTTCATCCCGCGCACATCCCTGAAGTACGCTCGCCGGGAGAGCCGCCGGTCGAGTACGTTCGCCGGCTGGCGCAGGAAAAAGCTGAAACCGTGGCGCGAAATTTTCCCGACCGCCACATACTGGCGGCCGATACAACCGTCGTCGTCGATCACCAGGTACTGGAAAAGCCGGTCGATCTGGCCGACGCCCGCCGCATGTTGCGCCTGCTCTCCGGCCGCGAGCACAGCGTGATCACCGCCGTGAGCCTGGTTCGCCCCGGAGCCGGGAGCGCTACCCGGATTGCAACCACCAAAGTCTTTTTTCGCGACGTCTCTGACCGGGAAATCAATGCCTACATCGCCGGCGGAGAGCCCATGGACAAAGCCGGAGCCTACGCCATCCAGGGCGGAGCCGGGCCCTGGGTAGAACGCATCGACGGGGAATATTCGAATGTAGTAGGACTGCCTCTGTCGCTGGTGACGGATTTACTGCGGGAAGCCGGCTTGCTTTAGGACTCTGCGAACCTATTTCTTCTCAGCGGGCGCCGCGGTGGGAGCCGCCGGCTGCGAAGGTTCGTTCTCGTGGTCCTTCATCGCGCCTTTGAAATTGCGGATGGCATCGCCCAGGCCCTTGCCCAGGTCGCCCAGCTTGCTGGGTCCGAAAAAGATGAGCGCAATCACCAGAATGATCAGCAGTTCCGGAACGCCAAGTCGTCCACCAAACATTTTTGTTTCACTCCATTCGGAACCGCCAGAACCGGGAAAGTTCCGCTCTTATTTGAAGGTATCTACGCCCCTGATTGTAGGCCAACCACGCGGGTGAGTCAAAAGAACATTCTCAGTTTCCCGCTGGCGCTGCCGGGCGCAGAATCTGGTTATTCCCCTTATGATTCATATGCTTTCGATCAGCGCCGCGAGCAGCGCTGTGCGCCGCGGCAGCTCTTCCAGCAGGATGGATTCGTTGGCGGCGTGAGCGCCTTCGCCCACCGCACCCAGGCCATCGAGAGTGGGAATTCCCATGGCCGAAGTGAAGTTTCCATCCGACCCGCCGCCGGTCGAGGCCTCGTCCAGCGCAAAGCCCAGCCCGCGTGCCTGCTGGCGCGCGATGCCGAACAACTTCACCGTTCCCTCGGTGCGCTCCATCGGTGGACGGTTCAAGCCTCCGCTGACTTCGATGGAGCACTGCGGATCAAACGCCTTCAAAGAAGTGAATCTCTGCTCCAGCTCTTTAGCATCGGCCGCGCGGGCCACGCGTATGTCGATCTCAGCCACCGCCTCGGCTGCTACCACATTGGTGCGCGTTCCGCCGCGAATCACTCCCGGGTTCACCGTGATTCCCCGCGTGACGTCGGTGAACTTTGCCACTTCCAGCAACTGTCGAGCCAGCTCCAGCACCGCGCTGTGTCCTTTTTCGAAATCCACTCCGGCGTGCGAGGCGCGGCCGCGCACGCGGATGGTGAAATCACCCACGCCCTTGCGCGAGGTCTTGAGATGGCCAGCCAGAGTCTGCGCCGGCTCCAGCACCAGCACCGCCTCGCACTCGCGCGCGGCGGCCTCAATGATGGGCCGCCCGGTCTCGCTGCCGACCTCCTCGTCGGTATCGAGCACAATGATCACCGGCCGGTGCTCGCGGCCCGCCTCGCGCAGAGCGCGCAGGGCGTAAATCATCATCACGATCCCCGCCTTCATATCCAGAACGCCGGGTCCGAAGACCCGCTCCCCGTCCACGCGAAACGGCATGCCGGCCAGGGTGCCCAGCGGCCAGACGGTATCGAAGTGGCCGAGCAAAAGGATGGACTTGCTGCTAGCGCTGCCGGCGAAGTCGGCGCGCAGGTTATCGCCGCGTTCGGTGTTGGAGAAGCGCTTGACCGTGCCGCCCAGCGATTGAAATTCCGCGGCCAGCGCAGCCCCCAGGCGGTCCACCGCGGCCTTGTTGTCGCTGGGGGATTCCAGCTCCACGAACTTCCTCAGCAGCGCCAGCATCTGCGGCCGGTTCTCCCGGCTGAATTGCAGCAGCGGCGCCGATCTGGACTGAACTGAGCTGGAAGTCTGAGACATGAGCTGAAGATGAAATGATAACCCGCCGGCAGTCCCTCGCATTTCCCTCACAATAAAAACGGCAGCCCACGGTTTGAAGGCTGCCGTTATGCACGAAGGAGCGCGCCATCCAGGCGCTTACGGATATGTCTCGACAGTTCTATTTGCATTCTGTTGGATGCGGCGCCGCGTTGCCGGGCAGCCAGACAGCCCAAAATTTTAAACCTGGCGCGGATTCTTCTATAATGCGCGCCGAGTAGAAGATGAGCGAAACCGCTAAAGTCAACCCGCCCCCGACATCCGGCGAACCTAAGCCTCCCGATATATCGCAGATTCTCAGCATCCTGCCGCATCGCTACCCTTTTCTGCTGATCGACCGCATTGTGGAGATCGAGCGGCGGAAGCGCATTGTGGCCCTCAAGAATGTGACCGTGAACGAGCCTTTCTTTGCCGGCCACTTTCCCGGCAACCCCATCATGCCTGGCGTCTTGACGGTGGAGGCCATGGCCCAGGCCGGGGCCGTGTTGCTGCTGACCGAATTTCCCGACCGCAACCAAAAGCTCGTCTTTTTTACCGGCATTGAAAAGGCGCGCTTCCGCCGGCCGGTGGTCCCCGGGGACCAGCTGCGCATTGAGGTTGACGTCCTGGCCTGGCGCAGCATTGCCGGTCGCATGGACGGCAGGGTGCTGGTCGACGGCAAGGTGGCCGCTGAGGCTATCATCAGCTGCGCCGTGGTCGACCGCTCGCGAGCTCGCGGAGCGTCTTCGGCTCCCGGCGAATTCAACGAATGATTCATCCCACCGCTATTGTTGATCCGCGTGCCAAGGTGCCCGCCTCATGTTCGGTAGGCCCGTTCTGCGTGATCGGAGCTGGCGTGGAGCTGGGCGAGAATTGCGAGTTGATTTCGCACGTGGTGATCCACGGCCCCGCGAAGATCGGCTCGAACAACCGCTTTTTTCCGTTCAGCCTGATCGGCGGCGAGCCCCAGGACGTGAGCTATCGCGGCGAAGAGACGCGTCTGGAGATCGGCGACAACAATGTGATCCGCGAATCGGTCACTTTGAACCGCGGCACCACCAAGGGCGGCGGCGTGACCCGGATCGGCAGCCACACCTTGATCATGGCCTACACTCACGTCGGACACGACAGCTTCATCGGCGATCACGCCATGCTGGTTAACGCGGCCACGCTGGCCGGCCACGTGACGGTTGAAGAGTGGGCGGTGGTCGGCGCGCTCTGCCCGGTGCACCAGTTCGTGCGCATCGGGGCGCATGCTTACATCGGCGGAGGGACCACCATCACCCAGGACGTTCTGCCCTTCGCCAAGGTCTCCGCCCGCCGCGACGTGGCCACGTTCGGTCTGAACTCAATCGGGCTGGAGCGGCGCGGCTTCAGCCAGGACCGCCTGCGGAAACTGCACCATGCCTACCGCGTTCTGCTCAACTCCAAGCTGAATACCTCACAGGCCATCGAGAAGCTGAAAGCCGAAGGCGATCAGGGCGAGGATGTGGCCATGCTGATCCGCTTCGTCGAGCAATCGGAGCGCGGAGTGATCAAATAAATCGAGGCTGCCCGTGTCTATAGCTGCTGGCTTCGGGTTCCGGCAGTTCAGATCACCCGATCTTGATAAACTCATCCCGTGTCTCCCCCTGAAAAACTAGGCCTGATCGCCGGCAATGGGAGCTTTCCTCTGCTGCTGCTGGATGCCGCCCGCGCCCAGGGCAAACAGGTGATCGTGGCCGCGATCAAAGAAGAAACGTCACCGCTGGTCGAGCAGCGCGGCGCATCGGCCGTCTACTGGATGTCGCTGGGCGAACTCGGCAAGTTGATCGACATTTTCAAAAAGGAAGGCGTCCGCACCGCGGTGATGGCCGGCCAGGTCAAGCACAAGCAGATTTTTTCCGGGATCCGTCCGGACTGGCGCCTGGCCAAGGTGCTGTTTTCGCTGGGCACGCGCAATACCGACTCTCTGATCGGCGCCGTCGCCCGCGTTCTGGAAGACGAGGGTATTCATCTCATCAGCTCAACGTCTTATCTGGAACCGTTGCTGGCCAAAGACGGCGTGCTGACCCGCCGCTCGCCGACCGAAGCCGAGCAGAAGAACGTCGAATATGGGCGCAAGGTTGCCCGCCACCTGGCTCAGTACGATATCGGCCAGACGGTGGTAATTGCCGAAGCCGCTTGCGTCGCCGTGGAGGCCATGGAAGGCACCGACGCCACCATCCTTCGCGCCGGCGAGATCATGAAGAGCACGGCGGCCGGCGGCGTCGGCCAAGCTGTGCTCAGCTCTGCGCTGACCGTGGTCAAGGTGGCCAAGCCCAACCAGGACATGCGCTTTGACGTTCCTGTTGTTGGCGTAAAGACCATCCAGACCATGGCCCAGGCGGGCGCGACTTGCCTGGCCGTGGACACAGGAAAGTGCCTGTTTCTTGATGGCGATCGCGTGATTGAGGCCGCCGACGCGGCGGGCATCGCGGTTGCGGCTTCCAGCCGTTAAATTTGCCCGGCTCTACGCCGCTTCTAGCCACTATTCCCCGCCCCCGGGGCTCGGTTGAGCCGGAAACTTCAGGCATTTTTTGACTAATGCAAAACAACTAAAAGGTGGCAATTGTAACCAGCACAACCGAACTCAATGCCACTTCGAACAAACTAGTTTTTTAGTTCTCATCCTAAGTTTGCTATTGTTGACACGACCTTAACCCTTTAGCTACACACGATATCAACCAGCACAGCTATAATTCACCCTGCGCGACAAAATCAGCTGCACATTCATCTAGGGGCCCACAGGAACCTGCCATGCAAAACTATGTCCTGGTAGATGTTAATGGCTTTTCTCTGTCGTCATCGCTTCTTAAGAAACTCTCAACCGCTACTCCCCGGTGCCGTTCCCTGATGTACGCCGCGCTGCTCGTGTTTGCTGCGATCTTCACCGCGCCGGACGCGGTGTTCGGGCAAGCCGCAGCGGCTCAGGTTCCGCAACGCAGCCCGCAGAGGATCCTGGTGAAACTCCAGCCCTCTCTGGCTCAGCAGATTGAGGCTGAACTGCCCGTCCAGGGCTCTTTACAGGCTATGACCGTGGCTACCGGCCAGCTGCACGCGGCCAGCGTCAATAGCTTTTTGTCGCGCTATTCGCCCAACCGCATGACGCCGGTGTATCCGGCAATCATTCGCGCCCGCCGGAGCCATGGATGGACGGACGCGCAATTCGCCGACCACCTGCGCCAGCAGTTCCGCGCGCGGGCCGCTCGCCAGACGCAGCCGACAGCCACTCCGGAAATCTCGCGGACCTACGTCCTGGAGTTCCCCGGCGCATCGGCCACGCAGATCGAAGCTCTGCTGCAGCGCTTGCAAGCCGACCCGCAGGTGGAGTACGCCGAGCCTGATCGCTTCGTAAATACAAACCAGCTGCCCAACGATCACTTCCTGTCCACTACCGGAAGCTGGGGACAGAGCTATCCCGACCTATGGGGACACTACAAGATCAACGCGCCCACCGCATGGAACACGGCATTAGGTGACGGAATCATTGTTGCCGTGGTTGACACCGGTATTGACTATAACCATCCGGACATCGCTGCCAACGTTTGGATCAACACAGGAGAGATTCCCAACAACGGGATTGACGATGACCACAACGGCTTCATCGATGACGTACGCGGCTGGGATTTCATTGGCGCCAGCTGCGGCAGCCCCACACAGAGCAACGATCCCATCGATCATTTCGGGCACGGCACGCACGTCGCCGGCACTATTGCTGCGATAGGCAACAACAGTATCGGCGTTATCGGCATTGCCTGGCATGCCCAGGTGATGGCCGTCAAAGGGCTCGACGACGGCGGCTGCGGACTGGAATCCACCCTGGCTCCGGCGATCGATTACGCCGCCAACAACGGCGCCGACGTGATCAACGCTTCCTGGGGCGGTGGAGGTACCTCGTTCACCATTGAGCAGGCCGTCCAGTTTGCCGCCGGGCTGGGAGTGGTGTTTGTGGCTGCTGCTGGAAACTCCGCCATTGACGCGCTGAACTTCTTCCCTGCCAACTCGCCGGAAGCCATCACCGTGGCGGCGTCTGACGCCTTCAACAATTTCGCCCCTTTTTCCGACTTCGGAACCAAGATCGACGTCACCGCGCCCGGCGTCGACGTTCTCTCTCTGCAGGCGAGCGGTACCCAGCTTGGCCCGCTGGGCGATCCTAATTTCCCCGGCTATATCCGGCTCGCCGGCACCAGCATGGCCACGCCGCACGTTGCCGGCACCGCTGCGCTTATTTTGTCGCAGCATCCCACGTATTCGCCGGAGCAGGTTCGCCAGGTGCTGCGCGCCAGCGGCACCAGCGCTACGGGCACCGACTGGGATCCCAATTTCGGCTACGGCATTGTCAACGCGCAGGGAGCGGTCGCTCTGCCTGACGTGCTGGCCGTGAAGATTTCTTCGCCTGCGCCAGGCACGTTCGTAAATTCTCTCGTGGTCATTTCCGGGACTGCCCAGGGCAGCGCCTTTGATCACTACGTTCTGGAATTTGGAACCGGAGCAACTCCCACGGTGTGGACGCAGTTTGCCAGCGGCACTGCGCAGGTCAATGCCGCGGCGCTGGGAACGCTCGATCCCAGCACCATGCCCGATGGTCAGTACACCATCCGCCTGAGCGCCTTCGATACCTCCGGCAACCCATTTCGTGATCGAGTGCTGGTCACGGTGAGGTTTGTAACCTTCACCAACCCGGCTCCGGCAGCGGTTCCGGTCACCGCCATGGAATTCAAGCCCGGAACTCAGATCACCATCACCGGCGTGGCCACGGCGCCGGCCTTCCAGAGCTACAACATCCAGTGGGCGGGAGGCGTTGCTCCGACCACAGGCTGGACTTCTACCGGCATCACCCTGGCCGGCGGCGGGACCTCGCAGGTCAATGGCGGGACGCTGGCGACGTGGGACACTTCATCCATCAGCACCGCGGACTTCTTCACACTGCGAATGCAGGTACTCGATGGCAGCCTGACTCGCATAGCCACGACACTCGTGTACTTCGAGCCCAGCCTGCTTTCGCAAAACTGGCCGCAGACGCTCATTCAAGGGCCCGATCTGCTGTCCGGTGTAACCCCCGCTACCGACGCCGCTGGAAACACGCGGCTGGCGCTCTCCAGCCCGATCTATGCCGGCTCATCGGTGCCCGGTGAGTACTACAGCTTCTCGGCTGACGGATCGTCGGCGAACGTGACCTCGCTGACCTACGGTTCACTCTTCAGCCCGGCTGCGGGCAACATCGACGGAACTGGCGGGGACCAGGTTGCTGTTTCAGAGCAGAATGACATCCGTGTCTTCCACACCGATGGCACATCATTCACCTTGCAGGCGCCATCCAACCCCACCAGCTTTTTCTACCCCTTTACTCAGGTTTTGCTCGACAACGTTTCCGGAACATCGCAACTCAATGTGATGGATTTCGGTGACACCTTCCTGACCAACCCTCTGGGAACGGCGGCGGGCCTGTTTGCATGGAACGGCGATGGCTCATTGCTGAACTCAAACTTCCCGCTACCCGTGGCCGACGTCAATCTGCAAACCGTGTTTACACCGATCTTCGGGCAGCGGGTGCTGGTAGGCGACCTGAACGGCGATGGCCACAAAGAATTTATTGGAGTCGCGGGACTCTCGAACACAACGTTCACCCTGGACCTGTTTGCGCAGGACGGCACGCCGCTTTCCTGGGCTGTTCCCACGCTGACGGGCGAGCCTTTCACCATCGTCCTCGCCGATCTGGATCACAATGGTAAGCTTGAGACTCTGGTTCCTATCCTCGACTCCACCACCTTCCAGACCATCGTGCACGCGTTTCAGCCCGACGGCACCGAACGTCCAGGGTGGCCGGTCACCATTCCGGGCGTAAGCTTCACCTACCTTGCGGTGGGCGATCTTGATCGCGACGGCACCGAGGAGATTGTTGTCCTGATCGACAACGTCGGCATCTTTGCCTTCGAGCCGGACGGAACCCCGTTCGCGGGCCTACCCCTAATCGGCAGCGGCTCCAATGTAGGCCCGATCGCTCTGGGCGACATCGACGGCGACGGCTTCCCCGAGATTCTCTTCACCAACACCCGGGTGCTGCAGACGTCCAGTTCATCGGCCTCTCCCGCCCCGGCCGGAAGCGCTTCTCTGCGCACCGACTTCACTGCCAGGCCCGAGGGAGTAACGGTCACCAGTTCAGTAGGAACCACGTCCGCTGGAACGCTTTTCATCTCGCCGGTTCTTACCGCCATGCGCCGCGACGGAACCATCGCCCGCACCTGGCAGTTGCTGGGCGCCCAGGGCAATCAACCGGCCAGCAAGACCCGCATCACCGTGGGCGACTTCAATCACGATGGCATCACCGATCTGGCCTTGACCTATATGACCGTGAACGGCGGAGGGGCGTCCGGCCAGGATCTCCAGGGCGTGGCCATGGTGCTCACCACCGGTACGGCGTTCAACGCCGACGCCAACGACTGGCCCATGATCTTTCAGAACCCGCAGAACACATCGATCAAGCGGCGGGCGATCACGCTTGCCGTGACGGCGCCCTCGGCGGGCGCCACTGTGTCGGGCACAGTCCCGGTAACGGCAACCACCACCGGGACCGTCACCTCGCTGCAGTTCAAGCTCGATGGAGCCAATCTTGGCACGGCGATTACGGCTGCTCCGTTCACATTCTCCTGGGACACAACTCAGGTTTCGAGCGGCGCACACAAGCTGGCGGCGCTGGGAATTGACGCCAATGGCCGCCCTGTGGCATCGGCGCCGGTCACCGTCAACGTAGTGAGTGGCATCAGTTCAGTTGCGCTGGGATTGACCGCCGGCACCAGCCCCTCGGCTTTCGGGATACCGCTGACCTTCACCGCCACGGTAGCCCCGGGTACAGCCACCGGGGCCGTCACCTTCTTCGACGGCACCACGGCCATCTCCGGAGCAATACCTCTGAGCGGGGCCACGGCATCGCTGACGAATGCAAGTCTCACAACCGGCACGCACAGCATCAGCGCGAAATACAGCGGCGACTCGAATTTTGGCCAGGCCGTGTCTCCGGCGCTTTCTCAAAATATCTTGAAGGCAGGGACCTCGACCTCGCTGACCAGCTCCAACGGCAGCGTGAACGCCGGCACGTCCGTGACCTTCACGGCAACAACCGGTTCTTCAACCACCGGCACACCCACCGGTTCGGTTCAGTTCATGGACGGCAGCGCAGTGCTGGGCCTGGTCGCGCTCAATGCTCAGGGGGTGGCAGTGTTGACGACCAGGGCGCTCTCCGGCGGAACGCACTCCGTCACCGCCCAGTATGGCGGCGACAACAACTTCAACTCCTCAGGTTCCAACACGGTCAGCCAGAACATCATGGACTTCACCGAGATCGCTTCGCCGGCGAGCGCCACCGTCAGAGCCGGCGGCAGCGCCACGTTCACGTTCACTGTGAATCCGCTGGGGGGCTTCAACCAGACCGTTAACTTCTCCTGCTCCGGACTGCCGTCGCAGGCGCAGTGCATGTTCAGCCCGTCTTCGCTCACGCCCAACGGAGCAGCCGTCACCACCACGCTGACCATCACCACCACGGCCGCTTCGGCAGTGCTGCAGCCGCCCCGCTTCCCGACCTCCGGGCCGCCGCTCTACGTGTACCTGAGCGCGGGAATCCTGGGAGTGCTTGGGCTGGCATTGGCTTCCGGGAAACGCAACCGGGCGACGCCGCGACTGGTGCTGGCGATGATCGCGTTCGGGGTTATGGCCACCCTGGTGGCCTGCGGTGGAGGGTCATCGAATCACAACCCGGGAACTCCGCCGGGAACCAGCCAGGTCACAGTGACCACTTCGTCTGCGAATGGCAGCCATACGGCTTCGGTCACGCTGGTGGTGAATTAGTGTGCTAGCCTGCGGAGCCATGGATTACCGATTGCACGGTGTCGCGTCGAAAAGGTAGACTCGCGGCTGTCGGTAAAAACTGGAGGCACCCCATGGCTCCTATCGCTTTCACCGTCAATCAGGAAAAGCGTCAGTTGGATGTTGACCCGCAGACACCGCTCCTGTGGGTGCTGCGCGACGAACTCAACCTCACCGGAACAAAATTTGGCTGCGGCAAAGGCCTGTGCGGCGCCTGCACGGTTCACGTCAACGGCGCGGCCACGCGGTCGTGTTCTACACCGGTCGGCGAAGTTGCCGGCAAGAACATCACGACCATCGAAGGCCTTTCAGCGCACAGCGACCATCCGCTCCAGGTGGCGTGGATTGCCGAGCAGGTGCCGCAGTGCGGTTACTGCCAGTCAGGCATGATCATGACCGCGGCCGAGTTGCTGCGCACCAAACCCCACCCCACGGACGCCGACATTGACGGAGCCATCGGCAGCCACATCTGCCGTTGCGGGACGTATCAGCGAATACGCGCCGCGATTCATCGGGCAGCCACGCCTGTCGCGCCTCATCGCCAGCAGGCGGAAGGGAGGCGGTCATGAGCACCCTGGCTTTTACGCGCCGCGATTTCCTGAAGTCCTCGAGCGCGCTGGTGATCGGTTTCTCGCTGCGCGGAACCGATCTGCTGGCCCTCAACCCCGAGCAGCCGCAAATCAATCCGCTGAACGCCTGGATCCGGATTGCCAAAGACAATTCGGTCACGCTGATCCTAGCCAAGTCGGAGATGGGTCAAGGCGTGACCACCTCCCTGCCCATGATCCTGGCGGAAGAGCTGGATATTCCCTGGGCGAGCGTGAAGGTGGAGCAGGCCCTGACCGATCCCGAAGTTTACAGCCATGGCACCGGCGGCAGCGGCAGCGTTGCCGGTTCGTATGAACCTCTGCGCCAGGCCGGAGCCGCGGCACGCGAGATGCTGATCTCGGCCGCTGCCAAGACCTGGGACACCTCGCGCGAAAGCTGCCATGTGAAAGATGGAGCCGTCTACCATGGCGCGCGCACGCTCAAGCTGACCTATGGCGAATTGGTGGAGACCGCCAGCAAGCTGCCCATCCCCGACCTGAAAACCGTGGTGCTCAAGAATTCGAACACCTTTGACATCATCGGAAAATCCATGCCGCGGCTGGACATTCCCGGCAAGGTCAACGGATCGGCAGTGTTCGGACTGGATGTGCGCGTTCCCGGAATGCTGCGCGCGGTGATTGCCCGCTGCCCGTACTATGACGGCAAGGTCAAGAGCTTTGACGCCGCCAAGGCCAAGGCTGTCCCCGGCGTGGTGGCCGTGGTCGAAGTTGCTTCATTTCGCGGCTCGCACAGCAAAAGCGGGATCGCGGTGGTTGCCAACAATACGTGGGCGGCCATGCAGGGGCGCAACGCGCTGGTGGTGGAGTGGGAAGGCGCCAACCCTGACGATTCAACCGACGCCCTGAGCCAGCGGCTCAACGGAGCATCCACCCAGCAGGGCAAAGCTATGCGCACTGAGGGCGACGTGAACGCTGCATTTGCGTCGGCAGCAACCAAGATCGATGCCGTGTACGAGCTGCCATTTCTTGCCCATGCCACCATGGAGCCCATGAACTGCACGGCTGACGTTCGCGCCGACCGCGCCGAACTGTGGGCGCCGACGCAGTCTCCCGACTGGATACAGGGAATGGTGGCCGGCGCCACAGGGCTGCCGCGCAAGTCGGTGGTTGTGCACACGACTCTCATGGGCGGAGGCTTCGGCCGCCGCTACCAGACCGATTTCGGCGTTGAAGCTGCCCTGGTCTCCAGAGCCGTCGGCAAGCCGGTGCAGGTCGTGTGGACGCGCGAAGACGATATGGCGCACGACTTCTATCGTCCTACATGCTGCCATCGCCTGAGTGCGGCCTTCGACGCGTCGGGCAAGCCATCGGGCTGGCGCCACCACATCTGTTCCACCTCGATCCGCGCCTTCTGGGGCGGAAAGCCGGAGCAGCAGGAAGTCAGCGGCGCCGCCGAGGTGCCCTATGCCGTCCCTGCGATCCTGGTGGAGTACGCGCCGGTCGACAGCAAAATCCCACGCGCCTGGTGGCGTTCGGTGGAGAACTCATTTAACGGCTTTGCCGTGGAGAGCTTCATTGACGAAGTGGCCGCGCAGATGAAGAAGGATCCCGTCCAGTTGCGGCTGGAGTTGCTCGCCGGCGATCGCAAGATCAAGAACGTGATGTGGCCGACCAATGAACCGCTGGAGACGCCGCGCCTGCGCGCTGTACTGCAGGAAGCCGCCACTCGCTCGGACTGGGGCAAGCCATTGCCCAAAGGCCGTGCCCGCGGTGTGGCCTGCTTTTACTCGTTCGACACCTACGTGGCCCAGGTAGCCGAGGTCTCGGTGGAAAACGGCGATGTCAAAGTCCATCGCGTGACCTGCGCCGTGGATTGCGGGCGGGTGATCAATCCCGATGGCGTCAAGGCGCAGATGGAGAGCGCCATCATCTACGGGCTCAGCGCGGCGCTGTACGGCGAGATCACGGTCAAAGACGGCGCAGTGCAGCAGAGCAACTTTCACGATTACCAGGTGGCGCGCATCGGCGACGCGCCGCACATGGAGATCTACCTCATGCCCAGCACCGCCGCACCCAAAGGCGTCGGCGAGCCGGGAGTGCCCTGCCTGGCGCCGGCGGTTACCAACGCGCTCTTTGCGCTTACCGGCAAGAGAGTACGGAAGTTGCCCATTAAACTCAGCACCTAGTATTGAGTAATTAGTATTTAGCCAGAATCCTGCCGCAGATTCACGCGGATGAACGCGGATCGAAGAAACGACTTTGATCCTCGCAATTATCGGCGTGTCATCGCGTTCTGCGCTCTTGCGCGAGTTTCGAAGCGCAGGCGCGCGCCAGCAAGTCGCAGAGCACGGCTTCCTGTTCCAGATGGCACGCGCGGAATATGCGGTTCAGGTGCATGTGCACGTAGCTCGCGGCTAACTGCGCCATGGTCGCGGTGAGGCGGCCGTCCTGTTCCAGTGTCCGGAGTTCCTCGCGGATGGCTGGAAGACTCCTGGAATATCGCAACAGCGCAGACATGGCCTCATCCGGGATGGTTGGCTCTGCGGAGGAAGATCCGCCCTGAGCAGCATTCGTCCCGGGTTGATCCTCACACCAGGCAAGAATCGCCGCCAGAGTCGATCGCATCTCGGCAGAGCGAAACTTGCTCGCCAGTTGCTGGCGGTAGGTATCGTCCACGACCCAATTCTCCTCCCGGTCGTCGCGCAGGATTTCCGCCAGAGCTTTCTGATCGGCGGTGTTGAAGCCCAGCCCGGACAACAAGCGGACCGTGCCGGCCAACGCCAGTTGCCAGCGCCGTTCGGCCCGGTCGTCGCCGGTGACCAGCGGCAGAAGCTCAAGACACAGTTGGCTGTCGAGATGAAAGAGTCTCTCGGCCACGGCCACGCCGTGCGGACCGCCATAACGCTCCAGTTCCGGCTGATAGGCATCGAACGCCAGTCGCCACAATACTCCCTGCCGCTGGAAGGGAGTGGCGCGTTCGAGAAACGCGGGAAGGACCTGCCCTTGCAGATAGCCGGGATCGCCGTGGAAGCGCAGGCGCAGATGCCAGTGGGGATCGGCGTAGCGCAGAAAGAACCAGAGCGGCGACGCTCCGGGCTCGGCGGTTCGGGAGATCTCGGCCAGCAACGGCCGCACCAGTTCCAGCAGTAGACGGTCAGCATGCGAGGGACTGCAGTAGAGCTTTGCAAACAGCCACTCCGAGTCCGGCGGCGGTGCGTGATGAAGCGTAGAAGCGTCGGCCCGACTCACGACATCGCTGCGCGCCCGCGCAGATTTCACCTGCATAGCGGCGGTTGCGCTCGGCTTGCTGCGCACGAACGGAAGGACGACTTCATGGACAAAGCTGCCTTCCGGCCCCTGAACTACCAGATCAGCCGGCTGCGGGAACATCTCCACCAGCAAGGTTTCGGGCTGTTTGCGGATGTGTTCGAGAAAAACATCCACCGCCAGAGAGCTCTCAAAGTCGATCAGCAGGTGATTGTCCGCTTGCGCGATGTAGGCAAAGCGGGGCAGGCCTTGCGCGTTTCGCCAGGCTTGCAGCCGGACATCCGGCGTTGCGTGAGGCGCAAACAGCCTGGGAGCTGTCTCACGAGAGATGCGCCAGCGGGCCAGAGAAAAAATAATGTGTCCCATGGTCACGCGGGGCAGAAAGGCCTCCTCTCCCAGCGATCCCCAATGCCATGACAGCTCCGGGCAGGTGCCCTGGTGTTGCAGCAGGCAAAGAAACTTGTAGAGCTTCAGGCTGCGCGGTGAAGCGAAATTGTGGGCCGAACTCAGGCGCGGCAGCACCTCGCAGCGCAGGCGGCGCGAGCGCAGAACGATGCGTCCCTCGCGAACAGAGACGGTGAGGTCGGAGAGCGCGAGTTGGCGGCCGGGCGGCGCGCCGGCGCCGGCCAGGAAAGGAATCTCGTAGTGGCGCAGCAGCGGCCGTCGAACCACGTTGCCCACACGGCCTTCGGGAAGATGCGCTATCTCGGCAAACACTGCGCCCGCGGGAGCAAGGGCTTCTTCGGCTTGCGCGTGCTCTTGGACGCATTGGGTCAGGCGTTCGTCGGCATGGCAAAAGCGGGCCAGCAGGTTGGCGCCGGACGGCCCGGAAACGGACTGCAAGTGGAAACCTTCCTTGCCGTCAGGTGCGCGGAAACAAACGCCGATGGCGGAGAAGGCATCGGGCAGCGGCAGCGGGTCGGCGGCTTTCAGTTCGTCCATGAGCTCAGCGTCGAGTTCCAGGGCTTTCTGCCGGTTTGCCCGCATCGCCTCCAGTCGCCGGGACAGAACAGGTCCGGCCTCCTTTTGACTTTCTCTGTTTTCCGGGGCTCCCTCGCCATCATCAGCGATCACGGCCTCGGCATGACGGGGTCGAAAGTCGATGCCGTCAATCAGCGGCTCGCTGGTGGGGTTGTCTTCATTCTCAAAGCCGATGCCGGCTTCATCGTCAAGCGCCTCCAGCAGCGCGACCTCGCGATCTTGATAGCGCTCCACGAACTGTTCCCGGAATGCGTCAAACGCCTCCTGTGTGGAATCGGCGCGGAGCGAGTGCAGGGCTGTGGCCCCGCGCAGAATCTCATCGACCAATCCTTCACCCAGGGTAAGCGCAGCCGCCGGCTTGATCACGTCCATGTGGACCAGCCGTCCCGGCTTGAACTCGGCGCCCAAGTCCGAGAGCGTCCCGGCGATTGCGTCGTAGGCCCTGAGATCGGCGCCGACGCCTTGCTGGTCGAGCGCATGCAGCTTTTCAGCAGCCGACCGTAGCTGGCCGCAAGGAACATCGGCGCGCGCGAGTTGATCGATCATGAAGTCGACCGGCTCCCTGCCAGTGATCGGTGGAACCAGATCGGAGACCAGCATTTCGGAAGCGATCAGGCGGTCAATGAAAACGTCGGCATCGGCTCGCGTAATCTCCGGATCGCTCTCCACCAGCGCTTCGGCCAGAGCTTCGGCGGATGAACCCGAGCTGGCGCGAAGAAGCGTCGCATCCAGAGCGAGCGTGGGTTCCGTGGCCACGAGTTGGAACTGGCGGCCGGTTTCGTGCTGCCGGCCGCGCAGGTGGTGATACCTCTCCGCCGCCAAATGCAGGCTGGTGTTGCAGCGAAAATTGATTTTGCCCCGGCGCACCGGATCGGCGGAGATGGTCTCGGCCAGGTTGCAGAGATATTCCATATCCAAATGGGTGCTGCGCCGATAGTGGTCGCGCGATGCGAGTTCCAGATGGGTCTCAGCCGCGTTTGCTCCCACGCTGCAGCCGGCAAAGCCGCCAAAGGGCGTAGCCCGGGCCGTCATGCGCGCGAGATAGCGGTACAGAGCGCGTTCCAGCCTTTGGCCCTTGGGACTCTCGGGCTGGTTCTGCCAGATAACAAGCGATTGCAGAAAATCCGGTGAGGCCAGCCACAAAGCCTCTTGCACCTCACGCTGCTCCAGCCACTGGCGCAGGCGGGCGCGGGTAGCCGGACGATCGCGGCCCTGGGCGATGGTCAGGAGATCTTCAATGGGAAGCAGTGGAGTGCGTAGAACGAAGAAACCCGAGCTGATGTAGTCGTTGACGGCGGAAGGCGTCGTGGAAGGCTTCACGGGTGGGAGGGCGCGTTCTCATGACGGGTCGAGAACGCGCCGCGTCTGTTCAGCCGCGTCTTCTACTGCGGCCCGGTTTTGGCTTTGGTCAGCGCGCTGTCGCCGGCCTTGGTCAACTGGCTGTTATTGGCTTTGGTCAGTTGGGCGTTGGAACTGCCCTTGGTCAGCTGATTGTTGGCGTTGCCCTTGGTCAGCGCATTATTGGCGTTGCCCTTGGTCACCGCATTATTGGCGTTGCCCTTCGTGATCGCATTATTGGCGTTGCCCTTCGTGATCGCGTTATTGGCGTTGCCCTTCGTGATCGCGTTATTGGCGTTGCCCTTCGTGATCGCGTTATTGGCGTTGCCCTTCGTGATCTGGTTGTTGGCATTAGCTTTCGTCAGCTGGGTGTTGGCGCCGCCCTTGACCCCGGTCAGGTGCGCAGCGTCAGCCTTGGTGGCGCCGCAGGTGCCGGTATTGCCCGTCTGGCTCTTGATGGAGCCCTGGTTCTGGTTACGCAGAGTCTGCTGGTTAACCTGCAGCTTGCTGCCAGTGGCAGCGTCGCGCGGCGAGGTAATGTTCGTCTTGCTGGTCGAGGTCTTCCCCTTGGCCGGTACGCTGCCTTTCAGCACCTGGCCCTGAATCCTGCCGGCAGAACCCGCAAGGCCGAGCACAGAAAGCATTGCCAGCCATTGTTTGTGCATCCTCTCCTCCTGGTTGTTCCGTGGGGCGTGCGCGTTCGAGCGAAATTATATAGCAGCTTCAACCCCGGGACGGGAACGGAGTTGTGGCAGTCGAGCAATTAGCAATTGGCAAATGGCAGGTAGCTAAAAACAGAGTCCTAACTACTCAAGACGCGCAATGCCTGCTCTACGTCCGCTTTCAAATCTTCAATCGACTCCAGGCCGGTGTAGAAGCGCACCAGGCGGCTGCCATAGGCCGGGCGCTTGGGGGACTGGAGGTCGTAAGCCATGACCAGGCTGGCCACACCGCCCCAGCTGTAGCCAATCTTGAACAGCTGCAGGGCGTCGACAAAGGCCAGCACCTGCTCCTTCTTGTATCGCGGCTGAAAAACGAAGGAGAACAGACCGGTTGAGCCGGTGAAGTCACGCTTCCAGAATTCGTGACCGGGACAGGACGGAAGCGCGGGATGGAGGACGCGCTCGACCTCGGGACGCGCGGCCAGCCAGCGGGCGAGTTCCAGGGCCGATTGCTCCACCGCGCGCAGGCGTACAGCCATGGTCTTGAGGCCGCGCAAGGCCAGGCTGCAGTCGTCAGGCGACGCCGCGCAGCCGAGCACCTGGTGGGTGACTCCCAGCCGCTGGTAGAGCTGAGGATCGCGCACGGTGACCGAGCCCAGGAGAAGATCGCTGTGTCCGCCTTCGTACTTGGTGAGCGCCTGCATGGTGACATCGACGCCATGGGCAAAGGCGTCAAAGTAAACGCCGGCCGACCAGGTGTTGTCGAGCACCACCAGCGGGCGCTGCTCTTCGCCCTGGCCCGCCTGATAGCCGTGGACAGCCCGGGCGATGGCGGAAACATCCTGGATCTCCATGGTGATGGACCCCGGGCTCTCGCACCAGACCAGGCGTGTGTTCGCGCGCATATGCTGGGCGATGCCGGCGCCGGCCTCCGGCGGGTAGTAGCTGACCTCAACGCCGAAACGGCGCAGGACGCGTCCGGCCAAGCTGCGGTTGGGACCGTAGATGCTCTCCGGCAGCAAAACGTGGTCGCCGGCCCGGAGGAGCGCCAGGTGGATGAGCGAGATCGCGCCCTGGCCCCCGGCGGTGATGATGGTGCGGTAGCCCTGCTCCAGCTCGCACACGCGCGCCGCCAGTTCGAGAGTGGTGGGCGTGCCATAGAGCCCGTACGTGTAGCCGACCTCGTGTTGGTCCCACTCGTCGGTGGCGTCGGCGGCGTGCTCGAACAGGACAGTCGAGGCGCGATACACGGGAGTGCTCAGCGAGCGGAAGGTCGACGCAAGAGGCTTGGCCTCAGTGTGAATTAAACGCGTTTGCCACGAGGTTTTCATGAGGAGAGATTTTAGAAGAGATCGTTCGCGATCGGGCGATCAGAAAACCAGTTGACCCTATGGCCCTGAAGTAAGGATCAACGAACGCAACACTCGCGGGATGTGCGCGATCAGAGTAAGCCCGATAGAACTTGCGGCGATGGCTACTTCACGTTGCCGAATTCCTGGTGAACTTCCATGCTGCCGTCTATGCTCAAGCTGCGGGGCATGGCGGGATCGGAGCCGGAGTAAGTGGCCACGATGCGGAAGCTTGAGTCGCTGACCTCAGCGGAGTAGGCGTAGGGACCGCGGTTGTCCCGGGTCATGGTGAGTTCGCCCTGGGAGCGCAGCTGCTCAATGGAGACGTAGTCGCCATGCGAAGCGTTGTGCAGGCGTTCGGCCTGGGCGATGGCCAGCAGGTCATTTTTCACGCCCACCACGTCTGCGGCAGCGCGAAGATTGTTGCTGCCGATGGGCGCTACGCTCTGCGCCTGGTGCATGTAGATATATGCGCCCACGCCGAGCACGATTACTAAGGCGAGAAGTCCGAATGCACGCACGGGAAACTCCAGCAATGAGCACCGGCAAGGACACGCGTCGAATAGCGCTGCAGATTGCCAATGTTTATTACTGATTCAAATACTAACTACTAATTCACGAGTGGCTCTGAGAAAATCGGGATTCTGACTAACCAAAGTGCAATCCGGGTAGCGGTCGTCGGTGTGGGATCGTTCGGCAAGAACCACGCCCGCGTGTACCACGAACTGCAGCAGCAGGGCGCAGGCGTGGAACTGGTGGGCGTGGTGGACGCCAATCCCGGCGTCGCCGATGCCGTGGCCACGGAGTTCGGGTGCAAAGCGCTGAGCAACCTGGAAGAACTCTTCGGCCGCGTCGACGCCGCTTCCGTGGCCGTGCCCACGGTGCATCACCTGGACGTCGCGGCCGCTCTCATGGCGGCGGGCATAGACGTCCTCATCGAGAAGCCGCTGGCTTCCACGCTCGACGAGGCCGACGAACTGGCGCGCCTGGCGGAAGCCAACCAGCGCATCGTTCAGGTGGGGCACCTGGAGCGATTCAATCCCGCGGTGCGCGCGACGGCGCAACTGCTCACCAAACCGATGTTCTTTGAGGTCCACCGCCTCAGCGTCTTCACTCCGCGAAGCCTGGACGTGGACGTGGTGCTGGACCTGATGATCCACGACATCGACGTGGTGCTGTCCTTCGTGAAGTCGCCCATCACCGAGATGCGCGCCGTTGGATTGCCGGTGGTGACGGGCAAGGTTGACATCGCTAACGTACGCATGGAGTTTGCATCCGGCTGCGTCGCCAACCTTACTGCCAGCCGCATCAGCACCGAGCGCGTGCGCAAGCTGCGCTTCTTTCAGCCGCGGGAATATGTGTCGCTCGACTACGGCCGGCAGGACGTGCTGCAGTTCCGCGTGACCAATGAAGAGCGTTTTTCGCTGGACCGGCTGCTGGAAATGTCGAGCACCGCCTCGGCCTCGCCCATTCCCGGCGTGACGGTGAACCGGCCGGCGGTGAAGTCGGAGGAACCTCTGCGCGCGGAGCTGAAATCGTTTTTGGATTCGGTGCGGAGCCGCAGCCGTCCGGAGGTGCCGCTAGGCGAGGGCCGGGCCGCGCTGGCCGCAGCCCTGGGTATCCTTGTGTCCATTCAGGAGCACAGCCGCCGCGCCGGACTTCTCAACATGTAAGACCTTTTGTAAATATCTGTAAAGAAATGATGCAACACGGCAGAAAACATGCGGCCTTTCGCTTATTTACTATGCCTTTTGTGCAGAAGGGCGGCGCAAGGCGGGCTCTGATCGGCCATTCTAGTGAGAGAATAGTTGCTGGCAAACTCCGCGCGCGCGGGTGGTGTCTATCCCGGTGTTAGACCTGCAATCTCGAGAGTCGGAGGTCCCGCCCCCGGTGCTGGATGGCGAGCTGCATCTGCTCCTCGGCGACCTGAACGACGACGTCTCCGGCTATCGCCGCCGGGAAGCGGCGTGGATCTCCGTGATTGCGCACGGGGTCATCATCTTGCTGCTGGTCTTTGCCCCCAAGTGGATTCCAACATCCAAAGCAATCATTGTTCCGGTCCCGGAAAAAGAGAGCCCCATCTTCATGGAATCGCAGAGAGCGCCCAAGGCTCCGGCTCCGCAGACGAACAAGATCTCTGATCAGAACAACCGCGCACAGACGCGCACGCCGCAGCCCAGTCGCAAAACTCTGGCTGACCTGAAGCCTCCCGGACCGCGGCAACCGGTCTCGCCGCCGGTGCAGCAGCAACCGCCACAGCAGACCGTACAGCAGGCGCAGGCCCCGCCACAGGCGGGATCGCCGGTACAGCCGCAGGCGCCGCAACAGCAGGCCAAGCTGGAAGCGCCCGCCCAGCCCAAGAAAAATCCGTTCGCTATTGCTTCCGCCGGTTCCTCAGTCGACCAGGCGATACACTCCGCCGCCAACACCCGGGCCAACCCCGGGACAACATTCGGGGGAGACTACGGGTCGGGCGTTCGTCCCAAGGTTGATACGCGCGGCTCGCTCGATATCTTGAGCGATACGCGCGGGGTCGACTTTGGACCGTACATGCGCCGCCTGCACGTCACAGTGGAGGACCACTGGTATCCGCTGATCCCGGAGATCGCGCTGCCGCCGGTGATGAAGAAAGGCCGGGTCATCATTGAATTCGCGATCATGAAAGATGGCACGATTCAAGGACTGAAAGTCGTCGGCAGCTCGGGCGACGACGCTCTGGATCGCGCAGCCTATGGCGCGCTCACCAACGCCGTGCCTCTGCCCAGACTGCCCCCTGAATTCAGCGGAGACTTTCTGTTGATCCGTGCCGTCTTCTTCTACAACCCTGATACGCACGAACTCGAATAGGCCGGCAGTCACACCGCCTGGCGAATCATCCTGACCAGCACTCGCTGCGCAAACGGCAGGTAGACGAGAGCTGCGGTGGCGCCCAGCGCCAGACCCCATCCCATGCGGTCGGCCAGCAGCAATGGCGCCGCGGCCCAGATCATGTCCAGAGGAAAGACCCAGGGAAAAAGAACGCGATACTTGTCGTGAAGCAGGTGGTAATCGAATGACGTGGCAGTAATCAGGTAGAGCCGGACCGCCACGCCCACTAGCGCAGTCACCAGATAGATCGAAAACACCACGATTCCGCCTCCGGGCCAGAGCATGAAAGAAGCCCGATGAAGTTGTTGCCAGTCGAACAGGGCGGAAACGTAGAAGATCAGGTACATGATCTGCACCAGGATAAGCAGCATCTGCGATGTTCTCCGGCTGGCGCGGGGAAGTTCAGTTTCTGCTCCGGAGCTCGCTTCCAAAGGAGTGGCTGACGCACCCGCAACTGTGGCCGGCGGCAGCGATGCTGGTGGAACTGGTTGGGCGACAGGGGCCGCCGACGCCGAAGCGGAGACCGGAATGTCACCCGACTGCGCGACCTCGCCCAGAAAACGATAACCGCGCTTGGCGATGGTCTCAATGTAGCGCGGACGTGAAGCTGAGTCTCCCAGCGCTTCGCGCAGCTTGACCATGGCGGTATTCAAGCCGTGATCGAAATCCACGAATGTGTCCTGCGGCCACAGCCGCAGGCGCAATTCTTCCCGGGTCACAACCTCTTTAGGCCGTTCCAGCAGGGCGACCAGCACCTGGAACGGCTGCATCTGCACCTTCAGACGCGTGCCGCTGCGGAGCAGTTCGGCAGCCCTGACGTCGGCTTCAAACTGGTCGAATCGATATTTCAGGCCCGTGGACAATTCGCTTTCTCTCTGGCGAAGCTGAAGTTTAGCATTTTGATTTGCTCGCTCGGGACCGCGCAGATCACTCTCGCCAGCCGGTCATTACAATAGTTGTTTATGGATTCCCCTCGACAGCAGGCGCTGGGCCTGGCTCTGATCGCGCTGCTGATTCTGATCTTCATCCTCCTGCATCGTGCATGGAGCGGAGCATGAGCGAGCCGCTGCTGCCGGTCATCCTCGGGCCGACAGGAAGCGGGAAAACCGCTCTGTCGCTTTATCTGGCCGAGCGGATGAACGGTGAGATAGTGAGTTGCGATTCCGTCGCTCTTTACCGACATCTGGAGATAGGAACTGCCAAACCCACGCGGGAAGAGCGAAGTCGCGTCCCCCATCACCTGATCGACGTGGTTGAGCCCACGGAACTGGTGACCGCCGGCGATTACTCCCGCCGTGCGCGGCGAGCGATACAGGAGATCGGCTCCCGCGGACGGCTTCCTATCGTGGTGGGAGGAACCGGGCTTTATCTTCGCGCGCTCCTGGAGGGCCTTTTCCCCGGACCGCCGCGGTCGGAAGAACTGCGGGCCCGTTTGCGCGAGCGCGCCGCCGAGCGCGGGCCGGAATACCTGCACCGGCTCCTACGCCGCCGCGATCCTCGAGCCGCGCAAGCCATACACGCCAACGACGTACCCAAGGTGATTCGCGCGCTTGAGGTGTCTCTGAGTTCGCGACAGGCGATGACCGGCCTGTGGCAGCAGGGACGCGATGCGCTCTCAGGATTCCGTATTCTGCGGCTGGGACTGAATCCACCACGGGAGAAGCTGTACGAGCTACTGAACGCGCGCGCCGGGAAAATGTTCGAGCGCGGACTGGTGGAAGAAACGCGGGCGCTCGGCGAGCGCTACGGCGCGTCAGCGTGGCCTCTCAACTCTCTGGGCTACAAGCAGGCCGCGCAATACCTGGCAGGAGAGTTGACGCTGAAGCAGGCGATCGCCGGCGTGCAGCAGGGCCACCGCAATTATGCCAAGCGGCAGATGACGTGGTTTCGTCGCGAACCCGATGTGCGCTGGCTGGAAGGATTCGGTTCCGACTCCGGCATGCAGAAGCTCAGCCGCGAGTGGTTGGAAGAAGCGGCCTGACGATTTTTGGCTACCTGAAAAAGCGGAACCACGGTTTCCCCCGTCGACTTCCACAAGGTGCCTTCTGTAACCAGGCGCGCTCTCGCTCTAAAAGTGAAAACGCGGAACCAATCTCCACAGTGTGGCAAGAATGATCGCCACCAGGGCGATCGCGTAGAGAATTCCCCGCATTCCGGCGAAACGTTCTTGAGCGTTCACGTTCTCTCCTTGCTCATCATGATACGCGCAACTGCATTTTTCCGTTGACAATGCAAAATGAGTCCCGCAATATTCTGAGTGTGACCTGGTTCGCGGCATCAGATAGATGATCCGGGTCGGAATCGGGCCCCAAAACTTCAAGGAGGCAATCAATGGCCACGAAGAAAAAGGCAGCTAAGAAAAAAAAGAAAAAGTAGCAAGGTTGCGGAGCTGAGTCTCCGCGAACCGACAAGGGAAAATAGTTGTAACGGGTGTTCACCTTTTCAGAACACCCATTTTTTTCGCGCCATTTCCGCATTGCCAGCAAAACTTCCCGCGATCTCCACGTCAAGAACAACCTTTTTGCGCCGGACCGGATTCTAAACCTCCAATCGCACCGGAATCTTTGCGCCGCCGTCGCTGGGAACCTGTCTCAAAACATATAATCGGACTGAGCAGTTCATGCCGAAACACAAAAATATAAGAATCGTAATTCTGCTGTTTGTGCTGCTGTCGCTGCTGCTCGCGGGCTCATGGGCGGAAAATACAGCAAACTCTCCAACTTCCACTGGCGACGACATCATCCCTTTTCTAAACCAGTCCGTGCTGTGGTACCGGCAACTGACCGCGCAACAACAGCTGGTGAACGCCCCCAGCGACGTCCTTTTCCTTAACGACAACCGCCAGGTCGCCGACGAAGTCGTGCGGATGTCCTTCGATTTCGCCCGCGTTCGCGCGCAGGCATTGGCGCAGCAGGGGTCAGGGTCCGCGAACGCTACGAGTTCGGGATCGTCGCAGTACCAGCGCCTTTCCGACCTTACCGGCAAAGCCGACCAGCAGGTCAAGCAATCGCAGCAGGAGCTCGACAACCTTCACCAGCAGCTGGACGCCGCCCGCGGCAAGAAGCGCGCTACTCTGCAGGCCACCATCGCCGAGACCCAGAGCGAGCTGGAGCTGTTTGAAGCTCGCCGCGACGCCATGCACAACATGCTGGATATGGTCAGCCAGACCGGCGGGGGCAAGCTGGCTGGAGGCAGCCTGCAGTCACAGATCGAAGAACTGGCCCGGACGGTGCCCGCCGCAGCGGACAAGAGCAAGAACGCGAATCAGCCCGCCAGCAACACCAATAGCTCCACGGTGGTCGCGCCGGAGCACAAAGAAGAGCCCACCGGTCTTCTCGCGATCATTTCCGCGTTGTTTACCTTGCAGCACCGCGTCAAGGTGCTCGATGACAACCTGAAACTTACGGACGCGCTCTCGGACTCGGCAAAGTCGCTGCGCGCGCCCCTGGTGGCGCAGATCCGCGATCTCGCGCAGAAAGGCGATCAGATCGCGGCCCAACCCGATTCAACGGATCCGGCGGTGCTGGCGCAGCAGCGGCAGAATCTTGATGCGCTCACGGCACAGTACAAGCAGGTTTCAGGGGCCCTCATGCCACTGGGCCGGCAATCTATCCTTCTCGATATCTATCGGCGCAACACCGCCAACTGGCGCGCTTCGGTGCATTCTGAGTACCAGACGGCGCTGAAGGGGCTGCTGTTGCGGCTGGGCGGCCTGGCCATCATCCTGGGCGTAGTGCTTGGGGTTTCCGAACTCTGGCGCAAAGCCACCTTCCGCTATATCACTGATCCGCGGCGGCGCAATCAGTTCATGGTGCTGCGGCGCATCATCCTGTGGTCGCTGATTGCCATGATCCTGGCCATTGCCTTCGCCAGCGAGCTCGGCGCCATTACGACTTTTGCGGGATTGCTGACGGCGGGCATCGCCGTTGCCCTGCAGAACGTGATTCTGTCGATCGCCGGGTACTTCTTCCTCATCGGGAAGTACGGCGTTCGCGTGGGCGACCGCGTGCAGGTCTCCGGGATCACCGGCGACGTGGTGGATATCGGCCTGGTGCGGCTGCACCTGATCGAAGTCGGCGGAGGCACCAATCCTCGCGCCACTGGCCGCGCAGTGGTGTTCTCAAACTCGGTCGTCTTCCAGGCCGGCGCGGGGTTGTTCAAGCAAATCCCCGGAACCAGCTTCCTGTGGCACGAGATCACGGTCACTCTGGGACCGGAGAGCAACTATCGCCAGGTGGAACAGCGAATGCTCGAGGCCGTGAACAAGGTGTGCGCGAAATACTGTGAGCCGCTCGATCGGCAACGGCGGAACCTGGAACGTTCCATGCACACGGTGAGCATCGGGTCTCTGGTTCCGGAAAGCCGTTTACGCCTGACCGCTACAGGTATCGACGTAGTCATTCGCTATCCGGTTGATCTCACGCACGCGGCGGAAATCGACGATGAGGTGACCCGCGAAGTGCTTGACGCGATCAACCGCGAGCCCAAACTGCGCCTGATCGGCGCACAGGTCAACGAGAAGTCGGCTTAAGCCACCTTGCTGCGGGTCGGCCCGCGTCCTCTACTCGTGCCGCAGCGCCTGGGTTGGATTCACGCGCGCCGCGCGGGCAGCAGGAATGTAGCCGGCAACCAGCGCCACCACCGCCAGAATGCCGACCGCGCCGGCTATGGTTAGAGGATCCAGAACACTCAAACCGTAGAGCCGTGAAGCCACCAGGCGCGCAGCGCCTGCGGTGGCTGCAGCGCCCACGGCGACGCCCACCAGGATCATGACTCCGGTCTCGCGCAGGATCATCGCCACTACGCGGCTTCGCCCGGCGCCCAGCGCCATGCGAATCCCGATCTCGTTGGTCCGGCGCGCAACGCCATAGGAGAGCACGCCGTAGAGCCCGGTGGCCGCCAGCAGGAGAGCCACGATGCCGAAGATGCTGCAGAGGTTCGCGACCATGCGCGGCTGCTCGGTAGCGTGGCCGATATTCTCGGCCAGCGGGTGGGCATTATCGATCGGCAGGTCTTCGTTCACGCTGAGAATAGTCTTGCGCACCGCTCCCAGCATCTGGTCGGGATCTCCGGCAGTGCGGATTTCAAACGTGGCCCAGTCCGGCGGCCCGGTCATGAACTGGTCGGCGGGAATGAAATAGCGCGGCGGAATATCTCCTTTCAGCCGGTGGTCGCGGGAATCTTTCGCCACACCGACTACCTCGTAAGTGACCTTCATATCGCCAAATTTGTCGGTCACGTGCCGGCCGATGGGGTTGCGCCCGGCAAAGAATTTTTTGGCGAAGGCCTCGTTGATCACGCAGACCTTCGCTGAGGTGGCGGTGTCCTGCACACCAATTTCCCGGCCCAGGATCACAGGTATGCCGAGCGTGGAAAAGTATTGCGGGCCGATCATGTCAAACACCGAACTCTTCTCGTTGTCTTTTTGCGGCGTGAAGCCTTCCACATCGACTTCATCGCCCGATTCTGAGCCGCTGAACAGGCCGTTCAGAGAGTAAGTGGCGCCCTGGACGCCGGGGATGGCGCGCAGACGCTGGGTCAGATCGGTCCACAAGCTGGAGAGCCGCGCATCTTTATAGCCGGCGGTGACGCCATCCACGGTGGCCATAAGTAGCTTTTCTTTGGGATAGCCAAGTCCAACGGACTGCAGGTTCCACAGCGTGCGCAGGAATAGACCGGCGCCGGCTACCAGCACCAGCGAGAGCGCCACCTGGGCGATGACCAGTCCTTTGGCCAGGTTGAGCTTGCTTCCTCCGCCGCTGATCACGCCGCGCCCGGTGTCACGCAGGCTGTCAGTCACGTTCACTCTGACGCCGCGCAGCGCCGGAACGAGCCCGAAGATGATTCCGGTCAGAAAGGTCACGCCGGCGGTAAAGCCGAGCACGCGCCAGTCGAGGCCAGGCGTAACGGCCACGCTGCCGCTGCCGCCGGCAGCTAGCAGCAACACCAGCGCTCGCGATGCTCCCCAGGCCACCAGCATGCCCACGACACCGCCGACCGCGGAGAGCACCAGGCTTTCGGTCAGGAACTGACGGACCAACCGAGCCCGCGAAGCTCCGATCGAGAGGCGCACGCCGACCTCCTTGTAACGGGCCGTAGACCGGGCGAGGAGAAGGTTGGCCACGTTAATGCACGCGATCAGCAGCACGACTCCGGAAACGGCCAGCAGAACCAGAAGCTGCTGAGAGAATCCGTCGCGGCCGCCGAAGGTTCCGGTGCGCGCATCATTCAGCTTGAGATGCTGGTTGAGGGCTTGCTTGCGCGTCTCCGCGGCCATGGTGGTGGGATAGCTGTTCTCAATGATGTTGCGGAACAGCACATCAATCTCGTTCTGCGCCTGACTGCGGGTAACGCCCGGCTTGAGACGCCCGATGGCGTGCAGCCACATGACTTTCTCGATCGATTTCTTTGCGTTTTCGTGCAGCCAGTCGCGGCCCGGCATCACGGCCAGTTCCATCATGATCGGGACCCAGAAGTCCGGCTTCTCGCCCACGCTCTCGCCGTGGAAGCCGGGTTCGGCTACGCCGATGATGCTGAAGGTAGTGCCAAAAATCCGCAGCGGCGTTCCCAGCACCGAGGCATTGCCGCCGAACCGCCTCTGCCAGTAGTCGTAACTGATCACGGCGTAAGGATCCTGCCCCGGACCTTTAGCGTCATCTCTGGTGAAGAAGCGGCCAATCGCCGACTCCACGCCCAGCAGGGAGAAGTACTCCTCCGATACCAGGCGGCCACGAGCATCTTCCTGGCCGCCATTGCCAACGTGAATGGCCAGGCGGTTGAGCGACGACTGCGCTGCGCAAATACCGGAAAGAGTAGTCACATGATCGCGCAGCTGGGTGAATTCAAGATAGGTGAGCTGGCCGCGGTCCCCCGTGTCCATACCGGCGGAAACGCCAGACATGTTCGGATCGGTGAGGATCACCAATTGTTGAGGATCGCGCACCGGCAGCGATCGCAGCAGGATGGCATCGATAATGCTGAAGATCGCGGTATTGGCGCCGATTCCCAGCGCTAACGACAGCACCGCCACAGCAGTAAATAATGGGTTGCGCACGAATTGGCGCAGCGCAAAACGAAGATCTTTCAACAGGGTTGCCGTCCAGTCCGCGAGATTCATGCCGTCCATTCTCTCCTGTTTCCCCTAACTGGAATATCAGACTAGCCCGGATGTCATCAGGTTAGCATTCAAGGCTTGAGGTATCGGACATGCCGGCTGTGCCGCGCGAATCTTTTACTTATTCATGGCGTAAGGCCCGCACCGGGTCCACGCGGGAGGCGCGCGCCGCAGGAATGTAGCCGGCAATCAAGGCGACCATGCAGAGGATACCCGTTGAGGCCGCGAAGGTGACCGGATCGAACTTGCTGAGACCGTAGAGCTGGCTGGCGATCAGGCGTGTGCACGCCAGGGCCGCGCTCAGTCCCACCACCAGCCCGATAGTTACCAAGATGCCGGTTTCCGAAAGGATCATTCCCACCACCGAGCCCCGGCCGGCTCCGAGCGCCATGCGGATGCCGATTTCGTTAGTGCGCCGCGCCACGCCGTAGGAAAGCACGCCGTAGAGTCCGGTCGCGGCCAGCACCAGAGCCAGGCCGCCGAAGATCGCGCACAGGCGTGCGATCATCTTTTCCGAGGCGGTGTACTCGTCGAGAATCTCTTCCATGGATAAAGCAAAGCTGATGGGCGCATCGGGATTCACGCCCATAATGGCTTTCTTTACCTGTGTCTCCAGCGCCTTGGGGTCGCCGGCGGTGCGTAACTCAAAAACGATGCTATCCGGAATTCTGCCTGCAGTGCCCTGAGCTACAGCCAGGTAGAATCTCTGCGGAATCTCCATGCGCAGTGATATGGTGCGGGCATTTTTGACCACGCCCACAATCTCCAGAGTCTGCTTGTCCTTTCCAAAATTTGCAGTCAGGTGAAGGCCAATGGGATTTCGGCCCGCGAAGTAGAGCTTGACCAGAGCTTCATTCACAACACAAACGCGCGGCGACGTTGCCGTGTCCTGGAGGCCAATGTCGCGGCCCAGCAGCAGGGGAATGCCCACCACGGAAAAATATCCCGGCGGCACCTGATCAAAGCGCGAATGGCGGTCCTGGTCGCGCTGGGCGCTAAAGCCTTCTGCTTCTACGCGCGTATTGGACTCGCCTCCGGAAAACAGCCCCAGTTTGGAGTAAGTCACGCCGCGCACCCCGGGCAGAGTCCGCAGACGATCAGCTACATCGCGATAGAAACCGGAGAGCTGCTGGTCTTTGTAGCCGGCAGTGAGGCCATCCACACTCACTTGCAAAAGGTTTTCTTTGGGATAGCCGAGCGGCAAAGACTGCAGGTTCCACATGGTGCGCAAGAACAGCCCTGCGCCGATGACCAACAGCAACGACAAGGCCACCTGTCCCACGACCAGGCCTTTGGCCAGGTTCAGCCGGCCGGGGGATTGCGTGGCGGCATGACCGGACTCGCGCAGGCTGAGGTTGAGATCGGTGCGGCTGGCACGCAACGACGGGGCCAGGCCAAAGAGCATGCCGGTCAGGAGCGTGACAGCAAGCGTAAAGAACAGCACGCGCCAATCGAGTCCGGTGGCGAGGATGAGCGGATCCAGCGGATCGGAGATGAGGCGCACCAGGACGCGGGCTCCGCCGAACGCAATCAAAAGACCGGCCAGGCCACCGATCACGGATAGCGTGAGACTCTCGGTAAGAAACTGGCGGAAGAGGCGCCGGCGCGATGCACCGATGGAAAGGCGGATGGCGACTTCGCGGCGGCGCGCGGTAGCCCGCGCCAGCAGGAGGTTGGCCACGTTGGCGCAGGCGATGAGCAATACCAGGCCGGCCACAGTGAGCAAGATCATCAACTGCTTGTGAAAGTCGTCGCGGTTGTCAAAGGCGCCGGTTCGCGCATCATGGACCACCAGATGCTGGCTCAAAGCCTGTTTGCGGACCTCTTCAGGAAGGGTGGGCGGGTAAAACGATTCCATCATCGCCTTGAAGGCCACATCGACCTCGGCTTGCAGTGCGGCGAGCGTAGCGCCCGGTTTGAGCCTGCCAAAAGCGTGGAGCCAGGTGGTTTTGTGAAGCGATTTGCTTGGATCTTCATGAAGCCAGTCGCGCCCGGGATCAATGAACGGTTGCATGAGCACCGGAATCCACAGATCGGGATTCTGGCCGCCGCTTTCGCCTTTGAAGCCGCGCTGAGCGACTCCAATCACCGTGAGGGTCGCGCCGTTGAGCTTGATAAGCGTTCCTACGACATCGGGCCTGCCTCCAAAGCGCCGCTGCCAGAAGTCGTAACTGAGAACCACAAAAGGATCTTTGCCCGGCCCGGTCGCGTCCTGAGGGTTAAACACACGGCCGAGGAGCGCTTCGACGCCGAGAACTGAAAAATAATCCTCGGTCACCATGCGCCCGCGCACCTGCTCCTGCTGATCTCCGGCAACGCGAACCTGCCACTGTTCCAGCGAAGATTGACTGGCAAAGAGTCCGGAGAGCGTGGTCAGACGGCTGCGCAGGTCAAGAAATTCCGGATAGCTGATGATGGCTCGTTCGCCATCGGAGATGCCGGTCCACATGCCGGACACACTGGGATCGGTCAGGGTCACGAGTTGCTGGGGATCGTGAACGGGAAGATTGCGCAGCAGGATGGCACTCATCACGCTGAAGATGGCAGTATTGGCACCGATGCCCAGTGCCAGCGACAGGATTGCGATGGCGCTGAAGCCCGGACTGCGCAGAAACTGGCGTCCGGCGTAACGCAGATCGTTGACAAGAGTCTCCATCCAGCCGGCAACATCCATGGTTCTCATCCTTTCCGTTTGCAGAGTTGGGTTTCCGAATTGCCGCGCCGCGGCGGCCCAAGCTTCATTGCGGCTCATGCCGGAGCGTTCCAGTTCCTCCGCCCGCAACTCCAGGTGCAGGCGCAGCTCTTCGTCCAGCTCGCGTTGCAGATTCCGGGAGCCCAGCGTGTTCCAGACCCGGTTCAGCCACAACATAGAATCTTCCTTCCTAGGCGCGCTGCAGCACGCGGGCCACGGCGAGCGTCAGCTCGCTCCAGCGCTGTTCTTCGACGGCCAGCTGCCTCCGGCCGGCGGCGGTGATGGAGTAAAAGCGGGCGCGGCGATTGTTCTCGCTGGCGCCCCATTTGGCCGCAATCCATCCTTCCTGGGTCATGCGGTGAAGGGCGGGATAGAGCGATCCTTCCTCCACGCGCAGCGCGTCCCCGGCAATGGCCTGGATGTGGACCGTAATTCCGTATCCGTGCATTGGCCCGCGGGCGGCCAGCGATTTAAGCACCAGCAAGTCCAGCGTTCCCTGCAGCCGATCATTGGGATGTTTGCCCATGTGTTCTTCCCTAGTCAGCTATAGGACGCAAAGAAGTGCTATTCGGTTAGCAGAAAATCTTTCGGCTATGGCTAAGGCGAGGCAGCAATAGGCTCTGCACATAATTGATTTCCGGAGGGCTTACGCTAAACTTAACCCATGCAGAAATTTGCAAGAATTTTTCTGCTTCTAGCCGCGTGCGCGGCGCAGACCGTTCTGGCCAGCGCCGATAAGACCGCCGACACACTGAAGAGCAGCTACCAGAATCACTTAGTCGGCGTGCGCTATCCCATTCATCCGGGTGACGAGAAATTCGACACGTCCGGCCGGCCGGTTGATCCTGGCCAGCCACAGGATTGGGAATTCTACGGCGGCATTCTGGTCAAAAAGCTAAGTTTGAAGAATAACCTGTTGCGGCTCGAAGGGCCGCGGGTTGCGTTCGCAGATCCGGCGAAGGGCAAGAAGCTGATAACCATCTCGGCGCCGGTCAAATTTGAGATTCGCCTCGATCACCCGCTGACTTCTGTCGACGACGGAAAAGCGCTTCTGAATCGCATCTTCTACCTCGATGAGCATGACCTCGATCACATGAAGCCCGAATATCGGCAAAAGGGCACTAACCCCAATGCTGAGGTTGACGCCGCAGAACTGATGGGCAAAGCGGAATTCGTAGCTCCCAAACCCGTATACACTCCGGAGCCGGAATTCTCAGAGGAAGCCCGCCGGAAGAAATACCAGGGCACGGTAATGACAAGCATTGTGATCGACAAGTCGGGCAACGTAACTTCGGTGAGAGTCGAGCAGGCGCTCGGCTATGGGCTGGATCAGAAAGCAGTGGAATACATTCGACGATGGCGATTTCAGGCGGCGCGGCGCAACGGACAGCCGGTTAGCGCGCGACTGAAGGTGGAGGTCGAATTTCACCTTTTCTGATGCAAGGGCTAGGGTCGCAGATCGAGCAGGCCGCTTCCCGAGTTGGCTTCGCCGATCTCACCATTGGGCAGCCGTTCCAGGGAAGGAGCATAGAGGCCCTGCAGTTCCCGCCGCCACCACAATCCTTCTTTGCGTTTCGTGGCCATATCGGTGAACCAGTATTGCCATAGAACCGCCCGCACGTGTTGTGGCGGCTTGCCGGCAAAAGGATCGCCGGCGAAGAGATGCAGGACCTCAGGATCATTGCGCAGCAGCAACTCTTCGGTGCGCACCACGAACATATTCTGCCGCCATGAACCGAGCGAGGCAAACCACAGGTTCCAGTCGAAGCGCGGCTGGTAAGGCGCATAGATTCCCGGGGCGCGGCGCAGGTCCTGCGGCTTGTGGCGGAACGGATAGGCGGTCCACGTCCGGCCATCGAGTGAGCCCTGGAATTCGATCTCATATCGCTCGTGCGTCATCACCGCGAACAGGCCGTAGCTGTTGGCGATGCGGAAAGGCTCAACGACCTGAATGGGCCGTTCCCACAGAATGCTTCCGCCCAGCAAGATGCCCAGCAGCAGAGCGGTAGTCACGTAGAACACCCATCCCAGGCACCAACCCGCGACGATGCGGCGCAGTGTCGATGACCTGCGTTCTATTCTGTCGCGCAGAGTCTCCTGGCCGTTGCCAGACGATTCGGCTGGAGCGGGTTCGATCGCCGGACTCGCGTACTTCTTCCAACGCTCGGGCAGGACCCAGCGAAGCCAGCGGTCGTCGAGCAGGAGAAAGCCCAGGCATAGAACCAGGTAATTCAGAAACGTGTAGTTGGCGGTGAGAATGATCCCGATCTGAAATGGCGTGAGAATGAAAAAGCACGCGATCTTGAAACGGCGCGGCAGGAACAGCGTGAAAACCAGTGCAAGCTCGGCCGCCAGAGTCATGAATGCGGTCGCAGCGTGAACCCAGTGGGGCAAATGCTGCACGTACCAGCCGACCCAGGTCGGCAGAGGACCGTTCTGGTAGTAGTCGTCCATAGCGGTGAGGTGGCGCCAGGAATAGTCGCCGCTCATTAGCTTCACCAGGCCGGACTCGAAGTAGATGCGGAACCACTCCCAACGCAACAGAAACAAGCTGGCCCGTGAAGGGGGATGATCGGCGCCGAGTCCGGGGAGTAATCCCCGCGGCGCAAAGAACAAAGAAATGAAGCCTGCTTCCAGCAGCATTCCGTCCGATTGGTAGCCGGAGAAATCCCGGGCCGCGGAGACGAAGGAAAGGAAGCACAGCAGTGAAGCCAGCAAAGCGGCGCGCGGCCAGAGATTGAGAATCACCGCGATCGAGGCGGCTACACCGATCCAGCAGATGACCATCACCGCGTGATCGCCGGAAGAAAACCACAATAGCGTCGGCGCCAGCCAGTACCGGCGCACGTCGGGATAATATTGGGCCACCGCCGACAGGTATTCCGACGCAGGCAGAATCCCCCTGGGACCAATCAGTCCCTTGATCTGGAACAGCAGCGAGTAGAACGCCGAGAAATAAATCAGCCCCAGCGAGCGAAGAAAGATCCATCGCGAGAGCAGATGTGTGCTTGCGACAGGCTGATCCCGGCCGGGCTGGAACGGCTCTGGTTCAGGTCCTAAAAGCCATCGAAGAATGCGCATTCTGGCGAATTATAAGGGCTTACCTCTCAAAGCCTACCTCCTTGGGCTCATGGGCGCCGGGGAGGCAAGGTTTGTCACAGTACTAGAGTAACTTTTTGCCCGAAGGCCGTTGAACTTATAGTCGTTTCTAAAGTTACGAGCCAGGCCGATAGTAAAAGCGAAGATAGGCCTGCTTTCAGGCCGTTTACGCATAAAGCCCCTCGTTCACGGAGAATGCCGGAACTTACCGGCCGTATCCAGGCGATAAGGAGTAGTAATGCTTCAATCAACAGTGGTGAACCGCGAGTTGTCTCCTCTTTTGTGCCGGACTTTGAGTGAAATGTCGCTGCCAAAAGTGGCCTGGCGGATTTTCTGCCTGTTGCTTTTCTGTTTCCCGCTTTTCGCCGCGGACCAGGGAAGCGTCATGCTGGTGGGCGGCGGATCGACCGTCCCTCTGCCCCTCTACAAGAAATGGAAAGACGTATACAACAAGCGCAACCCTGCCATGCAGATGGATTATGTCCCGTTTGGATCGGCAGAAGGCATTTTGGAAATCTCCAATGGTAAAAGCGACTTCGGCGCCGGCGAAGTTCTGTTGTCGGCGGATGAGCGCGCCAAAGGCAGCCTGGTGGAGTTGCCGGTGGCAATCATCGGCATCGTGCCCGCTTACAACTTGCCTGCCGTGAACGAAGATTTGAAGTTCACCGGCGAGTTGCTGGCCGAGATTTTCCTTGGCGATGTAAAGAACTGGAACGATTCAAGGATTAGCAAGCTCAATCCCGGCGCATCCCTGCCCAACACGCCGATTCAGGTTATCTATCGTCCGGGCGGCAAAGGCACGAATTACGTTTTCAGCGACTTCCTGTCCAAGACCAGCCCCAAGTTCCGCGAGAAGATCGGCCGTTCGCCTTCGCCGTCCTGGCCGGTGGGAATTCCCGCCGAGCGCAGTTCGGACATGGCGCAGAAGATCAAAGACACTCCGGGATCGATCGGATATGTCGAGCTGCAGTACGTCCAGCAATATCATCTCAGCGCGGGCAGCGTGCTGAACCCGGCGGGCAAGTTCGTGAAGGGCAGCGATCAGTCGATTATCGCGGCCTGCCGCGCAGTAGAAGGCTCGGAGTGGAACAAGTTTGCAGTTTCGCTGACCAATGCTCCGGGCGCCGATTCATTTCCCATCACCAGCTTTACCTGGCTCTACGTCCGCGAGCGATCGGCTGATTCGCGTCGAGCGGCTGCGCTCTCCGACCTGATGGCGTGGATGTTTGGCGAGGGGCAGCGCGTGGCCCTGCAGGAGGGCTATCCCGGACTACCCGATCAGCTGCTGGCCAAGATCCGAGCCAAGGCCGCATCGATACGCTAGATTAGAGCCGCATCCTAGTGATGTCCCAACACAGGATGCGGCACATATTCCGATTCCAGCGCCGCAATCTCCTCGCCCGACAGCTTCAGACTCACGGCCGCGACCGCGTCCGTCAGGTGGTGCGGTTTGGTTGCGCCTACGATAGGGGCGGTCACGCCCTTGTGCAGCAGCCAGGCTAACGCTACTTGCGCCGGCGGGATTCCACGAGCTGTGCCAACTTTGGCAACGGCGTCCACGATGCGCTCGTCGGCGTCGCGCGTGTAGAGTTTGTGCGCGTAATCGTCATGCTGCGCGCGCGTTGTGCCGGCGCGCCGGCTGCCGGCCAGCAGGCCTCGCGCCAGCGGGCTCCAGGGAATCAGGCCAATGCCTTCTTCGCGGCATAGGGGAATCATCTCCCGCTCTTCCTCGCGGTACATCAGGTTGTAGTGGTTCTGCATGGCGACGAAGCGCGCCAGACCCAGCCTGTCTGAGGTAAAGAGCATCCTGGCCAGTTGCCACGCGAACATCGACGATGCTCCGATGTAACGCGCCTTGCCCGATTTCACCACATCGTGCAGCGCTTCCAGCGTCTCTTCGATGGGCGTCTCGTAGTCGAAGCGATGAATCTGATACAAGTCGACGTAGTCGGTTCCCAGCCGGCGCAGGCTGCCGTCGATGGCGTGCATGATGTGCTTGCGCGAGAGTCCCTTCTGGTTGGGATCGTCGCCCAGGGGAAAGAACACCTTGGTGGCGACGACCAGCTTCTCGCGCGCCGGGCCGAAATCCTTCAACGCGCGGCCCAGGATCTCCTCGCTCAGGCCGAGCGAATACATGTCGGCGGTATCGAAGAAGTTGATGCCCAGCTCCAGGGCCTGCCTGATGAACTTGCGGCCGTCTTCTTCTTCGAGCACCCATTCGCGCCACTTTTTCGAGCCGTAAGTCATGCAGCCGAAGCAGATGCGCGAAACCTTCACGCCCGCCGAACCCAGATTCACATATTCCATGCGTCGCGTTCCTCAGACGACTTTTGTATCACAACCACGCCGCTCCCGATTGAGGCAGGCCAGTGGACGTGCGAACGCAGGAATTCAATTCGTTCTAAGCTTGCGCCGCTCGAGCTGGCGATAGTACGCGGCGGCGTTGTCGCTGAAGGTGGCTTCGAAACGGGGAAACTGGCGCATTCCCTGATAGGCGCGCATGTTCAAGCGCTGCTGGATCTGCGTCAGCGAGAGTCCTTGAGCGTGCATACTGGCCACTTGCGTCCGCAGCTCTTCCAAGTAATCGCGAAAACGTTGCAACTCGACCCAACCCGCGACCGCAAAGTGTCCGGGAACAACACGCTGGAGCGGCAGCGCCAACATACGATCCAGAGCCACGATCCAGTTCTCCAGATCGCCCTCGTCCATGTAGGGACAGGAATCGTTGAGGAAGAGATCGCCGGTGGCGATCGCGTGCTGGTCGGGAAAGTAGACCACCAGGTCGCCCAGAGTATGCGCCGGTCCGGTGGCCCAGATTTGCGCAGCATGCCTGCCGACGAACACAGTCAGACCTTCTGCGTCCACGGTTTGCTTCAGCCATACTTTTGCTGCCGGCTCTTTATCGCTGCGCATGTTCTGGGCGCGCGTAAAATCGGTGCTCACCACTACAGCGTCCGGCGCCAGCGCGTAGTTGCCGCCGCGATGATCGGGATGGTAATGCGTGTTGACGATCCAGCGCACGGGCAACGGCGACACCTGGCGGATTTCCTGGCGCAGGTTGCTGCCTTCGTCTGAATTCAACCCGCTATCGACTACAAGGATCCCGTTGTCGCCAACCAGGAAGACCGAATTGGAACTGGACTCATTGCTGGAAACGTATGCGTAAAGACCATCGCCGATCTTTTGCGTGGAGGCTGCGGCAGCCCCGCTCAGCCACAGCATTGTCCACATCAGAAGGGTGAGCCGCATGAGAAGAGATGCTATCAAAGCGCGAGCTTCATGGCCCAAAGTAATCTGGGTGAAAGCCTGACGGCGTGTTATTACATGGTTGAAAGTCATGCACGTTCTACGATCGGTACTGCTTCTGTTCGCCTGCGCCATACCAGCCAGCCTTTCCGCCGGCGAACGCCTGGTTTACGCGGTGACCTCGTCTACAGGTTCAGCAAGCGCAACAGAGGTCTTTGAGGTAGCTCCCGGCGACGTTCATCCAACCCAAGTCTTTAGCGACGCCACATTGCCCGTCGCGCTTGGCTTCATGCCGCAAGGCGCTTACGGCGCTCCTTTTCAGACGGCCATCGCCGGCAAACGTTTGTTCTCTCCGGGAAAAGAGCGCAGCTCGAGCGACTCGCGTCGCGCGACGGGAATCTACGAATTTGCCCTGGACAGCGGAAAAGCCAGAAAGATTCTTGACCTCGTCGCTCCCGAACGCGTCGACCTGCTTGCCGTCGACAGCACCGCCGCTACGCTGGCCTATCTCAGCCTCTCCGCCAACGGGCTTACCCTTTTTGTGCACGATGTCGCGACCGGCAAGCTCCTGTACCAGATCGATATGACCAAGATCGCCGGCGGCTGTAACGTCCGCAATGCCGGCTGGCTTCCCGACAATCGGACAATCTTCTTCACTCTCGACGAGGGCGCTGACGGATTCATGTCAGAAAGCGACTACAAACATGTTGGAAGCTGGCTGATGAACGAAGACGGCACGCAACTCCGCAAGCTGCCTGACTCGCTGAGCAAAATGAAACCGCAAGGCAACGGCTATCGCGTGCTGGACGATCCGACGATGTTGGGGGCGCTACACGAACAATATCTGTTTGACTCGCACGTCTACCAGAGTTCGGGCGCCAACGGAAGCCGCGGATTTCTTCTCCTCGGCAACCCGAAAACGGGGAGCAACACTTCGATCGCCATCGATGAGACTCCAGATGCGGAATTTATTCTCAGCGCCAGCGGCAACTACATCGCCTTCGTGCAGCGGGAAGACCAGAAATTTGTAGGAGGCCGGCCAGTGGCGCCGATCCAGCACGTCCGAATTCGTCCTCTGCCTTCCGGTGACGCCCGAGAAGTATTTACGTTTCAGGGCGACGCTCAACATCGCAATGCTTTGACGCTTCTCGGCTGGTCCAGCGACTAAACTTCCGCAGGACATAGATCCACTCAACGATACGCGACAACAAACATCCGGAAATACGGGAACAGGGTCTTGCCCTGATCGTTGGCCGGATAAACCAGCCGTATGCGCTCCAGGCAGCGTTTTCGAAATTCTTTTCGCTGTTCGTCGTTGGGCAGCGGCTCCGTGAAGCGGCGCATGGCCGTGCTGCTCACCCAATCGAGCACCGCTTCCGGTCCGTCCATGATCTGTAGGTATTCGGTCTGCCAGATGTTCAGCCGGCTTGCCTGCTTACGCAACAGGTCGTAGTAAAACGCGATTGGCTTCACGCTGTAGGTTTCTGTAACGCTGCCTATGGTCTTGGCCCAGGGCGCTCGCGGATCAGCGGCCACGTCGTGCATCACGGTGTGCGCAGGCAGGTGATAACTGTTAGGCATCTGCACCGCCATCGCTCCGCCGGGCGCGACGTAGCCAAACAATCGCGGAAACAGCGTGGCGTGATCGGCAACCCAGTGCAGGCAGGCATTAGAAAAAATCAGGTCAACCTGTCCTTTCGGCTCCCAGGCCTCTACCGTGGACTCAACCCACTTCCAGCCCGGATGGTTGGCGCGCGCCTGGGAGAGCATGTCCGATGAATTGTCGACGCCGGTGATGTCGGCATTCGGCCAGCGTTGCTGCACTTGTTCAGTGCTGTTTCCGGTACCGCAGCCCAGATCGACGATGCGCTGCGGATTCTCCAGCGCAATTTGCGCTACCAGATCGGCCGCGGGACGGCCGCGCTGTCCGGAAAACTTCAGGTATAGATTTGCGTCCCAGCCGGGCATTTGTTCTACACCGAAACGCTCTTGGCTTTGTGCTCTTCAATCGCCGCCAGCATATGCTCGTCCTGATCGAACTTGAACCACGACAGGCTGCGTTCTTTGGCCACGGCTTCTTCAGCGCGGCCCAGCAGTTCCAGATCGCTCTTGTCGATCACCTTGACTCCCTTGCCTTCAAGGTACGCGCGGACTTCCCTGGCCGAGGCGCATTTCGTCTCGCCCTGGCCTTCCAGGTACTTGAGCACGTGGGCGGCGCCGACCTCACCGTCGTGGCGGGCAATTCCCACCAGACCTTCGCTGGCTTTGCGCGCCCAGCCTACCGCGTACATTCCTTCCATCACCTTGCCGGTCTTGGGATCGTAGATTTCATACACCGTCGAGCGTTTGGGATCTTCTCCCGGAGCCGGATTGGTGACGTAGGCATCACGATTGTAGGGCAGTCCCAGGGAGGGATCAGCTACGTCGCCGATAGCGAAGATCATGGTGTCCACGTTCAGATCGGCGGTCTGATCGGTAGCCTTGCATGCGATGCTGCCATCGCGTTCCTGCAGCACATTCTCGACCACGGTCAGCGCCTCAATGCGTCCATTCCCGCCTTCGCGAATGGCGTGCGGCGAGCACAGGAACCTGAAACGCAGCCGCGGACCTGTAACTTCCTCTGCGGGAGTTTTCAGGACCGGGAAAGTCTCGTCGCCCAGCTTGGCTATGTCCTGTCCGACCGCGGCCAGCTTCGGCTGGATGCGGCGCAGCTCGGCATTGAAGGCCGCGCGATCAAGGAACGGCTCAATGTAATCGAACTCTTTCTGATCGAACTTGGCCTCAAACGGCCCGCGGCGCGCTACCACGATGACCTCTTCGGCGGTCTTCTTCGGCGCGTCTAGCAGCAACCAGCGCGCGATGTCCACCATGACGTTGCCCATGCCGATAATGGCCACGCGCTTGCCCGTAGAAAAATCATGCGCTGTGTACGGCGGCAGCAGGTTGTAGTGATAAACAAAGTCTTTCGCCGCGTAAACGCCGGCCGCTGTCTCGCCGGGAAGCCCCAGCTTCTTCGTCCCCTGTGCTCCAACCGAGAAGACCACCGCCGCAGGACACAGCTTGCGCAAATCCTCGATCGTGACCGGCGAGTCCTCGCTCACCGTCACGTGTCCGAAGTAGTGCACGTTGGGCAGGCTCAGCACCTTGGCAAACTGTTTGCGCAGCCCGATCTTCATCTTGTCCTTGGTCGGATAAATGCCGTACTCCGCCAGCCCGCCCGGCTTGATATCGCGATTCAGGATCACCACTTCATGTCCAGCCTGAGCGATCTTCTGGGCGGCAAACATTCCTGCCGGTCCCGCGCCAATCACGAATACGGTTTTCAATGGGTCCTCCTGTCGACTGCCGGCTGCCGGTACGGCGTGAGCAGGCAATTCCGCGAGCCTGCGCTCCAAAGTCACATCGCTTCTTTGGGATTCTTCCGCGAAGAATTGCTTAATTTGCGGATATCAAATTCTGCCCTATTATCGCCTACGATTTCGAGTCTGTCTTCGGCTTTCCCACTCTAGATTTCCGCTCGTCGGAGCGCTGTGACCTTCATCACGACTACTCGTAAGCCAGCGCGTCCACAGGGTCTTTCTGGGCGGCCTTGTACGCGGGATAAAGCGCCCCGATCATGGCCCCCACAATCGCGATCCCTGCCGCCGTCAGGATCCAGCTCAGAGTGAACTGCACCTGCGTGGTGGGAATGCGCGCGCGGATAATGTACGCCGCAATAAAGCTCAATAAAGTTCCGGCAATGATTCCGGCCACCGCCAGAACCAGCGTTTCCCGCAGGATCACGCGGACAATGTAGGTCTTGGACGCGCCCAGCGATTTCAAAATTCCGATTTCCCGGGTGCGCTCCATGACCGCCGTGTACATGGCCTGGAAGATCACCAGGAACCCGATCACCGTGGCGATTCCGATCACCACGTCGATGAATTTGGCGAGCATGGGAATATTCTTGGGCGTCATCACGGAGAGCCAGTCTTCCATGCTCATCACGTTGTAGTTCTCCAGGCCGGGATACGACTTCACTTCCTGGACCACCGCGTCCGCGTTCGCCGGATCGTCGGCCTTCACGTAAAACAGGCTGGCCTTACCTTCCGCTCCGGTCAGGTCCTGCAGCGTGGAGAGCTGCACAAACGTCCGCGAGCCGCGTCCCTGGGGCACGATGCCGCACACTCGGAAGCTATGTTCCAGCGCACTTACCGTGTCGCCAATATGAACTTTGTTCGCCGCCGCGTAATACTCGTCCACGATGATGTCGTCCGGCCCCCGAAACGGGCCGCCGGCGAGGAAGTGAATCGGACCGCCCAACTCTTCGAACTGAGCCAGATCAACTCCGTTGATAAGCTCGATTTTGTTTGTGGCTTGCACTACGGCCGGCACCACCACCGCGACGTGCGGCATCCCGCGAAGAATATCGGCCAGCTTCACCGAAACCGGGGCGCTGGAAAAAGCGGCAAAGTTGGAGGATCCCGGCGGGCGCACCAGAACGTCAGCTCCGGTGCCTTTGGTTCGCGTCCGGTTATCGTTCAGCGTGCCCAGCGCGAAGCCCACGATCAGCAGGATGAGCGTGACTTCGATAGCTACAGCAAACACGCTGATCAACGAGCGCAGCGGGCGATACGCCAGATTGGAGATGATCATCTTGTTCATGGAACTCTCCTCTGCCGGCGCGGACACTCCTGGCCGGCCTCACTGCGGGTCTTTAACCACGTCCTTGGACTCCGGCCGTATCTGTGCGCTGGTGTTCTGTTCGTCCAGATTCACCAGCTTGGAGCCTGCGGGCTGGGTCAGGAGGAACTGGCCGTCCTCAAGCGGCTCGTTGAGCCGTAACTTCTCCACCGTCAGCCTGAACGCGTATTCCTCGATTGGCCGCTGAATATCGATGATCTCCGGAAACATCAGCCCGCCGTGATCGGCAAAGTTGTCATAGCGCGCAAAGGTCACAAGCTGCGCCTGGCGGTCGTAAACGTACTGCTCGTGGGGCAGCAGATCCACGCGGCTGAACACGATCTTGCGAGAGAGAAAGCTTCCCTGCGGGTCCCGCTCGATCACCAGCACCACATAGTTTGCTTCTTCCGCGCTCTTGTGGGTCTTGGCGTCCTTCACGATCTCGGTGCTCTGCTCCAGGACCGCGATCTCCTTCTCCGGATCAACCGGCTTCAGCAGCAGAGCGTCAAGAATATGCTGCGGACGAAGGTTCATCAGCGGCTGGTCGGAAGGCTTGGCGATCTGGTTCGACCCTACGAAAAACTCGTTTTTCGCCGGCACCGACAGCCTGAAGCTCCGGCCGTTGCTTACCATGTCCACCAGGTTGGTGCGCACCACCGGAGCCTTCACCACCATGCGCATGTTCTCCGGCTTGCGCACCAGGATGTACCCGCTCACCTGTGTGTAATCGGTGACTTTACCCTTCTTGGCGCCGCCGGCGGAGAAGTCGATATCCACCGTCGCCACAAAGGTTTGCAGGCGAGCTGCTTCGTTGTTGATGATTCCCACCAGCTGATCCAGAGTTGCGTCCTGGAGCTTGGCGGTGCTGACTCGCGTCACCGCACGTTCGGTGCGGATCAAACATCCGCTTAGCGGCAAAATGGCAAGTGTCAGAACCAGGGCTGCGGGCCGAAAAAGTCGATACATTCTCAATTAGATCCGTTTTGCGTAATAACCCCAAGTATATCGGATGCATGCCGACTTAGGGCGTTTGGAATGCACGTCAAGAAACGGCATGCAGCGGTAAAGCGCGGCAATTCTAGACATTTCTTTATGAAACGCCCGCCAGCGCTTTTAGCGGGGGATGGCCTGCGCCAGTGCCCGGCGGTAGGCATGCACGTTACGCTCGTGCTCAGCCGGCGTACGCGAGAAGTTATGGCGCCCGTTGCCCTTTGGATCGCGTACGAAATACAGGTAGTCGTTGCTGGCCGGGTGCAGCGCCGCTTGCAGTGACGCCTTTCCCGGATTGCAGATCGCTCCCGGCGGCAGTCCGGAATAGCGATAGGTGTTGTACGGAGAATCGAAATGCAGGTCGGACTGGTAGATGGTCCCGCGATAGCGGTTGTTCAGCAGCGCCGCGTAAATCACAGTGGGATCGGTATCCAGCGCCATGTTCCTGGACAGCCGGTTATAGAAAACTCCGGCTACTTCCGGCCGCTCGTCGGCCACGCCGGTCTCCTTTTCCACGATGCTGGCCATGATCACCTTGTCGTGGATGTCTTCCGTCAGCCCGACTTCGTGCGCCGCCTGGCGGAAACGATGCACCATGGCCGCGGCCATGTCATGCGCCGACTGTGTCCGCGTGAACCGATAGCTGTCAGGGAACAGATAGCCCTCCAGGCTCGGCGCTTTGGGATCCAGATCGCGAACCAGCGCTGTCTCCTTGTGCGCCGCCTGCAGGAAATCTTCCTTCTTGGCCAGACCCGCGTCCTCAATCGCCGCCGCGATGTCGAACATGTTGAAGCCTTCCGGGATCACTACGGTCTGGAAGTAGATATCGCCGTGCTCGATGCGGCTGTAGATCTCGGAAAGCCGCGCCGGATGATCGAAAGCGTATTCGCCGGCTTTGAGCGCCTTGCGTCCGTGCATGTTGTGCCAGAGCAGAAAGGCATAGCGGCTGCGCACGATGCCCGCGGACGCTAATTCCGCGGCAATCCTGTGCGCCGACCATCCCGGCTTAAGCTGCACAAACTTCTGCTGCGTTGGCCCCGCGGGGAAGAAAAGCGCGTAAGCTCCCCATCCGGCCAAAATCACGGCTGCAATCAGAATCAGGCTTGCCAGGAAGCGAATCATGGTTCTCGGTCTTCGATCTCCTGCTGATCTTGAATCAGGTTTAGCTGCTCTGCTCATTTTAGCCGTGGATTATTCGCGCGCCTCTTGGAATTGGGGCATGCCGGCAAACCTTGGGGCATGCACTTTTGTCTTGAGCGTAACGGGCGATCCCGTTGCCTGCACCAATCCTTCGGCCGGCGAGATGCGAGCCACATTCGCTTCTGCTCGGGATTCACTTAGACAATTTGGAAGCCGCATGCAGCACGCCAGATGCCAGTGAGCTTACTTTCCCGCCATCGACTGCGCGATGCGGATCGGGACCTGCTCCACGATGGTGATGCCGAATCCCTCCAGGCCCGCCAGCCGCTTGGGATGGTTGGTCAGCAGCCGGATGGAGCGCAGATTCAGATCGGAAAGGATCTGCGCGCCCACGCCGATCTCGCGCTGCGTCTTTCTCTGGTGCGGTCCGCTGGTCTGGCCCCGCGGCGCGCTCTCCTGCTGCGGAGCCTCGCGATGAAAGACCAGCCTGCGCTCTTCGCTCACCGCGAAGCCCTTCGATGTCTGATGAAGATAGATTAGCGCGCCCATTCCCTGCTGGTCGATCATCTCCAGCGACCGGTCCAGCACCAGGTGGCAATCACACAACGCGCCGCCGAAAACGTCGCCCGCCAGGCAGTGCGAGTGCATGCGCACCAGCACCGGTTCGGTAGCGTGCTCCACGTCGCCCTTCACCAGCGCCACGTGCGATTCGCCGTCAAGCTGGCTCTCGTAGGCGATCATGCGAAACTCGCCGCGCCTGGTCGGCAGCATGGCTTCGCCCACGCGCTTCACGTAACTCTCGTTTCCCATGCGATAGCGGATCAGCTCCGCCACCGTCAGCATCTTGAGCTCGTGCTGCTTGCAGAACTCGATCAGATCGGGAACCCGCGCCATCGACCCGTCTTCGTTCATGATCTCGCAGATGACGCCGGCGGGAATCAGCCCCGCCATGCGCGCCAGGTCGACCGAGGCTTCCGTCTGCCCGGCCCGCACCAGCACTCCGCCTTTGCGTGCTGCCAGCGGGAAAACATGCCCTGGACGAACCAGGTCCGCGGCCCGGCTGGCCGGATCGATAGCTACCTGTATGGTTCGCGCGCGATCGTGCGCGGAGATGCCGGTGGTTACGCCCTCGCGCGCCTCGATGCTCTCGTGGAAAGCGGTGCCGCGGGGCGCAGTGTTCTCGCGCGTCATCGGCCCCAGACGCAGGTACTCCAGCCGTTCCGGCGTCAACGCCAGGCAGATCAGCCCGCGGCCGTACTTGGCCATAAAGTTGATGGCTTCCGGCGTGACCTTCTCGGCTGCCAGCATCAGGTCGCCTTCGTTTTCGCGGTCCTCGTCATCCACCAGCACGATCATCCGCCCGGAGCGGATCTCCTCGACCGCCGTGGGAACATCGCAAAATGCGGTATTCATAGTCATACAGGGTTAGGGGAACTGCCTCAAAATTTTAGCAGAGCCAAAGCTCGTCTGACTTAGCCCGGCCCGCCGGCCCACCGCACTTCCTCCAGCCAAACCAACAAAACTGGCCCCTCCTTCCCGAACAGGCTTACAATCGTCACGTATGGCCAAGTCCAAGCCGGAAATCTTTGAAGTCGGCTGCCCTTGCTGCGGGGCCGTGCTCAAGGTCGATACTGAGACCCGTGCCGTGATCTCGCACGTGGCCCCGATCAAGCCCAAGACCTTTGCCGACTTTGACGCCGCCGCCAGGGCCATGCGCGAGCAGGAAGGCCGCAAGCAGTCGCTCTTCCAGCAGGCCGTCGACGCCGAAAAGAACAAGGCCAGCCTGCTCGAGAAGAAGTTCCAGGACGCGGTCAAGAAGGCCAAAGAAAACCCGCAGGAAGGCCCCATGATCCGCGACTTCGATCTTGACTAACGCCTGAAGTCATTGCAGCCTGAAGCCTGAATCCCTTGTCTCGCTCCTTTCTTCTTCTCGGCCATCGCGGCGCTCGCGACTACGCGCCGGAGAACACCATCGCCGCCTTCGACCTGGCGCTCGCCCAGGGGGCTGACGGCTTTGAGTTTGACGTCCGCTCCACCAGCGACCGGCAGAGCGTAATCTGCCACGATCCCAAATTCCACCGCCTCTCCATCCGCCGCTCCACCCTCAAGCAGATTCACGCTACGTGTGCTTCCCCCAAGATCATTCCTCTCAGCCTCCGCGGCGTGCTCGAGCGCTACTCCCGCCCGGCTTTTCTCAACATTGAGATCAAGGTCCGCGGCATGGAAGAGCTGGTGATCCGCGAGGTCAGGCGCGCCCGCCCCGCGCGCTACTTCATCTCTTCTTTTCTGCCCGGCGTGGTGCGCCGCCTGCACGCCCTTGACGCCTCTCTCGTTCTCGGCGCCCTGGCCCAGACCCGCTGGCAGCTTCGCCGCTGGCATCGCCTGCCCGTCCAGTACGTGGTCCCGCACTACAACCTGCTTTCGCGCCGCCTGGTCAAAAAACTCCACGACGCCGGCAAGACCGTGGTCACCTGGACCGTCAACAACCCCCGCAAAATGCTGCGCGCTGCCGCCCTCGGCGTCGACGGCATCATCTCCGACGACCCCAGACTGCTGGTCGAGACCCTGCGCGGGCGATACCGATGACCCCGATTTCGCGCCCGGTCTGCCGGATCACCAGATCACCCGATCACCGGATCACCCGATCCCCCGACGATCCCCCGATCTCCGCCCACCCTGCCCCCCTTGGGAAGGATCCCCGATCATCCCCGCCCATCCCCGGGGATTGAGTTGCACCCCTAAGCTGAGACAGGTTATTTATCCCCGGGCTAAAGGCCAGCTTTGGTTTTCCGATCACCCGATCCCCCGATCCCCGGATCACCCGATCTCTGCCCGCCCTACCCCCCTTGGGATGGATCCCACTTCATCCCCGGTGATTGGAGTGACCCCCTAAAATGAGACAGCGGATAAAGTCCCACGATGCAGTGAATGGAGAGTGGGATGGCGAATCGACGATGGAGTGCGGAAGAGAAGCGGCGGATCGTGGAACGGATGCAA
>Ga0070732_10000044_pt1 | contig 138417 bp, 111 predicted proteins | sample Coa_R1_5_FD_66449 | JGI IMG/M metagenome (GOLD analysis project Ga0070732, IMG submission 66449) | Surface soil microbial communities from Centralia Pennsylvania, which are recovering from an underground coalmine fire - Coalmine... | ecosystem: Environmental > Terrestrial > Soil >... | reverse complement strand
GACGCCCACAAGTACCCGGGGGAGTTCTCCGGCGGCCAGCGCCAGCGGATCAGCATCGCCCGCGCCCTCGCCGTCGGCCCGGAGCTGCTCGTGGCCGACGAACCCGTCTCCGCCCTCGACGTCTCCATCCAGGCGCAGATCCTGCACCTATTGCTCGACCTGCGGGCGTCGCTCGGGCTGACGATGCTCTTCATCTCGCACGACCTGCGCGTCGTCCGCTACCTGAGCGACGAAGTGGCGGTGATGTACCTGGGGAAGATCGTGGAGCAGGCCCCCAGCGCCGCGCTGTTCAGCCGCCCCCTGCACCCGTACACGCTGGCCCTGCTCTCCGCGATCCCGGAGGTGGAAGAGCAGCCGCGCGAGATGATCGAGATCGAGGGCGAGCCCTCGAGCGCGGTCCGCATCCCTCCGGGCTGCCGGTTCCATCCAAGGTGCCCCTGGAAGGTGGACCGCTGCCTCACCGAGGCCCCATCGCTCCGGGAGCTCGGGCCCCATCACCTCGTGGCGTGCCACGAAGCCGAGCGGCATGCCGGAGCCACCGCCGCGGGCTGATCCAGGCGGGGGGTCAGGCCTTCTCGCGCACCGCGCCGAACGTCAGCGCGGAGATCACGTACCTGCGGGCCAGCAGCAGCAGGACCACCGGCACCAACGCCGAGATCACCCCCACCGCCGCCATCTGGTTCCAGATGATCTCGAACTCGGTGACGAAGCTCCACACGGCGATGGAGAAGGTCTGCGAGCGCGGCGTCGCCGTCAGGATCAGCGCGTAGAGGAACTCGCTCCAGGCCAGCGCAAACGTGATCACGGACGCCGCCAGCAGCCCTGGCGAGAGCATCGGCAGCATGATCTGGAAGAACGCCCGCCAGCGCGTGGCCCCATCCGCCAGCGCGGCCTCCTCGACCTCCATCGGGATCTCCGACAGGAAGCCCTTAAGCATCCACACCGCAAACGGCAGCGAGAACGCCGCGTAGATGAGGATCAGGGCGAGGAGGCGGTCGTAGAGCCCCAACTGCCGGATCGTGGCGAAGATCGGGATGACCACGACCATCGAGGGGAGGAAGCGCAGGCTGAGCAGCCACGAGAGCAGCCCGCGTCGGAAGGCCGCGGGCACCGGGAGGCGGGTCAGCGGGTACGCGATCAGCAGGGCGAGGGCCAGCGTGAGGACGACCGCGGCCAGGCAGACCACGAGGCTGTTCCGGAGCAGCACCCAGTTTCCCGCGCCGAGCAGCGCCGCGCTGTACGCGTCCAGACTGGGGTGCACCGGCCACAGCGTCGGCGGCTGGGAGTAGAGCTCCCTGGTCGGCTTCAGCGAGGTGGAGAGCAGCCAGGCGAACGGGAAGAGGTAGACGAGCGCGAGCCCGCCGAGCGTCAGCAGGACCACCAGGCGCCACGGCGAGCGCCGCCCGGCCATCAGGCCACCTCCTCCGACAGGTAGCGGCCGAAGAGCGCGAAGATGATCGAGATGACCAGCACGATGTAGATGGCGAGAGCCGAGGCGTAGTTCAGGTTGCTGAACTTGAACGCGATCTTATAGAGATACAGACTCAAGAACTCCGTCGCGGCGCCGGGCCCGCCCATCGTCAGCACCTGGATGTGGTCGAACACGCGCAGGGTGTCGGTGAGGCGAAAGACGAGGACCAACAGCAGCAGCGGCCTGAGGTACGGGAAGTCGATCTGCCGGAAGCGGGCCCATCCCCCCGCCCCATCCATCTCCGCGGCCTCGATCACGTCCGGGGGGACCGCCTGGAGCCCCGCAAACAACACCAGGAAGACGAACGGCATCCACTGCCAGACGTCGACGCTCACCACCGAGAACATCGCCATCCCGGGCGAGGACATCCAGAGGATGGGTTTCCCGTGGTACCCGAGGTTGTGCAGGATCACGTTCAGGATCCCGTACTCGGGGATGTACATCAGCCGGAAACTCACCCCGGCCGCCACGGGCGGGGTCACCATCGGCACGATGAACAGCAGGTAGGCGAGCGTACGCCCGAGGACGCTCTGGATGGTGCGCTGCACCGCGACCGCGAGCGCCAGCCCGACGGCGAGCTCCACCCCCACGACGATGACGATGTAGGTGAGCGTCGCCTTGAGCGACGCCGCCAGCAGCGAATCCTGGAAGGCAAACGCGAAGTTATGCAGGCCCGCGAAACCGCCCACCCGGTAGTACTGCAGGCTCAACGCGACGGCGTACGCCATCGGGTAGACGACGACCGTCAGCAGGTAGAGCACCGGCCCCGCCACCAGGAGGTACGGGGCGAGGCGCCGGCGGCGCGCGGCAGGGGTGAACCTCGCCGGGTGGGGCGCCGCCGCAGCCGGCAGCACCCCACCCACGAGCGGCGGCCTACTTAATGTAGCCCGCCTCCTTCATGTGCTGGGTGATCTCCGCCTGCGCCCGGTCCATCGCCTGCTCGGGCGACTCGCTGCCGGCCAAGGCGGCGTTGACGTGGGTGCCGAGGATCGATTCCACCGCCGACCACTCCGACGTGCGCGGCCGCCAGAACGGCGGGGCGGCGAGCGAATCCGCCATCGCTGCGAAGTACGGGAAGCGCTTGTTGAGGGTCGGATCGGTGAGGATCGACTTGCGGAACGGAATGCCCCCCGCCTCCGCGTACGGCTTCTGGATCTCCTTGCTGGTCGCCCAGGCGATAAACCGGTAGGCCCAGTCTTTCTCCTTCGCGGCCTTGGGGATCCCGAGGAGCCAGTTGCCCATCATCGGCGTGTGTCGCCCGGTGGGTCCTGCCGGGAGGACCACATATCCGATCTTGCCGGCGACGCTGCTCACACTCGCATTCTCGACGATATCCGACGCCTCGGCCGGCCAGGTTTCCTCCTGGGCGGCGTGGCCCGTCGCGGCCAACTTCGCGCGGTCGCCGGCATCGGTCGTATCCGCTCCCGGCTGGGCGATCGCCTTGAGCTGCCCCACGAAGAACTTCAGGGCATTGATGGTGGCATCTGACTTGAAGACCACGTTCCAGTTGTCATCGAAGATCCGGCCGCCAAACGTGGTGAGAATCGGGTTCCACTCCGAGATGACGGGGTTGCCCTTCGCGCCCCGCATCGCGAACCCGTAAAACTGCTTCCCGGGGTTCCCGAGGTGCGTCCCGTTGGAGAGGACTTCATCCCACGTCTGCGGGGCTTTGGGGATCAGATCCTTGCGGTACAGAAACATCTCGACGTTGCCCACGAGCGTGATCGCCTCGATGTGCCGGGCCTTGGCAGCCTCCCCCGGGGGAATGGGGCCGCGTGGGGGCGGCCAGGAGCCGAGTTCATACACCACGGGGTAGATATCGGGATCGCGCTTCAGGTTAAAGGGGGCAGCGTCGAGCGGGGCGAGCCACCCTTCCGAGCCGAACTTCGGCATCCAGGGATCGTCGAGCATGACGATGTCGAAGGTGGCCGCGTTCGCCTGAAATGCCGTTACCATTTTCTCGTAGAGGCTTGGGTACGGGTACTCGATCAGGTTGAGTTTGACCCCGGTGGCCTTTTCCCAAATCGGCTTGATCGCCTTGAGGCCGCGGGTCTCGCCTCCGGCGACGACCCCGATGTTCAACTGCGCGGGCTTCGAGGCGCCCGCACCCACCCCCACCCCGTAGCTGCCTAAGAGCAGGACCAGGATCAACCCGACCGGTGCATACCGTCGAAGCATCTCTCCGTCCCTCCTCCCGTGGCCAGACGGCCGCGATCTCCGGAGCCGCCGTCCGCGGACGCGGCGGTCCGGGCCTACCCGTTCACACCCCCTGCACGAGGACCTTGCCGTCCTGCCGCTTGGTGGCCCGCTCGATCGCGGCGACGGCGCCGCTCAGCGGGAACCGGCTGGTGATGATCGGCCTGAGATCGATCCGGCCGGACGCCATCAGCCTGATGACGTTCTGGAACGTGCCGTAACCGGAGTGCCCCTGCGCCCCGACCACCTGGGCGGCGCCGGTCTGCAGATGCTCCAGGTACATCGGCGCCCGCTCCGCCGCGCGCCCGATGATCACCACCGTGCCGCCGATGGCGAGCGACTGCTCCATCTCCGGGATCGTCTTCGACGGCGCCCCGGCGGCCTCCACCGACAGGTCCGCGCCGGCGCCGCCGCTCGCCGCCAGCACCGCCTCGTGCGGGCTGCTCCCCGCCGCCGCGAGGTCCGCGGGGCTGTGCACCTCGTCGGCCCCGACCTTCTTCGCCAGCGCCTGCCGCACCGGGCTCATTTCAAACGCGATCACCCGGCTCGCCCCGGCCGCCCGGGCGAGCGCGATCGCCGCAAATCCGATCGGGCCCGTCCCGTAGATCGCCACCACCCCCCCCGGCTTGAACCCGCCGCCGCGCACGAACATCCCGTTGTAGGCGACGCTGGTCGGCTCGCACAGCGCGCCGGCCTCGCAGGCCGCCTCCGCGCTCCCGTAGGTGTCGGCGAGCGCGGTGATCGGCCAGCAGTATTTCGCGCCCACGACCAGCTGCTCGGCCATCGCCCCGTCGATCGTGAACCCGATCTCCTCCAGATTGAGACACTGGTTCGGCCATCCGTTCCGGCAGGGGACGCACTCCCCGCACCAGATCATCTCCTCCACGGTCACGAGGTCGCCCCGCTTGAGGTCCCGGACGTCTTTGCCGACCTCGACGACCTCTCCGCTGAACTCGTGGCCGATCACGACGGGAAACTTCGTGAGGCCCGGGTAGAGGATGTATCCGTCTTTGTCCGTCTCGTAGAAGTGCACGTCCGAGCCGCAGACACCGCACGCCCTGGGCCGCAGCCGGACGTCCTTCGGCCCGAGCCGGGACTCCGTGACCTCGGTGAGCTGGACCTTCGGGTGCCGCCAGACGCTCGCCCCGGTTGTGGCCTTGCCGGTTCGCCGCTCAAACTCGGAGAGGGTGTAGCCCGCCCGGGGCGCCCACTCCGCCGTCATCTGCAGTCCTTTCATCCGTGCACCTGCCTTTCGCGGGCGGAGGAGACCGCCGCCACGCCACGTCTCAGCATACCATTCGGCAGATGTGCGCGCCCGCGAGGAACCGGCGGGACCGGGGATGGGAAGAGTAGGCCTGTAAGCCGGGTTCGGTCGAGTGCGGCCATCTCTCTCGGACGCCGGTTACCCGGCACCTCTAGCAGTCTACCCGGGGATCGGCGGGCCGCCTCATCTCCCCCTATGTGACCTTGCTCCGGGTGGGGTGTACCGAGCCGGCCGGTCGCCCGGCCGCTGGTGCGCTCTTACCGCACCGTTGCACCCTTACCTCCCTGAGGAGGCGGTGTTTTTCTGTGGCACTGTCCTCGGGGTCGCCCCCACTGGGCGTTACCCAGCACCCTGCCCTACGGAGCCCGGACTTTCCTCGAGCGCATGCGCGCCCGCGGCCGCACGGCCTACTCTCCCGCAGTATGGTAGCATGCCCCCCCCTGTGATTCAATCCGACTGCCCGTCCAGCGCCAGGTTGGCGAGCGCGTCCGCCCCCCGATTGTCCTCGCGCGGGACATGGACGACGTCGACCTGCTCGAACTCGCGCATCCGGGCCCGGGCCTCACGGTGGAGCGGAGCCAGCGCCTCGCTGCGGACCTGGTACTGCCCGGAGAGCTGCCGAACCACCAGCTCGCTGTCGCTTTGAATCCGCACCGATCGGGCGCCGAGCGCGGCCGCCTCGCGGAGCCCGCGCAGCAGGGCGCGGTACTCGGCGACGTTGTTTGTGGTCTCGCCGATCACCTCGCCGATCTCGCGGATCGGCACCCCCTTCTCCAGCACCACCACCCCGATCGCCGCGGGCCCGGGGTTGCCGCGGGAGGCACCGTCGAAGCAGATCACCAGATCCCGCCGGGCGGCCATCACGCCGCGGCGGCGTAGAGGATGCGGTGGCAGCGCTCGCAGGTCACGACGCGGCCGTCTCGGGCCTGGGTGACAAAATTCGACGCGAGGATGTTGTGGCAGCCGCTGCACCGGCCGCTCTGGATCGCCACGATGCCGATGCCGCTCTGCTGCGTCGCGATTCCCTCGTACTTCTTCAACAGGCGCGGTTCGACCGCGGCCGCGCAGACCGCGCGCTGCGAGACGAGGTCGTCGATCTCGGCGTCGATCCGGCGGCACGCCGCCTCGTACTGGGCCAGGTGGGCGGCCAGCCGCTGGTCGAGGTCCCGCTGCGCCCCCTCGGCCACGCCGGCCGCCTCCTTGTGGGCCTCGACCTCGTCGAGCAGGGCCAGGATTTGATCCTCGAGGTGGTCGCGGGCGCGCCCCAGCGCGGCGAGATCGTCCTGGAGGCTCGCCAGTTCCTTGGGGTTGGACACCCGCCCTCCGTAGAGATCGCCTTCGATCTTCTTCTGCTTGACCTCGGTGCTCTCGAGCTGCAGCGTATGGTCCCGCAGGGCCGCCTGATTTTCGTGCAGCCGGCCGGAGGCGGCCGCGGAAGCCGCCCGCGCGGCTTCCGCCTCCTGGCGCAGCGCGCTCCCGTCGTCGAGCGCCGCGCGACTGGCCCGCGCGCCGGCGAGCGCGGAGTCCACCTGCTGAAGCTTCCAGAGCCCCTCCAGCGCCTGGGTCTCCGGCCGGTCCGCGGGCTCGGTCATCATCACGGCGTCACCAGGTAGATGCCGTGGCGTCCGTCGTCGCCCTCGGCGACGAAGGCGATCTGGCCGCGGCTGTTCATCGCCGGGGCATCGAACGCCGTGAACCGGGCCCCCGTTGGCGTCGGGTCGCCGGCGCGGATAACCGCGCGCACGCCGGCCCGGGTCGCCAGGTAAATCCCCCGCGGGATCGGGCTGGGGGTGCCGAGTTCGAAGACCACCGCTTCGTGCCCGTTCATCACGCCGTTCACGAACGTCGTCAGCACGTCCCCGGACGCCGCCTCGCCCTGCCGGGCCAGCGTCACGAGCTGCGCCAGGCCGGTGACGTAGAAGGCCTCCCGAACGGTGCTGCGCGCGGTCCGGCCCACGAACCCGACGGAGCCGGAGCCGGTCAGGTTGACGAAGCCGAACTCCGTAAACGGGCCGCCGACGGGGGCCTCATCGTCCGTCGTCACCACCGGCACCGGCCGGGTGCCCACCAGCACGTACACCCCGAACGCCACCCGCGGGGCCGTCGACGCCACGAACGCGATCTGGCCGTGATCGTTTTGCGCCGGGCTGCCGTCGAGGAAGAACTGAAAGTACCCGCCGCCGGGGGCGCTCTGGCCGCTCAGCACGAGCGGGGTGATGCTCCCCTCGCTGGCGCTGAAAATCCCTTCCTGCGCCCCCTGGGTCATCCGGCCGACGAAGGCGACGGTGTCCTCGGCGTTGATCGTCGGGTTGGCGAAGTCGCTGAAGGTGCCCCCGGAGGGCGCCGGCTGGCCGACGGCCACGACCGGCGCGACCGTCCCGGCCCGGGCGAGGTACAGGCCCAGGCGCGCGGTCCGGTCGCTGGTGCGGGCGAGGAACACGACCGTGTCCCGATCGTTGAGGACCACGTCGTTGAACACCTCGAACGTTCCCCCCGTCGGCGCCGGCTGCCCGGTCGACGCGAGCGTGGTGGTGCGCCCGTCCGCCCGCAGGTAGATCGAATCGTGCGCGGCCCCACCGGTCGTCAGCGCCGCGAAGACCAGGTCGCCCCGGTCGTTCAGCCAGGGGTCGGAGAACTCGGTAAACGTCCCGCCGTTGGGCGCGGCCTGCCCGGTCAGGAAGACGAGACGGGCCGCGTCCGGGCGTGGGGCGGAGGCCGGGGTGGCGGCGACCACGAGCACCGGCGGCCCCGCGGGTTGGGACCGCGCGGGGGCGGCAAACAGCACGAGGACCACCAGCAGGAATCCCAGCCTCGTCATCCTGCCTCTATCCTAGCCGAGCGGTGGTGGCGGCACAACAGGAGAACGTCCACGAGAGGGGGCTTCCCGGCGCGCGGAGCGAATCCCTCGACCATTGCCTCGAAAGGAGCGCCGCATTGTCCACGATCGTTGACAGCCATCTGCACCTGGTGACCGCAGCCATGTTCCACCGCCTTCGGGATCGACCGTGGTCGATCCGGCCCAGCGCGGTCGCGAAGCTCACCGGCGAAGGGGGGCGGTGGGCGGAGCGGATCCGCAGCCTGGAAGGGGTGTCGCTGCGGGAGCACGCCTCGCGGTGGACCGCCGCCTTCGACCGCGCCGGGGTGCGGACGGGATTTTTCATCGCGATCGGGGAGGGGAACGAAGAGCTCGCGGAATTCGTGCGGTCCGACCCGTCGAGGTTCCAGGGCTGGGGGAGCGTGGTCGATCCGCTGGCGGCGGATGCGGCCGCGACGGTCGGCCGGTTCCGCGAGTGGGGACTCCGGGGGCTCAAGCTCTACCCGCCGATCCAGCGGTTCAGCGCCAGCGATCGCGCCGTCTACCCCGTCTACGAGGCGGCGGCGGCGCAGGGGCTCGCCGTCCTCTTCCATTTCGGGATCACGGTGGCACCGATCTACGACCTGCGGTACGCCGACCCGCTCCACCTCTCGGCGGCGGCGAAGGACTTTCCGGAGATCACGTTTACGATCGCGCACTGCGGCGCGGGATTCCTCCGCGAGGCGCTGTTCCTGGCCTACCACACCGACAACATCTGGGTGGACACGTCGGGCACCAACAACTGGCGGGAGTACACGCCGGGGGCGCCGCCCCTGGAAGAAGTCTTCCGCGATCTCCTCCGGACCTACGGCCCGCGGCGGATCATGTTCGGGACGGACTCGACGATCCCCCAAGAGTACCGCGAGGCGATCCTCGCCGAGCAGCGCGCGACGTTCGATCGGCTGGTGGCGGCGGAGGAGGACCGCGCCGCGATCTTCGGGGGGAACGCCCGGCGCCTCTTCGGCCTCCGGGAGGCGTAGCGCCTCGCTACGGGCTGTGGAGCGCCGGCGCGATTCCGGGCGGGTGCCCTTCCGGGGATGAGCCTTCGGGCGCGGGCCGGCCCGCGCCCTCCAGAGCTCCCATCAGCGCGAGCGCGACCAGGCCGAGATCGCGCACGAGGATGGGCGTGACCCCGCTCGTCAGGACCAGGCCGACCCCGACCTCCACGAGGACGGCGAGCGCCAGCCACGAGGCGACCCCCGGGAACGCGTCGAGGATGAGCGCTCCTGCGAGCACGAACAGGACCCACCCGTGCCCGAGCACGAGCAGGACGGCCGGCAGTTGCGCGGACAGTCCGGCCGGCAGATACCCCACCCACTCACTGGGAGCGGTCAGCTCCCAGATGCCGAAGCTCGCGAGCACGATCCCGAGCGCGAACCGTTCCACGAGACGGGCCGGACCGCCCTCCCACGCCACCGCCAGCGCCAGTGCCAAGAGACCCACATCGCGCACCAGAACATCGGTCACCCCGCCGGTCCGGAGGAGGCCGAGGACGACCTCGGCGAGGACGCCGACGGCCAGCCAGGGCACGAGACGCGGGAGCAGGTCGATCACGAGCGCCAGGCTCAGGAAGAGGATGATCCAGTCGTGCCGGAGCGCCCACGGGACCCCCGGCAGGCGCGCGGTCAGCTCGGGAATCCCGGCCCCTACTCCCCCGCTCGGCGCCGCCAGGCCTTCCCAGACGCTGATCCCGCCGAGGATCGCCCCGAGCGTCAGCCGTCCCACCCGACGAGCGACTCGGCGGCCCCGATCACTGGGCAATGATGTGCCCTCCGCCGTCGGTCAGGACGAAGCCGTCGTCACCGTAGTTGTTGTCGCCGTCGAAGCCGTCGTCGCCCATGCGGGTCTCGATCAGGTAGAGCCTGTCGCCGCGGGGGAAGGTGTCCGACTGCGGGGGCTGGTCGGCGGTCGACACCGTGACCTTCTCGGTCCGCTCGTCGACGGGCGCGAACGACACCTGGAAACCGCTCAAAGCCTGCTCAGTGTCTGCCGACGGCGTTCCAGGATAGAGCTGGTAGGCGTACGGGCCGTAGATGCTGTCCGACAGCAGGGGACCGGGGGCGACGGCACTGGGGGCCTGGGCCGGCGGAGCTGCCCCTGTGTTTCCGGTTGTCCGCGTGGCGCCCCCCGCGGTGCGGGACCTCCGCGGGGCGGCCGTCCTCTGCCGATTTCTCGTCTGTCCCGCACGAGGGGTGGGAGCAACCGCACCGGGCGCCCGGCCCGGAGCCGATGTCGCGCCCAGGGAGCGACCCGTCCCGGTGCCGGTCATGGCCTGGGGAAGCCCGCTCCCGGTCAGATGCGGGGCGGAGTAGCCTTTGAGGCCGAGGGCGATCCCGACGAGGCCGATCATCACCATGCCGACCATCCTCCAGGACGCCCGTGTCAATCGCATTCGCACTGTCCTCCGGCATTCGGCTCTCCGCACCAGGATACCTCGACAGGATGACAGGGTGATGACGGGAAGTCGCCTTGCGGACGGTGGGCTCCGTGGCGGGCGGGCGCATCACGCCGAAGGCGCTGGTCTCGCATCCCGGGAGTGTTGCTTCTGGGTCCCCACCTTCGAAGTCCTTCGCCCGGGAGCGATGGCAAGGGCGCAGCACGGGATCACAAATGCTCCAAGAAAAGCAGACGAGGCCGGGGAGGGGTTCCCGGCCCCGCCTTAGGGGGGGAGGTGCGCGAGCTCAACGGAAAGGACGCCGCCTGCGCAGGGACGACGAGCACCGCGTCCCGAGAGAATCCCGATCGAGACCGCCTGAGGGGGGGTGAGACGAAAAAGCCCGCGAGGACGAATCCCCACCGGCCGGGGCGCCCTGTCGGCGCTCCGAACCGTCCCCCTTCGGCAACCCGGCTGACCTCGCGAAAGGTCCCGTGGCTTTGCGTCCCTGGGTCGCCCCAGGTTTGCCTTTGTCGGTGGGAGACCGGTTCCGGTGCTCCCCCGCGGTACACGATCCCTGCGACTTGCCATGAATCATACGCGTGCGGGAGGCGCGATGTCAATGCAAGTTCGTCCGAGGATTCATGGAAGATCGTGCGGGGCCCCCAGGCGCATCACCCCCCCGCCGGCGTCTCGCGCCGGCTTCCCATGTAAATGTATAAATGGGGAGGTGGGCAGTCGCGGAAGACCTCCCCAGGGAAAGAGCAGATAGGCGTGTCGGTGGAACGCGGGGGCGCGGGGCGCTCCGCGGAGCGCGCGACCTACCTCGGTGCCGTATCGAGAAGAATCGGGACATCGCCTGACGAAGCGTTGTGTATCGTAGGGTGTAACGAACGAGGTCCCAAGCATGAGGCGCCAATGCCCTTGCCGCGTGCGCCAAGAACGCGGGTGCGCGCAGCGCGGACGCACGACTCGACCCGCTCGGCTCCACGGTACCATCGACCGGTCGCCGACACCACAGCCGCGGGAAGGGAAGCCAGGGAGCACGGAAGCGAGGACTGATGAGACGGTTCGCCGATCTTCCAACCCGCGACGCGGCATGGAGCGCGATCGTGTTTGTGGTCGTCCTGACGGCGATCGTGCTGATCAATCTGCCATTCTTGTCCTCGTATGCGGTTCAGGGCGACGATTTCGCGCTGATCCTGCACAGTTCTCGGTTCTTCCCGATGTCGCCGATACAATGGGTGACGCAGGGCTACCGCGACTACAATGTGAACTTCCCTGAGATCGGGCCCTCGCAGACAAACTTCATTCGCCCCACAATCAATGCCTCCGTCTACCTCATCAGTTGGCTCAGCCCCCGGCCGACGTCTGTGGTGATGCTCGGGACGAATTATGTGGGGCACGCGTTGATGGCGGCGCTCGTCTTTCTGGTGTCGCGGAGGATCTTCAGCCTGTCGTTGCCCGGCGGGCTTCTGGCGTCGGCCCTATTCGCGGGATCGGTGTCCTCGGCGGAACTGCTGCATCTCGTGGCGTTTGGCGGGGACATGATCGCCGCGGTGTTCGCCATCCTGGCCCTCCTCGTCACCGCCTCCCGGAGCGGTGGGCGCCCGAACATGGCAGGGCTCGCGGCGATCAGCGGCTTGCTTGGCCTCTCCATGTTTGCGAAGGAAACGGCGCTGGCCGCCCCCGGAGTGGTGGGCGTGTATTTCCTCCGATCCTCGGCATTCGCCCGTGGTCCGCACGCGGAGTCAGCGGCAATCCCCCCGCCGACCGGACGGCCGTGGCCGGTCTTGGTCGCGTTGGGAGTCCCGCTGCTCGCCTACCTGATCGTCCGCGCCCACGCAGGCCTGGGCGGAAACTACGTGCTGAGCGATCTCGGAGAAACACGCGTGGGCAGCATCCCGCTCGTGGCTCTGAACTCGGTTCGGTTCTTCTTGACCGCCTTCTTCCCGATCGAAACGGACACACTGCAACGGATTCTGTCGGGTGGCCCGCCTGATGCTGCGTCCGCCATCGCCATCGGACGCGGGATCGCGGCCATGGGCGTGAACGTGCTCATCTGGATCATGGTGGGCCGGGCATGGCGTCTGCCGCACGAAGGCCGCTGGCTGGGGCCGGCGCTCGTCATGACGTGTGCCGCGGCCGCCGTCCCAATCGTCGTGAAGGCCGACAATCGGTTCATGTACTTCGAGCAGGCGCTGCTCCTCCCCGTGCTCGTCGCGCTGCTCGGTCGACTGGATACCCCTCGCCCTCAACGGCACCTGTCCGGCGGTGTGCTCAGCGTGGGATTCGTCGTCCTGCTCATCGCGATCGGACCCGGATACTTCCTGACGCGGCACCTGCTGGAGCAGCCCGCACTGGTGAGGGACAATCGAACCGCCGCGTCGCTGGAAGCGGCGATCACGGATCAACTGCGCGATCCGGGCGTGAAACGCCTGTACCTGCTGAACGCCCCCCTCACCCTGCGCCCCGGGATTCCCGCGCTGGAGTTTCTGGCGGCGCTCGACCGACGGACCGACGTCAAGCTCCGAGTGGTCGATACCCTGGACGGCGCACCAGGGAAGCCGGACTCAACCGTGCCGGGAGTCCGCCTGACCCCTCAGGGAACCCGGCTGAAGGTGACGATCCGAATCGGCCCGGGCCAGCAACTCTTCAGCGGCATCGATCCGCGCCAGCTCCGCAGGCTCGGCGACCCAGACCTCCTCACCTATGAACCGATCACCGCCGTGGCCACCACCGTCTGGGGAAGGTCGATGGTGGTGCAGACTCACCTCGTGGCATACATCCCCGATGCCGTGCGCGGGGACTACGTGCTCGTGGGACTGGATCCGAGCGAACCAGGGGTGCACGTTTCTAAACCCCCCCAGCTCACCTGGCAAGTCCCCCATGATGGGTCCTGACCAAAAAACGAGCCCTCGAACGAATCGATTTGTAGAGGCTCTAGGGATGTCCGTCCGCGGCGGCCGCCACCGCCTCCCGATATATGGCGTTGATGTGTTCCACCTTCTGTTCCCACCGGTACGCGTCGGCGCTCCATCGCCTCCCGGCTTCGGCGAGCTCCTGGCGGTGCGCCGGATCCCGCGCCAACCGGCGCATCGCCTCCGCAAGATCCCGTACCGCCTGCGCGGGAGCGCACGCAGGGATTTGGATCCCGCTCCCCTTGGTGACTTGTGCGGGCCCCCCCAGCTGGAGGCAGATGACGGGACGGCCCATCGCCATCGCCTCCAAACACACCGTCCCTCCCGAATCGCGCATTCCGGGAAAGACCAAGATATGGGACCGGGCCAGCATTGCCCATGCCTCCTCGCGGGGCAGCCGTCCCCAAAATCTGGCCCGGGACGCGATCCCCAGGGCCGCGGCCTGGCACTGAAGCCTGGACCGTTCAGGACCGTCTCCCACCACCCAAAACTCCGCGTCCAGCCCGGCCTGCGCAAACGCCCGCAGGGCCAGATGGACGCCCTTCCACCGAAACAAGTTGCCGATGCTGATGAACCGGAGCGGCGCCTCGGCGGGCGGCGGGTAGCTGGCCAGCCGGATCAGGTCGCGGTCCGACAGCCCCAGCTGGCTGAGGATCCGTACATTGTGCCCCCGCATCCGCAGGATCCGGTCCGCGGTCGCCGGGGTGGTGGCGAGCGTGACGGCACTCCGTCTGGCGGTGAGCCGCACCAAGGGGTCGTGCTCCCCTACCCACCGGGCCAGATCCCGCACGGTTTCGTGGGCCATCCCGATGGGGCCCAAATCCCGCCGAAACGCGCCGGGGATGGATTCTCCCCCTCCCACCGGTCCCCAGACGAACGGAGCCCCCAGCAGCGCCAGGACGCTCGGCGTCCAGTATTTCACAAAGGTGAGGTGGTGGACGAGATCAAACCTGATGCCGCGGTGCAGTCGGCGAACGGTGAAGTAGGCCCCGAGTTGCCAGAGGTAGTAGTACAGCTGCGCCCCTCGCTGCCCGTGCTTCCACCAACGGGCCCACCGCGGAAGATCATAGTAGACGAAGTGAACGCTTGGCATCGGGGTGCGGGCCGTCTCCCGCTCGATCGCCGGCCGGTTGTTGGCCCGCGTCAGGGCCCAGACCTCATGGTGCGCGGCCAGGGCCTGCACGGTGCCCCAGCCCACTCCCGGTTCGGAGCCTCTGTTCGGCTCGCAGGCGTAGGCGGACAGCAGAACCCTCACGGCCCCGTGCGTTCGCGGGCCGCCCCCGGGGGAGTATGAAGCTTCCTGCGCACGGCGAAACGGACACGACTCGGCATCAGCCGTTTGACCAGCCAGGCGCCTCTCATCGCCAGGGGCATCGCACCGACCCGGAGGGCCGCGGTGACCCATCCGCGCTTCAGGGTGAACTCGGTCACCGGAATGCAGGGAATCTCCCAGCGCGCCTCCCAGGACTCATAGATCCCCCACCGCATCGACCGCGACGCCGCGTATCCATACCGGCCGAGCGCCTGCCGCACCACCCGGCTGCCCAGTCCTCCCGGAGGGGCGAAATACACCACCGGCGCCCCCCCGACATCCTCCAGGAACTTCTTTGAGTCCTCCAGTTCCCTTCGTATCGCGGCGGGCGGCAGGCCCGCCTCCAGGCGCAGGTGATCGAACCCATGCGAGCCAATCCGGATCCCCATCGCACCGAGGCCGCGCACCCGGTGTGGCGGGAGGAAGCCCGGCCGGCCCACTCGGCCCGCCGGGACAAAGAAGATCGCCGGCAAACCCCGGCGGGCCAGTTCCTCCCCCGCCCACAGATGGTCCTCGGTGCCGTCATCAAACGTCAGGACGGCGGCGCGCTTCCGCAGGGACTCGCCCGACGCGAGTTGGGTGTCGGTCACGGTGCCCATCGCCGCGATCGCGTCCAACAGGTGGCAGAACGATCGGCGCGTGATGTCGTGATCCCTTTCGCACCGCTCGACCACCCGGTGGAAGGTGAGCACGCACAGCCCGCCCCGCCCCCCGTGCGCGTCGCCGTTCGTCTGCGGAAGAGGACCTTCCCGCCGCGGCATCATGCCTCTCGCCGCATCCCCGAGGCACCCCGCGGGCGCCGGCTTGCGCGGACGGATGTCCCGTCCGTGTGGCTCGTTGTCAATTCAATCATCGCCCGCCACCCGGTCCGCGGCCGCCACATTCTTTCGGATGATGCCGAACAGCCCCCGGCCGTGGAAGCGCGGCGGATCGGGTCGAAGGGGCTCGGCGTAGCAGACCAGGGACTGATGACCCGAAAACGCCCGCGTGAACGAAGCGAAGCCCCGGTTGAGATCAATGTCGTCGACGATGAGGACCCCGCCCGGGCGCAACGCCGCCCACGCCCGATCGAGCTCGAAGCGGACGGTGCGTTCCGTATGCCGACTGTCGTGGATGAAGAGGTCGATCTGCCCGAGCCGGGCCAGCAGCCCCGGGAGGCGCTGCGCGCTCGACCCCTTCAGGTACGACCAGCGGTGGCGAAGGCGGTCCAACACCGCCGCCCCGACTTGCCGGTGCAACTCCGGTTTCAGGGCCGGGGGTAGGTCAATGCTCCAAAGGTGACCGCTGCCGTTCCGTTCCAATGCTTCGAGAATCACCCGAGTGGTAAACCCACGCGCGACTCCGGTTTCGACGATGCAAGCGGGCCGCAGATGCCGAACCACATACCACACCGCACGGACCATTCCCGGCTCCCCGTCCCCCCACCCGCCAAAAGCTCCCCGGCCGATCTGCACCCCCTGCGCCTCAAATGGCGCCACCACCTGCGGCCACAGCGCCCAAAACTCGGGGTCCGCCTCGCCCGGCCCTGGAAGGCCGAGGAGTTGGTGCAGGCGGCGTTCCCAATCGCGTTCCACCTCGTACCCGCACCGCGGCCTGCGGCGCTCCCGCCATTCGGCGACGTGATCCTGTATCTTCCCCCAGGATTCGCTCGGATCGGTGGCCACGAGACGGGCGAGCCGCGACACCGTCCTCATCGCCCGGAGAGTGCCCCGCATCGACTTCCTCCTCCCCGCGTTCGGCGCGTCGCTCCCCCCTCCATCGCCGCCGCCGTCGCGAACCTCCGTCCCGGCAACGCCCGCCCGACCGGCAGGGCCCCCCGGACGTGAAAGCCATCCAATCCGGCGTGCTCGGACGGCCGTGCGCGGCCCCGCCGCCACCCGATCCCGCGCGCCCCGCACGTAGGACGGCAGGCGGTTGGAGATGGGCGGGCCGGGACGCATCCGCAGGGCCCGCTCGACCCCTCGCAGGAACAGCCGAAGGCCCATCACCAGGAACGGGAGCACATCATCGCGATTGAACCACGCCAATTCCCGCCAGCCCTCGAGCGACCGCCACCACTCGCGGAGCCCGAGCACGCCCCGTCGGAAATAGCCGAGGCTGGCCAGGAGGTCGTAGGGTTCGACGATGAACGTACGGCCCTCGATCGGGCCGGGCCGGGGGACGCGCCGTCCCGTCAGATCGAGATACAGCGCCCTCGCCACATCGAGCCCGGCCGGACTCTCGAACAGCCGAAACTGCGCCCCGATCCGCGGGTTGAAGTCGAGGAGCTTGTACCGGCCATCCCGCTTATCGAGGCGGTAGTCGAGATCCATCACGCCCGAATAGGACACCGCCTGCAACAGCGCCTCTACCTGCTGCCGCAGCGGTTCGTTTCCCACCGCCTGCCCTAGCGTCGTCGGGCCGGCAAAGGGAGGATACGACCGAAGCTTCCTGCCGGTGAAGCCCACACAGCAATCGGATTGGGTGTTGCGGTACCCGTGGTAGAACCAGTCCTCGCCGCAGGCCGGGGGAATATACTCCTGAAAAATCAGGCTCGACCCGCCCCGGCCTTCCGCGTCCCGGTAGACCGCGACCGCCTGCTCGGGAGTCCGGGCGATCCATGTGGTGCGTTCGCTCCGCGGGTGCCGCTCGGCGGCTTTCACCATGACCGGAAACATCGCGGACTCGACGAACCGGTGCACGTCCGAGAGAGAGTTCGGGATCACCGTTTCCGGGCAGGCCACCCCGATCCGCTTGCACAACAGGTACAGCTCCTTCTTGCTGGCCAACGTCCGCGGGAGATGCGCCGGCTGCTCGGGGAACAGGTACCACCGCCGCAACGTCGCCGCCTCCTCCGCCATGAAAATTGCCGCCGCATCATCCGTAGGAATGAGCACGGTGGGACGATCCAATCGTTCGGCGATCACCGCCATGCCATCGAGGAGCCGGTGCCGATCCAGATCGCGAGTATCCCAGACGAATGCGCCCGTCAGATATCCGGAGACCGCGGCCGGGGTGAACCGATCCTCGACGATGCCATAGACCGGCACGCCCAACCGGCCGAGGGTCCGGATGACGCCGAGCCCCCCATGGTCGTGAAGGACGTACCGACCCACCTTCAGCACCAGCGCCGGCACGGTCGCCTCGGGCGCAGGGAGGAGCGCGTGCGGCAGCTCCCGGGCCCGACTATGGTGATCGGTCATACGAAAACTCCCGGCATCGTAATGCGCGCCTCCCGCCCGCGGGAAGGGACGAGCGGGTTCGACGCCCGCCGGCGACATGGTGCGACACGCGCCGCGCCGTATAGTCGGCCCCATGGAGGAACCGCATCGCCGGCCCAAAGTGATTGGCGCTCGCCAACCCGGTGAAGTAGAGCCCGGGCACCGAGGACTCAAAGTTGGGAGAGAGGATCGGCGTCCGCTGCACGGAACGCAGCTGCGACCGGAGCCGCTCCCCGAGAAACGGCAGGGAATCGAGGGCGAACCGGTAGCCGGTCGCCGCGATGACGTGGTCGGTGGTCAACCGGCGGATCCCGCCGTCCGACCTGGTGAGATGCAGGAGGACTCCCTCGCCGCTCGGCTCCGCTCCCCCCACCGAGCACCCGACCACGATCGGCACCCGACCCTCGACGCGGTTCCTGAGCCACCACGCCCCCGCGGGCCCAAGCGCCTTGTGTGCCCTGGCGATCCGAATCGGTTCCGGCAGATGGTAAAACGCCATCGGCGCGTTCGAGTAGAACCACAGCCCGAGCCCGGGCCCCAGGTTCGACATCGGATGGCGCGCCCGTGCGTACAGCGATCGACGACGCGCGGCCGGGGGGGGGTTCCAGAGGACCGCCGGCCGGCGCACCAGCAACCGCACTTCGGCTCCCGCCTCGTGCAGCAGCGCGGCGGTCTCCAGCGCCGATTGCCCCGCGCCGACCACGGTGACGTCCCCCCCTTTGAACCGGCTCAGATCGTCGTGCTCCCCGCTGTGCGATCGCAGCGCTGGAGGCAACTGGGCCAGCACCGCAGGGATGTGAGCCGTATGAGACAACCCGGTCGCCACCACGACCTTGCCGGCCCTGAACGTTTCCCCGCTGCCCAGCCGCACCTGGAACGACTCAGACGACCTCTCAAGCGCCGTGACCATTGCATCCTCGACCATCGGGACAGCCCGCTGCTGGAAGGAGAGGCCGTACTGCGTGAACGTCTCGAGCGAGACCGGCGCGCCATAATCGGCATACGGCAGCCCCTGCGCAGCGCAGTATTGCCGGAGCGTGGGGCCGGCGCCCGGCGCGAAGAGGTTTGACGCACACCCTTCGGATTTGAGGAACATCCCCTTCGGCATTTGTTCGCGCCAGCGGTGCATCGGCGTGCCGAAGATCCGGAACGCCACGCCGCCGGACCGGAGGTACGCCGCAACCGACAACCCGTATGGCCCCGCACCGATGATCGCAACTGCCGGATCCATCGAATCACCCATGTCCATCTCCTCGCATCGGCCCGACTAGCTCAAGCCCATCGCTTTACGCGCATTGCCGCTCGCCGGAACGTGGAGGACCAATGTCCGATCCGCATTCCCCGCTGTCCGCATCGGATGAGCGGAGGGGCGCTGACGCTCAACCGTGGGCACCTTGATCTCCGGTCTACATGCCGCTGAGGCAGCCGCGCCTCGAAAAAGCGGGCGCGATCGGGTAAATACCCGAGCACGCCCAAAGGCCCCGGCACGATGCCGGGTCCACAGCCGATCCCGAGATGGATGGCCCGGGCCGGCCGAGGAATCCGCGCGGCCCCGATGAACGTCGACCCCTACCAGTTGTTCCAAGGCGCCCGAACCCTCTCTGGATCACCCTCGCTGCGGGCGTCACCCTGCCGGCCTCACGCCGGCGACATTTTCAGACCAGTGGACGCGCCTCCTTTGGTCCCGAAAGTACCACCACGTCGCGATGGCCCTGACCGTGGACGACAATGCCAGCCCTCCCCCCGCTCCGACAACCCCCCAGCGGACGATGCCCCAGAGCCCGAAGGTCAGGGCCGCAACCGTCGCCAGGACGTTGGCTCTGAATACCAAGTCGGGCCGCTCAAGCGCCCGCAATCCACCGCCGAAGATGTCCGTGACCGGCGAAATCAGCAGGTACAGGCCCAGGAACCACAGCACCTCGGCGTATCCCTCGTATCGCCCTCCGTACATCCATGCCAGCAGCGGGCGATGAAACAGGACCAGCGGAATCCAGTACACCGCCGACCCGACAACCAGCACGGCCGTCGCCAGCGATATCAATCGACCAAACCGAGCGGTCCCCCGAACGCGCGCCAGCACCGGCAACATTAACACCCCGAGGGCGATGTCCGTGTTCCGAAGAGGCGTGGTCAGATTCATCATCGCCTTGAACACCGCCGTCGCATCCAGACCGTGCCATAGGGGGAGGAGCAGAAAGTATGACTCGCCCGGGATCCACATCAAGACCATGGTGGCGGCGGCCCACCGCCCATACCGCCAGTGGTCTTTCAATGTGCCGCGAAACACCCCCCGGGGCGGGCGCGAGGGCCAGGGGAGGTGCAGGCGAATCGAAAGCCAGAGACAGGTGAGAAGGCTCACGGCCACCAACAGCGCGAGGGCCGACAAAATGGATAGCCACCGCTGTCGGTAGAGGGCGAAGAGGCCCACCATCATCAGCGTCAGATGGAGCAGGCCCGCGAGCGCGGCGAGGCGGGGCTCCGAGCGAAGGTAACACGCCCGCCGCATCAACCAGGTCAGAAGGATCACCGGACCCGCAAACGCAAACCCCACCAATGCCGCGGACAGGGCACCGGGCCAAAACAGAGCGAGGAACGTGCCGGAGAGCAGCAGGGCTAGGCTCGCCGGCGCAACCAAAGCCCAGTGGCCCAGCAGGAGCGTGTTCAGATATTCCGCGTACCGCCCCGCATACTTGGCCGGGCCGAACACCAGCATGGGTTCGATCAGCAGGGCAAAATGCACGGCGCCGATGAACAGGAAGAACGAAAATGCTACGGTGAACGCACCATAATCCCGAGGGGTCAGCCACCGGGCAAGCATGACGTTGAGCAGAAAGTTGGACGACGCAAAAAGCCCCTGGTCCATGATGGCCCAGGACCCCTTGGCCGCCCAGCCCACCAAAACGGGCAACAGCGCCGAGCCCTGCCGAGGCTCGCCCACGGGGACCGTATCCGTTGTGAGCCGACGGGCCGATCGCCCTTGGCCCCCGGGAAGCGGTAACCCCTCCACCCACGATCGAAACACGCTCATCCCGCCACCCGCATCGACCCCGACGGCGGCGTGCCGCAACGCCCGGCTTCCCTCGCCGCCCGACCCCCGGGGCCTCCGCCCCCACGTGAGGGCGCTCGGCTGGAGGTCCACATCGGGGCCTTCGCGGGCGTGGGGCACATTTCCAAGTCAGACCGCATCGACAAACTTTCGGAACACCGCAAATTCCCGCAGCAACGCGACGTCCGCCTGCGCCTCGACCGCTTCCGTGGCAAGTTGATCCAGCCGGTACAGAAAGAAGAGGAGCTCCGGGGGGATTCCGGCCCCCCCGAGTCCCGCCAGATGCATCTCAACCCGTCCGCGAAGCGATTTGTCCGTTAAGAACGCGCCGTAGATTTCCGCGGGATCCCACCGCGCCAGGCACCGCAACTCCTGGAAATGAAAGTGAAACACGTCTTCGGCGGGAAGCCCGGCCTCTCTCGAGTACTCCCAATCAAAGACGAAGAGCTTCCGCCCGTCGTATCGTGTGTTCCAGGGGACAAAATCGCCATGGCTGAGGTGGAAGGGAAGCGGGTCAGACGCCAGCCGTTCCTCCGCCCTTCGCACTCCCCGCTCCAGCGTCTCACGATAGTACTGATTCGAAACCTCGTGAATCCGCAGGAGCACGTCCTCCCAGAAACCGCTCTCCTTGAGTGTCATCCATCGCGTGTGCAAGGCAGCCAGGTCCTTGGGGACGTCCAGATACCGAGGGCTCCGGCTTCCGGCGGGCGCCCGCATCTCCCCCGTCGGGGCGGACTGAATGACCAAAAACCGACCGTTCCACCAGCCCGCGTGGAGCACGGCTGGCGCGGAGAACGAATGACATGGGTGGGTGGTCAGGAACTGCAGCGTTTCCGCTTCGCACTGCACGAGGAGGTTCGACACATGGCTTGAGCCGACTTTGACATACGCCAGCGATTGCCCGTCGCCGCCCAGCACGAGCAGGACAGGCTTGCGGTGAGGGCCAGGCGTGCCGACGGAGATTCCCACACTCAAGTCCCGGCGACCGAGAATCTGTGCGAGATACTCGAGGATGAACCCATTGCCACCCTCGGACGCCGTCGATCCTCGGCGGGCGATCAAGTGGACCGGCGGGATCATTCGCCTTCCCACGCCCGATCTCAGGCCCGCGGCAAACAGCCCTTTGGCGAAACCCGCCTTCAGGCTCTGGGCATTGTAGAGGTCCAACGCCCGCAGTCCAGCTCGACCGGCGTCCAGCGGAATCAAGTACCCGCGCCCATCGCCCAACAACAACCTCCCGAACGTCTTCACGGTCGACCAGCGCGAGGCACGACGATCGCGTGGCCGGCGACGCAGATCGAAGTATGCCTCTTCGGGGGAAGAGCAGAGGACCGACGTCAACCAGTGGAGGGTGTGTTCGACGTTGCCACCGCCGAACCGGCGGCGATGGCGATTCACGTACCGTTCGTGCAGGCAGTCGACGATGACGTCGCTGGCGCTTCGCGCGATGTCGCCGGGGGGGAGCGACCCGTCCAACAGGACGGCGTTGGGGTAGTCGGTGGCGAGCCGCCGGTAGGCTTCACGTTGGCGCCCCAATTCCTCTCGCGACACCTCTTGCTTGCGGGCGATCAGTTGCGCCTCGGGCACGTCAAGCACAAAGTAGAGATCCGGCCGGTGGACGAACGACCGGGCATACCGGGCCACCCGCATCGGCCCCCCATAGCGGTAGCGGCGGGGATCGACCAGCAGGTCGTCATAGTAACGGTCAAAGAGGACCAAGGTTGATCGAACGAGGCGCGGCCGTACGATGAAGACGTACCCGATCAGGTCGAGCAGCGCGTAGTAGGAGACTTTGAGCAGCGAAAGCCACGCGGGATGCGGGGCGTTCCGGTGAGGGTCGGTCACCGGATTGGCCGATCGATGCCCCGGGCGCACGCGGAAGTGATAGACGGAGACCCGTCGAAACGCCTCCGCCAAATTCTGTTCAAGGTGCGCGATCAGCGTGCTCTTCCCGGCGCCGTCCGGACCCAACACCGCAACGCACAACCCGGTGGGGCGGCACCATCGCCGCCACCGGCGACGGATTTCAGCACCCCAGTAGCGAATCGCATTGAACGGGTCCCGCTTCAAAGTCTCGGCGCGGAGCGCGCGCTTCAGATGAGCGAGCCGTGCCTCCAAGGCTCCCCAGTCCGCCCGAGCCAGCCAGTCGATGACTTGATTCCCGCAGCGTGCCCCAAGCAATCGGCGGACGATGCGGTGGGCTTCGCCTCCCAGCCCTTCGGACAATCTCTGCACTCGCGCCCGCTGATGCTCCGGCAGCGTGCCCTTGGAGATCTTTTTTACCAGCAGATACGCGAACTCGACCTCGGGGGCGGTCACCCACGTGTCGTTGACCTTCCGGCGATGCCGCAAGAGATCCTCGGCGGTGAAGAAAATGCGACCGTCCACTCGATAGTCGGTGGCGACGTCCAAGGCACCGAAACGCAGCGTGCCCGCCTGGTGAGTCGCGAGGACAAAATAATGGCAGGAGGCCTCGTGTCGAAGCAGTTGTACGACTCTCACATTTGGGGTGTTCGCCAGCGTGCCCTCAAGCTTTCCAAGGTCCGCGGGGGCGACGGCGATATCGAGGTCGGAAGGACGAGACTGAGGCGGTGACGCCCAACCGTGGAGGACGCAGTAGAGGAGACGGTCGTCGAGGAGTCCGGCGAAGGCCCTCAGCGTCGTTGTCGCACTCCTCTCGGCCTCGGCTTCCCTGATGCTACTCTTCACGGTGCGAAGAACCCTCCTTCACGCGAGCGCCTTCGCGGCGCTTTCCACGAGAGGCAAACTCTCCTCCAAGCGCCGCTGGCCGGGACGCCCCCTCCGGCCGAGGGGAACTCGCGATCCGCATAGGATGCGCCCCCCAGGAAACCCGTGCCCCCTGGCCCGCCGGATCGCCGGAGAGGAAACCGCCATCCCCCCGCGTCCCTTTTCCATGGACGGACGACCAACATGGGGCGATCGGCTGCCGCCAACACGCTCCTTGCCCGCGCCTCAGCGGCACGATGGACGATTCGGTGGTCTGCCACATCATCACAGAGACCGAGGATCCGTCGTGGTCTCGAATTCGACCGCCGCATCCCCTCGGGGGGCCTCAAGATCCGGCGCCCCGCCGGCGGCCGACCGCGGGACCGTCTCCTCGAGGCGGAACTCTCTGATCCCAAGGGTCTGCAGGAGGCACAGCCACAAGAACGACGGAATCGTCGTGGCATAGCGGCGCCATAACCGTCGTGGCTCTGTGGCCAGGCGAAAGAGCCACTCCGATCCGCTCCGCTGCATCCAACGGGGGGCTTGCGCCTTCACGCCGGCGTGAAAGTCGAAGGCCGCTCCCACCCCGATCAACACGGGCGCGTCCACCCTCCCCACATGCGTCGCCATCCACCGCTCTTGTTTCGGAGTGCTCAACCCGACCCAGACGATGTCCGGTCCGGCCCGGTTGATCAGTTCCACGATGCCTTCGTCTTCCGCATCCGTCAGCGGGCGAAAGGGCGGCGCGTACGTCCCCGCCACCCGCAGCCCCGGGAAGCGCCGCTGGAGATTCGCCGCCAACCGATCGGGCACGTGCCTCGCTCCCCCATAGAAGAAGTGACGATAGCCCATTTCCGCTGAACGTTCACACAGCGCGAGCATGAGGTCCGGGCCGTAGACGCGTTCCACGTGCCGCCGGCCTCGGAGGCGGCTGAGCCACACCAGCGGCATCCCGTCCGGGGTGACCAGTCCCGCAGCGTTGTGGATCCGCCGAAGATCCCGGTCGCGCTGGCTTTCGATCACCCCGTGGATGTTGGTGACGCAGACATAATGCGCTTCACGCCTCGCAATCCACCGCTCAACCGCGGCGAGGGCGTGATCCATGGTGATGGCGTTGACGCCGACGCCCAGGACGTTCACACGCTCAGCGACGAGATCCCGCTGCACCGTGCTTCCCCTTCCCATCAACCGGACACGCCGGCGGCGTGCACCGCATCCCGCGTACGGCTTGAGATGTGGGGCGGGGGAACCGCGCGTGTCGCCGCCCCTCTCCCCCTACGAGCCTCATGAGGACCCCACCACGTCCGCGCGTTGCATCGATCCCGAACACGCAACTGACGATTGCTTCCTCGCCAACGCGTAGATCTCCATCAGCGCCTGGTAGTTGCGTTCCGCCGTGTATTTTTGCTCGAACTCGGCCCTCGCGTTCCGGCTCAGCCGGGCGCGATCCTGGGGATGCGTCCAGAGCCACTGCAGTTTGGCCGCGAGATCCGAGGGATCGTTTGGGCGGACGTGCAGCCCGGTGCGTCCATGGTCGATCAACCGCGACATGCTGCCCACGTTGCTCGCAATGATCGGCAACCCCGCGGCGTACGCTTCCGCGATGACCATGGGGAAGTTCTCGTAGTAGAGGGAGGGAAAGAGGAGAACCCATGCCTCCTTCATCAATGCCAGCACGCGCTCATGAGAACACGCTCCCAGCCACTCCACGCTGCCACCCGCGCCGCCGGCGCTCCCGGCAGCGCCGGCGAGCGGGCCCTCCCCCACGATCTTGAAGGGGATCTGGTCTTTCAAGTGCGCCACGGCTGCCAGGAGCGTCGTCAATCCTTTTCCGGCCACGAGCCGGCCCACGAACAGCGCGTAGCGGCCTCCCCCCGTTCCGGGCCCCGGGTCGACGCGGACGAAATTGGGCTTGATCACGATCTTCCGGGCGGGAAGGCCCCCCTGAATGAACTTGTTCCGGGCAAACTCGGTCAACGCGATGTACAGGTCGACTTTGTCGCTCCAGGTGCGGCGGAGCCGGTTCAGCGTCAACATGGCCGCCACCGCCGCACTCGCGCCGCGGCTCCGGCGATAGCACGCGTGCAGCACCCCCGGCCACGGGACCATCTTCGTCAGGCAGTCCTCGCAGGGGTGGCCGTGGCGAAAGAACTCCGCGTTCAAGCAGAGCAGCCGGTAATTGTGCAGGGTCTGCACGACCGGGATCCGAGCGGCTCGACCGGCATCGTAGACGGAAGGGGTGAGCAGGGGAAAGAAATTATGGATATGGACGATGTCCGGCCGAAACCGGAGAATCTCCGCGGCAACCTCCCGTCGCGACGCGCTGGAATAGGGCGCGCGCCACGCCGCCGCGGTCCTGGCCCACGCGGTGCGCAGCGTGTCGTTCGAGACCGCGTGCACCTTGACGTCCTCGCCGTGGGAGGCGAGCAGGTCGCGCTCGCCGGCCACCGCGACGTCTTCGCCGCCCGCGTGTTGATAGTGATTGTGGAGGATCAAGACTCGCATAGGGTCGCCGCGCGCTGAAAATGCGCTACATCCCGCAGAGGGGGGCTGTCGGCTCCGGGTCGCGACCCGGGCGGCGGCGTCCCGGTCCCCATCGGATCAGCACGCTCTCCGCAGGCTCCCCGCCGCCAGCGCGAGGCTCCCCCGATCCGAGCCCGGGAGCTTCGGGTCGGCAAGGATCGAGTCCGCGTCCTGTCGGGTAAGGCGCTGCCATGCGGTGAGGTCCAGCTCCCGCCACCCGGCGAAGCGGAAGATGGCGGAGCGCTTCGCATTCCACCAGGTGTTCCCGGAGGATTTCAACGTCGAGAGAAACCACGGCCAGTCCGGGACCGTCAGGGCCCAGCCCGGCTCCTGGGCGTCGGCAGTCCGGCCGACGACAACGTTCCCGCAGAGGGCCCAGTGCTGGTCGCGAAGATCTCGGGCTTGTTTTGTCTCCCAATCGTCCACCCCGCGACGCACCTGACTGCCCCCCAACTCGATCTGCGAGACTCCATTGTGGTAGAAGACGTTATCCTGGAGGGTGACTCGCTCCGTCCCGTTCCCGGACACACCGGCGTGCGCGTTGTTGCAGAACGTTGATCGGACGACGGCGATCGGCCCTTCGCTCGCCTCGAGGAACAACCCCGACAGTTCGTTGTCACAGAGGACGCTATCCTCGACCACGACATCCCGGTTGTCCCAGTCGAACCACAACCCGTAGGATCGATTGGCAAAAGACTTGTGCCGACGCCAGATGCCACCGTGCACGCGCATATTCTTGATGCCGCCCATCGCCCAGTCGACGAACCCGCCCCACGCCCCCCGCCAGTTGTTAAAGGACGTCTCGTTATCTTCGAAGAGGATGTTCTTATTCTCCCAATCGGACATCCCCCGCCCGCCGTTGTAGTTCGCGACGCCTCGCCGGACGACCGCGTTCGTCGAATCTTGGATATCGAGCCCGCCCCAGTTGTTCCAGAGGTACTGGGTATCCTCGATGAGGGCACTCCCCCCGCCGGAAACGTCAACCGCGTTATCATCGAGGAACGTCGCCGCGTGCTGAAACGTCAACCCCCGAATGGTGATGTTTGTGTGGGAGGCCTTGAAAATATTGGGCCGGATGGCCACCTCCACCATCGATTTCGCCATATCGGTCCCCGCCGCGGGCCATATGTAGACCCATCCCGCCCGCTCATCGACGTAGAACGTGGCCTCGGTCACCGCGCCCGGCGAAAGGACTTGGGTCAGCAGTCGCCCGTTGACGAAGATCATCTCGCGTCGGCGGGCAATTTCTGCGATCGCCGGCCAGTTCGCGGGGACGGCCACCACGCCCCACCGATACGGCCAAGCGTGTCGATACACTCCCCCCCGCCAGGGCTGCCAGCCGGTCCAAACGTCCGAGCCCGAAAGGATCACCGTGCCGTTCTCCGCCGCCTGGAAGGTGACCGGCGCCGCAGTCTCCGCGCGGAACGCCACGGCTTCGCGGTAGATCCCCGGATGGATCACCACGGTCGTCGCCACGCCGTTGGCGTTGTAGGCCGCGGCGAGCGCGGCCGCCCTGCCGACCGTCCTCAGAGGCAAGCGCTCGGTGCCGGGATTGGTGTCCGAAGCCCCGGTCTGCCGATTGGCGACGTGGAGCGTCACCCCGACCGGATTCACGGAAGACTGCCGTGCCGCGAGCTGCGGAGCGGACGCCACCAGGGCCGCGAGCACGAGGAGCGCGCTGGCACAGAGCGGCGGGACGCCAAGCGCCCGCTGAGAGGAGGCCGCGTTGCACGCCAAGGAGCTCGGGCGCAGTCGCCTCACTCGGCCCAACTTCCCCGGCCCCCGGCCGTTCGAGCCGGTTCTGGACCAAGCAGGATCGTCACCGACCGCATCCCCCGATCACCCGCGCAGTTGCTGCGCGTAGCCGACGATGGCCAGAAAGAACAGCGCCGGGTGCCAGATGAGTTCGGTGCTGAACGTTGAGGTCACCAGCAGCACGATCAGGACCCCGACGGCCTCGAGCCAGAGCCCACCCGTTTCTGCCTCGTGGAGCGCGAGGGCTCGGAAGCGCCACAAAGCCGTACACACGCTCACCAACGCAGCCAGAAGAAGCGCGAGCCCCAGCGCGCCGGTACTGAGGAGGACCTCCAGCCACGTGTTGTGGAGCGTGGAGGTCTCCGATTCGCCGATGTTCGCCAGCACGGTAAACCGGGGCCCGGCGAACCCGCCGAACCCCACCAACGGATGCTCCTGGAAGCGGTCCCAGGCGTAATTCCACCACGTCGTCCGCCCCGAGAGCGATTGGAACAATTCGGCGTCCTGCCCCCGGAGGACGAATTGCTGTGCCGCGTCGCGTAGCCCCGGGGTCAAGAGCACGATCAGCGCGGCCGCCGCGATGGCCATGGAGACGCGCCACCGGCGCATGGCGATGAGGATGACGACCAATGCGAGCAGGAACCCGGCAAGCGGTCCCCGGCTCTGTGCAAAGATCAGGCTGGCGAGACTCAGCAGGAAGGCCACCGCGTAGAATCCCCGGTGCGCCGTCGGGCGCGCGAGGCGTATCATGGCGACGATCCCCAAAACCGCCCCCATCCGCCCGACGGTGTTGGGGGGGATCAGCGGCACCACCCCGGAGATCGATATTCCCAGCAGGCCGCGCGTGGGTTCCAATGCCACACTCGGCCACACGAACACGCCTGCCCACACCACGAGCAGGAGGCCCCCGTACAGGGCCCACGTCCAGTCGAAGATCGTCTTGTACCCGCGCAGGCTCCGTAGGGTGGCCACAATCGCCGCCAGCAGTGCGAGATCGGTCAAGAACTCCAGGGACTTGTACGCGGTCCACGCCGGGTAGACCGACCACGCGACGGACGCCAGGTTGACGAGCCCATAGACCATCAGCCACCCTACGGCTCCCTTGGACAGGACGGCGAGCGGATTGGTCGCCTTCATGGACAGGCGGAGCAGGAGCGTCACGGCGACGATCCCCACCAGCGCCACCCTGTAGACCGCCCAAGGATCGAGGGGATTCTCGACCGACGCCTCCGCGCTGCGAATGCGGAACGTGAAGTCACTCAAAAAGAGGGCGGTCCAAAGCACGTGCCACCACCGCAGCCGAGGAAGGAGCGCGCTCAGCATCGGCACCCCGGCCCAGACTAGCCAGAGCACGCTCGCGCCCCCGATCACGGCCAACGTCGGCATCAGGAACTGGGGAGCCAGCCAGGCGAGCGCCAGGACAATCCCACCACAGGCGACGAACAGACCTACCCCGCTCAACGCAACGGGTGCGGCCGGCCGCCTCGGCCCCCGGACACCCAATGTCGAGATCACGCCTCTACCTCCCGGCGCTGGCGATGTGGCACGCGGGGCTGCACCGGAGTGTTCCGCCGGCCGCGCAGGACCCGGATGCGATCTCTGACTCGCACCCAGCGCCTGCATCTCACCACCCCGGACCTGGTGCGATCCCGCGGTCGACTCCTACCCCCGGCTTGGTTCACAGACGTAGGCCGACGGCAGGACCCTCGGGCGCTTGCCCCCTACCCTCTCTCTCCCCGTCCAGACGGCTCGCCTCCAAATTGGACCCGTGCGGCACGTCACGGCCGATCGCACCGCCTGCGCCAAGTTCGTGGACGACATCCGCCCACCACGCCGGCGGGCCTTTGGCCGACCAGCGCACCCCCCGCGGCGCCCACTCCTGCCAGGCGCCCAGGAGATCCCATGCCCCGGACACCTGATCTCGAAGGGTGCAGACGCTGTCCCCGCTGCAGGTGAACCGGGGGATCCTGAAGGGCGAGTCCGACGCCCGAATCCCCCGCCACGTCACCGCGGCCGCATATTCATACCCGGCGCCCGACACCACATCGACCGTTTCCCTTGTGAAATCGCAGTGGGGTTTGCCGAAGGGATACGCCATAAGACGGACGGGCACGCCCAGCCGGTGTTCCATGATGTCCTTGGGTCGCCGCACCTCCAGTTCCGCCGTGCGTCGATCCAGACGCGCCAGGTTGGGATGGCTGTAGGTGTGCGCTCCCACCTCCATCCCCGCCCGCTGCATTTCCCGCACCGCCGGCCACTCAAGCGGGCGGAGTTCGCTCGCGTGCGCACCCCACAACGTGCGGAGTCTTTCCAGGACGACCGGATTCCTCTCCAGCAGCCCAACCGTGAGGAAGAACGTCGCGGGGACCCCGTGCTCCCGGAGCAGGGGGAACGCGTATTCGTAGTTGTCGGCGAAGCCATCGTCAAAGGTAATGGCGACGACCGGCTGCCCCGCAGGGGATAGCGACGCGGCCCGAACGGCGGCTTGAAGATGCACAATCGTACAGTGCTGTTTCAGCCAACTCAGGTGCTGCGAAAACAGAGCCGGCGTCGCTGAGCGAAACGATCCGGTGGGGTGGATGGAATGGTAGCAGAGGACCACCACCCTGGAGGATACTCGGGGGACCACTACCCGCCGGCCCAGCTCGACGAACAGCCGCCTAAGCCACTTTCGCATCGGTTGTCCTCTCACGACGGCTGCACGCGCAGGGCGGAGCGGTCATGTACGCTCCCATCTGCCCTAACCCTCTTTGTACTGCCCAGATAGGGGGCCGTCGATATATCCCTGGGAAATAGCCGCGATTCGAAAGATAGACTTTTCATCCGGGACCGAGGCAGCCGAGGGAGTCCTTTTGGTCCTCCGGTTGGCGTCGGTTTACGAGGCCCCGTGCAGGTGTGCGCATTTCCGGTGGACATAACGAGGGGCTATTCCGTGGTAGCACGATCGCGCGGCCCCCTGCTCTGGTCGGCGTCCGTTCATCGGGTGGGGGAGGTCTCGCTCCCCTCCGCGACCGCCGGAGAGTCGACGAAACGCAGATCGCTGAGGTAGTGCGCCAGAGGGGTCACGTCCGCAATGTCCTCATGGTCCGCTTCGGTTTGGACGCCGATCGCCTCCTCGGGTGAAGCGTCCAAGCCGTCTGAGAGCGCCTCGAGGCGCGAGACAGAGGTGGAGAGCCGTTCGACGAACGCGGCGGTTTGTCGCACGGTCTCCCGCTCGAGGAGGGCGACCCGATGCTCGGTCCACGCCAAGATCTGGGCGGTCTCATCCCCCGACCGCCTCAGCTCTAGGCTCGCCACCCGCTCCGCAGCGCGCAGCACTTGTTGGGCAAGCACGCGGGCGCTGCCGATGATGTCGGCCGCGGCGGCCCGCGCCGCGCCTACGACCTCGCAAGCGGCCCGTTCCGCCGCCGCGGTGATCTCTTCCGCTCTGGTGTGGGCATTCTCGAACACCCGCTGGGTGGTCACTAAATCGTCGGGGGAGGGCCACTCCAGTTGCTGATAGGCTCGCAGCTTCGTCTGGACGGCCGCCAGCTCTCGCTGTAGCGTCTCGGTATCGCGGGTCGCCACACTCAGGGCACGCTCGAAGTCTCCGCGTTTGACCATCTCCAGGGTCAGCCGCTCGCGAAGCCTGCCCAGCGCCGTGGCCGCGTCAAGGACCGATTGCCGGACTTCCTTTCGATCGGCGCCAAAGAACCGCACCCCGAATCGTTGCGACGCGATCTGGTCAGGGCGCACGTCCACGTCCGTCACCTCCGGCAACAAGCCTGCGCCGGCTACGGATCCCGCCGCCACCTCCCGCCGGGATCCGGTGGAGATGGCTCAATCCCGCAGCGATCAGAGGGACCCGAGGCTCCACTTTTCGGCAGGAGGATCTCGGACAGTTCGAGCTAGAAAGCCCCCCGCCCCTTCAGCACGGCTCCCATGGATTTCCAGAGAATCTTCAAGTCGCCAAAGATCGAATAATAGCGGAGGTGACGCAAATCCTGCTCGGTGTTCAGGTGCATCGGCACCTCGCTCCGGCCATTCACCACGTACCACGAGGTCATCCCCTGAGGAACCGCCAGCCGCTGATACTGCCACGGGTCGTACTGGGCGACGACCCACGGCATCTCGGGCCGAGGTCCGACCAAGCTCATCTCCCCACGCAGGACGTTGATGAGTTGCGGGAGCTCATCAAAACTCAGGCGCCTGAATAGACGACCGACCCGCGTCACCCGCGGATCGTCGATCCGCTTGTGGATCATCTTGCCCGATTCGCTGTACACCATCACCGCGTCTTGAGACTTCTCGGCATCCACGACCATCGTCCGAAACTTATACATGGTGAACAGACGGCCGTTCTCGCCGACGCGCTGCTGTTTGAACAGGATCGGCCCGGGGGAATCCAAGCGAATGAGGACCGCAACAACCCCCATCACCGGCAGGGCACAGAGAAAGATCAGCGAGCCCAGCGCCACGTCAAGCAACCGCTTGGCCACGCGTTGAAACCCGTCGATCACCGGTTCGCGCAGTCCGATCATGGTCAATCCGCCCAGATACTCGACCCGAGTCCGGGCGAAGCCCAGGTCAAAGAAATCGGGAATCATGTACAAGCGCAGCGGCAGTTTCCAGAGCGAAACCAGCAGGTGCGCCAGACGGGACTGTTCGTGCCGTGGGAGCGCCAAGATGACATCGGTCACGCCGCGCCGGGCCACGATCTCGGGGATGGCGTGTATCCCCCCGACCTCGAGGCCCTCGACCAGCGTCCCTTCCTTGGCGGGATCGTCATCCACGAACCCGGCAAAGGTGGCCCCGGCCTCAGCCAGACTCCTCATGGTCTGGATCCCCAGTGGGCCTGCCCCGACGATCAGAGCCACCGGCATCTGGGGGGCCCAGCGCGCTGTCCGGTAGAGAACCCGGAGGATCAGTCGGTGTCCCAGCAGCAGCAACAATGCCACCGCGACGAAATACAAGAAGATCAAGCGGGGGAGCTCGCGATACGTCAGGTAGAGCGCCCCCGCCAGCACCAAGCTCGAGGTGGTCACCCCCACAACCACTCGCCGGGCCTCGTCGACGACCCGGTAAATCCGCCGCGCATCGTACAGGTTGGTCATGGGGAGGATGATGCCGAACAGGGAGACAACCAGCACGCGAACGAGGACGGGCGCCTTCGCGTCCCACCACCCGATCGGCGGCGAAAATGGGAGCAGACGCAGGCGCACGGCAATCGAGAGGGCCAGCGCCCCGCACCCCAGATCCAGCAGGTACAACAAGGTCATGTAGTTCGGCCCGAATCGCCTACACATCCAACGTTGCCCTCGCTACCCCAGAATCCATGTGATGCCCGGCCCGAGCGGCCGCGCCGCAGGCCAATGAGTCTTCCTCTTCTGCCTTCCTGCTGACGTCACCCGGGGAGCCCCTCCTGCACCGCCGCGGCCGGCGGCACGTGCTCCGGTGTGGCTCCGACAGCGGTATCCCCAAAATGCCATGGCCCTGCGGGCTCGGCTTCGTAGTAGCTGGAGTAGTATCGATCAAAGCTTCCGACGATTCCGGTTGGGACGGCCGTCGCCGCCACCCCGAGGATGCGAGCACCGACGGCCTGCAGCTGCTGCTGCGCCTTGTATGCCGCCTCCCGGGGCGTCGTGCCGATCTTGACCACCAGGAGCACTCCGTCCGCGGATGACGCCAGCACCGCGGCATCGCTCACCGGAAGAACCGGAGGGGCCAGGAGCACCAGCACGTCCGCTTCCTCGCGGGCCTGCTTCAACACCGCCCGCATGCGATCACTGCCAAGAAGCTCCGCCGGGTTCGAGGGCCTCCGCCCGGCGGGCAGGAACCAGAGATTTTCGACCCCCGTCCGCACCACCGCTTGCCGCACCGAGAGCCCTTCGGTGAGGAGGTCGCTGAGACCGTTCGCAGCCTCATCCCGGACCGTGCGCAGGGCCCAGCACTGGTCCAGCGCGGGCCTGCGCATGTCGCATTCCATCAGCCATACGCGCCGACCCATTTGCGCCAACGCGATCGCGAGATTGGCGGCCACGACATCTTGCCCCTCCCATGGCCCCGGGCTCGTGACGAGCAGGGTGCGGAAGGGCTCCTTGTGGACGTAGAGCAGGTTCGTGCGCAGATACCGAAACGACTCGGCGAAGGCGGTGCGTAGACGCGCCGCGGCCTGGAGCGATGCGGCCGTGGGGCGCCACTGCGGGAAGAGGTACCACAGCGGGCTGGTGGCCAACGCCGGTGCGCCCCCCTGCCCCTCCCGCGGCCGCAGCGAATTCCGATCGAGGCGGGGGATCAACCCGAGGATCGGCATCCCCAACACCGCCGCGGCGTCCTCGCCGGACTTCATCGGATCATCGAAATGCTCCTTGGCGAGAGCGCCTCCAGTGCCGACGATCAGCCCCAGGAACGCGCCGAAGATCAGGTCCATCGACCGGGACCTCGCCGGACGAAGCGGCACTTTGGCCGGATCGACCACGCGCACCGCACTGCCGATGGATGCCTCGGCGATCCGCGCCTGCTGGAGTTTGTCGGACAGAATCTGGTCGACCGTCTCAGCGTCCTTGGCCTGGCGGGCGAGGCGCACCTGCTCAAGCTCCCGTGCGGGCAGCTGGCGGAGCTTGTTTCCGTACTCCTGAATCGCCGCGGTCAGGGCCCCCTCCCGAGCGTCGTAGGAAGCGCTGACCACCTCATCCTGCCTCAGCTGCTGGGCGAGCTGCTGGTAGACCGGGTCGACGCCGTAGTGATCGACTTGCAAGCTGCGGGACAACTCGGCGTCCAGACGACGCTTGGTCTCCTGAAGCTTCGCTTCCTCGGCAATCAGTCCAGGATACTTTTGGGTAAACTGCCGGCGCATGCCGGAGAGGTTGATCTCCTCGGTCGCCAGCTGGTTCTGGAGGCTGGTGATCAGCGGGCTCGGAATCCACTGGGTGGGCGCCACCTGAGACTGTGAGGCCAGGCGGGCTCGGCTCGCCGCAATCCGCGCCTGGGTTTCCTGCCGCAACGTCCGCACGTCCACCAATTCGGCCTGCAACTGGCCAAGCCGGTTCACGCTCTGCACGGTTTGATCCTGGACCGCGACATCCCCATGCTCCGACTTGAAGGCTGTCAGCGCTTCTTCGCTTGCCCGCAGCTTCGGGGCCGCGACCGCCAGTTGCTGCTCGATGGCCTGCCGCAGCTGGGTAGCGCGGAGCCTCCGCGCTCCGAGGTCCATGTCGATGAGGCTGGCGGCCACGGCATTGGCGGCATCCGCGGCGGCCTTGGGGTTCCGGCTCGCCGCACTGATCGTGAGGAGCTGCGTCTGGTGAAGCGGCTTCACGCGCACCGTGGCCAGAACCTCGCTGGCCGCCTGAGCCCCCAGCGGAGGGGCCAGACGCGCCTGGGCCCCCTGAATGACGGTGTCGCTCCGAACCAGCTCGGCGAGGGTGGAAAGGTCAGGAGAGACCGCTTGAGCCTCCGCGTTCGGATCTGTGGGGCCAAACGCCGGTTGGTTGAGGACGACCCCCGGCGGCACCTTGTCCTGCGTGATGATCGTTGAGGCCTGGTACACGGGGGGAACGGCCAACGCAGCCACCATCCCCAGTCCGAGCCCGATGAGCAGCGCCCGAAGAACGATCTGCCGGCGCCGGTAGACCACGTCTATGATGTCTCGTAGTCGCAACTCGTAACTTTTGGTCATAGGAGAGGCCTCCACATCCTCCCTAGAAGGGCTTGAAGATGCTGGCGATGCCAGCCAGGATGCTCACGATCGTCTGGATGCCGTTGACCTTGTTTTGCGGGACCACCACAACGTCTCCGGGCTCGACCGGAACGTCTTGTGAGATATCGCCGGTGCGCAGCATTGCCTGGAGATCGGCGGAGATGAGCGCGCCGCGCCCGTTTGGCAGCGCGGTCGTGGTCGTCACCGGGGGCCCGGCAACAAGGTCTCCGCCGTTGGGCACCGACGCCAGGACGTTTGGTCCGGTGCCGCGCCTCCGCACGATATAGACAGTTTTGGCCGTCCCCGGCCCGGGCTGCGGCCCCCCCGCCATCGCGATCGCCTGGAGCATTGTGACCTGCCCCTTGATGACAAATGCCCCTGGGGCGCGCACGTCGCCGAGCACGTAGAATTTGTTGTCCAGCTCCTCGGGGATGTAGAGCGTGTCTCCGGCCTTGAGCGGAACGTTGAACCCGGTGTTCTGGTCGAGGAGGAGATCGTCCAGCAGGAGGTCCTGGGAGGCGCCGGTGGCGCGTACCAGCCGGGCCTGCGTCACCGAGGCGCGGTCTGTAAGCCCTCCGGCCATCAGCAAGGCGTCCAGGACCCGCATGTTGCCCTTGAGGCGGATCCGCCCGGGATGGACCACCTGACCTTCAATCGTCACCACGTTGGTGAGATCCTCAGGCACCACAAGCGTCTCGCCGCTGTGGAGCGCCACGTTGAGGCTGACGTCTCCGGCGAGCGCCCGGTCGACGTCCACGGCCGTGGGTGCCTCCCCGGGACGCAGGACCTGCACCCCCGTGGTGGAGGCGGTGTCGGTCAGGCCACCCGCGGCGGCGATCAGGTCAAGAAGGTGCGCTCCAGCCGGCAACTCGTACACCCCCGGGTGAGCCACCTGGCCGAGCATCGACACCCGGATCTTCCGGAAATCCTTGATCATGACCGTGACATGGGGATCCAGGATGTACGTGGCGTAGGCCGTGGTCAGGGTCGCCCTCAGCCGATCTACCGTGGTCCCGACCGTCGAAACGGAACCGATCAAGGGGAGGGCAATCCGATTGTCGGGCCCGATCGTGACCGTGCGGGCGAGGTCGGTGTACCCCCAGACGGACACATCCAGGACGTCCCCAGGGCCGAGCTCGTACGTCGTCCCCGGCGTCTGGCTATTCGCCGGAACGCCCGCCAGGAGCATTACAAACGCGGCAAGTAGCGCCACGGTCGACATGTGCACCCGCCGAAGACCCTGTCCGTACCTCATCATCCCTGACCCTCCCCGGCCCATACCTTCACCTCGGAGATGCACCCGGGGCCTCGGGGCACTCCCCTACGGAGCATGCGATCCCACGCTTGAGGCGTGCTGGGAAACAAACGACCAGACAAGTCCCAACCCGTGCGCTTGGGGGACGTGTTTCGAAGGGAGACTCGCATCGCACCGGAGGCCAACCATCCTGGCATCCCCGATGGCTTCGGCTGAGGGTCAGCTAAAGCGCCGGCCATTGCTGTGGTCCGATGCGTGCCGCAAGATGTAGCACAACTCCCGCTGTCCATTGTGGCCGCTTGCGAAGTACAGCCCGATCACTACATACTGACCGCCATTATAGCGGACGGTGCGTTCCCCGCGGTCCGTGCCAGCCGCGGAGCAATCCTCTGCCCGAGCATTGACTATTGCCGTGTCCGGCTCGATCCCGCCGCCCCGCTGTTCCCAGTGTCCGCAGACGATCAAATGCCTTACATCACTTTGTACCGCGGCACGGGGCGGACGTCGATATATCAGGCGGCGGAAGAGTGCCAAATCGAACGATAGACTTTTGAGGCGAGAGAGTTGAGTGTCTCCGGTCCCTGAGGCCGATACGGTAGGGACCCAATGTCTCCGGAGGAGCGGAGCGACGACCGGCCGCTACTTGATCAGGCCCTTCCGCAGGACATAGGCGACGGCCTGGGCGCGGTTCCGGGCGGGGAGCTTCCGGAGGATGTGGCGGATATGCGTCTTGACCGTGCCTTCCGCGACGACGAAGCGGGTGGCGATCTCTTGGTCCGTCCGACCCTTGGCGACCTCCGCCAGGATGTCGAGTTCGCGCGGGGTGAGCCCCCCGGTCTCAGAGCGCTGAGCCCCCCGCCGCTCCCGGGCCAAGCGCCCCAGGCGCTCCATCAGCTTGCGGGTGATCTCGGGGTGGAAGAAGGCGCGACCGTGGCACACCGAGCGCACAGCGGTCGCCAGGTTGGCACCGGGGATGTCCTTCAGGATGTAGCCGGTCGCCCCGGCCTCGATGGCCTCAAGCGCCTTCGCATCGTCGAGGTGGTCGGTCATCACGATCACCTCGATCTGCGGCATCGCCTGCTTGATCATCCTGGTAGCCCCGAGACCATCCTCCTCCCCCAGCTCTTGATCCATCAGCACGACGTTGGGTTTGAGTTCCAAGGCCACCCGAATTGCCTCGTCGGCGCTGTCGGCCTCGCCGATCACCTTGATGTCCTCAAAAGCGTTCAGCACCCAGCTGATCCCCTGGCGCATCAGCACCAAGTCAATAGCCAGGATCACTCGTACCTGTTGCGGAGTCTTCTCGGCGGTGGCGACGCTGGTGCCTGTGAGCATGTACCCCTCTATCCCCTAAGGTTCAATTCTAACTTTTCTATCGATAGATGCATATTGATTTCGTGCGAAAAGCTCCTTCCTTCACTTGATGGATTCGCCGTCACCATGTGAAGGAGGCGTCACGGATGATCAGCAACGTGACATCGAAACGGCGTTCCCCCTACACGCGATCGCCTTTACCGTGGGGGCCGCGACAAGGGACTCGCGGACGACGGTTTGGGGGACCTTCCCGAACACGCTTCGCAGGAGAACCGATAGCCTTCCTGACTGCGCCGAGAGCCCGGCCCTGAGGAGGTCGTCCCTGATGGCTCCCACGCCGTCACCTGTATGGGGAAGTGAAGAGTGACACACGGAGAACCGACGCGCCGACCCGTCAGAGAGAACCCCTGCGGCAGCACATTTATACCCGGCTTGCATGCCGCCTAATGTTTGTCCCAGATGACAAGACGACACCATGGGGGGCTCGAAATGAGGAGGCCGACAGATTAGACACTACTACCTCACGCTAAGTTGGGGCGGCTGTTTGGCGCGGCTGTAAGGTGGGCGGGGCTCCGAGACCACGAACCCCCAGGGGATCCCCGAAGCTCCATAGTGCGGCGCCTCCAGTTCGAGACGGGAGCAATTACGCTCTATCCGATCGAATTTGGAGGCTAACTCTTCCCCCACCATCACCTCGATGAGGTTGCGAGGACGGTTGCGGGAATCGATCCAGAGACGGCCATTGGAGCCCCCGGGGTGCTGGCGGACTGCGTGGAGGCGAGGAGCGAGTTTAGGAGTTGCGCCAGATTGACCGTGGTATTTTGCGCCGGATTTGGTCCGGGGATCACCAACTGCAGCTGCAGAAGCGGGGGCCCTCCTCCCGTAACCTGTGGCACACGCAGGGGTACAACGAGCGAGCCGGTAGCGGGCGTCGGCGTGAGCACTAGAATACTTGGAAGGGCCGGTGTCGGGATATTAGCGCCCGGGGCCTGAAAGACCTGGACACCCGGCCATTTCGGCACCAAGATCGACTGGGACGACAAACCCACGGGAGGCGCATTCACGGGTGAGAAGATGATGATCGTCCCCCCCACCGTGCCGGCCGGGGACGTCACATCGGCGAACGCCGGCGGACCCTGCGAAAGTACCCCGCCGAATCCTACGAAAAGGGTCATGAACGCCACAGCCGCTACGATCCTCCGAATCATCCCACGCTCCTCGGTGCCGACCTCGAACACTATCCGCCCCTCTAAGCTTCGATAGGCCTACACGGTACCCTTGCCTACGCTGAGAACCTGCGGCTCTCGGCCGGGGGGTTAAGCTTGGCCGGGCCGGTTAAAGACGATCGTCGACGCCCTGATGCTCCCGTCCGTATTGCCCGTCCCCCGAACGCTGATCCGCATCCCCGGCTTGAGATCCCCCAACCGCAGCGTGACCAGACGGTGAATCTCTGTCGCGGCCGGAACATTGATAGCGGCGGATCCGTCATTGTACTTCATGTATAAAGTGTGCCCCTCGACGCGGTCCGCATACTGCATGACGACCGCATTGGTCATCACGTCTCCGGACCGCATCGGGAACTGGCCCTTCGTCACCCGGTTCCAGAGCTCCGGGGAAAAGATGTTGATCGAGGTGGCCGACAGCGAGCCGTCCGCCTCCCGCTTCGCCGCGATCCCTAAGGCGGCACCGGGGGTGATCTCCCCGAGCGTTGCCGCCTGCCTGGCGAGGATCAGCGAGTCCGGTCCAACCTCGACGACCCTCTCCCCGCCGCCTGCGGGTGCGAGCCTGAGGCCGCTTCCGTTTACCGCCACGATCGTCCCCTCGACCATCGTTGCGGGGCCGGCCGAGGCGGCGGAGGTCGGCATCGCGGCCCCCCACGCAACCACCGCGACAATGGCCGAGATTAGCCTGCCGGGCCGCAGGTGCTGGCGCATCTACCTCACTCCTCTTCGGTTTCCATCCTCGGAAAGGCCTGCCAATATATCTACTCCTCGACTGTCACGATTCTGTGAATGGCCCGGTGAGCGTTTCCCACCCGCCCAATCATCACCGCGCGCGGCACGGCGCCACCGTCGTGGCGCGGCCGAGGTCACATCCCACAAAGTCTGGTATGCTAACAGTACTAAGATGAAACTTCTCGTGACCGGTGGGGCGGGGTTCATCGGATCGAACTTTATCCATTATTGGGTGCGCCACCACCCCGACGACCACATCGTCAACCTGGACAAGCTCACCTACGCCGGCAACCTGGAGAACCTGGAGCTCGTGGAGCGCCATCCACGGTACCGGTTTGTGCAGGGCGACGTGTGCGACGGAGCGATGGTCGATTCGCTGATGCACGACGCCGACGTCGTCGTCCACTTCGCCGCCGAGTCTCACGTCGATCGGTCCATCCTGAACCCCGCACCGTTCATACAGACGAACATCACAGGTACGGCGATCCTCCTGGAGGCGGCCCTCCGGAACAAGATCAAGCGCTTTCATCACATCTCGACCGACGAGGTGTTTGGGGCACTACCGCTCGGCACGCAGGAGCGATTCACCGACCGCTCCCGCTACGATCCCCGAAATCCATACGCTGCTTCGAAGGCCGCAGCCGATCACCTGGTTCGGGCCTGCGCCGTCACATACGGCCTGCCAATCACCATCTCCAACTGCTCCAACAACTTCGGCCCATACCAGTTTCCGGAAAAGCTCATCCCCCTGACGATTACGAACGCGCTCGAGGAAAAGAAAATCCCCCTCTACGGCGATGGACTGCACGTACGGGACTGGCTGTACGTGGAGGACCACTGTCGGGCGATCGATCTCATCCTGCGCGACGGCGTCGTCGGTCAGACCTACCTGATCGGGGGGCTCACCGAGGACGTCTCAAACCTCGAGATCGTGAAGAAGATCCTGGTGGTGATGGGCAAGGATGAGGGGGCGATTCAGTACGTGGAAGATCGCCCCGGCCACGATCGACGCTACGCCATTGACTGGAGCGCCACCCGCGACCAACTGGGCTGGACCCCTCGCTACGATCTCAACGAGGCCCTGGCTAAGACGATCGACTGGTTCAGACAGAACGAGCCGTGGTGGAACCGGGTAAAGTCGGGCGAATATCAGGACTACTACACGAAGCAGTATCGGCCGCGCCGCCCCACATGATCCGGGTAGCGATCACCGGCGCGACCGGGCTGGTGGGATCGCGGATTGTCGAGCTCCTCGGCGATCGCTTCGAGTTCCTCCCTTTGGGACATGACATGCTCGATATCACGAACAAGCGCCAGGTCGATCAGGTCATTGGGGCCACCGAATTCGAGTACCTCTTACACCTGGCCGCGTATACGGACGTCGAAGGGGCCGAGACGCACCAAGATCGAGCCTACGAGATCAATGTGCGCGGCACGGACCATATCTATCGTGCGGTCACTCGAAGGGACAGAAAGCTCATCTATTTTTCCACGGACTTCGTCTTCGATGGCACGGCGCCTCCCTATGACGAAGACTCCATCCCGAACCCCCTAGGGTGTTACGGCAGGTCGAAATACGAAGGCGAGCAGATCGTGCACGGCACGGCTATGATCGTTCGGATTTCGTACCCGTACCGAGCCGCCTTTCCAAAAAAGAAGGACTTCGTGCGACGGATTCGAGCCCTCCTTGAGCAGGGAAGTGAGTTGCAACTGGTGACTGATTCTATCATCACCCCCACATTTATCGATGACATCGCCTATGCCACGGAGCAGGTGATTCGCCACTTCTCGCCTGGGATCGTGCACATCACCGGGGCGCAGAGCTTGTCTCCTTATGCGGCCGGGAAGTTGATTGCCACGAAATTCGATTTTGATGGCGCACGCATCACGCCGATTACTTTTGAAAAATTCTCCGCCCTCCGCGCTCCTCGCCCCCGATATTCTATGATGATGAGCAAGTTGAATATCTTCTATAAGATGAGGACCTTCGAAGACGGATTGAAGGGTTTTCTATAGGCTAGCGGGGTCGCCCTTAGGATACATGGTGGGATTCCGCGGAGCCCCAGTGAGAACCGCAACGACCAGTCGAACAGGCCTAGTCCAGGTATTCCTCGATCTGCGCTATGTTGGCGGCGGAGATTGCGTAACTAATGCGTCGAACCTAGTGGGTTCGAAGCCAAACGCCCCAGGGAACACCATGGTCAACTTCCACGTCGATGCGCTCATATCAGAGCATCTGTCTAGGGATTGACATTGCTCGGAAACAGGAATGACCCAGAGCCTAGGCATCATTGAACGAAGGCTTAGAGCTGCGTGTGGTTTTCACGCAAAAGGAAAATATCTTGGCGAGGAGTGCCTTTCGCGCCGCCGGAAACCCAGTCAATCATCTCAAAGCCCTTAGACAGTGTGTGTCGGACATATTCCTCTGGATGGAACGCTGTGCAAAGATTGCTCCCGGCATACGCCGGGCGTCTTATAACCATCTTGCCATCCATGAAGCGCTTCTTATCTTCCCCATTTAGTCGCCCAAGATAGCATTCACCATGGGTGGTAATTAAAAGGAGACCACCAGGTCTTAACACTCTTGAAAATTCACGCATCCAAGACAGTTGGTCCTCTTCTGGCAGATGAGTCAGAACAGATATCGCATAAATCACATCGAAGTATGAGGCTGGGTACATTAAAGGCGGCGTAGGCTGGGAGAGTGTGAATTGTGCAAACTTGAGGACTCTGTCACACCAGTCGACCAACATTGGATTTGAATCTGTACCATACAGGTCCGCTCGTGCAACCGACCAAAGATGCCGGATCACACGTCCGGCTCCGCATCCAAAGTCCAGGACTTTCCAACCACTACCTATATAGAACCCGTTCTCCGCAAGTGTACCTAAGATGTCTCTTGCTGAAAGCTCGCCACTCCCGAACCACCATGATGGGTCACTCTTGCCCGCAACAGTGGTGCGAAGCCGCGGTGGCGGGAAAAGGATGCCGTCTGGTGCAATTTTGTCTCGACGAATAGTGCGCCAAAGATTATGTGGGGCATACTGTTCTAACAATAAGTAAAGCCTGTACGTTAATCTAAGGAGTCGAAGTTTCTCTATGACTCCCAATAGCCGATACAGAATCTCAGGAGGTTCAGTACGCATAGTGGGTCCAAAACTATCTTAACGGAATCCCGGGAACCTCACTTCGAGCTTGGCTTAAAGGGTCCTGCTCGTCTAAGTTTGAAATGCCGCGGACATCTAATTTTGGCCCTGCCTCAGAAAACATTTCGGCAGTTCCTTAGGCGGAAATATCAACACCCATATCGAACCGTCTGGGTCAGTGCATCGTGGATAACATGCGCAATTCAAAAAGTGGCTCTCTCAGGCCCTCTATCATCCAGTGTTCCCATTTCGGCCAAGCCTGTACGAGGGGTGCACCGTGAGTATCAGGTGGAGTAGGATTCCCGGTTTTCTGCTTTTAGCAGTACTGCTCCTGACCCTAATAACGCCTGCTCGGGCAGCAGACCCCGGTGGTCTATGTTCGAAAATCCACCCTCTCATCAATGGCGGCTATAGCACCGTGCTAGGTTTCTATGCTGAAGGAGGGATTAGATGTCCATCTAGTAGATGGACCCTGCAACTCGGCTGGCGTTGGACTCAACTTGAAGAAGCCACCAATCCGTTCATCGTCCTCACTTACGACACTCCTCTTAGCCCGGAGTGGCACTTATCGGTAACCGGAAGCCAACGCGAGCACCTGGGAGATTATGAAGTGAATCGGCTACCTGAAGCTAATCTTCTATGGGAGCCGGTTTCTCCCAAGTCGTTCATCATCCCAACCATAGACTTTTCCGCCGGGTGGTTCGCCACTGTTCTACCTCTGGAAGCACAGACATCGCGCACAGGTACAGTACTGACCATTTCCACCCAACCGATCCACATATCACGAATAACACTGTCGGCAATTTACCAGTTAGGGGATTATTTTTATGGGACGGGAAAAAGCTCAAGCTACTGGCTAAGCGCGTTAAGTACCAACATGCCACTCTCCCCTTCGATAGCAATTGGTCTATCGTATGTCCACCAGGAAGGATTTGGTGTAAGCCCCTTAGTATACGATTCTGTAAACTACGATAACTTTGCGTGGGCACAGTTTACCGATATGCTCACCCCGAAGGTAACCCTAACATTCGCAACACAATTCAATATAGCTGTCCCTGGGTATTCTGGCCCTGTAAGGGAATATACATTTTCCTATAACAAAGTATCGGAAGGCTGGTCCATTGGGGTTGGGTGGTATGTACCAACTAACCAGCCGTTCCTATTTGGCACTCTGCCGCAATTTTAGGGAGTGTTATTCACCAACGGGTGTCAAGCGCATTCCGCCAGAACCACAAGGGCGGTTTAGGTGCCCCATCGAACAAGTCGTCTTAAAGTGCAGGCTTATGCTCTCGCCCTCAAGACCCGCGAAGCACGGGGAACAAAAATGATCGTGTCCCTTCGACAACCAACCATACAAGCGCTAACAGATTGACGAGGCTGCCGACGGTTATGAACCAATCGGAGTTAATCAAACCAATGAAGAATCGAGTCAGCATGTTATTCTGGTAGTAGAGCGCTGGCATCAAGAACCCAACCTGTGATGACGCTATGCCCAAGTCGCCAAAACAGGATACGAACGTTGTGAGCGTCAGGGTGATGATTATTGAGTAGTATGCCCACCGGTTGAGCGACACTCGGGCTACCACTATAAACGGTAAGGCCAATACGAAGTAGTGATCTGCAATACCGGTCCGCAGTAATAGTAGGGCAAGAATGCCTATGGCCACCAAGGTAAGGTATCTGCCCTCTATTAAGATGCGGCGACTCCGTATGATGCCGAAACAAATGGAGAGAAACACAAGTAAGAAAAGTATGTCACTAACCTGAACGTACGTTAAGTGGCCGACCAGGAGGTTTGTTGATGGGAAGAAAAACCGCCCGGAACTTGAGAAACCTCCCGTGAACCTGCTTACAAGCGGCCAAAGATTCAGGGCTTGCAGAGATGCATAGAAGTAGGCTCCGACACGCGGATCAGTAGGATTTTGCGTCCTCATGCCTTGGAGTATGATGTTCAATGGCGCCGAGGGCCCAAGAGCTAGGGTGAAGGGGGCTAGAATCAAAAAACCCAGAATAATGCTCCACGAAATAGCGTAGACATTGATTTTTAGGGGGAATTTGCGCAAGAAGATTAGACTCAATAGAAGAGCGGGAATGAGCAATTGCAACCTGGTAAAACTGGTCATCGCAATTGCCAACCAAGCGGCCACTTGTCGGTTTGTTTCACCAAACCAAATGGCTAAAAGTACGAATAAAAGGCTAATTGTGTGTGTCTCGCCCCAAACAGACATCACCAACCACACCGCAGGATTGAATAGGAAGAGAGATGTTGATAGTAAGCTCGACCGCCGACTCATGCCGCAGCGGGACAAAATGAGGTAGATTAAGAACGAATCGGCGAGACCAGCTATGACATTGGAAGTTTTTATAAGAACATCCAATTGGAAGGTGCCTAGACGAAGTCCTGATGGATCTGCAAGGAAGAGTCGATAAATCCAACCAATACCTGTAAATATGTAAGCCATCAAGGGGCCATAGGGAAAATCCGAAGGGGCGAAAGGGACCCCTCCCCAGGCATCAGCCGGCGTCACCAGGCTTGAGATTTGGTAGACACTAGTTAAGCCGTATCGTGTTCCCACGTATGCCCAGATCTTTTCACCGATAAGATCATATGCATGATATCCCAATGGAAACAGCAACGCGTTGATCAATATGTATGCGGCCACGATGCTACCGAAACCAACCAAAATGGGCCATGGCCCTAACAATGTTTGCTTACCCATCGACCATCCATTCCGTGATAGAAGGGTTAGTTTCCTCGTCAGGGTACGCAGACGCAGGACTGTTGCGACAATTGTTGCGAAGCAGCCCAGCACAAGAAGTACCATGACAGTTGCCGTAGCCCGGCGATCTTGCACTCTCATTGCGGGCCAGATTTGAGATGGCACTGTAAGACTGTAATCTTCGATCTGAGCAATAGCCAATCCATTCTTAGATGACCCAGCCAAGGTGAGGGCCAACGGCAACTTAAGAAAGAGATCTGGGGCTCTCATTGTGGTGATCCCAGTCGCAATCACCGTTGGAAGAAGGAAGACCTTTCCTATGCTTTCGCTTTTACCGCCAATTATTTTCCAGTTCTCAAACCCCTTTTCAAAATCACCGTTCGAGAGGAGATTTAGATTCAAAACAGGTGGTTTTTTCAAGAAAAGATCTGTCATCATATACTGACTCTGTTCACTACCGGCACCGAGGATGATTTGAGCGAAAGTGGCAGCATTTGGTGCTGTCGCAAGAAACCTTTTTGGGGTCCACTTTCCCAATTCTGTTGGAGGTTGCCACTCGTTTGCGTGACCTATTCTCTCGCCCTTATTGTCAAGCCAATCAACAACAATCTTGTACCAACCAGGGCCGGAAACCCGCCTAACTTGCCCGCCGAATATGTAGTTTTTCCCGCCTTCCACTTGCATAAACCTTGAATAGAGTTCCTGGTGGTTCGCCTCGTCCGGTCCACCCACGAGCAAAACCATGTTGCTCCCGGGCGAAGGTCTTCCCAGAGGTCGGATCTGACCTTGAATCGTCCCGCGCTCCCTATCAACAGAGAGCTCAACATGGTAGGCTGAGCGAAGTTGGTACGTCCCCAGAACAGTCCGATCTAAAATTGTATCTCTCAGCATGACCTGTGCTGTGATAAGGTTTTGGGGAGATGATTCGAACGTGATGGAGTAGCCGGCTTCCTTCCTTGGGCTCCATATTCTGATTTCGAGTGGTACTGTCCCAGGTTGACTATCAAGGACTCGAACATTCATTGCGGCTCGGTAATTCAGTTCGGAACTAACCAAATGTACGGTTGGGTGCGAAGTCGGTACTGATATGAGTTTGAGGTGGTTTTGTGAGACTTCAACTATTCCATCTTGGAAATTGCCGGCCTTCTGAACCTCATACACTAGATTAGGATCGAACCCTTTGTAGATCGCTTCAATATCCGGACGGCTCCACATGCCTACCGGCGTCAGTATGAGACAGAGCATGCATAACGCAATAATTGGCACGGCGCAATATGCGGCCTTCCCTATTAAGGTCCTTAATTTCCCATGGGAAAGGCGCAAATAGGCTCTCCTACCCCAGAATTGCTACCTGTCATCTCTCTACCTTTCTGCAAATTTTAGTTCTCCTGACACTCCCGAGTATTCGCCACAATCGGAAGAAATGCCATGGTGCATCAAAGAGCCCGAAGCCGTCACTTGCAAATACTCTGCGGTCTGAGACGACACGAAGCCTCTGCGTCGCATTACGTTTTTGGCATATCTCGCCGACATTATACGCAATACAGCGAAAAGCAATGAATACATTAATTAGGTACTCCTGATTGCGGGTCAACAAGGACAGCATTCCACCCTTAATCAGCGCAAAGACCAAATATATCGGGAGAGCGTGCAAAAGATTGTGATAAGACAAGCATTTGAGCATCGCTCGAATATAATGTTGGACACCCATTTTGAATTTTGCCGGATTAACCCCGCCCAATGTCGACGAGAAATGATGATATACAACAGACCCAGGAATGCATTTTACATGATATCCAGCCAATCGCACTCTCCAAGAAAGATCTAAATCCTCGCCGTAGGCGAACATCTCGTCGTCAAAGCCTCCAGTTCGTTCGAACAACTCTCGGCGAATAGCCAATGCTGCGCCCGAGCCGTAGAAAGGTTCAATGATCCCCCCGACGGGGAAAGACTCCTCAGCATCACCAAATCCTAATTCACCACCACCTGTCCAGAGTTTCAAATAACCTCCGACACCATTAAGCAAATGAGTCCCGAAGAAAACTAACTTGCTGCTTGCAATTCCAATGTCCGGCCTCTCGCGGAGAGCATCTATCAGAGGGAAAAGCCATCCTTCTTTGACTTCTGTATCATTGTTCAAGAAGACCATGAACCGCCCTCTTGCCAACGGCACCGCAGCATTGTAGCCTCGACTGAATCCGAGATTTACGTCATAGCTAATGACGCGTACCTGAGGAAATTCCGTCTTTACTAAGTCAACAGAGCCATCATCGCTGCCGTTGTCAATAAGCAACAGCTCCACGTGGGGACATACATCCCGGATGAGACTGGCAAAACAGGGCTTTAAAAATCGCCTGCCCCTCCAGTTAAGTACAAGTACCGAAACTAGGGGGATTGTTCCCCCCCAAGGAGCGTGTTTGCAGTTTGCTACTTCTGATGTCATTACGTCGACACGCGCATACAGGTTATTCAGTCTCCTGATAAGAAGGGTCATATGAGGATGTAACATGAAGTTTAGCTACCCTGCCGTCCTCGGCCAAATCCTTGTTCGATTATTCGACCTGTCCTGGGACAAAACCCATGCCGCGCGCGCTTGAGTAGGGGGACCTCTCAGCCACTCTTCGCAACAAGCTGTCTCGGGAAGAAGATCCCCCACGACACAATAATAAGTGCGCAAATACCCATCGTTGCCATCAAGTACGCTATATCATGAATGCTACCTCGAAAAACGAGCAGTAGAATTGGGAACACGAGGGTCATGATTCCTACCGGCCGAAGGAACCCACGCTTCTCTATCCCCAGCTGATAATACATCCCCAGGAGCGCCAACTCGTATCCGAGCATGCCCACCCCAAGAAGACCGAGAATCGAAGATGCTCCTACGTAGCCGTCCCCAAACATGATCCTTGTGACCATGTTAGGTGCCATAAAGTAAAGAAGAACAGTCATGCCCCCAAGTGATCCACCATAGACTAGACATCGCATCAGAATAATCCTGCCGTCCTCTTTCATCGAGTGCCGCGAGGCCATCTCCGGCAACAGCACCATAGGCAGCGCTGCTGTTAGGTACAGAATAACCTTGCTCCCCGTTGAAGCAGCAGCATACAATCCAGCTTCATACGGAGGGAATAATATTCTGACGAACACTACATCGAGTTGTGTCAACAAAGTAAAGCAACTAGTGAGTACAGCATAAGGCCCTAGCGATCTAAGTACATTGATCAGTTGTGGAATGTGCTCCCCCTCCTCGAATGGCGACCACGCGGGTGCGGCGAGTATTGTCAACACAAGAGCGGCGAGGGCCCCTAAGCTCACTCCTGCAACAGCACCGTTAAGTCCCCACCCAAGCGAAACAAAGATCACACTTGCGACAAACTTGAATATACCTTCCGCGGCTAAGCTCACCGCAAGCCTTACAAAGCGTCTCGCCCCCTGCAGCATGCCTCGCAAGACCGGCAACGAGGCCCATGAAATTAGCGCCGTGGCAGAAAGAACTACCGGCCCCACCGATTCAAACTTGAGAGCCCCCGCTATCCAATAACTCATTAGCGTAACCACAATTAGAGAAAGAACTCCAATCATTAGAGCGCCCCTTAAACTCTCATACAGGAGCCCCCTGAGAACGCCTCCCTCTCCTTTCCCGTAGATGCGGGCAACAAAGGCGGATAGTCCCATCTGAACCGTGTTTACCGGAATGGTGAGAACGACTAGCAATCCTAGGAGTGCGCTTAATCCTCCGTAGCCGACTGGCCCGAGAAGTCGGCTCATCGCGACATGATAAAGCCAGTTGACCCCGTTAAGCACAACAGTTCCAAGAACGAGAAATATACTCCGCTCCAGGATTCGACCGTCTCCTGATTGAGAAATGGGCTTCATCGTCGACAAACCATCGGTCCTCGCGAAGGTTGCGAAGGTAAAAGGGCCCGGGCGCGGAGGTTTCCCGCTCCGATACGTCGTGAAAGAAGAGAAAGGTGAACGACTGTGAGGCCTGTCCGAAGTTGCGTGTCTTGCCGGGCCTGTTGAGTGTTGAGGATACAACGTGGAACATAGGTCGCAAACGCGTCGATGTTTGAGCGGGGCATCTTCATGGAACGTTCTCACCCGCTACGAATTGTGGTCTTGCAATCCATGCAGCGTGCTGCGTAGAGCATTTTCCTAATCTTCGTCTCTTCTGAACAAAATGTTGTAGGTACCAATTATTCTAGGCATCCCCTTGGCAACGTCAAAGGGAGTCATCCCTCTCTCAATAACGGACCCACTTCGGAAACCCAACTTCACTAGCTGCAGTGCCAGATCACATGGCCTTGCACCCGCCCGTCGAAGATTTGCTGGATCAAACTCCATGATGGCCCGCATCGATGGATTCCTTCGGCTCAACTCAACCATCCCTTCTAGAACTTCCGTCTCACTCCCCTCAACATCTATTTTAACGACGTTAACAGGAGGCCATCCCTCCAAGCGAAAAAAATCATCAAGGCTAAGACTCGCAATTTCAATGGACTTCCCTTGGGGGGGTGATGACGATAGCCAGTTGTGATCTGGCTCTTCGTGAATCGTGAGATATCGAGAACCTGTCTCACTGGACGCCGCCTTATTGACTGCGGTAACATTCCAACAACTATTCGCTCTAATATTGCGCACCAGATAGCAATAGTTTGATCGGAGGGGTTCGAATGAAAACACACGCCCTGTCATCCCTACTAACCGCGAGCTTAGAAGTGTGTAGTACCCACAAAACGCGCCCACATCAACGAATGTGTCGCCCTCCGAAAGTAAACTCCTGACTACAGCAGTCACTCCCTCTTCATAAACGCCAGCGGCGTAAGTACGTGCTCGCGGAAGGCACGGTGGCACCATCATCTCCAGTCCGTCTTGAAGTGAGATCCGCATTTCGTAGGAGGGTGGCGGTAACAGCTTGTTTGTTGCTGCGAGCATCGCATGTTGAAAAGGACCAAGGAATCGCACTCGCTTGCCTAGTTGAAAAAGCCGAACCCCTTGCTTCCAGCAGATTTTGGCCACCAGCTCGCGCACCGATCCCACCTGTGTCATGACCTCTTGCCAACCTCACCTAGAGGATTTGCCAATTTGGCCAAATTTTCGAACTGGCGCCCAACCTCGGCCCACCCAAAGCGTTTCGCAAATACCAATCCGTTGTCGGAAAGTTCATGATGCAACTCATCAGATCGGAGTAGCCGAACAATACTCGTGGCCAAACCGTCGACATCGCCAAAAACATATCGGAGTCCATTCCAACCATCCTTAACGACGCTCTCAGGAACCCCGCTACTAGCAATAACAGGAACACCACATGCATTAGCCTCAAGCACGACAACTCCGAACCCTTCTCGGCGAGAAGGAAGGACAAGCAGGCGGCTCTTGCATAGCAGTGATCTCTTCTCTTCTTCATTAATGTTCGTCAGGAATCGAGTACATTGGTCGAGACCGAGTTCGTCGACCAAAAGATGCAGGGTTCTCTCGTATGCCAAATCAATTCTTCGACCTACAATCACAAGTTGCACATCTTCGCACTGCTTTCTCACAAGCGGAAGAGCCTTTATAAGAGTGTGAATGCCCTTGTACCGTCGAAAGTTACTCACACAAAGGATCAATTGTCCATCGGGGTGGGCAACGCGCTTACTGGTGAACCATTCTTCGGGGATGCTGGCGGGAATTACTCGGATTCGTGCAATTGGAAGACCCAATTCGCAAATCAATTGCGAGCGTATCTCTTCAGATGGAGCTCTTAACCAAGTACTCCGATAGAACTTCGCAACCAGTCGCTCAACGAAGGACAACAAAATGGCCGCGAGTCGCCCGTGGCTGTCGATCAACAAATCGCTTGTTGGCTGATGCCATGCTGCCACAATCGGTTTCCTTACATAGAGGGGGGACAGATAGGGAAGTCGCCCGCCTCCGATAACATCTTCATAGACGAGATCGATGTCAAGCTGGTGGTGCTTATAGAATCTATATGCTTTGAATGGCAATAGAAAGCCCGGTCCCATGCGAAGTACCATGACCCCGCTAATCAGTTCAGCAGTAGGAAGAGTCGGATGGCCGCAACAAATGTATGTGGCTTCATGGCCGTGACCGGCCACATATCTGGCCCATTCCCAGGCCTGTATATCTCCCCCTCCAGCACTCGGATGCCTTGAATCTCTACCAACAAGGAAAAGAAATCGCATTATCTTACCGAGATCCCTATAGATTGCGAGGACGCCCGAACGATGATATCCTCCACTAACCCGCATAGAATATGTCCCACAATTAAATGCGCTTCTTGAATCCGCTGGGTGTTATTCGAAGGAACACAGATCGCATAATCCGTCAAGTTCCTTAGATTTCCTCGCAAGCCTGTAAGTGCCATCGGAACAATCGAAAGTTGCTTAGCCCTCTGAAATGCCGCAACGACATTTTTGGACTCGCCACTTGTACTGATGCCGACAAGAATATCTCCCGGACGTCCCTGGGCAACAAGTTGCCGCGCAAACACTTTTCGGTAACCGTAGTCGTTCGCAATAGCGGTTATAACTGATGTATCCGCTGTAAGGGACAAACCAGCGAGAGATTTGCGATCTTTTTGGAAACGACCAACTAGTTCCCCCGCAAGGTGCTGGCACGTCGCGGCGGACCCGCCATTACCACAGAACATTATCTTGTTGCCGCTCTCCAAAGCTTGAGCCCAGACTACAGCAATGCGCATAAGATCCTGTATCCGCCCAGTTAAGTGTCGCCCTATCCTAGATATCTCTGCAATCTGCTCTTCGAGTGAATCAGCGTGGGGATCATTGGGGATCCCGGCCATTGTTAACCTCCCAAACAGTCAACCCATCCGGATCGAACGAGAAAGGAATTACGTTCAAATCAAACCTTGCTAGGTGAGATGCTAGCTCATGTTTGCCGGACTTCGGGCAGAAGAAAAGCATATGACCTCCGCCTCCCGCGCCAAGAAGCTTGCCGCCGAGCGCGCCGTGTTTGCGAGCTTCTTCATATACCTCATCGATCCACGGACTCGTGATCAGTGCACTAAAACGCTTCTTCAGTTCCCACCCCGCATGCAGCATCTCGCCCATTTCATCAATCTTTCCCCGAAGCAACGCGCGCTTCATTTCATGGGCGAGTTCCTTTGTTCGCGCCAAAGCCTCAATCAAGTTCTCATCCCCTGAGATATAATGGCTGGTCTGGTCCCTCAGAATCTCAGATGAGAGTCTGGTTCTTCCGACGAAACAAAGTAGCAACCGATAGTGAAGCTCATGCACGATGTCTTCCCTAATCCGAAGGGGGTTGATCACGACCTCACTGCCACCAAACTCCATAAAGTTGAACCCTCCGAATATTGCCGAATATTGATCTTGACGTCCCCCTTCCCTGCCGAGATCTACGCGTTCTATTTCGTACGCGGCCTCCGCAAGCTCATGCGGCGACATATGAGAATGCAGCCATCGCGAGAAAACCCCAAGAACTGCCACTACGTGGGCCGAAGATGATCCGAGGCCCGATCCCCAAAGGGCGTCTGAATGTGATAGTAAAGTGAAGCCCCGTTTTACCCCCAACTTGACAACCACCGCTTTCGCCAGGTCGAGGGTCCCGGAATATGCAATTCCGCTCCCGATGTTTCCGCTAACCACTGAGGCTTCGTCCAGATCATGCATCCGGAAGGAGTTGTCGCTTCCAGGCTCCAAACATGCGTAGGCATGCTTAGCAATGGTGACATTTAATACCGAACCCCCGTGTTGCTCTGGATAGGGGGAAACATCAGTACCGCCACCCGCCAAGGATATACGAAGAGGTGCTCTAGCACGCAACAACACTATACTCGTACCTTGGAGGCGGTTTCTATCTCGCGGTCTAACCTGCGAATTTGCTGATAGGCCATCGCATACAGAGTAGCAGCTGATGTGCATAAGCAAAATCTGGACGATTGTAAACAAGCGCGGAGCGCCGTTCGGCTAAACTCCGATCCTTTGGCATTTTCAACGCGACTGATTTAGTCCGGGTTTTTTACAGCTCAACTTGGCCTGCTCGCCATTTCTGGCTCAGGTGCCTCTTCGGATGAACTTGATAGACGCGCGGGCCCCGGAGTTATATATGTCATAATGTGCCAGATCATAGCGAACCCTACTATTAATCCCTGCAATATGCTACGGCTTGCTCCCTTAGACTGTCCCACTCGGCGGCGGAAAGTAATTGGAATCTCGATGATAGCAAGCTTTCTAGCCAGTGCAATGAGCATCATATGAAGCGAGAAATGACTTCCTCCAACAACGAGATCGGGAAGAATCCGCTCGAGTGCCCCCCGGCGGATCACTCTGAAGGTACAACCCACGTCGCTTAGGCGAGCCGCTCCCAGGAACTGCGAGTTCCAGAATCTGAGGCGCAACAAGGTACTAATGACAACATTCCCCCAAATGAAGAAATGATCCATCTGAGAATCTTGCTCCGCCAAACCAGGGACAACCCTGGTCCCTATGACCATGTCTGCTTGATTGATATAAGCTAAAAACTTCTGCAAATCGGCGGCTGAAAAGGTCCCGTCCCCCTCGGTCAGGACAATGACCTCAACACCTGGGACTTTTAGAGCTTCTTCAAGCCCCCTAATACAGGCATAGCCATATCCTTGGCGGGTCTCTTCGACAACGCTTGCGCCCGCAGCCTCGGCCTGGGCTGACGTTCTATCACGGCTATTATTGTCAATTACTATAACTTTTTCCACCTCGGGACGAACTTTGAAATCTCGGACTGCGTCACCAATGGATGGTGCATCATCGTACGCAGTCATCGCCACTACGACTTGGGTTGAACCGGATTCGGCCCAAGCGTCGATTGGTTGCCCGCACCGATGGTTATGATTTAGGACTTGAGCTTTTCTCATCAATCGCGACTTTGTAATTATAACGACACTAATGGCCAGCAAACTAAAAATACCCCAGAAAAAGAAGTCTGCAATGAAAATCTTTGCACGATCCAAGAATACTAGCCAATCGGGAGTGCGGGGATGGATGAAGTATAGGAACGTCAAAAAGGGATGCAAGAGTGCCCCAATTAGCGCCAGCATGACTACAAGGAAGGCTACATAAACCAACATGGTCCCTATTTCCCCAGACTCCTTTATTCATTTCGGAGGGCGGAGGTCTGGATCGGACCCAGATATGATCCTTCCCCGCCCTCGATGTCAGGTGTTTCCATGTGTGATGAGCAATTCCTCTCGACTATCCAATGTGGAGTCACCTTGCAGAAGGTGACAATGTACTTTGTATATTTTGCGCTTCGGGGACTCCGTTTGAGTAGGATAGAGGGTCTTTGGTGGATCTCTGGAAGACCGTGCGTTGAGCCTTCAATTGGCTGGGCCAAACCCTTTCACCAGGCGATCATCTATCGACAGGCGCAAGCTAGCGCCATTCGAGCAACAAACAAAACATATCCGCATTAGCTGCCCGCATGCGGCGGTCTCGTTATCACGTCTATAGTATTCGACAAATCTGGGTGCCTGCAAGGGTCGAGTTCGGGCAGACAAATAACAGCCTGAACTAATTAGGAAGGCGATCGGGCTTCCGGCGCGCATTTGTTTGGGAGGAGTTGACCTGCGTCTCCAAAAACAGCAACGTGGCCGCCTGAGGCCTTTGGGAGGTGATTAATGTTCAGAGGATTCGCAATTCTGTGTTTTGTGGCAACAATGCTGCTCGTGAACTTTCCGCTAACGGTCAGTGCAGGACAGGATGGACCGGGGCAGTCAATTAGAATCGGGGGCATTCACGCGCATGAAGGTGTTCCCCCGCTTAAGCCGTTCGGTCAAGACGGGCCTGGGCAGTAGTCGGGGTTGTTTGGTTAGTCAGCATTTAGCCCGGCATGACAGTACTGATTAAACTACACCAGGCGGCCATCCCCTCCACTTAGATGGATGCTGGGACCAAATAAGGGCACTCATCCCAAAAGTGCAGATATACGTAGAGGGACACCTATTCCGATGTCAACCCTTGGGAAGCGAATCAAACGGGCACGGCAGGCAGTAGGGCTGACCCAAGAAGAGTTGGGGGGCCCAGAGCTGACTAAGGGATTCATTAGCTCGCTTGAGCACGACCGAACCAGGCCGTCAGCGGCGACGCTAGTGCGCCTAGCGGCGCGGTTGGGTCGTCGCGTCTCCTACTTTCTTAACGGCGAAAGCGTCGTGTCGGAGAAGGTCCTGGCTCTACTTGAGAACCAAGGGCAAGGTGAGCTCGCCCGGGGTGAGTACAACTCTGCGCGTGATGCATTCGGCGAGCTCGCCGAGTTGGCAACGGCGTGCCGGAGTGAAGTGATGAAGGCACGGGCGGAACTGGGGCTTGGGGAGACCGAGCTTGGCGCAGGACGGCATTGCGAAGCGCGCCCGTACTTCGACAACGCGCTCAAAGCAGGACGAATGACAAAGGATCCTCTGACTGAGTGCCGGGCGCTGTATGGGCTAGGCCTGGTGGAATATCACCAAAGCGACTTCTTGCAGGCGGTGACGCTGCACGAGGAAGCATTGGTGGTGCTGACCAGGTTGCGCGAGCCTGAGACGTTGCTGGAGGGCGAAATCCACCTATATCTCGGTACCGCACTCATGCGTCTCGGGCGCATGGAGGAGGCAGTATGGGCATTCACGCGAGCGCGTGATCTGTTCAGCGAACCGGCGCAGCCCCAATGGGCTGGACAGGTGCTAACGGCTTTGGGCGAGATCTCCGCGAAGAATGGTGATTGGAAAGGTGCGTTGGAGTTGTACGAGCGTGCACTAGTGCTCTTTCGGCAGTGCGATGAAGGTAGCGCGGCAGCGCACGTACGAAGTGACCTGGGCCTCCTGCTCCTCGAAAGAGGTCGCCCGCAAGAGGCACTGGAACACTTCGGAGCAGCCCTCACCATTAGGGAACGGCTTAAGGACAGAGCGGGCGAGTGCCGGGTTTTGACCGAGCTAGCGCGGTGCTACTTCGTCTGCGGGGATTTGGTGCGAGCCGAGGAATACGCAAACCGGGCGAGCGTTAGCAGTCGGGAGATCGGTCAGCCGGAAGCAGAAACTCGGGCGCGGATCGTCCTCGGGATGGTCGCAGCAGATGCGGGAAACATTGAGGAGGCGGAAAGGGAGATTCTGGCTGCCCAACAGCAGTCTCGCATGTTGGGAATGATCCCAGACCTCGTGGCAACCTGCTGCGAGCTTGGGTGGCTGGCAAAATGGCGAGGAAGATATAAGGAGGCCGAGGCGAACTATGAACAAGCCTACGAAGCACTTAAGGCGGTAAAGCCAAACGACACCGTTGCCGTGCTCCATTTGGCCGATCTAGCAGGCCTCCGGGCCAAGTTTGCCCGAGCACAAGATGAAAGGCACCATTCCCCGCAAGGCGGATAAACCACATGATGTAGGAGGCGCTTGTTTCGCAAACGAAATTAGGGGGGTTGAGAACGAGAAGAAACCGCCCCCCACTGTTTCCGCCGCGCAGTACCGCGTGAGATACGTTACGTTCGCTGCCAAGACCTGAACGCCGGCCGCGGCACCTCGTGGGCAAATCAGGCCGGAGGCACCGGCGATATTTCATCGGAGTAATCGAGGCTGACAACCTGCTAAAACGCTGACCACTGATGCGCCATGTGCCCCCAGCGGCGGTAACCCGCAGCACAAGATCGCGGGGGTTACGGGGCGTGTTTTAGGGCTTCGGCGCTTGCCGTCCGCAGCGCCGCCTGCAGCTGCGGGTCCTCGCCGCGCTCCATATCTGCAACGGTCAGTGTGGCCACCGCGTCGGGGCTGACCCCGACGTTTTCGACCTCCGCGCCGCCTGGGGTGGTGATCCGGGCGACCGTCACGGACATCCCCCCTTCGGGGAGCGCCACCTCGATCGCCGCGCCCAACGCCCCCGCCGTCTTTTCGCCGATAATCGTGGCCCGCCCGTGCTCTTTCAGCGCCGCTGCCAACAACTCGGATGCGGACGCACTCCCCTGGTCGACCAGCACGACCAACGGGGTCTCGGGAAACGACGGAGCGCCCAGGGTCCGAAGCACGCTCGGGCCGCTGCCGTGTTCAGCGATGCGGGCCAGATCCGTCCGGGGCGGCAGGAACAGTCCGCCCACGCGCGCCGCTTCGCTGACGAGCCCGCCGGGATCCCCCCGCAGATCGAGAATGATGGACCGCACCGGCCCCTGCGCGGCCAGGGCTTCCAACGCCCCGCCCAGCACCCCGCCGGATCCGGCGGAGAAGAGGAACAGCCGCGCGTAGGCGATCCCCGGCGAGATGAACGTCGCGTAGGCGGGGATCGATGGGATCGGGGCGCGCACCACCGAGGTCTTCACCACCTGATCTCCCCGCTGCAGCACCAGATCCACGGTCGAGCCGATCGCGCCACGAATCGCGGTGCTCGCCTCCTCGGCGGCCACGTTCTTGAGGGGGGTGCTTCCCGCTTGCACGATTCGGTCGAACCGCTTGAGGCCCGCTCGCTCCGCCGGCGACCCGGGCAGCACATCCTCCACGAAGATCCACGCCGTCCCGCTGTCGTCCTTTCGAGACGAGATGCGGACGCCGATCCCCGTAATCCCCGGGTCCCCAATCAATTGCTGACGGCCCTCCTGGAACTGCTGCGGGGGGAGGAAATACGTGTGGCTGTCGTGCAGCGACATAAGCATCGCCTGGGTCGCCGCGTAGGCCAGCGGCGTCGCCGGCACCGCCCCCGACCCCGCCGCCTGCCGGAACTCCGCCACAAACCCGGACTCTGCCTTCGCCAGCGCCGTACCGACCGGGATATCCGGGAGCGCGGCGGCGTCCAGGTGGGTCCCCTGCCGCAGGATATCGATCGCGACATTCAAAGCCACCACCGGGTCCACAGGATCGACATAGTCCCGCTGGAGCACCCGGAGGGCGGCCACGACGAGCAACCCGTCGGCCGCCTCGGCAGGACGGACGACCCCCATGGAACCGACGGCCAGGACGACCGCGAGGATCAGAACCATCCACTGCCTGCGCCGTATCCACGCCGTCATGCGACCACCTCCAAGATCACCTCAGGGTATCCCATCGGGATCTATACGAGCGTTACGTCGGGCGGTCGACGGAAAGTCCCGCGCCCGGTAACTTCTCCACGATCCCCGACAATCCTAGCGATCGCGGAGGGCTCAACCGTTCCTCTGCGTATCGCACGCATCGAGGATTCGAGTGCCGTCCTCTTCCGTCCATGGTGCATTATACCCATGCGCGATGACGGGATCATGACAGCAGCAGCAAACGGCCGCAACCGCCAGCGGCCGTCGTTGGGGGGATGCCCTCCCCCGGCCTCCCGATCACGCGCCGGCCCGGCCGACGGCAATCAGGGCGAGAAATTCGAAGACGAGAGTCGCCGCCAGGAGCGCCGTGATGGCGGAGGGGTCGTGCGCGGGCAGCACTTCCACCACATCAAATCCGACGAAGGGGATGCCGGTGAGCTGCCGGACGGTGTGAAGCCCGAAGATGCTGGTGGGGCCGCCGGCCTCCGGCGTCCCGGTGCCGGGAGCGAACGACGGATCGAAGAAGTCGATGTCAAAGCTCAAGAAGGCCGGACGGCCGGCCACGCGCTCGCGGATCGCTCGGGCGACATCGGCCGGCGACATCGAGAGCAGATCCTGCATAAGCACCACCTGAAAGCCGAGCCCGCGGGTCTCGTCCAGATCGCCGGGGGCGTACTCGCTGCCGCGCAGCCCCACCTGGATCGAATGCGCCGTGTCCAGCAGCCCCTCTTCGCACGCCCGCCGGAACGGCGTGCCGTGGGTGTAGCGGACGCCCCAGTAATTGTCCCAGGTGTCGGAGTGCGAGTCGAATTGGACGAGCGCCACGGGCGCCCCCCGCCGCCGCACCATCCCGCGGAGCTCGCCGAGCGTGACGGAGTGGTCGCCGCCGAGGCCGATCGGCACGAGGCCGCCCTTGGCGAACTCCGACCAGCGGTCGTCGATGCTTTGATAGGTCCGCAGAATCTCGCCCGGAACGGTCGCAACGTCACCGCCGTCGACCACGCGGAGGCGCTCCAGGGCGTTGATCCCGTGGAACTGGTTCGACGGCCGGAGCAGGACCGAGATGTCCCGGATCGCCGACGGCCCAAACCGCGCGCCGCTCCTGAAGCTCGCGCCGGTGTCAAATGGGATGCCGACAATGGCGACATCCGCCGCGGAAGCTTCCGGGGCGGGCGAGTACGGCAAGCGCATGAAGGTTCGGATCCCGGAAAATCGCGGCACCTGGGTCGCACTGGGCAGATCCGCGGCCGTCATGCGTCGACCTCCGGGCGAGCCCGCGGGATGGACCGCGCCACGACGGTCACCGCGCGCGCCGCAACCCACACGACGTCAGCCACCTCGATCACCTCTTGGGCCGCTTTTGCCATCCGTGGACGCGCAGGCGCCCGCCGGTTCCGTCCTCATCCCGCACGAACCGCCGAGCGTGGGCCGCCCGACGCGACGGCATGCATTCCAAACCCTTCGCCGAAGCGCCGGCCGGCGGTTGCCGCTCGGAAGACGTTCCTCACGTCGATGCGGACCTCACCCGGCCTGTGGGACCCTCCCCGCTGTTGCCCCTCACCGCGACGATCTCCTGCCGCCGACGCTGCGCCTCGACGGTCTCGCTCCGGAGCACGAGGGATCGAGTTACGGGCCCGCCGCGGGGTCCCGGCCGCCTCCCTCGAGGTTCGGCCGGATTGGATCCACGATCAGCGGGCCCGATGGAGCGTGGACGTCGTCACGGTCTCGGCGACGACCCGCCCGCGAAACAGCACGTACCGACGCGCCGCGCGCGTGCGGAACGCCTCGGCGAACGTCGGCGCCTCGATGACGTTCAGGCTGGCGACCGCCCCCACCCGCACCCCGTAGTCGCGGAGCCCCAAGATGCGCGCGGCGCTCACCGTGCACATCTCCGCCAACGTCTCGACCTCGCCGGGCTGCGTGAACTGCAGGGCGTGCGCGGTGATCTGCCCCACCTCCAGCGGATCCGCCTGCCCCCAGCTCGGATAGAAGGTGTCCTTGACGCAGTCCTGCCCAAAGGCGGTGACGACGCCGGCGGCCAGCAGCTCCTTCACCCGCGGCACGCCCCGCCGGATCGGCTGCCGGTCGAACCGGCCCTGCAGCATCAGGTTCGTCGCGGGGTTGGTCACCACGTTCACCCCGGCGCGGGCCATTAGGTTGATGACCTTGGCGGCGTACGGGTCGTCGTACGCCGCGAGCGCGCAGATGTGCCCCGCCGTGACGCGGCCCCCGTAGTGGTGCCGGAGGGTGCGCGCCGCAAGCTCCGCGAGCGTCCGGGATTGGGGGTCGTCGGTCTCGTCGACGTGCATGTCGATGTCCGCCCGGTACCGGCGCGCCAGGGCAAACGCCGTGTCGATGTGGCGGACCGAGTCCGCGGGGGTGTCCTCGTTGTGCGGCATCCCGCCGACCACCTCCGCGCCCGCGCGCATCGCCCTCGCCAGCAGGCGATCGGTCCCCGGGCTCTTCACGATGCCTTCCTGCGGAAACGCCACGATCTGGATCCGGCACAGGTCCCGGTATCGGCGGCGCGCCTCCGCGACGCCGCGGAGAGGGGTGAGCCCGCCGATCGGGTCCACGTCGACGTGGGTCCTGATCTCGGTGACCCCGTGGGTGACCGCGAGCTCGATCACGCGGCCGGCCCGGCGGGCCACGTCCTCGACCGTGTACCGGCGCTTGGCCTCCCACATGATCTCGATCGCCTCGGCGAGCGTCCCGGACAGGTTCGCCCGGACTCGCTCGCTCACCAGCACCTTATCGAGGTGGATGTGGGGCTCCACGAACGTCGGCGCGACCAGCCGGCCGTCGGCGGGGATCTCCACCGGGGCCCTCCCGCGGATCGTGGGGGCGATCTGGACGATCCGCCCGCGCCGGACCCCCACGTCCGCGACGCCCTCGTGCCCCGGAACGCGTCCCCGCCGGACGATGAGATCACACGCCGCCATCGCGCCTCACCCCTCCCCACCCGCGGGCGTACCCGGCGAGGGGGCGGTCCTCGACCCGAACCGGCCGAGCGCAAACATCCGGGTCGCCTGGGGCGTGGCCCCGCTCATCGCCAGGTCGGCCAGGACGTCGCCGACGACGCACGCAAACTTGAAGCCGTGCCCGGAGAAGCCGCAGGCCAGCACGACGTTGGGGTGGGCGGGGTGGCGGTCGATGATGAAGTGCTGGTCCGGCGTGTTCGTGTACATGCAGGTCGCCACGGCCCGCAGCGTCCCCGGGGCGTCCGGCATCAGCGTCGCCAGGTGCGCCCGGATCTGCGCGACCTCCGCCTCGCTCACCTCCCGCCGGATCGTCTGCGGGGTGGTGCGCTCCCCGTGCGCGTGGTGAAAGGCGGACTTGATCCCCTGCCCCTCGATGTACGGGAACCCCCCCGCCGACACCCCGTCGTCCTCCCACAGGCAGATCGGCACCCGCATGAACTCCTCGATGTGCGCCCGCGGCTCGAACCAGCAGAGCGCCACCCGCTCCACCTCGAGCGGCAGGGCCAGATCCGGCACCACCCGGTCCGTCCACGGCCCGGCGGCCAGCACCAGCCGGCCCGCCCCGTACGTGTCGCCCGACGTCCGGACGCGCACCTCCCCAGACGCAGCACTCCACTCCTCCACCGCTTCGTGGAAGCGCAGGTCGGCGCCGCGGCGCCGCGCGGCGTCCAGGTGCGCCGTCACGCACCGCTCGGGGTTGAGCAGCCCGGCCTGGGATTCGTAGAGCGCCACGTGCCCCGACCTGAGTCTGACCACGGGGTAGCGCTCGCGCACCTCATCCGGGGTGAGCGTCTCCACCGGGATGCCGTGCGTGCGCGCGCTGAGCGCCGCCCCGGCAACGGAAGGGACGTCGGGGGGACCGATGTGGAGCGCGCCGGTGATGGTGAGCAGGGAAGTCCCTGACTCTCCCTCCAGCGCCCGCCAGAGATCGTAGGCCTTGAGCACCAGCGGCACGTAGTCGGGCCCTTCCCAGTACGCCTGCCGGATGACGCGCGTCCCGCCGTGCGAGGACCCCCGATCGTGCGCGGGACCGAACTGCTCGAGGCCCAGCACGCGCGCTCCCCGGCGGGCCAGATGGTAGGCCGCGGCGCTCCCCATGCCGCCGAGCCCCACCACGATCGCGTCGTACTCACCCGTGCCCATCGTCTCCATCCCCCCTCTGCCCGTCGAAGGGCCGCGCCCTGGCCGGCCCCGGCCCATCAGTCCAGCTGCATCGTCAGGTTCCCGTCGTGCTCGAGCCGGATCCGGGCGGCCGGCCCGGCGACCACCGTCGTGTCCGCCTCCTCCACGAGCGCCGGTCCCACGATCGTCTCATCGGGCGTGAGGCGGCCGCGGTCGTACACGGGGGTAGGCAGGAACGCCTTGGCCTCGGGAAAGTAGACTTGCCGCGTCTCCACGAGCGCGGACCCGCCGCTCCCCGCAGGCGCCTCGAACCGGACGCTCCCCACCGAGGGTGGGGCGACCGCGCGCAGGCGCCAGGAGACCACTTCGACCGGCGCCGCCTCCACGACGCGGTCGAACCGCCGGCGGTACTCGGCCTCGAACGCGGCCAGCAGCGCCGCCGCATCTCCCCGCGCCACCGCCCCGGCCGGCAGCGGGACCGTCACCTCGTACCCCTGCCCCACGTACCGCATGTCCGCGGAGAGCTCGAGCCGGATCTCGTCCGGATCGGCTCCGGCGTCTCCCAGCAGCCGGCGCGCGCCCGCCTCGAGCTCCGCGAGGGCCGCGGCCACGTGATTCCAGTCGAGCCCGGCAATGGGGGACACCAGGCTCCGCGTGTACTCGATGCTGCGCGGGGCCACCAGCATGCCGACGGCCGACGCCACGCCGGCGGCGTGCGGGAAGCTCACCTCGCGGACGTGCAGCAGGCGCGCCAGGCCGTAGGCGTGGACCGGGCCGGCCCCCCCGAAGGCGACCAGGCGGTAGCGGCGCGGGTCGCGCCCCCCCTCGGCGATGTGGATGCGGGCGGCGGTCGCCATGTTGTTGTTCACCACCTCGTGGATGCCTGCCGCGGCCGCCGTGACGTCGAAGCCGAGCGACGCCCCCAGCGCTCCGAGCGCCGCCTCCGCCCGCCCGGCATCGAGCGCCATGCGGCCGCCGAGAAAGCGCTCCGGGTGGAGGTACCCGAGGTGGAGGTCGGCGTCGGTCACGGTCGGCTCCCCGCCGCCCAGGCCGTAGCACGCCGGCCCGGGAAATGCGCCGGCGCTCTCCGGGCCGACCTTCAGGAGCCCCAGGCCGTCGAGCCGGGCCACGCTGCCGCCCCCCGCGCCGATCTCGATCAGCTGCACCGCCGGCACGCGCAGCGGCAGCCCGCTCCCCTTCTTGAAGCGGTGCACCCGCGCCACTTCCATGGCGTGGGTGCGCTCCGGGACCCCCGCGTGGATCAGGCTGATCTTGGCCGTGGTCCCCCCCATGTCGAAGGCGATCACTTCCGGCCAGCCGGCCTCCCCCGACAGGTGGGCCGCGGCCATCGTCCCCGCGGCGGGGCCCGACTCCACCACCGTGATCGGCCGCGCCGCCGCCTCCCGCGCCGTGGTCATGCCGCCGTCCGAGAGCACGACGAACAGCGGGGCGCGCACGACCTCGCCGAGCCGGAGGAGGTAGCGGGCGGCCAGCGGCTGCACGTAGGCGTTGGCCACGGCGGTGGAGGTGCGCTCGTACTCGCGGATCTCCGGCGCGATGTCGCACGCGGCGCACACCGCGATCGAGCCGTCGCCGTCCGAGAGCAGGCGCGCCGCCCGCCGCTCGTGCTCGGGATTGCGGTAGGCGTTGAAGAACGCCACGGCGATCGCCTCCACCCCTGCCGCGGCGAGAGCGCGGCCCGCCGCGCGCACGCCGGCCTCGTCGAGCGCCAGCACCTCCTCCCCGCCCGCGCCGATGCGCTCGCGCACCGCCAGCCGGAGGGACCGCGGGGCGAGCGGCGCGGGGCGCTCCAGGAAGAGATCGAAGGTGTCGTAGCGCAGCTCGCTCCCGATCTCGAGCGTATCCCGGAATCCTTCGGTCGTCACCAGGCCGACCCGGGCGCCGCGCCGCTCGATCAGCGCGTTGCTGATCAGGGTCGTCCCGTGGATCACCCCGTCCGTCGGTCCCCCCAGGGCCTCCAGCCCCGCCGCGATCGCGCGCGTCGGGTCATCAGGGGTCGTGAGCAGCTTGTGCACCAACACGGTCCCCGTGCGGCCGTTCCAGAGCGCCAGGTCGGTGAACGTTCCGCCGACGTCGACCCCCACGAGGCGAACCGTCACAGGCCGTACGCCTCTCTCGCCGCAGCCTCGGAGATCACACCGGCGTCCAGATCGGCCCGCACCGCGTCCCGGGCGCGGCCGCGGGGGTCGCCGTACCCGCCGCCTCCGGGGTAGCGCACCTGCACCCGGCCGCCCGGGGCCAGCCGGCTTCTGCCCTTTCGAGGGAAGCCGTCCTCTCGCCCGTCGACCGCGATCCCGGCCCGCCCGCCCGGGAGGCCGCCGAGGAGCCCGCGCGGCGGGTGGTCCACCCGGTCGACGAACAGCGAGAGGGTCGCGGGGGCGGAAGCGAGCAGCTCGAGTTCCATCTCCTGCCCCAGCCCGCCCCGGAACCGTCCCGGACCCCCCGAGTCGGTGGCGAACTCTTTTCGCCAGATCCGGAGCGGCGCGGTCGCCTCGATGATCTCCATCGAGCCGCAGACGACGTTCGAGGGGAAGCAGGTGCACGCCAGCCCGTCGGATCGGGGGCGGGCTCCCATGCCGCCGTTCAGGAACAGGATCGACGTGAACGGGCGGCGGTCGGGCCACGCGCCGGAGACGACGACGCGCAGGGTCGGCGCGCTGCCCGAGTCCGCGATCACCCGGTCGGGGATCACCGGGGCCAGCGCGTCGTAGACGAGCGCGGCCAGGCAATGGCCGACCAGCTGCCGGGCGTGAACCGGCGCCGGGCGGCGCGGGTTCAGGATCGACCCCTCCGGAGCCGTGACGCGGATGGGACGGTACGATCCCTCGTTCCGCGGGGTGAACGGGTCGAGCGCGCACTTGAGCGGGTAGCAGGTGTACGCCTCGGTGTAGTTCAGCACGGTGTTGAGGCTCTGGCGGACCTGCGGGGAGGTGCCGGCGTAGTCGACGTCGATCTCGTCCCCGCGCACCCGCACCTCCGCCTCCAGGTGCACCGGCTCCTCGCCGGTCCCGTCCGTGTCGAGCCGGCTCCGGTAGGTCCCGTCGGGGATCGCGGCGATCGCCCGCCGCATCGCGGCTTCGGCGCGGCCGCAGACCTCCTGCGAGACGCCGTCCAGACCGCCGAGGGCGGTCTCCTCGACCAATTCGAGCAGGCGCTGGGCCGCGGTCTCCCCCGCGGCGACCTGCGCCATCAGGTCTCCGGTGACCTGATCGGGCATGCGGACGTTGGCGCGGAGCAGGCGGAGCAGATCGTCGTTGGGCCGCCCCTCGCGGTAGAGGAGCATCGGCGGCACGAGCACGCCCTCCTCGTAGACCTCGCGGGTGTCCGCCGACCACAACGTCCCCCCCATGTCGACCATGTGGGCGATGCTCCCCACCCAGGCCAGCACGCCGCCGTCCCCAAAGACCGGCGCCAGGATCGTGACGTCGGGGAGGTGCCCGGAGGCCAGCCAGGGATCGTTGGTGATGCCGACGTCGCCCGGCCGCCAGTCCGCCGCAGGGCGGATCCGGAGGAAGTGGGCGAGGGTGCGGGAGATCACGGCGTTGAACGACGGGATGCCCAGCGTATTCTCGGCCACGGCGTTTCCAGCCGCGTCGAAGATGACGCAGGAGAAGTCGTTCGACTCGCGCACGATCGGCGAGAACGACGTGCGCACCAGCGTCGTCGCCGCCTCGTCGGCGATCGCGATCAGGCGCCGCCAGACGATCTCCAGGCCGATCGGGTCGAGAGCCGCCGGCGCGCCCCCCGACCGCGGGGTTTCGGACCGCGAATGGTCCGTCATCGGCCGCTCCCGCGCCCCAGGCTCGGTCCCCGCACCGCCACGCGCTACGTCCTCCCGGCGAGGAGCGGGGTGAAGTTCAGCGCATCGACCAGGTGGATCACGACCCCTTCCGGGGACCGCGGGAAGTGCTCCCCCTCGGTCGAGTGATAGGCGATGATCTCCAGCACCCGCGGGGGGATCTCCCACCGGCTGGCGACCGCGAACCCGCCGAACGGATGGCGGTACGAGCGGGCGGCCTGGCTCCACCCCCACGTCCCGCCCTGCTCGGCAAACTCGATCGGCTTGCCGACGTCGTGCAGGAGCGCGCCGCAGACCAGGACGTCGTAGTCCAAGCGCAGCGCTTCACCCGCGTAGAGGCCCTCGTACATCTCGTACGCGCCGATCGCCATCTGGGTCACCCCGCGAACGTGGTGCGCCAGCCGGAACGGGCGGTCGGTCAGCCGCAGCGAGGCCGGCATCCGGTCCAGATCCTCCGGCTCCCACCCGCCCGTCCGCAGCGCCTCGAGCCAGCACCCCACCGTCTTGTCCGCGAGCGCGCGCTCGCGGAGCCGCTCGATCTCCGGCAGCCGCGCCACCAACCGGCGCGCCAGCGCAGCGTCGATGGACGTCGTCATGCCGCTCCTCCTCCTGCCCGGGCCGTCATGCCCCGGTGCCGATCGCGTCGCGGATCGGCCCGGCGACAGCCTCGGCGCGGGCGATGGCCGCGTCGATCTGGGGCTGGATGGTCCCGAGGTACCGGGTCGGATCCATCAGCGCGGCGATCTCCTCCGGGGCAAGGGATCGCGTGACCCGCGGGTCACGGCGCAGCGCCTCGGCGAGGTCGATGCCCTCCGCGTAGCAGACAGTGGCACAGTCGTAGAGGACCTCGTGCGCCTCTTGCTTCCCGAGCCCGCGCCGGGCGAGCTCCATCATGATCGGCTCCGAGAACACCAGGCCCTTCGTCAGCTGGAGGTTGGCCGCCATCCGCGCCTCGTCGACGGCCAGCCCGTCCAGCAGCCGGCGACCGAGGTCGAGCATCGTCGACAAGAGCAGACACGACTCCGGAATGACCACCTGCTCGACCGCCACGCGCACCCCGTCGCGCTCGTCCTCGGCGACGAGCTCCAACTCGGCGGCGACGTTCCGCCGGATGAGGCGGCTCAGCCCCAGCAGCCATTCGCACGTCGTGGGGTTGCGCTTAAAGGCGAGCGTCGTGCTGCCGACCTGGGTACCCACCTCGAAGTGCTCGTGCAGCTCCCCGATCTCGGTCCGCATCTTGGTCCAGACGTCCTTGGCGATCTGCTGAACGGTGTTGGCGACGAGGCCGAGCGCCGTCAGGAACTCCTGGTACCGCGCTCGCGACAGCTGCACGCTGGCATCCGGCACCCCAAGCCCCAGCCGCTCGCAGACCCGCGCCTGCAGGACCAGCCCCTGACTGCCGAAGCTGGCCTGGCTCCCCACCACCCCTGTGACCTTCCCCACCAAGAGGCGCGGCCGCAGCTCCAGCAGGCGGCGGAGGTGACCGGTGCAGTCGTCGAGCCACATCGCGAACGTGAACCCGAGCGTGATCGGCAGCGCATGCTGCGAGTGCGTCCGGGCGACCCTGACCGTGTGCCGGTGGCGGACCGCCAGACGCGCCAGCGTCTCGGAGAGCGCGCGCAGGTCGCGGACGAGCAGCCGCCAGGCATCCTTGAGCTGCAGGGCCAGCCCGGTGTCGTAGATGTCGGTGGTCGTGCTCCCGAAGTGCACGTAGCCCCGCGCCTCCGCCGAGCAGGCCTCGGCGAGCGCGCGGGTCAGCGCCACCGTATCGAGCCGGGTGTGCCGGTAGAGCTCGATGATCCGGGCGCGCGGCACGGCTCGAAGTGAGGCCTTCTGCGCGATCTCCTCTGCCGCGGCGGGCGGAATGATCCCAAGGCCGCCCTGGGCCCACGCCAGGGCGCCCTCGTAGGCCAGCCATGCCTCGAGCCGAGACGCCTCGGAAAAGACCTCCCGCATCTCCGGTGTTCCGAAGTGGTCCCGGTACAGCTCCATCTCCCCCGGGTATACGTGCGACGCCGGCCCCTTGCCATCAGCTATCGCTTCCCCGTCACCCCGACCAGGCTGCTCGCGCGGCCCAGGGGCATCTCCCGTGCCCGACCGTATCCTGCTGCGCCTCCGTCCCGCCTGTTTGGGTGCCATTTGAGTTCCGGTGTCACATTCTATGCGGTCAGACGGGCCTCCTCGACGAACGTAGCGATGACGGAACGAGCTGCTAGCCAGCCCCAGCGGCGGTGGAGTCTGCGGCAAGAATGGGATCGAGTCGCTGGAGGCCGGTCCTGAGCATCCGCGTGGAGACTTGGCGAAGATCAGGGCGATGCGGCGAACTTTGGCCGTGACGATGGCGCGGTGCCAACCCGGGAGGCCCTGGAGAGATCCCCTGGCGCCGCAGCCGGCGAACCATGGGCCGCCATAGACCCCGGGATATCGGTCGCGGCTATGTGGGCAGTTGTTTAGGGGACGATCACAAACGATCGACGACCGAGCAGCCGATAGATGCGAAAATCCCGGTCGAGGGTGAAGATCTTCGCCAACCTACGCTCCTCCGCCACCGCGACCAGGGAGGCGTCCGCCAGATCCATTGGCACGTCACGGTACTTCGACATGAGCCGTGCCATCCGATCGACCGTCGAGGCGCCCGTTTCCGCAAGGCGGAGATCCCCTCGCCGCAGGATGCGCCACAGGGCTTCCTGACCACGCCACCCCAAGCCCTCCCCGACGAGGTCCATGGCCTCCGTGAGGGCGGGCCAGGTTGTCAGCATCGGCGCGCGCAACAGTGGCAACTGCGCGACACACTTCGCGTGGTCGGGCTCGTCCTGGTCCAGCAGGGCCACGAGAGGGCCGGCGTCGGTCAGCGTCACGCGGACCGCCCGTGCTTACGGCGGAGAACTCGCCGAAATGCCTCACCGCTCCTGCGAGCACGGCCGCCACCGCCCCGCCCGAGTCCAATCACGTCAGCCAACCTAGGGGCCAACGTGGCCCCCAAGACCTGTTCACAGTACCGGCCGATCGCCCGCCGAATACTTTCAGACGTAGACGTCCCTTCCGTCTGCGCGGCGCGTTTCAACCGCCCTTCCAGCCCGGGATCCAAGCGGAAACTCTTCGCCATCACACGGTCCGTATGTATTATGTCCTGCTTGAATTGTATTACATTCGTCAGGCAAACGCAAGGGTGCCGAAGTCCGGAGCAAACGAGAGTGGACCCGCGCAGTGCACCAAGCAGGTCCACTCCGTCAACTTACGAACGGGGTTGCACCCTCCAAACAGAACCCCACAGAAATTCAAGATGTCCCGATCACCCACAGACCCGCTCGGAAAAACCCTGGCGCCATTTCGAGGGTTTGACAGAATACTATGAGTCTGTCATTAATGGCAACATGGCCAGAAAGAAGACCACGATCGACATTGAGGACACCCTGCTCAGGGCCATGAAGGTGCTGGCCGCGCGCACGGGCAAGAAGGTGTACGAGGTCGTTGAGGATGCTCTCCGCGGATACTTGGGGGTCGGAGCACTGGAGAAGATCTGGAACCGGAGTCAGCTGACAGGCAAGGAAGCTCTCGAAATCGCCTATCAGGAACTCCACGCTTCGAGAAAGTAGGTGGATCGGGCGGTTCTCGACCCCGGGGGGGCTGTTCGCCGCCTAGCCTGACGCACCAAGACCCCGGCTCAGATACTGCTTGTCTTGGATTGGCGGGGGGGTCGAATTCATTGTCTCCCAGAATTCACCCAATGCGCGGAGGGCCGCTCTCCTACGTCCCAAGTTCAGGAAGTATGCGACGGTAGACGCAGTGGGCGCGTATCTGACTCCGCTCGAGCACAGGGCCAGCATGGTCGTCGACCCCGAACCGGGTTCCAGGCTGGCACCCGACCCCGGGGGTGATGACCTGATCGCCTTGGCCAAGGGTGCGGCCGCTCATTTTCCGGTGTCCCGAGACGCTCATCTAACCGGCCTCGGGCGATCTCAGCGTCCGATTGTCACCCTACGAGCGTTCCTCTCCACCCTGGAGAAAGACGATTGCCGCGATCGAGGTGAGACCATTGTCGCCGGACCCCGTTGAATGCCCGCGCCCCCCTGTGTAGACGACCGCAAGAAGTCGACCCGACAATGACCCCAGACTCGGATTCAGCGCGAGCCGCCCCGCAGGCGGTCGAGCCGGTCGGCAGCGACGCCGTGCCCCCCGCCCAAGCGATTCGTACCCTTGGCCTGACCCGACGCTTCGGTGCGCTGGCGGCCGTGGACGACGCGTCCATCGAGGTTCACCACGGTGAGATCTTTGGACTGATCGGGCCCAACGGGGCGGGGAAGAGCACGATGATCAAGATCCTGACCACGCTCCTCCCGCCTACCACCGGCCACGCCTGGGTGGCCGGATTCGATGTCGTGAGCCAGGCGCCGCGCGTCCGCCGCCGGATCGGCTATGTGCCGCAACTGGTTTCGGCCGATGGCGCGCTCACCGGATACGAGAATCTCCTGCTGTCCGCGCAGCTCTACAACATCCCGCCGAAGGAGTGCGCCCGGCGGATCCATGAAGCGTTGACGCTGATCGGCCTCCAGGATGCGGCCAACAAACAAGTGAGTCACTACTCTGGAGGGATGGTCCGAAGCCTGGAGATCGCCCAGAGCACCCTGCATCACCCCGCCGTGCTCTTTGCGGACGAACCCACAGTCGGCCTCGATCCCATCGCCCACCGAGCGGTCTGGGAGCACCTCCACGAGCTCCAGCAGCGCTTCCAGATGACGATCCTGGTCACGACCCACAGCATGGAAGAAGCCGATCAACATTGTGCCCGGGTCGCCGTCATGCATCGTGGCCAAGTGGTGGTCGTCGGCTCGCCGGCCAGCCTCAAGGCCCAGGTCGGGCCGGCCGCCACCCTGGATGACGCGTTCATCCACTTCACCGGAGCCACACTCGAACAAGGAGGGGACTTCCGTGAGCTCCTACGTACCCGCCATACCGCCCGACGTCTTTCGTGAACCCCCGGCCGCCCTGGCGTTCCTCCGCCACGTCTTCGCCGTCGCGGGCGCCGAGATCCGAAAGCTCCGGCACGACCCGCTCGAGCTACTGTCCCGGGCGGTTCAACCGACGCTCTGGCTGGTCGTCTTCGGCCAGGTGATGGCGCGGCTCCGGGGCGTCCCCACCGGGCGCCTCACCTATTTGGCCTTCATGGCCCCCGGGATCCTCGCGCAGAGCGTCCTCTTCATCGCCATCTTCTACGGGATCGCGACCATCTGGGAGCGCGACCTCGGGATCCTCCACAAACTGCTGGTGAGCCCGGCCACCCGAACGGCGCTGGTCCTCGGCAAAGCGCTGTCCGCGGGCGTCCGCGCCCTCTCACAAGCGATCATCGTCTACGCCCTCGCGGTGCTGATGCGCATCGACGTGAACTTCCACCCGGCGAACGTGGTGGGCGTCCTCGTGCTGGTCATCATGGGCTCCGCCCTCTTCTCGATGTTTTCGGTCGTCATGGCGTGCCTGGTCAAGACGCGGGAGCGGTTCATGGGCATCGGCCAGATCTTGACGATGCCGCTGTTCTTCGCCAGCAATGCCATCTATCCCATCAGCCTGATGCCCGACTGGCTGCGCCTGCTCTCGGCCATCAACCCCCTCACCTACCAAGTCGACGCCCTGCGCGCGCTCATGGTCAACGGCGGAACGAGTGCCCTGGGCTTGGGAACCGATTTTGGCGTCCTGCTCCTTGGGACCGCGCTGTTCGTGGGATTGGCAGCCAAGTTGTATCCACAGATGGTGACGTGACGTCCCTTCAAGGTCACCGAGACAAGCCTCGGCAAGCGGGCCTTGGACGGCCTGTGATCGGTGTGACGGATATGACGAGGATCGGGGCGATGTCCGAAGACGCCTGCGACGCCATCGAATGTCTCCCCCACCGTGCGGGATACCCTCGACGGCCTGGTCGAACCGATCGTTCCGGTTCTCCAGGAATTGATGCACTCCGCGCTCGCGCGGTTTCGATTCGGCAGAAGACAGAGCATACGTGGCATCGACGGGGACCGACTTCACCGAGCACCGCCCGCATCCTCACCGCCGCTGGCCGCGTAGGCCGTACTCGCTCGTCGGCTGCGGCGGTGAGGCCGCCATCCCCAGCCGTATGGTGGCGGGCGCCTGAATCAGGAGACAATCACGAAGCGGTCCAGGCCAGGACGTCCCACCCGTTGTAGAGATATCCCTGCGGATTCCAGAATCCATCACGCGGCTGCGTCCGACCGCGCGAGTCCGTCGCGCGCACCGCGATCTCGTGACGCCCGGGGGCGAACGTCGCCGTGAACTCCCACTGATACCACGCGTAGGCGGATCCGGGCGTCGTGATCCGGGCCGGCCGCCACGCCCCGCCGTCCGCCGAGACCTCCACCGTCGCGATCGCGGTCTCCCCCGCGTACGCGACACCGGCAAAGGCGCTCGACCCCGCCGGCATCGTCTCGCTGCCGGTCGGTGAGGTGAAGAACGAGTTCACCGGGAACACCGTGGTGGGGACGAAGTCCTGCGAGAAGTTGAAGGTCTTGTCGGTCGGATTGATCGGCACGGGGTTGATGCGGTAGAGATCTTTCATGTACGGTCCGTTCCACTCCTGAGCGCCCAGGTGAATCGCTCGGACCCACTTCACGTTGGCCGACCCGACCCATCCCGGAACCAGCGCCCGGACCGGAAACCCGTGCAGGACCGGCAGCGGCTGCGCGTTCATCTCGAAAACGAGCAGCGTGTTTGGGTCGAGGGCTTTCTCGATCGGGATGCTGCGGACGTACGGCGGAGCGGCGCCGTTGGGATCGCTTCCCTCGAACGCGACGTGATGGGCCCTGACCGTGGGGTTCGCCGACAGCAGCACGTCGCGCAAGCGAACGCCGGCCCACCGGGCGTTCCCGACGGCCCCGCGATCCCATTGCCCGCCCGCGGCCTTCGGCTGGAAGTGCCCGCGCCGGTTGCCCGCACACTGCAGCCACGCCGTCAGCTCGACGCGCGGCAACCGCTGCACCTCGGCCCACCCGAGGCGCAGCGGTTGCCCGACCTCGCCGTCCACGGTCATCTCCCACGTCTCCCGGCTGAGCTGCGCGTATCCCGGCAGATGCAGGCGGACGAAGAACCAGTCGTTGGGGGTGATCCACGTCCGCAGGGACTGAATCGGCGTCTCCAGGTTGATCGGCGACCGACTGATCACCTTCATCCCCGGGGCGACCCCCGGGATCGCGGGCTCCTGCGCCAGGGCGCCGCGGACCGCCGCCCACGACCCGCCCAGCGCCGCAGCCCCCACGAACACCCCCGATCGCACGAGCAGCCCGCGCCGCGTCAGGCGGTGGCTGCCCCCTGCCTCCAGTCCGGGCACGCGTTCCCCGTCCATCCCGCCCCCCTCCCTGTCGGTGGTGATCTTCCCCGCCGACCCAAGCGTTACTTGGTGGTCACCGACGGTGCGTCCAGCCCGTTCACCACGTCGAACTCGTCCCACATGCCGATCAACGCGTGGCCGGGGACGCCGCAGATGAGGGCGTACGTCCCGGCGCTCAGGGCGGTGAAGCTGAAGCGCAGCGGAGGATCGTGCGACGTGATGCCCGTCTCGAAGTCGGCGGGGGCCGCTCCGGGGAATGCCGGCGTCATCCCACTACCTTTCATGCGTTGGTCCCAGGCGGCCACCAGCGCGCTGTGTGAGACGTCCGCCGCGGCGTTTCGCATCGTCACCTGCACCCTGGTCCCAATCGGCACTTTCACGATCAGCGCACCGCCGGCGTAGCCGTTGAAGTTGTAACCGTCTGCCTGGGCCGCGGTGAGGTCCAAGGACGCGGTGCGCGTGGCGCCGTCGTAGCCGACGGGTGGGGGCGTCCCCGCCCCGAGTGCTCCGGCCGACGTCACCGCAACCGCCGCAAAGACGAGCCCACCGGCCCAGGGCGCCCATCCCCGGGGGCCCCGACAACGGCGGGTGCTACGATGCACGGGCGTTCATTGTGCGGCATCTTGAGAACGGGCCTCAACGTATGCACGACGCACGGGCCCCATCCCAGGGGACCACTACCGTTCCGCTCGGGGGAAATCCTGCCGGCGCGGATCCCCACGTCGGAGACGTCGCGGGATCGAGCGGCGATTCGCCGAATGCTACAGGCATGGTGATCACCCTCGACGACCTGCGGCGGTTTGCCGTTGCCCGCAGCCTCTTCACGCCGGCCACACTCACGCGCACCCTCAACCGGTTCGGCTATGTCCAGGCCGATCCGATCCGCGCGCCGGCGCGCGCGCAGGATCTGATCCTGCGCCACCGCGTCAAGGACTACCGCGCCGGCGACCTGGAACGCCGCTACGCGAAGCTCGACGTCGAGGAAGATTTCTTCGTCACCTACGGCTTCGTGACCGGCGCCGTCCAGGCGCTGATGCATCCGCGTCCGGATATCAGCGTCCCCGCCGAAGGGGATCGGCCCTGGCCCGCGACCCGCAGGAATCGGGCCCGGCTCCTGCTGGAGTTTGTGCGCGAACGCGGCGCGGTGCACCCGCGAGAGGTCGATGATCATTTCTCGCACGGCACGGTGAGGAACTACTGGGGCGGCTCGTCGAACGCCACGACCCAACTGCTGGACGCCATGCACTACCGCGGCCTGCTGCGCGTGGTCCGGCGCGAGGGCGGCATCCGCATCTACGCCCTGCGCCGGCACGGGCCCGGGCCGGCGAATGAGGCCGCGCGCGGCGCGCGGATCGACCGGCTGATTGATGTGGCCGTCCGCATCTACGCGCCGCTGCCCGCGGCGAGCCTGTCGTTCTTTGTGCGCCGGCTGCGCTTTGCCGTGCCGCAGTGGCGCGGAGAGCTGACGAGCGCCCTCGCGCGGGCCAAACAGCGGCTGGCGCACGCGCGCGTCGATGGGGTCGACTGGTATTGGCCGGCCGAGGAGGACGCGGCGCGCCAGACGGCGCAGGAGACGGTGCGGTTGCTGACACCCTTCGATCCGATGGTGCGCGACCGCGCCCGCTTCGAACTGCTGTGGGGTTGGGTGTACCGCTTCGAAGCCTACACGCCGCCGCCCAAACGCAAGCTCGGCTACTACGCGCTGCCGCTGCTGTGGCGAGATCGCGTCATCGGCTGGGGGAACCTATCGGTGAGGAACGGCGAACTTGCGTCTGAGGTCGGCTACGTTGAGTCGCACCCGCCCCGCGATCGCGCCTTCAAGCGCGAACTCGAAGCGGAACTGGATCGCGTGCGCGCGTTTCTGGGCCTGAAATCCTAAGCAACGGATAGCGGATGCGCATCACACCGACATATCGAACAAACGACGGCGCTTGACAAATGCCGACCCCGGAAGCAGAATGAAGAAAATCGCATAGCACCAGCACCTCCGATAAAGGCAAACCCGAAGCAATTCGGGGACGCAAAGCCACGGGACCCTCGGGGTCAGCCGGGTTACCGAAGAGGGCTCCGAACGTATAAGGCACGGGGCCCTTCGCGGGGCGCCGTGCCGTTTTCGTTTCGCACGGTTCCCTCCGCACCCTGCTGTGGTACCTGGCCGCGCGCACGTTTGGCGCTGCGTCTCCGATAGTCGCCGCACACGATCCCGCACCGGTCTATCTCGCGCACGTCGCACGCTTGGATGCCGACGCCGATCCTGGCGGGCATCCCCCCTGTCACAGGCGAGCTCTTCGCTGTCTTAGCACTGCTGTGTCTGGACGCAAGGTTCGCAGGCGATTCCGGAGGGAGGTGAATCCGTACTGCCTCGAGATCGCGGTTGCGATTAACCCACACGGAGGTGAACTGTGAGGAAAGGTGCCAGACGTTCAAAGGTCCTGTACTTTGCTGTGACGCTCGTGCTGGCGTTTTCGGTTTCGGCGTGGTATTTGGGCGCGAGCCTGCCGGCCGCCCATGCCATGGACTCGGGCAACGGCGGGGCGGGCGGCACCGGCGGTGCCGGCGGTAGCAACAATACCATCGGTTCCGGCAATGGCGCAACCGGTGGCGGGGGCGGCAACGGCGGGAACACCAACTCCGGCGTCTCCGGGAACGGCGGGAACGGTGGGGCCGGCGGGATCGGCGGCGACGGGAACTCAGGCGTGGTGGACAATAGCTCCGGCAGCTCCAACAGCAATTCTGGTGAGGCGGGGAACGGCGCGGCGGGCGGCGCGGGTGGCAACGGCGGGGACACCAACACGAACGGCTCCGGCAACGGCGGGGCCGGCGGGGCAGGCGGCGCCGGCGGCGGCGCGGCGGGGAGCCTGGCCGGCACCACCAACACGGGCGTCCAAGACAACAGCACCGGTAGCGCCAACGCGAACGCCGGTTCGGCCGGCGACGGCGGCATCGGGGGCGCCGGGGGCAACGGCGGCACGTCGAATGACTCCGGCTCGGGCAACGGCGGCAACGGCGGCAACGGCGGCGCCGGCGGCGATCCCAACATCGGCGTCCAGGACAACAGTTCCGGCAGCAGCGATTTGAATGTCGGGGCAGCGGGCACGGGCGGCGCGGGCGGCAGCGGCGGGGCCGGCGGCAACTTGAACGGCAGCGGATCGGGCGGCGGCGGCGCTGGCGGAAACGCCGGGGCCGGGGGCAACGACAACACCGGCGTTCAGGACAGCAGCTCCGGTAGCCTCGACGGCAACTTCGGCACGGCGGGCGTCGGTGGGAACGGTGGGGCCGGCGGGGCCGGTGGGAACTCCAACACCAACGGGTCAGGCATCGGCGGCGCCGGTGGCGCCGGTGGAGCGGGCGGCAACTCGAACGACGGCGTCGTGGACGGTAGCCTCGGGAGCGCGGACGGGAACGCGGGCTCGGCCGGCAACGGCGGTGCAGGTGGCAACGGCGGCACGGGCGGCAGCACCAACGACTCCGGTTCGGGCCTCGGCGGCGCGGGCGGGGCGGGCGGCACGGGCGGCAACTCGAACGTGGGCGTCGGGGACCTTAGTTCTGCGAGCGGCGACGCCAACACCGGCTCCGCAGGCAACGGTGGGGCGGGTGGCGTCGGCGGGAACGGCGGGTCGACCAACGGAGCCGCTTCGGGGAACGGCGGCGCAGGTGGCGCCGGCGGGAACGGCGGCGGCGGCAACGTGGGCGTGTTTGACGGTAGTTCCACGAGCAGCGACACGAACACGGGCTCCGCAGGCAACGGTGGAGCGGGTGGCGCCGGCGGGAACGGCGGGTCGAGCAACGTAGCCGGCTCGGGGAACGGCGGTGCGGGCGGCACGGGCGGCGCGGGCGGCAACAGCAACATCGGCGTGATTGACGCGGGCGCGTCGACCACGAGCACCAACTCCGGAGCTTCCGGCAACGGTGGTGCCGGTGGGTCGGGCGGAACCGGCGGCAACAATAACACCCTGAACTCGGGGAACGGCGGCGGCGGCGGGAACGGCGGCGGCGGCGGGAACAGCAACGAGAACAATTCGGGCAACGGCGGCGCGGGCGGCGGCGGTGGCAACGCCGGTAACGGCAACTTCAACAACTCCGGCAACGGCGGAACCGGTGGCACGGGCGGCGGTGGCGGCAACTCCAACAACAACTCGAGCGGCAACGGCGGAATCGGCGGCGGCGGCGGGACCGGCGGCGGCGGCAACTCCAACAACTCCGGCAACGGCGGGAGCGGCGGCGGCGGCGGCAAGGGCGGCAACAACAACACCTAGACGAGTCCTGGGAATCAGGTCACGGGTGGGGCGCCGGGGCACACGGCTCCGGCGCTCCACCTCCCCTTCGAAGACACCCACCAGGGTGCGCGGCAGGATGCAGTGTAGGCGACTCGCAGGTGTGATCGAATCTATGGGGGCCAATCCATGAGACAACGACGAATGACACGAAGGATCCTGACCTGTGCGGTGACCGCGTTCCTCGCCGTGGTCATCCCGGTCTGGTACGGCACGTACGCCATCCCGGCGCACGCCGGGCCGACGATCGGCAACGGCGGCGCGGGCGGCCAGGGCGGGAACGGCGGCAGCGACAACTCGAACGGTCAGGGCAATGGCGCGACCGGCGGCCAGGGCGGCGCCGGCGGCAGCAACCAGGGCGGGAACGGCGGTGACGGCGGGAACGGCGGCGACGGCGGCAGCAACCAGGGCGGAAACGGGGGCGCGGGCGGCACGGGCGGCGCCGCGGGTAACGGCGGTGGGAGCGGCGGCGGTGTGGGCGGGACCGGAGGAAACGGCGGAGGCGGAGGCAACGGCGGGAACAATACCGGCGGCCAGGGCGCATCCGGCGGCAACGGCGGCGCGGCCGGCGCGGGCGCGGCTGCTGGTGGTGACGGCGGCTGGGGTGGCGCAGGCGGACACGGCGGCAACGGCGGCAATGACAACGGGGGCGATGGAACCGCAGGCGGCAACGGGAACAATGGAACCGATGCCAGCGGCACCCAGAACGGCCTGAACGGAGCGAACGGGGCCAACGGCAAAAACGGACCGAACGACACGGCGCCTGGCCGTGGCGGCGATGGGAGCGGCGGCCCCGGCGGCTTCGCGGGAGATGGAGGAACGAACAACAGTAACTCATCGGGCAACGGAGGCGCCGGCGGCGGGGGCGGGAACGGCGGCAGCAACAACAGCGGAGGCGGCTCCTCGGGCGCCGGCGGTGTCGGCGGCCAGGGAGGGAACGGCGGGAACACCAACGACACCAACTCGGGAAACGGGGGCGCGGGCGGCGGGGGTGGCAACGGCGGGAACAACAACACCGGGAGCGGAGCCGGATTCGGCGGGAACGGCGGACAAGCCGGTGACGGCGGCAACGGAAACACCAATGGTTCCGGGAACGGCGGCACCGGGGGTTCAGGCGGGACCGGGGGCGATCTGAACACCGGACCGGGGAGCGGTGACGGCGGTGACGGCGGCCAGGGCGGCAACGGCGGAAACACCAACGACTCGGGTTCCGGGAACGGCGGGAACGCCGGAAACGGCGGGGCCGGCGGAGCCAGTAACGGCGGCAGCGGCTCCGGGAACGGCGGCGCCGGCGGCCAGGGCGGCGACGGCGGTGACCTAAACACCGGCGGGTCCGGGAACGGCGGAAATGCGGGCAACGGCGGGGCCGGTGGGGCCAACAACGGCGGGGCCGACACCGGTAACGGTGGTGCCGGCGGCCAGGGCGGCAACGGCGGCAACTCGAACGGCGGCGCATCCGGCATCGGCGGGAACGGAGCTGACGGCGGGGCCGGCGGGAGCGGAAACGGCGGCACCGACACCGGCAACGGCGGGGGTGGCGGGATGGGCGGCAATGGCGGCGACTTCAACCTGAGCGGCGCCGGCAATGGCGGGAACGCCGGAGGCGGGGGCAATGGCGGTGATGGGAACAATGGGACCGACACCGGCAACGGCGGGGCCGGCGGCCAGGGCGGCAACGGCGGCAACTTCAACACGCTGGCGGGCGGCGCGGGCGGCAGCGGCGGCACCGGCGGCAGCGGGGGCGGCGGTAACAGCGGGGCGAACGCAGGAAACGGCGGTGGAGGCGGTCAGGGCGGCGACGGCGGGAATGGGAACAACGGCGGCGGGAACGGTGGGAGTGCCGGGAACGGCGGCCAGGGCGGGAGCAACAACAACGGTGGCTCCGGCAACGGCGGTGGGGGCGGCCAGGGCGGAAACGGCGGCAGCGGCAATAGCGGGGCCAGCAACGGCAATGGCGGCACCGGCGGCGGTGGCGGCACCGGCGGCAGCGGCAACAGCGGCGGCTCCGGCAACGGCGGCGGAGGCGGCAAGGGTGGGAACGGAGGCCAAGGCAACACGTAGACACACCGTGGAGGAGACGGGCTGATACACTGGGCTGGCGTGGAGCGGATCCGCTGCCACGAAATCCGAGACGGCCACGCCAGCCGTCCGCGCGGGCCGTGTCGTCAACGATAAGGACATTCCGCGCGCCCCAAAACGGTCGAGGCCCTGGCTGGTGCCAGGGCCTCGGGCTTGGCCCGCAGGGGACCCGATCTTAGAACGTCATCCTGTCCGATCCGCGTGTGCGTTCAGCGAGATTGCCTATGCTGAGGCGCACGCCGGTTTGAACCTCCGGAACCATTTCCGGGAAGTCACCGACCTCTCGTATTCGCCCACCACGGCACCAGTAACGCCACCGATACGGCGGTAATGTAATGTGTCGCCGCGTCCGCGGGAAGATACCGCGCGGGGAAATGCCGCGTGCCGAAGTGTCCGAGGCCCGCGAGCGCGAGGAGTTGCCGGAACGGAGACGTAAACCCCGAAAGGGGGATCCCGAGCGATGGACTGGGTCCCGATGCCCCTGGCAGCTTCGCGATAAGTACCGTGGAAATCGTCGCGATCGCCAAGGTGATCACCCAGAGTGCCTCGACAGGACGGCGTACGATTCGTCCCAACCAGCCATAGAGAATGCCACCGAGAATGCCGGCCAGAAACGCGGACCAGAGTGTGGCATCCCGGGGGGGAACTCGGGCGTGCATGATGACCTCAACGCCGACGCTCGCCAGTGCAGCCACGACTCCGGCAATGGCGCCTGCACTAATGCTGGCTCCCCACCCTGGCACAACGCGAGTCTTCGAGATCGGCCATAGTCCTTCAGCCATTTGAACCACCCCCGCGGTCAACTTCGACGCACTCGCATCACACGCCCTTTGAGCGATGGGCTGGGAAAATCTTGCCAGCCGGGGATTCGACCATGCTCTGCCACCTATATACCCCCGCAGACCCACCGGCTCCGTACCCATCATATGGTAGGCCGGGGCTCGACCTCCGGTGGAATCTCTGAAACACTTTCCCCCGGGGCACGGACGTGTGCCCCGGGGGGAGGGATTTACTTCTGCCCTGCCGATCCGTCGCTGGAGCAAGACTGATTCGGGCCGCGGTTCCCGCACTGTTGGTTGGAGCTCCCTTGTCCTCGGTTGTTACCACGATCATTGTTCTGAGAAGTGGAGTTGGGCAGCCGCTGTGGAACCGGTTGAGCGATCTGCCGCTGCGGGGCCGGTTGGACAATCTGCCGCTGCGGGATCGGCTGGACGATCTGGCGCTGCGGGATCGGCTGAGCAATCTGCCGCTGCGGGATCGGCTGAATAATCTGCCGCTGCGGGATCGGCTGAACAACCTGCCGCTCTGGGACCGGCTGGACAACCTGCCGCTGCGGGATCGGCTGAACAATCTGCCGCTCTGGGACCGGCTGGACAATCTGCCGCTGCGGGACCGGCTGAACAATCTGCCGCTGCGGGATCGGCTGAACAATCTGCTGCTGCGGGGTCGGCTGGACAACCTGCCGCTCTTGAACCGGCTGAGCTATCTGCCGCTGTGGGACCGGCTGAACAATCTGCCGCTCTGGGACCGGCTGGACAACCTGCCGCTGCGGAATCGGCTGAACAATCTGCCGCTCTGGGACCGGCTGGACAACCTGCCGCTGCGGGGTCGGCTGGACAACCTGCCGCTCTGGGACCGGCTGAGCAACCTGCCGCTGCGGGGTCGGCTGGACAACCTGCCGCTCTGGGACCGGCTGAACAACCTGCCGCTGCGGGGTCGGCTGGACAACCTGCCGCTCTGGGACCGGCTGAGCAACCTGCCGCTCTGGGGCCGCCTGGACAATCTGCCGCTGCGGGGTCGGCTGGACAACCTGCCGCTGCGGGGTCGGCCGAACGTAATTCACCTGGCTAATTGCATGAGCCGGCGCATCCCAGCGTGAATCACCTTGCCGCACCGGAACATCCCGATAGACCCCCGTGTACGGCCTGTACGTCGGCCGGTAATAGTGCTGCCGGTACGGCCCGTAGTAGGGGTAGCGGTAGAAATGATTGTCTGAGTCACGGGTGAGGATATATTGGAAACTGTTGACCACGACGATCCCAAGCACAAATCCCGTAATTGCCGGGGCGACCGTGATGATTGGCGCCGATGCAGGATAGTATCCTCGGTACGGCCCGTACTGAGGGCGGTAGTAGTAATGATAGTACGCGCCGTAGTAGGGATAGCGATAATACCCGTCATCGGGACCATGCACAATCAGATAGACGAGCCCAGCCGCGACGATCGTCCCCAGAACGGTGCCGACGATCGGCAGCGGCGACACCGCCGCCGATGGCGCAGGGACCACGGCCGCGGGTCCCGTCACATCGATCTGCGTGGCCGAGAATTGGCTGCCATCGGGGATGAGCCAGACGTTCGTTGGCGCGCCAATGTACCCTTCCAGACTACAGAAAGGAACGCTGGTCGAATTCACCAACACCGCCGTGTAGTCGCCTGTGCCGAACGTTTCGGAGCCGTCGGACGCATTCAGGACGACGGTTCCCGCCACGCAGTCCACCGACGCGATAGTCCCCTGCACTTCGATCGCCGATTGAGCTTGACCGATTCCGGTCAGCCCAAGGAGCGGTAAAAGGGCACCCAGCACAATAGAGATGATCGTTCGCATCGTGTGCCTCCTTCTCGGGCCGCTCTGCTGGCGGCTGTGCGCCACGGACCCTCTGGTTCCGCCACCGGACGCTTCCAGCGACCGGTGGCCGCGACCATCAGTGATCCGTGCCGCAATTCCACTGTAAGCATCGGCCGTGAAGACTCTGCCAAGGACTGATGTGGAACTTATGAAGGACCTTTTGGGTCTTTGTGCCCGTGCCATAGGATTCTAGATATGGGGAAAGCCGGAGGACTGGAAGATAGGAGACAGGCGCTCGGCCGGATAGCCGGGCGCGGGGGAGGCATCCACGGGTGGACCTCTGGCGGGGCCTGCCCGGAGATTGGTCAGGTGCCGAGTGCTCGTACTGTACTCCAGAAATAAGGGACGTTCCCTTTGTCCCGGTGTATAACACGGCTCCGGTTGTGATAGGTTCCGTCAAATATTCAGGCGGCCGAGACTTCGACTAAACTCGGCCGCCCGTCGGTTGTGGTGAAAAGGGGTGACTAATTAGTACGTGGCCCCACCGCTCGACGATCCGTCGCTCGACAGAGTAATCCACACGCTGTCGGTGCTGTCCAGAGGACTCTGTAGTCCGCTCATCGTAATCGTCACGTTCGTCGCTGTCCCAGTGATCGCCGGTGTGTTCCAATACGAGCCACCCGGCATCGCGAGCCCAAGCGCCCCCCCCGCAGAGTCGAATGTGTTGTATTGCTGATAGTAGGCCCATTCCAGGGTCTTCGTCTCCTGGAGAATGTTGTCCGCCTCAGACTTGTACGCCTTCTTCCGAGCGGCCAGGTAACGCGGGACGGCGAGGGCGATCAGGATTCCCAGGATAGCCAGAACGACCACCAGCTCGATCAGTGTGAACCCGTGGTCCTTGTGTTTCAGGGTCTTACGAAGCAACGAGAACATTCGCATCCCCTCCTGCCGTCTCTTAATGCCCAAGACACGCCAGAGGATGGACCGCCACGCCCTCATGCGTCCGAACGATATCTCTCATCCATCCGATACGCTGGCATGAAAGGCTGGGGCCCAATTTTGCACCAATTCGTGGAATTTGCGTGGAACCGACGGAGACTTCATGCAGCCATCACGCTCCGGAGCGGAGGACTTCTGCCGGATGCGCAGGATACCAGCCAAGATCCTGGCGCCCCCTCACCGACCCAAGTTGAGCGATCGGCCTCCCTCCCCAGGGCTGCCGAGGGCATGGGAGCCTGGCGGAAATGACCGAACGCTATGTGTGCAAGCGGACTGGATAAATATGCAGCCGAGGACGGTGCTTCACGGAGTGGGGTCCACAATGGAGGAAGAGGAGGAGCGGAAGTCTATTCGCGTCGGAATGCACCGGATCACCGCAGGCGGAAGCAGCGCAGCTGCGGTTTTCCCGAAGTCACTTCACCGCCCGGAGCAGGTAGACCCATATCTGACCCTTGAAGTCGTGCGCGCCGACCACCTGGTACGCCTTCCCGAGCGCCGGGAAGAACGCACGCATATAGGGACCATACGGGCTGTACGGCCGGGCGACGATCAACCACATGCGTGGGTAGCGTGCTGCCAGCCATCGCAGCTGCGGTTCCGCGATGGGCCTCCGCAGATCGGTCGTCACCGAGGGGAGGCCGGGCAAGTAGTAGGAGAACGGCAGTTGGGCTGTGGCGCGGCCGACGAACAACCCGACGTCGTGCGGCCCCATCCCCTGCGCGACCACCGTCGAGACGCCCCGCCAGTCACGGCGGGATGTGGTGTCCAGGTAGTAGTCGGCGAGTGCCGGCATGCCGTAGGCGAGGAGCGCGCCCGTCACCACAATCGTGGTCCAAGCCCTCCACCGCTCGGGGGCTCTGGCGCCAATGTCGACGATCCCTCTGGCCAGGAGCATCAGGTAGAATGGTCCCAGAAAGGAAACCCAACGTGCGAAGAAGATCGGCACCGCCAACCGGAAGGCGACCAACACGGCGAGCGTGAGGCCGAGCGGCATGGCGATGAGGGCGATGTCCGGTCGCTCTCGCCCCGCGAGGCCGCGCCACAGAACGGCGAGGAAGGGCAGGAGCACGACGAACTGACCGGCCGGCCCGAGCGTCCCGCGCCGGAAGAAGTCGCCCATGCCGAACAGCGAGCCGCCGAAGGACAGCATGCCGATGGTGTCGCCGACGATCACGTTCGGCGACGAACTCGGCAGGAGCGACGACCCCGCCGCTTGCAAGATCTGGGCCCACAGAGACGGCAGCCACGGGGCGTAGAAGATTATGGCAACTGCGGCCGCCGCGAGCCACAGCCCGAACCGTCGGCGCGCGTACAGCAACGCCCACGCCCCGTGCGCGGCGAGGGCGAGGAAGGCGAAGTCGTGGGTGTAGAGCATCAGGGCTGCTAAGATGGAGTAGGCGGCCCACGGCTTCGGCCCGCCCCGGACCGCCCCCTCGTGCAGGACGAGCGTCGACGCCAGGGCAAGCGCGCCGAGGAGCGCGTACATCCGAGCATCTTGCGCGGCCATGACCTGGAAGGGCGACACCGCGACGAGAAATGCACTGAGGAGCGCCGTCCCTTCGGCGGCGATCCGACGCATCAGAACGTAGGTCAGGGCGACCGACACGGCGGCGAAGCAGGCCGATGGGAACCGAAGCGCTGCCTCGCCTGTACCGGCGAGGCTCGTCCACGCCTTGATGAGCACGTAGTAGAGCGGCGGGTGCACGTCGCCCTGCCGCAGGATCGGCAGAATCTCCCGCCACCCGTGGCGCACGACCCAGACGACGAACGCCTCATCGTCCCACAGGCTATTGCGCCCAAGCGATACGAAGCGCATCGCCACCGCCAGCACCATGACGCCTGCGAGGGCGGCCTGGGGGGTAATGCGCACCTCCCGAGCCAGGCACAAGGGGCGCAAGGGACCCGGGAGGGCCCTGATTCCGCTACTGCCTCTCTGTCCCACGTCCATGAGCACTCTTCGCTGGCGTAGATCTGGCGGTCATCCGGTCGCGGCGCCCTCCAACACATCGGGCTTGCTCGCCTGAGGATCGCCGGATGGATCCTGCTACACGGTATCTGCCCGTATCCGACCTCCGGAAGACCAGGGGGTTAGCGCGCGCCGACCAGTGCGGGGCGGGGTCGTTTGACCGCCGCCGCGCCGTCACTGCATCTGCAACGACGGTGCGCGCGATGGCGCCGCCAGTGTACCGATCTTGGGAACCTTACGACACTCGACCGCCAGGGCGCGGGGCACAACGCGCGTGGCGGACCCCCCACCCCGTCGCCGATCGGAGCGGCCGCGGATGATCGGTCAGAGCGTGCCTCGGCCCCGATCCCGCTCCACCCGCTCCAGAAACGCGGTCACCGTGGACGCATACCGCTCCGGCTCCTCGGCATGGGAAAAGTGCGCGCTCTCTTCGAAGAGCACCCATTCCGACCCCGGGATCCGCCGCTGGATCGTCTCAGCCATCGCCGGCGTGCACTCGTCGTACCGGCCGCTGGTCACCAGGACCGGCACCCGCACCAGTCCCAGGCGCTCCTCGACGCTCCATTCCCGAAGCGTGCCGGTGACGTGGAACTCGCTGGGGCCGTTCATGGTCAGGTAGACTTCGGGGTTCCTCATCAGCTGGCCGATCGAGCGCTGGACGCAGTCGGGCCACGGCTTGACCCGACACACGTGCCGCTCATAGAAGACCATCATCGCCCGCTGGTACTCGGGATCGTCGGTGGTGCCGGCCCGCTCGTGCCGGTCCAGGACCCGCTGCACCTCGTCGGGAAGCTCGGCGCGGAGGCGTCGAGCCTCGTCCATCCACTGCCGCATGCTGGCCGGCGCGCTGGCCACGATCAGGCTGACGATGCCGGGCGGCTGGCGGGTGGCGTACTCGAGCCCCAACATGCCGCCCCAGGAGAGGCCGAGCAGGTGGACCGCCGGGAGCTGGAGGGCCCGCCTGACCACCGCCAGTTCCTCCAGGAAGAGGTCGATCGTCCACAGCGCGGGGTCGTGGGGCTGGTCCGAGCGGCCGCAGCCGAGCTGGTCATAGAAGATCACCCGGCGGCCGGTGCGGGCGAGGACCGCGAGCGGCTCCAGACAGTCGTGGGCCGCTCCCGGACCCCCGTGAAGCGTGAGCAGCGGATACTTCCCCGGCGCCTCGCCGGACCCGACGATCCGGTAAAAGACGCGGTGCCCGCGGAAGTCCACGAAGCCTTCGGTCTCGGTCACGGCCGTCACGAGGCGGCGCCCGCCGAATAGGCGTGGCTGTCGTAGAGCTCCTTCGGCGCCTGGAGCAGGACGTAGCAGAACTCGTCTCCCGCGCACGCCACCTCGTGGGCCGTCTCCGGCTGGACCAGGAACACCGCCCCCGGTTCGATCGGGTGGTCGCGCGCGGTCCCGGCGGCGTCCCAGGTCCGGATCCGGCCGCGTCCCCTGACGCAGAAGAAGATGTCGTCGATGGCGCTGTGCCGATGCGCGGGGATGCGCTGGCCCGGCCGGAGCCGGAACAGCGCCGCCTGCGAGCGGGCCGTCTCGAACAGCGGAGCGCACGCGATCCGCTGCCCCTCCACATCGATGGTGGGGCCACCCCGCGCCAGTTCCTCCGCCGCGTGATTCAGGTCGAACGGAAACACCGAGTCCGTCATCGCACGCTCCTTCTGATTGCGCGTTTCGCCAACCACCTCACCAGGTAAATGTCCCCCGGGCGGTCGCGAGGAGTTTGTCCTCGGGTCCGGTCAGGACCGCGTCCGCCGAGCCGAGGCGGCGGCCGACCCGCAGGACGGTCCCCGCGGCGACCAACGGGGCGCCCGCGGCCGGGCGAAGGAAATCGACCCGGAGATCCACCGTGAAGCAATCCTGCCCCGCCACGGAGATGACCGCGAAGCAGGCGGCGACATCGAGCGCGGTCATGATCGCGCCCCCGTGCACGGTCCCGCCCTCGCCCGAGCGCGCCATCGCCGGCGGGGTGAATCGAAACCGCACCCGGCCCGACTCCCAGTCCAACAGCTCTAGGCCCACGGCGCGGTGCAGCTCGCAGGAGGCGAAGAGGCGCTCCGCCTCCTCGCGGGACATCGCGACTTTGTCCGCCGGATGCGGATCGTTCATCGGCTGGCCTCCAGCCCGTCCGGCAGGAGCGCGCTCGCCCGGCGCTTCAGCGCGGTCCGATCCAGCTTGTTGGTGCTGGAGATCGGCAGCTGGTCGGTGAAGAAGACCCGGCGGGGATGGGCGTAGGCCGGTCCCCGGGCGAGGAAGTGCGCCTTCAGCTCGTCTTCCGTCGCTTCCGCCCCCGGCTTGAGGACGACGAAGGCCACCGGGGCCTCGCCCTTCACGGCGTGCGCCACCGGCACCACCCCCACGCTGTCCACCGCCGGGTGGGTGAGGACGATCGTCTCCACTTCTTTCGGGTACACGTTCTCGCCGCCGACGCTGATCATGTCGTCGGTGCGCCCGCAGAAGTAGCAGTACCCCTGCGCGTCGCGGCGCATCAGGTCCCCGGTCCGCACCCAGCCGTCGGATGTGAACCGCTGCGCGGTCAGTTCCGGCTCCTTGAGATACCCGAGCGCGTTGGCGGGGGAGCGCGACCAGAGTTCGCCCACCTCCCCCGGCGGGCAGTCGCGGGTGGGATCGTCCGGCGGGGTGACCCGGATCTCGACATCGGGCACCGGCAGCCCGGTGCTGCCGAGCTTCTGCACCCCCCAGCGGGGGCTCAGCAGGTTGGCGCCGGCCTCGGTCAGCCCGTAGGTCTCCACCACCTCGCAGGGGAAGGTCGCCTTGATCCGCGACATCAGCTCCTCCGGCACGGGCGCCGAGCCGCACTCCAGCAGCACGATCGAGGAGAGATCGAAGCGGGAGATCTCCGGGTCGGCGAGCAGGAGCGAGTACATGGACGGGGTGCCGGAGCTAAACGTCGCCCGGTGCGTGTGGATCGCCTCGAGCGCCCGGCGGGGGTCGAAGTCGCGGAGGATGACGACGCTGCCGCCCGTGAAGAGCATCGGCAGCAGGGCTCCCCAGAGGGCGTTGGCGTGATAGAGCGGCCCCATCACCAGCGCCCGGTCCGAGCGGTCGAGGAGCATGGTCCGGGCCGTGGAGCGGGCCTGCCACCACGTGTTGCTGTGGCTGAGCATGCAGCCCTTCGGGCGGCCCGTCGACCCCGAGGTGTACATCAACAGGGCCAGATCGTCCGGCGCGGCGGGACGGGACGGCGCGTCCGGGGCCGCCGCCAGCGCCTCCTCGTAGGGGATGCCGCCGCCATCGGCGCCGACCGCCAGCGTGGCCCGGAGGCCTTTCGCCGCCCCGATCATAGCTTGGAGCTTCGGGCCCAGCGCGCCGTCCGCCACGATGAGCCGGGTCTCGCTGTGCGCGGTGATGTAGGCAAGCGCGTCGGCCCCCAGCTTCACGTTCGCGAGGAGCGCGACGGCGCCGGCGCGCAGCGTGCCGAGCAGCGTCTCGAGAAAGCGCCAGTCGTTGCCGAGCGCGAGCGCCACCGTCTCGCCCGGGGCGACCCCCGACTCGACGAGCAGCCCCGCGAAGCGGCGGGCCCGCGCCTCGAGCTCGCCGTACGAGTGCTCTTCCTGGCCGGCGATCGCCGCGATGCGGCCGGGATCGAGCGCCGCGGCCTCGGCGGTGATGTCCCCCAGGTTCGGGGTGAGGATCCAGGGCCGGCGCCGGTTCACGGCCTCGCCTCCAGGCCCTGGTCGCTGTGGGTGAGCAGCTCGCAGCCGCGCTCGGTGATCAGCACGTCGTCCTCCAGCTTCATGTTCCCGATCCCCGGCGCGTACACGCCGGGCTCGATGCAGATCGTGATCCCCGGTTCGAGCGGGGCCTGCTCGCCGTCCAGGCTCGGCCACTCGAACGAGGTGGCCAGGCCGATGCCGTGGCCGATCCGGTGCTCCAGGCTGAACCCGGCGTCCGTGATGATCCGGGCCGCGGCGCGCTGGAGCTCGCAGCACGGCACCCCCGGCCGCGCCAGCCCGACCGCGGCCTCGTACGCCCTCCGCACCACGTCCCAGGCCCGCAGCTGGGCCCGGCTCGGCGCCCCCACCACGAACGTGCGGGTCGCGTCCGCCTGGTACCCCTCCACCTCCGCGCCCAGGTCCACCATCACGCTGTCGCCGACGGCGAGGGCGCGGCCGGTCGGGCGCCTGATCGACACGGGGGCGTCGACGCCCGAGACGACGGTGGTCTCGAAGGCGCACCGGGCGCCGCGCCTGAGCGGTATGACGGAGAGCTCGGCGGCGAGCTCGGCCTCGGTGACGCCGGGCCGCGCCATCGCCCGAGCGGCGTCGAGCATCATGTCCGTGATCCGCGCCGCCGCCCGAAGCCGCTCCACCTCCAAGGGTGATTTCCGCCGGCGCAGGCCGGCCACGGAGGCGCTGAGATCGACGACCCGCGCGGCCAGCCCGTCCGCCAGCGCCCCGTGAACCGGAACCGGCATCCGCTCCAGGCCGGCGATCCCGATCCGCGTCGGCCTCATCCCGCGCAGGACATCCCGCACCAGAGGCACCGGGTCGAAGGCGCCCTCCCAGCGCTCGATCCCCGACAGCGTCCGCGCCTCGGGGATCTGCCATTGGAAGGTGAGGACGCAGCGCTCCTCCGCCCCCAAGATCAGCCAGCTGTCGCCCAGCACCGGCGCGAAGTTGGTCAGGTAGCGGAAGTGCTCGTTGTGGCCGTCGCAGCCGAAGATCACCCCGACGTCGCAGCCGCTCTCCTCGAGCAGCCGCCGCACCCGCCCCCGCCGGGCCGCGAGCTCCGCCCGCCACTGTGGCGTCAACGCGGCCTCAGTCATCGGTGCCCCTCCCCTGCCGCCGGCCCAGGTAGAGCTCGATCACCATCTCGTTCTCGAGCAGCTCCCGCCCGCTGCCCTCGAACCGCTTCCGCCCGAGCTCGAGCACGTACCCGCGATCGGACAACGCGAGGGCCCGACGGGCGTTCTGCTCCACCACCAGCACGCTGACGCCGGCGCGGCGGATCTCGAGAATCTTCTCGAAGACGAGCGCAACGTACCCCGGCGCGAGGCCCGCCGACGGCTCGTCCAGGAGCAGAACGTCGGGGCGGAGCACGAGCGCCCTGGCCATGGCGACCATCTGCCGTTCGCCGCCCGACAGCAGGCCGGCCTGCCGGCGGCGCGCGGAGGCGAGGGCGGGGAACAGGGTCAGCAGCTCCGCCACCCGGCGCCGCGCCTCTTCCCGCCCCAGCGGGCCCGCCGACATCTCGAGGTTCTCCTCAACCGTGAGCGAGGGGAAGACGTTCTCCAGCTGGGGGACGTACCCCATCCCCCGCTCCACGATCTCGTGCGGGGTCAGCTGGTCGACCCGCTCGCCCCGCAGGCGGACCTGGCCGGCGCGGGGGCGCAGCAGCCCGAACATCACCTTGAGCAGGGTCGACTTGCCGGCCCCGTTCGGGCCGACCACGGTGACGATCTCGCCTCGACCGAGGTGCAGGTCCACCCCGGCCAGGATGTCGACGTCGGGGACGTAACCGGCGGCGACGCCCTCCACCTGGAGCAGGGGGAGGCCGACCGCGGCGACGCTCATCCCACGTCCTCCGCCCGCGAGCCCAGGTAGGCGTCGATCACCGCCCGATCGCGCCTCACCTCCGCGGGCCCGCCGCGGGCGATGACCCGGCCCTGGGCCATCACGATCACCACGTCGGCGTTGTTCATGACCACTTCCATGTCGTGCTCGATAAAGAAGAAGGTCATGCCGCGCTCGCGCCTCAGCGCGTGGATGTGGGAGAGGATCTCCCGGCCGAGCACCGGGTTCACGCCGGCCAGCGGCTCGTCCAGCAGCACCAGCTGCGGGTCGGCCATCAACAGCCTCGCCAGCTCCAGCAGCTTGCGCTGTCCGCCGGAGAGCGTGCCCGCGTACTCCCCCGCCTGGCCGCGGAGCCGGAACCGCTCCAGGAGCTCCATCGCCCGCGCGCGGTTCAGTGCCTCGCGGCGGCGCCAGCCCCGCGGGTGGGTGAGCAGGCCGAGCAGCCGCTCGCCGGGCTGGTCGCGCGCGGCCAGCAGCATGTTGTCGAGCACGGTCATCGCGGCGAGGGCCTTGGTGATCTGAAACGTCCGCATCATCCCCAGCCGCGCGATCGCGTGCGGGGATCGGCGGAACACAGCGTGACCGTCGAACTCCACCTCGCCCCGATCGGCCCGGATGAATCCCGTCACCAGGTTGAACAGCGTCGTCTTGCCGGCCCCGTTCGGGCCGATCAGCGCGGTGATCGAGCCGCGGGCGACCGCCAGACTCGTCCCGTCCACCGCCCGCAGCCCGCCGAAGCTGCGCGAGAGGCCGCGGACCTCCAGGATCCACGGGGGCGCCGCGGCCGGCTCAGCCACGGAGGACCATCTCCTGGCGCTTCCCCAGCAGGCCCTGCGGACGCAGCACCATCACCCCGATCAGGACCAGGCCCACGATCAGCATCCGGACCGCGGCGACCTTGTCGGCGGAGATGGGCAGCTGCATGAAGCTCGCGCCCTCGAGCACGGTCCAGAGCAGGATCGACCCCCAGGCCACCCCGGCGAAGCTCCCCAACCCGCCCAGCACCAGGATGGCGAAGCCGATGAACGTGAAGTCGGCCGAGAACGCCTGCGGGTAGATGAGGGTGACGTTGAGGGCGAGGAGGTAGCCGGCGATGGCGCCTACGGCCGCGGCGATGCCGAGCGACTGAAGCTTGTAGGCGTACGTGTTCTTGCCCAGCGCCTCGGCCGCCGCCTCGTCCTCCCGAATCGCCCGCAGCACGCGGCCCCACGGCGTGCGCAGGACGAGCCGCAGCACGACCACCAGGACGCCGAAGGTGAGCCAGGTGACGACGAAGAGCGGGACCTGGCTCTCGCCTCCCAGCCCCACGGCGGAAAGCCGGGCGAGCATCCAGCCGGCGAGCGCCGTCCAGCTCGCGTCGAATCCCAGAAGGCCCTGATTGCCCCCCGTCAACCCTCCGGCGTTCTGGACGACGCTCCCGACGATCTGCGCCGCGGCGAGGGTGGCCATGGCCAGGTAGTCGCCGCTCAACCGGATCGACGGGATGCCGACGATGACCCCCGCCACCACGGCGATGCCCGTCGCCACGGGCAGCGCCAGCAGCGGGGACCAGCCGAAGCTCAGGATCAGGATCGCCATCGCGTACGCGCCGACCGCCATGAACCCGGCCTGGCCGAAGTTGAAGAGGCCGGTGAACCCGACGTTCAGCTGCAGCCCCAGGGTGAAGATGCTGTAGATCCCGGCGACGATGCCGACCCCGAGCCAGAAATCGGGCGCGCCGAGTGCCCCGAGGTTGAAGGCCGCGAGCGTCATTTGAGGGCCGGCCTCCCCAGCACGCCGCTGGGGCGCAGCAGGAGCGTCAGGATGAGGATCGCGAAGCCGACGGCGAGCTTCCAGCGGGGATCGATGAACATCGTCGACCACTCCTCGGCCAGGCCGAGCAGCACCCCCCCCACCACGGCCCCGTAGGCGTTGCCGATGCCGCCCAGCACGGCGGCGGCGAAGAGGCTGAGCAGGAGCTGAAACCCGAAGTTCGGCGTCATCACCCCGGCGGCCGCCGCGGAGAGCACCCCGGCCAGCCCGGCGAGGCCGCCGCCAACGAGCCAGGTGGTGACGATGACCCGGCCGGTGTTGATCCCCGCCACCTCGGCCAGGGTCAGGTTGTCGGCCAGGGCGCGCATCTCCTTGCCCAGGCGGCTGAAGCGGAGGAGGGTGGCGACCCCGAGCAGCACCACCAGTCCGACGATCACCACCACGAGCTCAACCGTGCCGACGCGGAGCCCGCCGGGCAGGGCGATCGCGGTGGTGACGTTCACCCGGAGCTGGAGCGGGTCCGCCCCGGCGACGAGCTGGATGGCGTTTCGGATCACGAAGGCCAGCCCGATCGCGATCAGCAGCAGCTGGAGGCCGCCGGCGCGCCGCGCCCGCATCGGCCGCCAGATGACCAGCTCGGAGGCCGCCCCCAAGGCCGCGGTCGCGATCACCCCGCCCGCGACCGCCGTGACGATCGACTGGCGGAGCGTCACGTTGAGCAGGAGGGCGATGTAGGCGCCGAACGTCAGCATGTCGCCGTGCGCGAAGTTGACGAGGCGGAGCACCCCGAAGATGAGGGAGAGCCCGACGGCCCCCAGGGCGAAGTAGGTGCCGGTGACCAGCCCGTTGATCGTGGCCTGGGCGGTCGCCTGGCCCCCCCTGGAGGCGACGAGCAGGACGACCACCCCCAGGACCGCCGCGGATCCCCAGACGCGTCCCGCCGCAGGCCCCGCCGGACGCGCGGGGGCTTCAGCGGTGCGCGGCTGGACCAGGAAGCCCAGCCGCCTTGCCGCAAACCGCCAGGATGCGTTCAGCACCCCGCCCGCCCCTTCCCCTCGAGCGGGCCCGGCCGCCGCGTCGGCCGGGGGAAGCCGCCTGGGGTAGGGGCCGCCGCGACGGCGGCGGGACGGGAGGGGCCCCGATCGGCCCCTCTCCCCCCCTTGACCGCGTTCCTCCGGATCACCCCTTGGTGTCGATCTTCCGCACCAGGACCAGGGTGCCGTTCTTCCACGTCGAGAGATCGAAGGTACCGGAACTCGTGTCCCCGCGTGAGTCGAAGTCGATCGGGCCCGACACGCCCACGTAGTGGATCTGCTTTCCGGCGGCCAGCGCCTTCATCGCGCTGGAGAGCTTGAGGTAGGTGAACGGCTGCCCCGCCGGTCCCGAGATCTTGGGCAGCTCGGCGGCGATCTTCGCGGAGGCGTTCGAGCCGGCGGCGACGGCGGCGAGCCCGCAGAGGATCGCCGAGTCGAAGTTGTTCGCGTCGAGGGCGAAGCGCCGCGGCCCGGGCGCGGCCAGGTAGAGCGCGTTGAACGCCTTCGCCTCAGGGGTGCCGGTGGGGCTCCCGGCGTTGGTGGCGTGGGCTCCCTCCAGGCCGGCCGCTGGGATCGCGGACGGGATCGGGGAGACCGCGAGCGCATCGGACACAAACAGCTTGCTGGCGGAGAACTTGCCGGTGCGCAGCAGCGCGGCGATCACCTTGCCGAAGGTGTCCGGGAAGTCGGCGAAGACGAAGGCGTCCGGATTGTCCTTCACGATCGCGGCCGCCTCCGAGTCATAGCTGGCCTGGTTGGGATCGTATCCCACCGGGCCCTGGATCTTTCCCCCCATCGCCGTCCACTCCTGTTTGAAGGTGTTGGCCAGTCCCTCGCCATAGGGGGAGTTCTGGTAGCCGATCGCCACCGTCTTGCCCTGGGCGGCGCCCAGCGCGCCCTTGACGGCGAGGACCAGCGCGCGCGCCTGCAGATTATCCGGCGGAGCGGTCCTGAAGATGGTGTGCCCGTCGTCCACCTTCCGCAGCTTGGTGCTCGTCGCCGAGGGCATCATGGCGATGTGCTTGAGCTTGGTGACCGAGTTCAGGATGGCGGTCGCCTCGGGGGTGGTGGCGGGACCGGTGAGGCACGTCGCCCCCGCATCGATGACCTGCCGGGCTGCCAGGATCGCTCCCTGTGGATCCGTCCGCGTGTCCGCGGTCGACAGCTTGAAGGTGATCCTGAGCCCTGCCTGCTTGGCGGCCTGGTTGAGTTGCGCCGTGGCCAGCTTCACCGCCTTGTCCGCCGGCGCCCCGAGCGGCCCGAGGTCGCCGGTGTACGGCTCGACGTCGCCGATCGTCATCGTGAAGCTCGGGCTGGCCCCGCTGACACCGCCGCTCACGCCGAACCCCAGCGCCAGGGCCAGCGACACCCCTACGGCAACTTGCTTCCACTCCGTCCGCTTCATGGATCTCCACCCCTTCATCAATTGGCCTCCCTTTGACTCGGTCCGCATCCCGGTCGGGCACACAACGTGCTACACCGCCGCCCCCACCCTTTCAAGAGGGATACCCCCTCCCCCCTGCCTGCGCGACGCGGCCCAGCTGCGCGTCGGGCACCAGCAGCACCTTCCCGAACGCCCGACGCTGCTCGAGCTCCGCGACCGCCTCCCGCGCCCGGGAGAGCGGCAGTACGGCGTGGATGACGGGGTGCAGCTCCCCCGCGGCCACGAGCCGGCTCAGCTGGAGCAGATCGTCGCGCCCCCAGCCGTCGGAGCCGCGGACGTCCACCTCGCGCGCCCACAGGTAGCGCAGATCGGTCACCGCCTCGTACCCGGACGTCGCACCGCAGCAGACCAGCCTGCCGCCGTGCCGGAGCGAGCGGAGGGATTGAGGCCAGGTCTCCTTGCCGGAGTAATCGACCACCACGTCCGCGCCCCGCTTGCCGGTGAGCTCCCAGACCGCTCGCCCGAACTGCCCATCGGCGGCGACCACACAGTGATCCGCCCCCAGCTCGGTGAGGCGCCGCGCCTTCTGGTCGCTGCTGGTGACGGCAATCACCCGGGCGCCGATCCGCTTGCCGAGCTGCACGCAGGCCACGCCGACGCCGCCGCTCGCGCCGACCACCACCAGCAACTCCCCCCCCTCGAGCTTGGCTCGGGTGAAGAGCATCCGGTGGGCGGTCCCGTAGGCAACCGGCAGGCAGGCGAACTCGAGCAGGCGCGCTTCGTCCGGAAGCGGCAGCAGGCTGGTCGTCGGGACGCTGACGAACTCGGCCAGCCCGCCGCGCCTGGTCTCCCCCAGCATCCCGTGCTCGGAAGATGGGTCGACCAGCACCGGCGCCCCCACCGCGATTCCCCCGCCGCCCGGACCGAGCGCCTCCACCCAGCCGACGATGTCGCCCCCGCCGATGTGCGGGAGCGGGACCGGCAGGCCGGGCATCCCGCGCCGCACGAAAATGTCGAGGTGGTTGAGCGCGCAAGCGCCCACCCGCACCAGAACCTCACCGGGGCCGGGCTCGGGGCGCGCGAACTGCTCGACGACGAGATGGTCGGGACCGCCGTGCGTGCGAATCACCGCTGCCTGCATCGACGTGGCCATCCGCTCCATCCCCTCGTCAAGGCCACCGCAGCCGGCGCGGGGCGGGGTTATCGTGAACGAACTCCTGCAATCAGCGTGCGGGCCGGGCCGAGGCGAGCGCCCGACACACCGGGGCCGCGCTACACACCGCTGAACGCGCTGAAGCCTCCGTCGACGGGGATGACCGCGCCGTTGACGAAGCGGCTGCCCGGGCCGCAGAGCCAGATCAGCGTCCCCACCAATTCCTCCGGCTCGCCAAACCGCCCCGCGGGCGTGTGATCGACGATCCGCCTCCCCCGCGCGGTGAGGCTCCCGTCCGGGTTGATCAACAGCGTGCGGTTCTGGTCCCCGATGAAGAACCCGGGCGCGATAGCATTGACGCGCAGGCCCGGCCCGTGCTTGCGCGCGAGTTCGACCGCGAGCCAGCGGGTCAGGTTTTCCACCGCGGCCTTTCCCGCGGAGTAGGCCGGCACCCTGGTGAGCGATCGCTGCGCCGCCATGGACGAGATGTTGACGATGCACCCCTGCCCGGCCTCCGCCATCGCCGCGCCGAAGACCTGCACGGGGAGGAGCGTTCCCAGGAGATTCAGATCCACGACGGACGCCCACGCATCGAGCGGAAGGTTGAAGATCGATTCCCCCTCCTCCAGGGTCGCCCGGGGCAGGTTGCCGCCCGCGGCGTTGACCAGGATGTCGATGCCCCCCCATCGCTCGACGACCGTCTTCCGGCAGCGCTCCAGGTCCTCGCGGACGAGCACATCGGCGGGCAGCGGCATCGCCTCCCCACCGGCCCGCTCGATCTCGGCCGCCACCTGCCGGGCGCGTTCCTCCCGGCGGCCGAGGATCCCCAGCCTCGCCCCGGCGGCGGACAGGCCGCGCGCCATGACCGCACCCAGGACGCCCGTCCCGCCGGTGACCACCGCCACCTTGCCGGTCAGGCTGAAGAGCGGATCCAACGTCAGCCCCGCACCCCGGGCGTGGGGGCGGCGAGCGGAGAGAGGTGCCGGATGAAATGACGTTCCAGATTGGCGTCGTAGGCCTCGGGGTGCGCGCGCAGCAGGGCGTGCACGCGGTCTCCGTAGCGCGCCAGCGCCGATCCGAAGGTGACGTGCAGCATCTGCCGGGCGTCAAAGCTGTCGAGCAGCGAGGCGAGTGCCGCATCCGACACCGCATCGGGTGCCGCCGCGCGATCTCGGCTCGCCGATACGTGATAGCTGGCCCGATCCTGCTCGTAGCGATCGTGCGCCAGCGCGTAGATCTCACGGAACAACCCCGGATCCAGCGCCGCGATGGTGCGCAGCGCTTCCAGGTAACTGGTCCCGGCGGTCTTGACGTGGAGCAGGTTTCCCGCCCGACGTGCGAAGGCGCCGTAGACGCTCAGTTTGTCGGATCCGGAATGGAGGCTCAGCTTGTACGGCCCGAGCCGCCGCGCGATCGCCGCGTGCGTGGCGGCGTCGGCATCGAACGCGGCGGGGTCGCCCAGGTAGTCCACCCCCTTCTCGAAGCGGCCGACGAAGCGCGGGGCCAGACCCACCCAGCGGACGCCCAGGCGACGGAGCTCGGTGGCGATGTAGATGTGCTGGGCGGGGGTGGTGGGGGTCTCGGTCTCGTCCACGGAAATCTCCACCTCCGCATCAGCGCTGCGCGCCCGAAGGTGGCGGTACAGGAGCAGCGCGTGCGCCACGGCGCGGCCGTACTTGACGGCGGCCCGAACGACCTCCTCCTCGTCGACGCGCATCGATCGGCCGCCGAGGTCGAGCGTCTGGCTGCGGTAGCGGTCCCGCATCCGCCCGCTGCTGTCGTCGAGATCCCCCCAGGGGAGCGCCTCCAGCGCCGCGCGCAGCGCCCCCTCCGGCCGGCCCTCCGCGGCCGGGTCGACATATCCCCCCGGGTCGAACGTGAAGAACGTGTACCCCGCCGCCAGGCACGCGTCGACGTCGGCCGTCGTCTTCAGGTGATCGGCGTCGGCGCCGAACCCCTCCCGCCACCCTTCCGCGAACACCCCCCAGGTGGCGTCATCCAGCACCTGCTCGGGGCTGCGGCCGGTCCGCTCCATCTCGCGGATCGACTGCTGGGCGAAGATCGGGGCGAGCCCCCCGCCCGCCGCCCGCATCGCGCGGATGTGCCCGGGGGTGGCACATCCGAGGCGGTCCCCGAACCCGAAGGAGCGCTGCAGTCCGAGGGGCCGGGGCGTGAGCCATGGGAGCAGCGTTCGCAGCGCGCGCAGGTTTCGGGGAGTGGCCGGCCCGACCAGGAGCCACCCCCCCTCGAACGAGGTCGTGTCCCCCTCAAGCCCCTCCAGCGCGGTCGGCCGGGTGGGGGCCAGTGCCGCGAGCCGATCTCCCTCCCGGGTGCGCGCCATCCCCAACTCGGCGTCGCCGACCCGGACCAGGGACTGCGCCCGGACGTCGAGTCCCGGGACGGACCGCAATCCCGTCATCGACGTCGCCCCCGAAGCGACACCGCACCGCGTGAAGCGGGACCGGCCGCCGCGGTCACGTCGACACGCCCGGCGGGGCCGCGTTCAGTGTGAGCAGGCAACGTCCCCGCGGGACGCGTGGGCGCACAACGCCCGCGCTCGTTCCGCCGTTGACGATCCTCCCCGTACACCGCATCGGTGCCCCCCTCTTGAGTGGACGGCAACACCATCGGAAATAGCGCTCCGATCTCCGGGGTCGCAGGAATCGACCGCGCCGTCGCATCCGAGTTGTCCCGCGAGACCCCATCGGCGGGACTGGGCTCGACGCACGTCAGCCCCGGGACGACTCCCCGGTCCTCAGGAAGACGCGGTTCTCCCGCACCTCGGTCGGGTACACGGCGACCCGCTTGCTCCGGTCGGTCAGGCAGCGGCCGCTCATGAGATCGAACTCCCAGCCGTGCCAGGGGCAGGTGACGACGGGATGCTCGCGATCGACCTCCACCCGCCCCGCTCCGGCGGCGACGACCTTACCGAAGACCAGCCCGCGGCAGAGCGGTCCCGCTTGGTGCGGACAGACGTTGCGCAGCGCGTACACCTGCCGGCCGAGCCGGACGATGCCGATCTCCCGCCCCCCGACGCTGAGAATCCGCATCTGCCACTCGGGGAACTCCTCGAGGGGGCCGACGTCCCGGATCACCCCCGGGCCGTCCCCCCGCCGGCCTGCGCGGGCGCGGTCTTCGGCAGGCCGAAGAACTCCCGGGCGTTCTCGTAGAAGACCTTCGGCAGCCACGCCTCGGGCAGCTTGCGCGCGATGTACTGCGGATCGTCGGCGTCCCAGTGCGGGTAGTCGGTGGCGAAGCAGAGGAGATCCTCCATTCCGCCAAAGGACTCCAGCACCTCCATCAGCTGCTCGGGGCGGGCGGGGTCCTCCAGCGGTTGGGTGGTCAGCTTCACCCGCTCGCGGACGTACTCGCTGGGCCGCCTCTTCACCCACGGGCTCTCCCGCCGCCAGTACCGGTAATTGTCGTCGAGGTTCCACAAGAGCCACGGCAGCCAGGAAACGCCGTTCTCCACCAGCAGGATCTTGAGGTCGCGATACTTCTCGAAGACGCCGTGGGCGATCAGGCTGGTGAGGTGGTGCTGCTCCGCCTGAGGGGCGAGGGTGATGTTCTCGAGCCGGGTGCTCGGCACCCCGCCGCCCGCGATGTGCGCGCCGGTGGCGCTCAGCTCGCCCGCGACGTGGAGCGCGACCGGCAGGCCGACGTCGGCCGCGGCCTCGTAGATCGGGTGGTAGGCGGGGTGCCCGAACGGCTTCCCCAGGCCGTTGGAGATCAGGATGACCTCTTTCATCCTCGGATGGCGGCCGACTCGCCGGACCTCCGCCGCCGCCTCGTCCGGGACCTGGGTGGGGACCAGCACCGCCCCGTAGAGCCGGTCGTCGCGGCCGTCCAGCCAGCGGTCGATCGACCAGTCGTTGGCGGCGCGGCACACGGCGGTCGCCAGGTAGAGATTCGGCAGCGCGGCGTTGTGGCCGATGCTGTACGACAGGATCGCCGCCCGGACGTCCAGCGGATCGAGGAGCTGGCGCTTCATCGTGGCGTAGTCCGATCCCGGGCCGCCCCCGTTGGGCGGGTAGGTGTCGATGCGCTTGTTCGTGCCGCCGGTGTGCGGGTACGCCATCGTGGCGGGGCGAATGCGGTTCGTCGTCTTCCCCGGCAGCCGCACGTACTCCCGCCACTCCTTGGACAGGTACTGGTGGAGTTCCGCCTCCGACGCCCAATCGTGGTGGACGTCGGCGTCTATGCACGGGCCGCCGTACCGCATCGCTCCCCGCCTCCCTTGCGGACGTCTGCGCTGATTATACGACACGGCGCAGGCTCCGGGCGCACCGCGGGCCTACGGCGGGGAGGTCCCGCCCCCGGCGGCGGTGCCGGGGCCGCGCGGAGGGCTCCCGCCCGGCCATCGGTAGAACCCCGCGGCGTTGGTGTGAAAGACTTTGGCGTGCCACTCCGCCGGCAGCCGCTCGGATGCGGCCGCGGCGGGATCCATCTCCCGGTCGGGGTAGCCGCTGGCGTAGCAGAGGAGATCCTCGACGGGCCCGAAGGCGCGCATGTGCCGCACCAGCGCCTCGCGTCCCGGCGCCTGCTCCAGCGGCCACGTCCCGATCCGGATGCTGCTCCAGAGCACCTCGCTCGGCGACCGGTTCAGCCAGGGGACCTCGCGGCGAAAGGTCTTGTAGTTCGTGTCGAAGCGCCAGAACAGCGACGGCAGCCAGGCGATGCCGACGCCGGCCACCATCAGGCGGAACCCGCGGTATTTCTCGAAGACCCCCTGCACGATCATGTTCACGAGGTGCGTCATGACCGGCTGCGCCTTCAGCACCTCGTACTCGGCGTAGGTCGCCGGCAGCCCGCCGCCGGCGGTGTGGGTGATCACATCCGGGGTCGCGTCCCCGCCGGCGTGCAGCACGACGGGCAGATCGCACTCCGCCGCCGCCTCGTAGATCGGGTGGTAGACGGGATGGCCGAACGGCTTCCCCAGCCCGTTGCCCCCCATCACGACGCCGACGAAGCCGGGGGTGGCGGCGATCCGGCGGATCTCCTTGGCCGCTTCGTCGGGGAGCTGGTTCGGGACCATGGCCAGGCAGGCGATCCGCTCGTCGCGGCCGATCCACCGCTCGGCCGACCACGTGTTGGCCGCCTTGGCGACCTCCAGCGCCAGATAGTGGTTGGGCATCGTCGGCGCCACGATCGCCGCGTCGTGCGCGAGCACGACCCGCTCCAGACGGTTCCGGTCGAGCAGCTGATGCCGAAGGGTGTCCAGGTCGGAGCCGGGCGGACCACCCGCCTCCGGCCAGGCCTCGGTCAGCTTGTCGCCCTCCGGGTGCTGGTACTTGTGCACCGGGACGGCGGCCATCACCCCGCCGCCGGGAAACGCGCCCGGGCGTCCCAGGAACTCGCGCCACCCCTCCGGCATGTACTCCATCAGCTCCAGCTGATTCGTCCAGTGGTGGTGGGCGCAGGCATCGATCGTCGGCCCGCCGTAGGAGGTGCGCGCCCCTCCGGCCGGATCCTCAGGCATCGGACGGCCCTCCCTGCGTGGCGCCGCGGGCGTCGACCACCACCGCCCCCTCCCCCGCCCGGCGGACCAGCACCGGGTTCGCTTCCAGGTCGACGAGGCGGCCGTCGAGATCGGCCCCCAGCCAGCTCATCCGGCTCACGATCTCGGCGACCGCGTCGGCATCGAGCGCCGGTCGTCCTCGAAGGCCCTCCAGCACGGGCCAGACCCGAAGCGCTCGGAGCATCTCTCGCGCACGCTCGACCGAGACCGGGGCCAGCGCGATCTGGACGTCCCGCATCAGCTCGGCCAGGATGCCGCCGGCGCCGACCAGGACGACGGGGCCGAACTGGGGGTCGCGGCGGACGCCGACGATCACCTCCGCCTCCGCCCGCGCCATCGCCTGGACCAGGCAGCCCTCCACGACCGCGGCCGGGTCGTAGCGGCGGACCGCGTCGGCGACCGCGGCGAACGCCTCGCGCACCGAAGCGGCGTCGGCCAGGTTGAGGCGCACCGCCCCCGCCTCGGTCTTGTGCACCACCCGACGCGACACCGCCTTCAGGGCGACCGGATACCCGATCGCCCCGGCCACGGCGACCGCCTCGTCGCCCGTCGCCGCCATCCGGCCCGGGGTGACGGGAATGCCGTACGCCGCGATCAGCGTCTTCGCCTCGGGCTCGGTGAGGGCGCCCGCGGGAGCCCGGCGCAGCGCCTCCGCCGCGCCGGCGGGGCGCGGCGGGTCTCCCGGAGGCACGATGGCCGGGCGCTGGAGCGCCCGCCAGTACGCGGTCCAGATCTCCCAGATCCGCACGCCGTCGTCCAGCCGGTCGTAGAACGGGCATCCGCTCTGGCGCAGGACCTCCCTGGGGCGGTCGGCGGCGGACCCCGGCATCACGATCGTCACCACGGGCTTCCCCGAGGCGAGCGCGGCCTTGGCCAGCTCGCGCGTCACCTCGGCGAAGAACGGCGTGGTGCTGAGCATGATCATGAGGGCCGACACGTCCGGGTCGGCCGCCAGCGCGGCCATGGCTTGGCCGGCGTTCTCGATGATGTCGGCGGAGAGGCGCCCGCCCAGATCGAGCGGGTTGTTCACCTGCGGCGGAAGCAGCAGGCCGCGCAGGCGGTCCCGGGTCGAGGGGTGGAGCGCGGCCAGCCGGAGGCCGCGCTCGGTCAACCGGTCGGCGGTGACCGACACCCCGCCGCCGGACGGCGAGAGGACGCCGATCCCGTCCCCGCGCGGCGCGCCCCAGCGGGCCAGTACGTCGGCGGCCTGCACCATCCCGTCGTTGGGGTCGTCGGTGAGGATCACCCCCCGCTCCCGGCAGGCGGCCTCGATGACGGCGAAGTCACCGGCCAGGCTGGCCGTGTGCGACTTGGCGGCGCGCACGCCCGGGCCGGTCCGCCCGACCTTGACCATGATCACCGGTTTCCTCGCCCGCTGTGCGGATTCGGCGGCGCGGAGGAACCGCATCGGATCCTTGAACCCCTCCACGTACAGGCAGATCGCCCGCGTCAGCGGATCCTCGACCATGTATTCCAGGAAGTCGCAGATCTCGAGGTCCGCCTGATTCCCGAGCGAGGCGCAGGCGCTGAAGCCGATCCCCGAGGCGTGGGCCCGGTTGTGGATGGATACCATCAGCGCCCCGCTCTGGCTGATCAGCCCGATCGCGCCCGGGATCAGTGCGGGCACCTCCATCGCCACCGAGGAGGTCAGGGCCAGATGGTGGTGCGGGTTGATCAGGCCGAGGCAGTTGGGGCCGACCAGCCGGATCCCGTACCGCCGGCTGAGCTCGACCAGGCGGGCTTGGGCGGCGACGCCCTCGGGGGTGTCCGTCTCCGCGAACCCGATCGTCAGGATGACGCAGCACCCGACGCCGGCCTGCCCGCACTCCTCCACCATCGGCACGAGCACCTCGGGGGGAACGGCGAGGATGGCCACGTCGATCGGGCCGGGGGCGGCGCCGATGCGCGGCACGCAGGGGCGCCCGAACACCTCGCGGTGGCTGGGATTGATCGGCACCAACCGCCCCTCGAACCCGTGCCTGATCAGGTAGTGGGTGATCCGGCCGCCGAACTTGTCGGTGCTCTCGGACGCCCCGAACACCGCCACCGAGCGCGGGTGGAGGATCTCGCGAACGGTCGGGGTGGTGCGGCTAGACAAAGGCGGCCTCCCCCAGGAGCTCGCGTCCGACGATGAGGCGCTGAATGGCCGAGGTGCCGTCGATCACCGTCAGCATCCGCGCGGTCCGCCAGCACTCCTCGACCCCGGCCTCCTGGGAGAGCCCGTGGGCTCCCATGCAGTCCATGGCGTCACCGCACACCCGCACCGCCGCCTCGGTGGCGTACGCCTTGGCCATGGAGGCTTCGAGCGGGCAGCGCTCCCCGGCGTCGAGGAGGGCCAGCGCGCGCAGGGAGAGGAGGCGCGCCGCGTCCAGTTCGGCGGCGGCATCGGCCAGCCTCCCTTGGATGTCCTGGAACTTGGCGAGGGGCCGGCCGAAGGCGCTGCGCTCGCGGACGTAGGCCTTGGCGATGGAGAGGGCGTGGTCGGCGATGCCCACCGCCTCGATCGCGACGAAGGCGCGGGAGGCCTCGATCCCGCGGTAGAACGCCTCGGTGCCCTCCCCCGGGCTCCCCAGCAGGTTCCCGGCGTCGACGGGGACGTCGTCGAAGATGATCTCCGCCCAGCTGAGGTTACGCATCCCCACCCCCTCGACCTCGACCGCCTGCCAGGGCGAACGCGCGCGCTCCACGACGATCCGGCTCGTGCCGGCGGCGGCGCCGCGCTCCGGGTCCGTCACGATCAGCACCGCCATGAGGTCGGAGACGCCGCCGAGCTTGATCCACTTCTTGCGCCCCCGGAGGCGCAGCCCGTCGGCGGCGCGGACGATGGCGGTCCGGATGCCACGCACGTCGCTCCCGGCCTGCGGCTCGGTGATCGCGGAGGTGGAGATCCAGTCTCCCGCCAGCAGTGGGCCGAGCCAGCGGCGCTGCTGGTCGGCGTTGCCGAGGCGGTGGACGAGACGCGGCAGCACCACCTCGCCGAGCAGGACCGGACCGTGCGCCAGGGCCTCGAGCAGCAGGCCGTAGTCGACGTTCGTCATCCCCGCTCCGCCGGCGGACTCGGGGACCGTGCTGCCGAGGTAGCCCAGGGGGCGCAGGCCCGCGTAGATCCCGCGGAGCTGGTCGGGCGTCAGCTTCTGCCCGGGGAGCACCCCGGAGGCGACGGGCGCGACGACCCGCTCCACCGCCTCGCGTGCGCGGTCCTGCAGTTCCCGCTGCCGGGGAGTGAGGCGGAAGTCCACCCGGCGGCCCCTAGCGACCCTTGAAGGCCGGGCGGCGCTTTTCCTTGAACGCCGCCACCCCTTCGTGCGCGTCGTCGGTCGCCGCCACGAGGTCGGCCCAGCTTTCCTCGAGGACCTTGGCGCGGTCGTACCCATCGCGGTACTGCGCGCGGATCGCCTCCTTCACCGCCCGCACGGCGATCGGCGCCGAGCCGGCCAGCCGAAGCGCGATGCGGGCGAGTTCGGCGTCGAAGCGATCGTCCGGCACCACCCGGCTGACCAGGCCCATCCGCAGCGCCTCCTCCGCGCCCACATCCTCGCCGAGGAGGAGCATGTCCATCGCTCGGTTGCGCCCGACGTAGTGCACGAGCCGGACGAAGCCCATCCCCCAGGAGGGGACGAGGCCGAGGTAGACATCGGCGGTCCGGAACTTCGTCGTGGTGGAGGCCAGCCGGATGTCGCACGGCCAGGCCAGCGCGGTCCCGCCGCCGATGCACCAACCCCGAATCCCGGCCACGGTCGGCTTCGGAAACGTCTCGAGCCGATCGACGAGCGCCTGGCCGCGCTTCCGGAACCGGTACCCGCCGTCCCCTCCCCCGCGCGACTCCTCGCCCAGGTCGGCGCCGGCGCAGAACGCGCGGTCCCCCGCGCCGGTCAGGATCACCGCCCGGGTCTCCCCCCGCTGCTCGAGGAGGTCGAGGGCCGCGATGACCTCCTCCAGCAGGGTCGAGGTGACCAGGTTGAGCGGGGGCCGGTTGAGCGTGAGCCGAGACACGCCCCCGTCGTGCGAGAGCGCGATCGTCTCGTAGCGGGCCTCCGGCGCCATCACCGCAGGACCTTGCTCAGGAACTGCCGCGTGCGCTCGTTCTCGGGATTGGCGAAGAACCGATCCGGCATATTTTCCTCCACGATCCGTCCTCCCTCCATGAAGGCCACCCGGTCGGCGGTGGCGCGGGCGAACCCGATCTCGTGCGTGACGACGACCATCGTCATCCCGTCCCGGGACAGCTTGAGCATCACGTCGAGGACTTCGGTCACCATCTCGGGATCGAGGGCGGAGGTCGGCTCGTCGAACAGCATGAGCTTGGGGTGGATGGCCAGCGCCCGGGCGATCGCCACGCGCTGCTGCTGGCCGCCGGACAGCTGCTCGGGATAGGCGCTCGCCTTGTCGGAAAGGCCCACCAGAGCGAGCAGCCGCCGGGCGTCGTCGACCGCGGTCCGGCGGGCGACCCTGAGCACGTTCACCGGCGCGACGGTGATGTTTTCGAGCGCGGTCAGGTGGGCGAAGAGGTTGAACTGCTGAAAGACCATCCCGATCTCGCTGCGGTGCTTGGCGATCCTCGTTTCCGACAGTTCGACCAGGCGGCCGCCCGCTTCGCGATAGCCGATCAGATGCCCGCCGACCTTGACCCATCCCTGGTCGGCCCGTTCCAGGTGGTTGATGATCCGGAGGAACGTGCTCTTGCCGCCGCCGCTCGGGCCGACGATCACCACCACCTCGCCCTTGCTGACCCGCATGCTGATGCCCTTCAGCACGTGCTGGCGCCCGAAGAACTTGTGGACGTCCGCGACCTCGAGCACGGCGTCCCGAGCGTCCGCGCCCTTAGGAGACGGCGGCATCGTCGCGGCTATTGGGCATCGTGGGCGAGCAGCGACTGCTCGATCTGCTCCACCATACCCGGCGTCCGCCCCGTCGGACCCGGGCGCGAGCCGTGATAGGGGGCCACGCTGCGCGAGAAGTAGGCCTCGATGCGGGATTGGATCAAGCCCCACACCGTCGTGAACACGAGGTAGTAGAGCGCCGCCACCATCAGGATCTCCAGGACCTCGAACCGCAGCTGGATCAGCACTTCGCTGCGCCGCAGCAGCTCGTCCATCGAGATCACGGAGGCCAGCGAGGACGTCTTCAGCAGGCTGTTAAATGTGTTGCCGAGCGGCGGGACGATCACCCGAAGCGCCTGCGGGAACACGATCAGGCGCATCATCATCGGATAGGGCATGCCGACCGATCGGGCGGCGTCGAACTGCCCTTTCGGCACGGCGAGAATCCCGCTGCGGATGATCTCCGCCAGGTAGGCCCCCTCGTTCAGGCCGAGGCCGAGCAACGCCGATTGGACGACGTTCAGCCTGATCCCGATCTGGGGGAGCGCCGTGAAGATGATGATCAGCTGGACCAGGACCGGGGTCCCCCGCATCAGCCAGATATAGAAGAAGGCCGGCAGGTTGAGGATCGGCTTGCTGGAGAGGCGCATCAGGGCGGCGATCATCCCGCAACACAGGCCGATCGCCATCGAGGCGGTGGACAGCCAGAGCGTCGTCCACGCGCCGGCCAGCAGATACGGACTGACCAGGTTGCCGAAGAATGCCGGCCAGTGCCACATGGGCTACGCCGCGCATTCCCCGCTGGTCACGGGCTACCCGCCCGTGCTTTGGCAGGCTGGGGGCGGCAGCGGGCCGGTCGTGACCTGGTAGGGGCCCGGCAAGAGGCAATGGTGGTACGGCGCGAAGATCCTGTCCAGGGAGCCGTCCTGCTTCATTTGGTTCAGCACCCCCGCCACCCGATCGGCGAGGTCGCGGTCCTTGAAGGCCAGGGCCTCCGCGTGCGGATCGTACCCGGTGAGGGCGACGCGGAAGAACGTCTGTCCCTGCCGCTGGTAGTAGTAGGCCTCCTCCGTGCCGACGAACGCGGCGTCCACCTGGCCGGCCCGCAGCGCCTGCAGCACATCGGAGTAATTGGCGAAGGTGTGGACCTCGATCCCCGGTTTGCCCTCGGCCTTCAGGTCCTGGTCGGCCTTCGTCGCGTCGTTCGCATCCACGGTGCCGAGTTCGACGCCGAACTTCTTCCCGGAAAAGTCCTTCGGTCCCGTGATCTTGTCGGTGTCGGACCGCGGCACCAGGATCGCCAAGGTGCTCGCGCCGTACGGGATCATGATGACCTGAGCCGCCCGCTCCTCGGTGTAGAACATGAAGGAGTCGATCATGTCGAACCGGCCGTCCTTGAGGCCGGGGATCATCGTCGCGAACTGCAGGCTCCAGAACTGCATGGTCAGGCAGAGGCGCTTGGCGACCTCGTTTCCGAGGTCGACGTCCAGGCCGACGATCTTCCCGTCCTTGTCGACGTACTGGATCGGCGGCACCGTGGGGTTGATCGCGCCGATCAGCGTGCCGGTCTGGACGAGCGGGGGATGCGCGACCTTGGGCGGACAGTTCGGCGCGCCGCTCGCCACCGGCACGGACCCGCTCCCCAGGACCATCAGGACCAGCAGTGCCACCACGCCACCAACAGGAATCAACCGTTTCCCTACCATCGTTCTCCCCTCCCCTATCGGAGCTCTCCGAACGATCGGGTAGATCGGACACGTCCCGCGGCCGACCGTGTGCCCCGCTCGCGGGACATCGCCCTACTCATCGTAGACCAGCCCGCACTCAGCGTACTCCGGGCGGTTGAAGCCGGCGAGCAACTCGCAGACGCTCTCCGACTCGTTGCGGACGGCGTGCACGGTGTTCGCCGGAATGTAGATGCACGTCCCCGGGGACGCGGACACCACTTCCCCCCCGAGGTACACGGCGCACGTCCCCGCGATCACGAAATAGAACTCGGCGGCATTCGGATGGTGGTGGCGGATATGGTATTGGTGGGGCAGCATCCGGCAGTAGGTGATACGGAGATCCTCGGATCCGCTCCGCACCCGAGAGATCAGATTGCAGGTGAAGCCTTCCTCTCGCGGGTCCGCCTCGGGCTTGGCCGTCAGGGGCCGGAAGTCCTCTTCCGTGACGCGGGTGACCCACCGCGGCGAAAAGCCGGCCATTGCCTCTCCCCTTCGCCCATCTCCGCACCGACGAGCAGGCATTCGAAGCGGGATTCTGCGCGCGAGTAGTGTTCGGATGGCTTGAAAGCGATTCCTGCTCGCGTCCCGGTGAGCGACCGTGGAGGACGTGGCGACCGCGGGGACGTGTCGTCGATCTCGATGTGATGCCCCGCAGCCCTTGCGCCCCATTGGGGGGGCCTCCTCGCTGCCGACGGAACGCACACGGTGACGGCCGGCGGTCGGTCCCCGAGCATCGGCGATACGCGCGCTCCTACCCCGCACCGTCACCTTCAGCGAACAGGGGCACGTCGAGTGCCACACGAATCCCATACCTGACCTCGCCGCCGGGATGGCGACGCGTCCCTCCCGCGGCAGACCGGGGAACCTCGGACCTCGAGACAGGGAGCGGGGACGGCTCATGAACGCAGCACACGCCCGTAGCAGAATGCCGCTGTTGTGCGTGGTGATCGTGTTGGCGTTCTCCGCGACCGAGAGCGCGAAGGCCCAACCGCCAGGGATGAGGGAGCGGGTGGGCCCGGAGGCCGTCTGGAACCCGCCGCGAGAGGTCTTCCTGGAGATTGGGCGGGAGTGTGCGGGGAAGAGCGCGGGGTGTCTTCCGGGTCTGATGGAGCAGTCGGCGGCGTCGGCACAAGCCATCGAATTTAGTCGGTCGCTGGGTGGGGAAGGATATCTCGAGGCGCTTCGGGCGTTGGGACGGGTCGATCTGGCGACCATCGCCTATCCGTTTCGGGCAAACGATAATGAGGTCCCGGCCTTAATCAACGGCAAGCCTCCCGTGGTTGACGTCCAGAGTTCCGCGGCCTCGCTCGTTCTCGCGGGAGATCCCTACTATGACACCATCCTCCGGAGACATCCGAACGCGAGGTGGTTGGGGGATGTCCCGAGCTTCAAGGAGATGACGACCCTGCCGCAGGGAGGGCAGCGCTTTGTGTTCACGTTCGCCCTGCGAGACGGCTGCCACGCCTGCGCGATCCTCGGGAAAGCCTGGTTGGCGATGGATTTTGACGGCGCGGCGATATTGCAGCGGCCGGTGCGGTTGGGATGTACTGACCCGGGAGCCATCGGTCCCCCGCATGCAGCGGCGCAGAAGGAACCGCAGGGCGCCCCCGCCTCGACGAACCCTGTACCATCGGATCATCTCATTGCGCCTGCCTCGGTGGGGCCGGTGCGGGTTGGGATGACCATTGCACAGGCGCAAATCGCCCTGCACGGGCTGGAGGTGGCGAAAGGGACAAACGGCGACGGTGCCGTCATCTACGTCGTGCGGCACGGGACCCAGCGCGTGATGGTGCTCTTCCCCCTCCCCAAGCAGGCCTGGGATCCGGTCAACGAGCGTACGGGGATCCATGGGATCGAGGTGTATGCTCCGACCTATGCCACCGCCGGGGGGGTGCACCCGGGAATGCGGCTCCGGGATCTCGAACCGGTCTTTGGGAAATTGCTGAGGGTCCAGCGATCAGAGATCGAATCCCAGGAATTTGCCTTATTCCCCAAGCTCCCCCAGGGGATGGGGATCCGCGTGCCCGCGGGGACGGGCATCTATGCCGCGGGTGAGAACACGACGACTCACTACGCCCTCACGGCGCAAGTCCTGAGCATCGTGGTCACGTGGACGGGCCCGTGGTGATGGGCAAGATCCCACGGGGCAGCGCGCTCCTTCGGGAATGGCTACACGGTCCCGGGCGTGCGGGCGTTGGGCCGTCACCCGCGCAGCCCCTCAAGGAGGCAGGAAAATGAGGCGAGTCGTTTCCGTGGTGGGGGCACTGATGCTCGCCCTGGCGCTCGTGATGCCGCCCGGTCATGCCCAGACTCCTCGGAAGTCCATCATGGTCGTGGATTTTGCAGATCGGGCGGGCGGGTGGCAAAACACCCGGGAGGCGGTGACGACCCGGGTCATCAGCAAGCTGCGTGACGATCAGTCGCTGAGAGTGCTCCCGCGGGAGCGCGTTCAGGAGGCCCTCCAGCAGGCCAAGGTGGAGACGGCCGGGATGATCGACCCGGAGGACGCCCAGACGGTGGCCAAAACGCTCGCGGCAGACTTTGTGATCATGGGGGAAGTCACGTCGTTTGACCAACAGCGCACGGGCGGGTGCCTTCCCATCGTCGGGTGCACCTATACCGACACGGCAACGGTCAGCATCCACGGGAAGGTCCTGGACGCGTCGACCGGACAGATGGTGGCTGAACCCAAGGCCGACGTCAAGAAACAGACGGGCAGCACCTCGGTGTGGGTCGGATGGGGGAATGTCAGCCTCGACAACTTCGACGGACAACTCATCGGAAAAGCCACCTTGGAGGCGGTGGACAAGTTCGTTGGGGCGGTGAAGCCGAAACTGAACTGAACGCGGCGCCGGACGTCCCGCCCGTCGCGCATCGCAGAGCAGCCGATCGGACGATCAGGGGGTGTGACGTCCCTCGGGTGCGGTCACAGCCGATCCAGTGCCCTATTGACCAAGAGCGTTGTTGAATCCGGCACCAGCGCGTTCGGGTCCGGCAGGTCATGAAAATACCGCAGGTCGAGGGTGAATGCGATGTCTCCCTTCTCGACTTGAACGGCGTTCACCAGGTTGACGAAGGCCGCGTCTCCCAATCCGGGAACCGGCTGGAACGGGGGGATCCAGCCTTTCGGGTTGGATTTCGTCAGGGTTTCGTAGGCCGTCGCCCTCTGCTGGAGGGCTCTCCGGCCGCCGGTCCAGAGGACCTCAACCCGCACCCATTCCCGCGCGTTGTCACCCTTGTAGGTGCAGCCGGTGGTGTCCTCGGTGGCGTGGGTGAAGGTGACCCCGAGCACGCTGGTCAGCTCCGCCTTCGTAAAGAGGCTGCACTGCCCATCCTTGGCGGTGACGTGTCGGACTTCGGTTGGAGGTTCGACCGGTTTCTGGGGTGGCGTCGCCACGGGTGTTTGGACCACAGGTGGCGTCGGCGCCCCCGGAGCCGGCGCTTGCGGGCTGAGAGGCGATACTTCGGCCGTCTTAAGGGTGCGGCTATTCAGGTGCGTGAGGCCGGCAACAAGAAGCGCGAGGAGAACGACCGCACCGCCTGCAAGGGCAAGATTCCTCGGGAGTCGGCTTGGGAGCTTCGAAACAGCGCTCCGACCGGCGGACGCACCCGGAGGATGGGACGCCGCGGCGGGAGCGGGGGGCGCATTGCCAATGACCGCTTTGCCGCATTCGCTGCAGTATTTCTGCTGCGGCTGCAGCGGCGCACCGCATTCGGCGCAAAACTTCGCCAAGGCGCTACCTCCCGTCCGGGATCTCACCCCGAATACTCGCCGCCCCGGCCCGCAGAGCTGACATGGAGTTACTTCCGCGGCCCGACCAGCGAGGTCAGTGCGTCAGCATGGCCGGCCGTGGCGGCGGTCACAAAGCCACGGCCGGTGACATCGGTGCCCGCCTCGACTGACGTGGCGCCTTTCTCGTTCTTGAGTGCCATGAAACCGTTCTGAGAGGTGCCGGACCCGAAATCGGCAACCTGATTGGCGTTCTTGTTGAACATCACAAGATGTGCGTCTTGGTCGGCATCGCTGGCCCCGGCGAGTTCCACGGTCTTGGACACGCCCTTGAGAAGCTCCAGCTTAGGCCTGCCGTCAATGATGCCCGCCAGGAACTCTTGATCCGGAACGCCGCCCGTGCCACCAGTGGCCCCGACCAGAGCGATGGCGCCGCCCCCGCTCTGCCCCACGCCGATCTCCACCCCAGCGCGCCCGGTGTTGCTATTAATTTCCACCAACCCCCCCTGCTTGCCGGCGAGGACCTCCAGAATCGTCGTGCCAGCGCCGTTCACCACCCGAAAGGGTGCTTTGGCCGACGCCGGGCCCGCGCCCGGGGTCGGAGCGACCCAACCAAGCACGAGCAGGAGGGAGACCACCCCGCTAAAGATGAGGGTCCACTGACGCGTCGCCCGTCGTCGCCAGTACTCGAAAGCGCGAATGCGTTCATTCGCCCTCCGCAACTCACCCTCGAGCACTGCCACCCGTTGTTCTAAGGTTGCGGACCGTCTCTCCGCCATCGCCCTCCTCCTCATCGACCGCCCCGCCCGCGCATCGAGGACAGGGGCTCACGAACTCCAATGGTGCAGATGGCGCCGGAATTCTCGCTTATCGACCCGTCGGCCCTCCCCCGCACACCGCTCAGCCACTGATCTTCTGGTACCCGGGGGGAATTTCGAACAGGCTAGCCGGTTGCTGTCCTTCTTTGATGTTCCGAAGCTCGAAGAGGTCGGACCCGTCTGCATTTCGCGCCCTGACGATAAAGTGCAGCATCGGGTCAATCCAGAAGTACCCGGTCCTCGCGGGCCCCGGAGGCGTCTGTGTCGTCCCGACCCACTTCACCGTATTGCGGCCGTTCACGGTTTCGCCGCCGACGCTTTTGCAGTCCAGCAGTTTTGTGGCCGGAGAGGCCACTCGACTAATTTGCAGCAGTTGCGGGCAGGGATTGCCGGGATCTATGGGCTGCAAGAGCCGGAGAAGCGTCGCGATCCCAGGCATGTTCGCTTCCCGGAACGTCTTCTGGCTCGGATCCAGTGCCTGCGCGATCTGCGTCTTGAGGTCCACAATGAAAATGAACGTTTGTTGTCCTTGGGAAGATTCGATGCGCACTTTGTCGGACCCCACGTACAATCGATCGAGTGTCCCCCTTGGATTCGCCACATCGGCGGAGAACTGCGGCAACGCGGTTTGCGCGTTCGTCAACGTGGCAGAGACCAGCATCCCGATCAGGAAAGTCACACACCCGACGGCCACCCTCCACATCGCAGACCTCCCATCTCCCGGTGCAACATCGCGATCGACGCTCGGCCAAGGACAGGGCATCGCCCCGCCCGGCCGATCAATGCCCGCCGCCCCATGCCGAACCCTGCGCCCGAACCGATCGAGCGACATGGGGAGCGGGCGTTGAGAAGATCTGCCACCCACTCGATGCGCTTGGTATCCATCCGATCTTTGTTCAAAACTCACGCGTGTGTCGGCAACGTATTCGGCATCATTCATCCAGCGCTGATCGCGTTCGCGGAAATGCTCGACCGTCCCGCTCAGCATGGTCCTCACATTGGTGCCACGGGGGTCGGCGTTCCAAACCAGGGTGCGACCGCGGTGGCCAGGCCAAAGAGAAGAAGACCGAGGCCCACCAACCGGCCAATGAGTGGACCGTGCCGGAAGATCTTCTCGATGAAGATCACGGTCGCCAGCAGAATCATCCACCCCAGATTCATCAACCCCACCGCGAACAACACCACCATCAGTCCCCAACAGCACCCCACGCAGTAGGCGCCGTGGGAGACCCCCATGAAAAACGCGCCGCCGTAGCCAGCGCGCCACGACTGGAGCATGAACGCCAATGGAGAGCGGCAGTGTTGCAGGCAGACGCCCTTCCAGGGGCTCCATTGATACGCCCCGGCCAGAACCAGCACAAATCCCCCTACCAGCGGGCTGTGTGCCCTGAGACCGGGAGCGGCCATGCCCACGGCGGGCACCACCAGGGAGAGCAGATACGCGGCAACCCCGAACATACTCCACACCGCTAAATAGCCGACGAGGAAGACCCACGTCGGCGCCGCCGACCCACCGGCGCTCCGCTGATGGCGGCCCATCGTGGAGAAGAGTGACAGCATCGGCACCACCGACGGGAACATCATCGCCACCATCATGGCGACCCAGACGGGCAGAAAGACCAGGACTGGACTCGGCCCCCCCACCATTCCCCCCATGCCCGGCATGCTCCCCATCCCCCGGGCTTGGATCGCGGTGACGGCCCACCCGATGGCGGCCAGCAGTAACGCGACCAGCCACAATACGATCTGCGGCCGCCTGGAGATCCCGAGGGGGGCCGTGGACATCGGGCTCAAGCCTCAGCGAGGAGAACCGACCCGGTCGCTATGTGGATACCGAATGCTCATGCGGCCCACGAAAACGGAGCAGAGTGGCCGTTCTTTCCATCGTTGGAAAACTCCAACCCGAACGCCTTCACTCGCGCCGTTGTCGTCTTGGCAATGGTGAGGGTCGAGTTCGCCGGATGGAACGCTCCCGTGATTTTGGACACCTCGCCGGTGGGACTCCCCGGCGGCACGAAGTCCTCGATCTCAATCGCCGCGGCGTTGCCGATCTTCACCCGGTGCCGGCGCCCGTCGTCCCGGTACTCGATGGGCACAACCTCCACTCCCAACATCTCCCCGATCAACGGCGCCAGGCCGGCCATCGGGCCACCGAGTTTCCCCGAGAACACGGCACCGAGCTTCTCCGCCTGTTTGGAGGAGGCGGTCGAATCCATGAACACACCCACGCGCCACTGCCCATCGAGCATCTGCCGTGGGGTGTCGGCCAATACGGCCACGGTGAGGTTGCTCACGTCCACCCCCTCGACATCGCCCGAGGCGACGTGGAACACCAGCACGACCCGGCAGCGCTCGTTGTCCGCGGGCATCGTCAGGCCGGAGGTGCTACATGGGCAGACCATGTTGCAGTTGCAACTTTCAAAGTACGTCCCTTTGAGGCGCCACGCCATCGTGCTCCACCCCCTTTTGAGTGAGGCCCTCGTGCGGTGTGCTAAGGCGGAGGGTAACAGGTGCATCGAGCTACCCCCCGGTCAGGATAGGGCCGACGATCACCTTGGCACGCACGTGTTTCTCTCCGTCATGGAGATCTCCTTCGCCGGACCGTACAGCATCCAACCGTCCCGCCCTTGTTCGCGAGGAGAGGATGCTTCGTCAAGAGCCCCGGCCTGAGACCGCAGTCCCGTGAGGCAATCGGCGGGAAGCGCACATCAGGACCGCCGTGACCGGCCGCGGGCGGCGCCGCCTGTTCGGAGGCCTTCTGGTCCTCAATGGGCATCCCGGAGCGGGAGCGCGCGCGTGAAGGGGACGGTTCCGCACGGTACCGAAGGAAACGCCGTGTGCCCTTAGACGAGTTCCGGCCACCGGTGGGGCGGATCGAGGTCCACCCTACACGGAACGCAGACGAAGAGAAGCAAGGTCAACCGGGGGCTCCGGCGAACGGGGGGTAAACCATCCATGGCGATCCGTGTCTCGGAATGGGTCGATGTCGACAAATTGGCCACCGGGTCCCGCCACGCCTTCGATTTCGCCATCACACACTTCGCCGATGGGTCCTCGCTCACGGTTCCGGTCCAGGTGGCGATCGGGTCGCGGCGACGCCCCCGGTGTGTTGCGATCGCGGGGATCCATGGTGACGAACCGGAAGGGATGCTGGCGCTATTGGACTTCTGGCGCGGATGCGACCCAACGATTCTGCGGGGCACAGTCATCCTCATTCCCGTTGCCAACTCTCCCGCCTTTGCGGCGCACCAGCGCCGCAGCCCCGTGGACGGCTTGGATCTCAATCGCATCTTTCCCGGCAATGCCGAAGGGACGCCGTCCGAACGCCTGGCCTACCACCTCATCCACGACATCGTTGCGGGGGCAGACTTTGTCTTTACGCTCCACAGCTGGTTCGCTACCGGGATGGTGAGCCCGTACGCAGAGCTTCCGGAGGGGACCGGGACGATCGCCCAACGGAGCCGGGACGCCGCCGTGGCCGCCGGGTTCACGCGGCTCCGCGAAGGCGGCTGGATCCCGGGGGTCCTCGGAACCACCGCAGTGGAATTGGGCGTGCCGGTGATCGAGGCGGAGATCGGCGGCGGGGGCCGCACATGCGCGGAGAATCGCCGAACATACGAACAACACTTCGTGCGGCTGCTTCAGCATCTGGGCATTCTCGAGGGAACGCCACCTCCGAACCCCGTGCCGGAGTTCTACGATCGGGGGATGCTGTATGCTCCAACGGGGGGGATGCTCCGACTTCGAGTATCGCCGGGGGAGCGCGTCGAAGCCGGCGCAGGACTCGCCGCCATTACGGACCTTCACGGCGAACCGCTCGTGGAGATGCGCGCGCCCTATGCCGGCCTCGTGGCCGCGGTCCGTCAATTCGTCTCGGTTAACCCCGGAGAACTCGTCATTGCCCTCTTCCCTCGTCGCAGATAACGTCGGGCCGAAGTCGTCGGCGCGCCATCCATCCGGCGGAAGCCCCGAGGCCATCTATCCAAATCGCGACGATCGGAGGGACGAGGAGGGATGCAGCGAATGAATGGCTTTTCGTCGGCACAGGGGCTGACGTGCCTCACGTGCGGACGGGGCTATCCCCTGGGCCCGATGCTTGAAGGATGCCCGGAGTGCCGAAGGGTGGGATCTCCGGCATCGCTCGATGTCACGTATGAGTACGGAGAACGCGTGATCCCCCAGCTTACCACCGGCGGGGTCCACCGGCTCTGGGACTACCACACCCTCCTGCCGATCGTCGATGAACGCGCGGTTGTCACGCTGGGAGAGGGCGCCACTCCCTTGGTGGGCCTGCCAACAATCGCCGATAAAATGGGAGCCTCCTCTGTCTGGGTCAAGCACGAGGCCGTGAATCCTACGCACTCCTTCAAAGACAGGACGAACGCGGTCACCGTCGCCTCGGCCGTTCAATTCGGATTCGAGAAAATCTTGTGCACTTCGACTGGGAACCATGGCGTGTCGCTCGCCGCGTACGCCGCTCGTGCCGGCCTGCGGTGCCTGGTTCTCCTCTCCCCGGGTGCCCCCGCGACCGCGGTCAGAGAGATTCGCTACTTCGGAGCGGGCGCGGTGACCGTGCCCGATGGGGCGGTCACTCCCCTCATGGCCGACCTGGTGCGACAACACCGCTGGTACGTCGCCCAGCGAAACTCGCCCGGCGCGGGTGGGCGGCCGACCGGTAACCCCTTCGGGCTGGAGGGGTACAAGACCATGGCGTATGAGATCTTTCATCAGTTGGGGGGGACGGTCCCCGACGAAGTGTTTATTCCCGTGGCCGGCGGCGATGGCGCCTGGGGGTTGTACAAGGGGTTTCACGAACTCGCCCGCCTCGGGCTCGCCCCCGCCGTGCCGAGAATCATCGCGTGTCAGTCCGCGGCGGGCGCACCGCTCGAGCCGGCGTGGCGTCTGAACCTCCCCCACGTCGAGCCGGTCTCCACCGGTCCTTCAGACGCCCGATCCATTGTCGACCGACAGTCGGGGGAGCACGCTCTGCTGGCCGTTCGGCGGTCGAACGGACGTGCCCTGGCCCTCACCGATACCGCCTTGCGGACGGCCCAAGAGCACCTGCGGCGCGTCGGCCTCTGCGTGGAACTGTCTTCGGCCGCTCCGCTCGCCGGACTGAGGGTCCTCCACCCGGAGGGGACGAATGCCGGAGGTCCGACCATCGTCCTCATCGCCACCGGGGCGGGTCTGCGCTGGCCCGCGACCTTCGAGCCGATCGACAAGAGCGAGCCGCCCGTCGCGGAGACCGTTGACGCGCTGAAGGAGCTGATTTCCGTGTGAGGCGTCGACCGATCGCACCTGGCGTACGGCCTAGGACGTGCGCCTCCAGTCGGCGACGTTCGGCGTCGCGTTGTCGAAGGGACTCAAATTACGACCCGTATCGAGGGTGCGGGCGTGGGCGGCCACGGTCCTCCGGTCGATGATCGGAAGCTCCACCGCCTGGCCGACGACAAGGTCATTCATTTTGATCCAGAGGGCGTCGTTCTTCTTGGGGTCCAGTTCGACCTGTGCCTGTTGGTAGAGGGTGTTGTATTCCTCGTTCTGCCACCGGGTCACGTCCTGCCCCGACCAATTGTTGTCCTTCTGCGGGATCGTCTTTGCCGGGTCCCCGCTGAAGAACTGCGCCATATAGAGGCTGGGAAATAGCGAAAAGTTCTGCGTGTACATCTCGACGTCGCTGTAGAAATGCAGAAAGGTGTCGTTGTTCAGCGTCGTGCTGAAGAACACGCTGGACTCGATGGCCTTCAGGTCCACCGCGACGCCGATCTTCTCCCAGCCGGCCTTGACGATCTCCTGTTCTTTCTGCCGCAGGGTATTGACGCTCGTCACGTACGTCAGGTGGAGCCGCATGCCCCCCTTGACTCTCACGCCGTCCGGTCCGCGTTGCCAGCCCGCTTCGTCGAGCAACTGATTGGCTTTGGCGATGTCGAAGATCAAGCGGGTATTTTTCGAGGCATACCGGGTCGGCGTCGTGAGGGCATTCGCCGTCGCCCCCCCCTCCTCACCGTACAACTGCTTGGCCACCGTCTCGCGGTCGATCGCGAGCCCCAACGCCTGCCGAACCCTCACGTCGGTCAGAAAGGGATGGGGCGCCATGATGGAGGAACGCTGGCCATCGATCTCTTTGTTCGGGTCGGTCATGTTGCAGTAGACGGCCTCGATGCCGCCCCCCTGAACGGTTTGCACCACTCCCTTACCGGCGCTCGCCATCTGTTCCAGCACCGGCCATTCGACCTGCAGATTGAACGCGAAATCGTACTCGCCCGTTTCCAGCACCGCCCGCGCCGCTGACGTCGCGTCGCCTCCGCCTTTCAACTGCACCTGACCGAACGCCGGCTTCGTGGGCTCCCGGTAGAGCTCGTTGATGGAATACAACACGTGATCGCCGGGCGCAAAATCGTCAACCTTGTAGGGGCCGGTGCCAAAGCATTTCATGTTGAAGGGCGCACGGCGTGCGCTTTCCCCCAGGTAACTTTCCATGACGTGCTGCGGCAGGACCAGGCCCTTGTCGCCCACAAAGGGCAGGAACCATGCGGGGGTGGGCGCTTTGAACGTGATCTTCACCGTGGAGGGATCCGGGGCCTCAACGGTCTCGATGCCGTCATAGCTGGCGTACCAAGTGGCGCCGGTCTGCTTGTTGGTGATGAACCTCCAGGTGAAGATCACATCCTGCGCACTAAACGGCTGTCCATCCGCCCAGCGGATCCCTCGCTTCAGCTTGTAGGTCACCGATCTGCCGTCCGCGGACAGTCCTCCGTTCGCCCGGGTCGGAACCGCCGCCGCCAGCACAGGGGTGAACGCACCCGCCACGTCCACCGTGAGGAGAGGCTCCAGGCAGAGGCGGGCCGCCTGCAGGTCCTGATTTGACCCCGTGAGGTGTGGGTTGAGAATCGTCGGCGCCTGCCAGTAGAGCATCTTCAGAACGCCGCTGGCGCCGCGGGCCCCCGGTGCCGCCGCCCACGATGGGCGGGGAACGGCGGCCGCCAGGACGGATGCGATGCCGCCCGCCGAAAGGCCGAGGCCGGTCAACCGCACGAGCGCCTCACGCCGGGTGAGCCGCCCTGCCCGAAGATCCGCCGTTAAAAGCTCGAGTTCACGCTCGCCGATCTTCATCATCTCGCCTCCTCAGGGCCTCGCCTCCAGGAGCGGCACCGTGCGGGGTCACCATCGATCGTGCAGCTTCCTTCGATGAAATGATTGAGACACTTCGATCGTGGCCTCGCTCCCCCCTCTCCCCTGCCGCCGAGCCCGAACCGGAACCGATCGGCACGGCCGCCAGAGTGCACGACGGCTTCGGTGGTCTGCACTCGGGATTCAGCCAGGGCAACCCCGAAGGCTCGAAAGGAGAAATAGAGTCCGCCTCTAGCGGCGGGCTTGATAGCTCTCGTGACGCAGGCACGGGTCGTGACCAGTCAGTCTGAACGCGCGAAGCTGTACGCGCAAATCGCAGAACTCGCGGCTCGGGATCGCGATGATACCGATCGCCCGCACCAAGGTGCCAATCTGATGCGGAACGGCGTCGAAGGTCTTGTGCCGCAGCGGGACGGAAACGAGTACATCGAGACCATGGCGCTAAGCAACTTCGCGGCGATACGATCCATCCAGGCTCGGCAGGGGGATTCCCGGCCCCGCCCCGTGGAAGTCCCTCTGCCGTCGGAGGCCACACTCGCCATGACCGCATTGTATCCAGGGATCGACCCGTACGACCACGGAATGCTCGAGGTGGGTGACGGCCATCTCGTGTATTGGGAGACATGCGGCCGTCCCACTGGCAAGCCGATCGTGGTCCTGCACGGCGGCCCCGGCTCGGGGTGCACGAACTGGCACCGCAGGCTGTTCGATCCAAACGCGTACCGCATCGTGCTCTTCGACCAGCGGGGCTGCGGGCGGAGCACGCCGCACGCAAGCGTCGCTGGTACGGGCCTCGCGAGCAACACCACATCACACCTGATGGCGGACATCGAACGGCTGCGGCGGCATCTCGAGATTGACCGTTGGTCGGTGATAGGCGGCTCTTGGGGCAGCACCCTCGCCCTTGCCTACGCTGAAAGGCACCCGGATCGGATCACGGAGATGATCCTGTTCGGCGTGACGACCGGACGGCGCAAGGAATTCGACTGGTGGTTCCGGAGCGGCGCCGCAGTCCTGCTTCCCGCGCAGTGGGAACGCCTCCGCGCCGCGGTGCCAGCCGGCGAACGCGAAGGCGATATCGTCGAGGCATACCATCGACTACTGCACGATCCCGATCCCACGGTTCGTGAGCGGGCCGCCGTCGAATGGTGCACGTGGGAGTCCGCCACCCCCGATTGGCCCCCCGCCCCGCGGCTGTCGCCACGATTCACCGATCCCGCCTTCGCGATGGCGTTTGCGCGTCTGGTCACCCACTACGTGCGACACAATGCGTGGATCGAGGACGGCAGTCTGCTCCGCGGCGCGGACTCACTGGCCAGTATCCCCGGGATCATGGTCCACGGACGCCTCGATCTACAAGCCCCGATCGCGTGGGCCTGGGACCTTAAACGCGTCTGGCCCCGGGCTGAATTAGTGGTCGTTGACGGTGCGGCGCACGCCGCCGACGACCCCGGCATCACCCGGGAACTCGTACGCGCCACCGACCGATTCGCATCAATCCGGTAGGGGTTCTACGGATGTACGACACCCCCGGATCCGGTGTAATGGCGGGGGTTTAGGAGCTTCATGAGGAGAGAAGGCCACACGGATTGCGGTGTCCCCAAAGGGACCGGCCGGCCGGGCCCTTTCATCTAGAACAAAAAGGGAACCACCCTCACCCTTGACGTGAGTGGCCGGCCGGTTGAAGGCGTGACGGACGGGCCGAACCACGATTCGGCAACAGTCGCCAGCGGCCGACGGCGACAAACGCCGAGAGGAGCCCGACCACGAGCGGGATCAGTGCCAGCGCGGCGCCCATTTCGACCAGCGTGAACGCGGTCGCCCCGATCATAACGATCACCAGCCCGGCCGCGGCCAGCGGTGTCAGGCCCTCCCGAATGCCCAAGAGCCCGGGGAGGATCAAGCCGATCGCTCCGAGCACCTCCGCCACCCCCACGAACCGCAAGAGCAGCCCCGGCAGCGGCACTTGCTTCGTCAGTGCCTCGAGCGGCAACATCAGCTTCATTCCACCGGTGAACAGAAAGATGAGCGCGAGCAGCCCTTGAACGATCCACAGTGCAAAGATCATGATTCGTCCCCCCTTGCGGCGGCTCACCGCCATCCACCATGCCGGCCCCCGGCGAAGCGGTCACTCCTCCCTGAGGTACATCCTGAGGCGGTCCAGGCGTTGTGCCCAGCCCGCCTCAATCCCCTCGAGATACGGCGCCGGCCTTAGCGGTCGATGTGACGACACGCGCATTCACCGAGAGGGTCGTCTCGCCACTGTGCTCCGCGAAGGTGACGGTGTGACCTGGCCGCCACGCACAACGACGTCGTGCCTCCGACGTTGCGCCAGTGTGGAGCACCGCCAGAAACCCCACCCGACGGGGCATGGTTAGAACCCGGCGGTCCTCCCCCGTTCTAATTCCCGCTTGGCGACGTCGAGCATCCGGCCAACATGCTGCGCAATATTCCGCTTCAGGAGGGGGCCGAGGAAACCTGCGGCCAGCCCTCCCATCCTGATCTCGATGTCACAGGTCAGGTTGGATCCGGTCTCCGCCGGGACGCACGCATACCGCAGATTGAATTGGAGTCCGTGGCTCGGTGGCAACGATCGCAGCACGATCAACCGGTTAGGTTCAAAAGCGGCAACGTCCGCGACGAGTTCCATCCGCCTCATCCCGGGTACCGTGACGAGAAGGTGGACGGTCCGAGGCCTGCCGTCTTCTGATTCGACCCGAAGCACCTGGAGGCGGGGGTCCAAACGGCCGGCACGAAAGCGATCGGCGACGAACCCAAAGACGCTCGCCGGTGGGGCGTCAATGTGGACCGTCTGGGAGGATCGAGCCACCTCAGTGCTGGCTTGTGCCGACCCGTTCGATCTCGAGGTCCCGGACCAGCCGGGTTGCCTCCACCTTCGCCTCCTCGACCATCCCCTTCATCTCCTCCCCGAGCTCGAGCGCCTTACGAATCCCGCGAACGAAGTATGGACGCGCGATCTCCCGGGCCTTCGGTGAAAAGGCAAGCACCGCGGCGAGCGCAAGGGCCTCGCCGAAGAGAATCGTCGACACACCTCTTCCGAACTCCCCCGCCATGAGTCTCCCTCCTTCATAGTGTCGGCGTCTGCCGGGGTGACACAGCCGGCAGCTGGACCGAACCCCACAGTGCGCGATCGGCAACCATGGCGATGCCCAAGATCTGCGCCCACGCCCACGGGCTCAGGGATGTCGTCCCAAAAACACGTCGCAAGGGCGGAAGGGCCATCACGCCGACCAGCGCCGCCCACGAGACCCCCTGCGATGCGTAGAAGAAACGGTCACCCCGACCGCCGCTGCTCCAGTTGTGGGCTTGGACTAATTGACTTGCCACCAAACCCGCCAGACCCATCGAACGGCGTCTGGCCGACCCCGCCCCTCCGCCCAGGCCACGGATCGCCGTGGCGGCGGTGCCGGTGACGAGTCCACGGCGAAGGACATCCCGGTAGAAGGACGGATCAAAGAGATTCTGCCCCTCTCGGGGCCCTACCTGGTCGGGCGACGACGGCAGGGCGGCCAGCGCCATTACCGGAAGGGCATCGGTGAACAAGTTCACAAGCAGGACGTGAAGGGGTAGGAGCGGTACCTCGCCAGAAAGGAGCGTGCCGCTCAGCATGAACAGGGCCTCGCCCAGGTTTCCGCCGAGGAGAAACCCAATCGAGCGGCGTAGATTGCGCTGCACGCCGCGGCCCTCCTCAATCGCGTACACAATCGACTCGAAGGAGTCGTCGCCTATCACGATCGAGGAGGCCTGGCGAGTCACTTCGCTCCCGGTGTGACCCATGGCGATCCCCACATCGGCCCGCTTGACCGCGGGGGCATCGTTGACCCCGTCGCCGGTCATCGCCACCACTTCACCGGCAGCCTGCATCGTGCGTACAATCCGGACCTTCTGCTCCGGCGTGACTCGCGCGAAGACCTGTGTCTGTGGAAGCAACGCCGCGAGCTCTTGGTCCGTAATCGCCTCCAGTTGAGTGCCATCGAGCATGCCCTCGCGGGCGAAGACGAGGCCGAGTTGCCGAGCAATCGCAATCGCCGTCGAGCGATGATCGCCCGTCGCCATTACCACACGCACACCGTAACTGCGGCAGCGTTCCACCGCGTCCCGCACTTCTGGCCGCAGGGGGTCTCCCATCCCGACAAGGCCGGCAAAGATACACCCACGTGGGTGCTCCAGCGATTCCGGAGTGGGCACGCTGTCGAGGGGACGATAGGCCATGCCCAGAACCCGCATCGCCTCATAGGCCATGCGATCGGAGACGGTCAGCGCCTGTTTCTTCCCGGCCGCATCGAACGACGAGACGGTCCCATCGAGAAGTCGGCGGTCGCAAAACTCGACCACAATCTCGGGAGCGCCCTTGAGCATGAGGACGGGACCCACCTGGGGATCGCGGATCACCACGGCCATGAACCCGCGCTCATTGGAAAACGGCAGCTCGGTCTGGCGGGGGTGCGCATACCACAGCCCAGCAGGATCGAGCCCTGCGTCGGCGGCCGCCAAGAGCAGCGCGCCCTCCGTAGAACTGCCCATCGTCGTGCGCCCGGCCGCATCGACGAGCACCGCATCGTTGCACAGCGCGCCGATCGTCAGCACCTGCCGCGCGTCTGGATCGAGCGCACTCCAGCGTGGTTCCTCGCCGGCCCATTCCAGCGGGCCCGCGGCAAGCGCGCGCACCGTCATCTTGTTTTGGGTGAGCGTACCGGTCTTGTCGCAACAGACCACCGTGACCCGCCCCAGCGTTTCAACGGCGCTCAGCCGGCGCACGATCAACGACCGGCGGCTCATCCGCTGCACCGCCGCACTGAGCGCGATCGTGACGGTGGCCGGCAGCCCTTCGGGGATGGCGGCCGTGACGAGGGTGATGCCACCGAGCGCGAGCGTGCTGAACGGCAAGCGCCGCAGCAACCCGGCGCCGACAAAAGCGATCCCGGCTAACATCGAACCGCCGGCCATGACGTTGCTCACTTTGCTTAACCGCATCTGCAAGGGTACCGCCGCGTCCTCCTGGGTCAAGAGCCCGGCGATCCGGCCGATCGCGGTGTCCTTCCCCGTCGCCACGACGATCGCCCTCGCCCGCCCAACGACGACCCCGCTCCCCATATAGACCATCGAAGCCCGGTCGCCGAGTTCCGCGTTCACCCGGACCGGGAGGACGCCTTTCTGGACGGCCTGCGACTCCCCGGTGAGCACCGCCTCCTCGATCTCGAGCTCGTAGCTCTCGATGAGCCGGGCATCGGCCGGAACGGTATCCCCGGCACGCAGCATGATCACGTCGCCCGGGGCGAGCTGGGTCGCCGGAATCTCCCGCAGGTCCCCGTCGCGGCGACAGTGCGCGGTAGGGGCCGCATAGCTCCGAAGCGCCGCCACCGCCCGCTCGGCCCGCAACTCCTGAAAGGCGCCGAGGCCCGCATTCACCAGCACGACACCACCGATCAAGATCGCGCTGATCGGCTCCGAAATCGCGAGGGAGACAGCCGCGGCCGCGCCGAGGAACAGCGTCATCCCTGTGGCGAGCTGTTTGACGTAGAGGGTGCCAAAGGTCGGCGGGGCGACCTCCGCCAGCGCGTTCGCCCCGTACCGCCGCAACCGCCGACCGGCCTCTGCGGAACCGAGGCCGCTGTCGCTATCGGTCGCCAGAAACCGCGCGACTTCTACCGAGGGGAGCGCGTGCCATGGCGGCGCCTGGGCCTGCTCGACATCTTGCATTCGCGACCCGCCGATAGGAAACACGCTGAGACGTCTGGAGTTGAACAGAAGGGCGAGGGTGAGTAACTGGTTGACCTCGTCGGCAACGCCGAGTGGCAGCGCCCCGGCGACCGCAGCGGCCGCACTAACCGTCGAGACCACGGTGGCGATGGCGAAGTTTTGCCGGTACACGTCTTGCAAACGCTTGCTCAACGCCACCAGCCCGGGGAGCAGGTCCAGCCGATGGTGCAGCAGCATGATGTGCGCCGCACGCGGCATCGGGGTCCACCCCGCCCCCGCGAACCCGATGGCCACGTTGGCCTGCGCCATGGCAGGGAGGTCGCCTGCACTCGCCCCGACGACGGCGACAACGTGACCGTCGCGCTGCAGTTGTCGGACAATGTTCCGCTTCTCGTCGTCGCCCACACCCACCCATGTTCGCCGAATGCCCAGTTCCGCGGCAAGCCGGGCCGCCGATTGGGTGACATCACCGCTCAGCACACCCAGCTCCTTCACCCCCGCTTCCCGCAGTCCGGCCACCGCTTCGCGGGCTCCGGGCAGAAGGCGCTCCCGTAGGCCGATCAAACCGATAAGGCGATCGTCCTGAACGACGGCCAGCACCTCGCTCCCTTGCGCCTCCAGGCGAGCCGCGTCCTCGCGCGTGGCCGCGGAGTCGATTCCTTGATCGCGTAAGAACCGAGCATTACCGACCAACACCGCCGAATCCCCCACCCGCGCCTCCAGACCACGGGGGGACGCCTGACCGTCGGTTGCGGGGAGCAATCCGACCCCGAGTTCCAGAGCCTTCTCCAGAAGCGGGACGGCGAGAGGATGACCGGAAAAGCGCGCCGCGGATGCGGCGATGGCGAGCACCCGTTCACCGCGGACCCCGGGAACCGGCACGACCTCATCAACGGCCGGGGATTCCGCGGTCAGCGTGCCGGTTTTGCCGAAGAGGACGACATCGACACGGGCGAGGATATCGAACGCGCTCCGGCGCTGCACACGGACACGCTGGCGGGCCACCGCCTCCACCGCGGCGCCGGAAGCCGCTACGGCAGATGCGAGAAAGGAATTCGGGTTCACCACGGCGATCACAGCCAGCGCCCGTCGCCAGCTGCGCAACAGCAACCACGTCACGGCAGCCAGCGCGAGTCCTCCCGCGCCGGCACGCCGGGCCCCGCGCGTCGGTCCCAGCGGAAGCCTGTTCTCGCGCTGCGCGGGCACCCGTTGGAGTAACTCACCGACATACGTGTCGGCGCCCACGGCAGTTACACGCACGTACAGCGTCCCTTGCCGCAGCCGCATTCCAAGATACACGGGGCTTCCCTGGCTCTTGCGCGAGAGAAACGCCCGGTGCGTGAGCACACTCTCATCGGCCAGGCCGGTGCCGTCCTCGACGATACCATCGGCGGGCATCCGCTCGCCGGTTTCGATTCGGATCAATTCGCCGGGCTGCAGCTCCGTGACCGGGATATCGAGTTCTCGCCCCGGGGCAATCAGGTGTGCCTGCCCGTGGTGATGCAGAAGACGGCTCAACTGGCGCCGGGTGCGCCGCAATGCCGACATTTCCAGATACTCGAAGAGATGCGAGCCGGTGTCGGCGGATAGGCCGAGCAGCGATTCGCGGAGTCCCTTGATCCCGATGCTGAGATAGCCAACGACGAGCCCGATGGGAACACGGCGACCCAACACGCGTCGTGCGGCGCGCCGCATCTGCGGGTAGCCGCTCAACGTCCCAACCAGCACGGAGAGGGCGTTGAGCCGCTCGGACTGCGCTCGTTCGTGATGTCCCACAAGGAGCACCTTCAGCGCGATCCCCCCGAACAGCGCGCCCGCGGCGATCGGCTGCAACGCCTCGGCCAGCAAGAATGCCGATCCCCGAACGGGCCTGCGCGGAAGCGTGGTCGAGGGAGCACGCGGACGCGTGGTGGCGCGCGCCATCCGAGATGACTCTAGCTTCGTCACCTCGACCAACAGCACGTGTATGCCGGTGAGACCGGGCTCATAGAGAATCAGCACCCGCCCGGTCAGTGGATTGGCCTCTACATGCCGCACGCCGGCCACCGTTACCAAGTCGCGCTCTGCGCGCCGAGCCAACCGGGGGTTGCCGCGGAGCCCTTTGATCTCAGCCCGGAGCCGGCCGGGAAGATCCCGGATCCGGCGCGGCGGGTCGGACGGTTGAGTGGTCGGTGGCGGCGTGCGCATGATACGATTCCTGGCGCCCAGGTTAGCACACGGCGTCTGTGCGGTCGACGCCGTACCGGCTGGAGTGGGTTAGTGAACACGTGTTCCTATTTGCCATCGTCGCAGCGGCCGGGTAGAATGGTAAGATCTTCGGTTCTTTGGACCACTGAGATCCATTGACGCGCCACACTGATAAAGGGGAGAGACGATGGCCAAGCTATTGGGTGCGGTCGGCGAAGCACTTGGGGATACGCTCGGTGCATCATGGCTGGGTCCAGTGGTCCTGGGGGGTGTGATCGTCGCGGTGGTCTCGCCGGAGGTGCGGAACCGCCTCCGAACGTGGGGTGTACAGGGAATCGCTGCGGCGATGGCCGCGGGCGATGTCGCCGCGAAGCGAATGAGGAACACCGACAACGGGACCGGCGGCATGGTCAACCAACTTGGCCAACGCATCATCCAGGCGGCATCAGAGCTGCGCGAAGAGTGGGAAGATTTTCTCGCCGAAGCCCAGGCGGTAAAGAACCGCAGCGCGCGGTCGTCGGACGGGAAGGAACACGCCACTCCCGACCGACCGCGTCGCCGCGTCTCTAAGCCTCGGGCACGGCGTCCCGCGGGCTAAACGTTCGGCGCGACCCGAACGTCCTGCGGGCCGAGCGCTGCTTCCCTGACCACTGCCGTACTCAATCTAAGTCTTTTTCTGGAACCCTGTGTTAAGAAACCGTCCCCTTTTTCGCGGGAAAGTTGACTCGGCCCCCCCGCGTGCCGCTACGGGGGACACGTGCGGGCCCTGTGCCCAAATACTCGCCAAGACCTCACCCCCCATCGGTCCAGGTATCGGCGCCGGATGTCAGTCCCCGCGGCCCCCCGTTTTTCAGTGCCCGCCCCCCCGTACTGCGTTCACGACCTGAATCGCGACGAGGGCCATCATGGCAATCACATACAACCGCAAACCCCACAAGAGCAGACGGACGCCTTGTGACAGCTGCCTCTGCCCAAAACGGGGGTGTTCTTTGGCGACGACCAGCTGATCCGCCTCCAGCACCGAGAGTACCGTGTCAGGTCGAAGATCCATGTCAACAATATCTGAGGGCCCGGCCGGCGCCGTCACTTCGGCACGGCGGATCGTCGCACTCAGGGGATCATGTTCCGGCTTCATCTACATCACCTCCGTATGTTGCCGCGCGAATGCCGAATCCGTGCCGTGGCGAACGCATCCTACCCACCGCCGAGGAACTTGGGGAACACGGTGACGAGCCCGTACCCCAACCCTGCCAGGACCAGCAACACCGTCACGGTCACCACGGCAATATTTGCCCAGAGTCCGTTGGTATGCTCACCCATCACCGCGTGGTCATTGACCAGGAGCACCAGGAAAAGCAGCGCGGGCGGCATCGCGAGGACGGCAATGACGTTCACGATTAACACGATGTAGGTGAGGGGCGCATTTGGTATCAACACGAGCGCCGCCGCGGCAAAGGCGGATGCGACCAGGACGCCGTAGAACGCCCACCCCTCCCACAACGGCCGGTTGAGGCTATGCGGCTTATGCAACACTTCGCCAAAGGCGTAGGCGGATGACGTCGAGATGGTCATGGCGGCGAGAAGGCCCGCTTCGAAGATCCCCAGCGCGAAGAGGGTGGCGCCGACGCGCCCGATGAGGGGTTGCAACGCCTGGGCGAACTGCGCCGCCTGGAAGTCGCTCGCCTTGATGCCATGCGCGAACAACGGCGCCGTTGCGACGATGGTGGCGATCGCAAAGGCCGTTGCGAGGAGCGTACCCAGCATCGTGTCCGTCCGGCCCGCCCGAATGTCGCGCGGCTGCAGGCCTTTGTCGACCACGGCGCTCTGTTGAAAAAAGAGCATCCAGGGAGTCACGGTTGCTCCGATATCGGCCATGATCAGCAGCATCACATCGGGCTTCAAGACGCCGCCGGCAGGAACCGGGGACCACGTAAGAAACGAGTTACCGATCATGCCCCACTGCGGATGGGCGAGGAGAGCCGCCGGGACAAACAGGCCGTTGAACACCGCCAGTCCCAGCGTGATCCGCTCCCAGGTCCAGTAACGGTGTGTGAGGATCACGCCGAATATGAGGACCATTGCGCCGCCGACGGCAGTCAGCGGAGGAACGCCAAAGAAGCTGAGGCCGGCTCGGATCCCGATGAATTCTGTCACCAGCGTGAGGAAGTTGCCGATAACCAGGTCGCCCATCGCGAAACGACCCCAGAACCGCCCGAACCGGTCGAAAATGAGTTCGGCATGACCGCGATGGGTCACCGCGCCAAGTCGCACGGTCATTTCCTGCACCACGAACCCTGCCAGGAACGTGACCAGGACAAACGGCACAAAGAACCCGATGCCGTATTGGGCTCCCGTGGCCGCATAGGACAACATGCTGGGCGCATCGTTCTCGCCAAGAAACACCAGCACCCCGGGCCCGATGAGGAACCAGAGCGGCAGGAGCCGGCGCGCCAGAGGCATCCCAGCACTACCGGCCCGGCGGGCACGTTCTACGGCAAGGCGGTCCCGAGCCCGGTCGACGTCCTCGTGGGTAATCCCGCCCGAAACACCTCGCTCAGGCAAATCGGGCCCGGGAGCTACGGACGCGGGTCGCGTCCGTAAAGATTCAGACCGTTCCTCCATCTTCGACCTCCTGTTCCCCGGCTTCGAGTAATTCACCAGCGGACTTTACGCGGATCTTTGCGCATGGGAATTCAAGATTTCGCCGCCGCGCCCAGCCATTGAATGTATACTCCCTCGCAGAGAACGCGGGGCAGGTTCAATTGACGCCCGCGCACCTCTACCTGACAGTCACCGTGGCGCCGCGCCACCACCTTGAGCGCCACACCCGGCAGCACGCCGAGATGGGCCAGCCGACGTAGCACCGCAGGGTTTCGATCGCTTACCCGCACCACCACCCCCGTCTCGCCGGTTGGTAGGTTCTCCAGTTGCGGATATCGGATCTCGCGCAGGGTCCCATCCGCGGAGGGAATGGGATCCCCATGCGGGTCCTGCGTCGGGTTTCCCAAGGTCGTGGCCATGCGGGCCTCCACATCCTCCGAAAGCACGTGCTCCAACCTTTCCGCCTCGGCATCTACCTTATCGAGGCTCACCCCCAGGTGCTGTGCAAGGTACAACTCAATTAGCCTGTGGTGCCGGATGATTTCGAGCGCAATCCGCTGACCGGCAGGCGTCAGGGTTAAACCGTAATAGCGGGTGTAGGAGACAAGCCTCAGACGAGCGAGGCGCTTGATCATGTTCGTGGCGGAGGCCGCCGCCACGCCGAGCCGCCCTGCGATCTCCGAGGTTGAGACGGCGCCGCGATCCTGCTTGAGCTTATAGATCGCCTTCAAATAGTCTTGCATCACCCCGGTGATTACCGACATACAACGACCCCCATCTTGCAAAATTTCTTTCGAGGATCCTAGTATATGTTAGCCCATCAAAAAATAGCGAGCGGGTCCGGCTGTGTCAACTCCCCTGCCGGAGTTCTGGGGTCCGCTTGGCAGGCTGGGTGGCGCTCGCCCCTGCGATGACGACCCGGGTCGCAAGCTCGAGCGGCATCATTTCGAGATTAGACACTCCAGAGGCCCGTCTTGCCTGGCCGCAAAGAAACCACGCGAGCCCAGGCGATCAGTCGAATGCGACGGTGAGGTCCTACGCGGAGCGTTCACGGCGCTCGCGGGGCTGGTGTTGTTGCCGTGGACGGACTGTCACACCTCTCACCTGAGAGCCTTTCTCCTGCAAGCGCACGTCTGTACGGGATTGCCTTAGCCAGGAATCTCCACTCGCACCTGGAAGATGGCGGAGCGAGAGTCCGGTGAGGTCCGGACAGCGACCGGCGCTCGCCCTGGTCCCCGGATTCGGGTAGGTGTATGGTGGAGGAAGAGGATGACCATGGATATCGTGGTCAGGGCCGTAGGGTCTGCGCTCGTGATCGTGGCCATCACCACAATGGCCCAGCGCAATGCGGCGCTTGGCGGATGGCTCGCCTCGCTGCCGCTGGTCACCGTGCTCTCCATCGCGTGGCTGTCCGTCGATCAGCGAGGAAACGGGCAGATCGTCAGGTTCTTGACGGGGGTCCTCTGGGGGCTCGCCCCCACCGCCGGCCTGCTCGTCATCACCGCCGGTCTGCTACTCCGGGGGTCCATCTATCAGTGACCCTCATGGCCGGGCTTGACGTCTGGGTCTTGTGTTTCTTCGCGGCGCGACAGGTGGGCCCCCTAGGGCCCTAACATCCCAACGTGGACGCCCCCTCCATCCTCGGCATCCCCACCCGCGAGAAGCATCGGGTCGCCGTGACCTCGCTGCTCGCGGCGGCGTTCTTGACCGCGACGAAGCTCGCCGTCGGCGTCCTGACCGGGAGCCTGGGCATCATCTCGGAAGCGGCCCACTCCGCCCTGGATCTGATCGCCGCCGCGATCACCTATGTGTCGATTCGCGCCGCCGACGCGCCGGCCGACGAGTCGCATCCATTCGGTCACGGGAAGGCCGAGCATCTCTCGGCTCTGATCCAAACCGGTTTGCTCATCCTCACGAGTGGATGGATCGTCGTCGAGGCGTTCCGCAGGCTCTTTCTCCGGGACGTGCACGTGGAGCCGTCCCCCTGGGCGTTCGCGGTGTTGTTCGTGTCCATCGTCATCGACACGGCCCGGGCCCGGGCACTGTTCCGCGCGGCGAGGAGGTACCAAAGCCAGGCCCTCGAGGCGAGCGCGCTGCATTTCTCGATGGACGTCTATGGCACGGGCGCGGTATTCTTGGCCCTCGTCCTGATTTCCGCCGCCCAGCATGGGTACCCGGGGTGGCTGCGGCAGGCCGACCCCGTCGCGGCGTTGCTGGTGGCGGGCATCACCCTCTACGTCGGGCTACGGCTGGGGAACGCGACGATCGGCCCGCTCCTGGATGCCGCGCCGGAGGGGGTGGCGGACCGCATCGCGGCGGGGATCTCCCGCGTCCCAGAGGTACTACACAGCGAGCGGATCCGCGTTCGTCAGAGTGGCGGCAGACTCTTCGTCGACCTGCGGCTCATCCTCGCCAGCAACATCCCCTTCGAGCACGCAGAGTCCGTGGTAGACGCCGTCGAGGCGCAGGTGCATCAGCTGTATCCGACGGCGGACGTCGTCGTCGATGCCGCTCCAGGGACTCCCCCATCCGGGGATCTGCTGGAGAGGATACGGTCGATCGCCAACCGGGAGAACTTTCAGATCCATGATGTCGTCGCCGTCACGATCGGTGGGCACGTGCACGCGGACCTGGATCTGGAAGTGGACGGATCGCTGTCCCTGCAGGTCGCCCACGATCAGGCGACCCAGTTGGAGAGCGCCCTCCGCCGCGCGCTCCCCGAGGTCGAAGATATCAATGTCCACATCGAGCCACGCCTTAGTGGCGTGGTACGGGCACGAAAAGCGAAACGGGCCCAGGCCATTATGGAGCGCAAGATTCTCAAGGTCGTGCGGGGCACCCCCGGCGTGCTGGACTGCCACGCCCTGGAGGCCCACGACGTAGATCACGACCTGGTGGTCACCGTCCACTGCACGGTCGCGCCCGGGTTGTCGGTGACCCAGGTCCACACGATCACAGAGGACCTGGAGTTGCGGCTCCGTGCGGAGTTTCCCCGGATTACGCGGGTCAACATTCACCCCGAGCCTCGACTGGGCCCAGAGCCGAGCCGCGAGCCTTAGCCTCGGCGGGTGGCCTTCCAGACGTCTTGCGCATGGGGGAAACGACGGGATGCCGCTCGAGCGCGTGACGGTCCTGATTCTCCCGGGCGCGGTGAGGGGCTGGGGCCTATCGATCTGCGCCAAATGGAAGGGCCTCTCTGGGTACCTGTCTCGGGTCAGACGGGTGGGTCACCGCACAGCCTCGATTTCCATGGTGGGTGAGGCAGGGAAGGTGAAACTTGACTTTGTCGAAGCGATCAACTCTAAAGAGTAAAGGATACGTGACGCACGAGACTTGGCGGCACAACAAAACGATGGGGGGCCGTTGTGTCTGACACGGTTGCCGAAGCCCGCACCCTTCCTGTTCGCAACGCGAGCCTGCGGGTCCTGAGCCTGGCGGCCTTGGGTGTCGTTTTCGGCGACATCGGAACAAGCCCTCTCTACACCCTGAAGACGGTCCTCGCCCTCACCGGCGCGGACCGTGATCCAGTCACGATCCTTGGCGCTCTGTCTCTCGTAATCTGGACACTGATCATCGTGACCACTATCAAATACGTCGCTTTTGCCATGCGGATCGATAACCAGGGTGAAGGTGGCATTCTCGCGCTCATGTCCCTGCTCATTGCCAAACTCAAGCCCCGGCCCGTCATTGTCGCACTTGGGCTTTTGGGGGCCGCGCTGATATATGGCGACGGGGCGATTACGCCGGCGATCTCCGTGTTGTCGGCGGTCGAAGGGTTGAACATCGTCGCTCCCTCTTTCACGGCCTATGTGCTGCCTGTCTCCGTCCTGATTCTCGTCGCGCTTTTTTTCATCCAGCCCCAAGGAACGGCTCGGATCGGCAGGGCGTTCGGCCCGATCATGCTGGTGTGGTTCGCGACGATCGCCCTTCTTGGCATCTGGGGAATTATTCAGCATCCATCGGTACTGCTCGCGATAAATCCGACGCACGGTCTCTCCTACCTGTTCTCGCATGGCATGACCGGATTTCTGGTGCTCGGAGGTGTATTTCTCTGCGTGACGGGTGCCGAAGCACTTTATGCCGACATGGGGCACTTCGGTGCACGGCCCATCCGTCTGGCGTGGTCGGTTCTGGTTTTTCCGAGTCTGGTGCTCAACTATGCGGGTCAGACCGCACTCGTCCTTGAGGGTGCGCCCACGTCTGACAATATTTTCTACCGACTCTGCCCATCGGCCTTGCTCATCCCGCTTGTCGTGCTTGCTACGATCGCCACGATCATCGCCAGCCAGTCTATCATCACCGGTGCTTTTTCGATGACGCGCCAGGCAATCCAGCTCGGTTGGCTGCCGAGATTGCACATCACGCAGACGTCAGCGCAAGGGTATGGGCAGATTTATGTAGGCGCGGTCAACTGGATACTCATGGTGGTCACGTGCGGTCTGACCATTGTCTTTGGGAAGTCCGGCAATCTCGCCGCCGCTTACGGCATTGCCGTGTCGGCCACCATGCTTGCGACCTCGGCGCTGCTGTTTATCGCCATGCGCGAGATCTGGGGATGGAGCATAATCAGGGCAGGAACAGTCGCTGGTGCATTTCTTATTGTCGATTTGGCTTTCTTCACTGCCAACCTCTCCAAGATTGCTGCCGGCGGATATGTACCTCTTATGTTAGCAGCATTCGTCTACGGCGCTATGCTCGTATGGCATCGCGGAGCGGAAGCGGTTTCCGTGCGGCTTCAGGAGGCGGTCGTGCCTGTCGGCGCGTTCATGGAGACCGTCTCGCAAAGGGGAATCCCGCGCGTGCCAGGGACCGCCGTCTTCCTAACACGTACTAAACGGGACGTGCCCCCCGTGATGGTGTGGCATCTCAAACACAATCGGGCGCTGCACGAGCGTCTGTTCGTCCTTACGGTTAACACCGAGCCGGTCCCCTGGATCGGGAGTGCCGCGCGGCTCACAATCGCGGAGGTCGCTCCCAATTTTTGGCGTGCATCCGCCCATTACGGCTTCATGGAGCGACCGGATATACCGGCACTGCTCCGACAAGCACAGGCCGGAGGCTGTGGGATCGATCTTTCCGACATCACATATTACGTCGGTCACGAAACGGTCATCGCGAGCGACGACGGAACGGGGTTACCGAAGTGGCTTGGGGCGCTCTTTGCCCTCATGCAGCGCAATTCCGTCCATGTGGGTGACTATTTCCGGGTTCCATCCGATGCGCTGGTCGAGATCGGGCGACAAATCTCAATCTAGGGAACTGTGGCAACTTGATGTCTTCATTGGTGGGCGAGGCAGGGGTCGAACCCGCGACCTCCTCGGTGTAAGCGAGGCGCCACGCCCGACGTCCCAACCGTATCAAGGATCAGCGAAGGGCTGCGAATGAAATTGCTAAATGTTTTTAGTCGCGGGGAAGCTGCACGTCGATCCGATCCCGCAGGGCATAGCCGACGGAATTTTGGCGAGGGAACTTCTTATCGAGACCCTCCAGCCCGGCTTCGCCCGCATCACGCCTTTGCCGCGGCTTTCGAGCTTGGCGCAAGGCGAGCTCGGGGCCGTACTTCACGCTGGACGGCACTCTGAAGCTCGTCTTGCGCAACCTCGAGATCGTAGGCCGCCTGCGCGTTCAGCCAAAAACGTGCGCTGGTAGTAAAGTAACGCCCAAGGCGTAAGGCCGTGTCTGGAGTAATGCCTCGACGCTCGTGCACGATTTCCGCGATGCGAGTAACAGGGACACCAAGATCAAGAGCCAGCTTGTTCATACTGATACCGAGCGGTACCATGAAGTCCTCGCGGAGGATCTCGCCAGGGTGAACCGGTGGCAGCCTTCTAGACTTGGCCGTGATGGAAATGCGTACCACGTTGAGAGTGTGGATTACCAGTAGGAGGACATCGCCACACACAGCAGATGCGCCACTGATCGCTGATGCGAATGCCGTGCTGGCCCCCCGGTGACCTTTGAGCGCCTCCAATCGATGACCCGGAGGCGACGCAAGGTCGCGCAGTTCTGTGGCAATATCCAATTGTCGCAGGTTCCGCTGCGCCACCCGCTCGAAACCTCGAAACCGCTTGACGCGCTGCCTTGCATGGAGCTGTTCTGTCTCCTTCGATCGGAAGAATTTGATCACGATCGAATCTCATAACGTTACACGTTAAACGTCAAGCATTAACCCGTCAAGGCGACTCCACGGCCGGGAGATCGCCGCGAAAAGGGAGATGCGCGCAGATCGGCGCCTTGCGCCGACTTCCAGCGGGCCGACTCCGTCCTGCACTCGTTCTGCACTGTGTTTGGAGCCGCAGGGGTCGCGTCCTGATGATGCGCTCGGCCCAAACGCGGGAGATCTACCGACCGGCGACATCAACGCGTGGGCGTCTTGGCAGCCGGCTGGGTCAGATAGCCCCGCGCCTCCAGGAACGCCTCGATTCGCTCGAGCTGTCGGAGCGTGGTGGCATCCGCGGTGGCACCGGGGTGCCGGACCGTGGCGCTGCGGATGGCGCCCAGCCGGACCAGGAGCGTCTTCCGCAGCGAGATGCCGATGCCCGGCTGGAACTCGAAGCGGATTAGCGGCAGCATCGCATAGAATAGCTCCGCCGCCTGCTGCCCCTGGCCCGCGCGGTGCAGCGTGTAGAGACGAACGAGCAGATCCTGGTAGACGAAGCCCGTCATGATCCCGCACGCGCCGCGTTCGAGCTCCTCCAGCGCGTATAGGCCGCCGTAGGCGCCGAAGATGCCAAACGACTCTCCCGCAAGACTCCGGACCTGGTCGATCTTCGGCCCGGTCGGCGCATCCTCGAGTTTCACGTACTGCACCCGCGGGATCTCCTGGTGCAGGCGCACCAGCAGCGCGGGCGACAGGATCACCCGCGCCGCGGGAGGGTAGTCGTGCACGATAATGGGCACGCTCACCGCCGCGCCGACCCGCTGGTAGAAATCAAAGAGCACCGCGTCGCTCTGCACCGGCGGCGGGCCCACCAGCAGCGCATCGGCCCCGAGTTCGATCGCCCGCCGGCCCTCGTGAATCGCCGCGTCGGTGCCGCTGGCAAACACCCCCGCGACCAAGGTGCGCGTACGCGGCAGCGCTTCGCGGAACTGTCGGATGACCTGCTCGCGCTCCACGTCGGTCAGCCTGTCGACCTCGCCCATGACCCCGAGGACCGCGAGGCCCTGGACCTCCCGCTCCACCATGAACGCGGTCAGCGACCGGATGCTATGCTCGTCGACCGCGCCCTGCGCGTCGAACGGAGTCGGCACGATCGGATAGATCCCCGCCAACATCGCTACCCCTCCTCTATCGCTTTTCGCTGGGCCGTGGCGGCGGCCGACGGCGACGCGACCCCGTCACCCCAGCGGGTGCCGCGGCGGTCACACGTTCGCGGTGGTCGACCTGAAGTGCGGGATCACCCGTTCGGCGATCAGCCGCATCGCCTCCGCCGGTGTGCGGCCGAGCGGGCCGCCGATGGAGATGTGGTTGAACCCGG